>ERZ869909.35-NODE-35-length-191767-cov-31.547139_pt1 | contig 191767 bp, 139 predicted proteins | sample MGYA00520892_ERZ869909 | MGnify/ENA primary metagenome ERZ869909 (study PRJEB32215, sample SAMEA104723947) | bioreactor metagenome | biome: bioreactor; feature: anaerobic bioreactor; material: water | place: China | collected 2015-03-12 ... | reverse complement strand
AATTGACCCACCTCTACAGGTCTACCAATAGCATCGTAAAAGGTATAGCTATAGATATCGTCATCCGCCTGATGGGGGTTTTGTGAGGCTGCAATTCTGCCATAGAAATCATACCAAAAACGCGTGTCTCCCTCTTGGTCGGGGTTGGTAGTTTTGATGAGCTGGTTGTAGCTGTTGTACTGATACGAGGTAATGAACTTGTGATCGGGAACAATACGTAGTGTACCGTTTAGACGTGCTGTGTTGACATCAGCATCCGTAATGGGGGATGAAGCCCCTGGATCCATAAAATCCCTATCCCTACCTTCTGGCGCAACTGTTTGAACTAAGTTACCTGCTTGGTCGTAATAAAAGAGGGTGTGTTGGTAAAGATTAAATGGAGCCGTATAGCGCATATCTTCTGTTTCAAAAGCCGCACTACAACGTGCCATGTAGGCAGCATAAAATGCCTCACGTTGTGATTCGATATAGGCTTCATATTCAGTATTTACAGCATAAATCAACAAGTCCAAATCAGGTTGGTAGCAAGGTTCTTGCAAAATATCTTCATAACTTGGTATAAAATCACACAATACGGATGCGCTTCCGCAGGTACAGGTTTGTGTTTCAAAACAATCAGTAGTACCGTATACGTATCCCACGGTGATTTGCCCACAACTCATGTAATAGACCCCAATTTTGAAATCAGGGTTACTTGTACAGTCAGCTCCAACAGGGGTTAAATCTCCAAAACCTATAATTTGGTTAAATCCAAACTCTGCTTCTTCTGGTAGTGAGAGTACTATATCGCAACTAAATGGCACCGATTGATTACCAAATGAAAGGGTCATGTGCTCGGGGTCGTCATCGCAATTTTCACCCAGACAACTCCAATAATAGATATCTACACCAGCCTGCTCTGCTAGACTGTTTGAATAGGATTGAGAAAATACGATATTTTCTGCTTTTAGCAAAATGGGGGAGGTAGAAAGTGTCAAGAGTTGACCTCGGCGTGCGAGTAAGTTAAGGATATCAGCAATTTCTTCCGCTTCTTTGGTTAATTTACAAATTGGATCTTCCGAAGATGAATTACATCCTTCGATAAATTCCTCGTAGTGCATGTATGCCAAATGAAACCCAAATGCTTCATTCATGAAGTTGGTAAAGAGCGTTTCGTAATATTGGTCTGTAGCTTCTAATCCTGTAAAACGACTATTAAATGCCGCTAGTTGAGTGTCCATTAATCCGCACGTTGCACATGCTTTAGGGCAAGTCAATACAGCAGGAGCTGGGATACTCATAGCCTCTAGCGTTTCTTTTTCAGGCGTAGTCCATTCGGAGCTTGGTGTCCAATGTTTCATAAAAGCAGCATCACACATACAAAGAAGGAAATCCGCATCTTGTAATAAAATACCTGTATTGTAATACAGCATTTCTTCTACATTGTTAAACGTTGTACTTGGAGGATAATTTAGGGGGTCAAAATTATCCAAGTCATATCGTGCTTGCATCAACTTATCACACCCACAATCGTCCAATATCGTGCTAACTTCATCTGGAGCTGTTGTAATTGTTTCGGGTTTTTTAATCAAGAAAGGGCTACATAGATTGGATTCATAGGAACTACCGAGTCTGTTTTGTAGAATGCTGTGTACTTGTGCATAAAAATCCACGGGCACAAATACAGGAGGATTACCTGTTAGAGTATACAAACTTTCACACAGTGCTGTCAAATCACTTTCTACTAGAGCTGCTTGTGAAGTATTCATCCCGCATAAGGTGAGTTCCATTAACCAATTGTTAACTTGTAGTTCACACCCTTGCGTAAGCGCATCTTGTGCATCACTTGCCACATCGTTCCATAAATCAGTCATGTCATCTTCCAATAGATGGGGTAGCAATTGAGAACTTTGCGCACGTGGTAGCTTTGTACTGTATAGCGATGGATTGTCGCAAGGTTGAGTGCCAGTAGCTAAATCATCATAACTGTTGTCATTGTGGTCTATCGGTGCATCTTCGTCAAAACTTGGATTGGCAAAACATCCGTTATAACAACCATTGTCTAAGGCATATTGCTGTTCTGCCAAATAATAGTATTTTTTCTTTGCAGCTTGGTAAAATTCTACAAACGTTAACCATATTAGGTCATTTCCACAAGGGTCACCAGGGAAATCTTGTGCAAATCGTCTCGCCGCTAAGGTGGTAATGTCGGCATTGTCACCAGTTAAAAAAGGTAAGGCTGTTACCCAGATTACATATTCTAACATGGTGTATTCTACGCCATTTGCATCTACAAACACTTGCATATCGGCTAACATGTCGTTATAATAGGCAGATCCTGGCGCAGATTGAAAAAAGGGATCCAACACAGCCGTTCCTACATCACATCCATCTGTAAACTCATTGGAAGATGCTGCACCAAAGTTGGTCAATACTCCTGTGGTAACTCCCAAAGGATTGTACCAATAATCGGCACAGGCTACATCGTGCTCAATAATGGCATTCATTTGTGCATCATAAGCATGAGATGCCGCTTGGGCGATACAAAACTCATAGTAACAATATTCGGGATGGAAAGCAACCAAGGAATTTGCCCACTGAGGGTTTTGCATGTAAAGATTAATGAAATCCGCTAGGTCAGCTAAATTTTCTGGAACTGTAGTATATTCATTTGGATTGGAAGTCGGCACGAGCACACTTGGTGAGGTATCGTCCACAGCAGGGACATAATTTCCATTGAAATACGTTACCAATACCACACTTGGGGTAATCTCATCGGAAGCTAAATAGGGTGTCTGTGGTGCTTTCCAATCTCCTGACAAACTGTTACTGTTGTTAAATACAGATAATGGAAAAACAGATTCGTCAAACACATAGCTCCCCGAAACCCATTGTTGATATAACGCATATTGTCCATTTGGGCGCATATCAGACTTCATGATTTCCAGTAAATCCTCGCACGACATCCCGTTTATATTTACTCCAAAAGGAGGTGCAGGTTGTTGTTCACAGAAATCAAATTCAGCAGCTAAATAGGCCGCGTTGAAAAAGTCTGCATAACTCATATTACATGTTCCCTCATTGGCTTCGATACACCAATATTCTGGAATCACCTCTTTTGCGATGCGCAATTCTTTTGAAATGACATAGGGTCCTGTTATCAAATTGATAGGCTCACTATAAAAATAGGCATTCGGTGTTTGGCAACTTCCATCTATGGTATAGGTCGCCATTTCTTCCAAATTACTGGCATTCACATAGCGTACTTCATCTAGTACCATCACACCACAATCGTCTTTTATGGTCAATTGAAGTTCGTAAATGCAATCAAAACAAAGTGTTGTACCATGGCAAAAATCATCCAACTGCGCTGGGGTAAACCCATAATAAAAGGATACCTCTCCATCACTATCAAAAAACACGTGATTGGTCACAGTAGAAACACCATCTTGTGGCAAGCTATTTGGATCGACACCATCCACCAAAACAACCTCTAGATTAACAGCTCCTACATCCTCTAATTCATCCAAATTGTCTGGGGCATCTCCTAGCATACCACTAGCTATAACCCTGCCTGCCATATCATAATACTCCACATAATACTGCCCATTGGCATCGCGCATGACACGCTTTTGGTAATGCTTATGATGTCCTACATCGGTACCAAATAAACGGTTTAGCTCCGCCTGCACTGGAATAACATAAATAAACTCCGTCTCATGTCCACTCCCTAGTTGAAACTCCTCTCCATAGGCTCCAGCTCGCTTAATACGACCTGTTTGATCGGGCATATACTGTATTTGCGCAAAGGGAAATCCATTCGCATCGGGGATATAGGCATTTTCCCGCTCCTTATTTGGGTTATTGACCGAATAATACTTCCCTGCACCTTGATCATTTTGCGTAAAGCCTGTACTATACGGAACACATACACCGGGTAAATCAGTGTCCAAATCAAAATGCTCTGGACCATAAGGCGCATCATCTAGCACCGATAAGTTAAATGCAGGATAATGCTTGAGAATTTCGCCATCTACAGGTGTTCCCAAGTCACTTACCACAGGTCTACCGTGGTAATCATAATAGACATTGGACACGACAGCCTGAGCAGTAGCCGTATTACGTGCTACTTGCTGGCGCCCCCTACCTAGTCCATCTGCAAACCCAACACTTTCAAAACGCTTGCCATCCTCGGTAAATCCAACACTGTGTACCCAATTAATCAGGCCTTCTTCATATTCATCCTCAATGTGTAATTTATGGTTGGATGCGAGTGCACTCACTTGTCCTTTTTCAGGGGCATTCCACAATCCTTCCTTGCGATAAGCAAAATCAGGGCCGTGTTTTCCTATTCCACGTACCCGAAACACCAAATAACCGTGATCAAACAATTTTGGGATACGGTACGTGGTGCCACTTACCTCTACACGTGTACTATTCAAATAAAAATCATAGTTTAAATCCGAAGCGCTTTTAAACGTATTTTCAACTTTTGTATAATCGTTGATGTGCACATATTCCAACTCATACTTAACTGCTCCTTGCTGCCCTGTCCAATAAAAGGTGAGGTAATCTGCTTCAGTCGTAATGTCAATACCTGTCCCCAATACGGCAGCTCCGCCATACACATAACCCCTGTAGACATCAATCTCTGTGCGTAATATCAAATTGGATGCACTTGGGTTACTTCCTCCTAAACTCATTACCGTCACAACCACTTTGTGTCCACCACTAAACAAATAGGTTGAACGATCTTCAACGACCAATGTACCATCTGGCTTGTATTCGATTTCCAAGGTTATTGTTTCACTGTGCGGACTAAATGTCTCGTCTTCCCAGTCAATTTTCACCTCTACCGTTGTATTTTCATATGTACTCCCTGTCATGGGGATAGCAGGATCGTACTGTAAGCTCACACGGTTTTCAACACGCAAGTTCGTAAACACATCGTTCCATGTACTTGGATTCAATGTCATGTAATCATACTTTTCATCCTCAGCGGTATAGGTATCTGTTACTGTTAATGATCCAGATAACTCTTGTGTGTAGTGTTCTGTTTGAGCATAAGCAACACAGAATGACCAAGTAATGGCTAATATAGTGGTGAGTAATTTCATTTTCAATCAGATTAGAGGTTAGTTTGATGTATATCTTTTTCGGATTCCTGTAGTCGTTTCCGAAATTGTTTTAATCCCTTCAATTGTTTCTACGCGAATGCGCACAAGACGATTGTTTTCGTCGTAGTTATAGAACGTGGTGTAATTTCGTCCATCATGTGTGGCCATGGGCAATAAATTATCCGGGTTATAGACCGTTGTTGTCATTTCCGAATTAAATGGATGAATTCGGAAATCATCTACATACGCATCAAACGAGGTATTGTTATTGACAATTCGAATATCCATCGCTCCAGTTGAAGTAGTTGTCGGAACGACAAAAATCCCTTCTATACGTTGCCAGCCATCTATAATTGGTCCCTTGGGTTCGAAGGCATATTGTTGTACAAGGCTCGGATTAAGAATGTCTATTTTCAATTCCAAGTCATCATAGTTAAAGGCACCGTTATTTTGTTTCACCCAAGCACTAACTACGTATTTTCCTGGGAATGGGAAAAATCCAAGTATACAGTCACATGTTGGAAAAGTAAATTGACCCTCACTAACTCGTTCTGGCATAGAATCAGCACATAACTCAAGGTAGCTATTGATAAATAAATTGCGACTATATGCATTGGATTCAGGTTCAATCTTCATACTGTGTTTCCCTGAATGTTTTTCTTCATTAGTTATGCTTACACCAGGTTCTCCAAACTGTATAAAATCAAAATGTGGGTAACTTGACACCAAAAGTGAATTCGGCAAATAATCGTAGTCTTCAAAACCAGTATATGCCAGCTGATTGGATCGAGCATTAACTGCTTGAGCTATAGGGATTAATTTACTTTTCGGACTAAATCCGTATAATACAGAAGCGTGAATGTTTAATGGATCTTTAGCCATTGAGGGCTTCCCAAACTCATCAAATTGCTCTAATTTTTGCAACTCTCTCCAATCTCCATAATCTCCATCAGCAATATTGTCTGGGTGACTGGTTTCGTGAATACGGTGCCATTTGTTTGAACCAAGTTTATAAAATGGTACAAAATCCTCAATTTTACTATCCACACGAATACCTGCTGTTGGCTCTTCTCGCTCTTGTTGTAATGCCAGTTGTTTATTCACGTACAAATTGGTCATAATCCCCCTCACAAATGGGTTGAATGTAAGTGATTGGTTTAGGTCAACTTGGTAAGGCGTGCGTTCTTTCCACGAAGGACCATCTCCTAATGATATGTAACAACTCAAATTATAGTTGTAGTCGTATTCGACAGCAGAAACAGAAAGCACATCATCATTAGGGAAGACAAAATTGCTCCCAACAATAGGGTTCTTTTTTGTGGTTACTTGCTGCATCGTTTCAGTAATTCGATTTTGCCTAGCACTTGCCAGTATACGCACATCATAATTTTGACTCGAGCTATTTGCCTTGGCTCCGTTCGCTAAAATCAGTGCACCTCCATCGCCACCTGTCAATGCCCAAACCATTTCAGTAGCGGAACCGTTATCTATTTCGAGCACATCGCCAGGTACTAAATCAGCTACATTATTTGTCCCAAAATCAAGTACACCATTATTAATGTTAACATTAAGCAAATGAAGGTTTTCGTTGATATACCTATTTTGTAAATTAGGATAATACCAATGCGAAGGATAAGATATGGAATATAATTCGTCATTAAACTCATCCATTAACGAAGATACAATAACCTCCCCCGAATAACGATCACGCACAAGGTTTTTCGCCATATTGGTTGACCCTAAATAAGTGGTTTCAACCCGTTCTAGAATAGCAGATTGATTGATGTGTTTATTGAGTGTATGGGTGTAAAAACCTGTTTGGGATTTTGCGAAAGATATATTAATAATAGGCATTGGTTTTAAAGGCATTGGAATAGTCCATGTTAATTCAACACCTCCTCCAATTGTACTGGTTTTAGCTTCGTATTTTACAAATCTAGTATCAGCATATATGTCGTATTCAGTAGCAATAACCTCTTCTGCCATTTGTCCATCCTTATCTAACGTTTTAACAACATTATCTTTCGAATAGATATATTTACTCTTTTGTACCGAGTTACCTTTGCCATCTATTATTTCTGTTGTATTGATTTTACCATGAAAATCATTCGTTTCTATACAATACCCTTGGCTTAAACCAAAAATGTTAACTTCTTCAGATGTGAAGAGGTTATTTTTCTTAACTCTTGCTGAATTCGAAATAGGTGTGTGAAATACATTTGTTGGATATTGCTTTGCTGTATGGAATGTTGATACACTTTTACCTACGGTATTTTGAGTTAAGTTAAAAATGGATTTAAATCGTATAGATACTTCTTGATATCCAACTACTGGAGCTGGATATAATAGTTCGCCAATAGGCTCTACGGCAAATCTACTTTCATCGGGAAATTGTTTAATTGTATTTTTGTAAGCTGTCCATTTGTAAAAAGGATTTACGACATTTCCTAATGCTGGTTCGTAGGCTGCAACACCAGATGTCATCCCTGTACGTACATCATCATAAGAGTATTCCCACGTATAGCTAGCTGTTGCTTCGTTACTAACCATTTCATTCCAGTTATCCGTATAGGTAATTGATTTTACGCGGGCATTTCCTCCAAATTTATATCCCCTAGGGTCATAAAGTCGAATAAAGCTATGCGTAGCATCAAAATACTCGCAATACCCCCTTTTGTTTAACTGCTTATTTAAGTCTTTACCAAAGGCAACTGCGGCATCAATTTTATTTGAATAATCACAATTACCAATTGTAGGATTACTCCAGTTGAAATTGCAATTTCCATACACGACATCAGGAATGTTTAATCGAGCATATTGCCAAGCGGCTTTTTGAATAGGGTTAACTTTATAACTGGATTTACCATCCTTATCTTTAATATCCACTGATTGTATATACACATATCCCATTTGTGTACCTCCATGCTCAACTACGCCATAATTTTGAAAAATATCTAAAAACCCGTAGATGTTTTCATAGCTATTTTCAAAAGCAGGGTTAATTTTAACTCTAAATTGAAAAAACAAATCATTCGATATTAATTCGTCTTTTTCAGCGTTTTGAAAATACATTTCCTTGATTTTCTCTTTTTTCTGCTGAGTGGTTCCTGTAATTGGCTCATCTAATTCGAAAAACAGCACCAAATGAGGCTCTTCTTTATCTGATGGCATATGAAATGTTTGTGTGGCATTTGCAAAACCATTGTCTTTAAAGTCATCCATTGTTGTCATACCAAGTACACGGATCAATCTCATTACAGATTTATCTTGAGTATATGCAAAGCGATCTGCCTCATAGTCTACAGCGATACCTCCATTAGAGGGGGTACGAATACTTTTTAATTTCCATGCCTGAATATAGCTGTTTGCATCAGCTTCATTTTGAACCGCATAAGGGTATTCAATATTGTTGTAAGTAGAAGTGTTTTGTTTGAAATTGCCCCAACGATCGATGTTAATGTAGCTAAAGTCAGGGTTGTCATTGGCATGAGAACCTCCTCTATCGTATACAAATTCGTACGGAGCTAACATCCCCATTTCAGAATCAGCTCCAGAGAAATGAATTGATTTCAGCGTCAATTTTCCACTTTCCGCATAATTTCCAGGTGAATGAGTGGATGGATTTCCTTTACAAAGGGAATAATCATACGTAAACGTAACAACTTTCAAAGGAACTGCATTGACACCATTTTCCAATCTATCGTTACGATTATACAATACAATTTTATCCAATTTACGAAGGCTCATAGCAGCATTTAACCCTCCATTCTCCCCATTAACCCCATGACCATCTTTACGTTTGTCTGTAGTGTTGTCATTTAAGTGAAACTCGACAATGTAATTTTTGGTTTCAATGGACTTAGTGTACCAAATATCTTTTTCCCCATAGGTATAAGTAGCCACATCGTCAAATGGGGTTGAGCGATGCCCCTCAATCAATTTTGCAGAATTAGATTCGTACGGGAATCGCCATTTGTATGGATTGCTCTCGCTGTAGATTCGGGTGTAATTGAATTTGTAATAATCTCCATAATCATCTTCTGTAGGACCATCATATGTTCGATCTACATAATCCGAACTTACCAAATAAGATAACAGATAGGAGTGAGCATAACCAGGGGTGGTTGTTTTTTCAAAAAAACCATTTCTACCCCTATCATTATTTACGGAGTTGTCACCACTGGAGTAGCTTACATTTCCCGAATTTGTTGTGGTTGCAAAATCTTGTGTACCAGAAAGTCCCGCCGCATTAAATACAACATCCGATTGAAAATGGTTGTAAACAGGCACATCGAAATAGTAACGTAAACCATCTATTGAAACAGCCTCCATCGCACTAATGTGATGCCCTTTTCGCATACTGTTAATCCTTGGTTCATCATTAATGGTCGGGGTTATCCAGTCATTTTCAGCCTGAAAATACACTTTGTCAAACAGTGGGTGTAATTGGGAATAAGCGTCTCCTGTGTATGGCTTATAATATGTTGCTCTTACTGGAGTTGAATTGTCTTTTTTAACAAATGTAGATGCATTTATTGCTAAGTTTGTTATTTTTTTCTTTTCATTAAATGAAGAGAAAGTTCCGCTACTTTCTATCGCATTTCCATCTGATGACTTGTTTAGATTCATTCTAATCGGTTCTAAACCTTTGAATGAATTCCATTGATTCATGTTTTTTGGCGTAGGTTCACCAATTGCCTTAAAGAAAACACCTTCTTCAAATCCGTCAACTTCATTAGGGGACCATTTAAAGGTTGATTCACCAGCATGAAACCAATGTCCAGATAAACCAGCTCCAGTAACATTGCCTTGAGCATAAGAAAACCCTAATATCACGCCAGTTGGAGGTGCATAGCCTGCAATTACTTCTACAGACCTATTTACACCTTCATTTGCAACAGTTACAATTGGATCCTGAAGTGTACCAACGTCTGTGCGTTGTCCTCTAATACTTCCACTGATGCCCATCGCAGAGACATTAAAAAAATCATAGGTAGGTGCAGAAAAAGGGAGTATAACCATTTCTTCGGAAAACTCAGAATCTCGTTCTCTATTAAAATCCATTATGGAACGAGAAGAAGCTGAAGCATTTTGACCTTTACCTAAGTGAAAATATCCATAGGCGGGCGATTTAATTTCTTCTTTGTTGTCAATAGCCAAGTCATTAAAATAATAATCAGAAAATAAACCACCAACTCTTAATTCGACTAATGTAAATCGAAGTACACCTGTACCTGTAAATGTATTTGTTACATTTTCTCCATATCGAGGTAAATCATAACGAGGGACAGAAGTTATTGTACCTAATGAGTAGGTTGATCCATGGGAAAATGATACACCACCTCCCTGTTGAAATTTTTTATTATATTTTGACGTTGTAATGCTATGACTCATGTTAAAATGAGTTGACTTTAATCCTGCTCTACTCGAAAATTGAGAAGAAGCTGTAAACCCACCTCCAAATTGAAGTCCATGTTTAAATGCATTTGCTCCAACTCCTATAGAATTATTTCTACCAACACCATTTTGTGAATCACTACTAAATCCAACACCAGAATTAAAACTAAGTTTATCCCCTAAATTGACATTCCCTCCAAAACCAAAATCCCAAGTAGTTCCTTTGCCGTTGTATGAATTCATATATGTCCCATATAATAACGATAAGGATATACCAGCTCCGCCTTTACTGCCTCCACCAGGGTTTTCCCCAAAACCAACTCCCCCACCTAACAAAAGCCCACCTTTATTTCCGTCTGTTTCATAATCCTTCATCCCTATTTCTCTAATAACTTCGTCCGTTCCATTGAAGTCATCTGGGATGCCACGCATATCACGCGACACAGAACCCACATTCAAATCCCAACCTAGACCCACCCAAGAGGCCTCTTGAAACATCGATACATTCGAATTGTATGAAATGGTGATCGGATAGCCATCTACATCCAATAGCGGAATCGAGTACGAAAAATCACCTGTAAACTCATCCACCAAACTAGAGGTTGAACCCAGTGTAAATCCAGCAGTTTCAGTTTGATTTGGTCCTGCTTGCCCATATACAGGTGTCGGTATTAAGAATAATTCAAATACAAATACTTGAATTAAAAATACACTCGTAGCCTTAACAAGTTGATTGTTGCGAAGTTTTTGAATCATTATCGTTCGATTTAATTCTGTTTAATAAAATTTAAATACATTTTTTTACCTGTAATTGTATATACAATCAAGGTATAATAATCAGAGGTGTTTAAACCAATTCCTGTTAAATCCAATTCGTGATAATTACCATTATTGGTATGTTCCACAGCATTTTCCACACCTGTAACACTTCCCGAATGAGTTGATGAAGCAATGATTGTGTTGGCACTATTTCGAATTTCAAATTTCAATTTCTCTGAAGTTTCTGCATCTCGCAGCTCATCAAAATGAAAGCGTAGCTTATTGCTATATAAATAGTATAGCGCACCATCCCTTTTTTCTTTTAATGTCACAGGGTCCTTTGGGGCATACTCTATAGCCTCACATCCAAATGAAAATACACTTTTCATTACCCTATCACCTTGTCGAGTTGACGCAGATTCGATAAAAATATCACCAGCAGGTCGAGTTCGCGTAGCAAACGGTTGAGATATATTCCAACTTGTTGTTGGTGTATGGTAATAATTGATGTGCGATGAAGTGAATTGCACATAAAAACGTAAATTTTGATGATTAATAAAATTCCAACTGAGTGATGGGTTGATAGAAACTAATGGAATAATACTTCCAGATGTAATTGCACCTGTTAAAAAATTAAAAGAAAAAAATTGCAAGCCAGTAAAAACAATATTATCGATAGAAGACGTTTCAGTTGTAAGCGATAGTGTTGTACCTGTAGCATTTGGTTCAAAAATATACCACCCTGTTTCATTTTCACTCAACACATTCAATGTTTTAGCGTAAGATGGTGCTGGTAAATTATCGGGAGTCCGGGTGAGTCGATTAGAGGAAGTAGCAATATAGTCATGATCATAATCACTTACCTCTACCCAATTAGCGGGGTATCCAACGACAACTTCTCGTATTAGTGGAGAACCAAAAGGCGATGTATTTGGCGTAGCAGATAGTTGGTAAACTCCTGGAGATAACCCAGAAATTACTACATTGTCACCAAAGTCTGCTGTGCCTGATGTTACCTGTCCTAGACCTGGATTCAACAAATTACTTATTTGGTAATCGTAAGTTGGATCAGATCCAGATAGGATAAGTTGAATTAATCCTGCATTAAATTTAAACGTAAATCCTCCTGTTGTACCCGACTGACAATTGATATCCTGAGTGGATATTACTGAAATCCGATTTGCTGCAAATAATATAGGTAAGATAATTATTTTACGAAACGCAAATGTAAGTGCCTCAAACGTATCTGAACGTGCACCCAATACTAATCGTGCAAGCGGATACGTAGGTAAGGTTGTCAGCTGATCAACCTGTACATCGTTAATCAAAAATCTCAACCCACTTGCATCATTAATCAACTGTAATTTACTGGAGATACCTACTTCATAACTTTCTGTTGAAAGAGTTCCTGATTTGACAATATATGCCAAGTTGTTTTCGATATAAAACCCAGCATCCATGTCCGTATAATCCGAAAACACAAGACTTGTATCTGCTATTCCCAATGTTTGCGTTCCTGCAATGGTTGTTAATTCTAGTCCGAATTCAAAATTTTGCTCAAATGCTACAAAATGGTCTGTGGTGATGGTTGCTAAACTATCCGTAGGCACAAAATTATTGCCCGCAATGGTCATTCCCGAAATAGCCTTATAGGTAATCGCTGGTCCTATCCACTTTCGTTCACTATAAATTAAGCGCCCAACATTATTGTAAACGCCCACATTGTAATATGATCCTTGCGCTAATCCCGTAAACTGTTTACTTGTTGCGGCATCATTTCCAGCTAAGAAACTACTGTCTATTTCAGGTGTAATAGGGTTTCCTTCCATATCCTCAAACGTTCCCAAGCTTAGCACCTGATACATAAATTGTTTGTTGACCAAAGGATATGGGGACACTACATAGTCATACGGTCCTAAGGTGTCTCCTAAACTGGAAATATCCACTGAAATTGTTCCCAACCCCAATGTGTCATAATCGACAACTGTTAAACAGCTATCTAATAGGGTTACTAAGTGAGATGGAGAATACACAGAGATGGTGTCTTTGGTTAACTTGACACGATAATAGGTCGTTTGTGTTAACTCCTCAGTTATCAATGTCGAAGTTGTGGCACCAGTTATATCTGTATATACATCGTCGTCGCTAGAGTTCTGCCATTGTATTGCAAACACATTATCAGGTTGAGCAATAGACATTGTAGCAAAAGAACCCTCACACAGCGTATTATCCAAACTTACGATTGAAGGAGAAGACCCACAAAGTGCGACTACTTGAAACACGATGCGCGGACGATTCGTTACAATGGTATCGTCGCTTGTAAAAAATTGCAACATTCTGGGTACTTGCGAGGTGGGGTCTTGCAAATTAATTTCCATCCCGTAATTAGCATCCGTACGCCAATACGCAAAATAGTCTAATAAATCGACTGTAGCATCTGCGTTTGAACTCAGGGAAGCAATGCTCTTCTGTAACCCTGTATTTATTGCAGGAGCAGTATTAAATGTCACCAAGTTCTCGACCCAATCTTGTGTCACACGATTGAGGTATGAGGCATTTGTTTCACTACCAGTCCCTGGATCATGATTATAACCTTTTAGGGTTAAGTTTGCTTCTTCTAGCGACATGAAAGGATCTTGATGAAGTAAAAAACGCAGTAATGCTCGACGATTATACTCAACAGGGGTAAACACATAATACTTTTCAGCCATGAAAGTATTGAACTGAGAAGTACCAAAATTCAAATTCTTTTCATCCACAATAGAAAAACTACCATCAATGTAAACGTAGTTGGATAAAAAAGCATCGTCTACAAATTTTGTGTCGGGTTGATATTCGATCGTTACGGTATCACACTGAACACCTAACAAAAAGGAAGAATAATAACTGTGGTCTAAGGTGTCACGAACCGATAAGCCATACCAACCGTATGGGATTTGACCTAATGTGGGGGAATTTGTTCCTATAGAATCTCCAGCGCTATCATACCATTGATAGATATATGGTCCGTCTCCCGATATATGAGCTGTCAACTCTCCATCAGTAGAAAGAAGAGAAGAACAATGACGTGCTGTTACCCCTGTAATTTCAGCGGGCATCACATATTCAATCATCAATAGTGGTGATGGGTCAACTAAGCCAACTGGGTATGAGGCAGATGACCAAGTTGCTTCTTTCGTTTTATAAGATGCGGAACTTGTTCCTGATGATTCACTAGCTCTTCGAATACGAACACCATGGTTATCAGAAGGTGAACTCACCCAGTTTTGTACGAAATCTTCTAAATCAATAAACTTATGATAAGTGATGCCATTTTCTGAATAAGAAGAAGGCGTTTGAGTTAGGGCACCTGTACTTACCTCCGAGGGTTGATTATTCCAGGTGAGAGTTGATTCACTCCAAGAAGATTGTAACTCATTCAACACCATCGAAAATGCAGAACCTGAATTGAATTCCAAACGAAGTTCTGCTTTTGTGATTATGGCATTTTCTGGTATAGCTGATACATCAAAGTGTACAAAAGAACGCGTCACTGTTGTTACAAAAAAAGTTGTTGTACGTGATACACTTAAATTTGTAAGCAAACTGTGATTGACGGAAGCCAATGCTCCTGAAGCAGCATACACATCGCCATAAGTGGAAGAGGGTTTTACATGGACTACCGTCTGAGCATAAACACCCGTATTCAAAACAAATAATAGCGCATAACCAATTAATGCACTCGTTTTTAATTTCAATAGTTGCATACCTTCTACTGGATAATGTGTTCGTAACTTCGGTGAATAATACCGTCAAAATCTTTTACCAAAGTTGACACGAGTAATTTACGCTCATGAAACAATGGCATCAAACTCACCTCCATCTGGTTATTGGTCATTAATTCTTGTGAGGTAATTTCAGCTGAGGTAATTTTTATTTTATAAAAAACTTGTTTAGTTTGCTCATCAGCTACTTCAATATAGAGTTCGCCAAAATAATCAAACTCATCGACAAAAAAGGAAAGTTTTAACAGCGGTAGCTCTTGAGATGAATTAAATGGTGATGGGGTTGTTCCCGATACAAATACATCCACATGTGCACTGTCCATTTGACCAAAAACACATACCGAAGCCAAGGATAGCATAAATGCTGATACAATATTTTTCATGATTTAAGTAGTTATTATAAAATAGTTATTCGCTTTGTAATGCATTGTGCAGTAGATTACTGCATGTTATTTTTATCGAAAACCGATGCGCCAAAACTATGTCCATTTTTTTAATTCACAAAGAAAAAATTTAACCAATTTCAAAAAATAAGACTTTATACCTAGTATAGTCTAAGTATAAATACTTAGTTTATTTTTTGCGTACAAAAGAAAATTTTTGACTAAAATAAGTCTCCTTTTTAGGTCTTTACAGCGTTACAGAAAAATCTACTGTCCAAAGTCATCTTGTGGCAAGTTTTTTGACGGCTTCTTGGGATATAGTACAATGGCTAAAAAGGGTAAAATAGGTGCTTTAAATCGAACCAATACACCAAATAGAATGGATGTAAATCCAACTGAAAACCCAAATAATAAGACAAAAATAATTGAGAATGTCAGAAACTCATTTTTACCTATTCGGTTGAGGTTTTTAAAAAGTCCCCCTCCAGCAAACAAAAACTTGAATGTTAACCACAACAAAATAACGCTTTCAACACCACTTAATACTAAAAAGACACTCGAAGATTCCCAAATGAATGGACGATAAAAAGCGGCAATGATAGCGGCTGGAATTGCTTTAATCATTTCAGCTGAATTCACTTCGGTGATTCCTAAATCATATCGTTTACCAGTATAATGGACGTTTTGAGCAAAATCTTGTTGAATAATAGCGGCCTCTTCCAGATATGCTTCTGGATTTAGCGAGCCCAAGCTGTCTTTGGTTTGAAAAAAGAGAAATATGGCAAAAAGCCCAATTATCATGATAAGTATTCTAAATGTGGCAATTAATACTACACTATCACTGTTTCTTCGAATAATTCCTGTGCCAAATGCCATAAATAAAGGTGGTAGAATGGCAATAATCATGAATGGACGCAAGTGAAATAGAATAAAAGAATATACAATTAACACCGCGATTCCGTATAGACCTACCTTTCTTTTTTGATCGAAAAAACCAAAAAATTGATAAATCACAAAGAGGAGAGAGATTAAGATTAGCGTATCTTTTGATATTCCGTTACACCAAATATTAACCGTCGGAATAAACAAGGTAAATATTGCAGCAATATGAGTCGGAATAAAATTAAACGAAATAACGAGTTCAAATAAACGCCATGAAGCAAGTGATGCGATGTATGATATGATAAACGTGGTAGCTAAATAACTGTTAAATGTGAAAAATGTAAAGAGCGAAAATAGTTTGGATACAAACCAGCTTTCAGGTTCGCGGTAAATCCAGCTAGGTGGATAGCCTGTTCTCAAATTAAAGCGTTCAAATTGTAATCCCATTTCGGGAGTTGTAAATAGCTCTTCTACATAATGTATGGGGTTATCCCAAAAAAGTTTATTAAGGTTAACAGCGCCATCCCAATATGCGGTTGTATCTCCACCACCATAGTAAAATACGTAAATCAGGGTGAATATAAATGCAAACGTTAGTTTGTACCACACATTTGGCATATAGAATTTGTAGTGCGGCTGATCACCATACTGCGACTTTTTAATGTAAGCCACGATAAGGATAATAAGCAACCACGCCAAACCTACACTAATGTCTACTATGCCAAAAATGTCATTTAACATGCATTATGAAGTTGAGAGGGATTTAATTTTGAATAGAAAAACCAGCTGGGTTTTAATCGGATTACAGCAATTAGACCCGCACATAATGAAAGCACAATCAACACCTTAAAGAAGATGACATGTTCACCTAAATCCAGCGCTAATCGTGTGGAAGTTGTAAATGCGACACTCAACAGTGTGATAAATCCGCTGAGCAATAATAGTGTAAGGTTGATCTTATATCGAAACAATTTAAAAGATAAGTAAAACAAAACGCTATAGTTAATCATTGAACTAATCAATGTGGCTAGTGCAGCGCCCTTTATCCCAATTTTTGGAATCAGTAATGCATTAAGCGCTACATTGATTAGTGCAGCTATACTAACCACGCATGCAATCCATTTTGTTTTTTTCATCAAATTCATTCCAGGTGAAAACATCGCTAGTCCTGCAAACCATACTGAAAAGTACAATAAAGGCAACACATCCGATGCGGGGTAATAGGGTCGTTGTGTAAAAATATATACCGTTTCATCTGCAAATATGGACATCGATGACACGACAAATAAACCGATTACGATAAACCAATTCAATAATATAGCTAATTCATTCGAAGTCTGCTCTTTATGATAGCGTTGATACAATATAGGTCCTAAAGCCATTGAAAAGCCTGATATAACAATACTTACAGCAAATGAAAATTTAAACCCCACACTGTAAATTCCTAATTCTGCTTTGCTCAAGTAATAACTGATGAAAATTCGGTCTGTTAGACTCAATAATACATACGCCACAGCGGCTGGAATTAACGGTAAACTGTATTTCAACAATTTTTTCATCAAGGATTGATGAAAGATTAAGCCATATTCTTTCCGAAGACAAATAAACTGATACAGGATGACTATCGGAACGATTGCGATGGTAGCATAAAACACGCCATTGACACATTTATCTAAAATAATCACGAAAAAATAAGTTGAAAGAATACCTAACAAGGCGTGCAAAAATGATGCAATTGCAAACTCTGTTTTACGACGTAAAGCTTGTAAATGGCCACTCATAAAAAAAAATACACCATTTAGTACTATCGAAATTACAGCTAAAAAATAACTTTTTTCATAATTCTGAAATGGTATTCCCAACAGGTTCATGATAGGTTCTCTAAATACAAGTGCAATCAATGCTCCAGCCGTGTAGGCGACTAAAATGAAAATAAATGCAGAGGATGCCAATCTTTTAAGCATGTCTTTATCTTCATGTGATTCGCCCATATAACGAATTAAGCCTTGACCAAGTTGAAAGGAAAACAACGCATTAAAAAACATGCTGAACACGTACAATAAATCTAAAACACCATAGTCAACAGGGGTAAAATAGGCGGTAAAAACGGGGATTAATAAGAGGCTTACGCCCTTAGCTAAAAACCCAGCCAAGGTGTATACAGTTCCCTCCTTAATAAAATCACGTATCATTTGTAGGTATTAGGAATACTTTTCGAAAATACACATTTATAGTTGATTATTAATAAAATCGACTAATTTTCGAAAAGCCCTAGCACGGTGACTGGTTTTATTTTTTTCTTCTAAACTTAATTCTGCATACGTTTTTCCACAATTCTCAGGTTCAAAAATGGGGTCGTATCCAAACCCATTTTTTCCACTAGGTGAATGACTTATTTTTCCATCTACAACACCTTCAAATTGGTATGATTTTCCATCTATAATTAAGTGAATTACAGTTCTAAATCGAGCATCTCGATTCTCAACTGTTATCATTTCAGCTAAAACTTTTTCAATATTTGCTTCATCACTTCGCTGTTCACCAGCATATCGTGCAGAAAAAACGCCTGGCGAACCATTGAGCGATGTTATTTCAAGTCCAGTATCATCGGCAAAGCAATTTAAGGCAAACTTCTCGTACACATATTCGGCTTTTAATTGCGCATTTCCTTCTAAGGTCAAGGCTGTTTCAGGGATATCGTCATAAAAATCCAAATCGGCAAGCGATATAATTTCGATTCCTTTAGGCATCAAAGCTTGTATTTCAATAGCTTTGTTTTTGTTTCCTGTGGCAAAAAGAAGTTTCATTTGTTGACTTTGTAATGGTGCGTAAACAGACCGACGAAAAAAGCGACAAAAGTAGCCCCTACTTGAGTTTCAAGTGTGTCCTCCGTCAAATACGAAGATATAACGATGATCATAAATAAGAAAGGAATAACCTCATTTAAATGCCATTTTAGCAATAAAAAAAAGATGTGAAAACCAACGAAAATAATAAACCCAAATACACCAAATGTAATCCAACTCGTCATAAACTGTTGATGTGTACGCAATCTGTTTTCCGGTTGCAGCCGTGTTTGATCAGCTGCGTATTGTGTGTTGAATGCCTGCTGTACATCCCCTGTTCCAGTCCCAATCCAAAAGTTTTGTTCGATTATGTGGATGCCTGTTGACCAAAACGCTAGTCGCTCCATCACAGTTGACCCATTAGGATCATTACCTTCCTTGTACTTTTGAATTTCTAAACCTAATTCAGCCAACCTTGCGCGTATTCCACCATAAGTATATACTTCAGAAGCAATTCCTTGTTCTACATAATAAATGTCCTTAGCCGTTAATTGTGAAAAATGAGCAGAATCTTTGCGTAATCCTTTAGAAGTCATGTACCGAATCAACGTCCCTGCTAACAAATTACCTTTTGCATCAGGTTCATAAAAACCAATGGATGATTTTTTGTTCCATTCTTGTTCAAGCTCTTTTTTACACAAATAATAATTGATATAATAGCCATTTTCGGTCATCTGATTTTCATACACATGCTCGTATCGATTTCCAGAAGGTGTAAAATGTTCGAGTTCTTCTACAATGATTTGTTCTTTGATGGGAGGATTTATTTGTATAATCAGCCATGCTCCTATCGAAACGATACTGATGATTAATCCAATAAATGAAGCTATTTTTCTTTTTCCAGATGTCTTTTTTGCGATTACCCATATTGCACTAAATATAAACACGAATAAAAGTGTTAATATCCCTGACAACACTTGGGCAAATAAGGTATAGTAAACAAACCAAATTGCGACCCCCCATAGCGCAAAGCGTTGCCAATTGCGCGTGTAAAACGACAAGTAAATGGAAATACAAAGCGCCATTACAACAAGTAACGCATAGCGTATATGAGATGTGAATAAGGATAGATTACGCAGTTCTAAATCATCATCCAAACCATCATAAACAAAGACTGTCCAGTTGATTAATGAGGTAACAAATACTGAAATGGTAAACAACAAGAGTATGAGGTTGACTTCTTTTTTCTGAAGCGGTTTCGATGAGGCTATAATGAGCGGAATGAATAAAAGTGGGAGTTTAATTTTGATATCATGAAGTCCATAATTTAAATCAGTAGACCACAATAGTCCAACGATGTGCAACATAAAGATTCCAATGATTAATAGCGCTGTGCGATTGATTATTAACGCGTCCCATTTTTGTTTAAATTGAGCTTCTAAAATCCAATTTAGCGCCAATACCATACCTGAAATACTGAGTACAATTTTATTAAGTGGAAGCCCTACAGCTAAACCACATAAAGCGACGATAAACACAATGCGATGGAATTTACCCCACATAGATCAGTTATTTTCCAGATAAAACGTGCTGATATTTTGTTAAATCCGACAACACATTAAGTGCTTCGACCATCGCTTCGTCATATTTGAAACTATTAATTATGCGCCCACTTTGGAAATAGTAGCGGGAAACAATTTCATTTTCTAGCAGTTCTATTATTTCAGGTCTAAATTTTTCTAAATCACGCTCTTTAGAAGGATGAACCAATTCATAGATGGCTTTGTATTCAGGTGAATCTTTTTTTAAGTAGCTTTCATCTTCAGCGACCTCCATAAATTTGTTCAACATTTCTTCGCTAGCAGTGGTATAAGTAAACTCCTTTTCAATCGCAAATTGTTTAAACTCCTCGTAAGTTTGTTCACTTATTGCGAATACATCTACCGCATCGATTTTGTTATTTTTGATGGCAAATTGAGTGGCAAAATCAAATAGGATGTTTTCAATCACAAGCATAGCTGTTAATCTACTGAATTGGTCTTCTTCGATTTTAATATCCGGTTCGATACCTCTTCCATCTTTTACTTGACGTCCGTTTTTTGTAGTGAAGGCTAACAACAGGGAGTCTTCAATTTCTTTCGGTCTCTCACCATCTTTACGACCCGAGTAGTCTAATTTTTGAATACATCGTCCCGAAGGTGTATAATATTTTGCAATGGTTAATTTTACTTTCGAACCGTATTTTAGATCCATGGTTCGTTGAACGAGTCCTTTACCAAAAGTAGTAGAACCAATAATTACGGCACGGTCTAAATCTTGTAAAGCCCCCGAAACAATCTCACTAGCAGATGCAGACCCTTCATCAACCAGCACGACTAATGGAATGTCTAAATCTGTTGGTTTATCCAATGCCACATATACACGGTTTTCTTCTTGGATTCGTCCACGTGTACTCACTACTTCTTGTCCTTTTGGGACAAACATATTTACTATTTTAACGGATTCAATCAGAAGCCCTCCTCCATTTCCTCTCAAATCGAAAATGAGTTTCTCCATTCCTTCACCCTTAAGTCGGTCGTAAGCTTTTTTGACCTCACTGTACGCTGTTTGTGTAAACGAACTCAACTTGATATAACCCACATTATCTTGAATTATAGCCGCATATGGGACGTCTGGAATTTTAATTTCATCACGTGTAATTTTCACGGTTTTTTTCCCTGCTCCTGGTCTATCCACCTCTACAGATATTGTTGATCCTTTTGGTCCTTTGAGGGCAGCACTGACTTCATCAGAAGCTTTACCTTTCATCGGAACACCATCTATGGATAAGATAACGTCACCTGCTTTTAACCCGGCATTAAATGCAGGATTGTTTTCGTATGGTTCGGTCACAATTACATAGTCTCCTTTTGAGCGAATTAATGCCCCAATACCCCCGTACTGTCCAGTAGTCATTAACCGATAATCTTCGATATTTGATTCGGCAATAAATACAGTGTAGGGGTCAAGTTCGCGAAGCATTGCATCAATTCCTGCTTTCATGATTTTGCCTGGCACGGGTTTGTCCACATAATACATATCGAGGTTTCGATAAATTAAGTCGATTAATTCAAGGTTTTTTACAACTTCAAATCCATCACTTTGGGCGTAATTCTTTTGGGGCAAAGAAATTGCTATAAGTCCGATAAACAGACCCATAATGCTATTTTTTAATTGTGCTGACTTCATTAGCTAACCGTTTTAAAAGTATTTTAATTTTTTTGTCAATATCGTGAAAATTCACCTCTTTGTAACCTACATATAACAGAAACAATGCCAATTGTTTATTTTCAGTTGTCAATACATTTTCCAATTCATGTTTATTCAACCGAACGGCTTCTCGAATATAACGACGAATTTGGTTTCTTGTTGTAGCGTGTCTAAATTTGCGTTTAGGAATTACAAAAACTATTTGAAAAGGCGCTGCATTCGGATTCTCCATGGGAATATACTTCAATATAAACGGTATTTCTTTGACCTCCTTTCCGTCATCGTAGACTTTTTGAAGGAGAATTTTAGAACAAAGTTTATATGCTTTCCCAAATGAATTATTCACGGAGTAAATGTAGTTAGAAAAGCGGGAAAAAGGCACAGGCGGATGTTACAAACTATCTTTCTCGGTCTCCCATAGCTTATCCGCCACTTTCATTTCCTCAAAAAATGGTTCACCATACGCACGAATGAGTGGTTCTTTCAAAAACTGATACACTTTTACATCAAGCTTTTCTCCGCATGCACAAGCAGGTTCACAGATTTTCCATTGATCGTAATTTAGAATCTCAAACGTTTTCGTTTTTTTAACACGAATAGGGTAGAGGTGACAGGAGATTGGTTTTTTGAAAGTAGTTTTTCCATCGCGGTGTGCTTGTTCTATTGCACACTTCGTAATGCCATGGTTATCGAAATACACGAATGCACACTCTTTCTCATTTACCAAGGTAGTTACAGGCTCATCAAAATCGTCGTGGTAGTATACGCCGTTTGCCTCTACCGCATCAATTCCCTCCTGTCTCATATAGGGTTTTATTTGCGGTAAATCACGTTCGATGATATCGATTTCATCCTTAGTTAGCGGAGCGCCCGCATCACCTTCTACACAGCACGCTCCTTTACATGCGTTTAAATCACACACAAATTTGCGGTCAAAGATCTCTGTAGAGATGAGTTTATTATCTATTTCGATAATCATGGTACAAAAGTAGGGAATTTTAAACATAAAAAAAGGGAGTTAACACTCCCTCCTCTAATATCGTTATTAAAAAGATATTTATGCTTTCTTTAATACTTTGTTTACTAATGCAACAAGTTTTTTAGCACTTATCGCATAACATTCTGAAATGCGCGTTCCTGAATCAAAGTCGTATCCCATTACTTGTGAACCTGGAGCTCCAGTTATGGTAATTTCTGCTACTACATTACTTGGATTATCCACTTCAACAAAACGAGCAATCATGTTAGTACTTGCAGGTCGTTTATCAATACCAATATTATATCCTGGTTCTATAAATTTAGTCTCTACAATTAATTTGTATTTTGCGCTACTTGCACTAGAATTCACAGATGCGTACTGTGTTCCTTTGTTGTATAGCTCTATGAATTTTTTAGGGAAACGTTCTTCTTTATCTTTTTCCCATGCTTCACTCCACTTGTCACCTCTACCTGCTTCTTTCTTATTGTATTCTTCAATTTTCTTTGCTTTGTAATCAGCTTCATTCTTGAATTTACCCACAGAAAAATTTGAATAATCAAACTCTATTAAAATTTCTTTTTCGTTTTTTAAAGGAGCTAAATTTCCTTTAGTAAGTTTTAGTTTTTGTGCATTTGAAGCTACAGGTAACATTACCGCAACGGTCAACATTAGTAGTAAATTTTTCATTTTGTTTTCAGTTTTAATTTTAGACGAATATACAAAAATTTAATACTACAATAACTAATTGTACGCTAAATACGATATATGACGTATGAATAAAAAGCTGTATATATTCTTAATAGAGGTTTAAAAATTAATCATTTCGTTACTTTGACAACGAAAATTTCTGTAGGGATAAGCATGTTACCTATTTCGATAATCATGATGGAATGTTTCTATTGCAAAGGTGTAAAATAGGAATTAATGATACCTAGAAAAAGCAAACGTGTTTAATTACTCTACACTCAATATAATTAAGTAAGATTCTATGTTTGTTTTTTTAGCATAGAATACAATTTTCTTTTTATTATCAAACGCTTCAATATTATCTGGGCTATATTTTATTGCAATACTTTCCTCTCTTGATAAAACTTTCACTCCTTTTATCTCTTCATCAATGTTAAGAAAAACTAAGTCCTGACGAAAAATAGTTTTTTCAGGAATGAATAATAGTGAAACAAGTCCACCATTCATACTTGCAAAATTAGACTTAGTTGAAATGTAACTTCTTGGAATAAGATGTGTATGAGTTGAGCCTTCTTTGTGCGTTGAAACGAGAAAGTCACCATATCCTAAATCTGATTCATGTTGTTGAAAAACGACTGAAAATGATTCATCATTATGTACAATAATCTTCCCATTTCCCAGTCTATAAATCCCACCATCTTTTGAAATAGATTTTGAAGTAGAAACACGTTGGCTAATGTATTCAGGTGTCAATTTTGAATCAATTAAAGTTTCGACTTCACCATTATCGGATGAAATTTTAAATGCTTTAACTCCTACTGCCCCAAACAAATTTTTGGAATACACACCTGTTAGTCCTGCCAATATGATATTATCATTATTCAAAACTTCAATGACTACACTCGACAAAGGGTGTTCCTTAAAAAACACCCCGTCAAATAACTTTCCTTTATCATTAAATGAGTAAAGAAAAAATGAATAATCCTCCGAAATATAAATTTTAGTACGAGATTTTTCGTAATTTTTGAATAAAAAATGTGACCGACCAACGTTATCTACAATGAACTGTTCAATGTACGTATTACCTATAGGTTGATTCAATGATTCAGTGATGGAGTAATGTTGTTCTAGGTCAGCGTTAAATGTTTTAAAACTTAAAATATTATTCGTCTCTAAATTCTGATTATTGGGATACAATACACCTAAAAATTTACCATTTGGTGAGCATGATAACGTTACATTTGTTACGTTATTCAAGATTGTTTTTTCAATTTCTGTTCTAAACAATTCAATTGGAGCATTAAGTTTTCCCGTTTGAAGATCTAGAAATTGACCCGCAAATACTTCTTTGCGATCTTCTCTTGAAGTTTTCATGCTAATAAATAATACTTTATCATTGAACTTAAAAACTTCTTTAATTTTATATCCTTTTTCCAATTGAGAAGTCAATTCGTATCGCTTAATTTCTCCTTCATCTATGACATCTACAATATGTTTTTCTCCACCAGGTCCTTTTATAATTTCGGTTCTAACAACGACAATTGTGGACTCTCCAATTGAAATAACTTTTTGAAGGCTAGCAGCACCATCGGTATTTGAAAGTTCAACCAATTCAAGTTTTTGACAAATTGAATGAAAGCTTGAAAACAGAATAATAAATGAGAAAACAATAGATTTGAACATATTAAATTAATTTAACGATTGTAATGTACAGTATTAAAAAACTATACTAATTTAGATTATATAACGTATTTCTTTACAGTTTAAAATAAATGAAAATGGTTTTGCTTTGTAAAAAAAGATTGCGTGCAAGGACACCCAGTTTAAGTGATTAGAATAAGCATTTTTAATAAATATAATTTTATAGAAAAGAATATATGAATTAATTACTAGAATGGTATACTTCTTGAGCTGACTTTTCAAAATAATAAACGAAACCTCCGTTGCTAAAAATTTCATATAAAAAAATTTAAGCCCCTAATCTACTTATATTATTCTAAAAAATCCCCTTATAAAAGTGACAAAAATTAAAAAGGGAGTCATTTTGTTGACTCCCTTCTTCATATATTCTTTATAGCATTACCCATTCAACGCTTCAGCTCCACCAACAATCTCTAAGATTTCGTTAGTAATAGCCGCTTGACGCGCTTTATTGTAAACCAGTTTAAGATTACGTTGCATATCAGCCGCATTATCTGTTGCTTTGTGCATCGCTGTCATTCGAGCTCCGTGTTCAGAAGCCCAAGAGTCAAGTAGTCCCTTAAACAATTGAATGCGGATTGTTTTAGGAATAATATCCTCAACGATTTCTTGTTTTGAAGGCTCAAAAATATAGTCTGCGTTAGATTCTTTTGCTTCAGCAGAAGGAACGATAGGTAGCAACTGTTCTACTGTAACTTTTTGAGATGCTGCATTGATAAATTGATTGTAAATAATTACAATTTTATCATAACCACGTTTCTCAAAAGCCGCCATTAGTCGATCAGCAACATCGGCTACTTGTAGAAAAGTTAATTCATTATACAATTCTTCCAAATTAGCTGGCAATGCTTCATCATTATTAATGAAGTTGCTGTTTTTGAAAGCGTCCTTTACTTTTTTACCGATTGGAAGTATAGTTACATTGCTAGTAGCATATTCTTTAAGCAATGTATTTACAGACTTAATGATGTTGTTATTAAATCCTCCACACAATCCACGGTTTGATGAAATCGGAACGAGAAGTACATTTTTTTCCTCTCTGTTTTCAGAAAGTGGATTTTCTGATAAATCCAATGATGCGCTAAGATTTCCTAATATATCCTGCAATTTGACCGCATAAGGTCTCATTTGCACGATGGCATCCTGTGCACGTTTCAATTTCGCAGCAGAAACCATTTTCATTGCAGAAGTAATCTGCATGGTTGAACCAACTGACTGGATTCTGTTACGTATTTCTTTTAAGTTTGCCATTTAATTGAATCTTGATTCAAATATGCGAATTAATATTTATCTGATAGTTCTACAGCTACTTTTGCAAGTAAATCTGTAATGTCATCGTTAATTTTCCCTGCTTTCAATTGGTCAAGGATATCACGATGCTTTGCATCAAGATAATTCAAATATTCCTTTTCGAATTCTTTTACTTTATTAACTGGTACATTTTTCAACAACCCTTTAGTTCCTACGTAGATAATAGCAACTTGCTTTTCTACAGACATAGGATCACCTTCTTTTTGTTTCAAAATCTCCACGTTACGTGCTCCTTTATCAAGAACAGATTTAGTAGCTGCATCTAAGTCAGAACCAAATTTAGCAAATGCTTCTAATTCACGGTACTGCGCTTGGTCAAGCTTCAATGTTCCAGATACCTTTTTCATTGACTTAATCTGAGCCGAACCTCCTACACGTGATACCGAGATACCTACGTTAATTGCTGGTCGTACACCAGAGTTAAATAAGTCTGTTTCTAAGAATATCTGACCATCTGTAATCGAAATTACGTTTGTAGGGATATAAGCCGAAACGTCACCCGCTTGAGTTTCAATGATTGGTAAAGCAGTTAATGATCCACCACCTTTAACTACGCCTTTAAGCGATTCAGGAAGGTCGTTCATTCTAGCTGCAATTGCATCATCATTAATTACTTTCGCTGCACGCTCTAATAAACGTGAGTGAAGGTAAAATACGTCACCAGGATATGCTTCACGACCTGGAGGACGACGAAGAAGAAGTGATACCTCACGGTAAGCAACTGCTTGCTTAGAAAGGTCATCAAATACGATTAGAGCTGGACGACCTGTATCGCGGAAGTACTCACCAATAGCAGCACCTGCTAATGGAGCGTAGAACTGCATTGGAGCAGGGTCAGATGCGTTAGCTGCTACAATTGTAGTATAAGCCATTGCACCTGCGTCTTCTAATTTTTTTACAATTCCAGCAACAGTTGAACCTTTTTGTCCAATTGCGACATAGATACAATATACTGGTTGACCAGCGTCAAAAAATTCTTTTTGATTGATGATCGTGTCAATTGCTACAGTTGTTTTTCCTGTTTGACGGTCACCAATGATAAGCTCACGTTGTCCACGACCGATTGGAATCATTGCATCAATCGCTTTCACACCAGTTTGTAAAGGCTCGTTTACCGGTTGACGGAAAATTACACCCGGTGCTTTACGCTCGATAGGCATTTCATACAACTCACCCGTGATAGGTCCTTTACCGTCAATTGGGTTACCCAATGTATCCACTACTCGACCAACAATTCCTTCACCTACATTGAGTGAAGCAATACGTCCAAGACGCTTCGCTGTATCACCTTCTTTAATTGTGGTTGAACGACCCAAAAGTACCGCACCTACGTTATCCTCTTCAAGGTTAAGTGCGATAGCCTGAAGGCCACCATCAAACTCAATTAACTCTCCGTACTGAACGCCGTTCAATCCGTAAATACGTGCAATACCGTCACCTACTTGAAGTACGGTACCAATTTCTTGTAATTCTGCTTCTGAGCGGAATCCTGAAAGTTGTTCTCTTAAAATTGCAGAAACTTCTGCTGGTTTTACATCTGCCATATTACAGTTGTTTTATCAAGTTCTGTATCCAAAATTGGATTCAAAAATGAATGAATTATCTTGTTAAACGTTGTTTCAAATTATTTAATTGGCTAGCTACACTAGCATCTACTCGTGTATCTCCCATTTCAACCACAAATCCGCCGATTAAATCAGCGTTAATTTTTTCAGTAAGTTCAATTTCACCTGTTACCGCTGTGCGTATTTTAGCGATGATTTGATCTTTCACTGCTGCGTCTAATTGAGAAGCTGAATAAACAGTTACTTCCACAATACCTTTGTGTGTTTTATACAATTGCACAAAGCTTGAAGCTACGAATGGTAAAAGACCCTCGCGTTGTTTTTTAGTAACCAATCCGATAAAAGACAAAGAAAGTGAGCTAAACTCAGTGAAGACACTGTTAAGCACTTCTTTTTTCTTATCACTATTGATTACAGGGCTATTCAAGAATACCTGAAATTCTTTAGTATCGTTTACAGCTTGGTTAAATTGAACCATGTCTGCATACACTTGTTCCAGTTGATTTTGCTCAACTGCCAATTCTAAAAGGGCTTGAGCATAACGTGTCGCTGCTTTTGTTCCTTTCATCTTATTAGTTTAAGCTAATGTCTTCAGCTAATTTACTAGCTAAAGTTTTTTGTTTTTCATCTGAAGAAAGTTCTCCACGAATAATTTTCTCAGCTATTTCAATAGAGAAAGAAGCAACTTGCGTTTTTAATTCAGCAATTGCTGCAGCTTTTTCAGTATTGATTACGTTACGTGCGTTCACCAATTCTTTGTCAGCTACAAGTTTTGCATCCGCTTTTGCTCTTTCAAGCATTTGAGTTGCTGTTTCTTTAGCTTCGCGAATCATGGCATCACGCTCTGCACGTGCTTCTTTAAGCATGTTTTCATTTTGAGCTTGCAACGCTTTCATTTCTGTTTTCGTTTGCTCAGCTAACGCTAGTGAATCAGCAATTTTGGATTCACGCTCGTTTACAGCATTTAGAATTGGTTTCCAAATGAATTTTGCTAAAATAAATAACAAAATACAGAACACTAAACCAGTCCAAAATACAAGACCAAAATCAGGTAATATAAGATTCATTTCTGTTTATTTTAATTTCTTTTTTTAAATCAATAAATAGTGTCGCAACCAACCGTTACGACACTATTAACTAATTACTGAACTCCTGTTTCAAGACCTAGTAGACCAACTACTACTCCGAAAAGAGCAACACCTTCGATTAACGCCGCAGCGATAATCATAGCTGTTTGAATTTTTCCTGAAGCTTCAGGTTGGCGAGCGATAGCGTCCATTGCTGAACCACCAATTTTACCAATACCTAATCCTGCACCTAATACTGCAAGACCTGCTCCAATTGCTGCGATACTTCCGAACATAACTATATAGTTTAAAAAAATTACAAATTAATTAATGATGCGCTTCTTCAACAGCTGCACCGATAAACAAAGCTGATAACATCGCAAACAAATATGCTTGTAAGAATGCCACCAACAATTCTAACACTGAAATAAACAATGCCATTGGAACAGATAATCCTCCCCAAGCAGCAGATTTATTTACAAAAATAATAGCGATCAATGATAGAATGATAATGTGTCCTGCTGTGATGTTCGCAAACAAACGAATCATTAAAGCAAATGGTTTTGTAAGGACACCTACTAATTCAATTGGCACCATGATAATCAATAATGGAACAGGAACTCCTGGTGTAGCGAAAATATGCTTCCAGTAGTTTTTGTTACCTGAAAATACGGTTACAAGTAGTGTACACAAAGCTAAGAAAAATGTTACCGAAATATTTCCAGTTAAATTCGCTCCACCTGGAATAATTGGAATAAGTCCAAGCATGTTATTAAACCAGATAAAGAAAAAGATTGTTAATAAGTAAGGAACATATTTTTCATACTTGTGTTCGTCAATATTTGATTTTGCAATATTATCGCGTACCATTAAGATGATAGGCTCTAAAAATTTAGCAATACCTTTTGGTGATTCTGCATGACCTCTTGTTTTGTAAAACTTAGCCACTGCAAACATGATAATGAAAATCAATAGTGCGCCAAAAATCAATGAAAGTACGTTTTTGGTAATTGATAAGTCAAGTGGCTTCGCGTTGATTGGGTGTAGTGCAGTGTCAAAATCTAACTCGCCAAATTCGTTTAATTTGTATATTTTTTCATGAAAAAGCCCATAACCTTTGTCAAGTGAGACCATGTAGTGTACACTTTTACCAGTTGTTGGATCAGTATACGTTTTTTCTTCACCGTGATAAAAATTCGAAGAAGAAAAAGCTTTAAAACCGCCATCAATCAATAGTATAGGTAAGTAAATAGAAACTGAACCTTCTCCGTGTGCAGGACCCATTATATGCCATTCGTGTGCATCCATTACGTGATGCATAATCATTTCTTTGGCGTTAAACTTTTCCTCATGCGCACCGCCACCAGCCTTTACTCCCACAGAAGCAAATGCAATATACATCATGATAAATAGACTCTTAAGACTTAAATTCAATTTCATTACTGAACGTTTACTAATCCTGAACTCAAAAATTTGGCGCAAAGGTATGTAAACTTTCCTAATTTAATACAATAATGAGAATATTTTTACCCGTGTATTTTCGATGTTTTAAATCTCATTCATTGCAAAACTTAGGACGGTTAATTTTACAGACTTCAAAAATCAATTCAAATTACTTTTTTGCACGCAATAATATCACAGTTTGAATTCCTAAAGAGGCAAAAAATAGCGCCAAAAGTTGGAACGAAAAGTTGATGGCGATTTCACGATACTTGACGATGACGATTAGAATCAAGGTCATTAATAGGAGCATTTGAATGACTGTAAAAGCTAAAAAGCCTTGGACAAACAGTTGTTGGTCTTTTGATTTCAGTTTAACGAGTAAGGGGATGCCTGCGTAGGTAATTCCAAATACGACACTGTATACGATTATGGTGTAATTGTTCCAGCAATCAATACCAAATAAGAGATGCACGGAGAATTGAATTAGCAAAATACCAATTGTCAAGAGGAAGAGAGTAGTCCAGTTATTTTTTGTCATCTTTTTTATCTTGATTTATTACTTCTTTCACAACGAGGTAAAGTGATGCTGCAACACCGAATAATGAAAATACGATTGTCCAAACTGGAGTTGACCACTCATTTTTTTTGTCCAACCAAGTTCCCAGCCATGAAAAAAAGGCTATTGTTCCTCCCATTTGAATGCCGATGGTTGAGTAGCGAACCCACGCATCAGCTTTTTTTTTGATTGGAGGTGTATTGTCTTTCATTTCTAGTAGACTATATCTGAGACATTCATGTGTTTTTCTTCTTGAATTTCACGGTAATTCTCTATAAACTCATCAATGTTTGCTGAATTAGTCATATTGCATTTACCATTAAACACAGCGCCATCTTCAATATGAATTTTCGGTGTGTTGATGTTACCTTTGATAAGTGCCGTTGATTTTAGCGTGAGCGATTGATTGATAAACAAATGTCCTTCAATTTCGCCCTCTATCTCAGCTTGATTGGCAGTCACATTGCCTATTATTTTTGCATTAGGTCCCAACACTAATTTACCGCCACAATTGATATTGCCTTTTACCTTTCCATCCAAACGAATACTCGTTTGTGTTGTTAAGTCACCTTTAATTTCGGCTCCGGTTACCAATCTATTAAGATTTTCAGGCCCATCCAACATCAACTTTTCTTTTTGTCCCTTAAACACTGCCATAAGTTTCCTCCTAATAAAAATCGTTGTAAAACTTTAAATATCCTTCTAAATTTTTGTTGCCTATCAATTTCACAAAATTTTCATTGGTTATAATAAAGACTTTTCTGTTTTGTAATTCACCAATGTATTTTTTTGTCTTTAAAAATGAGCTCATGTATTTTTTTGCTTTGGCTTCAGTTGGGAACTCTCGAATCATCAAAAACTGTTGTTCTTCGTTAAATTGTGAAAGTTGAACCTTTAATTTATCTGCGCTAAAAAATTCTCTGCTAAAATTCGACACATTTGTCTTTACCGTATTTGTGTTGTCTGTTTTTTCGAGCATCACAATCATGAGCAAAGGCGAAGAAGTACTGTATTCGAACACCGATTTGGCGTCAAAATCTGCAGCGATGTCAGGAGAGTAGCCATTTTTTATCACATCAATCATAAATTCCGCCCGTTCTGCTTCGGGTGTACCTGGGTATTCGGCTAATACACGTTCAAAAGCGGGTATCGCATCTTCTTTTTGGCGTGTTAGAGCTGCTTGAGCCATTGCGGCAAGTAACATATATCCTGATCTGTAAGCATTAGAAGGTTCGTTTTCAACAACTGAATTTGAACGAATTTTTACAATAGAGTACATGCCTTGTCCAAAACGTTCGATGAGTTTTTCGTAATCTTCTAAGTCCAGTTTTTCACGCTCTTTCTTTTTAATAAAGAAATTGGGGTCGCGAATAAAATTGGCATAATCACTATTTGGGTAATTATTCAGAATATACGTTTTATGATGGTCTGATTTGGCTTGATCTTTTCCGTCGTATAGTTTATAAAGCTGAAAAGAAGACAATAGTACATGTTTGTCTTCAACTTGACGTGAGATTACATCTTCAAATTGATTCACTGCCATTGCTTCTTCGTGAAGTTCTTCTTGATATATTCGCCCAGCCTTGTATAATGACTCTAACATTTCTTCTTGCATGATTTGTATAACACTGTCTGATGTGGGAATACCAGCAAGAAGTGTTTCAATAGCAAACGGATCAACAGGTTCTGTATCGACAATGATTGAATCGCCATCTTCACCTACCTCAATTTCACGAATAGTAGGTGTTTTGTTTGTTCGTCTCCAATCGTCTTCGAGTGGTCGCTGTCCCCATATTTTTTTAAACTCTTCAAATCCTTCTGTACGCTGTTTGGAATTGTAGAAGTACCATTTACCCCCTGATCCACCTGAGGCTGGACCTGAGCTTGACTGCATGGCTTGAATTTCAGCTAGACGTCTAGCTTCGGCTTCTTTCTTCAAGCGGTCTTCTTCTTCAAGCTGCTTTTTTACTTTATCTAAAAATGCCATTTTTTCATCTTCAGGCATTTGAGCAATACGAATTAAACTGTCATTTCGTTGGGCTGTTTCGATAGCAGTAACAAGGTCTTTTAATCGTCTTGCTCGAGTTCGCACATTGTCATAGTTTTTATAGGTTTCGGTAACAACCTGTACGCAACTATCATAGTACTTTTGGGCTTTGATATAATCTTTTTGTGCGAAACGTATGTCTCCCATACGTTCGTAACTCATTCCTTTTTGACGTTCGTTGTTGATGGAATAAAACACGGATTTATGAAATTTCTCCATGGCAACATCGGTGTTCCCAGCAGTATATTCCATGTCTCCAATGGCGTAATAAATTTGGTCTCTATATTCCACATTCTTTGATTCACGCAACATTTTATTCAATTCTTTCATCAACTTATCCCTGTTAGATCCTGATGAAGCCATTGCGCGATTTAATCGAGCAGAAAAATGCATGTCAAATTTTGCGTTGCGCTTAAGTGTTTTCGAATATTGCTCAACACCTTGGGCGTTATTGCCATTTTTGATAGAAAGTTGAGCCAGAATAAAATGCATACGCGCAGCTTCTTTTTTGTTTTTCGATACACGAACAACTTCTGCCATCGCTTTTTCGGCTTGATCCCATTTTTGTAATTCAATGTATAAATCTGCTTTAGCTTTGTTAAATTCGTATTCAAAATCTTTCGGTAATTTCAGGGGTTTTTCTTTTTTCCCTTTTGAGCTTGCTGCAGCTTTTTTTTGCTGCGCTCGAATAATTTTAGAAGATGATTTTGGCGCATTGGCATCTTGTTCAGCAGCCATTAATTTCTCAGCCTCACGTTCGATTTCTTTAATCATGTTCTCCGCATAACGATATTCTTTCAAGCGGACATGAGATTTTACTATCCAAATTTTAGCAGTGAATTTACTGGGTTTATTTTTAAAAAATTTAGTGATGTATTCAAAATTATCGATTGCATCTTGGTATTCACCTTTAATGTATTTTGCTTCTCCAATTTTTAACCAAACACGGTCTATCCACTTATTGAATTCTTGTTTTTTCGATCTTCCACCCGCTGCCGGCATACTGTGTTTTCCTAGAACAGTAACGCATTTTGATACTGCTGTGTCTAGCGCTGGATACATGGCTAATGCACTTTCTTCGTCGGGTAATGGTTCGACGGGGAGAATTTCAGTGAAATCTTCTTGCCGCATAACAAGATAGCCTTTCATTGCGTCTTGAATCAATTCATTTGCATTAAAAAGACCATTGTATTTGGTTGTTGTTTGATGATAAAATCGATTCATTGCCGCATCCTTTTCCGTAGAACAAGCATGAAAAAGAAGTGCAATCAATGCTGTAAAGCTTATTTTTACTATGAATTTATTCATCAATATCGAACCAATCTGTTGCAATCAATAACTTAATTTGGACAAAAATATTTTATTTTCCTGAACTCAGGGTGTAAATAAGTGTAAAACAGAAAATAATTGGGATTATTGCACGAAATTGAGTTGTTAGCTAATTGAACAATTTTTCCAAAAAATTTAACGATTACTTGCTACAACGAAGGCGATGCCCGCTGAAATAGTACAGGCTCAATTATTGACAATCGGCATTAAAAGTAGTTTCAAACGTAATGTCAACCACATCCCATAATTTTGAAACACCGTCAGCTCCAACATGCAAGTCTTTACAAATTGTGTTTAATGAATTTACGGCATGAATTGCATCAAACAAATTCAAATCCAATGTGGTTGATAATTTGAAACTATTTTCGTCTAGGGTGTAAGTACAATTTAGTTCTTGTTCAATATCGTTTAACTTGATCATTAAAATTGCTGTACCATCAGCGATTGATACCACATGACCAGTAAGCATATTCGTATTTGTTAGTACACCAAAAAACGAAGTTTTAATTTTTTCATCTCTTTCAGGATTTTGAGAATTTAATGACGCAATAGGGATTGAAAAAGAAAGGTTTTTAATCAATTCAAGAGGGTCATTCACTATTTCTGCACCACTCACATTGAGTTCATTAAAGGTCCCACTTACAGGTGTTTTTTCATTGAATTTGAATGCGGTCCAAGTAAGTTGAGAATTGACAGGATTGTATGTGTAATAACATTCTTGTATTACATTACGTTCATTATTCTCCTCATGTTCAGCGCTTCCACATGAAAACAAAAAAAGCCCAAGGAACAAACTAGCAACCAAACCATACTGTTTCATAATATTCTCAATCTAATTTATCAATAATAACTCCTCGAAGGTAATGAAAATTGAGAAAAATGCCTAATCAGGTGTTATTATTTCCATTCTAACAAATGATTTTTATGAGATATTTTTACGCCCTCTTTATCTTCAAAGTAGATCTTTATTTCGTGTGGATAACTAATACTGTCATAGGTAATCTCCATAACTTGTAATCGAACAAAATGGTTCATGTAATAAAGGGAGTCAATTAACCCATTGAAAAGCCCATCTTGACGGTACAAATAGGTTCGACTTACGTTATTTCCAGCTGTCAAATAGTTTAATTTAAGTGGCTGTTGGGTTAGCGTATCAAGTGTATAGTTATGGGTAGCAATCCACCCAAAAAAGGGAGTTCGAACAAACCGTTGTAACCAATGAAAAGGCTTACCATGGTAAAAATTTACACCGAAATTTAATGTATCAGGGGGAATGTTATTTAAACTATATAGTGCTTCAATAATAGAATAATGGGACAAATCACGCACAACCACCGTGCTATCAGAGATTAGATCAAAATAATAATCGGCTAGTCCAACCATTTCTACGGCATCAGCTCCTAAACCAAAAAACTGTCGCACAATTGAACTTATTTTTCGTGTTTCGTTGGTTACTACTGGTGCAACATACGGTTTTTGTTTTGAGTTGTATATAAATTTTCGCTTGTGAATCGATTTTCGGTTATAGAAAATTTCCTCAACGAGTTTGTTTAATCCAACAGAATAGTGGTAGTTTAATGTGCGTTCAAAACGATAACCGGGTTCATCATTTAACACAGAATGTAATGTCACTAATCTAATTTTTAAACTGTCCAATGTGGTTAAATCCATTATGGATGGGTTGAAATAGTGAGGTGACGTAATCAGTTGATCAACTTGATGCAAGTCAAACCATTGTGTTTTAGAAGGTGATTGTAAGGGGATAGGCAAATCCATTTTTTTTTCAGCATTGCACCCTAATGCTATGCTTATTACTGCCAATATTGTTATTCGAAAGATGAGGTTCATTATGAGCAATAATACAAAATAATTGATAGATTTAAAAATACCTATAAGACCTTTTTCAGCGAATGCAGCTCATTGTTGAGTTCTTGTTATACACGTAAACCGACAAAAATCAGGTTAGAATTTCAAAAATCCTGATTTTAATCATATTTTCTGATTGGCAACACTTCTAATTTTGCTCCATGGCATTGAATCATGAATTGATTGCGAAATACAATGTGCCGGGTCCAAGATATACATCTTACCCGACTGTGCCGCATTGGGATAAATCTCCTACACAGCAAGAATGGAAAGAGGCTGTTAAATTGAGGTTTAAGGAAACGAATAATGAACAGGGGATAAGCCTGTATATACATCTTCCTTTTTGTGAAAGTCTGTGCACGTATTGTGGTTGTAATACTCGAATTACAGTAAATCATGGTGTGGAAGAGCCCTATATGAAGGCTATTTTAAACGAATGGGAACTGTATAAACAGGTATTTGGGGGAATTCCGAACATTAAGGAAATTCACCTAGGTGGCGGCACTCCCACTTTTTTCTCACCCGAAAATTTAACTAAACTAGTTAAGGGCATCACATTGAATTGCGATTTAGCTCCAGATTATGAATTTAGCTTCGAAGGTCATCCTCGAAACACCACAAAAGCACATTTGCAAGCACTTTATAACGTAGGGTTTAGAAGATTGAGTTTGGGCATTCAAGATTTTGATGAAAAAGTGCAAATTACGGTCAACAGGATTCAACCTTTTTATATGGTGAAGGAGGTCGTTGACAATGCACGAGAAATTGGATTCAAATCCATCAATTTTGACTTGATTTACGGGTTACCTTTTCAAACGTTAGAGAGTATCGAATATACCTTTAATCAAGTCAATAAATTACGTCCTGAGCGCATTGCATTTTATAGCTATGCTCACGTGCCTTGGGTTAAACCGGGTCAACGTCGATTTACTGAAATGGATTTGCCTACAGATAGTTATAAACGGGCATTATACGAATTAGGAAAAGAGCTATTGGAAAATGCAGGGTATATTGAAGTAGGAATGGATCATTTTTCGTTAAAAGAGGATGAGTTATATATAGCGATGACCGAAAAACGCTTACATCGCAACTTTATGGGATATACGACAGGACGTAATGAATTAATGATTGGCTTGGGGGTTTCTTCTATCAGTGATTCTTGGGACATGTTTGCGCAAAACATCAAAGTGGTGGAAGAATATTACAAGGTAATCGAAAAAGGTGAACTTCCTATTTTCAGAGGACATATTTTGGATTCAGAGGATTTGCTCATACGGAAAAAAATTCTAGACTTGATGTGCCATTTTGAAACGAATGTGGCTGATTTAATGCGGTATGAATTGCAATGGACAATGATTAAAAATAAACTAAGTCCACTGATTAAAGATGGGTTAGCAGCAATTAATGGCACACATGTCTATATCCTTGAACCAGGGCGTCCTTTTGTGCGCAATATTTGTATGGCATTTGATTACCGAATTTCAGATACTGACGCAATGGTCAACACGTTTAGTTCAACTGTATAATGAGTAATTGCTGCCACTGTGGAGATGATTGCGGAAAATCTCCGTTGATTCACAACAATAAATCGTTTTGTTGTGCTGGGTGTAAAACGGTTTATAGTATTCTTTCTGAAAACGGTATGGATACGTATTATCAAATTCAACCTACTCCAGGACTTAAACCAAAAGAGGCTTCTTCAAAATTTGCTTTTCTTGACAACGAAGAATTGGTGTCTGAAATTGTTAATTTTAAAGAAGGAAACCTCACAAATTTTACCGCTTTTCTACCAGAAATACATTGCAGTTCGTGTATATGGTTGTTAGAAAATCTTCACAAACTTCAACCAGGAGTTAAGTCGTCACAGGTTAACTTCACGAAGAAAGAAGCCACCATTACATTTGATCATTCGGTAATTTCGCTCCGAAAAATGGCTGAATTGATGGACGCTATCGGTTACCCACCGACCATCGGAAAATCGCGTCAGCAGCAACAAAAAGTCATTAATAACCACTTTATTATTCAATTAGGTGTGGCAGGTTTCTGTTTTGGAAACATTATGCTCTTTTCGTTTCCAGAGTATTTGAATGTAGATGAAACGTTTGATGAATACCGCAACTTTTTTGCCTATCTGATTTTTGCACTATCGCTGCCGATTTTGTTTTTTTCCGCCAAAGATTACCTTATTTCGGCCTTCAAAGCATTGCGTGCTAAGGTGCTCAACTTAGATGTTCCGATAAGTTTGGGGATTTTAGTGCTCTATGCCAAAAGTGTCTACGATATTTTTATGGGTCACGGTCCAGGCTATATGGATTCGTTCGCGGGATTTATTTTCTTTTTATTAATCGGAAAATGGTTTCAAAACAAAACGTATCAAGCACTATCTTTTGATCGGGATTATACATCCTATTTCCCACTAGCGGTTACACGCATTACAATTGACAATCGAGAAGAAATAGTCCAAATAGAGAAAATACAACCGGGTGACGAGTTGCTTATCCATAACGAGGAAATACTTCCTACGGATGCCATTCTACTCGATGACGAGGCACGAATGGATTATAGTTTTGTGACGGGTGAATCGGATCAAATTAAGAAAACAGCTCAAAGTGTATTATTTGCCGGAGGTAAATTGGTGGGAAAATCTGTTCGAGTTAAAGTGAAAGAACAAGTTAAACGCAGTTATTTGACAGACTTGTGGAATAACGAGGTGTTTAAACGCAAGAAATCGGGATTATCCAAAATTCAAGATACGGTATCGAAGTATTTTCTCATTGTATTGCTTATCGTGACTTCCATTATTGCGGGATTTTGGGTGTATCTTGACCCATCGATGGTGGTTCCAGTTGTTACTGCCGTATTGATTGTCGCTTGTCCGTGTGCGTTATCCTTGTCTTATCCATTTACGTTTGGAAACATATTACGCGCTATAGGTCGCAATGGGTTGTATTTAAAAAACACGCGTGTTATCGAGGATTTAGACGAAATTACTGCCATCGTGTTTGACAAAACAGGAACCCTGACAATAGGATCTTCGAAAGATGTTACGTACGAAGGTGTTGAATTGAATCCAACGCAATTAGCATTGATTGATTTTGCCACACGAAGTTCTACTCACCCCATGAGCGTAGCGATTCGTGCATACATCCAAGAACGTTATGACTATACACCCACTTCAGGTGATTTTCAAGAATATCCTGGATTGGGAGTCGAAGCAATTTCGAATGAAAATGTGCTCAAAATTGGTTCGTATCGCTTTGTGAACACTGAAAAAATTGACGAAGAAACGACCTCTTTTGTGCAGTGGAATGACTCCATTATTGGGCGATTCTATATTCGACAAACTTTTAGGCCTCAGGTGCAAGCATTGATTCAACAATGGCAACAAAAAGGTTATAAACTGCATGTGCTGACTGGTGATAACGAACGCTCACGCGAATCCCTAGAGAATTTGTTCAGCGACCACAGCTTATTGAATTTCAACCAAAATCCTCAAATGAAATTGGATTACATCAAGTCATTACAAGATCAAGGAGATTGTGTGTTGATGTTTGGTGATGGTTTAAATGATGCAGGAGCACTCATGCAAAGTAATGTCGGTATTGCGGTGTCGGACAATGTTTATCAGTTTTCGCCTGCTTGCGATGGTATTTTGGATGCAGGTCATTTCAATAAACTCCCTGAAATGCTCGAAATCTCATCTTTTGGTAAAAAAGCGTTGCGCATTTGCTTCTTATTCTCCCTATTGTATAATATTGTCGGATTATCCTTTGCCGCTACTGGATTATTATCGCCACTCATTGCTGCCATTTTGATGCCTTTAAGTTCTATTACAGTTGTGTTCTTAAGTTTTGTGTTGATCAATATGAAAGCAAAAAGGTTGGGATTGTTATAGCGAGCTAATTAAGGCATGGTACTTTAATTTAACTACTTTGACGTCATTAACATTATTTCAAAAGATCATCTCGACTTATGAAGCTAATCATAAGTTCAATGGTATCTATTCCGTCATTAATAAAAGGAGCTTCTTGTTTAATTTCTTCAAATAGTATTTGGGAATCAACAAAGTTCTGTTTAATCTCTTTCATGAATTTTTCATATGTAATAGATGTATATACTTTTACATACAATTCACCAGAAAACAGCTCTTTTAATGCTACTTTGTCAGAATGCCATAACAAGTAGTCAATTATTTTGTGTTTTAAGGTTTTACTCCCCATTTGTTAAAAACTGTAACAGATGTTCAAATAGCTTTGTTACAAACATAATAAATAATTCACACATATGTAAAATATTTGTAAATTTCGTTTCACATTGTGTTTCATACTATTGTAAAGATATGAAACACCGAGGCGAGATTATTGAACAAGCTGTAAGACAGAGTGGTTATTCGATTACGAAATTAGCAGAAAGATTAGGTAAAAGTCGGAGACATGTATATAATCTGTTCGAAAATCCACAAGTTTCAATGGATGTCGTGCTCGAAATTGGGAAAATTATTCACCACGATTTTACAGATTTGTTACCTATCACAAAAAACTACACGCAAGGCGAATCAAATGATGTCATTTTAGAGGCGCCACTTGTGTATAATTTGGATGAAAATACCGTTGAATACTGGAAAAATAAGTACCTCGTATTATTGGAAAAATACAATGCACTGTTAGAAAAACACAATGATTGAGGAGTTTTAAAACTATATAAAACTTTTTTACACATCTCCTTGTTTATCATATCTTTACATTGTAATTGCGTTATTAATTCCAAAATTACATAGCAAATATTCCAAAATTACATAGCAAATATTCCAAAATTACATAAAATAGTGTTATTTTAGCTTCATGATAATTCGAGAAGCACAGCGTAAGATTTCACAAATGGCCGAAAAATTTCCTGTTATATTGCTAACAGGGCCTAGGCAATCTGGTAAAACAACCTTATGTAAAAACCTATTTTCGAATTATAAGTACGTTAGCCTTGAAAATCCAGATAATCTAGAATTTGCAGAGAGCGATCCAAAAGGTTTTCTACGTATTTATGATAAATTTGTCATCATTGATGAAGCTCAAAAATGTCCTTCGTTATTCTCTTATATTCAACAGATTGTTGATGACTCAAACATAAGCGGACAATATATTTTAACAGGCTCTCAAAATTTTCTTTTATTAGAAAAAATCACACAAAGTCTTGCTGGGCGAGTCTATATCATGGAATTACTTCCTTTTTCACAACAAGAGGTCGTTTCAAAAAGTTGGATTGAAGCTGTTGTAAAGGGAGGATACCCCCGAATATATGATAAAGAGATATCCCCTCAAGATTATTTTCCAAATTACATTGAAACGTATATAGAACGTGATGTAAGAAGTATTTTAAGGGTGCAAGACCTTTCTGTTTTTCGAAAATTCATCTATATGTTGGCGCATCATGTCGGGCAACTAATTAATTTCAATCATATTTCAAAAGAATTAGGGGTAGATGTAAAAACGGTGCAACGTTGGCTTTCTGTACTAGAGGCAAGTTATATAGTGTTTACGCTTAAGCCATGGCATAAAAATTTTGCTAAACGTTTAGTAAAAACACCGAAACTATACTTCTATGATTCGGGAATTGTTGCATTCTTACTCGGGATCGAATCAGAAGAAAAATTGCTAACCTCATCGTATAAAGGCGCGTTATTTGAAAACTTTGCGTTTACAGAAATTCTTAAAACATACAAAAACAATGGCCTCAAACATTCGTTTTATTTTTGGCGCGATAGTAATGGGAATGAGATCGATTGCGTAATTGAGCGTGGCAACCGCGTTAAATTTATCGAAATGAAGGCTTCTGAAACCATAAAATCGGAATATATTCAATCCCTACATTATTTGGACAATTCCGACCACAACCTGGAAATCACTCATTATCTCTTCAATACCATAAACGAAACACAACACCGAACTAATGAAACAATTGTGAGTTGGAGGGATGTAGGAGTTTTGATTGAATAAGAGAATAAACTACACTTTTTTCCGATGAAAAAGAATGTAAACACATATCCCTATTCCAAAAAAGTTGAGCTGTTTTCGGAATCAAATATAATAACGTTGAGTTTTAGAAGAAGCAGAGTGAGACAAGCATCAAGCGCATTTGAATTCATCAGACTAACTAAAAAAACAGACACATCCTACTACCACAAACTCAAAATAACGGTCACTTATTCCTTTTTTATATTTGTGGGCTGGCATAATAAAGGTCAACCCGCATTATTGATGAATTTCCAAAGAAATACTACACTAACTTTAAACAAAAGTCTTTAACATGAATACGCTCTATTCCTTTGTATGTTGAAGTTTCTTTGATTTCATCCATTGTTACAACATATTTTGGGAAATTATCTGGAACGGCTAAAAGATTTCCAAACTCGCGGTTTATTGTTTCTTCACTTGATAGCATATACGCAACTTGCACATATATTTTTTCGTTAGAACGCTGGGCAATAAAATCAATCTCTTTATTGTCTTCAAAGCCAACGGTTACGGAATACCCTGCCATTCGTAAATGAAGATATACAACATTTTCTAAAATTTTATGAATATCGTTAGCTTTATATCCAACTATAGCGTTGCGTAAGCCAATATCTTCAAAATAATATTTTTCACCAATTTCAAATAGCCTCTTTCCTTCTAATCCAGTCCGCTTTACCTTGAAAATTAAAAAAGAACTTTCTAAATAACCAAGATAATCTATGACTACTTGGGGAGAAATAGCTAGTTTTTGAGATTTTAAATAATCACTAATTTTTTTTGACGACACCAAACTTCCCACATTGTCTCCAAGAAAAGCTACTAAATTTTCTAAGAACCTAACGTTTCTTACGTTAAAACGCTTTACAACGTCTTTGAGTAAAATGGTATTGTAAATACTGGTAAGATATTCATAAACGACAATCTCTTGACTACTCAGGTTTGTAAGATAAGGCAAGCCTCCTAGTTGAAGGTATTGCTGAAAAGTTTCGTGATGATCGGCTAGTTGATTAAATGTAAGAAACTCTGAATAACTCAACCCAAATACCTTTATTTCTATATATCTTCCGCTTAAAAAGGTTGCCAATTCACTTGATAATAAGTTGGCGTTACTACCCGTACAATAAATATCAAAATTTGTTCGAGTAACTAGGTCACGAAGTACAACTTCAAAAGATTCAATGTCTTGAATTTCATCTATAAAAAGCGCTGTTTTTAAATTTTTGTCCACCAGTTGGTTCAAATAATTAAATAAATCATCCGCATTTTTGATGTTTTTAAACTCATGTAGCTCTTTGTTGATGTATATGATTTGAATTTTTGGATCTTGTTTTTGAATAAGGTCACTTAATTGCAACAATAAATAACTCTTTCCAACCCTTCGCTGACCTACTAAAACTTTAATCAGGGATTTGCCAATGAATGGTTTGATTCTATCTATATAAAGTGGCCGATGGATATAGTTATTCATTCTAATTATAAATTATACTTGTTTACAAATATATAAAAGTTTCAACTATATATGAAGCTTTTATTATTTTTGGCAAATATTTCAGATACAAATGTAGATTTATTTCTAAACGATTATGTTTCTCTTTGTAAGCTTTCGTTCGGTTTTACTCAAGAATTGCGTGGTTTAGTTTAACCACAAAGAACTCGGAGAAGGCACGAAACATTACGGAAAGGATACGCGAAGAATCTAATACATTTTCTCTAAGTGAGCTGTTCGAAAGTCGACGATTATAACCAAAACATATTGACCCCTACCTCTTCTCCACCCAATACACAACCCCTACAAAGAGCAAAACAAGACTGTTGTGCAACAAGAATTTACCCACGCCAAACTCCATGTTAAACAGGAGGGTAAGCAGATACAGGGCTAATGCAAAAAAGAAATAAAATCCTGCCTTGCGCAAGTTGTATTTGATGGGATAGTGTTTTTGACCAAGGATGTAAGAAGCTGTCATTTGTCCAGCATAAACAAACATAGTTGTCCATGCTGCTGCGGTATATCCATATAAAGGAATCATCACGAGCAGAAGCACAACCGTGCCAGAAGCGCCAAAAATGGAAATATAGGCACCAAACCTAGTTTGCCCAGATAATTTATACCAAATGGATTGATTCATATAGACACCCAGAAAAATATTCGCAATTAACAAAATTGGAATAACATGAAGCCCCTCCCAATAGGCTTCGTTGCGAATAAAGTGCTTGAGAATATCGATGTTCAAGGTTACAATCAAGAAGAAAAACGACAGTGCTGCGATGAGGTAATTCATCACACGTCCATAAACTTTGCGCTGAGGGTCTTCCTTAGCTTGTGCAAAAAAGAATGGTTCGGCGGCATAACGAAAGGCTTGTAAAAAAATGGTGATTAGCATCGCCAACTTATAATTGGCACTGTATATACCAACTTGACTTTCGGCATAACGCAGAGGGGTGTCGGTATAATTTTCGGGTAAAAATGCCACATCATTGAGCAGTTGCTTCAACATAATACGGTCGATTGTTTCGTTGATAATTCCAGCAAAACCAGCTATCACAATCGGAAATGCGTACCACCACATGCGCTTAATCAATGCTTGATCAATTTCCAATCGCAAACGTAAAAACTCGCGCCAAAGTAAAATAGGCCGAATCAACGATGAAGCTAAATTGGCAATGAAAATATACAATACAGCTGTCGATGCTTCATCCGTTTCGGGGTTGAAAACAACGAGGAGCAGAAACAAATTCAGCACGATATTGGTAAAAATAGAAGCTAATTGTACAAAAGCGAACTGCTTTGCTTTTTCCTGCGAACGAAGACGAGCCAGCGGTAAACTGGACATGGCATCTATCGCAACAATAATGGCGAGTAACGCGATGTATTCTGGGAAATCTTGGTACAACATGGCTTCCGAAATAGGACCCAAAAAGACCAGTACTAGAAGCAGAAACAGTACATTAATTCCAGTTAGCGAAACAAATGCATTGTTGAAAACCTTACGCTTATCTTCCTCAATGTTAATGAAACGAAAAAAAGTGGTTTCCATTCCGAAAGTCAACAATACAATGAAAAAAGCAACATAGGCATACAGCTCTGAAACAATGCCATAATCCGCAGGATTGGTAAAAACCATGGTGTAAATGGGTACCAACAGGTAATTGAGCAATCGCCCAACAATACTCGACAAGCCATAAATAGCTGTTTGCCCCGCTAATTTTTTGATTGTACTCAAACGGTTATTGTTTCTTTGTGTTCAAAAATAGTGAAAGATAAATTAGATGTGTTAAAACGATACACATAATTTTGGAATCATAACGGATCATAACCAAAAGTTGGGGGAGGAATTGAATAGAAAATCCGATTTGGTCAAAAAAATAAGCGAACACTTTCGTATTCGCTTATTTGTTGGCCCACTAGGGCTCGAACCTAGACTCTTCGGTACCAAAAACCGACGTGTTGCCAGTTACACCATGGGCCAATTGCGCGACAAAATTAACACATTATTTTTTATTACCAAGTAAAAACAAATATTTTTTGCGCAATAGAAAGTCACCGTTTTGCGCGTTTTAAAAACTGATTTTATGAATTTTTACAACAATTTACCCCACTCCATCGGGATATATTTTTAAATTCGCATTACCAAATTATGTAATCTATAAAAATGAATTATTCCAAAATTAATTTATTAGGCGGCTGGTTTACCTTTCTAATCGCTACCATCGTATATCTTTTGACAATTGAATCTACAGTTAGTTTATGGGATTGTGGAGAATACATTACTGCCGCGTATAAGTTGGAAGTTGGTCACCCTCCAGGGGCGCCATTTTTTATGCTTTTAGGACGTTTGTTTTCCTTTTTTGTGTCTACCGAAAATGTAGCATTAATGATCAACGCCATGTCGGGTCTTTCCAGTTCATTTACAATTTTGTTTATGTATTGGTCCATTACCATGTTGGCAAAAAAAATAGCCTTTCAAAGCAATGGCAGAACACTTACTAAAGGTCAAATCATTGCTATTCAAGCTAGCGCATTTATTGGCGGATTAGCGTATACATTTTCAGAATCGTTTTGGTTTTCAGCAGTAGAGGGAGAGGTATATGCCATGTCTTCGTTGTTTACAGCTGTTATTTTTTGGGCTATTTTAAAATGGGACGAAGAATCTGATGCCGTTAAATTTGGCGAACTAGTACACCATAAAAGTGCTACTCGTTGGTTGATTCTTATCATGTTCTTATTCGGATTGGCAATTGGAGTTCACCTTCTCGGACTATTAGTTATCCCCGCTATTGCTTACGTAATCTATTTTAACAAATGGGAAAACACGAATGTAATTAGTTTCTTTATAACAGGAATAATAGGAGTCGTAGCGCTTGGCTTTATTCAAGAGGGAATAATTCCAGGGACAATTTCATGGGCTTCCAAAATGGAGATTTTCTTTGTCAATGAATTGGGTCTACCTTTTAACTCAGGCGCAATCTTTTTCTTTATTGCTATTATCCTTATTCTCATAATTGGATTGTTTATTACACAGAAAAGAAAAATGCCCATACTCAATACTGCCGTATTGGGACTTGTAGTGTTATTAATTGGTTATGGTTCATTCGCAGTTATCGTGATTCGATCGAATGCCAATCCTCCTTTAGATGAAAATGACCCTGAAAATTTGGTGACGCTTCATGCATACCTAAAACGTGAGCAGTACGGTTCATGGCCAATTTTATATGGTGAGTATTGGAACTCTGCTCCCAAAGAACTTGGAGATAAATCACCTGTGTATCAACGTAAATTTGTAGCCGTTAAAGGTGATCGCGAGTTAAAAGGATTCAAATCAGAAGCATTAGCTAACGAATACGCCAAGGCTAACGAAGCAAAAGTTGTGGAAAAATACTTCATGGTGAACGACGGTAAAAATCAACGATACGTATACCATGGCGAGCACATGACGCTTTTCCCTCGCATGTTCTGGAGTCAAGAAAAACGAAAAGTGGATGGTTATAAAAGTTGGTCTGGCTACAACGCAAATGGACCAAATCACACAGCTAAACCAAAAATACCCACAACCGATGGACAGCGACTGCCTACCTTCCGCGAAAATCTAACCTACATGATGCGTTATCAAGTTAACTGGATGTACTTTAGGTATTTCATGTGGAATTTTGCAGGTAGACAAAATGATATACAAGGACATGGTGATGTTGTGCGTGGTAACTGGAAGTCTGGACTTAATTTTGTAGACACGGAACGATTAGGCGATCAAACTATTGCTCCACTTCATACCCGAAACAATCCGAGTAATAATTCGTTTTTCTTTCTCCCACTCATTCTGGGAATAATCGGATTATTATTCCACTTCTACAAAGCTCCAAAAGATGCATTTGTCGTGTTTCTACTCTTCCTATTTACAGGTTTTGCCATTGTGTTTTACCTCAATCAAAAACCTTTTGAACCTAGAGAACGTGACTATGCGTACGCCGCATCATTTTACGCATTTGCAATTTGGATAGGATTGGGTGTGTATGGACTCTATTATGCATTCAAAGCTATTTCGAAAGAGCTATTAAAAACAGTAAGCATAGGAGCTGGAATTGTCCTTGCCTTATTTGTTATTAGAGATCTTATTGTTGGAGAATATTCTGGTACACTAGGTTGGTTATTTATTAGTATCGTTGGTTTAGGCGCAATTTGGCTGATGTATGGTTTGCGTACTAGGCTTAAAAACGACAGCCAAGGTGCTATAACCGCACTGTTGTTAACGTTAATTGTTCCTATTATCATGGGAGCAGAAGGTTGGGATGACCACAATCGAAGTGGGCGTACAACCGCACTTGATTTAGCAAAAAACTACTTGTACTCATGTGTTGACAATTCTATCATTTTTACAAATGGTGATAATGACACCTTCCCATTGTGGTATTTACAAGAGGTTGAAGGAGAAAAAACAAGTGTTCGAGTTTGTAACTTATCGTTATTACAAACAGATTGGTATACTGAGCAAATGACTATGAAGATGTACGACTCAGAACCCCTTCCAATCAAACTTAGAGAAGATCAATATGCGATGCACACTGGTAAAACAGATGCTGTATACTTTTTAAATTCATACATGGACATGCTTACTTCGTATGACCGTGCACTGGTAGATAAAATTTATACAGAAAAAATCCGTGCCAATCAATCTACATTCAACTCTTCATTTAGAAACGCAAGTTTGACACTAGCCAACTTATTATCGCGAACGGAGATTGCGAATAAGAATCCTGAAGTCATGAATTTCTTGATTGAACAAAAAGAAAAGCCTAATCTAGCGGACTTTAACCAATTCATGAAGTTATCCATCACGTTATTGCAAAGTGGCGAAAACAATGCGGCAGGACTAACGCGAGAAATGTTAGAAAATGTAGAAAAAAACATGACTAATCTTGAGGAGTCTATCGACTTTCTACCCATCGACTTTGCAATGGAATTTGTACGTAATGACAGCTACCTTATGAATAGAGAAACACGCTCTGGAAGTATGGATGTTTTGCGTATTTTCCCTTCATCTGGATTTATCATTCCAACTGGTAATGTAAATGACTTGGTTACAAATCAAGTGATACGTGATGATCAGAAAAATAATGTAAGTCCAGAAGTTCGATTTAGAATTCAAGGTCAAGCATTGACAAAAGAACAAGTTGTGATGATGGATATCTTGTCAAATTTTGACTGGAAGAGAAACATCTACTTCTCTAGTCCTTATGCATCTGAAGTGGGCAAATCGTTGTTCCAAGCTGGGTTTGTAACGATGGAAGGAATGGTTTATAAATTGAGCCCTATCAAAGGTCAACAAGTGAATGTGGTACAACTTTATGACAATTTAATGAATGTGTACGCATGGAGCAATATGGATAATCCTAAAGTTCTAGTTGATTACTACACACGAAGACATACAACTCAATATCGTCATTACTTCTTTGTATTGGCTGAGCAATATGTACGTGAAATTGAAAAACAAAATGACCTTGTTGCAAAACTCCAAAATTCAAGTAGCATAGAAGGGGATGAAGACAGCAACAAGTCTGCAAAAATTGAAGAAGCAAAACAAAAACGAGATGATGCTAAAACAAAAGCAATCGAAGTAATTGAATACTCGTTAAAGGTAATGCCGCTTCATAACGTAATAGACTATGGTGAGCCTAATTCAGGTATGCAACAACTTCCACCTAACAGCGGAATTGATTTCATCTACACTTACGATGACGGTAAAGTTCATGAATACGCTCGTGTATTGTATGTAATTGGTGCTAATGAACAAGCAAACAAAGTGGCTTTAGAAGTAGCTGATGAGTTAGAATCTATTTTAAACTTCACACTCGAATCTAAGCCGATGATTGCATCTGATACTGAAATTGATTTCTTCGCCGCATTAGATGCTTACCTCACGTTGTACACTGTTGCTTCCGAACAGCAAACGCAAGACGCGTTTACACAGCGAGCAGAGCGTTTCTTAGGCAGCTTTAAAGGCAGGTATAAAAACCTTATCAAAGCTATGCGAGATGAAGATGCTGGGAAAGAACGAGGCAATAGACGCTATACTTCGACCATTAACAGTTTCGATGATCGACTACTTCGAATGGGACTAGTTCACGGAATTGAACTCTAAGTAACGGTTAGTATAGACCAATGAAAATATATCGAACTCCACGTTTGTTTGTAAAATTATTTCCAAGCATAACGTGGAGTTTTTTTTCTAAACAACCCACTATTTACCTCACCTTTGACGATGGACCAACAGCAGAATTAACCGAGGCGATTTTGGACATACTAGATACCTACGAAGCCAAGGCCACTTTTTTTTGTGTGGGCGAAAATGCAGTTAGGTTTCCTGAGTTAATGACGTCAATTCAAGAAAAAGGACATGCAATTGGCAATCATACCATGCGGCACTTGAATGGGTTGCGTGAATCAACTGAAAAGTACATCAATGACGTCAATGAAGCCAATGCCATATTAAACACCAAGTTGTTTAGACCACCTTATGGTAAAATGAAACGCACACAATACAATCAATTAAAAAAACACTATCAGATTATAATGTGGAGCTTTTTAACATACGACTTTAATCCTGATATAAATATGGTTGATGTATTTCAAAAATATACATCCCAATTTCGTTCAGGAGATATAATTGTACTTCATGATAACCTGAAATCTAAAGAAAAAATAACCACACTATTGCCTATGATTTTGGATTGGGGAACAAAAAAAGGAATTGTATTTTCAGCGATACAATAAATTTAGCGTGTTTCTTCTTTCTTCTTTTTATATACTGGAACTGTTGAACAAGGTTCTCCGTACATCAATGATTTTACAACTGGGCGCAATTTCGTTGTCAGTTCTAAAAATAGTGTTTCTGGATTCTCAATAGCTGCACAACCCTTAATCACTACGCGTGCTTCACTGAAATCTGCTTCATTAAGTTGTTCAATTTGTTTAGAAACATACTTAATCGTTGCTTCAGCTTTATTGCCCACATAAATTTCTGTCGCATAATCAACTAGACTTGATGCCACCAACATATAGGCCCACGTCGGAATAATCGCATCTGCTGAGCAAAATATTGTCGCAATTTTACCCTGAAACTTTGCCCAATTTTCTTCCGCAATATACGTTCTAAAATCTTTTTCTTTTAACACTAATCCTTGCCAAAGGTTTTGTGCCAAATCAATTTCTATTATTTCATTTTGAGGAAGATAATCTGTTAAGTCGATTGTAATTATTCCGCTATTTTTAACTTTATTCGTAATTTCTTCCATAATTGATGTTTAACACTATCAAATTTAATTATCTTAGCTTGATAATAACAATTAAAACAAATGAAATTATTTAATGCAATTTTATTAAGCACCTTTACAGTAGTTATGGTTGCTTGTGGTGGTAACTCTCAAAACACTTTATTGGGTACTTGGCAGGTTACTGATGTAGATATGTCTTCAATGCTTGAGACTGTTCCTGAAGAACAAAAAGCTTTTATGGAAGCTATGTTGCCAATGATGCAAGAAGCAATGAAGTCCATGACAATGGAATTTTCTGAAGACGGAAAAGTAATCACTAAATCTGCTGTAATGGGAGAACAAAGTGAAGAAGAAGGCACTTGGTCTTTATCAGACGACGCTAAAACATTAACTATTAACGGTGAAGGTAATTCTCAAGAAATGCAAGTTACTGAGCTTACAAATGCTAAAATGGTAGTTAAAATTGTCGAAGAAGATGGTGAGTTTTCTATGACTTTTGAAAAGAAATAGTACGTAAGTCTATCTAGAAGAAGCTCGCTAATTGGCGAGCTTTTTTTATGCCGTTACAAAAACCCTAATTCTAGTTTTGCTTCTTCACTCATCATGTCTTTATCCCAAGGTGGATCAAATATGATATTAACCTGACACGACTCAACCTCATCAATAGCGCCGACCTTATCTTCAACTTCTTTAGGCATACTTTCCGCAACAGGACAGTTCGGCGATGTTAACGTCATATCAATTTCTACACGATTTTGAGTATCTATTTTTACTTCATAAATTAACCCTAGCTCATAAATATCAACAGGGATCTCAGGATCATGTACTGTTTTCAATACTGCTACAATCTTGTCTTCTAACTCCTGATTAATTTGCGAAATCATTTCTAAAATCTTTTTGCAAAGTTATTGATAAAAACATGAAATCACACTTCTTTCGTTGAAACATTCTAAATAACGTGAGCTCGATGTAAGAGTAAGGTCAGACTAATTAGAATTAGTTGGATACAATTGAAAAGAATGGGGTGTATCGAGGTACGTCAACTGATTTTAAGTGAAATCATTGATATAACTCCAATTTATAGCAATAACCTATAAAAAAAACCGTCTCAATTTTGAGGCGGTTTTTCGTGAATTAGTGATATAAATTAAATAAAAACGGTACAATTATCAACCACTACACATTTCACAATTTTCTGGATCATCTAGTGAACAAGCAATTGCAGCTTGATTATCTTCAATGGTTTTTGCCGTTATTGTTTGTGTAGCAACCGCTTTATCTACAGTAAATTTGATTGCATCAGTAGCTGCTTTAGTACGTAAATAGTACATTCCTGTTTTCAATCCTTTTTTCCAACCGTAGAAGTGCATCGATGTCAACTTACCAAAATTGGCATTCTCCATAAAGATATTTAGAGATTGAGATTGGCAAATGTATGCCCCACGATCAGCAGCTTGTTCTATAATTACTTTTTGAGAAATTTCCCAAGCAGTTTTATATAAATCCTTAATTTCTTGTGGGATTTCAGGAATATCTTGAACAGAACCGTTTGTTGACATCAATTTTTGACGCATTTCTGGATTCCATAAGCCCTCTTTAACAAGGTCACGCAACAAGTGTTTGTTTACAATAATAAACTCCCCTGACAATACACGTCTTGTGTAAATATTAGATGTGTAAGGTTCAAAACACTCGTTGTTTCCTAAAATTTGAGCCGTAGACGCTGTAGGCATTGGAGCCATCAATAAAGAGTTGCGTACACCATGTGTTTTGACTTCTTCTCGAAGAACATCCCACTCCCATCTAGAACTTGGTGTAACACCCCACATATCAAACTGGAACACTCCTTTAGAAACAGGAGATCCTTCAAACGTTTGGTATGGACCTTCTACCTTAGCTAGATCTTTAGACGCAGTCATCGCAGCGTAATAAATTGTCTCAAATACATCTTTATTCAATTGAGCTGCTTCAGGTGAATCAAATGGGAAACGCATTAAAATATACGCATCCGCTAAACCTTGAACACCAAGTCCAATTGGACGATGACGCATATTTGAATTACGAGCCTCCTCAACTGGATAGTAATTATTATCAATAATTCTATTCAAATTGACTGTTGCTTGATACGTAACTTCGAAAAGTTTATCGTGGTCAAAAACACCTTCTTCCACAAATTTTGGCAACGCTAACGAAGCAAGATTACATACTGCAATTTCATCAGGAGCAGTGTATTCAATAATCTCTGTACACAAGTTAGAAGACTTAATTACACCAAGATTTTGTTGATTTGATTTGCTGTTTGCAGCATCTTTGTACAACATATAAGGCGTTCCTGTCTCAATTTGAGACTCTAGGATTTTAAACCATAAATCTTGAGCTTTAATTGTTTTACGACCTTTACCTTCGCTTTCATATTTTTGATAAAGCTCCTCAAATTTATCCCCAAATGTATCTGAAAGACCTGGGCATTCGTGCGGACACATCAATGTCCATTCGCCATTACTTTCGACACGTTTCATGAATAAATCTGGGATCCAAAGTGCGTAAAATAAATCACGTGCACGTTGTTCTTCCTTACCATGGTTTTTCTTTAAATCAAGAAAGTCAAATACATCTGCATGCCATGGCTCTAGGTAAATGGCAAAAGAACCTTTACGTTTACCTCCACCTTGATCCACATAACGTGCAGTATCATTGTATACACGTAACATAGGCACAATTCCGTTTGATGTACCATTAGTTCCTTTTATATACGACCCTTTTGCGCGAATGTCGTGCATAGATAATCCAATTCCACCCGCTGATTGAGAAATTTTAGCACACGATTTTAGTGTTTCATAAATTCCGTCAATACTATCTTCTTTCATCGTCAACAAGAAGCAAGACGACATTTGAGGTTTCGGAGTACCTGCGTTGAACAATGTAGGAGTGGCGTGAGTAAACCAACCTTCGGACATAAGGTTGTACGTTTTAATTGCCGCTTCAATATCTGCTTTATGAATTCCTACCGATACACGCATCAACATGTGTTGAGGACGCTCAGCTACTTCGCCATGCATTCTTAACAAATACGAACGTTCTAGCGTTTTAAAACCAAAATAATCGTATCTAAAATCACGGTCATAGATAATACTTGAGTCGAGAACTTCTGCATTATCTTTAACTACTTGATACACATCGTCAGCAATTAACGACGCACGTTCTCCTGTTTTTGGATCAACGTAATTGAATAAATCATCAATTACTTCAGAAAAACTTTTCTTGGTATTCTTGTGCATATTTGACACAGCAATACGCGATGCCAACAATGCATAATCTGGATGGTCTATTGTTTTAGACGCAGCAACCTCAGCAGCAAGGTTATCTAAGTCTGTAGTCAACACACCATCATAAAGTCCTTCAATTACTTTCATAGCAACAATCTCTGGTGAAACCAAAGGATCTAAGCCATAACACATTTTTACAATACGCGCAGTAATTTTGTCAAACTTTACTGCTTCTTTGCGTCCATCTCTTTTTACAACATACATAAGCGTCCGAATAAGGGTTAAATTGATTATAAATTAAAAATCGTCATCTAAACTGAAATCTTTTCCTTCTTTACCGGACATTACACCGGCTTTTTGATATTCTGCAACTCGCTTTTCAAAAAAGTTTGTTTTACCCTGTATAGATATCATATCCATAAAGTCAAACGGGTTTGCAGAACCGTAATGTTTTTCACATCCTAACTCTCCCAACAATCTATCTGCCACAAATTCAATGTACTGAGACATCAAGTCGCTATTCATTCCAATTAGTTTTACAGGGAGAGCGTCCAAAATAAACTCTTTTTCAATCTCCACTGCATCCAATATGATAGCCTTTACCTTTTCTTTAGGTAACTTGTTAACTACGTGATTATTGTATAACAAACAAGCAAAATCACAATGCAATCCTTCATCTCGCGAGATTAACTCATTGGAAAATGACAGTCCAGGCATCAAACCACGTTTTTTCAACCAGAAAATCGAACAGAACGATCCCGAAAAGAAAATTCCTTCAACCGCTGCAAACGCAACAAGTCGCTCAGCAAAAGAACCTTCATCAATCCATCTCAATGCCCAATCTGCTTTCTTTCTTACGCAGTCCAACGTGTCAATCGCATTGAACAAATAGTTTTTGTCTTGTGTGTCTTTAATATACGTGTCGATTAGCAACGAATACGTTTCAGAGTGAATGTTTTCAATAGCTACTTGGAAACCATAGAAAAACTTAGCTTCTGTGTATTGCACTTCTGAAAGGAAGTTTTCAGCCAAATTTTCATTTACAATCCCATCTGATGCAGCGAAAAAAGCCAAAATATGTTTGATAAAATGTTTTTCATCATCATTTAACTTATTTTCCCAGTCTACAAGGTCAACAGACAAATCTATCTCTTCTGCTGTCCAAAAGCTTGCTTCAGCCTTTTTGTAGAACGCCCAAATATCGTCATGTTGAATCGGAAATAACACAAAGCGACCTGTGTTTTCCTCCAAAATCGGTTCTTTTAGTTCTGCCATTTTTTAAATATTATTACAGTAAAATTATCCGCAAAGCTCTATTAAAGCTTCGAAATAATTGATTCTTAATTACAAATTCCTTTTTCCTCGTATCGATGAAAATGACCCAATCAATCAAGTCAAAATCCGTTCATTGAGGCAGTACAAAAATTGTCAAAAAAAGTGCGTCTACCAATTAAAGAAATTCACAATTTCAAACACTTATTAACATCCCTCTCGTCAATCCCTTAGTGTACAAAGCATTCATGCTTTATTAACACTAAATTAAAGATATTCACAGTTCATTCTATTCTATTTGTCGAAGAAATGAAGGTTTTTATCTCAAACATCTAATACAGCGGTATTTCAATGAATCTTCCATAAATTTACATCAAAAAGGCCAACAACTCAATAAAATTATTACTATATTTTGCACACTAAATTGTGAATTACTTATAATGAAACCTAACCTCCTATTTATTCTAAAAAAATATACGAATGGATTGATGCATTATATCTATCCTGATATATGCGCATCATGTCATGTTCTACTTCCAGAAGGCATGAATCAACTCTGTCTCCCATGTGAAGAAAACTTGCGTTACACGTACTTTGAAAAGTACAACGAGACACAAGCAGTAGATGAATTGTTTCATGGTCGTGTAAAGGTCGAGTCCACATTCAGCTTGTTGTATTTTACAAAAAAGTCGAACACGCAACATATCGTTCACGAAATCAAATACTTAAATAACAAAAGATTGGCTGTGTTAATGGGCGAGAAAATGGGAAGTAAACTCCGCATAAAATGGGAAGCCAATAGCATGCCTGATGTGCTAATCCCTGTCCCACTGCACCCGAAAAAATTACACCAACGAGGTTACAATCAAAGTGACTTATTGGCCAAGGGAATTGAACACGTTCTAAAAATACCAGTTGAAAACAATGTGCTTATTCGCACGACACACACCAGTACACAAACAAAAAAAGGGAAATACGATAGATGGGGAAATGTGGCCGAGATATTTGAGGTAAAGAATGAAACAAGTTGGAAAAATAAGCACCTTTGCATCGTGGATGATGTAATTACAACGGGGTCAACTATTGAATCCTGTGTGCGTGTACTGCATCAATCTATTGAGGGAGTTAAAGTTAGTGTAATAAGCCTAGCAATGGCAAAGAGGTAAGCATGAAATATTTAATCGTAGGCCAAGGTTTGGCAGGTACACTTTTGGCGCATCAGTTTGAGGAACATGGCATCGATTATACTATAATTGATCGGGGAAATAATGAAAGTTCTAGAATTGCAGCAGGCATCATTAATCCAATAGTATTTAGGCGTGTAACCAAAAGTTGGCTTGTTGACGAATGCATGGAAGAGTTAGTCCCCTGTTATCAGCGAATAGAGCAAAAATTAGGTGTGACTTTCTTGTTTTCACGCACAATTCGGCGGGCATTTTCAAGCGAACAAGAAGTTGAATCATGGGAGAAAAAATCAGCTGAATCCTCATTTAGTAAATACATCACATTGCCTAAGGACAAAATAGATGCGCCTGAATATCTGAATGCGCCTTTTGGAAATGGAACTGTAAACAACGTGTACTATGTCGACACGAAGCTTTTCATCGATTCAAACAAGGCATATTTTATTCGAAAAGGAGTCTACGTAGACCATGATATTGACTACAACACGATTAATGAAACTGGTTATGTATTAGGTGGTAACCTATATAGTCACATTGTGTTTTGTGAAGGATATCGTAATATTTACAACCCTTATTTTAACCATCTTCCTATAAACTCCACCAAAGGACAGGTACTCGACCTAGAAGTTTTCGGGACAATCCCCAAGTCTGAAATATTAAACCGAAAATGTTTCTTGCTACAATTAGACAACAACGTATTTAAAGCGGGAGCTACATACGAATGGAATACACCTGATACACTAATTACAGAAGAAGCTAAAACAGATTTAGAAACAAAAATTGCTCATTTAATTCCTTTTAGCTTCAACATTATTCATCAAGAAGCGGGAATAAGACCCACCACACTAGACAGAAGACCTATAATGGGTCAGCATCCGGTACACAACCATTTGTATATATTTAATGGCTTGGGAACAAAGGGGTATATGCTAGGCCCATTAATGGCAAAGCAATTCGTAGCGTATATTCGAAATGGTGATGAGCTTAATAAAGAAGTAAAGATTTCTAGATTTATATAATAATTTGTCTATATTTATCCCTGAATCAACTCTTTAGGTGATACTGAAATGTCAAACTATTCCATTGAGCGCATAGAGGAAATTAACCGCAAAAAAACCGCAAATCTATATGCGTTATTTGCTGGTATATCTATTTTTATTTCGGCCGTTTTTGGTTTATTTTTTCCAGATTGGATTTATGGTGCCATCTTATTTTGTATTATTCCCATCTTGTTTTTAGTCCCCTATTTCAACAACAGAGATAAGAGCAGTATAGCGGTCGCATTGTTAATTCACGCAAGTAACTTTTCTATAGTGGTATTTAATCTCGCATTTGGTCACAAAACGGGTTCACACGCATTCATTTTTCCTTTAATCGCAGCCGTTTCCTTTATTAACCCCTTGCCTAAGCATCGATTAGAATTTTGGATCCATATGAGTGTTTCCATGTTCTTACATGCAAGTATCTTTTTATTTGATGCCTACTTTATTGCCGACACTAAAATTGAAACAACTGATTATTCCACATTAAGGGTAATCAACTATGCCCTAAGTATGGTTATAAGTGTCTATATTGTATACCAACACAACAAAAAATCTGCCTTTAGCAAAAGGCAATTAGGAAGTCAACTTAGTCAAAATAATGATACGCTTGAAACATTAAGGCATACTGTAAAAGAAAAAGAGGTCTTGCTCGCAGAGGTGCATCACCGTGTAAAAAACAATTTGGCGATCATTTCTGGGATGTTAAATCTTAGACGTAGTTTAGGAAACAAAACAAATGTAGACGCTGTGTTGCAAGAATGTTCCAATCGGGTTGTATCAATGGCTATGGTTCATGAAAAATTATACAAAACGGGAGATCTGAATAACATTCCGTTTCATGATTACGTGAATGATTTATGCTTGGATATTCACCACACCATTTCTGGTGATACAGAGGTACAGTTGTTTTTGGATCTTGCGCCTTTGTCATTAAACATCGACAAAGCTATTCCAGTAGGTTTAATAATCAACGAAGTGTTGACAAACAGTATTAAACACGCTTTTGGCAAAAATGAAAATGGTGAAATAACTGTTCAGCTGAAAAAACAACATCATTCTGCATACCTCATGATTCATGATAATGGAAAAGGTATGCCAAAAGAATTTGAACCTGGCAAAGACGAGAGCTTAGGCTTTATGTTGATAGAGTCTTTGAGTCATCAAATTGATGGTTCTTTCGAATTTGCAAATCATAATGGTGCGCGATTTGTGTTGCGATTCCCTATTGATTAACAAGGCTTTCCTTCATTCTATGCGCTCGGTTTGCATAGTACTGCCAGAACCCATTAAAAAATACTGCTGCCAAAATAATTGCGCTTCCGATATAAAAAGAAAACTGCATCGTCTCCTCTAAAGGGAAAAGTAAAACAGCCATAATCATCGTGTAAATCGGTTCAAGATTGATACTTAAACTAACTGTAAAAGCACCTAGATATTTGGTAGCATCCACTGCGATAATAAACGCCAACGAAGTACATACAATGCCTAAAAATAATAGATTGCCAATATTAGAAGCGGAAATATTAAATAAATCTTGTGTCATTTCACCTTGAAAAAACAAAATAACAGACAATACCACAAAACCACTTATCAATTCAATAAAAGAAAGTTGAGACGATGGAACTTTGTCGACTAATACCGAATTTGAAACAGAAAAAAGGGCTGCAAAAAAGGCCGATGACAACCCAACCAATATCGCATTAATATGCTCAAATTCTACATTTAATATAAATGAAATCCCAAACACAATAATAACTCCCAACAATACCTCTACAAACGATACTTTTCGCTTCCTCATCAACGGTTCTAACCACGAAACATGTAGTGTGGTAGTCGATAAGCAAATAATACCCAATGAAACAGAAGACATTTTGATGCTCTCGAAAAATGTAAACCAATGTAAACCAACTACAGCTCCAACGCCTATTATTTTCCACAAATCTGTTCTGCTAATTTTTACCGTTGGTCGTTTCAACAACCAAATAAATAATCCTAACGAAATAAACGCAATCAATAAGCGATACCAAACCAATACCGATGAGGACAATGTAATTGTCTTCCCCATAATTCCAGTATATCCCCAAATAATGATTACAAGGTGGATTAGAATAAGGTATTGTTTTCGTTTTGACATGTTCAAATTTTGTGCGGGTAAAGATACGAGAAGTTTTAGTTTGGAGATGTACATCAAGTATTTTCCGCCAGGTAGTGTTACTTTTCGCTATTTAGCCATTCTCCTCTAAAACCACACTGTATGAAAAAGCAAATGCATTTATTCTTATCTTTCGGAGCATTATTGTATCAAAGATTTAATATGAAATTTATTCTCTCTACTATCATCTTGCTCCAATTTTATACCATTACTAATAGCCAATCACAACTAGAGCAAAGAATATTGTTTCGTGTAAACAACCTCAGGGACAGCTTACAAATTCCTAAACTAAGCCTTGATCTTGTTCTAAAAGAAGCTGCTTATGACCAGGCATATTATATGTTTAACAAAAAGAATATTACCCATTTTCAAGAAACCTTCACAAAAGAAACTCCAGCTGACAGAATTTATTATTTCGGCGGAAATAGAACATATAGCGGTGAAAATGTAGCCTCTATTGGCTCCATTCAAGGAATGAGTGAAAATCAAATTGCGGATAGTCTTTTCCAATTGTGGTTTGATTCTCCTGAACATTTCAAAAACATGATAAACCCTTTCTATACAAAATTAGGGATTGGGGTTCGCATTCATAACAAAAAAACACTGTATGCCGCTCAGGTTTTCTCTTCAAATGAAATAACATTACCCAAAGAGTTTAAGCAAAATGCTTTGTCATGGGGAGTTAGAACTTCACAAAACGATTGCCGCATTCAACGAGAAGTCAATGAACAACTGTTTTTTGCGAATCAGATTGAGGTAGTTGGAAACGATATTTATTTTTTTTATCACGACATAAACTTCTTCAATAGAATAATTAAAAATGATAATGACGGTATGGCAGTCGACGTTATTGTTCGTGAACAACTTCCTTGCAACAAGGAAAATCAGTTTCATATTTCGCCCATTTATGATGGCGAGATGCAACGACCAATATATCGAAATGATTTGCTTAAAAATGATATTTCTTTTAACCCTGGGAAAATAAGAACAAAAATTGGTGAAGTCCCTCTTCATTTACAAAATAAATCATGGGAAGTCAGTATTATCGTAATTAACGATAATATGCGCTGTGATTACAATTATCCTGTATGTATTCCACATGACATATACCCTTTGCTCCCTATAGAACCCCTGATGGATTATAATGATGAAAAATCATTTATATCTACTAAAAAAATTCACATTCAAGACTCTATTCACATTGAACTTGACTATTCAAGAAGTAAACATGCTTATTCCGACATGAATTATTTCGAATTCTATCGCATGCTAAGTCTAGGTGACTACATACATGGAATTCAAGTAGATTGTTTTGCATCGGTTGAAGGTGAAGAGTGGTTAAACATGCAGTTGTTAGAAAGCCGAAAAAATAGTGTACAGACTCTTTTTAACGAGAATGATATCAATGCAAACAAAATAAACTACACCTTGGCTGAAAACTGGGTCATGATGGATCAACAAATTAAAGATTATGGATTAGACCTCCTTGCCAAAAAAGACAAAGAGGGCGTGAGATACTATTTAAAACGAAATAGAGATGAATTGATAGATTCATTATTATTTGAACAACGGAAAACACATATCTATGCAACAATTGACACCACTTTTGAAATAAACTCAACTCAAGACTATCGAATAGGTTTTTACTATGATTCTACTTTACGGATGACTGAATTAAATTGGAATAAAATCTTACGTGAAGAGTATATTGTTCCCGATGGGACACTGCCAAAATTTTTAATAGATTCACTTAAAACGGAGAAAAAATACAGGACAAATCTTCTTGCTGCATTAACTGTTGGCTCATCGCGATATTTTATTGATTCTGCAAGTGTAGAAAAACTATCTGCGACACATTCCGAGGGAGATGTGTTACAAAAATTCAATTTTGTGCATTTCATGACGAATTATTGGTTTGTAAGCTATGCTCGCAGTTATTCTATGAAAGGTGTGGGCCGGACAATAGAACCAGACCAACTACTTTCTCTATTAAAGTCAATAGAAAACCAAGCGCCAATCGAAAAATGGAATTTAAATAGATTACGGATGAATGTGTTACTTTCAGGAATTCATTACTATGTAACACATAATAACTGGGCGAAGGCAAACAGCTACTTCAACATGATTTTTGAAGTAGTAAAAAGAAGTGAGTTTACTCAAGAGGAAGCTCTTCAACTGGCACTATTTTGCAATCATTTTCATAGATTTCAAGTAGCAATAAAGGTATTAGATTTATTTTTTGACGAAAAGACACTCGAAGAAGATGGTGTATTTGCTTTAGCGCAAACAGCTACATTGGTTCGCTCAACACTAAGTCCAGAAAGGTATATGGAATATATGGTCGCAGCTAAAAGAATGAATACAAAGCGCTATTGTAAGTGGCTAAATGACCACTTTCAACTATTAAGAGACGAAGACCTAAAAAATGATTATTGTAGGACTTGTAAATAAAAAAAGCCCCGATTTTTCGGGGCTTAAAACAACATATTAAAACGTATTATTTTTTCTTGTATTTCTTTTTCAACTTCTTAATCTTATCATCCAATTTAGATTGTTTTTCATCTAGTTTAGCATAAGATGCGTTGATTTTGTCTGACTCTCCTTTTGCTTTTGCAGCATCAATTTTGCCTTTTTCGATTTTCTTATCTAGCTTTTCTTGATCCTTTTTTAAGCTACTTCTGCTATCATTGATTTTATCTTGCTCCTTTTTAAGCTTGTCTGCGCTTTTCTTATAGGCTTCTTCTGCTTTTAATTCTTTTGCTGCTTCTTTAGCTGCCTTCTCTGCTTCTTTAGCCGCTTTTTCTGCTTCTTTAGCCGCTTTTTCATCTCCTTTAGCTTTCTTTTCTGCTTCTTTCTTAGCTGCTTCCGCGTCTTTTTTCTTTTGATCTGCTTCTTTCTGCTTTGCTTCTGCATCTTTTTTAGCTTTATCCGCCATGTCTTTAGCTTCTTTTTCAGCTTTCTTTGCATCTTTTTCAGCTTGTGATTGTGCTTTTTCAGCCGCTTCTTTAGCCTTAGCAGACGCTTGTTCATCTTCTAGTTTACGAAGTTGTTCCTCACGTTGTTTAGCTGCACGCTCTCTTTCTTTTGCATCCATTTCGGCTTGCTTTGCAGATTCACTCAAGCCCTTATCCGATTCTGCCGCAATCTTAGCTGCTTCTGCACGTTTCGCCTCTGCTTGTTTAGCTGCTTCATTTGCTTTCTTTTCAGCCTCTAATCTTTCAGCTTCAGCTTTTTTTGCACGTTCTTCAGCAGATTCTGTTTTGCTTTCTGCCTTCTCTGTGCTCGCTTGAGCTTTTTCTGTCTTATCTTCTATCTTAGCAACTTTATCAGCTGATTTTTCCTCGATATCCGAAACCTTAGAAGCTACTTCAGTAGTAATTGTTCCACTACCTCTAACTAATAATATTTCAAATTGACGACCATTTTTCAAGTAAACTCCTGATAAAATGTGTGTTTGATAATCTGCCATGCTTACTTCAATGTTAACTGGAACATTGTGGTAATCTGCAATATTAATCTGCGCCACTCCTTTTGAGTCTGAAGAAGATTGGCTTAACGTTTTACCGTCATGCATTACTTTTACAGTTGCTCCTTCTAGTGGTGTACTACCAAAAAGAATTTTAACACTTGCTTTTAAAGACCCGTGTTTTAGGTTAAAAATTTCAGTTTTCGTGTTTAGATCGTTTCCGTTACCCCAAACTGGCGTAACAGCAACTAATAAAGCTGCTATTAATGTAGATTTAATTCTCATAGTTTCAAATTTTGTTCCCTAAAAATACTACAAATATTGAACCAAACAAATGTTCAGGACATTTTTTATCTTGTCTGTGATTTTAATTTCACACTAATGTGAAGCCACACTGTTAATTATAGCCAAATATGTTGCTTTATTAGCATTCACAGAATATCGCTCTTGAATCGTTTGGCGTCCTGCAGTGCCAATTTTTTGGCGTAGGTCTTTATCATCAAGTAGCTGTTTGATATAGCTTTTCCAGTCTTCTAGTGTTTTAGGTAGATAACCATTTTCGTTGTGTGTAATAATTTCTTTGTTTACGCCTATTGGTGATAGTAATGCTGGGACACCTAATGCCATGTATTGCAAACCTTTAAACCCACACTTTCCTTCCGACCAACGGTCTGCTCTAAGGGGCATTATGCCTATACTGAATTTTGCTAAATCTTCTATTTCAGTAGCTTTATTCCATTTTACAAAGCGCAAAGATTTTAAATCATAATCAGGTGCGACATTAGAAATTACGGTAAATGTAAATGTTAGTTCTTTTTCTAATTCTCGTAAAACAGGAATAAGTTCATCTAAATAATGTATCGTAGTATGCGTTCCTGTCCAACCGATAACTAGCTCTTCTTGATCGTAATTAGTTAATTGATTGTGAAAATTAACTAAATCAATCGTCGTGGGAATCACGCTTACATGAGCATTATATTTTCGAGCATAATTGGCTAAATATGTATTTCCCGCAGTAATTTGGTAAGCCCATTTCATGCAATAACTCACCTTCCAATACGCTTTTAACCTATGGAATGTAGCGTTTGTTGTGCTGTAATTAGCCAACCAAATGGCATCATCGAAGTCGTAAATGTATTTTTTCCTTAACACTTTAGCTATTAGCCATTCGAAAATTGGTGGTCCCAACTGTGCGGCTTCCCGATGGATAAAAATAATATCGCTGTGTCTTAATTTAGGTAATAAGACCCATCTACGCATAAAACTACGCAACATCCCAACTGTTTTTTTAAAATGTTTCCCAGGAGTATACAATGTTTCCCACGTATTTTGATCGATAAAAGGATGAAAGTCGACAACATACCCTTCTGCTTCAAACAATTCCAAATACTGCTCAAAACGAAACCGTTGAGATGGGGCTTCTCCTCTAGGATATGGTGCTATGATGGTTAACTTTTTCACTGCAAAGCGCTAAGATAGTTTTTTTGATGTGATTACTCATTTGTTTGACCACTTCTATGTGAACGACCGTCTTTTATTTTTATAATCTGTATCGTTTATTTAGGACTAGTCAATCGGCACAAGCGTTGAAACAAGATTAATCGCATTTTTATAGTTAGTGAGCCTATTAGGAAGGTATTGCGAATTATCTTAAAATCTCATCATACAATTCAACTCCCTTGGTTAAGCTAAAATAGTTTATAGCTCCTTCACGTAGAATTTGAGGTAAAAAACTGTGTGTATGGAGATCAACTGCTTGAAACGATATGTCGGAAAGTTCTTCTAGTACGATGCCTGAGTTGTATTTTTTTACAATGGTATCTGTATCGCCTACACCACTATTACAGATTAAGGGGATGCCCATAGCCATGATTTCGCCTTGTTTTGTGGGGGAAGATGCTTTTTTGGAAAAGGAAGGTCGAATGAAAAAAATGGAATAATCGAATAAGGAAATATGTAAGGGGACGTATTTATGGATTGAGGAAACAACGACTAGTTTTTCTGTTGGAATCTCTAATTCTTTTGCTTTTCCCAAAATGACAAGAGGGTCTTCTCCTGTAATAAATAAAAACTTGGCTTTCATATTTTTAGTAAGAAGTATTTTAAAAAACGCTAACATCTCGTCCAACATATACCACGTTCCAATTGAACCAACATAACCTAAGATAAATTCTTCATTAGCAATGTTAAGTGATTCTTTTAATTTTCGTTTTTGATCTGGGTTAATTGCTTCTGGATTGAACAAATTGGTGTCCACACAACAGGGTATAACCGTAACATCTGTTTCTTTTCGAGCAACTTTTTCCCAACTTAATAATTCTTTTTTTCCTTCTTCAGTTAATGAAACGATATGGTCGGCTTGGTTAAAAAATTCATTTTCCTTTCGCTTAAAGAAATTATAAACTGTGTTATAAATAGGATTGGCTAAATTCCATAACCCCCCATCAACTCGCTCATCTGCCCAAAAACCTCGCATGTCAAATACGAATTTGACACCATGTCTTCTTTTCAATTTTAACCCAACAAGAGCAGCCAAATAACTTCGACAGTGAACGATAGAAAATGCATGTTGTTGATGCAACTTGAACGCCAGTCTTTGCATGCGCCACACATCATACAATGTCGATAATAGTGGTGGTTTTTTCGTATAGCTTAATGGATACCATGAAATATGATGCGTATCACAAAGTGACTGAATATCACCTCTAAATTTTTTGAACCGATCTGGTTTTTCAAAACTAATCAAATGAAAGTGATAACCTAATTTGGACAACCCAGCTAAATACGGTAAAACTTGCGATTGACCCAAAAAATCCGTCATTCCATCGTACGAAATGTAAAGTACCTGTTTTTTTTGTTCACTCATTCTTATCTTGTTGCAGTCATCGAATTGATATAGCGCAGTAAATTTTCCCTACTCAATACACGTCCGCAAACTTACAACAAGTTGATATATTGACCTAAAAAAATTGAAACTAATAAGTGATTCTTTCGTAGACGAGGATATAGGTTTTTTCCCTATATTTGTAGTATGCATTTAGAGAATTACATCAGTGAACTATTGCTCAGGCACAATTGCTTGATTATCCCTGGTTTTGGGGGGTTTGTTGCGCGTTATTCTCCGGCGAAAATAGATTGGAACAAAGGTGTCATTGCACCTCCTTCTAAGGAATTGTTGTTTAACAAACATTTAATTCAAAGTGATGGCTTGTTTATCAATCATATTGCGCTTGCAAAAAAATTAAGTTTTCCCGATGCTTCTAAACTTATTGAAAACGAAGTCGCTTCTTGGACTGACTTATTAAGGTCAGGAGGGCGAGTGGAAATTGAAAAAGTGGGGTTATTATACCATGATTTTGATGGCAATATTATCTTTGAGCAAGACCGTTTTTTCAACCTTCTATTAAGTTCGTTTGGTTTAAAAGAGGTTTCTTTCGTAGCCGAAACAGCAGCGATTCAAGAGGAGAACGTTGAGCTCGTAACGGAAAACGTTGACCCGATTGAATATAAAGCACCTGTTTTTGCAATCGTCAATCAATCAAATACGCTTGAAGAACCGAAAAAAAGTCAACAACCGCCAATCGTACCTATACAACCCGTTGCTAAATCACGATTTAATTGGAAGTATTTAGCCGCAGCGGCATTAATTCCTTTTGGGTTTTTCGCATATTGGATTCCGATGAAAACGGATGTGTTGCATAGTGGTAAAGTAGCAATTGCAGATTTTAACCCATTTAGATCCATTCCTTCAATTTCTTATTCAACAGAGAAAATAAATAAGGCTGTGGTTGAAGAAGAACTTCATTATTCATGGGAAGAATTAACGAAGGATTTACCTAAAGAAATTGAAGTTTTCAATTACCGATTTAGTGAGGATTTATACATCCCTGTTCGGTTAATTGAAAAAGATAAAACAGATGTAACTAAGGATGTGATATTAACTGTTTCTTCTCCAAATACAGTTAGCTCAACTCAAAATCATTACTTTCTGATTGCAGGTTGTTTTGGGAATAAAAACAACGCTGACAATCTTGTTTCCGACTTAAAATCAAAAGGCTATGAGGCATCCATTTTAGATGTTCACAAAGGCTTACACCGCGTTTCGATAGCGGGGTTTTCAGATCATAGCTTTGCCACGACAGAAATGTCTGCACTTGCTAATCAAGGTATTTCAACTTGGATTCTTAAAAAATAACGGTTTTCACCGCTATTCTAAAAACACATCTTTTTTGAAATTAATTTCAATTCTCCAGCCCCGTATCGCTGCCAGCCTATACAATGTCATTAGTTTGGTAAGTGCGTTCTGAGTTGAATATGGATTTGCCAGTTGAATTGTTTTCGTTGATTCATCAATTTGTAATTCGAATCCTAAATTAGACAATAAAGAAACATTGGATTCACTACTATTCGTATCCTCTAAAGATTTTAAATATTTCCGCATTAACTCTACTCCTAAATTATCTGATGGCGCAAAATCACTTGCACGAACTGAATGAAAAAGGTGAATTCCTTTTCTTGCTCTAGAAAATAATACATTAAGTCTCTTCTCTCCTCCTAATTGATTTAATGGCCCAAATCGCATTGCAAAATTAGTAGACTCATCATAGCCATAACCAAAGCTAATCAGCAGTAAATCGCATTCATCGCCTTGCATATTTTCTAACGTATTGAAATATAGTTTCCCGCTTTCAACAAGTTCTAAGAGTATATGGCTTTCTGTTTGGAAATAGATTTTTTGAATGGCATTGAGTTGTGACTCGGAAAATGCGACAATGGCAATAGATTCTAACTGAAGTAACATGTTACTATTACCATTAACCCACTCAACTATTTTAGTTGCTTCAACTACATTTTCCCGTTCTATATATCTTCCGTTTGAATCGTAATGACTGTGAAGACCATCTAATGCATTTTTTGTTGCACTTGGAAAAACCTGTAATGCATTTTCATAAAAATACTTGTTACTAAATGCAATTAACGCTGCTTGCTGACTTCTATAATGATAACGCAAGGTGTGTGACTCGAAATGGTATATTGCCTTACTTAACACATCTTCTCTCTCGCGTGAACCCGAAGTAAAATACGCTGATGGAGGCATTTGCATAGGGTCACCAACTACGCATACTTGTTTTGCTCGATATATACCTGGTATGGCATGTACTAACGGTATTTGACTCGCCTCATCCATAATGAGTAAATCTACACTGCACTTCTCATTAGGTAAAATTTTAGACAGACTTAGTGGATTAATTAGCAAAATAGGTTTTAACAAATTAATCCAATGCTTCGCTGGTGATTCAAGCAATTCACGTATGGTTAAATGTTGCCTAGTTTTGCCAAATTCTTTGACCAATATAGACCTTCCCTTCCTAATTGCGACTTTTAATTGTTTTTCTTCTTCCGATAATCGCCCAGCAGGAGTATTTAACAATAAATGAAACGCATTAAATCGTGCTTGTTGTTGTACAATAAATTGTTGGGTCTGAAGCTTACACAACTTATCTTCTTCTACAATTAATTGTGTGATATCTGATGAAAAAGTTGTACCTGTATAATGAAAAAGTTCAGGGTTATAATACTTAAACTGCATCAATTGTCCGTATTCAATAGTAGCATCTAATTCCTCCCAATGCTTAACCTCTTTTAAGGTACGGAAAGTCGCTATTGATTTTTCAACTATCTGGTTGAGTTGGTTTTGATTGGATTTAATGAAATTTGATTCTTGCTCAATAGCTGTAAGTAAAAAATTCAGTCTTATTTCATCCGCATCAACCGTATTCAAAGATAAAAAGCGGTTGATTTGTGTCGTTTCGTGTGTGATTCCAATAAGTTGTTGAACCGTGTGACTGGAATAAGTATGTAAGGTGTTCAGCATGTTTTTATCCAACTGATTATATTGAATAATCAATGTTTCTACCATGCTAATTTCTGAATCGGGATGTGAAATACCAAAATCAATTAATCTACCTTTTACCTTGCCAAGTTGCTCCAGTTTTAGATTAATTTTCTGCTTGGTTATTAAAGCATTTTTTGCAAGATTTCGAGAAAATACGATGGGATTATAATCCGACATAAATCGTGACTTCCACTTCCGGTAACGTAATGTCCACCATCTATTTCCACTAAACGCATCTATTGCTTCCTCTATTTCGCTATCACTCCAAATTGTCCGCCATTTTTTTAGCTCGGATTGTGCGCTATGGTTAATTTCTTCATTCAGTTTTTTATACTGTATAGCATTCTTCTGAAACGCCTTGTGTTCTTTGCTAGATGTGTTAAATATCTCCCGATTACGATTGAATAAATCATGCGTGATAAGCTGAGCGTGAATGGTTAATCGGTGTAAATGCTTCCAGTCAGAAATCGTAACTAATGGTATCGTAGTGTTCAGTTTGTTTGTAATTGTTTCAACTAACTGACTGACAAGTTGCGCATCCTTTAAAAACACCTCTATTTTACCAATGTCTGACAAAATAGATGGTTTTAAATAGAAGACTATTGAATTAGAAAGCGTTTTTTCGAATATTACCTTGAATTTCTCATTCAAATCAAACACTATGGGTGAAAGTGTTTTCCATGTTTTCACGTCAGGGCAATGCGTAAGTTCGAACAATGGTTTTCGATGACATGAAACCAATTCAGGAAGTTGATTGAGTCGAACCAATTTTTGATTCAGTACGTTTTTGTTTTCAATGAACGTAGTTGTCAACAACGATTCAGGTTTGTATTCTTCGAGCATCAACCATGTTGCTTTCAACGAATTTACAAAAGCTGTTTTTTCTTGTGCATCATTAAATATTGCTTCACAAAAATATCCCAAGTTTAGGGTTGTCAACTTGTCTTTAATCACATTTAAAGCAGCTAATTTTTCAGAAGACAACACTACTTTTCTACCTTCTAGGGCATGTTGAAATAGTGCATTGACAATCAACTGACTCTTTCCTGAGCCTGGAGGTCCTTTTACCGCTAAGTTTTTTCCATTCGCCAATTGATTCAATACCTCAAACTGGTACTCATCTGTTGGTAAAACATAATTTTGTTGTTGAAGTTTATCCAGACTAAATGAATCTGAGCCGCCATTGTAAAAAGTACCTATCAATGAATTTTCTGAATCCGCATCACTTAAATATGACTCCACATCTTTCAACAAACTGAATCGATGGTAATGAAAGTTTCCTAAAAATGATGTGTTCTCCACCTGCCATTCTTCTGGTAATAATTCATTAACCAACAAATTCGCTATATCAACTTCAAAAACTTGTTCAATTTTTTTGATTAAAAACGGGTTGATAAATGCGTTGTCTGAAAACGTTATTCTTACTGCACTGATGATTTTGTCTAATTCGTAGAATGCTTCTGAAAGGTACAACGGTGACTTATACGATTTCGTCCCATCACTCCAACAAAGCACATCGTGCACAATACACAAACTATTTACACCCGATTGTTTTTCGTATTCTTTGGTCTCTTTAAATAGCGAATTGATTTTTGAATCGAGTGGTAGAGTAAGTTCATCTGAAAAATTGATAGAAATGACTTTTTTAGAAGACTCTGGTATATGAATCAACACATCATTTCCTGAAGTCCGTAAAAGCTCTTCTTTCCACTCAACCAGTTGTGACTTCCAATTTTCCATAATTCAATTCGAACAAAAGTACCCGAAATACGAGTATTTACAAGAAAAAACAACAAATATCCATAATTATAAATTCGTGTTTGTCTCTCTGTGGTATTCCATAAACAATCTTTTTGTTTACTATTTCTTAATTACAATAAATTCTGTTCGACGATTCAACTGATGTTCCTCTTCAGAACAACTTGACTCATTGGTAGGTTCACAACCACAATCATTCAACAGCCTCGTTTCTCCATAACCCTTTGCACTTCGAACGCGCTCAGGACGAGTAATTCTCGATTGGATATACGCTGCCGAACGCTTTGCCCTCCTGTCAGATAACCACATATTATACGCATAGCTCTCTCGACAATCAGTATGTGCATTCAACTCTATCTCCATCGTCGGGTTCTCATTCAATATCTTCACTATCTTATCCAACTCAACCTTCGCATCGGTGCGGATATATGAACTATTCAAATCAAAATAAATGACATTCAAATTAAGTGCCTTTGTCAAATCTGTTCCTACCTCTACTATACCCGTTGATACAGCATTTGGTGTTTTAGCCGATTTGGTCAACTCTGCCTTCACAAACAACTCCGGCTCAATTTGCAATAACTCTGATACCATCACCACTTGCTTCCCATACCCTTCCTTCTCTAAAGTAACCTCCAACCTAACAGCGTCCTGATAACCATAATCTAATTTTATCGACTCAAAATATCCTGACTGGTTAGACATTCGAGGATCCAACAAATCTTGCTTGGTTTGGTCCTTTATCGTTACTTGTACTCCTGAAATAGGTAATCCACTCTCTTTGTCCAAAATAATCCCCGTCACATAATAATTCATGTGGCGCATCAAAAACACATCCTCTTCATACAATTCTTTTTCAGGGTCAAACGATATTGTATGAGTAGCATTTTTATAGTCTTCCTTATTTGCTATCAATGTAATATCTCCTTCAATATCTCGAAGCTCGACATCAAAATAACCATCTCCATTACTCCGAACACTATCTATAATCTCGCCTTGATGGTTTAAAATCTGTATCAACACGTCATCAACCTTAGTCGAGGTTAATAAATCATGGGCATTCCCTTTTAACAATACCGTGTTCTTAATAGCACGAAGCTGATCAAACTTATAGATGTCATCGCTGCCTACTCCGCCATCTCTGTCCGAAGAAATATAACCCAATGTCTGGCTTGCGTTGTTTACAAATGAAAAATCATCTCTACTACTATTAATTGGAGCTCCTAAATTTTGTACTGAACGAATCTTATTGTCCTTATTGATCTTAGCCGCAAACACATCCAACCCTCCTAATCCAAAATGACCATTCGAAGAGAAAAACAACACATCGTCCACTGGATGAATATAGGGAAACAATTCATTTGAACTCGTATTCAACTTTTCTCCCAAATTCTCCGGAACACCTAAAGTGCCGTCTGCTCCTATTGATACGCGATAAATATCCGTGCCTCCATAACCCCCTGGCATATCGGAGGCAAAATACAATACCTTACCATCTGAAGAAATAGAGGGATGTCCACATGAATAATGATCGCTATTAAAGGGTAACTCTTCTATGTCTTTGAGCTTATTCCCGTCCAAACGACCTCGATAAAGTTTTAAGCGCATTACTTTATTCTCATCATAACCCTTCTTCTTTAGGTAGTTATCTCGTGTAAAATAAATTAATTGATTCTGCGCATCATAACACGCTGGTCCATCATGAAACTTCGTATTCCCTTTGCCCTTTAGTGGTGATAACTTCCCGATGTTGCCTTTGTCATCCAACGTGGCTGTGTAAAGGTTGTAAAAGTTCCCGCCTGTCCATCCATAAACCCGATTTGCCGACATCTGTTTACGGGTAGAGCTGGCTACTAAAACTTTGTTCCCAGTAAAGTAGGATACGCCCATTTCACTCGCCGAGGTATTTACTCCTTGAACTGTTGTGTAAAACGATTCATTAGGGGTCTTCAATTTTTCCAATTCACGACTCTCTATAATCATCTGACGTGTATATGCACTTGGTTCATACTTCTGCTCATACTCCTCATACAATGACAACGAACCTTCATAATCACCCAAGCTGCGCAACAACATCGCCAAGCGCAAGTGCTCTTCCTTGCCTAATTGATGTTGACGGTTCAAATACAAGTACCATGCGCTCGCTTTTTCTACATTACCCAACTTCTCATATGAGTTCGCTATCTTTGAGGCAACCGTCAACGAATCAACACCACGCTCTAGCACATCTTCATATCCCTCTGCTGCATAGTAATATGCTAAATTATCATACTGCTTATCTGCATATCGTAACCGGGAGCCTTGACCGATAACTAGGGTCGGCACTAACAATAGGCTTATCAATATTTGTTTCATTACTCTGTGTCTTTGGGTTATTCTAAAAATAGCGGGGACTTGTTATGGCGCGTTTCTTATACAAAAAATCATAGCTTAGCAAAATCTCATGCGTACCATAATTATGTCTGAATAAGCGGGATGTGGATACATCAAATCCATAACCAATCTTAAATTGTGGCGAAAACTGATATTGTAAAAAACCTCCTCCACTCTCCATAACACGGTAATTACCGCCTATCCATATCTTATCGTAAAAAATAAATGCTAATGTCGCATCTATGGCAATGGGGGCGTTTTCTGTTAGCTTTAACATCCCACTCGGACGAATCTTAAGCATCCTGTTTATATTAAAATAGCCTCCAAAGGTTATGTAATAGTGGCGCTTATCCACATAAGTCAAGCTAGTGGGGTCTTCAATAGACTGAACAATGCGCGGGATTGCAGCACCTATAAACCAATGCTTTGAATGATAATAGATTCCTGCACCGATATTGGGAAGCACATTGTTACTATAATTTTGTGCTAGCTTTGGGTCATTTACATCTGGGGTATACAATTGACTATAGCGAGCGTTCAATAAATTAATACCTCCTTTCAAACCAAAAGACAATCGCCCATCGTGTTGCTTAAAACGCAATGTGTACGAAAAATCCAAGTTCAACCATGTCTGGTTAATAGGGCCTACTCGATCATTCAACATGCTAAATCCCAAGCCTAAAGACTCATACTTAAGGGGGGAATGAAGACTCAACGACTGTGTCATTGGAGCTCCTTCCATTCCAACCCACTGCTGGCGATGTATGCCTGATACACTAATCAAATCTCGGCTACCTGCATAAGCAGGATTGTAATACAACATATTATCCATATACTGCGTAAACTGAGCCTCTTGTTGAGCGTATAAACTCCCTATCATTAACATCAATAGAAGGGTACAAAATATCCTTTTCATAACTGTTCTCTTTTTAATTGTCTAGTGTTTGATGACAAAATAACTCTGGTAAATCTTACCATAATCAGGACTCTGTGGATCCCCACCTAGTTCTATGAGGTAGAAATATGTGCCCTCAGGAAGTAAACCATTACCCGCTGTCAACGCGTGTTCTGAACGACCATCCCAGTTGTTCGCATAATCATCATCCTCATAAACCTTTGCTCCCCAACGATTAAAAATCTTAATCTTCGTATTGGGATACAAATCCACATTCTCTATCACAAAAACATCGTTGTAACCATCTCCATCTGGAGTCATAGCCTGAGTTATCGTTATGCCACAAGGTGATACCTGTAAGTTAACTCCAACTGATGTTGCACAACCATTCTCATCAGTAGCTGTTAAAACATATTGCGATGTGTGAATAAGATCAACATTTGACATCGAATATGTAGTACCATACCCAAGAAATTCACCATCTGACCCAATCCATTCATAATCATAATTTTCATTCGGATTCTGTACACTTAAAAGGACGTCTTCGCCAATACAAGCGTTAACAAGATCAGATGATATTAAAATTTCAGGCAATGGATTTACAATAACATTAAATGATACTGAAGATGTATTTCCAGACGCATCTTGTGCTTCGTATAAAACAGTTGTTGTTCCTAATGGAAATACCGTTCCTGGAGGTGTTGTTGTGCCAAATGAAATCAACTCACAATTATCCGATGCAATAAGTTCATCCCAAAATACTGGTTGATTAAGACATCCTATTATTGTCTCTGGGATAGCTGTAATTATTGGCGACTCGTTGTCAGAAACAATTATTGAAAACTCACAAGTTGATGTATTCCCATATATATCAGTCGCTGTGTAAAATATAATATGAGTCCCCACACTATAAAACTCTCCAGAATTCATATTTGAAATAAAACTCTCCACGCCACAATTGTCTGTTGCAATAGGTTCTTGCCAAGTCACTGTTGCACCACATAAACCTGCATCATTTGCTACAGTAATAGTACTTGGACAACCTGCTATTACAGGATCTACTTCATCCAAAACACTGATTGTAAATGCACACTGAGTATCATTTCCTGAACCATCAACTGCTGTATAAGTAACCGTTGTATGACCTGATGGGAAAATTGAACCTGGTAAATAATCACTTGTGAAACTTGATAGACTACAATTGTCAGACGCTGTTGGTTCTACCCATGTTACAGCAACTTCACAATCCACTATATTGTCCACTACCAACATGTCAGATGGGCAATTCGAAATCACTGGGAACTCATTGTCAATAACTGTTACTGTAAACGAACAACTGTCTTTATTCCCTGATCCATCTTCTATGTACCAAGTAACCGAAGATTCACCAAGAGGAAATTCAAAACCAGATAAATTGCTAATGCCACTTCCTATAACTATATTCAATGAATCCACTACCGAATAAGTTGGTAACTGCACAGAGCAATTATCTCCATATGATACTGGATTTAATAAATTATCCGCTGTGTAGTGACATAATCCAGAATCCGTATTAAACACTTGATCGGGTAAACACGTAATAACTGGATTTTGATTATCTAATACGAGTATTTCAAAAATACATGTCGCTTCGTTTTCCGCTGTATCTTTTACAATGTATTCGATATAATTTAATCCTAAATTTAACGATTCTCCCATTATTGTTACAGTACCTGTTGAGCTAGTAGCTCCTGATATTTCATAAAATAAGTTTGTTACAGTACAATTATCTGTCATAACTGGATCATACCTGTCATCAGGCACAGTATAAGTACATACATTCATGTTTACGTATACGGTGTCGTTGTCAGGACATGTAATCTCAGGATTTTGTTCATCCACAATCTTCACTTCAAAGAAACAAATTGACTCATTTTCAGATGAATCCTTTGCAACTACAGTAACTAGCGTGGTTCCTAAGTTAAAAGTAACCCCCTCCAGTGTCGTTAAATCTTCATCTTCTGTTGCACCAGTCAACGTGTAAAGAATAGTCACATCACTACAATTGTCTATGGCAGTGGCATCCCATGTATCATCAGGGTGAGTATAGTCGCACTGGTCTAAGTCTGCAGGTTTTTCGGCATCTGGTTGACAAGAAAGATTTGGAGAAATTGTATCAAGTACCAATACTTCAAAAATACAAGTTGAATCATTTTCTGCCGCATCTTTTATCGTCCATGTTACAGTAGTGACCCCTATGTTAAATATTACGTTATTTAATGAATTAATTCCTATTGCTTCTGTCGCTCCTGTTAGCTCCCATTCTTCTGAAACTACACCACAATTATCCAAAGTCACTAGATCCCAACTTGTAGATGCATGTGTGTGTGTACAACTTGCTTGTGGCACGTAAACAGTTTGGTCAGTTGGACAATTCGCAATGTGAGGTTTATCACCATCTACTACAACTATACTAAATGTACACGTAGAAGTATTGGCAGAGCTATCTGTAACTTCCATAAAAATTGTGGTCAAACCTAGCCCAAAAACTACACCATTCAAACTACTTGCTACATTGGTAGTTGTTGCACCTGTTAAATCATAAGTTATTGTCGCAATTGCACAATTATCATCTGCATCCAAATCTAACCCTGTTCCTGTGTGCGTGTAAGAACACAATGCGTTATTTGTATACAGTGTATCTGGATCATCCATTGGGTCTGGACATTGAATTACAGGATCTTGATCATCAATTACTGTAATCGTAAATGTACAGGTTGAATCATTTGGTATAATACCAAAATCATTTGCACTCCACGAAACTTGAGTTACCCCCAAATTAAACTCATATCCTAACATTGTGCTCGTCGTGTCCGATGATGTCGATACGGTTGAGCCTGTAAAGTCAAGCCAAATTTTATTTACCTCACAATTATCTGTAACCAAAGCATCAAGGGCGGTGTCTTTTATCGTATACGTACATTCATCAATGTCTGCACTAAACGTCACATCAGATGGACAAGTTACTTCAGGCTTCTCAAAATCATCAACCTCTACATTGATTGAAGAATTGAATACACATCCATCTCCATAATCTACTATTACAGAATATGTTCCAGCAGTATCTATTGCAATAATAGGCCCCGTATCTCCAGTATTCCATACATAACTTGCTCCTAGTCCAAAATGAGACACATCTAATGTTAGTGGAAGCTCATCACAAGACACCAAAGTATCTGACAACAATGTTAATGTATCAATAGGAGAAACTATCCAATTGATGTAATTAGCTCCAGAACCAATTACTTGATATGTACTTAAACCAATGCCCTCTAGATAATTGATATCACCATTTTCAACAATTAATGGATTCCCAGAAATCGATTCTACTTTGGCATGCACTGGTATTGTAGATTTAAGTTGAATTTTATCACAAGGCGACCCGATTGCAATCAAATTATCAATTTGATATGTATATGGAGTTAATCCGTTTCGTGGGTTTAATACATTTTCCGAAGATTTTCTATAGAGAAGGTTAGTGGTGTAAATATTTCCTGACAAACCAGAAAAAGGAGTGTCAAAGCGAATGGTATTCACACGTAAAGTATGGTTGGTTCCACTATGAACAGTTACATATTTATTCTCATAACCTCCTACTGTATAGTTGTGGTGGTGAATAGTGTTGTATTGGGTATTAGCTGACCCATCCAAAAGGTAGATAAGTACAGCTCCATTCGCATATAAATGAATAGTTGAGTTATTAGCATCAAAATTATTCAATTTGTCATGCTCTGCTATATAAGCGTTTGCATTCCCCCAAATATGAATGTTTGAATTTGACATATCGAGGTAGTTATCTCCTTCTATCTCAAAAAAGGCTCTAAATGCGTGTACATCAAATCCATTGGTGTACAACTTTCCTTTTAAAAGTCTTACGGAATGATTAGCCGTATTTTTAAACGTAATATTGCTTCTCAAATCATATCTTCCGTTTCCATCAAAAAATATTCTCGCATTGTCAAAAGTCACACCATCACAATCTACAAACTGACTATTTATAACAGTATTTACACCATTCATATAAATATCCCCATCATACAAATTGGCATTTATTCCAGCGGATAATTTTATGCTTCCAAAAATATTTAACTTTGCACTACCTGCGAGAATTGGATTGTAACTACCTGATACTAAATTCCAATTCATGTTATTACAACTTGCTTCCAAGTCAATCGTCACCGTTTGATTGTTAGTAGCAAATGAATACTCATCAAAAAACACATTATCAATTTGTCTAGGTAAACATCCGCTACTGTTTGTAGTTGCTGGATCAATAAACGGTGCGTTGCCATCATCAATTGCCCAATGTTTACCATCATTCCAGTTACCTGAACCTTGGTTACCTGCTACATTGCTGGGTCTCCAATAAAAACTAAGGGGTGGTGTGATGGATACATTTACATTAATATTAGGCGAAAATTCCGAGCCATTCATTACTTCCATTGTAGCTCCAACCACTTCAATATTTCCAATAGACAAATTATACACTTCAAATGGGTTGGCTAAACATTGAATTTTTGCATTAATAGAAGAGGAGCTCATGAGTCTGCTTAAATCAGAACAAAAACCTGTTGAATTAAAAATTCCATTTTCTGTTGTAAAAATCCGATTACTATTCCCCGTGAATTTGTATGTAAAGCCCGTGTTTATATTGTAACTTTTAACTTGGTGAATTTGACCAACGGGGTTTGAATTTGTACTTATATTTCCATTTTGGATAAATGTAACATGGCCATAATATACGCTATTCATTGAAAATGTACTGTTTAACACTAAATTCCCATCTTGTTTAAACTCTATGTCTCCATATACTAATGATGGAATAGTTGAAGAAAATCCAGAACTTGTATGTTGAGCATCATTTCCAAATAATATGGTTGAGGTATTAGACAAATCGCAATTAACAAGATTTGAGGTGTTTAAAAACCATGCACCTGTTGAAGATGATCCACCTCCATTTAGCAACTCAATTCTAGACGATCCAGCATATAATTCTCTTTCTAAATCACTTGGATTTGAAACACTGACAAATCGTGCAATGCGTAACATGTTATTGTTCGTATTTAAAACCCCTGAATAATGAAAGATTGGAAACGCTGAAATTAGTTGATCCATTATACTGTAACTACCTTTTCCAGTAAAGAAAATTGGAGATTGATAAGCTGATAGTTGAGTACCACTCGTCAAAGTATGTGTCCCTGAACCAACAAAAGTGATTTTAGAAACATTAACTGCATTACAAGCGCTAAAATCTGCCGAACCATTTACGGTTAATTCTCCTCCTGTGATTGTTCCCTGAGGCGTACCAGACCAAGTTATATTTTGGCAGTTTCCGTGCCCAATTATTGTTACTGTAGAACTTGAATTTAATCCAGAATTCGCAGAATCAAATAGTACGTTATCTATAAGTGTTGGTAAGCAATTACCAGGATTGCCAGCTAATGGTGCACCAACGTCCCACTGACTTGGATTATTCCAATTTCCTGTTCCTCCGCGCCAGTAAAAATTTTTAGTTGTTTCACTTGTTCCAATCCAAGTTACATTTCCTTGGTTTCCTCCAAGATCATAATGTTCTTCAATTGCGAAACCAGAGCCTCCAAATTGAATTTTATTAAAATATACATTATCAATAGCTAAGTTCGGGGTTAAAGAATTTACCTCTAACCGATTTGGAGAACTTGATATAAATTTAGAAATGCTTCCACAGCCAGTGTTTGACTCCACCTCATTCAATGTGATTTTCGCTTGACTATGTAATTGTTCAATTAATGTAGGAGTGTTAATTACTAATTTATTAGTATTGATGTTTACGGTATGTAACGATGAAAAAGATTGTCCAAGCGCACTCCAAAATTCAAGATGTGGTACGTTAACCACTAATTCTGCTAAACCAATTGTAAACTCACATTGCCCAATTGCGAAGCCTGATTTAGCATTACCTGAAAAAGTAACAGTAGAAAGTCCATTTAGAACCGTGTTAACTCGACATTCAAAGCCATTGCGATGAGTCCCTGTTAAATTAATCTGAACCCCCGAGAAATTGTAAACAGTCGAATTTGAATTCAACACAATTGACATGTTCGTTGTATTGTTATTAATATTTAGAGTCGAATTAGAAAAGTTTATAAATTTTCCACTTACTCCTGAATTAAATAATACTCGCGCTGCTTGAATTTCCTTTCCAATAATAACAACTGAACCTTCTCTGAACTCAATCGTATTAAATCCTAAAACTAAATTGCGATTAAACGTAAAATTTGTTCCCAAGCCATTAATCAATATGTTTTTAAAAATTCGCTGATCATCAGTCCCCAAATCAATTAAGGTAGTTGGATTACTAGAAGAGAATGTCAACAAACCTGTTCCTTTAAAAAAGCCCTTTCCATTCGAAATTAAATCTCCAGCTATTTCTAACCTACCTAACAATTCTATGTCATCAACTGTTTGTATCGTCAAATTGTGACATAAACCTCCGTTTACAGGTAGAGTAATAGAGTTATGAAGCGGTGAACCAGTAAAAAATACATTATCTGAAATGCCAGGTGCAGTTCCAGGTTGGCTTCCTAATGGGCTGCCTATCGCCCAGTTATTAATGTTATTCCAGTTTCCATTATTAGAATTTATTTTCCAATAATAATCATCTGCAAATGCCTGTGAAGCAGTAGTGATAATTAATACACATACTCCTAAAATATGGTTTAATAATTTCGAATTGTTAATTCTGTTTTTCATAATTTACCGTTTTTCTTTTTAAAAGGTTTGTTCTTTTTAAAAAACCTAACAAGGCAAATTTATGCATATAACTATCTATTAAACAAGTGTTTACGATAATATATATTCGGTATGATATTAAGAATTAAAGGGTTAGTTTTTGGAATTATCGGTCAATAAAATAGTATGATTGGAATAGTGCCTTTAATTCTTATTGATTTTGAAGTGAAAAAAATGAAAAAATTACCCGAGTTGTTAACTCCCCTGAGGTAAAACACTTGTTAATCACTGCCAAAATTAGACGCAAAAAAAAAGACACCCATTCAGATGTCTCCTATAAATTACAAGAACACAATTTTATGAATCAGCAAACAAGATTACTATCTCACTGCGTTTTCGACGCGAAACAGGTACCAGCTGGTTATTTGACATTTCCAACGAAACATTTTTACTATTAATAACTGATTTGATATAATCAATGTTTACTATATAAGATTTATGTACGCGTTTAAACTGTGTTGTTTTAAGTTTCTCCTCGAACTCGCTTAAGCTCATATACGTCTCAAAACACTCCCCATTTTTATTATATAAGAACGTTTGCTTGAGGTTCGCTTGTAAATACATAATTTCATTAGGAAGCCAAAATTCAATTTTATCTTTTAATTGAATTGGTATCTTTTTTTCTGTAAGTGCGGCTTCGGCATTACTTTCTAGTAAAACCGTTTGGAGCAATTGTAGTTTATCAATATATTCTTTATCCTTTTCAGAAGATTGTGTGATTTTATTAACCGCATCAATTAATTCATTTATCTTAAGTGGTTTCAGTAGATAATCAATAGCGGAACATCTGAATGCTTGAACTGCATGTTCACTATACGCTGTAATGAAAATAATTTTAAAATCTTGAACGCCTGTTAACTGTAATAGCTGAAAAGAATCTTCGTTCGCTCCAAGTACGATATCTAAAAACAATATGTCAGGTTTCTTTTTGGAAATAGAAGTATAGGCTTCAGAGAAGCTTGTACATACATCAATTATCTCTATCTGAGGACAATATTGATTGATAAAATGACACAATAATGTGTTGTTTTGCTCTTCATCGTCCACAATTATAGCAGTCCATGTGGTTTTCATATTTGAATCTTGAATTAAGGTGATATGTAGTAAATATAATTAATTAATTTCAACTTTCATTAATACAACAACTTTTGTCCCTTGAGGAACACCGTCTTCCTCTAAATCAATTGTTCTGATTTCTAAATGTTCTTCTTTCATTGTGTTGAGTAATGTCGATTTATCTTTTAAAATTGATGTTGCCCATGATTTATGATTGCGGTTTTTTCCCAATTCGAGGGATTTTTGTCTTCCAATTCCATTATCTTTAATTACTGCTAGTAAATGCCCATCCACCACTTTCATTGAAATGAACAACCTTTTTGTACCTGTCTTTTTTGGAATTAATCCGTGAATTATGGCATTTTCAATAATCGGTTGAAAAATCATGCTATAAATGATAATACGACCTGGGTCAATATCTAAATCTGTATGAATAGTATATTCCAATTCGTTGTTTAATCGACTAGATTCTAAAGTAAGGTAACTGTCTAAAAAAATCATTTCTTCTTTTAAAGATATTTTGTAACTCTTACTTGAGTCTAAAACTTTACGCATTAAATCCGAAAACGCACCGATGAATTTGTTTGCTTCAATTTCTCCTTTTAAAATAACAATACTTTGCATTGTATTTAATGCATTAAAAATAAAATGCGGGTTTAATTGACTTCTAAGTGCCTTAAGTTCGAGATCACGCATTAAATTACGCTTTCGGTTTTTTCTTAACGTGTAATAACGAACCCCTAGTGATAAAAGGACCAATACCATAAAAACAATAGCAAACAGTATTAACTGAAACCATAATTTGTAGTGAATGGGTGTGTCAATGTCAAACGCGACGTTTTTGCGATTAGCAAACCCTGTTAACTCGTTGGAAGAAGCCTCTATAATGAATCGGTATTTGCCTGGAGGAAGATCTTCATAATCTACGTAAAAATTAGATGTAAATCTCCACGCAGTATCGATGCCGCTTAACATGTATCTAAAATGAAACTCCCCGAGATTATAGTATACTCTAGGATAAAAGTTAAATCGCACATAATTTTGATTCGAACCTAACATCAGCCCATCCGCGTTGTAAACTTCATTGTTAGAATATGTAAGTGTTACGTCGAAATTTACCGTGTTTTTAGGTCTATTCTCAAATCTGAATTTATCTATGCGATATAATCCTTTCGTAGTAAAGGCAATAATTTCATCATGATTTACGCTAACACTATTCACTAATACACCAAGCGATTTTTGATTTAAACAAATGTCGTCCAGTATGAGTTGATTATGGTTGTTTTCTTCAAATACAACAATCCCACGATCTGTTGCAAAATACCATTTATCATCAAAAAACACACCGTCGTTTACATCTCTACCTTTCAGTAAAAAATGTGTTTGTTTAACCTCTCGGTTTTTAAGTTTAAATAAATATACTCCACCGCCTTTTGTACCGATAACAATCTTGTTTTGGATTATTTTGATGAACTCTGTATTCCGTATATCTAAATCTAATGTGGTTTTTTGTTTTAAATCAACAACTTTTGTGCCCGATATGTGGCTATAAAACACCATTGAATCTAACACGGTTACACAAGTTGTTCGTGGTGGAAAAACCAAATCCTCTACTGTTTCTCCATTGGACAGATTGATGATTTTTCCGGTGCCCAAAATGATGTGATTATCATTCACAAAATCAAATGATAGTGCCAAATCATCTACCTTCCAGCTCTTTGATTTAACCCAATCCCAATTCACATCTAATTCACCTTTCTTATTTTTTTCAATCGGATGCGCCTGTATTATTCCATAAAACAGAATGTATAAATTATCATTGGCAATTGTCCATTTACGAACAATTTTGACATTTTCAACTATCTTCAATAAATGCGGATTATGCTTGAAATACTTATAAAAATTAAACGACCGTGAAGTCATCAACATGTTATCTCCTAATGCCAATGGTCTTAAAAAATTTTGATCAAAACTATTGCTTTCATCTATTTTTACTGTAGAAGTCCATCTACTCATTTCAGGAATAAAATATACATCTCCCCGCGACTCTGTTATCCACACATTATGTTCTGAATCTATATGGATATAGCCTATTTTATAGAAGTAAGGGAACGTGTAATTTAATATTCGTTCGACTTCATGATTTCGCTTTAGTAATCCAAAGTTTTCATACGCATAAATCCAATTTGGTGTTTTTAAAAAATAATAATTCGACGCTGGATCGTGTAATATCTGCGTTATTTTTCGTGAAATTGTATCTGCTAATGGTATTTTTTTAAATCCTCCCTTTACAATTTTGTAATAATCTTTATACCCATTTATATTGATGAAAGAAACTACTGGTATTTCACTAACCGTGTTTTCTTTAGCAAATCGCATAGTCGAATTCAGTAGTCTAGTGCTTTTTGTTTCTAAATCATAAAATAGGTAAGTGGTGTCTGAATTTCGTTGTTCAGGTGTTAAAATCATAAATCCATAATCTCTGTAGTCTGCCCAAACACGCATTTTTAAATGTTTAAATCGCGTGTATTCTCCAAAAGATCCGTCTGGCGCTACAAAATACCGCTTGCTCCCTTTGACATCTCCATTATACAGAAATATCGTGTCCTCATGTTCTCCATAATAATAGAGTTGGCTTACTTCTTCTGAATTCGAAACAAGTTTAATGGTGTCTCTTTCAATATATTGAATTCCATTGGAAAAACTGTTCAACCATTTTCTGTTTTTTGAATCGATATGAATTTCCCATATATCATTATACAACAGTCCTTCGATGACAGTAAATTTTTTAAAATTACTCCCATCATATTTAACGACACCTGCCTCTGAACAAATCCAAATATATCCATCCAAGTCTTGTGTGACACGGTAATTATCGGAACTCAAAAGACCTTGTTGAATAGAATAATTTTTAAAAAATATTTGTTGTGCAAAAGAATTCCCTAACATGCACAACACACATAGGCTACAAAATAATGAAACAGCGTAAGGTGATTTAGATGATTTCACGCAAGTATTCCGATTTGTTCAAATGTAATTAAAAATTCTTCAATTTTTGAAAGTAGAATTTTTTCTTGGTTAAGTAGGTTCTTTTCTAATTTGTCTGCCCTATAAACGTATCCGACTAAATGAAAGTTGCATGAGTCAATTTTTAATGTGTAGCAATCCGTTGAAATCGTTATTTTTACACCATGAGCGAAAAAAAGAAAGGTATAGCAATACTCGGTTCTACTGGTTCAATCGGGACACAGGCGCTTGAAGTTATATCCAATTATCCAGACGAATTTGAATTGGTTGTCTTAACTGCCAATTCAAACGCAGCATTACTGATTGAACAAGCTAAAAAACACCTTCCTAATACGGTTGTTATTTGTGACGAATCAAAATTTCAGCAAGTGCGAGATGCGCTTTGGGATGATGACATCAAAGTGTTTTCGGGAAAGCAATCGATGGAACAGGTTGTAGAGATGTCCGAAATTGATGTCGTACTTACCGCTGTAGTAGGTTTTGCAGGTTTATACCCTACCATTCGCGCCATAGAAGCTGGAAAACACATTGCATTAGCCAACAAAGAAACACTGGTGGTAGCTGGTGATTTAGTGACAAAAAAAGCGCGTGAAAAAGGCATCAATATTTACCCAGTAGATTCAGAACACTCTGCTATTTTTCAATGTTTATCAGGTGAATTTCACAATCCTATTGAAAAAATTTACCTAACAGCTTCGGGGGGGCCTTTTCTGGGTAAAAGTCTTGAAGAACTTCAACACGTCACTAAAAAGGATGCGTTGGATCATCCAAATTGGGATATGGGCGATAAAATAACCATTGATTCAGCAACCATGATGAATAAAGGGTTTGAAGTTATCGAAGCGCATTGGTTATTCAGTTTGCCTGCGGAAAAAATTGATGTTATTGTACATCCCCAATCTATAGTGCATTCATTGGTTCAGTTTCAAGACGGTTCACTAAAAGCTCAAATTGGTTTGCCTGATATGAAGCTACCTATTCAGTATGCGTTAACCTATCCCAATAGATTGGTAACTGAAAGCGAGCGTTTCAATTTTATGGATTTCCCTAACTGGTCGTTTCAACAAGCTGATACAGACACTTTCCGCAACTTAAAATTGGCCTATATTGCACTCGAACGCAGAGGGACAGCAGCGTGTGCACTCAATGCAGCCAATGAAGAAACGGTAAAACGCTTTCTCTATAATAAAATTTCATTCCTCGATATTGCCAGAATCAACGAAGAAGTAATGAATCAAGTGGAAAATATACTCAACCCAACACTCGAAGATTATTTGAAAACAGATCGTGAAGCAAGAGAGTTGGTCAACACACTTACAGCGAATTTGGAACGAAAAAACTAAGATGAAAGTCATTGTTCACCCCATAAAAGAACCGTTGTATGGAACAATTCGCATTCCTTCTTCCAAAAGTCATGCACAACGGGCTTTGGCACTGTCAATGATTGCTCAAGGTCAAAGTTGTCTTAAAAATATCGGTCAATCTGAAGATGAGCAAGCTGTATTGAAAGTTGTTCAAGAAGTAACTAATGGTATTACAATTAAAGGGAATAACACATACATTAATGGCGTTAATGCTAATGAAATTTTAGGGAAAACATATTCCATTGGTGAATCTGGTTTAGCAACACGAATGTTAACACCTATTCTTGCAAATTCGTCAAATGCATTGGTATTACGAGGTCAAGGAAGTATTCTAACTCGCCCTATGCATTTTTTTAATGCTGTATTACCTCATCTCCATGTAGATTTTAATTGTAATGAGGGTAAATTACCATTTCACATTCAAGGACCTCTTGTGCCAAAAGACACAGTTGTCGACGGGAGTTTGAGTTCACAGTTTGTTACTGGAGTTTTATATGGATTCATCGCATCACCGTTGTTGAGAAATGAAGTTTTACACATTGAAAATCTAGCGAGTAGGCCTTATTTTGAGTTGAGCATAGATGTGCTTCGCTCTTTTGGTGTAAATCTGAATTTTGAGCACAATCAAATTCAGTTCAATGGTCCTTATACACTCAAACCTGCAACCATTCAAATTGAAGGAGATTGGAGCAGTGCCTCATTTTTACTAATTGCTGGAGCGCTATCTGGTAAAATTTCGATTTCCAATTTACAACAACATTCGAAACAAGCGGATAAAGCTATCCTTACTGTACTTGCAGATTTCGGCGCGCAACTTGACTGGGAAGACGATACGCTTACAGTAACCCAAAAAACCAAACACGCTTTTCATTTCGACGCTACAAATTGCCCTGACTTATTTCCTCCACTTGCAGTTTTAGCTGCGTTTGGGAATGGAAAAAGCACCATCAAAGGAATATCACGCCTTACACACAAAGAGAGTAATCGAGCACTAACGATACAACAAGAATTTCAAAAAGTAGGCATTACAATTACATTGGATTACGATAGCGACTTAATGACCATAAACCCTATATCAACTTACTCGGGAGGTATAATCGACTCACACAATGACCACCGCATCGCCATGGCAGGAGCGATTTTGGCGCTAAACGCTTCTGAACCCATTACGATAATGCAAGCAGAGGCTGTGAAGAAATCGTTTGTGGAGTTTTGGGAATGTCTAGAAAAATTGGAAGTAACTATTGAAATTATGTAGCTAAATTATTTCAACTCTTTTTTCCCCAACCTATATCGTAACCCTACACTCAAATCTCCAATCAACATTGACGTATGGTATGGCATTGAAATTGCCCTTGTTAAAAAAAGACGGTAATTGTTTTGAATGAGAAAATCCATTTTTTCGTGTATGGGAATACGAAAACTTAACCCGAAAACAGCACCGAGATTAACTCTTGATAATTCATTTGAATTACGTTCATCTTTTTCCCAATCTTGAGTTGAAACAAAAGAGAATTCATTTCCGCTTGAATCAATTCCGGTTTTATAAATATAATCCCATCCATTTCCTTTTGCATGTGTATTGATATTGTATGAAAAAACAAGCCCTAACGAAAAATTCATTTGCACATTTTTCTTATTAAAAACACGAAAAGAAGGAACCAAATGGAGATTCAACAAGTGACTTGAAAAATCAAGGTTTTTATAAAATGATGCTTTCCCAGCATTATTTCTAACCTCTAAGTCAGACTGCTGATAGTTGTATTGTAATTCTATTCTGAAATTCACATTTGAGTCTATTTTTGTTTCATAGAATGACGATAAAGCTAAGCCATTTTTGAAACGATATGTAGCATCGTAATTAGTGTCATTTTTGTAATCCAAAAACGTTGCGGTACTATATCCAGCGTTGAAGCCGATATAATGCTGTGCACATACCATGTTGAAAAACATAGATTGGAAGAGTAGAGATATAAAAATGATTCTAAAGTTCATATCGGTCTAAATTAGTTAATTCTCTAACTTGAACTAGAAAAACGCCCTCATCTCTACACCACCTGTATGAATGGCACTGTTTCCTTCTGATTTACGTCCATTGTAACGAAGTGAAAGTTGAAGATTTTTACCCAAATTTCGCTGATAATTAATGGCCCATGTATAGTTGGTTCCTGGGCGGAGAGCTTCTAGCATTTCAAAACCGAGTGCACTATTAAAGTCTGCGTTAAATCCAATATTAACCACGTTAAAATTACCCGTTAAACTTCCTTTTTCAACTTGATTGTAGCGCAATTCAAGACCTGTGTCGTGGATAATTGCTCGCTCACCTAGCACGCCCAATTTATTGCGTTTATCTTCATAGCGATACAATAAGGATATTCGAAATGCAGTATTGGGTTGGTAAATAATTTCGGGTTTAATTTTTTCATAATCAATGGCAAAATCACGTCCAGATGTATAATCTGCTTCTGAACGTTTTTCACCTTTTTCCCCAGAGGCTTTTAACGTAAATTTACGCTTGATGTTCCATCTAAAATTAAGTTGGTTAAATTGTGTGGTACGCTGGTCAAATCCGTTGGACAACAAAATTTTATTGTTCAATGCGGAGAAGGTATAGTCTGCTCCAAACACTTGGTTGGTTCGGTTAAAGAAAAAAGTATTACGCAATGTGGAAGATGCCGAAATCAAGCTAGTATCTCGTTCATTGGTCACAAATGGATTAAACGCATTTGCCCCATTTTCATTGTCTGTTTTTCGAGCGACCCGAAATTGCATTTGGTCAGAAAAACGAGACATGAGCTTTAAAATTCCCTTTTTACGTGCCCAAATGCGTTCTGGTTGTAAAAATATACTCTGGCTAAATTCATTCGTAAATGTGCGAACGTATTCGTCTGAGGGTGTAAAAATGCGCACATAATTCGCCTGATCTGGGAATGCCGCTACCTCAAATTCATTTAAGTCTTTTATTCCATCGCCGTTATAATCCACCCATGTATAAACCCCTCGCCCTGCAGCAACCTCGATGTAAATAAACTCCCGTTTCAGTTCAAGTCCACTCCCTACTTCATAAAATGTGGATGAACGTAATGCCCCTTTCCATAAATTAAGGCTGTATTCTATTCGACCCAATAAGGTGTTTTCGGGTTTAAGCGCTATCAAATTGGTGTCCGATATGGTCAACATTCGGTAATTTACCAATGTGCGCAATTGACTGTTTGGGTTACTAATCCAATCGAATGAACCCCCAACATTGTATGCTCTAGCTGCGTTACTTAGGCGAAATGAATCGCTTATTTGATCATCCCGTTGTCGGTAATAAAGTTTAAAGTTGTTCTTCGCCGAATCGCTTTGTGAAATGTAAAATTGCCAATCTAAAAAATGATAACTTCTTCGGTCTAGTTCATATCCTACAATATTTGGATCAATTTCATTGTATTCATGTTCGTCCTGAAAACCAATTTTTATCTTCCAAATTTGTTGTGAAATATCGACCATGTGGCGTGCAAATAATGAGCTTTTTACACCCGAAGTTCCCACCACACTACTTGTCCATTTGGCATCAAACCCCTTGTGATTCCAGTTGCCATTAAAACCTCCTTTATAACCCGTAAAATTGTTTCCCCATGCAAAGGTTTCACCTGTTATTCCCAAAAACCCTCTGTTTTTTCGTTCAAATTTTAAATCGGTGTTTCCAATAAATTGATACCCCTCTAACTGTTCGTTCAACACGTTCCAGTCGCGTTCAAACTCTGCGCTTCTAAACCGTTCTATTTGTTCAAAATGTTGCCCCACAAATTCTACTCCTGTATTGGAACGAAAAGTCCATTTAGGAATACTGTCTTTACTCAATGGTGTGACCGAAAGTAAATTCATTTTCCCCCCCACCGACTCGTTGTCTCCTTGATCTAATTTGGAAAATGTGTTCAAATCATTATTCGAATAGGAGACTTCGGAAAATAATTGAAATTGTTTTCCCAGATTTATTTCCGCTCCTGCAGTAACCATTTGCCTTTTTTTGGGGGTAATGACTATCCGAACCGGTTCATAATTTCCTTGTCTAACTCCTGCAATCGGAGCGACCCATTTGTAAACCCTTCCCACCGCAGTAAATTTATCAAAGACATAGTTACCGTTGTTTTCGCCCACCATACTAAATGAAGTGGAATATACTGCCGAATCTGGATTTACAGAAAAAACCAACACGGAATCATACCCCATGGTGTCAATCATGGCATACATCACTTGATTGTCCCGATAACCAATGCTATCCACACCAAAAATGAGTGCTTTTTCGAGGCTATCCCCAATGGTAGAAAGATAAAATTTTTGTTCCGGTGATAAATCTTGTTGAATACTTTGATTTTTGGCATCTTGTTCCGAATACGCATTCACCCACGCCTTAACTTTAGGCCCTTGATATTCTATTCCGCCATTGAATAATGACCGTGCATAATTTTGATCCGAGTATTGAAATTCGACGATGATACGCGAATCTTTATCAATTGGACGACGAGGTGTAAAGGTGATTTCGGAGGTATTGTAATTCATAACGTAATCGTACTCTTGACCTCTTTCTAATTCTACCCCATTAATAAATACACGCTCTGTTCCTGCCAACACAATAATAAACGTTTCGTTTTCGGCACCACGCAGTCGATAAGGTCCTTGGTTTCCTTCAATACCAGCAATTTGCTGTCGATTAAACTTCCCTTTCGAAAAAGCACCACCACCATAAATTTTCCACGACTTGGTTTTATCATCGTCTAAATAACTTCGATATTCACCCGTTAAACCCTGTGCCCGTTTGTTGTAATTCATAAAATAACCCGTAGGTTTTTTCAGCCAAAAATCTCCCGCAATTAACTTAAAATCATCGTTGTATAACTGAATAAACAATTGGTCAAACTCTTGTAATTTATTCGTGTTTCCATCTGCTTGTATGGGAATATTGTCATCGGACAACGACGCCATCAATTTCAAATTGGGCGAAATATCTCCCGAAAGCTGCATGTTTAATGTCGAATTAACCGATAAATCCTGACTGTTTCCAAAATTTATCCCCCGCGAGATACTTCCCGATTTTTTAAGCCCTGATCCACCGAAGAAATCTTCCGTTTCAGGTTCTGTAGAATAAAAGTAAGGATTGACTAATTCCTTTGACGCGTCGTATATAATTGTGGTGTCTTTGTGCGATCGAGCCGTATGCAAATTGAATCCAAAAGTGCGGTATGCAATATCCACCGAATCTATGGTATTGGACACAAAACGGATGGCATTGTTAAGGGTGTCTATTTCAATTTCAACTGGATTTCCCTGCGCATCAATAACCAATAACGAAGGCCAATATATCGTCATCGTATCTAGTACAAGGAAGTCGTTAGAAACGGGAATTCGCTTAGCATGTAGCTTTCCTTCTTGCGCCCACAACGAGGTAGCACAACAAAGTATCATACACAGAAACCAGGCGTATATTCTAAACATTCTCCACAAAGCTAAGATACAAACGTAATGAGAAAGAAATTGTTATAGGAAGAATGTAGTAAGTTTTGATTATGGAGGGTTATTTATATGGTAAGTATTCGTTGATTTTGATTAAAGGATTTTCTCTTTTTTAATTGATTGTCGTCAAATAGTTTCCTTCAAACGGTCAATACCAATTTCAGAATCTTCAATTTCGTCTAAACGCTCACGACCAACTTTAGCTCGTCACATTTTGAATGGCTCAGCTTTGGGTGATGGAATGATTTGAATAAGCCTAAAAAGCTGTTCAGTATCAAATTGTTTTTGATAATGTAAATAATCATCAGAAAAATGATTATAATTTCGTCAATGAGGGGGGGGGGAACTAACTGCAATCTATACCTATTGCCCATTTATAATGGAGTAATAAATAATGGAACAGAAAGAAACAAAATCATCCTGTTAAGCCCCAATTCACATCTACCTCATATAATAAACGTAATACACGTTTTTTATTACCCGATTTGTCAAGATAATACAACCCTTCTTCTTGATTGTTTATTGCTTCCATAATCATGTATAACGAAGTCGTGCCATTATGATCATATGATGGTATTAATGGGATCTTGGAACTATGTATACTTTGTTTGAAGTTATTCTCAGTATCTTGATGTTCAAAAAATTTTCTTGGTGAAAAAGCACATTTTTTACAGTGATGAGTAAGTAAATTCTTTTCAAAAGGAACTTTAGTAAATACGTTCAAGTTATCTTCAAGATGAAGCTGAATATTACCATTGGGTATTGTCGAATTGATACCGTAATGCTTCGTTACAAAATTAGATTTGACGTCATTATGTTCTACCAGAAATTTAGCTAAATGTGTTAGACTCACATTATCTCCATTTATTTCATTTACAATAATCTTTTCTACCTCAACCAATTCCATATAATTATCTACAAAATCTTTAGGAAACACGTAGTTAATCCCCTTTCCTTTATACGCAACGGATGGATAACATATAATAGGGTAACATTCTTCATTTCTCCCCATATACACCTTGTTTTGAAGCAGTTTACTGCATATGCCTGCTGAGATTGGGTAATATTTTTGCGATGGTTCAATTATTATTTTATTGAATCGTTCATGAAAGTATATAAATGATTCTTTTTTGTCTTCAGTAATTGGGATGTTATTGGTAACCGATGTTCTAAACCAGTCTTCAAAATCTTTTATTTCACAGTTCTCTTCATCACTTTGAAATTGCCAAAATAAATAGAAAACTGTCAATAAAGGAACATCTGCTTTCATTTTCCATTTTGAAATATAAACCCTTGATTCTCCTAAAATAATATCCTTTTTGGATTCTATAATTGGTGTAAAATATCCGATACTTGTATACATTCCCTGATTTCCAGCACAAGTAAGTCGGTTTAATCTAAAATTATCTGATGGAAGATACCGATAAGATTCAATTGCATTTTCGTCAATAGGTTCCTTTTCATTATGAACCCTTACTCGATAAAAATAATCGTCATCAAAATGATTTTTATCAAAAGTCATTCCGTTGAAATAAGTATTTCCGAAAGAAAGCCTCGAAAATTCTTCAATTTCATTTAGGATTTCTTGAGTTACCTTTTCTAAATCCAAATTCCCATATCTTTGCTCAAGCTCATCAAAAATTCTTTTGTACTCTTCTTTAGATTTGATTTGTAGTTTAGACATATTCTGTAGATTATAATTCCCTACAAATTTACCATACCAAAATCCCTTTTGCAGATTCTGAGTTGAATAAATTATTTCAACCTATACACATCATTAACATCGTTAATCCTCCAAATTTCAAAATCCATCTTGTGATATTCACGGAGGTCTTCTAAATGGTCAATTGTTTCAATTAAATTTGAAATTTCCGGACCGATAATAACCCTGATTACTTCAATTTGTGGGGAGAAAGAAAGTGCCTCTTCATCAGATAATCCAGGGTAAGGAAAATAAGGGTTTTTGCCTTTCAAGTAAATTTTAATGAAGTTTCGTACTTCTGATTTTCTGAAAAATTCTTTGTACTGATTTAAATGAGGCTTGTCAAATAACACGCCACCTCGATGAAAAAGCAATCTAACTTCTTTTTCTTTGCTGTATTTCGATTGTTTATGAAAAGACAACATCCTTGCAATAAAAATTGGAAAATCATTTACCTTGAAACTGTTATTTTTATTCGAAAAATCCGTCGCTAATTCATTTAATTTCTTTAGTGGTTTTAAATCTTTCTTTCCATACTGAATAATGCCTAAATTAAAGTTTGACATTTCCTCAGATGAAAATTTATATTCAATAACGCACCCCTGTCCATTATCTCCATAATTCTTCCACATTAATTTATTAGAAATTGTTTCACTATTTGATTCACAGGCTGAGAGACAAAACAATTCTTCTTTTTGATCTTCGAATCGTTTCAAATCGTGATGTTGAAAAATATTCTCAAAAGAAAAGCTAAACTCCGATTTGTCATATAAACAATTGAAATCCGACATTCTAAGAAACCCAGAATTAAGAATTAAACTTAGCTTTGGCAAAGAAGTGAAATGTATAAACTTATTCTCTCCTGTATATTCATAAATTGTGTTTTTAAATATATTTCTATTAGAAATCAAACCATCAAAGGATTTTAATTCTTTATCTGGACTTCCAAATGTTGCTGCAATTGCAAGCCTAGCGTTTGGAAAGACTTGTTGTAAAACACTTTCCTCAAAGCTGTAAATTTTCTCAAAAGCCTTATCCATGTGAGTTAAATTCTTCATCTTTTTGCTGTTCAATATTTTCTAATATACTAGTCTAAATTATAAAAAAGCACGAACTTGTTAATAATCACCCCTAAACTTGTTTATAAATTTTAGGGTCTGATAAACAAGCACTTGTGTAATTAATTTTTTTTGTTTTTGATTTTAATAATATACTTTCTTAGTTTTACAAAATAGAAAAGCCCCAATCTAGAAATGGAGCCTTTCAGAACAAAGAACCTCTTACATGGGATGCTGTTGCAGCAGCATTTCGCTTTGGACACTAGGTTGTTTGGATTGGAGTCCAAACGTCCGCCCCATTGGATTTAGACAAATTTACGTTAGACTTTCTGATAGCGCAACTAAAGAAACCCACAATTGTCTCCATTTATTAACATCTCTCTCCTCAACCCCTTGTCGTGTAGACACTTAATGTTTTATTCACACTAAATTAAGGATATCCACAGTGCAATCTATTCTGTTTGTCGAATAAATTAGTGCTTTAATCCCAAACATATAATCTACCATTTCTTCAATAACACCCCCCCAACCAAAAACTCAACTTTACCGACAATTAATTATCTTTGCACAGCTATTCAGAAAAATAGCGCCAAATAGTAAAGTAAAACATTAAACAAAAGCACATGAGTGTGGCACAGCTTTCCAATCAGGAAATTCTTCGAAGAGAGAAATTACAGACATTGAGAGATATGGGTATCGAGCCTTATCCAGCTGATTTATATCCCGTTAATGCGTTGACGTCGGAAATAAAACAGAACTTCGAAGAAGGTAAACAGGTGTGCATCGCTGGGCGTATGATGTCGCAACGCATCATGGGCAAGGCTTCCTTTGCCGAATTGCAAGATTCTGCTGGGCGTATTCAAGTGTATATCAATCGCGATGAAATTTGTCCCGGAGAGGATAAAACAACGTATAACGAGTTGTTCAAAAAGCTACTTGATTTAGGTGACTTTATAGGTATCAAAGGTGAACTTTTTCGCACACAAGTTGGAGAACCATCGGTGTTGGTAAAGGAAATTACCTTGTTGAGTAAAGCACTTAAGCCGTTACCGTTACCTAAAACAGATGCGGATGGAAAAGTACACGATGCATTTACTGACCCTGAAATGCGCTACCGTCAGCGTTACGTTGACTTAGTGGTCAATCCGCATGTGAAAGAAGTGTTTATCAAACGAACAAAATTGTTCAATGCCATGCGCTCGTTCTTTAATGATGCGGGATACATGGAGGTTGAAACACCAATATTACAGTCTATTCCAGGCGGAGCAGCGGCTCGTCCGTTTATTACGCATCACAACGCATTAGACATTCCGTTGTACATGCGTATTGCAAACGAATTGTATTTGAAGCGCTTAATTGCTGGTGGTTTTGATGGCGTGTACGAATTCTCCAAAAACTTCCGCAACGAAGGTATGGATAGAACACACAATCCTGAATTTACAGCCATGGAAATCTATGTGGCATATAAGGATTACAATTGGATGATGGACTTTACCGAGCGTTTGTTGGAACATTGCGCAATAGCAGTAAACGGGACAACCGAATGTACGTTTAACGAACATAAAATTGACTTCAAAGCACCTTACAAGCGTATTTCGATGCGCGATTCTATTTTGGAATTCACTGGATTTGACATCAAAGGAAAATCAGAAGATGAATTGCGTGCAGCGTGCAAAGGCATGGGAATCGAAGTGGATGAAACGATGGGTAAAGGAAAGTTGATTGATGAAATTTTTGGTGAAAAGTGTGAAGGAAATTACATTCAACCTACATTCATCATTGATTACCCAAAAGAAATGTCGCCACTTTGCAAATCGCACCGCGAAGATCCAGATTTGACGGAACGTTTCGAATTGATGGTGTGCGGTAAAGAAATTGCGAATGCGTATTCGGAGCTTAATGACCCGATAGATCAGCGTGAACGTTTTGAAGATCAAGTGCGTTTGGCAGAAAAAGGTGATGACGAAGCAACGGGTTTAATCGACAACGATTTCTTGCGCGCATTAGAATACGGAATGCCACCAACATCTGGTTTAGGTGTAGGTATGGATCGTTTAATTATGTTTTTAACCAACAATCCTGCTATTCAAGAGGTGCTGTTCTTCCCGCAAATGAAACCAGAGAAATTCGGTGAGAAAAAAGGACCTGAATTGACAGAAAACGAAAAGCTTATTCACGATATACTTTCGGCACAAACCAAAATGGATTTACTGGTCTTAAAAGAACAAGTAGGTTTATCCAACAAACAATGGGATGTAGCCATGAAGGGTCTTGCAAAACACGGTGTCACAAAAGTGACCAAAACAGATGATGGGCTTATTGTAGAATTGTCAGAATGATTGTTACTAATCACACCAAACGGAAGCCATTAAACATTCATAATTTCAATAAAATATAAGCATAATGTTTGCAAAATTTAAAATGACAATTTATATTTGACAAACAATGTCAAGTAAAATTAATCATATGCAAACAGTCGGACAAATCGTAAGAGCAAAACGAGAAAGTTTAGGTTTACTTCTTCGACAAGTAGCATCATACCTCGATATTGACCAAGCAATTTTGAGTAAAATCGAACGCAACGAACGCAAACCAACAAAAGACAACATCCTAAAACTTGCAGAAATTCTTAAACTCGACAAAGAAGATTTGTTGGTTCAATTTATGAGCGAAAAAATTGCCTATGAAATTGCTAACGAAGATTGTGCAAGCAAAGTTTTGAAAGTCGCCGAACAAAAAGTGAAATACCTAAAATCTAACCTTATAAAAAATTAAACTATGCGAACAGGAACAGTGGATGCAGAAATCAGCGTAGTGGAAGAACCGCAGTTAGACATCTTATTCTACCCAAAAGTTGAGCATCAAAATAACACAGATGAGCAGAAAGAAATATTAAATGTTCTTTCTCTTTTTTCAGGTTGTGGTGGTATGGATTTGGGTTTCGAGGGAGGGTTTTCGGTTTTGGAACAATCAATCAATAAAGATTTAACATCGCATTTTATTGACAAAGAATTTAAAAAAGGTTTCATTCAACTCAAAAAAACAAAGTTTAAAACCGTTTTTGCCAACGATATTTTGACAGATGCAAGAAATGCTTGGGTTAATTATTTTTCAAAGCGAGGACACAGTGCAGAAAATTTTTACAAAGAAAGCATAGTTGATTTAGTAAAAATGTACCGAAATGGAGTTAATGTTTTTCCCGAAAAAGTTGATGTAGTAACAGGTGGGTTTCCTTGTCAGGATTTTAGTGTAGCAGGGAAACGTAATGGATTCAAATCGAATAAAAATCACAAAGGCGAGCTGATAGTAGACAAAACAGCTTCTGTAGAAACTCGTGGACAACTTTATATGTGGATGAAAGAAGTGATTGAGATTACGCAACCAAAAATTTTTATTGCCGAAAACGTAAAGGGCTTAGTAAATCTTGGCGATGTAAAATCAATTATTCAAAATGACTTTTCATCAGCTAATGGAAATGGATATATTGTTCTTGACCCTCAAGTTTTGCATTCGGCAGATTATGGTGTCCCACAATCAAGAGAAAGAGTAATTTTTATTGGAATCAAAAAATCAGCTTTGAAAAAATCAGCTTTGGCTGAATTACAAAAAGAAACAATTTCAGAGCAATATAATCCATATCCAAATCCAACTCATTCCTACAAAGCTGATGGCAAAAATTTGAAACATTTTGTTCAATTAAAAGATGTATTTAAGCATTTAGATGAACCCGAAAAAACAGAAGATTTATCCCAAAGATTTTACTCAAAAGCAAAATTTATGGGAAAACATTGCCAAGGACAAACCGAAATAAAGCTTTCCAGTATTTCGCCAACAATTCGTTCGGAACATCACGGAAATATTGAGTTTAGACGACTTTCAAAAGAAAATGGAGGGCAAATTGAAAACGAACTAAAAAAAGGATTAAAAGAAAGAAGATTAACAGTAAGAGAATGTGCTTTAATACAAACTTTTCCACCTGATTATGAATTTGTAATCGAAAATAAAAATGGAAGAAAAGGTTCTTATTTAGTTAGTCCATCACAAGCATACAAAATTATTGGTAACGCTGTTCCACCGCTTTTAGCATACAATTTAGCTATGAGAATTGAAGAAGTTTGGGACTTATATTTTAAGAAATAAAGATGATAATTTCAGTAAATTCAGACCCAAACAGAAAAGAATTTGATATATTAATCGGCTCAACAATTAACGAGCTAAATGTTCACGCTCAAAAATCATCTAAGAAAGTAGCGTCACTTATAGGTAGAAATTTAGAGCCGTATGTAAGAGATGTAATGACTGATTTGGCAGTCGGAACACCTTTTGAAAACTCAATCGAATTAATTGGAGGACAAAAATTTCCAGATATTGTTGCCAAAAAATATTACGGAATTGAAGTAAAAACAACTACACAAAACCATTGGAAAACGACAGGAAATAGTGTTTTAGAAAGCACAAGAGTTGATGATGTCGAACGTATTTTTATGTTGTTTGCAAAGTTGGCAAACCCCATTGAATTTCGTTGTCGCCCTTATGAAGAAGTGCTTTCAGAAGTCGTTGTAACACATTCGCCACGCTATTTGATTGATATGAATTTAGAACAAGGTAAAACTATTTTCGATAAAATCAAAATGCCTTATGATACTTTACGCAAAAAGGATAACCCGATAAAACCAATTGTTGATTATTATAAAAGCAAACTGAAACCAGGTGAAGAACTTTGGTGGATGGATGCAGAAAACAACAGCAAAGCAAGCAATATAGTTATTCGAATTTGGAACAATCTTTCTTTGAAGGAGAAACAGGAATTGAAAAATCGAGCAATGGTTTACTTCCCCGAACTCTTTGGAAATAGTAGCGACAAATTCGGAAGATTGGCGATTTGGCTGGTAACTCGTGAAGGAGTTGTGTGTCCTAATGTTCGAGATTTATATACGGCAGGAGGGAAAAGTGATTTTTTGATTGGAAATAATGTTTATCATAAAGTGCCACGAATATTTTTCAACTTGTTTGAGAATGTTCCAGACATCGTTCAAACTATTTTGCAGACATCCGCTTTTGAGCTTTCGGAGTATTGGGAAACTAAAACGACAGACAAAACAAAACTTTTTGATTGGATAGATTTGGTAACAGGACAAGCAAAGAAAATTCAAGGAGCAGCTCATTTAAATGTTAAACAAATATTGACAGAATTGATTTTAAAATAAAAGGAAGAACCACTATGAAAAAATTGAGTCTATTTTCAGCACTTTTTTTACTTGTAGCTTGTAACTCAACAGAACAACAGCAAACAACAGAAGATATGAACCCATTTTTTGTCGAGAAATACGATACGCCGTTTGAGGTGCCACCGTTTAATTTAATTAAAGAAGAACACTATTTGCCAGCTTTTCGTGAGGGAATTAAACGTCAAGAGGCGGAAATTGAAGCAATTGTTTCAAATGAGGAAACGCCAACCTTTGAAAATACGTTATTGGCACTGGAAAACTCTGGCGAATTACTTTCACGTGTAAGCAGTGTGTTTTATAACCTTACGGGAGCAAATACCAGCGATGCAATGGAACAAATTGCGCAAGAAATTTCACCTGAACTTTCAGCTCATCGCGACAATATTGCATTAAATGAGAAACTGTTTGAGCGCATCAAGTATTTGTGGGATAATCAATCCTCAATGAATTTATCGAGTCAACAGGCAAAGGTGTTGGAAAATCAATACAAATCGTTTGTTAGAGGCGGAGCTAATCTTTCGGAAGATCAAAAAGTTCGCTTGCGTGAAATCAACGAACAAGTGTCGCTATTGACGTTGACGTTTGGCCAAAACCAATTGGCAGAAACGAATGCATTTCAGTTGGTAATTGATAAAAAATCAGATTTAGCTGGACTTCCTGATGATTTGATTGAAGCAGCGGCACGTGAAGCAGGCGCAACAGGAATGGAAGGAAAATGGGTGTTTACATTACAAAACCCAAGTGTAATGCCGTTTTTACAATATGCAGAAAACCGTGAACTGCGCAAGCAAATCTGGAATGCTTACCAAATGCGCGGAAACAACAACAACGAGTACGACAACAAAGAAGTTGTGCGTGAATTGGTTCAATTGCGTGCTGAAAAAGCACAGCTACTCGGTTATGCAGACCATGCTTCGTATAAGTTGGAAGAGTCTATGGCTGGAAATCCAGATGAAGTGTATGAATTACTCAATCGTTTATGGACGCCAGCTTTAGCTAAAGCAAAAGACGAAGCAAAAGATTTGCAAGCGAAAATTAATGCAGAAGGAAAATCGTTTAAATTAGCTCCGTATGACTGGCGTTATTATACCGAAAAAATTCGCCAAGAACGTTACGAAATTGATGAAGAAGAGGTGCGTGCTTATTTCAGTTTGGAAAATGCCCGCGATGGAATTTTTGAATTATGTGATCGTTTGTATGGATTACAATTTACCGAACTGAAAAATGTACCTGTTTATCACGAAGAAGTGGTAGCGTACGAAGTGAAAGAGAAAAATGGAGACCATATTGGTGTGCTTTACATGGATTTTCACCCACGTGCTTCGAAACGTGGTGGAGCGTGGATGACCTCATATCGCTCGCAAAGTATGGAGAATGGAAAACGCAAGGCTCCCGTAATTTCGATTGTCTGCAATTTCACCAAACCTACAGCTACCAAGCCTTCGTTGTTAACATTTGACGAAGTAGAAACATTTTTCCATGAATTCGGACACGCGTTACACGGATTGCTATCGAATGTTCAATACAAAAGCTTGGCGGGAACAAATGTCTATACGGACTTTGTTGAATTACCATCGCAGGTAATGGAAAACTGGGCAGGCGATCCTGAGTTCATGCGTTTATACGCAAAACATTATAAAACAGGTGAAGTAATTCCAGATGCGTTGATCGAAAAACTACAGCGCAGTGGAACATTCGACCAAGGATTTGCAACAACAGAATATTTAGCCGCTTCGTTATTAGATATGCATTATCACACCAACAAAGGCGAGTTGAAAGGTGATATCAATGAAATTGAGCGTGATGCGATGAAGAAAATTGGTTTGATTGACGAAATTATTCCACGTTATCGTAGTACGTATTTCAGTCACATCTTTGCTGGGGGATATTCGGCAGGTTATTACAGTTACATTTGGTCAGGCGTATTGGATACAGATGCTTACCAAGCGTTTAAAGAAACCAGCTTATTTAACCAAGCAGTGGCTAAGGCATTCCGTGAAAACGTCTTGGAAAAAGGAGGTTCAGAAGACCCAATGGAGCTGTATGTGAAATTCAGAGGCGCAAAACCAAGTATAGAGCCGTTGTTGAATAAACGTGGGTTGAAGTAGAAATATTAACCACGAAAATTTCAACTCTGTGTTTCTCTGTGCCTCCCGTGGTAAAATAAACCACATAGGCACGAAGGTCGAAAAAGTTAAGCACAAAGAATAAAACTCTGTATTTCTTTGTGCCTCCGTGGTAAAATACACCACAGAGGCACGAAGGACACAAAGGTTAAGCACGAAAATTACAACTCTGTGTTTCTCTGTGACTTTGTGGTAAAATACACCACAATGGCACGAAGGTTAAACACAAAGAATACAATTCTGTCGATCTCAATCGTTTTATACTCACATCGGTTAACTCAGCGCAACGATATACTCGGAAAAACAAAACACGCAATCCCTTCTGCGAAACTCTGCGAATTTAGCGGGAAAACAAAACACGCACGCAACTCGATGTTCTAACTATTCTTCAATACATTTTAAAACGAATTCTACATCCTCGGGGGTATCAATATTGGGTGTTTCGATTGTTGTTTCAACAATTCGAATTGTATAACCATTGTATAACCAACGCAACTGCTCTAATGATTCCCACATTTCTAACGGAGCAGCTGGGAGTTGAATCAGTTCGAGCAAAGTTTTAGAACGATAGGCATATAAACCGATGTGCCGTAGGTAAGCAAAATTAGCCAACCATTGGTCTTGCGGATATTTAGCGCCAAAAGGTATTGCACTTCTACTAAAATACAGCGCATTGTTGTGGATGTCTTTTACGAGTTTAATCCGATTTTCATTCCTCAAATCTGAAAGTGATAAATTCGGATTACCTAAGGTTGCTATTTGAACAGAATCATCCGAAAAAGCTCGAACTAATAATTCTAACTGTTTTGTGTTTACAAGAGGTTCGTCTCCCTGAATATTGACAATCAATTCTGCTTGAGGGAATAACGCTAAAACTTCTCCACAACGATCTGTACCACTTTGATGCGTAGTAGATGTCATCACCGATTTTCCTCCAAAATCAATGACATGCGAATGAATTCTTTCGTCATCCGTTGCTACAATAATAGTATCAAAAAGAGAAGATTTTGCGACCCCTTCATACACGCGCTGAATCATAGATTTCCCTTTCAAGTCTATCAGTGGTTTTCCAGGAAACCTAGATGAATCGTATCGTGCAGGAATAACGCCTAAAGTAAACATTGTTTCAAAAATTAAATATAAACTCAAACTTAAGAAAGTTCTGTAACAAACGAGCCATTTTGAACCAAAAGCATCTAAATAGTTTCCACAAAAAATACTTTTTCTAGCGCAGTTAAAACTGTTTGTTCGATTTCAAATTATAGCTATTATATTTTTTTATTACCTTTGTAATCCTAACCAAACCGAATAAAAATTGAAAACTGAAGACTACCGTTTTCCGCTTGCCCTTACATTTATTGAGGGTATCGGAAGTATTAAAGCTAAAAATCTTATCGCATATTTAGGCTCTGCCGAAGCTGTGTTTAATGAACGGACGACAGCCTTAAAAAATGTACCTGGAATTGGCGAACGTTCCATTTCAAAAAAAACGCTCATTCAGGCTGTTGATAAAGCAGATCGAGTATTGGAGCATATTGTAAAAGCTGAGCACCAATTATATTACTTCCTAGAAGAGAATTATCCTCAACGCTTAAAGCAATTGGACGATTGCCCTATATTGCTTTTCGGCAAAGGAAATTTTGACCCCAACCCATCACGAAGTGTAGCGATTGTCGGTACACGCAACGCAACAAGTTATGGCAAACAATTGTGTTACGATTTAATCGCCACCCTAAAAGACACTAATGTCACTGTTGTAAGTGGTCTAGCTCACGGTATTGACGGGATCACACATCATTTATGTGTACGTGAACACATCCCCACTATTGGTGTGTTGGGTCATGGTTTAGACCGAATATATCCCGCTATTCACAAAAAACTAGCAAAAGACATGCTGCATAACGGGGGTTTATTAACGGAATTTATTCCTGGGACAATTCCTGAAAGTCAAAATTTTCCGATGCGAAATCGAATTGTAGCAGGCATGGTAGATGCTGTCATTATCGTTGAAAGTGATACCCGAGGAGGATCGTTGATTACGTGTGAAATAGCTAACGAATACAACAAAGATGTTTTTGCCTTTCCTGGTCCAGTATATGCGCAATACTCTAGAGGCTGTAATCGAATGATATCAGAAAGTAAGGCACATTTATTAACCTCCACATCTCACTTTCTAAAATTCATGAATTGGGAAGAAAAACAAGTTGGTGAACAGCTAGATTTTTTGGGTGAACTTGATGAAAAACAACGCACAATTGTAAAACTACTCAAAGACAAAGGAAAATTATCCATTGATGTGATGTCTATTGTTAGTCAAATTCCCCAAGGACAACTTAGCGGTATTCTTCTCGCTATGGAGTTTGCAGGCTTTCTTAGGGCTCTTCCAGGCAAAATGTACCAACTAACTGAACGTGTTTTGAGTCCTTGTTAATCTCTTATTTAAAGCAAATATTAAAAGATTTACTTATTTTCACGACACAAAATCGATTGATATGCAAAAAATATGCTTGTTTATAGGTGCCATTTTATTACTGAAAGGCGTTGCTGGTCAGGTAGTTACAAATCAAGAAAACAGTTCGTACAAATTTGAAAAAATTGCGCATCACGACGCAACTCCCGTTCAAAGTCAAGGATATACTGGTACGTGCTGGAGTTTTTCAGCACTTTCGTTTTTTGAATCAGAACTTATTCGAAAAGGGATGAAAGACGCACCTAGTCTTTCAGAAATGTTTATTGTACGTCATGCTTATCAAGAGAAAGCTGAAAAATACATCCGCATGGATGGAAAAATCAATTTTGCGGAAGGCGGAGCTTTTCATGATATTCCATACATAATCAAACGTTACGGAATCGTTCCTTCGGAGGTGTATCAAGGACTGAATTATGGTTCTGAAAGTCACAATCATACCGAATTTTTCAGCGGCATTGAAGGTTATATGAATGGTATATTAAGCTACGTTCAAAATATGCGTAAAGGCGCTTCTTTGTCTGAAACATGGCGTGCTGGATTGGCTGGGATTTTAGATGCCTATTTGGGTAAAGTTCCTGAAAAATTCAATTATAAAGGAAAAGAGTATTCTCCAGAAAGCTTTGCAAAACACATTGGTCTCAACATGGATGATTATGTAAGTATTACATCCTTCTCTCACCATCCTTATTATGAAAAATGTATGCTGGCTATTCCAGACAATTGGGCTTGGGGTACCAGTTTTAACGTACCGTTGGAAGACATGGTTCGCATTACAGAAGAAGCGCTTAAAAATGGGTATACAGTAGCTTGGGGAGCGGACGTTTCAGAAGCTGGATTTAATTTCCGAGAAGGAATCGCCATTGTACCCGAAGACCCTGCAACTATTCAAGTGAAAGGTAAAGACAATAAGAATTTTTCTGATGCTGGAGCAGAAAGAGAGTCCAATGCTTTTCTACAACCCGTAAAAGAATTGGAAATTACTCAAGCACTTCGCCAAACTGGATACGACAACAAAACGACACAAGACGATCACGGGATGCACATTACTGGATTATACAAAGAAGCAAATGGAACACCTTTTTATTTAGTGAAAAATTCGTGGGGAACAGGTAATCATCCAAAAGGTTATTTATACGTTTCACAAAATTACTTCAAATACAAAACAATAAACGTATACCTACATAAAGACGCATTGCCAAAAGACATACGTACTAAATTGAAATTGTAATCTATGGAAAAAGATAAATTGCGATTAACACCATCCGAAGAGCAAGTTATGCTTCGTCTTTGGCAATTGGAAAAAGCTTCAATAGCTGAGTTACTTGCGCTATATTCTGATCCTAAACCTGCTTACAATACAGTTTCAACCATCGTTCGTATTCTTGAACGGAAAAAATTCATCAAACACAAAGCAAAAGGTCGTGGATATAGCTACTTGCCGAAAATCAGCAAAGAACAATATCGCTCCGTACTAGCAACTCACTTAATTGAACAGTATTTTGATAACAATACAGAAGAAATAATCTCGTATTACACCAAATCAAAAAGTTTATCGGATTTGTTGGGTATCTAATTTAGCTTTTCAATTGCTCAAACACCGCGTCTAATGCGTCACAAAATGCAGGTGTAGCAACGTCTAACACCTTTTTTGTATGGGCTTTAGAAATAAACCCTACCTCATATCCGCTCGGCCCTATATAGACTCCCCGATTAAGTAATTCTGTATGCAACATTTTAAATGGAGTCATGTCTGCATCAATTTCATCAGCGCGTCGAATAACCACTTTATCAGAAAAAGCAATCCAAAAAATAGACCCTATTGAGAATATTTCAAATGTATAACCCTTTTGGTTCGCATGTGCATTGATTTTATCTACAAAATAATTTGTGCGTTCTTCTTGATCTTCGTAGAATCCAGGTTGAGCGCATTGCTCCAATGCAGCAATTCCCGCAGCCATTGCCACTGGATTTCCTGAAAGTGTTCCTGCTTGATAAACAGGCCCATCAGGAGAAATGCACGACATAATTTCAGCTTTTCCACCATAAGCTCCAACAGGAAGACCGCCTCCAATAATTTTACCGTAGGTTACTAAATCAGGAGTGATTTGATAATATTCAGCAGCACCCGCAAACGCCACACGGAAACCAGAAATCACCTCGTCAAAAAGTAAAAGAATTCCATTTTTTGTACATATTTCGCGAAGCGCAGTCAAAAAGCCTTTTTCTTGTAACAATAAACCGTTATTAGCTGGAATAGGTTCAATAATCGCACAAGCAATATCGTTTCCATATTCTTTGATACAAGCCTCCAATGCAGTGATGTCGTTTAATGGTAACACCAAGGTTTCTGCAGCAAAAGCAGCAGGTACTCCCGCGCTAGAAGATTCGCCAAACGTTACCAATCCCGAACCTGCTTTTACAAGCAACGAATCGCTGTGTCCATGGTAGCATCCTTCAAACTTGATGATTTTATCACGTTTCGTATAACCTCTAGCCAATCTTATTGCAGACATAACCGCCTCAGTACCTGAGCTTGTAAAACGAATCTTATCCGCATAAGGATTTCTCGAAAGAATCAATTCTGCCAATTCATTTTCTAATTTTGTTGGTGCACCAAAGCTAGTTCCGTGTTGAAGCGTTTCTTCAATTTTCTTGCGCACGCCTTCGTTGTTATGACCTAAAATAAGTGGCCCCCAGCTGCAACAAAAATCTATGAATTTGTTGTCATCCTCGTCCCACAAATACGGTCCATCGCCCCGTTTAATAAACAGTGGTGCTCCCATTACAGATTTGAAGGCACGAACTGGCGAATTTACCCCTCCAGGAAAATATGTTTTTGCTTTTTCAAAAAGTTGTTCTGAGTTTTTGCGAGAAATCATACGGATTAATGTCTTTTGTTTTTGCAAAAATAATAGGATTGCATTGAAAAAATGGTCTTTTCATTTATTTTTTGGGTTATTTGCAGTCTTAATCTTCTCCTTTATCTTTGCGAAAATTTTTTCCATGGAAAATACGCGAAAAATACGCCCACACGAAATAGAATTGATTCACTTTTTACTAAACGAGCTGAACTTAGTGCCACAAGATTACCCATTACCCGATTTGGTGCATGAATACGAAGGAGGAATAATGGGTAGCATTAGTCTTCAGTTAACACAAAATCCCCAATATGGTGGTGATTTAATTCAAGTTCGCTATGTAGATACTGACAGCGTCCCTGTAATTATTACACTTACACACGATGTAAATGGCAAATTGCTCGATCTCGATTTTTGGAAAGAAGATTTTTCAAAACTGTTGCAGTATCCTTTACCAAATCAAGTTGAAAGAATTTAGTTATTTTTACCAAAAAAGAAAACATCATGTCATATAATAATCTCATAGTAGAACAAGTAGGAAAAGTTGCAGTAATTACAATCAACCGACCAGCACAATTAAATGCATTAAATAAAGAAACCATTGAGGAGCTTCATCACGCGCTTTCCGCTGCAAATTTAGACGCTGGAACACGTGCTATTATTCTTACAGGTAGTGGAGAAAAAGCTTTCGTAGCAGGAGCTGACATTAAAGAATTTGCACATTTTGACATCGAAAAAGGTAAAGAATTAAGTGCTAAAGGGCATGAGTTGTTATTTAATTTTGTGGAAAGCATGACCACCCCTGTAATTGCTGCTATAAATGGATTTGCACTTGGTGGTGGTTTAGAGTTGGCCATGTCTTCGCATATTCGGATCGCTTCTGACAATGCCAAAATGGGACTTCCTGAGGTGTCATTAGGTGTCATTCCTGGCTACGGAGGGACACAACGCTTGGCACAATTAGTAGGTCGTGGAAAAGCAATGGAATTGGTAACTACCGCTGGTATGATTACAGCCGAGGAAGCTTTAAAATGGGGACTGGTAAACCATGTAGTGCCACAAACCGAATTGTTAGAATTAGCGCACAAAATTGCGGGTAAAATCACTGCCAATTCGGGTTCTGCTATTGCATCAGCCATTCGTGCTATCAATGCAAATTATGAAGATGGGGTAAATGGTTACCAAGTAGAAGTGGAAGAATTCGGAAAATGCTTTGGTACACCCGATTTTATAGAAGGCACAACTGCATTCGTTGAAAAACGTAAAGCGACGTTTCAGTAGATTACCAAAATGCAGCGTAACGAACCTAATTCGTTACCTGCAATAACTCTATATCAAACAAAATAACCGTATTAGGCGGAATAGATTGACTACCTTTTGGACCATAGGCTAGCTTAGATGGAATTAACAACATTCCACTTCCTCCTTGTCTAAATTTTGGTATTCCTTCTGTCCAGCCTTGTATTACATTTTGTAAATTAAACGTCACACCTGCGGATGGGCTTTGGTCAAATGTACTTCCATTAGTATAATAACCCACGTAAGCTACCCTAACATTACTACTAGCTGTAGGCTGAGGACCTGTTCCGGGGGAATTTATTATGTAATGTAGTCCTTTTGATGTAGATTCAGCTGTCAACCCATTGTCAGCTAAATATTGCTGTATTATTGCAATATCTTTTTGCAATTGTTCTGCCTCATCTACTGTGTCTTTTTTGCAAGAAACACTTGTTATGAGCGCGAGACAAACTATTAGCCATTTAATTCCATTCATGTGATTATTTGATTTGTGTTAATTTCTTCATTATATCATTTGGGTCTATCAAATGAAAACATGTCGCAAAAGCACTTACTGTAACACCCAATACACCGTGCAAATTAATACTTTGTCCTGTCAAAAGCAAATTGGGAATTTTTGTTCGAGGATCTATCATGGTTGACATGGGATTTGTGTATTCTTTTTGAACACCATACATTGAACCAGAAGGGTCACCAATATAGTCTTTATAAGTTAACGGAGTAGAACTATACACCGACTCTATGTGTAAGCGAATGTCTGGGAAAAGCTTCTCCAATTCATCAAGTACTTTGTTTTCACATTTGTTTTTAAATGCATAATACGAAGCGGGACGTTCTCCAGGAATTGTAACGGTATTGAAAGAGTTGAGCCACGGTTTCATTTCTTCAAAATCCATGTAAGTAATAATAGACGCTGCTTCAGCAAATATTGGGTTTTCTTCTGAAGTTGTCATAGAAAACATCAATGTACGCGGCCAGTTTTCATCAATTACACCCACTGCTTCCCATGCTTCTTCTTCTGATTTGTGGTGATAAAAATTGTGATTCAAATACGGAAATGAATTGGGTTTAAATTTTAGGTGAACTGAAAAAGACGATTGAGTGTTTTTTAAACCCATAATACGAGAAACATATGGTTTTCTAAATCGATTGGTGCCAAATATTGACAACATTGCCTTGGGGTGGGTGCTATTAATGAAGAAATCCCCGTAAATCTTTTCTCCAGTGGTCAACGTTACACTTTCAATATGTTGATCCAAATATGAAGCGCTACTAACCTCTGCTCGTTTTCTTACTTCACCGCCATGTTTTCTAATTTCTTTAATTAACAGTTTGGCAATTTGTGAACTACCATTAATACATCGGTACGCACTGTTAATATAACCGTCAACCACTAATGCATGCACATAAAAAGGGGTAAGGCTGGACTGTCCCGCGTAAAGCAAACTGTTTCCTACCAAAACCGAACGAAGTCTTTTATTATCGGTCAATTCCGAAATGACATCTTTTAAGTTTCGGGTAAAAAATTCTGCCGTAAAATAGTCCGCAGACTCATATTTTAAATTGTATAAGGGAAATGCACTACAGACTTCTTTAATCAATTTGCAATAGTGTTTAACCGCCTTTTCTTCTTCAGGAAAATGGGCTATAAGTTGAGCTGCAAAATTATCATATCCCTGCCCTATCGGATAACTAACAGACTCTTCTCCAAAGTGAATTCTGTCAGCCCCATTTACTTCCATTTGTTTAAGCTGAAGCCCTTCACGTATGCCAAGGTATTTAAAAAATCGATCTAAGTTTTGTCCTTCTGAAAGCGCTCCAATGTAGTGAACTCCTGTATCGAAGACAACTTTATCTCTACTAAACACCTGCAAATTACCTCCAATTTGATGGTTTTTTTCAAGGACAATTACCCGTTTTCCTTCTTTTGCCAAGATACAAGCTGAAGCCAAGCCTCCTATCCCACCACCAATGATAACCACATCATATTTTGTCTGTTCACTCATGTTTTTTCAAAATAAATAAATGATTTGACGTATTAGTAGAATGCGATTTCATTGTAAACGTAAATCCGTTTTGTGCTGCAAAGTTTCGAATAAAATCACTCGTGAAAAAATGAAGTTCGCTTGTCGTTTTATTGAAGCCAAAAAGTTTCGTTGAAAAAAATTCTGTGCGTTCCGTGTTTTTATGGTGATTGGGGTCATCCGCTATCCCGTCTCGAATAAATAATATTCCGTTATCGGTGAGATTTTGAGCACAATATGTCAAGACACTCAATTGTGTTTCTTCAGGTAAATAATGTAATACATCCATTAAAAAAATCACCTCCGCATCTTCAATTTTTACATGTTCTATTGGTGAGGCTATAAATGAAATGTAGTCATCCTTAAGATACGCGTTTTGAGCCAGTTCAATTTTCGCTTCGTCATAATCCACACCAATAATTTGACGTGTTGGATTTGCAATTTTCAAATAATACGACAAAAACCCAAGCCCACAACCCAAATCATAAATTTTAGCGCTATCCCCGATTTGAGTGTTGTAAAATTCATAGTTTTTACCTTCTAATCTGTATTTTATCCTAAAATACCATTCAAGCGATGGTGATTTGTATAAATAATTCAATAACAAAGCTGGGCGAATATATGCAGCATCTTTTTCATGATGTTGCAATTGCTGATAGTGTTTTTTAAAGTACGCGCTGATTTTTTTGGTTCGTTCTGCATAAGTTGAGCCAAAAGACATATCAGTAGACGCTATTCGAGGTAACGCTTTTATTGTAAGGCGTCCATTTTTTAATAAAAAATCATTCTTTGCCATGGTAAAATTAAATCCATGTAACAAGATTGGTTGAACATCAAGATTCAATTCCTGAGCTAAGAAAAATGCGCCTTTGTGAAAACGTCCTATATGCTCTGTTTTACTTCGAGTTCCTTCAGGGAAAATCATAATGGAATAGCCGTCGTCTACTAATTGTCGAATTCTTGGCAACATATTCTCATAACCATCAGAAGCAGGTAAATAATCTGCGTACCGAACTGCTGCACCAAAAAATGGAGAATTATATACCCACCTGTTTGTCATAATTATCACCTTTGGATGCAACATAATCATCACCAATATATCAATAAAGGATTGATGATTTGCTATTATCAACGCTGGTTTGTCATAATTTAACAACTGCCTATCCACAATCTTTTTGCGGACATTCACCATTACATACACTTGTGCCCAAGTAAAGGCTCGTAAAATATGGTGCATGGCATATTTGAGTCTTTTTTGAGCAACGGGAATCAATTTGAAAATCAGTAAAACAACAAAAATAATCGTACAGCCAACTAAGAAAAAGGTAAAGGCAAACAATGAAATCAAAAATCCGCTAAGTGTTAAAGGCGCTTTTTTCTTCTCCGTTCGGCCACTTATAAAAAAATCAAAAAGGATTGGTTGCACAACAAGTGAAATAAACAAAATAGATAGTAACCCAACTATACTAATCAATCCTATGCTATAAATTGCAGGATGTTTCGCTAAAACCAATACACCTGTTCCAACTATCGTAGTAATTGCAGAAAGGATAATGCCGGTTTTAAATGACGACATACTATCGCTTCCGTTTCGGTATTTGTTTAACTTCCCTTCGGTAATAAAAATAGCAAAATCATCACCAAGACCAAAAATAAAGGTCGTCACCACCACGTTTATCAAGTTAAATTTGATGTCCATTAATCCCGCAAATCCCAATATCCAGACCCAACTCAATATCATGGGTAAAAACGTAATCAGCGTCAGTTCTATTCGGCCAAAATTTAATAGCAAAACGATAAACACAATGAGTGATGAAACCATCAAAATATAATTGAAGTCTTCTTGTACTGATTCAATCATCTTTTCCGTCAGATCAGCTCTATCTAATAGCACAAAATCAGTATCAGCTTTAAGTTGTTGCTTCGTTTTTGAAAGCGTATTTCTCTTTGCATCAACCACCGTTAGTATCGATACTTTATTAGAATCAATGGACACGAGTTTGTCAAAAACTTCACTTGTAATACCATAATCAGCGGGGTTCAATGGTTCTGGCTGTTGGTTAATCACCTCTTTGAACGAACGATAAGCTAAATCTGAATACCCTAGTTTATCCGCTGTTTCATCCAACACCTTAAAAAAGGAAGCTTCTCTTTTTTCCCAATATAACTTCCACAAATTCCATTTTTCGTTTTTTCGATAGTCTGACAAATAAAGTGATGACACCGACAAATATTGGCTAATCAAACTATCGTCAACCTGTTTTTGTATCGTCAGTAAAAGTGATTCGTTTTTCTGTAACGCGCTTTCTAAATTGACATCACTAACTGCAACAAATAGTTTTTTATCTGCGTTTGAAACAAACCCAGTATGTTTTTCTTCAGCTTGCTGAATATGTTCGGGATAAAAATTCAACTGATCCAAGTCACCTTCAAACTGAACTTTTGAAATTCCCATTATCGCAATGACTGTCAACACAACCGTGGCAGGTAGCCCCCATTTTTTAAGTCCATTTTTCTTTACCTTAGTTGGCCTTATGGGCGCTTTGGTAATCGCAAATTGAGCCACCCAATTTTGTGGTAAAACAACAGGTAAAACAAGTAAAACCCCTAATAAGGTTCCAAACAATGACAACGCAGCAAACAATCCAAAATCATTTAGAATTGTCGAGTTTGTATACATTAACGCACCAAAAGCAAGCACCGTTGTAAAACAACCTATGATTAGCGGATGTGCGACGTCTAACAACGTTGATTTTACCGTGCCTGTGTGTTTTAAATGTGTAAAAAAATGAAACGAATAATCCATTATTATTCCGATAACTACAGCTCCAGCACCCAAAGAAAGCCCACTTATTTCTGGACGTATCCAACCTAATAGTCCTAAGCTAAAAAGCACTCCAAACGCACCTGGCATCAAAAAGAAAAACGGAATAGACCACTTTTTATAGTAAAAGAATAATAAAAATAAAATAATGCTCAATGACACCAACAAGGTTAGCAACGTGTCTTTCTTAACTTGTTTCGCATTTTCCAATGCAATTCGCGAAGACGTAAAATAATCAATTTGAATTTCGGGAAATTTACTAAACAGCCACTTTTCTATCTCACTAAGCTTATCTAACCGATTGTCGTCATTCAGAAAAGCTGGTGTGAAATTTCCTCTAATAATTAGTGTAGAATCTTCCAAGGCAAAACAACCATCAATTACCGTTATTGAACTATTCACCAACGATTTTTTGTAGTTTTCCATCACACTTGGAACAAACTGAAAAGGATCTTTAAAAAGGTATTTTTTTAGGAAAAACCCTTCCGGAGTATACAGCATTCTGTGATTGGAAATCAGTTTCGATCGCACTTGTTCAACCTCATCAATTGCAAGATGAAGTTCATTTGTGTCTAAATAATAGGGTAACTGATTGTAGAAAAAATCATACACCTCATTAAAATCTGGAGCAAGGTGCGTGAGTTTTTCTATGTCTTCTCCAAAATTGTCTATCAACCGTTGCTCTATTGATAATGCAACTTGTTGCAAACTATCAAAATTGTATGTTGAACTGTAAATTGAAATGGTCAAATCTTGATTAAGCCCTTTATTGTTCAATAAATTGGTGTAATCCGAAAACTTATTGCTGCCGTCAATTGAATTTACAACATCATGTGTGATGTTTAGTTTTGAGATTCCATAACCAAAAAAAAGAACAATACTGGATAACAGGGCAATGAAGATTCCCTTTTTTAAACGCCAAAATGCATACCATTTCGAGATTAATTTCCCCATTTAAGTGCTTCTATACGACAAATGCCCGATTTCTATCTATCAATAGGGCAAAGTTAATTTTTTTATCTAATTTTGGCGTTTGTATTTTTAAGGGAGTTGTTCGACTGTTCAAAGTAAAACTGATTGATAATAAATGGGCCTGAAATTAACGGAATTAAAGTCGTTTATAGATAAAAAACAGCATGTAGTACTTACTGCTGAACAATTAACGAATGTAAATGCTTCGTACGAATTTTTGAAAAAATTTGCTTCAAACAAAGTTATTTACGGAATCAACACGGGGTTTGGGCCAATGGCTCAATATAAAATTAGTGATGACCACTTAAGTCAGTTACAGTATAATTTAATTCGAAGTCATTCGAACGGAACGGGTAAACCCTTGACTGAAATTCAGGTTCGAACTGTTATGCTTTGCCGACTCAACACATTATCATTGGGGAAATCAGGTATAAGTCCTGGAGTGGTAGAAAAAATCACCGAATTCCTAAACGCTGAGATTTACCCTGAAATTTTTGAGCATGGTGGTGTTGGTGCCAGTGGAGATCTTGTACAATTAGCTCACCTTGCACTAGGTTTAATCGGTGAAGGGTTTGCTTATCATAAAGGAAAACGCTATAAAACTGCTGAAATTTTATCAGAAAAAGGAATTCAACCTTTAGAATTGAAACTCCGCGACGGTCTTGCAATTATAAACGGTACATCCTGTATGACAGGTGTGGGCGTATTAAATTACTTTCACAGTAAAAACTTGCTAAACTTATCCATTGCAGCTTCTTCAATTTTAAATGAAATCATTTCCTCTTACGACGATTCCTTCTCTGCAGAGTTGAACAATGCTAAACTTCACCATGGACAACAAGAAGTTGCAAAAGAAATGCGCAATTTTTTAAAAGGAAGCAAACTGATTCGCAAACGCGAAGAATTTTTGTTCAGTGACACGGAAGAAAGCCGTCAAAGTGTGTTTCGTGAAAAGGTTCAAGAGTACTATAGCATTAGATGTGTGCCACAAATTCTAGGCCCTGTTTGGGACACCCTTCAGGATTCTTACAAAATATTGGAGCAGGAGATAAATTCTGCAAATGATAATCCTATAGTTGATTTAGAAACTCAAAATGTGTATCATGGAGGAAACTTTCACGGTGACTACATTTCGTTAGAAATGGATAAAATGAAAATTGTCATCACAAAATTGACAATGCTTGCCGAGCGTCAAATCAATTATATGATGAATGCGAAAATGAATGAAAAATTTCCGCCTTTCCTAAATAAAAAGACCTTAGGTCTTAATTTTGGGTTGCAAGGAATGCAATTTACCGCTACATCAACTACTGCTGAAAATCAGACTTTATCAAACCCAATGTATGTGCATTCCATTACCAACAATAACGACAATCAAGATATTGTGTCTATGGGAATGAATGCGGCTATTATCACAGATCGTGTAATTGAAAATGCATATCAAGTATTAGCGATTGAATTTATCGCAATTTGCCAAGCTATTGATATTTTGGAGGTAACAACGAATTTATCAACTGAATCAAAAAAATGGTATGATGCAGTTCGTCAATTAGTTCCAGTTTGTGAAGACGATGTGCCTCAATTTGAACAAATTATTAACTTAATTGGTTATTTGAGAACTATTTAAATAATTTTTTATGAAATGTGCATTAGTAACAGGTGGTTCACGTGGAATTGGTAAGGCAATTGCTATTACGCTTGCCAAAGACCATGGATATCATATCTTGGTGAATTATGCTAGCAATGCGACTGCGGCTGCCGATACAGTTAAAACAATACGTGACAATGGTGGTTCAGCCGAAGCACTTGCTTTTAAAGTAGAAAATCACGATGAAGTGGCGACAACGTTGAATACATGGCTCGAAAATAACCCAGATAAAATTATCGAAACAATTGTTAATAATGCCGGTATCACACGCGACAATCTATTGTTGATGATGAGTGAGCAAGATTGGGATGCCGTAGTCGATACCTCGCTTAAAGGAATGTACAACGTTACTAAAACACTCATTCAGCCACTTTTGCGAAATCGCTACGGTAGAATTGTAAACGTTGTTTCACTTTCAGGGCTAAAGGGAAACCCAGGTCAAATGAATTATTCTGCTGCTAAAGGCGGAATGATTGCCGCAACAAAAGCATTAGCGCAAGAAGTTGCAAAACGAAAAATCACAGTTAATGCCGTTGCTCCAGGTTTCATAGCTACAGATATGACATCTGATTTACCTATGGATGAATTAAAACAAATGGTGCCCATGAATCGCTTTGGCGAAGTGCAAGAAGTTGCAGATTTAGTTAGTTTTCTTGTTTCTTCAAAAGCTACTTATATAACAGGAGAGGTTATCAATATAAACGGAGGTCTTTATTCATAATTATGAGAAGGGTTGTCATCACCGGAATAGGAATTTATTCGTGTTTAGGGAAAAACCTAGATGAAGTTCGCGACTCGCTTTTTAAGGGAAAAAGTGGTATTGTTCTTAGTCAAGAACGCAAAGAGTTTGGATATCGATCAGGATTGACAGGTCATGTCGAAGAACCTGACTTGAAAAACTACCTTTCGCGCCGTCAACGTTTAGGGATGGCTGAACAGGTAAAATATGCTTATCTAGCAACACTTGAAGCACTTGAATTAGCTAAAATTGATCAAGATTATCTTGATGCGAATGAAGTGGGTATTCTATATGGGAATGACTCTTCTGTGCAGCCTGTGATTGAAGCAATTGATACCATTCGAGAGAAAAAAGATACTACATTGGTGGGCTCAGGGTCAATTTTTCAATCCATGAACTGCACGACTACGATGAACCTTTCAACGATTTTCAGACTGAAAGGAATAAACTTTACCATTAGTGCTGCATGTGCTTCGGGTTCACACTCTATTGGCATGGGATATTTCCTGATTCAACAAGGTTGGCAAGACACTGTAATTTGTGGTGGAGCACAAGAAGTAAACGTCTATTCATTTGGGAATTTTGACGGATTAGGAGCGTTTTCAATTCGCGAAAATGATCCAACAAAAGCTTCACGACCTTTTGATAAAGATCGAGATGGACTAATACCAAGTGGTGGAGGCGCAACCGTAATCTTAGAATCATACGAATCTGCTGTTAAACGTGGAGCGCCAATCATTGCAGAGGTTGTTGGATATGGGTTTTCTTCCAATGGTGAACACATCAGTAACCCAAACAAGGAAGGACAAATTCGTTCATTAGAAATGGCTTTAAAACAGGGCGGATTAACACCTAAAGAAATTGACTATATTAATGCACATGCCACATCAACACCTGTTGGAGATTATTTTGAAGCACAAGCGCTGGGCGAAGTGTTTGACGGATTGAAGACGCCTATAAGCTCAACCAAATCCATGACGGGTCACGAATGTTGGATGGCAGGGGCAAGTGAAATTGTTTATTCTTTATTGATGATGCAAAACAATTTTATCGCACCAAATATTAACTTTGCAAATCCGGATGAAGCTTCGGAAAAATTGAATATAATTGCAGAAACGAAAGAGCAACAATTGGACACTATTTTGTCAAACTCTTTCGGTTTTGGAGGAACGAACTCTACACTAATAATAAAAAGATTTAAACCATGACAGAGCCTGAAATCATTGAGCGAGTAAATGCTTTTCTTTCAGAAGAGTTTGAAGTTGACGAATCGGTAATAACACCCGAAGGTTCACTAAAGGAAACACTAGACCTTGATAGTTTAGACTATGTAGACCTTGTGGTTGTTATTGAAAGTAATTTCGGTTTTAAAGTGAAAGGTGAAGACTTCATTGGGATAAAAACTTTCCAAGATTTCTACAATTACGTTTCAGTAAAGTTGAATAACAACTAAATGTCATCGTGGGAAGGCAAAAGCAAAGGGTCAATGCTTGGTTACCGCATTTTTGTGTGGTCGCTGAAAGTTTTTGGCGTTAAAGTTGCTTATGCCCTCTTGTATCCCGTCACTTATTTCTACTATTTATTCTCCAGAAAAGCCAAAACAGCACTGCGGGAATTTTACCAAGTTGTTTATCCAGCAAACAGCAAACACAATTCACTAATTCGCAAAACGTTTTTAGTGTTCGGCAGAACATTAGTAGATCGAGTTGCATTAGGACTAGGCATGCACAGTAGTTATAGTTTTCGTTCAACAGGTAGAGAGTTTATGCGTGAATCTTTCGAAAAGGGAAATGGTTGCCTGTTGATTAGTGCACATCTAGGTAATTGGGAAATAGCTGGTAACTTATTGGAACAATTGCAAATGCCAATCAATGTGGTCATGTTAGATGCTGAAAACAAACAGTTAAAGTCGTATCTTCAATCTCAAAACAAGCAAGCTACTTACAACGTTATTCCTATCAAGAACGATATGTCACATTTGTTGGGAATACGCATTGCGCTTCAACGTGGCGAAATTGTGTGCATACATGGCGATCGTTTTGTTCCAGGTGCTCGGACGATGGAAGCAACGTTTTTTGGAAAAATAGCTCATTTTCCCCAAGGGCCATTTCAGGTTGCTGCAAAGTTTAGGGTTCCCTACCACATTGTTTTTGCATTGAAAGAAGGAAAATACGGTTATACGTTTTCATCTACTCCTATGCAAGTTTCAGATGATCCACACAAAATTGTGCAGGATTTTGTTACTGAATTGGAAAAACGTGTGTTAAAACATCCCGAACAATGGTTTAATTTTTATAACTTTTACGCCAAACCATAAAAACTATGGCTTTGATTACTAGAAATGAAATAGAAAAATTAGTTCCTCAACGCGAACCCATCCTCATGGTACATGAACTCGTTGCGCAAGAAGAAACAAAATCAGTTAGCCGATTTACAATAGAGGAAGGCAATCTATTTGTTGAAAATGGCAAACTACAAGCACCAGGATTGACAGAAAATATTGCACAAACTGCTGCTGCTAGAGCAGGATATGTCTCGTATTCTACTAACGAGCCTCCAAAAATTGGTTTTATAGGTGCCATTTCTAAACTGGTTATTCATAATTTACCTGAAGTAGGGGCGCAAATAGAAACGACGGTAGAAGAGATTAGCACGTTTATGAATGTTTCAGTTATCAAAGGATACAATACGTACAAGGGTCAAATGTTGGCAGAATGTGAAATGAAAATATTTATTCAAGAAGATGTCCCAAGCGCGTAAAAAAGAATTATTAAGCCTCGAAATTGAAGGAGATATTCGCTTTAGTGAAGTGGATTCCATGAATGTCGTGTGGCACGGAAACTATCTTAAGTATTTTGAAGATGCGCGCGAAGCATTTGGCATTCACTACGGAATGGCCTATATTGACATTTACAATAGCGCCTTTTTAACCCCAATAGTAAAAAGTGAAATAGAACATAAGTTTCCGCTAAAATATGGCGACAAATTTAAAACACGCATAAAGTTAATTAAAACCATTGCTGCTAAAATTGTGTATGAATATGAAATATACAATTTGACTGCCAATAAGATTAGCGCTGTTGGTAAAACAACACAGGTTTTTATTGACAACACCGGCGAGTTACAACTCATTTCTCCTAAATTTTACGAGGAATGGTTTAACCAAATCCATTGGGAGCAGGAATGATCTATTTGGGAGCAGGAAATATTATCAGTCCCTTAGGATCAACTACTTCTGAAAACTGGAGTAGTATGTTACGCTATGAATCAGAAATTAAAGCGTATGACTCGCAGCGTTCAGAAGACCCGAAATTATTTCTCTCCCGCTTTAATGATGCTATTGAATTCAATCATAGAATTAAACAATGCATCGATCAATCACTTTTAGGTATTGAAAAGGAAAAACTGGATTGGGCAAGAACCATTTTAATTTTTTCGAGTACCAAAGCAGATGTTGAGCAATTGGAAGATAGAAACATCGAAAAAGCATTGTTGGATAGTACCAACCAGTTTATATTGAAACATTTTCCCGCTGCGCAAGGAATTACCGTGTCTAATGCGTGTATTTCTGGAATTACAGCCTTAATTTTGGCTCATGACCTCATTGCAACGAAGCAATATGACAATGCGCTAGTCGTTGCTGCTGATAATTGTTCCACCTTTGTTTCAGAAGGATTCAAATCGTTTTATGCGATAGCTCCGAGTTTTTGTAAACCCTATGATGTCAATCGGGAGGGAATAAATTTAGGCGAAGGTGTGGCGTCTGCTTTTGTATCTTCAAATTTATCTTTATTCAAGGTACAACCCGTTTTACTGCATGGTGGCGCATCAGCTAATGACGCCAATCACATTTCAGGGCCAAGTAGAACGGGAGAAGGGTTATTTCGTGCAACAGCACGTGCATTAAAACAAGCTAATAAAAAGGCCTCTGACATCGATTATATTTCAGCACACGGCACTGCTACACGCTATAATGACGATATGGAATCTGTAGCTATAGAACGTTTAGGCATGCAAAAGACACCTTTGAATAGTCTAAAGGGATACATCGGTCATACGCTTGGTGCTGCAGGATTAATAGAAACCTTAATCGCAGTTGAACAAATGAAAAACGACACCGTTCTCGCCACCAAAGGGTTTGAAGAAGCAGGAACTGTTCAAGAAATCAATGTTTTCTCAACGCATCAACATAAAAAAATCAACTCGGTTCTAAAAAACGGATCTGGTTTTGGCGGTTGTAACGCAGCAATTATTCTTGAAAAATTGACATGACAAATGCAACACCAACATATTGCCACATTACCAATCAACATTACACCGTAAATGGGAAAATCGTAGAAAACACTACTGCTGTTGATGCGCAAGAATGGCTAAAAACTATATACACAAACCTTTCACTAGATTACCCAAAATTCTACAAAATGGATGGGTTATCAAAAACAGGGTTTATAGCCGTGGAATTATTGAAAACGGCCATTAATCTCCCTTCAGATAGCGATGATATCGCAGTAGTTTTTGTCAACAAATACGCTAGCCTTGAAGCTGATCTCGCCCATCAAGAATTAATCGAAAAGGGTACTCCAAGTCCTGCTATTTTTGTGTATACCTTACCTAATATTGTGTTGGGTGAAATAGCGATTCGTAACAAATGGTATGGTGAGCAACAGTTTTTCATTAAAAACGAATGGCCAGAAGAATTGATGCACAAGTATATTCTAACTATATTTGAACTGAATAAAGCAAGCCAAATCATCATCGGTTCTGTCGAATATTTTGACACAAGAATGGATGCTAAGTTGGTGGTAATAACGAAAGAACACTACCGAAATTCGGATGTTCTCAATGAAATAAAAACAATTTTTTGATTAAATACAATTCCATGGAAGCACTAAAGGAAACGCTTAAACAACAAATTATTGAACACTTGAATTTGGAAGATCTTACTGTAGCTGATTTTCCAGATAACGAGCCGTTATTTGGTGACAATATCGGACTAGATTCGATTGATTCACTAGAATTAATTGTGTTGTTGGAAAATGAATACGGCGCAAAATTGTCCAGTCCAGAAGAAGGAAAACAAGTGTTTCACTCGGTGAACTCGTTAGCGGAATTTATCGCGGCAAACAGAACAAAGTAATGCGTATTTACATCACCGGTTTGGGCGCAGTTTCGGCTATCGGCATGTCGGTGGCTGAGCATTTGGAATCATTGCTAAATGCACGGCACGGTATTTCTCAAATTGAGTTGGTGCGTGAATTAAAAACGCCTTATCTCGGTGGTGAAATTAAGCTGACCAATGACCAATTAAAGGCAAAACTTGGATTGGAGGAAGCAAAGGTGTATTCTAGAACGGCACTTTTGGCTATGCTTGCTGCACGTGAGGCTTATCCATCCAGCTTTCCAAGTGGATTAAGTGTGGGTGTGCTAAACGGAACTAGTGTCGGCGGAATGGACTTGTCCGAAAATTTTTACGAAGAATACCTGAAAGGCAACAAATCCAATAAAGAAGTCATTTTGGCTCATGAATGTGGTACATCTACGCAAAATGTAGCAGATTTATTGGATATAAGGGGATACCGCACGACATTATCTACTGCCTGTTCATCTGCGGCAAATGCAATTATGTTGGCAGCACGCATGATGCAAGCGGGACAATTGGATGCAGCCATTGCGGGAGGTACAGATGCACTTTCGGCATTTACAATAAACGGATTCAATTCACTGGGGATTTACGACAGCGAATTAAGTCGTCCTTTTGACGAAACACGCAAAGGATTGAATATGGGAGAAGGTGCTGGTTTTGTGTTTCTGGAAACCGAAGAAAGTGTGAAGAAGAGCGGAAATTCCATTTTGGCTGAGCTAATCGGGTGGGGCAATGCGAATGATGCTTTTCACCAAACTGCTTCATCACCTGAAGCGACAGGAGCGAAGTTGTCCATGAGTACAGCTATGAAAATTGCTCAAGTGGCTCCAAAGGATATCGACTACATCAATGCACACGGAACCGGGACTGAGAACAATGACAACACCGAAGTAAAAGCTATTGGTGATTTATTTCCAGACAAAAAGCCACCATATAGTTCTACAAAGCAGTATACTGGTCACACGCTTGCAGCCGCTGGAGGCTTAGAAGCCGTGTTTTCGGTGCTTTCCATCAATCATGGTGTCATATACCCCAATTTACGATGGGAAAACCAAATGAGCACGACAGATTTGATGCCTGCTTTGAAACTAGAGCGTAAGGAAATAAAGTGTGTCTTGTCCAATTCTTTTGGATTTGGCGGGAATAATTCGACGTTGATTTTTCGAAAGGTGTGATGTGATTTAACCACGGAGCTCACGGAGAATTAGAGTAAAAATAACCTCTGTGCCCTCTTTGTGCTCTTTGTGGTAAAAAAACCACGGAGTGCACGGAGAAAGAAATATATAACCTTTGTGTTCTTTGTGCCATCTTTGTGCTCTCTGTGGTTAAAAAAACCTCGGAGCTCAATAAAAAAAGTAAAAATTGAACATTATGAAATCATACATCCACAGATATGCGACTATTTCAAGAGTAGATTCTTTTGATCAAGGAATTTTACACGGGGAATCTATAGAAGTGAACGCAGAAACTGTTCATCCGAACTACAAAGACTACATCAGTCCGGCATTGATACGTCGCATGAGTCCAATGGTGAAGATGGGTGTAACAGCCGGGTTAAAATGCCTCGAAGGTCAAGGTGAAATAGGAGGAGTCATTGTGGGTACGGATTTAGGCTGCTTGCGTGATACCGAAAAATTTTTGGGAACTGTTGTGAAACACGAAGGGTTGGCTATTTCGCCCACCGCATTTATTCAATCGACGCACAACACAGTCGCTGGACAGATTGCCTTGACAATAGGCAATAACGCGTACAACATGACCCATTCGCAGCAAGGAATTTCGTTTGAATGTGCATTAATGGATGCACAATTATTGACAGTTGAAACCCAATTACCTGTGTTAGTGGGGGCTTGTGAAGAGCACATAGAATTTTTGAGTGAAATGGCAACTGATTTTGGAGTTGACCAATTGGATTTAGCAGAAGGGGCTTCGTACTTTTTAATTGCTGCAGAAAAAGGTGCTTCAAAAACAGCCGTAACGAAAATTCAAATCGGATTATCGGATAATGAACTCGAGAATTTGTTAGCGACTATCCAGCCAGATCTTTTATTAACATCATCCTTAATGGATAATAGGTTTAAAACAGCCTTATCTTCTATTGATTTTACAAAGTTTTGTGGGGTTTATGGTACTAACTCAGCTTTTGGTTTACAGTTGGCGGTGGAATTGTTGGAAAAAGATCCGAAAGCCATTGAAACCCCATCTGCTAAAAATTTACAAAAAATAGCGTTAATCAATGTTAATAGAACCCAAGATTACTGCGTTACGATAGTAGAAAAGGTTGATTAATAACTCACTAATTATATTTTTTACTGTTTGAATTAGTGAATGTAATAATCTGTAGCTTTGCTTGAAATTTACACAAAAAATGAAAAATAATTTCATTAAAAGCATTCGATTTTTAGCGATTGGACTTGTAGGGGCGATTGTTGTAGCGTGTGGAGATACTAACAATAAATATGCGAACGAAGTTTCAACAATACCTGTGATTACGCTCACAACAACTTCAATTTCTGCACATTTAGACTATGTAGGCGATATCGAAGCAATCAATAATATCGAGATTCGTGCTCGAGTAAATGGCTATCTCGATAAAATACATATTGATGAGGGACAAGAGGTTCGAGAAGGACAAATCTTATTCAGCATCAATGATGAATATTATCAAAATGAATTAAGAAAGGCAAAAGCACAATTAAAATTAGCGCTGGCTGAATCCAAATCAATGGAGTTGGAAGTTCAAAACACTAAATTGTTAGCAGATAAGGGTGTTGTTGGAAAAATTGAAGTCGAAATGGCAAAAGCAAAGTTAGAGGCTGCTCTCGCCAGAGTTGACGATGCAAAAGCAATGGAACAAAGCGCAACAATTAATTTATCACACGCAACTATTCGCGCACCGTTTAGTGGCGTTATTGATCGTATTCCGTATAAGGTTGGAAGTTTAATTGAAGAAGGGAAACTGTTATCAACTCTTTCTGATATTAGGGCAGTAAATGTGTATTTTAATGTGTCTGAAACAGAATATTTAGCCTTCAAAAAGAATAATATTTTATCCACTGAAAACGGTCAACAAGTTGAATTAATTCTGGCTGACGGAAGCACATTCAATCAAGTTGGGAAAATTGAAACTATCGAAGGAGAATTTGAAAGCGGAACAGGTTCCATTGCTTTTAGAGCACGATTCGAAAATCCAGACAAGTTGTTAAAACACAATGCAACTGGTAAAATACGCGTGCAACAAAAAATAGAGAACATATTTATTATACCACAAAAATCTTCGTTCGAAATTCAAGAAAAAAACTTCGTATATGTCTTACAAAAGGACAATACCTTGAAGTCGGTAAGTTTTACGCCTATACGCAGGTATAAGGAAAATTATATTGTCAGAAATGGGTTTGAAAATGGCAATATTATCGTATATGAAGGAATTCAAAAACTTCGCGATGGCATGAAAATTAATCCGAAAAAGGAAACATTAATTAGTCCAATCAACTAAGCCGAAGAATCATGTTCGATAAATTTATTAAACGTCCCATACTTTCATTAGTTATCTCATTGTTAATCATGATGGTGGGGTTTATTGCGTTAATTGGTCTTCCAGTTACACAATTTCCTGATATCGTTCCGCCATCGGTTGTTGTAACTGCAAAATATACAGGCGCAAATGCGGAAGTAGCTGCAAAAGCTGTTGCCACTCCTATAGAAAGAGCTATTAATGGTGTACCGGGTATGACCTATATGTCATCAGTATGTAGTAATAATGGTACAACACTTATTACGGTATTTTTTGAAGTTGGTACCGATCCGGACATGGCAGCAGTCAATGTCCAAAACCGTGTTACGACAGTATTGGATGAGTTACCCGAAGAAGTAATCAAAGCAGGTGTAACAACCGAAAAGGAAGTAAACAGTATGTTGCTCTACTTAAACATTGTTAGTGACGACGACACAATGGACGAAAAATTTGTTTACAACTTTACAGATATCAATATTTTAACCGAATTAAAGCGAATCGATGGCGTTGGATTTGCCGAAATCATGGGGTCTCGTGACTACTCCATGCGTGTTTGGATGAAACCAGACCGTATGGCTGTCTATGAAGTTTCAACAGAAGAGGTCATACAAGCTATTAAAAATCAAAACGTAGAGGCTGCTCCAGGAAAAACAGGTGAAAGTTCGGATAAATCTCCTCAATCATTGCAGTATGTATTGAATTATACTGGTAAATTTTCAAAACCCGAACAATATGAAAAGATAATTATTCGAGCAAACGAAGATGGTTCCTTTCTTCGATTAAAAGATATTGCAACAATAGAGTTTGGATCATTAGACTACCACATGATTTCTAAAACAGATGGTCGCCCCTCTGCTTCTATCATGGTAAAACAACGTCCAGGGTCCAATGCTCGTGAGGTTATTCAAAATGTAAAAGACAAAATGGCAGAATTGAAAGAAAGTTCTTTTCCACCCAGTGTAGATTACAACATCACATTTGACGTTTCTCGATTTTTAGATGCGTCTATAAATGAGGTTCTTACCACATTAGTTGAGGCGTTTCTATTGGTTTTCTTAGTGGTGTATTTGTTCCTTCAAGATTTTCGATCTACTATTATTCCTGCATTAGCTGTACCCGTTTCTTTGATAGGAACATTTGCATTTATGCAACTATTCGGGTTCTCAATCAACCTTTTGACATTATTTGCTCTTGTTTTAGCGATAGGAATTGTAGTGGATAATGCCATTGTCGTCGTAGAGGCCGTCCATGCGAAGATGCACGAAGAACATTTGGATTCTCGAAAAGCGACTTTTGCAGCAATGAAAGATATAGGTGGCGCAATTGTGTCTATTACACTCGTTATGTCTGCTGTTTTTGTGCCTGTTGCCTTTATGTCTGGACCAGTAGGGATTTTTTATCGTCAGTTCTCTCTAACACTGGCTATAGCAATTGTAATTTCGGGAATAAATGCATTGACTTTAACACCTGCGCTTTGCGCATTAATGCTCAGAAACACGCATACACACTATCCAAAGAAAAACCTCATCAATCGTTTTTTTAATCGTTTCAACAAGGGCTATGACAATCTCTCTGATAAGTACGGAAATTTAGTTAAAATAATTGCGGGTAGACGTGTTGTAACCATTTTGTTATTGGTCCTATTCCTCATAGGTACCTGGGGAATTAATTCGATATTACCTTCTGGATTTATTCCAACTGAAGATCAAGGAGTGGTTTATGTGAGTGTTACTACACCTCCAGGCGCAACTGTAGAGCGAACAGAAAAGGTATTGGATGAAGTCTATAAAATCATTCAGACTGAAGAATCAGTGGAGTCAGTGTCTACCCTAGCTGGATATAGTATTTTGACAGAATCTGCAGGAGCATCATACGGAATGGGTATGATCAACATGAAGGCTTGGGAAGATCGCGAAGAGAGTATTTATGATTTGATGGAATCATTAAGTGAAAAATCAAAAGAAATATATGATGCCGAAATCGAATTTTTTCCTCCACCAACTGTTCCTGGATTTGGAAATGCCAGTGGTTTTGAATTAAGATTAATTGACAAAACAGGTTCTGGCGATTTAGATCAACTAGCTCAAATCAGCAATGATGTATTAACGGCGATGAATAATTCGCCTGTAATTGCTTCTGCATTCTCCAGTTTTGACCCTAATTTTCCACAATATTTAATCCATGTTGACTACGATGTAGCTGCAAAAAAAGGAGTAAGTGTAGATAATGCGATGAGCACACTTCAATCCTTTTTTGGATCTTTTTATGCTTCCAATTTCATACGATTCGGACAAATGTACAAGGTGATGATACAAGCTTCACCTGAGTATAGAGTAAAACCCGAAAACCTGTTAGACATGTATGTCAAAAACGACAGGGGTGAAATGGTACCATTCTCTACATTTATTCGACTAGAACGAACGTATGGTCCCGAGCAAATTACCCGATACAATATGTTTACATCTGTTTTGGTAAATGGTGAAGCAAACCAAGGCTATAGTTCGGGTGATGCCATTCAAGAAATTGAACGAATATTGAACGAAAAACTTCCACGTGGTTTTGATTTTGAATGGTCTGGTATGACACGAGAAGAAATTTTAAGTGGAAACCAAACGGTAACCATTTTTATCATCTGTTTAATTTTTGTTTACTTATTATTAGCAGCTCAATACGAGAGTTTTTTACTCCCTCTTGTCGTTATTCTTTCGCTACCGACAGGAATCTTTGGCGCTTATTTATTCCTAAAAATATTTGGATTAGAAAACAATATTTACGCACAAGTTGCACTCGTCATGTTAATTGGTCTTTTGGGTAAAAATGCCATTTTAATAGTAGAGTTTTCAAAACTCAAGCTCGAAGAAGGTGCTACAATACTTGATGCTACAATCCAAGGTGCTATTGCTCGTTTACGTCCAATTCTTATGACCTCATTTGCGTTTATTGCGGGATTACTTCCTCTCGCTATGGCAAGTGGAGCTGGCGCTATTGGAAACCGATCTATCGGAACATCAGCAATTGGGGGTATGGTATTGGGAACGGTATTTGGCGTAATTATTATTCCCGGTCTATTTTATATAATGGCTTCATTAGGTCGCAAATCCAGAGAGCGAAGAAGGATTGAAATGGAAGCAGATTTAAACACACAGGAAAATGAATCACATTAAAACAACGTTAGGCATTTTATTGTTTTTAATAGTAACCCTGTTGATTTCGTGCAAGTCTAGTAAAGATTTAGTGAAAGAATCTTCGATTGCTATTCCTGAAAACTTATCTGTTGCCGAAGATACAAATTCCATCGGCCAACTGACCTACGCAGCTTATTTTAAAGACCCTATTTTAGTGAGTTTAATTGATTCTGCATTGGCAAACAATTATGACATGCTAATGGCTATTCAACGAATAGAAATTGCAAAAGCAGGCTTTAGAGAACGCAAGTTTGCTTGGCTGCCTTCATTAAATTTTTTAAGTGGAGCCGGAGCTAGAAAATACAGTGACTTTACCATGGATGGAGTTGGTTTATACGACCAAAATTTATCCCCTAACGTATCTGGAAATCAAATAACTCCGAACCCTGTTCCGGACATGGTTGTCGGTTTTGAAACATCATGGGAAATAGATGTTTGGGGTAAGTTGAAAAACCTCAAAAAAGCTGCTTTACAAAAATATTTAGCCTCTGAAGAAGGTAAAAAAGCATTTCAATCCATAATGGTTTCAGAGATTGCACAGCTATACTACAAGCTTATCTCATTAGATTTAGAATTAAAAATTGCAAAGAATAATGCGGATTTACAAACGCGTGTTTTAGAATTAGTAAAAATTCAAAAACAAGGAGGTCGAGCTAACGAACTTGCTGTAAAACAAGTTAATGCACAACTGTTTAACACCTTGACATTTGCCGAAATTATCGAACAGGAAATTGTCGAAACGGAAAATTTATTGAACTTACTACTTGGTCGTTTTCCACAAAAAATTCAACGAAATGAAGTATTAAATTCTAACGAATTGGTAGCAAATTTTTCAAATGGTGTTCCTTCGAATTTATTGGCAAATAGACCTGATATTCGTCAAAATGAACTGTTTCTGCTTGCATCCAATGCTGATGCAAAAGCTGCACGCGCTGCATTTTTACCGTCAATTAATTTGAGTGCGTTTTTAGGTATTCAATCATTTCGTTCGTCTGTTTTTCTTTCATTGCCTGGCTCTATTGCCTACAATGTCTCGGCAGGTCTTTTACAACCTGTTTTTAATAGAAATGCGCTGAAAGCACAATTTAAAGTACGCAAGGCAGAACAATTAATTGCGTTGTACGACTACGAAAAATCAATTGTTACTGGTGTTCAAGAGGTTGTTAGTCAGCTTAATAAAATCGAAAACTATAAAAAAATTGTGAATTTAAAGAAGCAAGAAGTCGATATGTTAAAAGAGGCGGTTACGATTTCAAATGATTTATTTGCTACTGGAAATGCAACTTACATTGAAGTAATTACCACACAACGTATGGTTTTAGATGAAGAAATAAACTACACACGTTATCAATTGGAGGAAATTAACGGTGCAATTAACCTATATAAAGCCTTGGGTGGCGGATGGAAGTAGTGGGTGATTAAAACTACTCTCCCAACCGCGTATAATAATGAAAATCACGCTCGTCTTCTCCAGATAAAAGGGCTAAATGTACATCTTCATTGGTTTCGAAAAATAGCATTTCTGAACCAAGAAATTTTAATTCCTCGGCATTTTCAATCGGAGATGATTTCTGTTGTTTATTAGATATAAAGGATTGCTTATTATCCGTATGTTTTACTTCTGCCAGTTGTTCGTTTGGTGAAGTGGATTCTTTTAAATCGTTCTCCATTTGTTTAGTCTCGATTGTTTCTTGTACCAATTTAACCGCTATGTATTCACCTGATAATGGGTCTTCTTTAAAAAATAATGTATACATAAAAATTCCGAAAATTAGTGCCGCTGCAATTGAAGAAGCGTAGAAATACAATCGTGGTAAACCGATAATTTGTCCCGTTTTACCATTCCATCTTTTTTGCAAAAGCACTCGTGTATCTTGTCTAGGCTCTACATCAAATTTGTCTATGGATAGCAAAGGAGAACTCGCCATCATGATTTTTCGAACAGCATCAAATTCCTCAGCTGTCATTTCCTGCAAAACCAGCTGTTGTTGCGCATGGTCAAGTTCATAAAATGAACCCATTTCAACTAAATCTTCTATGTGTTGTGTTCTTTTGTAATTCATACCTTTTTTAGTCTTTAAAAACATGTAGTTTTTCGTTTAATTTCTTCACCGTATAAAACAACTTCGACTTAACAGTACCCTCAGGGCAGCTAAGCACTTCACTAATTTCAGGAATAGTTAATCCATCTTGGTGGCGCAATAAAAATACCATTCGATTCTCTTCCGAAAGGGCAGCGAGTTCTTGTTGTAGCAGATTTGCAAAATAACGTTTATCTGTTTCTGATTCCAACGCAAAACTCCCTGTAGTGTCAATTAAACGCGATAAATCAAAATTTTCATCTTCTTCCCAACTTCTAGCTTTGTTGCGGTATTCGTTTTTACACATATTTGCTGCAATTGCATATATCCATGACGAAAAGCGTTTCTTGGTATCAAACGTATCTAGTTTATCCAACACTTTCATAAAAAGATCTTGCAGACAATCTTGTGCTTTTTGTTCATCTTGATACAAACGGGTGTAAAAGAAAAACAGCATTCGTTTTGCATAGCGTTGGTAGAGTTCATTAAACGCTTTTTCGTTCTTTTTTTGCACCAAAAGCACGAGCTCCTCATCGGAGTCGTGCTTTAACTTGTTATGTTGCTTTAAGAACAGTTGATAAAGGATTTATGGTTACTCTTCAAATTTTGTATTTGTAGGGGCTTTTAAACGTGTTTTGGTTGAAGTAGCCTCCTGTTCTTTTTTATCGACTATTTCAAAATTAATGTCATCTAACCAAGCTTCTCCTGTGCCACTCAGCAATACGCCATAGCCAATGTTTGTAGCGTCTTTTGGAACATCGAGAATGATTTCGTATTTTGTCCAACCAGTTGTTCCAACAATTTTACGGTCGTTCATGTTGTCAAAAGAAAGAACTTCTCTATTTTTTCCGTCCTTTGCCGGTAATCCATCCACACGCATCCAAAGACCTGTCCAACCAGCCACATCTTTTGTTTTGATATATGCTGTTAATTTGACCCGTTGATCATAAAAATCTTCTGGGACAAAATCTTGCATAATGGTACCAAATCCTTTTATTTTGGTCTTAGTCGATTTGATAAACCCTACTTTTCCATTGCGCTCAGCATCATCCACTACCCCGATTTCGTATGATTCGCGCTCACTACCTGCCAAAAACCAACCTTTCACATTGGTTAACGGTTCTAATGAAAATGAAAGCAGTGTTAGTGCGAACAAGGAGAACATTAATTTTTTCATCATCTATTTGTTTTGGTTCGAAGCTATCTACACCAAAAATAGAATAACGTTCAATTAATTTGGGTTTTTATTGCATTTTTATAGAAAGTATCTAAAAATGAGAAAGCTAAAAGGATAGTTGGTGCTACCACAAACTGGATGGATAAATGGTTCTAAAGTGTGGCGTGGTGTAGTTAAAACCATTAAGTAATTAAGGGGCATAAGAATGAGTGCCTTAACTATTCTTAACTTCTTAATGGTTCAATATGTTTGACGTGGTGGAGTTTAAAACCATTAAGGAATTAAGGAACATTAAGAATAAGTGTGTTAACTACTCTTAACTTCTTAATGGTTCAATATGTTTGACGTGGTGTAGTTTAAAACCATTAAGGGATTAAGTGACATTAAGAATTTGTGCCTTAACTACTCTTAACTTCTTAATGGTTCAACATGTTTGACGTGGTGTAATTTAAAACCATTAAGGAATTAAGGGACATTAAGAATGAGTGCCCTAACTTCTTAATGGTTCAAAAAGGGTTGGAGATTTTACGACCGCTTCTCCTCCGTTCCATCCACATATTTCGCAAAACGTCCTAAACTGCGATCGTGTACTTTATCGTAACGTTCCCATGGCCACCCACCGAAATGGGTACGCTGGTATTCGTTAAACGCTTGTTGAATTTCTTGACGTGTATTCATAACAAATGGGCCGTGTTGAACGACAGGTTCATTAATTGGACGACCTTGGAGAATAAGAAATTTAGCACCATCTACTCCAACTTCAATAGCCAATTCTGCAGAAGAATCTACATCCACAGCGTGATATTCGGGTATAGATTGCCCATCTATAAAAAGGTTTTTTCCTTCATAGAAATAGATAGTTCTATTCACACCATCTGCCGTAGCTGGAATTGCAAATTGCGTACCTGCATCCACTTTGAAGTTGTAAACACCAACATGATTTTCCGGAATATAGGCCCACGAGTCTTTTGGAGGTGTAGGTGACTTTTTACCAAATAACTCCCCCACTAACACCTCAACATGCACCCCACTTTGAGCACTAAAATGCGGAATGTCTTCACTCCAAAACATTTTATACGCTGGATCAGCCATTTTTTTGGTAGCAGGTAAGTTCAACCATATTTGGAACAACTCCAATGGGTTTTCCTTATCTTTATTAAGCAACGGAAACATTTCAGAGTGCATCAGTCCTCTTCCAGCCGTCATCCATTGTAAATCACCGTTTCCATAGCGCCCTGCTCCACCCGCTGAGTCTGCGTGATCGACTAGCCCTTTACGGACTACAGTTAATGTTTCAAAACCACGATGCGGATGTCCTGGAAACCCAGGAATTTTTTCACCATGGTACATACGCCAACCGTCTTTAATATGAAAATCGGAACCAATTTGACGACCTTCTAACGAAGCTTGCGGCCCCATTTCTTCATTCCCTTTAGGGTAAAAATCTTCGTGGTGCACACAAAATAAAAACGGATCCAATGTTTCCCATTGAAAACCTAATGCACGTATTTTTTTAATTGCTTTCATATCTTTTGTTGTGGTGGAATCTTGTTTTTTTGAACCGAAAGCAGCAAATAAGGGTGCTGTAGCTAGTGCTGTAGAACCAAGAGCTAACTTGCTTAAAAACTTTCTACGATTGTTATTTTCTGTTCCCATAAGTTCAATTTATTTACCAAGGTAAATATATGTAAAAAAGGAGTTGTATGCAAATTTATACGTGATTTTTTATAGTTACAAAGAATATATAACGCAAAATGTGTAACACTAAATGCGTAACGTTAATTCTGTCTGATGCGTTTATAGATCTTTATCGCAATCATTAGTCCAATAGCTACCGCAAAGAACCCTACAGTGCCCCATATCCAATCCAGAGAAGATTTAAGCACAACGATAAACACAATAGCCACAAGCAGCAACGTAGCCACTTCGTTCCAAATTCGCAAACCAGTGGACGTCCATTTGTAAACACCAGACTTGAGTTGCATAAAAATTCGATGGCAAATGAAGTGGTAAACAAGAAGAATCGCAATAAAACCAAGCTTAAGGTGCATCCACGGCTGTACCAAATAGGCTGGAACCAACACAAGCATCCACACCCCAAAAACAATGGTTAAAATCATCGCTGGCCAAGTAATGATATACCAAAGCTTTCGTTCCATAATTTCAAATTGGGTGCGTAAAATTTGACCTTCGTTTTCAGGTTTATGCAAACTTTCGGTATGGTAAATAAACAAACGAACTATATAAAACAGCCCAGCGAACCAACTGACAACGAAAATAATGTGCAATGCTTTTACTGTACCTAAATCCATAACCCCAAATGTACGGAATTTCTTAATTCTGCTTACCTTTGCTAAAAATTGAACTATGAAGGCGAAAAAAGCATCCGAAACCTTAGCTATTACTACAAAAGTAGTGCTTCCCAATGATACCAATACATTAGGAAATTTATTTGGCGGGCAGTTATTGGCTTGGATGGATGTAATAGCGAGTGTTTCAGCACATCGCCATTGTCGTCGTGTTGTTGTTACTGCGAGCGTGAATAACGTATCCTTCAACGCTCCGATAAACCATTCGTCAATCGTAACATTAGAAGCCAAAGTTTCACGTGCTTTTAATTCTTCTATGGAAGTCTTTGTGGATGTGTTTGTAGAAAATCCAGTAACTGGAGACAAATTCCGTTCGAACGAAGCAATCTACACATTTGTTGCTGTTGATCAAAACGGTGGCCCTATTCAAGTTCCAGAGTTAATACCTGAAACGGAAGAAGAAAAACACCGGTATAGCGGCGCACTTAGACGTAAACAACTGGCCTTGATTTTATCAGGAAAAATGTTGGCTAAGGATGCACATGAATTGAAAAAACTGTTTGTGGATAAAGACTAATCGTCTATTAACCATTGGTTTGCTGCGTTTTTACGATAGCAGATACAATCCCATCCACATCCTGTTCCTCCATACATTTAAAATGTCCTTTTGGGCATTGTTCGTGACCGATTTTACTGCATGGACGGCAAGATAGATTCTGAACTTCGAATTGTTGACTATTTTTACTTGGCAAATAAGGATACATCCCCAATTGTGGTGTGGTATTTCCCCAAATCGATAGAATATCTTTCTTAAATGCGCTACCGATATGCATAAGTCCGGTATCGTGCGTAATCAGACAAGCAGCTTGCTTTACCAATGAAGCACTTTGATTTAGTGAACAACACCCAGCTGCATTAAAAATTCGTGTAGGATCAAGTTCACGAAGCTTTTTACCAGTCTCCGCATCTTCTTTTCCACCGAGTAAGACAACTGGTTGTGTAATTCCAGAAACCAGTTGACGCAGTTTTTCAAAAGGAAGACGTTTTGTAGTAAATTGTGCGCCCAATGCAATGGCTACATAACCGTTTTGAAATGGTGCGGGTAAAAAATCGTTGATGTCAATTTCTTCCTCTTGTGGAATAAAATAATCCAACCCCATCCCATCATTTTGTACACCAAGTGTTTGCACAGCTTCAAAATACCTATCGACGATGTGTACATCTGGCATCACATTCATTTTGAAACGTACATAGAGATACTTTCGCACATTTAGTTTTGGAAAGGCAGCCGAAGGTCTTTTCAACATACGTTTTAAGCGAAAGGTTCGCAAATTGTGGTGTAAATCTACCACAAAATCATATTGCTCACCCTTTAGCTCATCCACCACCTCATCAATGTCTTTGGTAAAAGTAATTACCTTAGAAAGATACGGATTGTGAGCTACAAGGGGTAAAAAAGAAGTTTTGGTTAAAAAATGTACCTCGCAGTTGAGTTGTGTTTTCAGTGCGCGCAAGATAGGTGAAGTGAGTACAATGTCACCAATCGAGCTAAAACGAAGCACCAAAATTTTCTTCATGAAGCAAAGATAGTCATTAGATGAAAGACTGCAAGAATTTAGACAGCAAGACGAAAGACGAAAGAAATTAGCTTGTTCCTAGAGTTTGGGAACGAAAGCTTTTGGCGAGAATTTGGGAATTGTTTTTCCAAACAGGTTACATTTCATTTAATTGCTTAAATCCAAGCACTGTGCCATCTGTTCTTTTTTGATACTCATGACCACCATAAACTAAAAAGGGAATCGCGTCCGGCTTAATTTTGGAGAACTGTTTTAAGTTCTGGAAGAAATTCGGATGAATCGTTTTGGACGATTTGATTTCAACCGACAGTAGTTTCATACCATCTTCAATCAATAGATCCACTTCATTTCCAGAAGAGTCGCGCCAAAAATAAAAGTTCTCGTGCGTTTTAAAGTTCCATGTGGTTTTCATTTTTTCCAAGATTACAAAGTTTTCAAAGACTTGTCCTTTAGCAAAATGAACTTCAACATCTTGTTCAGTTCGAATCCCAAGCAAATAAGCTAATAGACCTGTGTCGTAAAAATAGACTTTGGGTGTTTTTACAATTCGTTTGCTGAAATTTGTATGATAGGGAGATAAGCGAAAGGCAATAAACGAAGCCTCCAAGAGTGTCATCCACGAATTGATGGTCTTATTATCTAATCCCAATTCATTTCCCAAACTACTTTGATTAAACAGTTGTCCGGTTCTACCTGCCAAAAGCCGAATGAATTTTTGGAATGTATCCAGGTTCATTATGTTTTTGAGCAGTCTGACATCTCGCTCTATGTAGGTATTTAGGTAGTTCCCATAAAATTCAAACGCATCGATATCGTTTAGCCATTTACGAGGGTAGGAACCCCTTATTGAATACTCTTCCCAATTATCAAAATCGAAACCCCCTTGTTGGAGTTCAGTAAGCGACAAAGGTAACAGGTGGAAGAGCGCTATCCTGCCCGCAAGTGATTGTGCAATGTGCTGAGACAATAAAAAATGTTGCGAACCCGTAATCAAGTATTCGCCATTAATTTTACGCTGGTCGGTATAGACTTGAAGGTAAGAGAACAACTCCGGCACATATTGTATTTCATCTATGATTACACCGTTTTTATAGGTTTCCAAAAAACCTTTCGGATCACTTTTAGCAAAACTTCTCAATGAAAGGTCTTCCAAATTTACATAGGTAAATGTCGGTTGGAGCATTTGGCAAAGCGTTGTTTTTCCGGATTGCCGCGGCCCCATTATGCCGACAATTGGAAACTTGTCCATGGCTTCCATTACTTTTTGTGTTATATCACGTGCGAGTTGCTTCATTTTGTAAATTTAGGAATTAGATTCCTAAATAGGAAATATTTATTTTTTTGAAGAGTTCTACTGTATAATCTAACATAAAGTGCGATTTGTAAAATTCTTTCCATTTATAATTATGATTAATGAAAGTTGATATAAGGTGGTGTGAAAGTATTAGCTATTTAATGACTTGTTCAAGTTTTGATTCTAAGGCTTTTATCCGTTCAATCAACTTATCAATTAATACTTGTTGCTCTTGAACTGCATTTACCAAAATTTTCTTCATGGAGCAAAGATAATTATTAGAGGAAAGACTGCAAGACTAAAAGTGTGTTGTTTCTGACGATATGTTGAGAGCTATGTCCATTTCAACGTATACTTTGTGGTGTATGTTTTTTCACCACGGAGTCACAGAGAAACACAGAGTGTTGTGCTTTGTGGTATACTCTGTGTACATTGTGCCTTTGTGGTGCATTTTTTCACCACGGAGTCACGGAGAAACACAGAGTTGTATATTTTGTGTTAATTGTGATGAAAAAGATCTGCTACTTTCCATCGTATTCGACAATATTTCGTTCCGTTTCGTATAAACGTACCATTAAGCTAAGCTTTTCTGGCAAACGCTTTCGGAGCTTGTTCCAAATCACGATTGAAATATTTTCAGCGGTTGGGTTTAGATTTTTGAATTCAGGCACATCTAAATTAAGGTTTCTGTGATCGAAAGGTTCTACTACCTCCTCTTTTATCAATTGCTTCAGAATTTTTGTGTCAATAACATAGCCTGTGTCAGAGTCAATAGCACCATCTACCCATACTTCAAGCACATAATTATGTCCGTGGTAATTGGGGTTGTTACACAGCCCAAATATTTCATCGTTTTTTTCTTTCGACCAATTTGGATTGTGCAATCGGTGGGCGGCGTTAAATGTTTCTCTTCTACAAACTTTCATTTATTAGTATTTATAGAATAACATAAAAGAATCAATTTTGCTCACAGATTACAAGTATTTCTTTATCTCATCTGCGTTTTCTTGCATGATAATTCGAAACCAAGCCGTATAATCTTGTGGATTTTGTTGCATGTCTTCAATTAAATCATCCCAAGCAATGTATTTCCAATCACCCACTTCTTCAGGGTTTGGATTCGGCGCGCCATTGTATACACCGGTCATTACATGATCGTATTCGTGCTCGGTCATGCCTTTATCCAATTCTGCACGGTAAACAAACGCATACGCATACGTTAAGTCTACCACAAACCCCATTTCTTCTTGCAAACGGCGTTTTCCAGCAGCAATAATATCTTCTCCATCTCGCGGATGGCTGCAACATGTGTTTGTCCACAAACCACCCGAATGGTATTTTGAATCGGCACGTTTTTGCAGTAACACTTCTCCTTTGTCATTTACTACAAATACAGAAAAAGCACGATGCAACAATCCTTTTTCATGTGCTTCCATTTTTTCCATTAAACCTATTGGTTGGTCATTGGTGTCTACTAAAATTACTTGTTCTTCCACGTTGATTGAATTGATTGTGTGGTACAAAAGTAATATAAAATCAATTGTTTTGAACCATTATAACTTAAGCGTAATAAGGCATTCATTCTTAATGTCCCTTAATTCCTTAATGGTTTTAAATATCACCGCGATACTTTTTTGAACCATTAAGGAATTAAGGGTAGTTAAGAAACATTCACTTTCTGGTTTTATTTAGTTTAGGAAGTTGAAATATTATTTTGTTTTTCTTTACATACTTAAATTACAGAAAACAAGCAGCTTAATAACTTTGATTCGGCAGCCTGAATTGAACTTTTACACAATTTATAACTAAATTTGTTGATAACATGTAACTAAACAAGGAATTAAACGTCCAATAACAAAACAAGAGAATGACAGTAAGCGAATACAACATTTGTGTGCGTGATTATTCCGACAACATTTATCGGTTTATATTGAAGCACATCAAAAATGTGGAAAAAGCAGAAGATATCGTTCAAGATGTTTTTGAAAAGGTTTGGGTTAAAGTGGAAGATGTGTCATTTGAAAAAGCGAAAAGCTATCTTTTTCAAGCAGCATACAGAACCATGATAGACCAAATCAGAAAGGATAGTAAACTGTGCTATGCAGAAGAGGTTGAATCAGAACAACGTAGTTATCAAAAACAAACTGATTTACAAGAAGTGTTAAACACTGCACTTCAACGACTTCCTCAAATTCAGCAAAGTGCGATACTGCTACGAGATTATGAAGGGTATTCATACGAAGAGATTGGTGAAATATTATCACTCAACGAACCTCAAGTGAAAGTTTACATTTTCAGAGCTCGTAAAAACCTTAGAGAATATTTAAGAAAAATTGAATACGTGTTAGACTGATGAAACAAATCACATTAAATAACTACGAAGCATTTCTTCTGGACTTTGCAGAAGGACGACTCACTTCTGAAGAGATGGAAATGTTGTTTGATTTCATTCATGCGCATCCCGAATTGGAACACGAATTAGAAGAGCTAGCAATAGAACCTATCTTAAAAACAAATCACATTGCTAATAAATCAAAAAACAAGCTTTATCGCGATACGCAACTTGATGAACGCGCCAATTTGTATATTGCTTGTGCAGAAGGTATTGCAACAAAACAAGAGCTTGATTATGTGAATAAATTGACGGCCGAACAACCGGCTGTAAATACTGAACTGCGTTTGTATCGTGCCATCAAATTCAACGCTACTAACGAATCTGTTTTTTCTCGAAAAGAACTTTTAATGCAAGAAGCGCCTGTTCGTCTAATGCCTTGGATATATAAACTTTCAGGTGTGGCTGCAGTTGTTGTTGGAATTTGGCTTGGAATTCAGTTTTTACCTCAAGCTGAACCAAATTATGCATTACACGTATTGCGTCTAACGGATTTGCCTGAAGACAATCTTACACCTGTTAATTCAGCGGATTTAAACCCACCTATTCCACAATCCATTTCAACAACTAATAACGACTTCGAAAGCATGGATTTGGTTTCGCTAACACAACAGGAAGTTGAAAATCCGAATATGACAGATGTGGTGACTGAAGAACAAGCTCTTTACATGCCTACAAAGCATAGTCACTCACTGTTTATCGAACAAAATTTACAAGCTGAATTAATGAAATTAAACATTAAACCAGCCGATATTAAATACGACGAAGACAACAATCCTTATTTTTTGATTGGCATGAATGACAAACAAAAAAATGATGTAAACTTCGAGCCGTTGATTCAAAAGGTGACCATTTTAATCGATGAAAAAGTAGAAGTTCAAAAAGATCAACATGCCTTTTACATTCGCGTAGGAAGATTTACCGTTTCCTTTGTAAAATCTATTTTCAATAAAAACGAGGAAGAATAACAAAATAATAATCATGAAAAAGCAGTATGTATTTTTAGTGTTTTTGATTATAAGTTTCTCCATTTTTTCGCAAGACATTGATTCCACCACAATAAAGTTGGGTGAATCAAATGTGACTATTGCGGTAGAAAAAAGTGAAAAAAAAGATAAAAACAAGTATTATCGCAGTGAAAAAATGCTCGGTGATCATGTGTATGCACATTGGTCTGGATTGGACGTAGGTGTGAGCATGTTACTCAATTCATCTGGAGGCACTACGTTTTCTAACATGGATTTTTTAGAAATCGATCCCGCTGCTTCATGGACATTTAATGTGAATTTATTTGAACATTTTTTTCCAATCGCACGTCATAATTTTGGGTTTGTTACTGGAATTGGGTTTAACGCAAGCCACTTTGGTTTTAAACGCAATTACGTACTCCATTTTGATTATCTAAATGACACGGTTAATGTAAGCCAAGACACTCTTTGGAACTATTCTAGAAATCGTCTTTTAGTTGGTTATGCGCAACTTCCTTTGCTCTTCCAAATCAACACAAGTGACAAGCTTACCAAAAATGTTCATATTGCATTTGGTTTACTGGCGGGTGTTCGATTAGGCTCTGACCTTAAACGCAAAGCTTCTACCTCGGGAGAGCGTTATCGATATGTTGAACGAGGTTCTTTTTTCCTCAACCCATTTAAACTTGATGCAACAATTCGACTAGGCTATAGAAACTGGGGTATGTTTGCAAGTTACAACCTTGTTCCTATATTCGACACACGTATCGTCGAACAAGCTAATAGTATCTCTTTTGGACTTTGTTTTACATGGTAATCACGGTTTTCTTAACAACAATCTGCTTTGGTTACGCATATGAAACGTTTGGCATTTCGAAACACTGACATTGTTATATTTTTACAACTTCTCTAAAGTTATTTCTATCAATCACTTGTCCTTCAGCTTTGTATGTTTCCATATAATTCTGAGGAAATTTCGTTTTTTATTATTCCATTTGAATTCAAATCCAGTTATTTTGTCCATTATTTTCTTCCACAAAATCCATCTCTTGTTGCTGTTTGGTTCTCCAAAATTTACCAATAAATGTTCTAATCTGTTCCGTTGTTGGACTTTGTAAAAGATTTCGTGCTTGGATGAAAACGGGTGTATTTAACTTAGAAAATTCAGATAATCGGTTCATTTAACATCAAATTATTTGTTTTTTTGAAAAAAACACTTTATGTTAGTGTATTGATTTTCATTATGTTAGGTATTTATACTTACATTGGCTCAGCAAAAAACAACTTATACTATTACTATGAAACTACTACAAATGACCCTCTATTGTGCTCTTTTACTCTTTATCGCTAAGGTAAATGCACAAGAACCTAACCTCAAACATACCTACAAATGGTATTTTGGTTATGGTGCAGGGTTGGACTTTAGTAGTGGAGAACCTGTGCCACTTACGGATGGTGTAACTGACAACACTACCTATGAGGCCACTTTTGTTGTCAATGATGATAATGGAAATTTGCTTTTTTATGGAAATCATGGAACTATATGGAATAAAAATCATGAAGTAATGCAGGGGGGGGGGGATTTTGGAGCAACCCAATCAGTCACGCAAATTCAATGTATTAAACAGCCTGGAAACGAATTCCTTTATTATCTTTTTCACCCTATTGATACTCAACCAGCTTCCATCCATTACAGTATTATTGATATTAACGCAAACAACGGTTTGGGGGCAGTAATTGGTACACAAGAGTTAGTACCACAACCTGCAACCCAAGGTATAGGAGCAGTGCTTCATTGTAATGGAACTGACGTATGGATAGCAGTAAAAGAATATCTTTCTCCTCATTTACAAACTTGGCTATTAACTGAAAACGGAGTGGAGGAAACTCCGGTTATTTCTCAAAATGTTGTACAAATTGATTATTGGGAAAACGTGAGTTCTGATATTATTTTTTCGCCTAACGGAAAAAAAGCTGTTGCTTCTTATTTATATACTACTAGTGGTATAGATTGGAGTAATAGCACTTTTGAATTATATGAATTTGATGATTGTACGGGACAGTTTTCTAATACAATAAATATTCCTCATTCGTGTGTTTATGGTATATGTTTCTCCCCAAATAATACTAAGCTTTATGTGGGTTCAACATTTGATTGTATACTTCACGGGAGTTCTCAAGATAATGAATTTGTGCAGTACGATATTTCGGATTATAACGAAACAGCAATTCTTAATTCAAAATATGTCATATCAGCTGGCACACATCTAAGTGTGGACGATATGCGTATCGCACCTGATGGCAGGATTTATGTATGTGATTTAGATACATTAAGGGACGATTTTGGATTATTTAAGTTAGGAGTCATTAATAATCCAAATGGTTTAGGTGCCGCCTGTAGTTATTTGCCTGACACGGTTAATTTAGGAGGATATCTATTACCCAATGGATTTTGTAATCAATGCCATTTGATTGGACTTCCCGAGTTTCTTCCTCATTATTTTAATAACTTGGAACCAACTTTATTAGTTGAAGAATATGTTCAACAAGATAACGTCCATCTTTACCCTAACCCAGTAATCGATCTAGTGAACATAACCCATACTCATAAAGAAAAGATTCACTATCGTATCATAGACCTTCAAGGAAAAATCCATCAATCAGGCAATTATCATACAAAAAACACGAAAATTGACCTACATCACCTACCTCAAGGCATGTATTTTATACAATTGGAATCAACAACCAATCACAATATATTCACTTTTAAAATTTCAAAATTATGAAACTACTACAAATGACACTCTATTGCGCATTTTTACTCTTTATCACAACAGTAAATGCACAAGAACCTAACCTCAAACATACCTACAAATGGTATTTTGGTTATGGTGCAGGGTTGGACTTTAGTAGTGGAGAACCTGTGCCGCTTACGGATGGTGTAACTGACATAGATAACAAAGAAGCTTCTTTTGTGGCCAATGACGATCAAGGGAATTTGTTGTTTTATGGTTATCACAACACCATTTGGAACAAAAATCACGAAGTGATGGTGGGGAGTGCAAATTATGGGGCCTCGGAATCAGTTACACAACTTCAATGCATCAGACAACCAGGGAGCTTATCCACATATTACTTGTTTCATATTCGCTGGGTGTCTCCTTACTGGAATATTTATTATTCCATCATCGATTTAAATCAAGATAATGGTTTAGGCGCTTTGATTTCTTCGGATTTACTACTTCAAAATTCTAGTCAAGGAATTGGAGCCGTACTACACTGCAATGGAGAAGATGTTTGGATTTCGGGAAAAGTATATTGGTCAAAGGATTTGATGACGTGGCTACTCACAGAAAATGGATTAGAGTTAACTCCTGTTATTTCAAATGATGTGGTGCAAATATCCTATACCGAAAATACTAGTGTAAATATAATTTTTTCTCCTAATGGGACAAAAGCATGTGTTTCCTATTTGTCAGGAAGTGGTACTGGAGCTTGGGGGGATAGTAGTTTCGACTTGTATGAATTTGATAATTGCTCGGGGCTATTTTCTAATGCGATCAACATTCCTCATTCGTGTGTCTATGGAATAAACTTTTCTCCTGACAATACCAAGTTGTATGCTGGATCAGTTTTCGATTGTGTTGGGTTTGGTAATGGGCAAAACAATGAGTTTGTACAATATGATATTTCCGTTTTTGATGAAACAACTATTCTTAATTCAAAATATGTGCTTTCTGCAGGTGGTCATACTGCTGTAATGGATATGCGTAATGCCCCTAACGGCAGAATGTATGTATGTGATGTAGATACGACTAGGGAAGATTATGGATTTTACAAGTTAGGGGTGATTAACCATCCCAATAGATCAGGAGTATTGTGTAATTATTTACCCGACACAGTTGATTTAGGAGGCTATCTTTTACCTAATGGTTTTTGTAATCAATGCCATCTTTATGGCTTACCTGAATTCCTGCCGCACTATTTTAATGGTCTAGAATCGACTGCCACTATTGAGAAGCATGTTCAACAAGATAACATCCATCTTTACCCCAACCCAGTAATCGATCTAGTGAACATAACCCATACTCATAAAGAAAAGATTCACTATCGTATCATAGACCTTCAAGGAAAAATCCATCAATCAGGCAATTATCATACAAAAAACACGAAAATTGACCTACAGCACTTACCTCAAGGTATGTATTTTATACAATTGGAATCAACAACCAATCACAATATATTCACTTTTAAAATTTCAAAATTATGAAACGAAAACTATTGTATGTAACAGCAAGTATCGCCTTTCTATTCAGTGAAATGGGGCTTTACGCACAAAATGGGGCAGGGATGAACTACACCAATCCTGCTGCTGCAGGCTATTCAAGATTACGTCAGGAAACAGGAGGAGGTTTTTTAAACCCCCTGCTTCAAAACCTATTAAACGAGAAGGCCATAGGTCTGTACCAGAGTGAGATTTTACCCGCCTCCATGCTCGAAATCAACAACACCCCAAGTCACACACCCTTTCCACATCCCAATTTTGCATTGGGGGAGTTGTTTAGAACAGTGGGTGTTCAAAACCAAACCAACCATTGGCGGTTTATTACTGGGGCTTCGGAAAAATTTCAAGTATTTACAACCCTTAATGCAGCAGTTGCTAATGGGCAACGAATAAGTGATCAAAATGTGACGCTACAAGCTACCCAACGAGATATGATTTTCAATGCTGGCGGCAATATTGAACGAATGCGAATATTGGGACAAGACCATAATTTGGCGGGGACATCACCATGGTTTGCTACTGCTAGAGCAGGAAACGTAGGTATAGGAACAGCTCATCCGCTTACCATGTTGCACATCGGAGGAGAAGGTGCTGCAGGTGCAGGATGGAGACAATGGATGGATATTGGTACTTATTATGCCAGTCAAACTGGATTTGACAACATGTATGTCGGACTACGAAGACTCGCTGCAGATAGACACGAAGCAATCATTAATTTTGGAAACAACCCATCATCCAATCCAGGTAACGGTGATAATATTCGGTTTGTATTTACCGCTGCACCAGGAAATGGTTTAGCTTCAGGGGCTGATGGATTTGAAATTGCGCGAATGTGGACTGACGGTCAAGACAACGGACGCATGGGGATTGGTGATTTTTTTACCGCAGGTACAAATCCAGCCAATACTCTAGAAATAATGGCTTCTGCAGGATCTCCTTATTGGGGACAACCCGGTGGCACAAGTGGGTTGCGTTTTACAAGTCTGACAACAGCTTCCACTCCTATCACAAACCCTGGAACAGGTGTTTTGTCAGTTGATGATAATGGCGATGTGATTTATGTAGATGCTCCTCTACCAGGAGGGGGTGGTGTCGGAAATTATTGTTCCGACCCACAAAACCCACTAACAGGTCATTATGAAATTCCTCTCAGCAATAATAATTACTATTTTACGGGTCAAGGAAATATTACACGAAATGTAGTTGTAGGTGTTCCTTGTGGCATTCAACCTTTTGCCAAATTACATGTGTATCAAACAGCTCAAAATTTTCTTTTCACACCAACTTTAGGCATCAGTGTTTCGGGTATGTTTCAAAACGTAGCTAATGCATTAATTTCTTACGGTGTAATGGGTATTACTACTGGTAATTCTGGTATCAATGTAGGGGTTTATGGAGAAGCAAGTGGTGCAACACAAAATTTTGCAGGTTATTTTGAAGGAGACGTATTCGTTAACGGAGGTGCCAATTCAGGTACTGGTTACCTTGTGGCTTCAGATCAACAATTTAAAACAAATGTCAACGATTTGAACAATGCACTTTCTATTATTGAACAACTTGAACCAAAATCCTATTTTCTAGACACACTGAATTCCTACGGAATAAATTTTTCACAAAAAAAACAATATGGTCTTATAGCACAAAGCGTAGAACAGATTTTACCTGAGTTAGTAGGAGAAATAACCAAACCTGCTCATTATGATACATTGGGTAATATTATTACACAAGAGATAACATATAAAAATCTGAATTATACTGCACTCATTCCAGTTTTAACAAAGGGAATTCAAGAACAGCAAAACATAATTGAAAATCAGAATGTTGCAATTGACAGTTTACATAGTGTTGTGGATGATCTTAGTAATCGCCTGACGCAACTAGAAAATTGTCTAGGGAATCTACTACCTATCCTTTGTCAAATAAACAATTCTGCTATTTATGAAAATAATCAAGAAACACAACAAAAACTTGTACACACGTTAAATGTCGAATTGTTTGATAGCGAAAACATCATCTTGAATCAAAACGTTCCAAACCCGTTTGCAGAATCAACTGTGATTACGTATTCAATTCCTGAAAGCGTTCAAAAAGCACAGCTTCATTTTTACAACATGAGCGGTCAATTAATCAAAATAGTAGACATAACAACACGTGGCGCAGGGCGTATGAATGTATTTGGGTCAGATTTAAGCTCGGGGATGTACACGTACTCACTTGTAGTAGATGGTCAGATTGTAGATACCAAACGTATGGTTAAAACGAATTAAACGCTAATTCGTTTAGCTACTTGATTTTGAAAAGGAACTCATGCATAAGAGTTCCTTTTTTTTTACTCTATTAACCAATTTACTTTATCCACATTCATCAATAATTCGATCTAGTTTCAACCACATTATAACTAATGACTATAAAGTTTAGTTGGAAATGTAAAGAACAACTTGTAACTTTCCGACGCAAATAAGGCAACATGATTGAATTAGAAAAACATTTCACAAATAAACATATATTAGTAACTGGTGGAGCTGGTTTTATTGGATCCAACTTAGTAGCCAAGCTATTAAAACTTGGTGCTAAAGTAACTGTTTTAGACAACTTAGAAACAGGTAAGATGGAGAATTTAGTTGATTTTGAGACGAATGCCAAGTTCAACTTCATCCATGGGGATATTACAAATTTTGAAACGTGTTTAAATGCTTGTCAAGGCATCGATGCTATTTCGCATCAAGCAGCATTAGGTTCGGTGCCTCGTTCTATAGCATACCCACACAAAACACACGCAACAAATGCCACTGGTTTCCTAAACATGGCGCATGCAGCAAAAGAAAAAGGGATTCATCGTTTTGTATATGCAAGTTCATCTTCTGTATATGGTGATAGCAAAACTTCACCAAAAACGATTGGTTCTGAAGGTAACTTGCTAAGCCCTTATGCCGTTACTAAGCATCTCAATGAAGAATACGCAGCAGTGTATCACCGTTTACACAATATGCAATCCGTTGGACTACGTTACTTTAATGTATTTGGACCAAAACAAGACCCGCATGGAGTATATGCGGCAGCAATACCTAAATTTATTGATGCAATGGTTAAAGGTGGTGAAATTACCATTCATGGCGATGGTGAACAAACACGTGATTTCACCTACGTTGAAAATGCCGTTCAAGCAAACCTATTAGGTTTATCTACAAATAACACGTTAGCTTTTGGTAATGTATTCAACGTTGCTTGTGGTCATTATTTCTCGCTGAATCAAGTGATAGCAGAAATCAAAACAAACTTGATTGCACTAGATAAATTCAACCCAACTATCCAAATAATTCATGGCGAACCGCGACAAGGAGATATACGTGATTCATTGGCAGATATTTCTAAAACAATTGATTTATTGGGATATACCAATCCTATTTTATTTCATCAAGGAATGAAAAAGTATTTGTCCACATATTTTGAATAGTGAAGTTTAAACAAAAAGAATTTGTAAAATCTGTTTTTGTACTAATGACTGGTACAGCTATTGCACAAGCAATTAGCTATTTGATTTCTCCTATTCTTACACGTATATACACCCCTGAGGAAATGGGTGATTTGGGCATGTATATCCGATTAGTTGGTTTTTTCTCTGCATTTGCCACCTTGCGATATGAGCTTGCCCTTCCACTTCCTAAACACGATTCTCATTCGTATCTTTTGTACCGGTTAGCCTTACGGACAAGTTATTATTTTCTGGCAGGGATATCAGTAATCGGGTTTATATATTTGGCAAGCATTTCATTTGCATGGAATCAAACTATTTTTGCACTAATTACAATTGTCAGTACTTTCTTTTTAGTTTTTACTAACCTTGGAACAAACTGGGCAATACGCACGAAACAATTTGGAAAAATTTCAAACTCACGCATTATTAATTCTTCGGTTGCAAATGGTCTAAAACTGGGATTTGGTTATTTGAATTGGGGGAGTATTGGACTTATCTTCGCTTCTTTAGTTGGCTATATCTTCTCTAGCATTACATTTATCCAAGAATATTTTAGAACGAAACAAACACATCTTGCAAGTCACTCTAAACGGAAAACGACTGTTCTGATTAAAGAATATCGTGATTTCCCCTTAATCAATCTACCACACGTACTTACCGATTTAGGACGCGATTTATTAGTAGCTTTGCTCATCGTTTTGTTTTTTTCGAAAGAAATATTTGGCTATTACAGCCACGCATACGCCATGTTACGTTTACCTCTCATATTGATAGGCAGTTCTATCAGTCAAGTGCTCCTTCACAAATGTGCCGAAATGCGAAACGACGGTGAATCCATTTATGGAATTGTTTTTTCCACTGTTCGAATACTTTTTCTTCTTTCTATCGTCCCATTTACGTTGATCTTCTTCTTTGGGACACCTCTTTTTTCGGTAGTTTTTGGTGAAATATGGGCAGAATCTGGAAAATATGCCGAAATAATGTCGTTATGGATGATTGGTAGTTTTATAACATCTACAATATCTGCAATTCCAACAATTCTAAAAAAACAGAAACAATTTTTCTACCTAGGACTAGCTTCTTCGTCTGTACACCTATTTAATTTTGGTATTTTGCCACTAATTATAGGAACTTCAGGCGATGCATTTCATTTCATTCTATGGGCTACTACTATAACACAACTACTACTATCCATCGTTATGTTAGTTTATATTCTTTGGATTGCTAAGCGGGGGTGATGAAAAATTAAGAATTAATTTTTCTCCTCTATCTCATTAAATATATTTAATTTCGAAAACTATCTAATAAATGTAATAGATAAAATATAAGATGAAGTTTTTACAAATAATATTAGCCTTTTCACCTTCTTTCCTTCATGTTTTTATACGAAGAGTTTTTCTAAAGCAACAAATTGAGAAAAATGTAAAATTAAAATTCGGTACTTTAATAATATCCAAAAAACTCTATATAGGTAACCAAAGTAAAATTGGTCCTTTTACCTATATAAAAGGACAAGACACAAGTATTGGCGAGCATTCTTCTATTTTGCCATTAGTATTAGTTTCTTCTAGAATTAATCAAATTGGAAATTATGTAACGATTAAATCACTTTCAGTAATCCGAAGCGATTTTCGAGAATCATCTAAGTTTAGTATAGGTGATCATAGCATGGTATTTCCATTTTGTTGGATTGACACAGGAAAAGGGGTTGAAATAGGATCTCAATCTGGAATTGGAGGACATACACTCATTTTCACACACGGAGTTTGGGCCAATTATTTGAAGGGAGGACCTATTTCTTATGGCTCTGTTAAAATAGGTAATAATGTGTGGCTACCATGGCGAGTATTCATTATGCCTGGAGTAGAAATTGGTGACAACGTAATTGTCGGAGCTAATTCATTAATAAATAAATCTATTGAAAGTAACTCATTAGTTGCAGGATCTCCAGCCAAAAAAATTAAACCACTAGAAGAAGATATATCACTAGAAGAAAAAAATATACGTATAATAGAAATACTAGAAGCCTATTCTGAACTTAAATTAGAAAATGGTGACTCAATAAAAAAAATAAACCCAACTACTATACAGGTTAATGATATTGTAATAACAACACAAATAACAGAGATTAAAAGCAAATCTGATTTGCTCCTTTCGATGTCAAAATTCGATCACGACATTAAATGTGGTAGTATTGTAATTGATGATTCAGTGTATCACAAGTCTGAATTATCTGTCCCTGAACATCAAAAGTTTATTAATTTCTTACGAGGTTATGGAGTTCGTCTATATAAACACTAACATCTCTGCAAATTGGCCAATAAAATTCAAATACCAAACAATAATGTAAATGAACGAACTTATATTCTTCACTATTTATTTACAAATGTCTTAGGTATTCAAATAACCATTGAAGTTTCTGATGATGTTGAAGATTATGTGATAGAACTGCATAATTCAAAAACAATTATTATAAAAGACTACTTCTTTAACTTGTACCAAAAAGACTTAACATACCTCACAGAAAAAAATATCCCTACAGCAATCTATTGGTACACAGACACAACCTATATAAATGAACAAGTCCCTGTTATATACGGCGAATCAGAAATAACGGATACTGAACATCAGATAGTATCAAAAATTGACATTTTCGCAGCTTCTTTTTTTATGCTTACAAGGTGGGAGGAACACGTTTTACATCAACACAAAGACAAGCATGGACGATTTGATGAATCTAAATCATTAAGTGTTCAATTCAATTTTTTCAAACTCCCTGTAGTAAACATCTATATTGAACTACTCTGGAATATTATAACTAGTGCTGGATTTCAAGCCGATAGAAAAAAGATTAATTATAAAGTCAAAATCACACATGATGTTGATCAGTTATATCGATATGATACACTAAAAAAGATTGCCAAAGCGCTAATCGGAGACGTTGTGTCAAGAAAAAAACCATTATTAACTATTGTAACGATAAAAGATGCTGTAAAATCATTGATTAACAAAAAACATGACCCTTATAATACATTTCAGTATCTAATGAAATGCTCAGAAAAGCACGGTCTATCTTCTCATTTTTACTTTATTCCATCAGAATTAAATGAGTTTGATGCTCGGTACAGTATATCTAGTGATAAAGCAAAAGAAATAATTCAGCAAATTATACAAAACAAGCATCATGTCGGTATTCATGGTTCTTGGAACAGCTTTGAAAATTCGGATGTATTTCATCACGAATATAATCGTCTAGCAGAGTATACTATAAAAGAAGGTCGACAACATTATCTACGCTTCAATAACCCTATTACTTGGCAAATTTGGGAAGATAATAATTTAGAAATTGATAGTACTGTTGGGTTTTCAGGGAGAAATGGTTTTAGAGCGGGAATTTGCTACGAATACCCTGTATTTCATATCCTACAACGAAAGCAATTAAATCTAATTGAATCTCCGTTGATTTTTATGGAAGGTGCATTAGGGTATAATAATGACCCAGAAAAGTTTATTGAAGAACTTAGGGGGTTATCTCTTGAAGTTAAAAAATATGGAGGAATATTTGTGTTTCTTTGGCACCCTAATAACCTATGGGCTAATGAGTGGAAAAAAGTTGGAAAGTATTATGAAAAATATTTAGAAACAATCTGTTCGTAAATTTGTAGGATGAATAAAAAACTTCAACTATACTTTCTTAAAATCAAAAAATCGGAACTTATTAAGAATTCTGCTGTACTTATTATAGGAACCGTTCTTGCTCAATTAATACCCATTTTATTACAACCATGGCTTAGGCGTATATATACTCCAGAAGAATTTGGTGTATTTGCAATTTACACTACGCTTTTAGGCATGGTAGCAGCTATCGCATCGTTAAAATATGACTCTACGATTGTTTTACCAAAGCATGATAAAGATGCTACAAATTTAATTGCAGGAAGCGTGCTTATTTCTATCATAATTTCCTTTATACTGTTACTTGTCATTATTATTTTTGGCGATAGCATCATACACTATTTCAATTTCCCAGATGAAATTAAAAAATGGACTTATTTTTTGCCTGTCGGTGTGTTTTTATTTGCAAATTATCAAACATTCAATTACTGGTTAATACGAAAGCGAGCATACAAAATATCTTCAATAAATAAAGTAATCAGACGCACAGCTGAAGGGTCTACACAATTAATTCTTGGTAACATAACTCCTAGTGCAGGATTAATTATAGGAAACATAGTTGGAGATTTTATTAACTTAGTCTCAGGAGGAAGACAATTAATTAAAACAAATTTTAATCGTAAACTAATCTCTTTCAATAGGATATTTCTAGTACTAAAAAGATACAAAGAGTTTCCTATTTATAGTGCACTTCCTGCATTTTTCAATAGTATAAGTTTAACTTTCCCTGTGCTCGTTGTTACAAAATTGTTTGGAGAAGAAATAACGGGACAATTTAACCTTTCACAAATGGTACTAGCACTTCCTCTTGCTCTAGTATCTATATCTGTTTATCAAGTAGTTTTTCAACAAACATCCGATTTAATAAAACAGAATAAATCAATCTATTCAATTTTTAAAAAGACGTTTACTGGTCTCTGTATACTGTCAATCCCATTTATGCTTATCCTCTATTTCTTTAGTGAAGTTTTATTTACACTTATATTCGGTGCCCAATGGGAATTAGCTGGCTCTATCTCAAAAATTTTAGTTTTTTCGTATGCTTTAAAATTTATCGTTTCACCGCTTAGTTCAGTGTTTACATCGTTGGAAAAAATAAAAATCAGTTCCATTTGGCAAATCTCTTATTTTGTTAGTATTCTTGGTTTATTATGGGTTGATACAGATAATATTAGTACATTTTTCTATATCTACTTATTGATCGATTTAATAATGTATTCGATTTATTTAGTTTTGATTCTAATTCGAGTGAAAAAATATGAAGATAGTCGATTTAATAATTAACTAATATTTTTAGCACTTAAAATTAAGTATATTATATTAGATTTGTCAGTATAATATTGAATTAATCCACACACGATGAATAATCATGATACTCCAATCGAAATATCTATTAGCGAAATAATAGCTTTTTTAAAAACAAAGTCTAAATCGATAATAATAACAGGTTTAAGTACTGCAATTGTTGCTTTTGTATATTTTGGATTCATTAAAGATGACCTTTACCAAAGTGAAGGTTTAATTATTTTCAATTTTACTCAGCCTACCACAACGGAATTTGGTGACTATTCACTGATAAGTCCTAAAACGAATGATTATTTACATTTATTAGAAGACCCTAGAATAGGAATTAAAACACTAAATGATTTAAATATTGATAATGAACTCTCGTTCGAAACGCTTAGCAATAACATGTTGTATATTAACGATTTGAACAATGAAGGGCAATCTGTAAAAATTAAATTATCACTTCAAAATGAAAATTGCAATCAGATACTAGACACTTATATTGACAATTATATTGAACTACTAAACTCAATTTTAACTCAAGAAGCTCTAAATTACTTTCACGATGTATATTCTGTAAAAATTAAACTTTTTGAAATACAAAATGAAGAAATTGCAGCACAAATAAAAAACATTGAAGAGCTAATGTCTACTATCAATAAAAGTGTCCCTAAAGACCAATTGTTGACTCTCAAAAAAGAAGGAATACAAGTTAATTTATCCGATGTGTTAAATGCCAATTATTTATTACTTGAGGGGCAATTAATAGACAATAAAAGACGCTTTTTCAATAACGAAGTAACTATTAACACATCTCAAGAATACATTAATAAAATCAGTCTTCTGAAAGATAGTATATCAGCTAATGCATTTACACATTCGGTACTGAATATAATTGGAAACAAAGCACTTGTTGTAAAACCACCATTAGATTTGGATGACAATCCTATTTCTAAAGGAATAATACTAAAATCATTTATTGCATTTATTTTAGGAATTATTGTAATGATTTTATATAACTTTTACAGATTTATAATAGTACAAAACCAGAAAAATTAATTTTTCCAAATACCTTCTGTAATTTCATGATAGAAGTTATCTTTTCTATTTTTTATCTATCAGGTTTAATCAAAAGCTTTTTGATTAATTATGATATAAACCTCTTTCTTGATTTTACACTTCTCTCATCTTTACTACTTATTTTGTTGATCTTAAAAAAGAAAATACAAAAAAAAATAACTTTTAGTATTTCAACACATAACTTACAAGTATTTTACATCCTATTATTTTTTCTAATTTGGACGATTCTTACCCTATTTTATACTCAGTCTGAAAAATATTCATACGAAAAGGTATTACTGTTTTTAACAAATATCTTGGCTTTTTCTATCCCAATATTTCTTCCTAGTTTTAATGTAAAAAAAGTAATCCAAATCGTCGTCATTACTGTGCCCGTTTTAACGATAGTTTACCTTGTATTAATGTACAAGTATCAAACAAACATTGAATTAAAGGAAGTATATCGTCAAATTTCAGGACTTTATTTAACATGTGGAGGGTTGTTAGGTATAAACATCATCATACTTTACACGTCGAAAAAAAGAATATTTAATCAACGTGCGATTTCAATAATCCTACTTGTTTTATCGATTGTTTTGCTATTACTACTTGGTGCAAGAGGCCCCATATTTTTCACTATTATCTCTATAGTTTTATTTGAAATTTACCGCTTTTACAAAGTTCTATTGAAAGGAAGATTCAGTATTGAAAAATTAAAATTTTCTTTTATTAATGTAACCTACATTAGCTTGTCTCTCATAATTACATTCATCATTTTCTTTACATACAAAGAAGAAATCAATGTACTCTTTGAGCGCTCATTAATGCGTTTAAACTTAATTTTAGATTCTAATCCTAGCGGAGATATGGGAGATTCAGTTAACACCAGAGTAGAACAAATTAAATTGTCATTAAACTTGATTTTTTCAGACTTCAAAAGTTTTATTTTTGGTTACGGAGTTGGTTCATATGGAATATTAGAAAATAATATTGACGGAAGGGCATATCCCCACAATATCTTTTTAGAAATATGGGTAGAACTTGGTTTTATAGGTTTACTGATTTTTATTCTTTTTCTCGTGAAATTTATTTCAAAAAAAAGTACAAATCAGTATATCAATTTTGTTCTGATTGTATTCATTCTATTAAATTCATTAAAATCGAATTCAATTGTAGATATCAGAATATATTTTGCACTTATTGCCATGTACTTAATCAGCCCACAATATCACAATAACAATGAAACTATTAATTAATATTAGTGTGTCCGTATCGTTCTGAAGCCTTCAACTGAACTATTGGATTGACCATAGAGATTACAGTTATTCTGGATACTTAACTAAACCACCTCTAATGCGCGTAAATTAACTGCATCATCCATTCAAGAAGACGCTAGTCATAGTCATAGATGGCCTTTGTGGTTATTACAGCTTTCATCAAATAAAAATTAGATGTATCTATTGATAGGTTAAAATATCAACTTCTTAATGTTGTGATTGGAAACAAATCCAACTAAAAAATTCTAACTACTTTTGTAAAAAAAAGTAAATGAAAATCTGTCACTTTACTACGGTCCATCCTCGTGAAGATGTGAGAATATTTTATAAAGAATGTTCGTCTTTAGCAGAAAAAGGATACAACGTCACGCTCTTAGTAGCCGACGGAAAAGGTAATGAGACTAAAAATAATGTTGAAATTATTGATATTGGTGACTATCGTACATCTCGTATGAAACGCCTATTTCTTGGTCGAAAAATTATGCTCAAAAAAGCACTTTCGTTAGATTCGGACATCTATCATTTTCACGACCCAGAATTATTACCAATAGGATTAAAGCTTAAAAAAAAACATCGAAAAGTAATCTACGACTGTCACGAAGATGTAGCGAAGCAAATTTTATATAAAACGTGGCTTGGTCCTTTACTAATTAGAACATTTCTATCCAAAGCATACGATAAATACGAAAAACGCATAAGTAAACAACTAGATGGACTTGTATCTGTAATTGATGAAATAACCAATAAATTTGAAGTAATAAATAAAATTACACTAAAAAATTATCCTGTAATTAACGAAATTGCGACTAAGCAAAAACCCATCCATGAACGACAAAACAAAATTGTTTACATCGGAAGCTTATCTAAAGTAAGGGGAATTAAAGATTATATAGAAGCAATGGCTGACGTAAATCCTGAATATGAATTGATATTAATCGGAAAATTTAGTTCTGACGAATTTCATAACGAATGTAAAGAACTTAAGAGTTGGAGAAGGGTAAATTACATGGGGTTTCTACCCTTAGAAAAAGCGATTGATGTATATTCGAATTGTTATTTAGGCTTGTCTGTTTTGCATCCTGAAAAAAACTATTTAACGAGTCTTCCTACAAAAGGTTTTGAATACATGGCAGTAGGAATCCCAACAGTCATGAGTGACTTTGATTATTGGCGTCCTTATTTTGATGGATGTGCTGTTTTTATTACACCTCAAAATCCCAAAAACCTAGCCGACACAATCAATCATTTAATAGTGTCAACCGATGAATATCAAAAATTGGTACACAATTGTAACGAAAAAATACACCAATATTCTTGGGAAAATGAATTTGATAAATTATTGAACTTGTATAACACTATATTAAACCTACCTAAGTAAACAATTATGAGAACAAACGTCTCCATAATAATTCCTTGTAGAAATGAAGAAAATTATATTGAAAATGCCATTCGGTCAATTCTGACACAAGCTTCAGATAAAATCAATATAGAAATAATTATAATTGATGGTATAAGTGAGGATAATACGCAAACCATTATTCAATCAATAATAGCTAATGATTCTCGTGTGCGCTTATTCTTAAATCACGCAAAGACAACACCACAAGCTATGAATATAGGTATATCAAATGCGCAATACCCCTATATCATTCGAATTGATGCTCATGCAGAAGCCAAAGAAGGTTTTATTGAAAAAAGTATACAAGCGATTCAAAGTGATGATACCATTGACTGTGCTGGAGGAAAAATAATAAACATCTATGAAAATCCTATTGCAAAATCTATCGGGAAAGCAATGTCTAGTAAGTTTGGGGTAGGAAATGCTACTTTCAGAATTGGTGGTGAACGAAAATTTGTGGATACCGTAGCATTTGGAATCTATAAAAAAGCGATATTTGAACGAATTGGAATGTTTGATGAACGGTTAGTTCGAAATCAAGACGACGAACTGAATTATAGAATAATACAGAGTGGAGGGAAAATTCTTTACGACCCTCAGATTGAATCATTATACTATGTTCGGGGATCATTCATTAAGCTAGCAAAACAATATTTTCAATATGGGTACTGGAAAATATTTGTGAATAAAAAACATAATGCTGTGACTTCAATAAGACAATTATTCCCATTTCTTTTCATATTGGGTCTTCTTGTTGGAGGTATTGCATCATTTTTTCACAAGATAATTTTCATGCTTTTTGCTTCTGTAATTTGTTTTTATGCTGTTGTCTGTATTATATTAGGGCTGAAATTAGGTGATGAATTAAAAGATAAAATTCAAGTAATGATGGTATTTCCCATTTTACATATCAGTTATGGGTGGGGATATTTAATAGGTCTAATTGACTTTATTCTCTTAAATAAAAAGATAACAAAAAAAGCAACTGAAATTACACGATGATGAATGGACTTTATTTAAAACTTTCTCAGTTTTCTAAATCTAATGCGTTATTTATTCACCTTTTTGCTTTTATTATTCCTCTTAATCCAAAATGGCTAAGTATTGGAATTATACTTATCATTCTTGAACAATTAATTCGATTTCAGTTCAATTCATTTACTAAAATAGTAAATGAATTAACCTTGAAAAAAACATACATCTGGTTTATAATACTTTATGTATTACATTTTGTAGGACTATGGAATACCAATAACATAGATTTTGCATGGATGGATATCGGGATGAAATCTTCATTTATTATTCTACCACTTCTATTTATTGTCTTTCCGATTAAATTGAATTGGATTTATTTTAGGAATTTGTTCATTTTAGGGAGTATGATTTCTATACTTATCGGCCTAACCTTTTCATCAATAAAGTATTATGAGACAGGTCGACTTTGGTACTTCACAGAGTCTTATCTTTCCTATTTTATGCACCGAAGTTACTGGTCAGCTTATTTACTTCTTTCATATATATTTATCTTCCACGATTGGATAATAGGTAAGCTTCAACATCTCTACGCTTTTCTTATGTTATTTGTCTTGTTTTGCGCAATCATTCTTGCAGGATCTAAAATAATAGTATTGATACTGTTGATATCAACAATCATCCTTCTTATTCGTTTTTTTATCTTCACAGGAAGGTGGAAACTAGGAATAGTTATCTTTTTTATATCAATAGGTATCTTACTAACACTCGCAATATCACTACCAACAGTTACAGGAAGATTTACTAGCACCTTGCAAAAATTAACCACTTCGAAGCAAATTGATAAAACATCTACAGAAAGTACTACTGCTCGTATATTAATGTGGGAAACTGCATCAGAGCTCATTAAAGAAAATTTTTGGTCAGGGGTTGGTACTGGTGATATAAAGGACGAATTAAAAAAACGTAATTTTAAAAAAGGTAATATAGGTGTTGCAGAACGAAATTTAAATGCTCACAACCAATTCCTTAACACGCACCTTGCATTAGGTATAACTGGTTTATTTACACTCATAATGATTTTTTTGACCTCATTTATTTTCACACATCAACCTAAATTTTTAAACCGATTAATCATTTTCGTATTATTCTGCTCATTAATTGTTGAATCATTTTTAGAAACACAAGCGGGTATTATCCCTGTCACTTTTATTTTATGTATATTATCAATCAATAGGAATGATTCACTCAATTTGTGATAAATATCACTTTCAGCTTAGATTGAAATGACGAACTTTGTAGCATAAGATAGATATATTCAAAAAAATAAAAAAGATATGAAAATAGAACAAATTTATACTGGATGTTTAGCTCAAGGAGCTTATTACATTCAATCAGGAAATGAAGTAGCGATTATTGACCCTCTTCGAGAAGTACAACCTTATATAGATCAGGCTGAAAAGAATGGTGCAACGATTAAATACATCTTCGAAACGCATTTTCATGCTGATTTTGTTTCGGGACATAAAGATTTAGCCGAAAAAACTGGTGCGTCGATTGTTTTTGGCCCAACGAACATGGAATTAGGCTTCGATGCAATTATTGCTGAAGACAATCAAATTTTTGAAATTGGCGATGCTAAAATACGTGTTATTCACACTCCTGGACATACCATGGAGAGTAGCTGTTACTTACTTTCAGACGAAGATGGGAAAGAGGTTGCTTTATTTTCGGGAGATACATTGTTTATCGGAGATGTCGGTCGCCCAGATTTAGCACAAAAAGTTATCAAAGATTTAACCCAAGAGAAATTAGCGGGTCATTTGTACGATTCACTCCGCAATAAAATAATGCCTTTGTCGGATGATTTAATTGTGTATCCTGCTCACGGAGCTGGTTCTGCTTGTGGTAAAAATATGAGTAAAGAAACTTCCGATACGTTAGGAAATCAGAAAAAAACAAACTATGCACTTCAGCCGATGTCCAAAGAGGCGTTTATTAAAGAAGTGTTGACAGGTTTGACTCCACCTCCGGGATATTTTCCACAAAATGTAATGATGAACATTCAAGGATACGATAGTATTGATTCGGTAATTGATAGAGGTACAAAAGCGCTAACACCAACTGAATTTGAAGCTGTAGCGAATGACCGTGATGTATTGATGTTGGATACTCGTGATCCGCAAACTTTCGCTAAAGGGTTTATTCCAAACTCAATCAATATTGGAATTGACGGAAGTTTTGCTGTATGGGTCGGCACACTTATTCCTGACGTTAAACAAGATGTTCTCATTATCGCTGATCAAGGGCGTGAAGAAGAAATCATTACGCGATTAGCACGTGTCGGATACGACCACGCTCTAGGGTATTTAAAAGGTGGTTTTGAGGCATGGAAAAACGAAGGACGTGAAGTAGATACCATTACTTCTATTTCGGTAGATGAATTTGCTCAAGTGGAGAACGCAACTATTTTGGATGTGCGTAAAAACAGTGAATTTTTAAGCGAACATATCATTGGAGCCGAAAATGCGCCACTGGATTACCTAAACGACAGCATGTTGAAAGTAGATAAAAACAAAACGTATCACGTGCATTGTGCGGGTGGTTATCGTTCAATGATTTTTATTTCGGCACTTAAAGCTAGAGGTTACGACAATCTTATTGATGTTAAAGGTGGATTTGGAGCTATCAAAAAATCAGAAAAATTCAATACTTCAGATTACGTCTGTCCAACGACGTTGCTTTAAATTTTTAGTAAACCTGAGATTCGGTGTCATTTTCAGGATATTTCACATGGCGATTTGTCAAATGGTATCTAAAAATGAACGAGGCTCTCAACAGATTGTGGTGTAATTTAGTGTCAGCACATACCTCATCGACACACACACTAGAAAAAATCTTATTTTTGTCGAAAAATTATTAATTATGCCCACAAATTTCGTTGAAGAATTACGTTGGAGAGGAATGATCCACGACATAATGCCTGGAGCTGAAGAACATCTTTTAGAGCAAATGCGAAGTGCTTATGTGGGGATTGATCCAACGGCTGACTCACTGCACATAGGTCACCTCGTAAGTGTAATGATGCTACGTCATTTTCAACAAGCAGGACACAAACCTTATGCGCTAGTGGGCGGAGCAACTGGAATGATTGGAGATCCTTCTGGTAAATCTCAAGAACGTAATTTATTAGACGAAACGACATTACAACACAATCAAGATTGTATTAAACAGCAATTGGCCAAATTTTTGGATTTTGAAACCAACGAATCAAATGCCGCAGTATTGGTCAATAATTACGACTGGATGAAGACCTTTTCGTTCCTCGATTTTATTCGAGATATCGGAAAACACATCACTGTAAATTACATGATGGCAAAAGATTCAGTCAAAAAACGCATCACTGGAGATGATAACGAAGGCATGTCGTTTACCGAATTTTCATACCAATTGGTGCAAGGATACGACTTCTTACATTTATACCGCAATCATTCGTGTACACTACAAATGGGCGGGTCTGATCAATGGGGAAACATTACTACTGGAACAGAATTAATTCGCCGAATTGGTGGAGGAAAAGCCTACGCATTAACTTGCCCATTAATCACGAAAGCAGACGGTACTAAATTTGGAAAAACCGAGGGCGGCAATGTATGGCTTGACCCAGCTAAAACATCACCTTATAAATTCTACCAATATTGGCTTAACACATCGGATGAAGATGCCGAAAAGTACATTAAAATTTTCACCTTCATTTCCAAAACCGAAATTGAACAATTAATTGCTTCACATCGTGAAGAAGCTCATCTCAGAAAATTGCAAAAACGTTTAGCGGAAGAGTTAACTGTCATGGTACACTCACAAGAAGAATTAGATAACGCCATTGCAGCTTCGGATATTCTATTCGGTAAATCTACTGGTGATGATTTACGTAAATTATCGGAACAACAATTTATGGAAATATTTGAAGGGGTTCAACAAGCTACTATTTCTAAAGCACGATTTAACGAAGGTTTATCAATCGTTGATGCGTTAGCTGGACAAACCAATTTTCTATCCTCTAACGGAGAAGCAAGACGTGAATTAAAAGCCAATGCCATTTCCGTAAATAAAGAAAAGGTCAGCGATGATTTTATGTTTGCAGCAAGCGACTTAATTAATGGTAAATATGCACTTATTGGAAAAGGTAAAAAAACAAATTTCATACTCATTGTAGACTAGTATCTAATTTTCGCTAATTATACCCTATAAAAAGAATAGAGATTTGTATATTTGAAAAAACAGATTATGTCTTCATCACAGCCTTTTCAAACTTCAGACTCTACGAAATGGCATAAAAAGTCCATTGACGAAACTTTAGCAGAACTTCACACAACCCAAGACGGTCTAAGCGATCAAGAATGTGCGAAAAGATTATCACAGTACGGGGCAAACCGATTACCTGATAAAAAAGCCGTAACGCTTTGGGAGATTATCCAACATCAACTAATTAACCCGCTCATCTTTATACTTTTTGCTGCAACCATTGCCTCTGTTGTTATTGGTGAAGTTACAGATGCCTTATTTATTCTCATTGTGATTGTTCTCAACACTTCTTTAGGCGCATATCAAGAGTTTCATGCCGAAAAAAGTGCTTCTGGGCTTCAAAAAATGCTTAAAATAAAAGCAGTTGTAATTCGAAATGGAAAGCGTTTTACCCTTCCTTCTGAGGAACTCGTGCCAGGAGATATTGTATTACTTGAATCTGGCAATAAAGTCCCTGCCGATCTTCGACTTATAGAAACCAATAACCTTACAGTTGATGAAAGTTTTTTAACGGGAGAGTCATTAGCTATCAGCAAACACAATGAGTCATTATTGGAAGATGCTGAAATTGGAGACCGAAAAAATATGACTTTTGCAGGCGGAACGGTATTGTCTGGAAGAGCAAAGGGAGTTGTCGTTGCAACAGGATTACATACCCAAGTAGGAATTATTGCAGAAAATGTAAGTACAACAAGTAGTGCAAAACCCCCACTTGTAATTCGCATGGAACGTTTTACTAGAAACATCAGCATTATCGTTGTTGTACTAAGTTTTATCTTGGCATTTTTACTCTATTTTCAAGGGTATGACTCGGGTTCAATATTCTTTTTTGTAGTAGCGCTAGCTGTTTCTGCTATTCCTGAGGGATTACCTGTTGCACTAACAGTGGTCTTATCCATTGCCACCAAACGCATGTCTAAGCGTAATGTCATTGTTCGTAAACTGAATGCGGTCGAAAGCCTTGGGAGCTGTAGTGTAATTGCTAGTGACAAAACAGGTACACTAACAGTCAACCAACAAACGGTTCGCTTATTGGTTTTTCCAGATAATAGTCAAATTCAAGTTTCAGGAGAAGGTTATAATGGAGAAGGTGAACTTACGCAAAATGAAACAAAATTAAATCACACTCACACCGCTTTAGCCCCATTGTTGCGAACTGCAGTACTCGCCAACGAAGCTAAATTGATACAGCGTGATGATGAATGGGAATTTGTAGGCGATTCTATGGATGTGGCACTATTAGCATTGGGATATAAAGCCGAAATTACACCCGCCTCCTATAAAAACGACTATCAGCTGGTAACTGAAATTCCGTATGAACCTGAAAACAAATATGCTGGAGCTATCCATTCAAAAGATGGACGCTACTTCGTGTCTATGAAAGGAGCCGTAGAAACGGTATTAACACATTGTGCTTTTCAATTTAATCTGGAAACAGGAGAAGAATCCCCCCTTGAATCAGCTATACTGTTAACACAAGTAGAAGAAATGGCTTCTGCTGGATTACGTGTACTTGGATTTGCTGGAAAAGAATCTGAGTCTGACAACACATTGGAAAACTTAACCTTTTATGGATTAGTTGGTTTTATCGACCCGCTAAGGGCTGAAGCAAAAGAAGCTGTGCGAAAATGCAAGGATGCAGGTATTCGCGTATTAATGATTACGGGAGACCATCCATCAACTGCTGGCGCCATAGCATACGAACTTGGATTGGAAAATGACAAAAAAAATGTCATCACAGGAACAGACTTAAAGGAGTTAAGTTCGGAAAAATTCACGCAATTGATTGCCTCAAGTAATGTGTTTGCAAGGGTTTCTCCCATTCAAAAATTAGAAATTGTCGATGATTTAATTGAGCACGGTGATTTTGTGGCGGTTACTGGTGATGGAATAAATGACACTCCTGCGCTTAGAAGAGCGAACATTGGCGTTGCGATGGGATCGGGGACGGATATTGCAAAAGATGTCGGTTCCATGATCATTGTAGATGATAATTTTTCGAGTATCGTATCCGGTGTCGAAGAAGGTCGTTTTGCTTACGACAATGTCCGCAAAGTAATTTACCTTCTTATTTCTACTGGCGCCGCCGAAGTGGTGTTGTTTATTGCGTCAATAATTGTGGGACTACCACTACCCTTACTTGCAGTACAATTACTTTGGCTAAACCTTGTTACGAATGGAATACAAGATGTCGCACTCGCTTTTGAAGGTGGAGAAGAAGATGCGATGAAACGAAAGCCTAGAAAATCAAGTGAGAAAATTTTTAATGCTCAAATGATTAAACAAACCGTAATTTCTGGGATGGGAATCGGATTACTCGTTTTTGCAATTTGGTATTGGCTTAAAACATCGTTAGCTATGAATGAATTTGAAGCCCGTAACATTGTATTATTAATCATGGTATTGATTCAAAATGTGCATGTATTCAGTTGCCGGTCGGAATTCACATCTGCATTTCGCGTGCCCATTAGCAAAAATTACATCTTGATATTTGGTGTATTAGGAGCGCAATTATTACACATTGCATGTATGCATATCCCTTTCATGCAAGGTGTACTAGGTGTACAACCCATATCCGCTACGATATGGATACAATGCTTGGGTGTTGCATTTATTCCTTTATTGTTAATGGAAAGTGTTAAGTTTTTTAGTAAAAATAAATAGGCGTAATCTACGTTAAAACGTAACACATATTTCTTAGTTTTATATTTCGTGAAAAAGAAAAAACGAATTTTAGTTACCGTTTCCAATGACCTCGCTACAGACAATCGAGTGGATAAAGTCTGTACTTTTCTGCATCAACATAATTTTGAGGTATTGCTTATAGGTGCTAAACGAAAAAACAGATTGCCATTGACCACAAGAAGTTATGCCACCAAACGCATTACCATGTGGTTCGATGCAGGAGCATTTTTTTATGCAGAACTCAACATTCGGCTTTTATTTACCTTACTTTTTCGACGAAGCACACACATTTTGGCTAATGATTTAGATACCTTGCTCGCTGCTTATATTGCGTCCAAATTAAAATGCAACAAACTGATTTATGATACACACGAATATTTTACAGAAGTTCCTGAATTAACAAATCGACCCCGCATAAAACGAATTTGGGAGCGAATTGAAAAATGGATTTTTCCAAAAGTTCACCACGTTTATACTGTGAATGAATCTATTGCAAAACGATACGCAGAAAAGTACCAACGTAAGGTATTTGTAGTCCGCAATGTATCTCGAAAATGGAACCCTACCCATATCCAACCAAAAGAAGAATTAGGCATTCCAGAAAACTGCCAATTGCTTATTGTACAGGGGGCTGGAATTCATATCGACCGAGGGATTGAAGAAGTTGTGGAAGCAATGAAATACACCCAAGGATTAGTCTTGATGATTGTAGGTGATGGAGATGTCATTCCACAGTTAAAAAACTATGTCACGCACGAAAAACTATCCGATAAAGTGCGCTTTTATGGCAAACGCCCTTATGCCGAAATGATGCAATATACGCACTATGCAGACATTGGATTAACGTTGGACAAAGACACCAACTTGAATTATCGTTTTTCACTTCCCAACAAGGTATTTGATTATATCCATGCGAGTACTCCTGTAATATCTTCCGATTTACCCGAAATCCGAAAAGTGATTACACAATTTGACGTGGGAACGTTTATCCCTTCCCATAATCCAAACGAATTAGGTGCGTTTTTGATGCAGGTATGTGCTAACAAAGCGCAGCTTGCACAATGGAAAAGTAATTGCCATCATGCCGCATCTGTACTTTGTTGGGAAAATGAAGAACAAACCTTACATGAAATATACACCTGTGAAAAATAATCATCTAACGCATATGAAATCAATTGACCCATCTGGTATTCACATCGTGTCTTTCGATGTTCCTTACCCATTTGATTACGGGGGTGTAATTGATGTGTACCATCGTTGTAAAGCATTAAAAGAAATAGGTGTACGCGTGATTTTACATTGCTACGAATATGGTCGAGGAAAACAACCTAATCTGTTGGAAGTAGCAGACGAGGTATATTATTACGCTCGAGAGAAAAATCCATTTTTATTACTTTCTCCTATACCATTCATCGTTCGCAGTAGAGCATCTGGATTGTTGCTAAAAAATTTGGCAAAAAATCAATACCCCATTCTTTTCGAAGGGATTCACACATGTTATTTTTTAGGAAACAATGTGCTTAAAAAACGTTGGGTAGGTGTACGCGCACACAACGTGGAACACGACTACTACAATGAACTAGCGAAAATTGAACCGAATTGGAAGAAAAGGCTCTTCTTTAAATTGGAAGCATTCAAGTTAGCACAATTTGAACGACAATTTAAGTTTGCAGATGAATTACTGTCGGTTACACCAAAAGATAATGACTATTTTCAAAAAAAGTACCAAAAAGGGGTATACATCCCTGTATTCAACCCACTAAATTGGGGAGAAGTGGAACGAGGAACGGGAGATTATGTGCTTTTTCACGGCAATCTTTCAGTAATGGAAAATGAAAATGCAGTGCGGTATATACTTACTGAAATATGGGACAAAAAATGGTCTTTTAAACTTATCATAGCTGGTAAAGAACCTTCTAAGTCATTTGTGTCATGGCTCGCTGAACAAGGAACATTCGTATCGTGTATTGCCAATCCATCAAACGAAAAACTCAATCAATTAATTCGTGAAGCCAAGATTAACCTTTTGCCTACATTTCAAAATACTGGGATTAAACACAAATTGCTCAATGCACTAGCTAATGGAGGGTATTGTTTAGCCAATACAACAATGGTAGAAGGCACAGGATTAGAAGATTTTTGCCACATTGCCAACACCCCTGAAGAATGGCGAAAAAACATACTTGAATTGATTCAAACACCTAATAACCAATCTGTTTTTGACGAACGCACAGCGAGACTGCATGCCATTTTTGACTTAAAAACAAACGCTAAATTGATTATGCAACTCGCATCGAAACACCTCACACAAGATTAATCGACTAGTTTTTCAAAAACTCCACTGCTCGCTGAACCTCGTTGTCGGCATCAATAATTACCCTAAAATAACCCTGTTCAATCCATAGTTGACGAGCAATTTCAGCTTTTAGGTATTTTCTCAACAGTAATTTACTTCGTTCCATACCAAGGTCATTTTTTTGAATCTTCAACACATCCGCGGCATACTGAACAAATTCATTCAACAACGCATCTGTCACAGTAAATTTCGAATTGAACTCTTGTTCATTTTTCCACTTATTTCTTCCCCATTGATTCACTTTGTCAAATGCAAAACGACCAAAAGCTTGACTGTATCGAATTTCAGTAAGATAAAAACTCGCTCCTGATGAATCATAAGGAACAAAAATATCCGGCATAATTCCTCCTCCACCGTATACTACCCTTCCTGCAGGCGTTGTATATTTGAGTGAATCTGCAAATTTTGTAGAATCAATGGCATACAATTCCCCATTCTCATAACGATGAAAAAACTCTTCCGAGTAATCAATTTCATCCCCATAAGGACGTTGAATACAACGTCCAGTAGGTGTGTAATATCGTGCTACTGTTAGTCGAACTGTACTTCCATCACGTAAAGGAATATCTTCTTGAACCAATCCTTTTCCAAAAGAACGTCGTCCTATAATCATCCCACGGTCATTATCCTGAAGTGCACCTGCTACAATTTCACTTGCTGAAGCAGAATTTTCGTTGATTAACACCACCACTTCAGTTTGTTTCAATAAACCACGAGAAGAGGATTGGTATCTACGCTCTGGCTGATTAGCACCATCCGTATACACAATTAATTTACCTGCATCTAAAAACTCATCCACAATTTCGATAGCACCACCAAGCACACCTCCACCATTGTCTCTAAGGTCAAAAATCAGTTTGGTCATACCTTGCGCACGGAGTTTAACCACAGCAGCATGAAATTCCTCAGAAGATTGTTGTGAAAACTGCTCCAACCTGATGTACCCAATTTTAGGAGAAATCATCGTAACACAGCTAATACTTTCTATTGGTATAATACCACGTACAATTTTATGTGTCGATTTTTTTCCTCCTCTCAAGACCTCTACTTTAACAGCAGTTCCAGGTTCTCCCTTCAAATGATCCATAACCCATTGATTCGTGAGTTTCTCATTCGACAAGTCAATTCCATCCACAGTAACGATTCGATCACCTGGCATAACTCCAGCTTTTTCTGAGGGAGAATGTCGAATTACATGTGTAATACACAACGTATCCCTGTGAATCAAAAATCGCACACCTATCCCACCAAATTTACCATCTATCCCCTCCATGATACGTGCAACTTCGGCAGCAGGAATGTAATTGGAATGAGGGTCTAACTTGTGCAGGACATCATTAATGGCTTTATCAATAAATTTGTGTTTATCAATCGTATCAACATAGCGCTCTTCAATAACTTGAAGAATACTTTCTAATTTCGAGCCTAATTCATTCTGATTGAGACTAATGTTCGTACTATAAGTAGGCTCTAAACTCCTACCCATATAATACCCCAAAGCCATGGCTATCGCAATAAATACGGGAACCCAAACACGCAAGCTATTGTTCATCTTCAGTAAAAGTAATTTGTTCCACGTTGATCCCTGCTTCAATCAAAAATTCAATTCCAGAACGGTCTTTGTATTCATCACGATAGACCACTCTCGCAATTCCTGCTTGTAAAATTAATTTGCTACATTCTCTACAAGGAGATAGCGTCTGATACAATGTAGCGCCATTCGAGTTATTGGTTGATTTAGACACTTTCAATATGGCATTTGCCTCTGCATGAAGCACATACCAATTCGTATTACCAGCAGCATCTTCGCAGTCATTGTCAAAACCAGAAGGAGTTCCGTTGTAACCATCCGAAATGATCATACCGTCTTTCACTATCAATGCACCTACTTTTTTACGTGTGCAATGCGAAAGATTACCCCACGTTTGAGCCATTTTAAGGTAAGTAATATCGTACCGACGTTGTTTTTGCTTATTTGAATACATAGTTCTGCTAAATTTCGAATTACAAAGTTAACACTTTGTTCGGCTTAAGGTGTGAATTTGTAACCAACTCCCCTAATCGAATGAAAAAATGACGGATTTCGTGCATCCATTTCAAACAATTTACGAAAATTCAGGATATAATTATCAATCGTTCGTGAAGTTGGAAATTGTTCTACCCCCCAAACTTCATCTAATATTTTACTTCGTGATATAACCTCGCCCTTATGTTGTTCAAACAATTTCAATAAATCAATTTCACGTTTTGAAAGCGTAGCCACCATTTCACTTCCACAATATACTTGAAACGATTTAAAATCGACCCGTTTATCTCCAATTTGAATTGCCTCAATTGAACGATTTTCTTCTTTTTTACCCGCTAATATCGAAACACGCAATAGTAATTCCTCCAAATCAAATGGTTTGGGTAAGTAATCATTTGCGCCCAACTTTAAGCCTGCAATTCGATCTGTTGTCGTTCCTTTTGCAGATAAAAATAAAATAGGCACATTAGAAACACGCCTAAACGCTCTGCATAAATCAAACCCACTGACATGAGGTAGCATCACATCCAAAATAACCAAATCAAATGAGTCCAGTGCATGAAGTTGATCCATGGCAACTTTACCGTCAGCGATAGCAGTCACTTCGTACCCTTCCAATTCAAGATTTAAATTAATGATATCTCGAATAGCAACCTCATCCTCAACCAACAATATCTTCTTCGCCATTTTGAAAAATTTGGTGTTCTACAAAAATATAATATATTTGCGTAGGTATAGAAATCTAATCCCTAAATCCAATCTTAGATTTCAATTTAACAAATTAAAACAACTTACATGAAAAATCACTTATTTATTCTGTTAGCCTATATACTATTTGGTTCCTTGGCTATTGGACAAACTCCACTAAATCATAATAATGGTGTATTGCATCCAAAACCTAAATCTAGGAATCAATCATCACACATACTCCAACCAATAGAAAACTCAAGTAACCAAATCAAATGTGCAACTGATGAACTACATCAAGCACGAATGGCAGTGGACTTACCTTATAAACAAATTACCGAAAATTTTATTCAAGAATGGGGCAAAGGAAATTTTGTAAGGCCACGCGATGGTGTGTATAAAATTCCGGTTGTAGTTCATGTGCTCTATACAAATGATTATGATGTCACCGATGATCAAGTGATTTTAGGTATAAAAGCATTGAATGAATTTTGGCGAAAAGTACCAGGAAGCGTTGGAGATGGAATGGGAGTAGACATGGAAATTGAATTTGCTTTGGCTGTTCGCGATCCAAGTGGAAATTGCACCAACGGTATTGTGCGGAGAAATATGAATAGTATACCAAGCTATGTAGCAAATGGTGTGGGAAGTCCAGGGTTTCCTGATGAAGATATCAAAACAGGAGCATGGCCTACCAATCAATATTATAATATTTACTTAGTTAACAAGATTGATGGAAATAATTGCTTTTCTGGAGGTGGTTATACCGCTGGATATGCATATTATGCAGAAGGATCCCATGGACAACCTTGGGATGGTACCGTTTGTTTAATGTGTTCCTACATTGATCCTACTAGCACCACCATGGCACACGAATTAGGTCATGCATTGAGTCTTCGCCATACGTTTGAAGGAAATACAAGTTCCTGTACAACAGAAACAAATTGCAATACACAAGGTGATTTAATCTGCGACACAAGACCTCACCAACAAACCGATTGCGCTGGCCCTGGATGTACAGGTAGTGGTACTTTTCCAAATTCCGCAAACAATTACATGAGCTATTGTGGAAATACCTCTCTGTTTACGGCAGGACAAAAAGATTTTGCTACTTTCACCTTACTAAATTCGAGACCATCTTTTTTAGCCGCAAATGGGAACAATAAATTAATCCCTCCTGCCGCTCCTACAGTCGATTTCAACGTAAGTGCAAGTGCAGTTTGTTTAGGAACACCTGTTCAATTTACAGATATTTCAACATGTATCCCCAATACCTATGCGACCAATGCAGAATGGCCAAACCATACTTTTTCATGGACGTTCAATGGTCCTGAAACTTATAATTCGAACGATCAAAATCCAATCGTTACATTTGGTGAAGCTGGTGCGTATGATGTAACATTAACCATCACCAATACACATGGTACATTTTCAGAAACGAAACAGAATTATATTGTAGTGTCTTCTGGGGTGGTTGCAACTTCGTGTAATCCGACAAGTTTTAATAATGGATTTAATTATGGCGCAGGTATTACAAATGTAAGTCTTGGTTCAATTAACCACACATCTTCTACTTTCATTAATGCAACTGCTGAAAACTTCACGTGCTCCCAATCTACGACTCTTATTTCTGAAGATACATACCCATTATCTGTAACGTTTATCGCAAGATCAGAAAGTAGCCAAGAACTTGAAGTATGGATAGACTGGGACAATAATGGTATTTTTCAAACAAACAATTCATTTGGAGTCAATGAACGTGTATTAGTTGACCTTACTTTACCAAGTACATCAAAAACTGCTTCGGTTTCAATTACCCCGCCAGCTTTGGCTCCAAAAAACACGATGTTACGAATGCGTGTGATTTCTGATTTTGAGGATGAAATTACGCTTTGTGGTCAAGGATTTTTGCAACAAACTAAGGACTACGGCATAGTAGTCGTAGATCCTCCTGTTACAGTAGACGCCCCTCCAACTGCTAATTTTTCAGCAACTCCACTTCAAGTGAACGACGGCGGAACGGTACAATTTACAGATTTAAGCACAGGATCACCTAGTATAACTGATTGGGCATGGACAATCACAGGACCTGGAACCGCTACCCCATCTAACCCAACTACACAAAATCCAATTGTGGAATTTAATGGTGTTGGTTTCTATACTGTTTCCTTAACTGTTACCAATACGGAAGGCTCTGATACCGAAACAAAAACTGCCTATATCGAAGTCGTAGATTTAGTTTGTCATGACCCAATATCAAGTGCTTACACACAAAGTTTTGAACTTAGCGATGACCTAACTGGCTGGGGTGTAGTAGATGCAAATGGAGATGGGACAACTTGGGGTATTGCCGATTTCACAAGTGCACCTCAAGGAGCACAACATGGAGACAGGGTTTTAGTCTATTTTTTCAATGAATTTCAAAATGCAAATGATTGGATTGTTTCACCTTGTTTTTCACTTCAAGCTAGTACTACTTACACGCTGACATACTACCGAACTACTGGGGCTGGATACGCTGAAAACTTAAGTGTCTATCTTGGAACGAGTACAAATCCAGCTGACATGACTGTAAATCTTCAAACTTTATCGAATATATCGAATAGTAACTGGGTACAAGAGACAGTTACTATTAATGTGGCTACTGACGGTAATTATTATTTAGGATGGCATTGTACAAGTATTGCCGATCAATGGTTTATTGCAATTGATGCTATAAATATTTCAGTGCAGACAGCTAACAACGAACCATGTGCAGCTACATCAACTGGATGTGACGAATACATAAGTAATGTAACATTAGAAGAAATTAATAACACATCAGGCTGTACCAATTATGGTGATTACACATCTCAAATCGCTAATTTGACAAAAGAACAACAATATACCGTTAGTATAACTCCTAGAATTGTTGGCAATCCTGAACCTGCAACACTTTATCCAAATGACGAAATCGCCGTATGGATTGATTTTAACGACGATGGCGTATTTGATGATGCAACTGAACGTGTAGGCTATGTTTTAGCATCAGGTACTTTCGATCCTACATTTACTTTTACTGTGCCTGCAAACGCAGTAACTGGTCACGTAAGAATGAGGTGCCGTATTTCATATTTACCAGACGATGGTTCAATTACTTCATGTGGAACGAGTCAATGGGGTGAAGTAGAGGATTACACCATTAATATTTTAGATCCCGTTACTCCCACAGGAATTACCATCACTTTTGCTCCAGCAAATACAACTATCAGCTGTGAGGAATCAATAAATCCCTCAACCACGGGGCAATTAACTGCTACCACAGACTGTATTTCGGGTGGACTTGACATCAGTTATTCGGATAACACAACTGCTGGTTCGTGTGCTAATGCTAGTACGATTGTGCGTACATGGACCATTACAGATAACTGCGGAAACAATGAAACACATGTGCAAACCATTACTATCAATGATTTGATTGCACCTTCGCTTAATTGTGGTATTGCCAACGACGAGTTATTTACTGTTGGTGGTACAATCGCATTACCAAACTATGTCACTGGCGCTACTTATTCTGATAATTGCACACCATTTGGTTCGCTCATCGTGACACAAAATCCGGTAGCTGGAACATTGGTCTCCACTAATCAAAACGTAGTTATCTCGGTAACAGACGCTTGTGGCAACAACACTACTTGTCAAATTAATGTTACGGTGACAGATAACGAATTCATCACCATCACTTCTGCTCCTGCAAATACAACGATTAGTTGCGAAGATTCAACTGACCCTGCAAACACAGGAATGTTAACTGCTGCTTCGGGGTGTATTTCGGGTGGACTTGACATCAGTTATTCGGATAACACAACTGCTGGTTCCTGTGCTAATGCTAGTACCATTTTGCGTACATGGACCATTATAGATAACTGTGGAAACAATGAAACACATGTGCAAACAATCACCATCAACGATTTAGTTGCTCCATTAATAAATTGTGGGATTAGTTCGGATGAAATTCAGACTCCAACAACAACTGCTTTAGTACCTGATTATTCGGCTGGAATTAGTTATTCGGACAATTGTTCTGATCCATCAGACATTACCGTAGTTCAACTACCAGCAGCTGGAACTGAATTAGGTTTTGGTGTGCACACAATTGAATTTGAAGCAACAGATGAATGTGGCAATACTGCGACTTGTTCGATAACACTAACCATACTTTCGGATAATGGAATCACAGTGTTTACTGTACCCACTTCTTCGTTGACACTGGAGTGCGATGATGATTTGTCGCCTGCTAACACAGGAGGAGAACCAACCGCTGCTAGTACTTGTCTAGGAATTCTTACCATTGATTATGCAGATGTTTCTGTTGGTGATGATTGTAATAGAACGGTAACACGTACTTGGACAATCACTGATGAGTGTAGTAATATAGAAACCGCTACCCAAACAATTCAGCTCGAAGACACTACTCCACCAACCGGAAATCCATTAGCCGATATTCAAGTCGCATGTGTTGGAAACATTCCAGTTGCAGATGCAAGTTCAGTAATTTCATCGGACAATTGTACCAACACACCACAAGTCGTTCACCTATCTGACGCGAGCGATAATAACACCTGTCCTGAAACCATCACACGTACATATCGCATGACAGATGATTGCGGAAATTTTGCAGATATTACACAATCGATTATCGTTCTTGATGAAGTAAGTCCTCAGATAAGTTGTACCATGACAGAAGATAGTTTTGTTTCAAGCCAAACAAATGATGTGACGTGTCCTAATTACCTGTCTACAGTTATCGCAACAGATAATTGTGGAACAGTTAACATTTCTCAAAATCCTGCTGCGGGCACAGTGTTAAGCACAGGTGTTACAATGGTACAATTGCGTGCAGAAGACGATTGCGGAAACATCGCTTTTTGCAATATACAAGTGACTGTTTCAAGTAATGTAGGTATTACAGAATTAGAGGCGCACACTATCAAAGTATATCCAAATCCTGCTACAGATATGTTAATTGTAAACTTTGAAAACGAGGTGCATACTAAATTTCACATTAGTTTATTCGACTACACCGGAAAATTAGTTTTTGATAAACATATCACTTCCGATGGCATCTACAAAATGGATACATCACCCTATGCAACAGGTTTATATAATTTACAAATCCGATACGGGAGTAATGTGATTACAGAAAAAATATCTATCCAGAAATAATATTTGACGGATAAAATTAGCAACCATTTTTACTATGCAAGCACAAAAAAGGCGGAACATTTTTCCGTCTTTTTTGTTTTTATTTTTGGTATAACTATTTCATAAACAATAGATAGAAATAAAACTATATGTTAATTTTTTTTGAAGTTTTGGAATTTAACAATTTTTATATAACTTTACGACACCCAAAAAATACTGACACTTCGACTTTGCGCTATTAAACCAAATTATATTATAAACCATAATAGTACTAAGACTATGAAAAAATTTACTTTTAGCCTGTTAGCGCTAATCTTTTTTTCGACTGCATTTGCTCAACAAGATCGGGCAAATCTAATTCGTTCGGCTTCTGAACAAGTCATTTCGGACAATTCTACTCAAGAACGCTGTGCGCAAAGCATAATAGAGCAGCGTTTGATGGAAAATCCAGAATATGCTAAAGGTAGGGAAAATGCCGAAAAAATGACGCAAGAAATTATTGCGTCGTTTGAGCAAAATGGAATGCCACGAAACACCTATACTATTCCAGTGGTATTTCATATAATTCACAAAGGTGAAGCTGTAGGTTCTGGTACAAACATTTCAGATGCACAAATACTAAGTGCTGTCGATGCATTAAATCGCGATTTTGCTGCAACTAGTGCTGATGGAGGAATTGCGCAAAGCACTGTGCCTGTTGCTGCAGGAAATACAAACATTCAATTTTGTTTGGCATCTATTGACCCTAATGGAAACCCTACGACGGGTATTGTTAGAGTAGATGGAAGTTCTGTAACAAGTTATTCTTCACATGGAATTGTTGTTTCACCAACAACCCCGCAAAATCCTTTACCCGCAAACAACGAATTAGCTGTGAAAAACCTTAGCAGATGGGATAACAGGTATTACCTTAATATTTGGGTAGTCTCGGAAATTGACAACAATGGTGCAGACGCAGCAAACATAACATTTTGGCAAGGAGGAACATTAGGTTTTGCATATCTACCTCAAAATCCAATTACAGGAAATTCACAAAGGGACGGTGTAGTTGCTGTTAACTGTTGCGTTGGAAATGACCCATCCAATACGCAAGGGTTTAGGCTTTGGTCTGCAGGCCGTCGTAACCGTACTTTAACGCACGAGGTTGGTCATTATTTAAACTTGTGGCACACATTTGAAGGCGGAAGCTGTTCAGAATCAAATTGTAATACACAAGGAGATCGTGTGTGCGATACACCTCCTACTCCAGCTCAACAAAATTGTAACACACCAGCTTGTAGTGGTACACAGCAAGTAGAGAATTATATGGATTACACTGGGGAAACTTGTTACAATATGTTCAGTCAAGGGCAAGCTACGCGTATGACAGCCGCATTAACTGGACCTCGCACTGCTCTAGTAACTAACAATAACAAATGTACACCACCTACTCCTGCTCCGCCAGTAGCTAATTTTACAGCCAATCAAACTACTGTTCCAACTGGAACTACTGTAAACTTTACTGACCAGTCTACCAATATACCAACTGCATGGACATGGTCTATTACTCCAGCAACTGGTTGGGCTTTTGCAGGTGGTTCATCAGCTACTTCGCAAAATCCACAAGTTACATTTAATACAGCTGGTCAATACACTGTTTCGTTAACAGCTAGCAATGCAGAAGGAAGTGACAATGAAACGAAAAATAATTACATTAATGTGACTATACAGAGTAATTATTGTGCTGCCACAACAACTACATGCGATGAATTTATCCAAAATATCTCGATAGGCACAATAAACAATACTAGTGGTTGTACAAATTATGGAGATTACACTGCTCAAAGTACTTCGCTTGTAAAAGGACAAACGTATACCATTAATTTTGTTCCTCAAATTACAAATCAACCAGTAGGTTCAGCATACGCAAATAATGAAATGGCTGTGTGGATAGACTTTAACAACGACGAAACATTTGATAATTCAGCTGGTTCTTCAGAGCGTATAGTATATCAAATGGTTCCACCTGAACCAGGAACGTATACTACTCAATTCACATTTACGGTACCAACAAATGCGGTTACTGGTGCTGTTAGAATGCGTGCACGAATTTCATTTAGTGGAAATACTGCAGGAACAAATCCAATTACACCTTGTGGAACTGTACAATATGGTGAAGTAGAAGATTATACAATTAACATTCTACCAGAAGGCACAAGCACCGCTTCTATCGAAGAAAAATCAATTAACGATGCAGTCTTGTATCCAAACCCAACTTCTGGCTCATTGTTCATTGATTTATCTGCTACAGGATTATCTCAATTTGAAATTGGATTGTTTGACTTATCTGGTAAACTTTTATTCCAAGATAAGGTTGAACACGTTTCGCAATATGAACTTGATATGACCCAATTTGCAACAGGAATGTACCAAGTTCGAATTGTTTCGGGTGGTACAATGAAAGTTGCAAAAGTTTCAAAATTATAAGTTAAGTATATCAATTTTTTTAAAGGCTGTTTCAATTGTTTGAAACAGCCTTTTTTTGTTAGCAAATAAATAGTTTATAAACGTGAGCAGAATGTCCAAAAAGTTTAAATTTGCCCGAATAATTAAATTAATAGATTATGAATATTCCTGAAAACCTAAAGTTTACAAAGGATCACGAATGGGTAAAAATAGAAGGCGATGTAGCAACTGTAGGTGTTACAGACTTTGCTCAAAGTGAATTAGGAGACATCGTGTACGTGGAAGTTGAAACTGAAGGAGAAACATTAGCGCAAGAAGAAGTTTTCGGAACTATCGAAGCTGTTAAAACAGTTTCTGATTTGTTTATGCCTATCTCTGGCGAGATAATCGAATTCAACGCAGCACTTGAATCAAATCCTGAAGCAGTAAATGCTGATCCTTATGGTGACGGATGGATGATCAAAATAAAGATTGCTGACACAAGTGAATTAGATGCATTGCTTTCGGCTTCAGACTATAAAAATTTGGTAGGTTAACCAATATGCTCTGGAGATATCTTCTTCCAGGAATTTGTTGGCTTATACTGGTATTGTTATTAAGTCTAACTCCTGGTGAAGAAATGCCGCAACATGTAGTCAGTTTGGTCGCTTTTGACAAATTGATGCATTGGTTTTTTTATGGAATGCTTACTCACCTTTGGCTTGTAGGTTTAAAAAAACAATATTATTCCGTTTACCTGAAAAGAAATGCCGTTTGGATAATCCTTTCAAGTGTAATAGTACTGGGAATAATAATAGAGTTTTTACAGGGTGAATTTGTATCTGGACGGTTTTTTGAAATTTGGGATATTCTTGCGAACATCATTGGCTGTTTAATGGGAATATTGCTGTTTCGAATTATCTACGGAAAGGAAACTTTGCTTTAGGCATGTTTTTTGTGTGAATATTTTGTATATTAGCAACGCTTAAATAGTAATTATGGAACTTAAAAAGAATCCTGAAGTTGATGCAGAACAGCTGAGACCAGCCCTAGTAGGAGTTGGACTTTTCTTTGCAGCAGCTTTTGTGCTTGTCGCTTTTACATACAGCGTTTCAGACGGTGACGGATCTGGAAAAGATGATGGTATGGCGAACAAGGACATTCAGTTTGAACAGGTAGTGGATGAAGAACCACCACCGCCGGATGAAGAACCACCGCCGCCGGAAGAGCCGGAAGTTCCACCACCACCAACTGATGAGGTGAATGAGGTTGAAAATACTGAGGAAGAGACAAAAATGTCTATCGCACCACCTGATGTGGAGCCTCCTAAGGTAACTAACACACCTCCACCACCACCAGAAAAAATTGTGGACTTCCCTGAAGAACAACCTTCGTTCCCTGGTGGAGAAGAGGAAATGATGAAATTCATTCAAAAAAACATCAAGTATCCTGAAATGGCTGTGCAAATGGGTGACCAAGGTCGTGTATATGTACAGTTCGTTGTAGAAACAGATGGGGCTATTACACAAGTTAAAACAGTAAGAGGGGTAACACCCGAATTGGATAGAGAAGCTGAACGCGTTGTGAAAGCAATGCCTAAGTGGACACCTGGTAAGCAACGTGGACGACCAGTTCGTGTGCGTTACACCGTTCCAATTTACTTCCGATTAGGATAATAATTATATACAATATGAAATCCCCTTGCTATGCAGGGGGATTTTTTTTGACTATATTTTGATATCCCATTCAAATTTCTCACTTTTGACTAAATGATTACTGAATGAACACACTAGCTCGGGAACTCTATTCGTATATTGACCTTACAACACTGAATGCAACAGATCATATTCATTCCATTAATGAACTCATTGATTTTGCGTTAACACAAAATGCTAAAGGGTTAACTGTTGCGGCAATCTGTGTTTATCCAAACTTTGGGGCGCACGTATTGAATCGGTTGTCCGAAACTTCTATTCATACCGCAGTAGTTGCTGGAGCGTTTCCGCATGGACAAACTTTTCTCGAACTGAAAGCACAAGAAGTGCAACTAGCTGCTCAAATCGGAGTCCATGACATCGATGTCGTACTCAATCGGGGATTGTTTTTTGCTGGAGATTTTGAAGGTGTCGAAAATGAAATTAAAGTCCTAAAAGAACATGCCGGTAAAGCAACATTAAAGGTTATTCTGGAATCAGGTGAACTGAAAACCGAGCACAATATTCGAAAAGCAGCGCAGCTTGCTATCAAAGGAGGTGCTGATTTTATTAAAACCTCGACGGGAAAAATGGAAATTGGTGCAAATCCCGAGGCTGTAAGTATTATGTGTCAAGAAATTAAGCGGAATTATCAAGAAACAGGTAAAAAAATAGGTCTAAAGCCTAGCGGAGGAATTCGTACAGTTGAAGATGCAGCGTTGTATCGAGATATCGTATTGACAGAATTAGGAAATGAATGGCTAACTCCCGAATTGTTTCGAATTGGAGCAAGTTCATTAGCCAACGACTTAATTAAACAAATCGAAGGATGAACAAATTCGAGCTACATATTCAAGCAGCGATAAAAGCAGCGATTGCTGCGACACACGAAATAATGGATGTCTATCTAAATGACTTTGAAACCATCATTAAACAAGATGGGAGTCCCATTACTGAGGCAGATATTCGTTCATCCAAAGCAATAGAACACGCATTAGAAATTACACAAATTCCAATTATTGGCGAAGAAATGGTCAACCGATCTTACGAAGAACGCAAAGATTGGACACAATGTTGGGTGATTGATCCAGTAGATGGAACACGTGAATTTGTCAATAAAAATGATGAATTTGCCATCAACATTGCACTTGTCGAAAATGGATCGCCAATATTTGGACTAATTGCCTCCCCCGTTCAACAATACATGGTGTTTGGCGGAAAAGAAATGGGCTTGTTTGAACTTGATTTTAACACCTCAACATATTCCCCAACAAAATTGGATATCCACACACCTACTCATGAAAAATTTGTAGTGCTTACATCACGAAGCCACGATTCTGGTATGATTACAGATTATTTGGATAAATTGGCATCGCGTTATGGAGATTTGACTTATTTGCGAAAAGGGAGTGCTTTGAAATTTATAGATTTAGTCAAAAAAGAAGCCCAAAGTTATCCTCGTTTTGCGCCTACAATGGAATGGGATGTCGCCGCTGGGCAAGCCCTTTTGGAAGCTGTTGGGGGTTCTGTATTGAATGCTGAAACAGGAGAGCCACTAACCTACAATAAACCAGATTTATTAAATCCATTTTTTGTAGCTGAGAATTTGCATTAAAATGAAATGTACACACTACATATCATTCACAATTGCCTTAATGTCATTGTCTAGTGCATGGACACAGCAGCGATTTTTCCCAGTACAACACTTTTACAAAGATCGAATTTATCAGTGGCAATTAAATACAGGAGAAGATACTATTGACCTTCATTCGCCTAGTACATTTCAATACACAGGAGCATCCTTTTTTCCAGAAACAGAAGCACAATTGTTTCAGTTAAAAGAACTCAACACCGACACAAAGCAACGGAAATGGGTAGGTCGAAAAATATTTCAAGAACATTTTTTCGAAATCAAAGGAAAAGAATACTATATCACCATTGATCCCATAATTGACTTTTCAATGGGACGAGATTTGAGAGATTCTGAACCCATCAACTATTTTCAAAATACACGAGGCATAGAAATCAAAGGAGATATTTTGGACAACATTTCCTTTTTTACCAATCTGCGTGAAAATCAGCAACGGTTTTTGGATTACCAAACAGACTATATAGCTGCCCATGGGGAATACTACCTAAACCCTTCAGTAGGTTATGTACAACAAAATGGATCCATCCCTGGTGCCGCACGGACAAAACCATTCAAAGAGGGTGCATTTGATTTTGCTTATGTCACAGGAGCTATCACTTACCGTCCTATTAAACAAATTGGTTTGTCCTTAGGAAACAACATGCATTTTGTCGGATCAGGATACCGTTCACTTTTACTTTCTGACCACGCCGCAAATGCACCCTATGCACGTATTTCCTATACCATTAATCCGAAGTTGAGTGGCGAAGTTATTTATGCACAGTACTTGAACTTACTTCGCTCCGAACTGCAAACAGAAACAGAGCGTCAATACGAAAAGAAAGGATTTTCTGTGCATTATTTCACCTATAAACCCATCAAAAAATTGGCAATCAGCCTATTCGAATCAACTGTGTGGGACAGAGGTGACACATCGACCATACGACGTGTACATGGATTATATTACAACCCCGTTCCTGTTGTCAATACAGCTGTTTTAGGCACATCGAGTAATCGAACTAATTCAATGTTAGGATTGAATGTATTAGCTACTCTCCCCCTTCACTTCCATGTATACGGACAATTTGCTATGGATAATTTCTCGAAAATAGACCCCGCATACCAAGTTGGTTTTAGGTGGTCACAGCCATTTTCTATTCGCGAATTATACCTGCAAGCTGAATACAACTCAGTTCCCAAAGGATTTTATGGGCATCCCAACAGCAGGTTAACGCATACGCACAACAACCTACCCTTAGCTCATCCCTTTGGATCAGGATTTAGTGAAATTGTAGGGCGTATTTCCTACGAATGGAAACGGATTGCCATTACATCGAAAACAAACCTATACCACACATCAGTTGACCCTATCACACAACAATTTGGCGATCAATTGTATGTGGTTCCTGTTTCTCCATCTGGGGTTTCTGAAAATGGAAAAATTCTGATTCAACAACTCGATTTACTGTATCGTTTCAATCGAATGAATAATTTGCAAATATTTGCTACCGTACTCTATCGAACTGCGCGTTTCCCTAGTCAAACTACAGACACATTCTATATAGGATTTGGTGTACGCACCCAACTTTCAAACCATTATTTTGATTTTTGATGAGAAAACTAATCCTCATATCATGTTGTTGGTTGATGACGCAATTTGTTCATGCACAAGAGCAAATTCGATGGGGTAGTTATTTTTTGACGGATACCATTTCGAATGAATCTATATTTTCGTTAGATAATCATACCTCCATATACCCACATATTGTCAACCGAAGAACCGATTCGAAGTTGGATTCTATTCGAACAACACACGAAACATTTTTTTCGATTTTCCCTGCAATGGACGTGGTGTCTGGAATTTCAGCTAATCGCTATGATATTCGAACAGGATTAGGTTTTGGCATGGATTACGCTCCACTAAAAGGGCTCCATTTTCAATTAGGATATGTCGGAGGATTAGCTAATCGAGATGTGGTAAATTATAGTGGAGGAGCATACTCTACAGCTTATTTCCGTTTTCAAAACAATGGCTTTTCGACCATGCAATACCATGATGTGCGTGGTAGATTGAGTTATTCTCCAAACAAATTTTTCAACTTTCAAGTCGGTATTGATCGTAACAAATTTGGCGAAGGTGACCGTTCATTATTTTTGGATGACTACGGAACACCCTACCCTTTTGCAATGATGCGCATGAAAGTTTGGCGAGCCGAATACGTAATATTACACCAATTGTTGCGCGAAGATGATGTTGCAGGTGGCTACTTTAAGAAACATGCTGCGACACATTATTTAAGCTTAAACTTGTTCAAAGGATTCAATTTTAGTTTTTTTGAAACGGTTATTTACAGCGGTAAAGCGGGCGACCAAACGCGCCCTTTTGAATTTGAATACCTGAATCCATTTATTATTTACCGTCCAGTTGAATATGGTTTAGGTTCATCTGATAAAGTGCAAATTGGTGCACAACTCAGCTATAAAGTCAACCTTGGGTTGCAATTTTATGGTCAAGTGTTATTTGACGAATTTTTATTGGATGAATTGCGGGCACGAAACGGTTGGTGGGCGAATAAATTTGCGGTACAAGTTGGATTTAAAGGCACAAATCCATTCCAAATTGAGGGGTTGAGTTACTTAACCGAAATGAATTTTGCACGACCTTACACCTACACACACGGAAATTCGGGTCAATCATTTACCCACCAATCTACGATGCTGGCACACCCCTATGGTGCCAATTTTGCAGAATGGAATTCACGCCTACGCTGGAGCAAATCAAAATGGGATTTTAACATCGATGCATTATATGCCTTAAGAGGTGGCGATTTTGATGATTCAGTATCTTGGGGGGGAGATATTTTGCAATCCTACAACAATAGACCTTCCGAATATGGGTTTTACATTGGTAATGGCGATAAATATAACGTAACCAAAGTGCAACTCACAACGGGATATTTAATTTCCCAAAAATGGCGATTGAGGGCTTTTGTAACTGCCGAAATGCTGTGGATAGCACGACAAGGAAATATAACTAGCTATTTTGGTGGATTTGCTGGAATACGTACCGAGTTATGGAACGATAGGCGGAATTATTAATGCAAGTAAAGCGAATAGAAATGAAAAAGGGAATGAGAATACAATTGTTAACGTGTTTGATTGCAGCGTTTACTTCATCGTGTGGCACACAAAATGAAGTGGAGGCAGAAACAGATGTGCATGAACAATTTACAGAAGTAACTCCAATTCACCCAGGTACTTATTCTGGTATACTGCCTTGTGCGGATTGCCAAGGAATTTTGACAACCGTTGAGCTTAGGAAAAATGGCATCGCTGTTGTATCAAGTGTTTATTTAGGTAAAGATGAAACTCCATATATCCTATTTGGATTGGTGGAGTATTATGATACGCTCGCAATAATTCAAGGAGGAAAAGACCTGAATATGAAATTTAAAGGATTCGATAAAAGCATTCTGATATTAGATGAACAAGGTAACACGATTGATTCTGATTTGAACTATATCTTAGACACATCGAGTGAAAAAATTGATTTAAGCAAACCTTTTAATGCGAATGTAAAATACTTTTACATGGCGGATGCACACATTATATCGTTAGGAAGTGAAATTTATCCCGTTCTTATGAACGACCTAAATTTTGAAGTAGAAAAAATGTTTATTCAATTACCGAATGAACTTCGCGATAACTATTACATCACAGCTAAACTACGCATTGTGGAAGCATTGAATATGGAAGATGAACGAAAGCCTCATGTTGAAATACTGGAATTGAGATAGCGTTAACACATATGCATTATCTTTTTTAATAATCCCTCCTAATCGAATTTTAAATGGTGTTGTCATAATGAACAACATATTAGTCTACTATCCGTATTATGTACACATTAGAATTGGGTTAAAAAATGTTAACCCTAAAAAAACGCCTAGCTATTTTTTATATCTTTATATCCTTTAAATTAAGAACACATTGTTATATGCCCAGATTGATCTTACGAAGATTTAGCATGTATTTGAATTTTGTTGCCGTACTCTGCTTGTCTCAATTTGGCATCTTTGCACAAAAAACTACTCGCACAAACCAGTATATTCAACTGAATGAGGACGCGGTTCAAGAAACAAATTTTGAATATTTCATTTCCAAAAAAGACACCTTATTACACAATAAGTACGAAACGTTACTTTTTGAATACCATCCTGATTCGACTTCATTTGTTCAAAAGCTACACCTGAATTACGTCAATGGAAAAGCTGATGGGGATTATTATCTAGAGCGCACTTCATTTGAAACTAGTAATAGCTTTCCGAGTTACAAAAATTTCCGAGTACTTCAATCCATTAAAGGAAAAGCAATTTACGCACTTGGAAACTATAAGCAAGGTATACGAACAGGCGTGTGGCATTTGCATGAAGTGCTAATCGATGAACGTAAACTCGACACCATTTCGACCATCACAATTCGTTTCGATAACAAAGGTAGATGGCATGGCCCAATCCAATTTAAACAAAAAGATTTTCAGTGTAACGGAACATTCAAAGAAGGTGTTATAGATGGGAATTGGGAAGGAGAATATCAAGGCAATAAATTCAGTTATCAGTTTGAAGATGGTTTCTTGCAAGCTGTGCAAGTTCAAAATGAAACGATGCGCATAGCGAATAATCAAGAAACCTACGAAAGTTATTCACTCAATCAGGTAATGGTAACTTATATTGCTAAAAATAAGTTCGGAAAATCTAAACTTGATACACTTAATAAAACTATTGCTTCACAAATCAATCAATTTGTGACCTATTTCGCTCCTGAAGAAAAGCTCATTCCAACCCATGACAGCAATTTCACATTTGATTTCCCCATTATTCACCTACCGACATACCCATTCAATGAAGAAACGAAAATCAAGCTGAACAATTTTGCCTTACAACACGAGCGTATTTTCAATAAGGTTGACAGTATGATTAATCAACCTGACTTGATATTGTCGTGTCGTGATAATCAAGAAATTGCTGAATCAATGGCTGCATTTAAATTAGTTCGCTCAAGGTTAGCTGTTTATTCACCACTTTTCGAAACAATTCATTCCAAAATTGTTCAACACCTAAATTGGGAAAAACTGTCACGTGAATTCATCACTGAAGCAAACTTGATTTTTGAAAAACAATACGATTGTTTAAGTGAAACTAGAATTTACAAAATCAATCAACAGGATTACAATGAAAGTCTAACCTTTATTGAAAATCTAGCTCTTCAATTAAATTACATCGACAGTATCTATTCATTTCATCACGAACACATACAATCTGAATTGGCTGAAGCACGACATAGCGAGGAGTTAAGCAAAATACAACAGAAATTTGCACAAAACTCCATCAAAATCGATTCACTCATTGAAACCGTTCAGTTAGCAAACAATGAATATCATCGTACATATGTGCAAGGATTTAAAAACTTTAATGATTTATTGATACAACGCTTTAAAGAAGCTTTGGCTAATGAAGACATGGACAAGGCACAAGACATCAATAAGCAACTTAAGGAATTAATCTTATTGTTAGAACAAACAGACAAATGGATTAAAACACATGAATTTATTGGCGATAAATACCGCTACATGTACTTGGATCCGAACACATTTCAAGAACGTGTGGAATTCTTGTACGAGCAAATTTACCGTGCTTATGAACGAAAATTAATGCCTTTTGTCTTAAATCAACTTTCGTTCAACTTTAATCATGTGAATGAGTTTATGACCGCATTTGACAACATCGCTATACTACAACAACGTATGATTAACTTATTGGATGAAAACCCAAGAGCGTTAAATCGCAAAGTAAAATCACGCGACAACGTGGATAAGCTTATGGAAAAAATGAATCTAATTTTTAACTAGAAACGAAAGAGTAGATGAATTTCAATACGTTTATTATCTCACTAGTTGTAGTTGCACTTTCGTTCAATAGTAACGGGCAAGAGGTGCCAAACTCATCACAATCTTCTCTAGATGAAACGGGTGTGTGGGCAGGTGTGTATCTCAAACTTAGATTATCTGAAAAATTGTTTTATTATGGCGAACACCATTATAGAAGAAGAAATGATTTAGAAAATGTAGGAAATTTTGTAGGTCGTATGCGGCAATCGTACAATCGAGCTGGACTAATGTATATTTTTAACGACTATTTCAATGTTGTAATCGGCCCTACATTAGTTGCTAACTTCTCACCTAGACCTGGCGATCCTAATTATGAAAATATCACTTGGGAGCCCCGTATTTGGCATCAATGGTTATTTTCTATGCCTTCAATGGGGAGGGTAAAAGTTTACCATCAATTTCGTTTTGAACACCGTTGGAAAAAATCAAATTTAGTAGGGGCGGATTTTGATTATACAAATAGATACCGCTACAAGTTATATGCCTATATCCCGATTAATAAAAAAACAATTGAAAACAAAACCTTGTTTATTGCACCAAGTGCTGAAATCTTTATGCATACTGGGAAATCGATTGTCTTTAACCCATTTGAAGATTTTCGGATCTATACAGGGATTGGTTATGTGATGAATAAAAACATTACTTTTTTTGGCGGGCACATGTGGACTATTGGGCAAAATGCAACTGGTTACGAATATTCCGAAAGTCATATTATTCGACTAAACGTATTTGTTAATTTGGATTTACGTAATCACAAAAAAATAATACCACACGTTCACATGGAGGATTAAACTTTATTGATCGACAATAAAACAGAAAATATAAAAATGAGGGTTCCAAAAATAATTATCTTAGTACTAGTAATTACACAAGTTGGATTCGTTACATTTTCCCAAGAGAATTCAAAAGATACCATTATATTTTCAGCTCTCAATAAATCAAAGCTTCAGTTTTTCTTAGATGATACTTATTTTTTCGGAGGTATAGCAACAACGGGGATTTATTACAGCAATAATTTTAGAGATTTAAAATACACGAATGGTTTTGTATTAGGGATTGAACAATACTTCCCTTTAAGCGGTAAAGTATTTCTATCTACAGGTATAAATATTTCACAACGCAATTTCATTCATTTAAAAAAATCTCCCAATATTAGAATTAACAATTTGTACCTCGATGTTCCTGTAACGACTGCTTTTGAATTACCTATTTTACGAAATTTAGATTTCAGGCTTATATTGGGAGCAAACATAGGATTTAGAACTAACTCAACAATAAAAGGAGATTATCATCTTATATTGGAGAACAACCCAGATGTTTTCATCTATAATAAAAATGATTTTCACAGAATAGATTTTGGATGGATATTTGGACTAAGTGCTGAATATAAAAATTTTATTTTTCGTTTCAGATCTTATTCAGGATTTGTTAAACTAGATAATAAAGACCAAGGCATGCTTAATTCTTTCAATTTTGAAATTGGTTATTTCTTATTCCGAAGTTTTAACAACAAAAAATAAAGAAAATGAAATCAGTATCATCAATTTTTGTACTATTTTTTTCGCTCTGTTGTTTTTCACAAACACATACTACTATAAAAAATGACACTATCATTTCTTTACTTGAAGGAACAGAAACAATTACCATTTTACAAAATGATAGCTCACATATTTATAATGGTCAATATCAATTTACATCAAAGCTTCATAAAAAAATTGTCAATGACTCGATTCAATTAGAACAACTAAATATCACTGGTAACTATTCAAAAAATAATAAAGATGGGGTTTGGAAATATCATTTCAGTCGATTTTTTATCGATGACATATCGGTCAGAAGATCAAGAAATCTAGTATTCAATCATAATTTTAATGGATCCGAGGATGAATTTCTGATGAATTTCAAAAATGGAAATTATCAAGGTAAATTTGAATGGACAAAAAGACACATCTCAAGTGGTCGCCTAGGTAATTTGAATAAAGTAGCATCTGTAAACTTTGACAATGACACGCTCAAAGATAGTTTTGTTTTCAAAAACGATGAAATTCATATCAAAGGACAAACAAACTCAAGTGGTTACCTAGATGGATCAATTGAAATGATTTACTCTATAGAGGAAAATAAAATTAAAGAATTAAGATTATATCAAAATGGATTTTTATTAGAGTTAGAAAAAATAAACTTAACGAAAAATGAGCCTATTATCAAGTTAACATATACAGATGTATTAAATCAATTAAATCAATTAGCTGATAATGATACAAATCTCAATATTAAAATTTCTGACAACTACTTTGGTGTTAAGTTTAATCTAGGTTATCAACAAAACGATGTACGAGTATATGAACAGTCATTTGGTAATCAGCTTTTGCTTAATCAAATTCTTATATTTGATTCTATAAATTCATTTTCAGAACAAAAAACAATCTTGAAATTAACAAGAAGGTTTCAATTTATTTACGATTCACTTGATGACTCGTTGGCAAAAAAATTAATGAATGATATAGCAAATTTCAACACTGAATTAACTTACTTTTTAAACAAACCTAATTTAATATTAAGAAAAAATAATTCTGACACGCTTTATCACCAATACGAAATCCTAAAGCACATTAATAAAAAGTTGCAAATAATTGATGATGTAGTAACTAAAATTACAACTGGATATTTTGATTTCAGGTATAGGGACAAATACTACGAACTTGGTGTTCCAGAATTAAATACAATTGACACTATTATTTACACTCATAAGAATAAAATATTTAGAACCCCTTTTGAAATAAATCCACTAATCAATAAACCCGATAGTCTTGTGTTTAATTTAATTGAGTATCTAATTTCTTTAAAAAACAAAACTGACAACACTATTTTAACCATTAAAAAATCACTTTCAGTTTACGAAAACCAAGATAAGATTGATAGCCTAGATGTTATTATTACAAAAAATCAAGAATTATTACAAAATTCATATGCTGATGCAAACAGATATTCAAATGAAGAATCGTCTAAAACCCCATTTTCATATAGATTATTGAATAGTTTAAATGAAAGAAGTATTAACCAATTAAAAGATAAGTACTTAAATAATTCTTTACCATTAGAGGAAATGATTGGAATTGGAAATAATTTAGTCTGCTATTATGATTTCTTATTAAACAATAAAAATTACTTAGATGCTATTGGTGAAATGAAAAAGTATTGGAATGACAGTTTGTTTACTGTATATAGAGACAACCCTTTTGACACTAGAAAACTAGAATCCAAAATCCTTGAAGGAATCCAAAATGCAGCAAATATTTTACTTACTCATTACGCTAACCAACTATTAAATGTAAAAAGTTGTGAGCAATTGAACTCAGAGATTGATAAAATTACCAAACTTAACAGTCGATTGAATTATTTAATTAAAAACCAACAATCAATTAATATTCAACAGCTTAACAAAGCTATTCGAAGAGAACGAGTTCCAAGTAGAATTGAACGAATTTTAGAATTATGAAACTAAAGATTAGTATTTTAATAATTTATATCATTTGTATTTCATCGAAAGGTGTCTCACAAAATGTAGAAAATCTTGATAACAAAATATTATATACAAAATATTATGTTGCTGATTTTTTTAATGATACAACAAAATGGGCTTGGGAGCTAGATGTTGTTTACAGAAGACAAAGTGAATTAGGTCAAAATAATTTTTGGGCACAACCTCTTCGTTTTAGTGTTAGACCATGGATTGCATATCAATTTACAAAAATGACTCGAGTTAGTTTAAATCCAATAGGATTTTACAACACCGCACCTAGATTCCCACTTGACTCAGATTTAGACAGACCTTTTGAAAGAGAAGTAAGAACAACCCTTCAAATAAATAATTACGCATATTACCGCAGGTTTAATTTCACACATCGACTTCGCTTCGAGTCTCGTTGGAGAGGAATAGATAATCCTGATGGTGTAAGACATAATTTTCGATTTAGATACCGAATTAGAGTAAGAACACCTTTAAATACAGATTATTTTTACAAAAACAAAACATTGTATATTTCAAATTATCACGAAGTTCATATAGAATTTGGTAGAGATTATGGCACAAATTATTTTTCACAAACAAGAAATTTC
>ERZ869909.34-NODE-34-length-196753-cov-5.241229_pt1 | contig 196753 bp, 186 predicted proteins | sample MGYA00520892_ERZ869909 | MGnify/ENA primary metagenome ERZ869909 (study PRJEB32215, sample SAMEA104723947) | bioreactor metagenome | biome: bioreactor; feature: anaerobic bioreactor; material: water | place: China | collected 2015-03-12 ... | reverse complement strand
ATAAGCTCTTCGCATATCATGAAGACAGTTCTGCCTGACGTGATAGTTGCTGGATGAAAACTAACTATTTTATTGATAAAGACTTTTCTTTAGGAGCTGTCAATAAAACTGACAGTTGCCAACTTTTTTCTTGACAGCTGCCAGTTTCAGGTCAATAGTGTTTACAAAGTAATCAATCCGACCTCTTTGTATGAACGTGCATTGCCCCAGTCATTCTGACACTCGCTGCCTGGCTTTCCGCCAGCAGGGGCTACACAGTTGCGCGACCGACTACCACCTCTCTGAATGGTTCGACGAATAGCCATTCCTTGCTAAATTCTGAACCAAGGTTCAACCCCAATACTACCGCAGTGTGAGTACCTGTCGTTCATGCTGCGTGGTAAACGCCCTTTGGGCAACCTTCATAATAACGATAAGCAGGAAACAACAATGAAAGCACTCGTTCAAATCAGCGCTCTGGCGCTGTTATTCAGCAGTCATGCCTACGCCTGTCTGACGCAGGAGCAGGAAAACAACAACACTGAAAGCAATGCCAACGGACCTTTGTGTTCCGGTGTTACGGTGAATGCCAGTATCCACAATCGCAACGATGTCGACTGGTTTTACTTTGACACCAGCAGTACTGGTGATATTTCGATTAGTTTAAGCCACGGCAACAACGCGGATTTTGACTGGTTTTTGTACCGGGAAACCGGCAGTTATATTTTGTCCGGCCAAACGGCCAATAACCCGGAGACCGGTACCTATCCTGCGGCTGCTCCGGGCCGGCATTACATCAAAGTTACCCGGTACTCCGGCACCGGCAACTATCAACTGGTGGTGAACTTCAATGATGGGGGCCATGGCGGCGATCCTGCTCCAGGTAGCTGTAATTACGGCCCAAGGCCCAGCAAGCCTGGCGGCCTGACGGTGTACCGGGTGGGCAGTCTGGAGGATAGCTGTGTAGCGTTAAATGAACCAGCGGTACTGCTGATGGGCGGCGGCACCGATGTGGACGATGCCTTCAGCCAGCGTGTTGCGCCGCATATTCAAGGCGGCAACATTGTGGTGCTGCGTACTGCCGGTACCGGTGCTTACAACAGTTACTTGCAAGGGCTGACCAATGCCGCTTCGGTAGAAACCATCATTGTCGATAGCCGCAACAAAGCCAACAGCGACTACGTCGATTGGGTGATCCGTACCGCTGAGTTTGTCTGGCTGGCCGGTGGTGATCAAAGTAGCTACATCAGCAATTGGCAGGGCACCAAGGTGGAAGAGGCGATCCAGTATGTCTACGACAAAGGTGGCGTGGTCGGTGGTACCTCGGCCGGTAACCATGTACTCAGCCAGTTTGTTTACAACCCGGATGGTGTGCAGGGAGCCGTGAGCGCTGAAGTGGTGACCGATTTTTGCCACAATACCATTCAGATCAGTACCGACTTTCTGAATATTCCGATGCTGGCCAACACCATCAACGACACCCACTTCTATGAGCGGGATCGGATGGGGCGTTCGGCGGTGTTTCAGGCACACTTGGGCAGTACCGGTCGTGCCATTGGGGTATCTGAGCGGACTTCGCTTTTCGTACAGGCGAATGGGCATGCGGTGGTAGATGGCCAGTACGAAGTTTATGTGCTGCGGGCTGATGGGCAAACCTCTTACCAGCAGACCAGTTGTGGTCAACCCGTGGTGATCAGCGATTTGCTGCGTTACCGTTTGCTGCCAGGCGATAGCTACAATTTGCTGAACAACAGCAGCTCGGTTTCGCCGATTCGGATAGGTATCAATGGCAACTTTAGCAGTTTTTATACGCCATCCAATCCGTACTAACTTCAACAACAGTCTGGCCGTACCTGGTGCGGCCAGCACACTTTAGAGGGACGATGTCTTTGATGTTGGATGTAAAAAAAGGAATGGTTGCGCTGGCTTTTGGGGTGACCTTAGGCTTAAGCGCTGGCTGCAGCAGCAGCGATACACAAACCGAGTTACTAAGCAGTATTGAACAACTTGCCAATGCCGAAGCCTGTGGCTATGGGCCAAGGCCAGAGCGGCCGGCAAATTTAACCCGCTATGCGGTGGGTTACACTGGCGATGTGTGTGTTGCGCTGACCCCGGATGAGGCCGGCGTGATTCTGATGGGCGGCAGTACCGATGTGGACAGTATTTTTGTCAGCAAAGTTCGGCCCCACATCCAAAATGGCAATGTCTTGGTATTGCGCACCCGAGGTGCGGCCGGCTACAACGACTATTTGCAGCAGCTGACTCAGGCAGCCTCAGTGGAAACCCTGATCGTTGATAGCCGGGATAAAGCAAACAGCGATTACGTAGCCTGGGCGGTGCAAACGGCGGAGTTTATCTGGTTTGCCGGTGGCGATCAGTCCGAGTACATCCGTTACTGGCAGGATACTCGGCTGCAAGAAAAGTTGCATTATGCCTACCAAAAAGGCGCCATTATAGGCGGCACCTCGGCAGGCAATGCGATTTTAGGCGACGTTGTTTACAACCCGGATGGGGTGGGCAGTGCGGTATCCAGCGAGGTGGCACAGGATTTTTGCGATGCCAACATTCGCTTTAGCGGGGACTTCTTGCAGGCTCCGATGTTGGCCGGCACCCTAACCGATACCCACTTCAAGCAACGGGATCGAATGGGGCGCTTGATGGTATTTCTGGCCCATCATGCCAACCGCAACCTGACAGGCATTGCCGTGTCGGAACAAACTGCACTCTGGGTGGCGCGCAATGGTCAGACCGAGGTGTATGGCCAACATGAAGTCTACATGGTCCGAGCCGACGACCAAACGGTGTTTCGTCAAACCGAGTGCGGCCAGCCGGTGATCATTGACGATCTGCTGCGTTACCGTCTGGTACCGGGGGATCACTATCAGCTGGGAACTCATCAAAGCTCGGTGGTGCCGCTGCGGATTTCACTGGATGGACGGGAAAGCTCCATCTACCAACCCAGCAATCCTTATTAGCCGTGTAGTCACTCAGCTTTGATTGTTCCTGAATTATTTCTAGGTAGCGCGGTCTATACAGCACCTTTTCATTGCAGTCAGAGTCGCCTTTGTCGCCATTGCCTCCATCATGGTTTGATGCCGTTGCTGAATCTGAACAACGGCAGAGCCGCGCGAACGCAGTGCCATGCTCGCAGCGCTGGCGCTTGCCATTGCTGCTGGCGCTGCTGGGGCATGCGTCTATTGGCTTACTGTTGGTGCAGCAAAAATGGCAGCGTCCGCGTTCAATTGAAGAGCCGGCCCGGGCCATCGAAGCTTATTTTTATCAGCCGCCGCCTGGAGTCTCAGTAGCCGAGCAGACGATGCCACTTGATGAGCCTAAGTCAGCAGCGCCTGAAGCGCCGGCTGCGGCTTTAGACATGCTGGAGGACGTCGCTGCTATCACCGCTGAGCAAAACGAAACACTGGCTGGTGCTGCTGCACCTATTGATGAGGTGGCCCAGACTTCGTTCGAGTCTGTCCCCAGCAGCCAGTCGCTGGACGGAGCGGATCTTGCTAAACGCAGCGGCAGTCTGATGGATCGTGCATTGCAGCAACTTCAAAGCACGGACGGCTTGGCCAGCACACATCGTACTGAGCAGCAGAGAAGTTTTGCAGAACCAAAAATCACGGTTGCACCCCGCTTTCAGGAAATTCCTCGGGACCCGGCTCGGCAGGTGATTGCTCAGCTGAATGACGGTCAGCAGATTATCCGCACCCGGGATGGCTGCCGGATGGCGGATCCTGGCAAAGATGGCTTTGAAGCTTTAATGGCCGCACGCCGGGTGGCCTGCGGCGATGAGGATACTGCTGATGCCGGTCAGCAACTGCAGCAGATCTTACAGCGGCGTTCCCGCCGCCACCAGCCCTAATCTTGTGCGTGCAGCTGTTGCTGCAGCCGCGCTTTTAATGCCTCCTCAATAGGGACTGCTTTGCCGGTTTTTTGATCCAGGCAAACAAAGGTAATGTCTGCATCGGCGGCAATCCGGTCGCTGCCTTTTATTCGTACTTCCTGACGCACCATGGCACTTTTGCTGCCAATGTTACTGAACTTGGTACTGATTTGCAGGGTATGCCCCATGGTAGCGGCTTCACGGTAGTTGATGTTGATATTCACAATCACCCAGGCCAGGCCCAGCTCCCGGAAAAACTCAATATCGCCATTGTCTTCCAGGTAACCCCAGCGCGCTTCTTCTAAAAACTCCAGATAACGGGCATTGTTCACATGCTGGTAAATATCCAGATGATAGCCGCGAACTTTAATTTCGGTTAGGTGCGTCATAATAGGCTCATAGTCAACAAAGATAATTGCATTGTGCCACAGCGGTACTGGCTAGACCAGTCTGCAGGAAGTAGTTGTTTTTATGGATAGTTGCAGCTATCATTTTAAGCAATTGTTACAGGAGATTGTCTATGAAATGGATTCTTCCCTTTTCTTTACTGTTGGCGACTCATTCTTCCTTAGCGACCAGCTGGCTGGATGCACTTGATGCGTATCAACGGCAAGATTTTGCTACAGCTAAGCAAGGTTTTGTGGAGCTGATTCCATTGGCCAATGAAACTGCTGCCTACAATCTTGGTGTGATGGCATTGCATGGCCAGGGCCAGCCTGTCGATGAAGCCAAAGCATTGGGTTATTTCTTTTTGGCAGCAGAGCTGGAGCACCCTGGGGCTATCAATGCCATTCAGCAAGTGTCCGACGCATTAAGCCAGGAGCAGCTGTCAGAGGCAGAGCACGTCTATACCGCATTGCAGCAGCGTATTCAGTTACCAAGACGGCGTACCGATGCGGTCACTCAAAGAACTGTGGGCCCGGAGCCATTGCGCCGTCCTAGTCCCCAGTATCCTGTGGATGCCGCACGCAGAGGTCAGTTCGGTTACGTCATGCTTCGTTTTTTAGTGGATGAGGAAGGGAGGGTTCAGACCATCGATACCTTAGATGCCTTTCCGCAAGGTGTGTTTGAGCGCTCCGCTACTCGTGCCGTCAGGCGTTGGCAGTACGAGGCCACCGGTGAAAAGCACATTGTGCGGGTGCGGCTGGATTATACCATGAACACTGAATTGAACCTGCAGCGTGTGCATGCACTGCTTCATAACGACAAGCTCTGGGACTTTGCCAATGCTGGCTCGCCCCGGCATCAAGAGGTTCTCGGCACCTTGTTTGAGCTATTGTCGTTGCGTACCAATAAAAGCTGGCAGGTACGGCACGAGCTGACAGAGCGAGACATGAAGCCGGATATCAACGTGTTCCAGGAGCGTGCTCAGTTCTCTGCCTCGCTGGACGGATTTGTTGGGCTGGCGCATATTGAATTAACAGATGGTGGGCGCATCAGCGAGGTTGATTTTGTGCGTGAGGGTTCCAACTGGGATGAAGAGCAGCTGTTGGCTGCAACCATTAATACGGTAGCTGCGCCCGGCCGATACAGTATCTATGGTCGCCTGAATGAACGCGGCCGTCATCAGTTTTCTATCCGGCCAGTGCAGGAGTTGCCAGCGAATATGACAGCGAGGTATTGGTGGGATATGGCCGCCCGCAATGGCGATCGCCGGGCCCAGCAAATCATGGCTGCCTTCGATGAGCAATGGGAGAATTACCTGATCGCTCAACAAGATCCAGAAGTGCTGGCCTGGAGCGGTACCCAGCGGATCCTAAATGGTGAAACAGAACTGGGTTGGGCTATGCTGGAGCAGGCCATTGCACAAAATCATGCGATTGCCAAAGCGCTGAAAAAACAGTTGTTATAAATCGTAAAGCCCCAAGCGGGGCTTTACTGGTTAAATATAGGCAAAAGCATCGGCGAACATCTGCTCACGATGCGCACCTTGCTGTAAGAAGGCATCGCGGGCTACTCCTACCATCGGGAAAGGGCCGGCGATGTAGATATCGTAAGCATCCAGCGAAACAAAATCATTCAGTACTGCTTCGTGCACCAGGCCGGTACGGCCCTGCCAGCTGTTATCCGCTGCTTGCACCACTGGAATAAAACTAAATTTGCTGTGGCTGTTCGCCCAGGCCTGCAATTCATCCAGCAAATACAGACTGCTTTGCTCACGCACGCCCCAGTATAAAAATACCGGCCGATCCTGCTTTTGCTGCTGCAATGCTTTGGCAATGCTGTAGACATAGGAAAAGCCGGTGCCACCAGCCAGCAACAGCACCGGGTTGTCGCTCGGTCGAAGATGGGCCTGGCCCAGACCAGCTTCAACCAGCACCGGTTGTTTGGCATGCAGTTGTTGCTGCAGATAATTCAATGCCTGACTGCTGTAATCATCCGCTTTGGAAGCGCCAATATGCAGCTCCAGTTGCTTGCTCTTCGGCAAACAGGCCAGCGAGAACGGCCGCTTGTCCTGCTCGGTTAAGCACAATTGCAGGTATTGGCCGGGTAAAAAATCGACTGCTTGCCGTGGGCTTAGCAGGACCTGTTGCACAAAGGGTGTCAGAGGAGTAATGGCATCTACGGTGCACTGGGTTTGGATCATGCTGGTCTCTTTAGGCTTGTATAAATGGATGTTGCAGTACCAGATCCGTTAACGGATAGGCTAAACAACCATAGGTAAAATTTTGCGCTTTGTCGATGTCGCTCAGCGGTGAGGGCGGGTCGTATCGTACTTCGCCCTGTTGCAGCCGACAAACACAGCTGGTACAAACGCCCTGGCGGCATCGGTTTGGAAAGTCGATGCCGTGGCGCAGAGCGGCCTGCAGGATGGTCTCGCCGGCTTTGGCTTCAAAGCTAAGGCCTGCCGGCTTGATGAGAATGTGAAACGCCATCAGGGCTGCTCTGGTAACTGAATGCCAAGCTTGGGCCACAGCGCATCGACCCGCTCTTTCACCGCCGGGTCCATCACGATGGGCTCACCCCATTCGCGGTCGGTTTCGCCCGGCCACTTGTTGGTGGCATCCATCCCCATTTTGGAACCCAGGCCTGAAACCGGTGAGGCAAAATCCAGGTAATCAATGGGCGTGTTCTCGACCAGCGTGGTATCGCGGGCCGGATCCATCCGGGTGGTGATGGCCCAGATCACATCTTTCCAGTCACGGGCATTGATGTCGTCGTCGCAGACAATGACAAATTTGGTGTACATAAACTGACGTAAAAACGACCAGACGCCCATCATCACCCGCTTGGCATGGCCGGGGTATTGCTTTTTCATGGTCACAACCGCCAGGCGATAAGAGCAGCCTTCGGGGGGCAGATAAAAGTCGACAATTTCCGGAAATTGCTTTTGCAAAATGGGCACGAATACTTCGTTCAGGGCTACTCCCAGAATAGCCGGCTCATCCGGTGGTCTGCCGGTGTAGGTGCTGTGGTAAATCGGGTCTTTGCGATGGGTGATATGGGTGACGGTAAACACCGGGAAGTCATCCACTTCGTTGTAGTAGCCGGTGTGATCGCCATAAGGTCCTTCCGGTGCCATTTCGCCGGCTTCAATGTAACCTTCCAGCACAAACTCTGCGCTGGCTGGGACTTGCAGCTCATTGCTAAGGCATTGCACCACTTCGGTATTATCCCCGCGCAGCAAGCCAGCAAAGCCGTATTCAGACAGGGTATCTGGCACTGGTGTGACCGCCCCCAAAATGGTCGCAGGGTCTGCGCCCAAGGCCACCGCAACCGGGAAACGCTCACCCGGGTGGGCTTTTTGCCATTCGAAAAAATCCAGTGCGCCGCCGCGGTGGGATAACCAGCGCATAATGACTTTGTTTTTGCCAAGCACTTGCTGGCGATAAATACCCAGATTTTGCCGCTCTTTGTGTGGGCCTTTGGTGACGGTGAGGCCCCAGGTGATCAGCGGAGCCGCATCGCCGGGCCAGCAGGTCATGATGGGTAGTTTGGTTAAGTCCACTTCATCGCCGGTCAGCACCACCTGCTGGCAAGCGGCCTTACGTACTTTCTTCGGCGACATATTCAGCACCTGCTTAAAAATCGGCAGTTTGCTAAAGGCGTCTTTTAAGCCTTTCGGTGGTTCTGGCTCTTTTAAAAACGCCAGCAACTTGCCTACTTCACGCAGTGCGCTGACTTCTTCTTGCCCCATACCAAGGGCCACGCGCTGAGGGGTGCCAAATAAATTGGCCAGCACCGGGATATTGGAGCCTTTCGGATTCTCAAACAACAAGGCAGGGCCGCCAGCGCGCAGCGTACGGTCGGCGATTTCGGTCATTTCTAGTACCGGGTCGACTTCTACAGCAATACGCTGCAACTGCCCACGTTGCTCTAGTTGCTGGATAAAATCTCGCAGATCTTTGTATTTCATCGGGTTTGCTCACTGCAAAACGTCAACATACGCGGCCTTACCCAGGCAGGATCAGCCATCGTGAAAGAGGGCCAGTATACATGGAGTCTGCATTTCTGTCAGTGTAGACGGCTATGAAGTCCGGGGTTGGCTGCTGGTGAGTTGCAGGCCTGGTCGCTTCGCAGCAGATTGGATCTGTTGGAATCCAACGAAAATCAGTTAAATGAAGTTGTACATGCTGTAATTGGCTGAAATCTGTGGCTATACTGAAAATAAACGAGTCAATAGAAGGTTGCGCATGGATTTTCCGGCCAGTATTAAACAACAAACCTGTAGCGATTGCTTAAGTGGCCAGGATTTAGGCTTTGACATCAAAATGGCCTTTCAGCCGATTGTCGATTGGCAGCAGCAATCGATTTTTGCTTACGAGGCCTTGGTTCGCGGCCCGGAAGGCCAGGGTGCAGGCTGGGTATTTGAACGCATTACCAAAGATAACCGTTATTACTTTGATCAGGCCTGCCGGGTTAAAGCCATTGAAACGGCCGCCCGGTTGGGTTGCCGCACCTATCTCAATATCAACTTTATGCCCAACGCGGTCTATAACCCTGAAACCTGCATCAAAGCCACGCTGGAAGCCAGTGAATTGTATGGTTTTTGCAAGGATCATATTATTTTCGAGGTGATTGAAACCGAAGAAATACCGGATAAAGGCCATTTAAGCCGGATTTTTCAAAGTTATGCCAAACATGGTTTTTTAACCGCTATTGATGATTATGGCTCAGGGTTTGCCAATCTGGAGTGGTTGCAAATGTTAAAGCCACATATTCTGAAGTTGGATATGGCGCTGATCCGTGATATCGACCAAAGCCCGGCTAAGCAAGCCATTGTACTGGATACCATGGCACAGTGTGAGTTGCAGGGAGCCAAAGTGTTGGCCGAAGGCATTGAAAGTGCTGCCGAACTAGCCTGGTTGGTATCGGCTGGTGTGCGCTACCTGCAAGGTTATTACTTTGCCCGGCCAGTGTTAGAGACCCTGACGCCGCTGTCAGAGATCCATGGCTTGACACAATAAACAGAGCTGAATGGATTAAAAAGGCGCCGGATGGCGCCTTTTGTCAATGCTCGGCTATGACTTAAAAGTCATAGCTGATGCGGGCATACAGCATCCGGCCGGAACGACCAAAGGGTGAGTAGTTGGAAAACGAGGTGGCTCCGGTGGTATTCAGGTTAATAGGGAATGCATCCGGGTAGGTGTCGAACAGGTTGTCGGCACCAAAGGCAATCCGCATGCTATCCGTAACCTGATAGCGGCCTTCCAAGTCTACCAATACTTTCGGGCTTAACATAAAGTCATTGTCTGGGTTTGGGGCGGGCGCCAACACTTCGCCATAGCGGGTTGCTTTGAGAGTAGCGCCAAAACGATCATGGCTCCAGTTGATGATAGCGCCCAGCTTATCTTTCGGAGTTCCTTTTTCAAAGGTCAGCACATTGACCCGGCCAAAGAGCGTTGGTGCCGGGTCCAGTGCGGCCAGTTCGGCAGTTTCTGGTACCCGTGTGACTTTGGTATTGTTGTAGTTGCCTACCAGGGTAAAATCAAAGTTACCCATGCTGTCGGTCATGGTGGACCAGTTGACCACTACATCCACCCCTTGCGTTTCCGTATCGACACCATTGATAAAGAAGCGGCCACCACCAATGCTGACAAAGCCCTGTGACTCCAAATACTCGCGTACATTGACCTGCGTCAGGTTTTCGGACAAGACAATGCGATCATCAATATCAATGCGGTAAGCATCCACGGTAATGGTGACTGCATCAAAGCGCATCACAGCACCCAGCGAGAAGTTGATGGATTTTTCCGCATCCAGCTCACGGGCACCTAATGCGATTGCCACCGGATCACTGACCGGAAAGGTCGTGATATCAAATGGTATACCGCCAATAAAGTTGGTGGAGGTAGCGGTAAAGTTTTGCTGTTGCAAGGATGGAGCTCTAAAGCCATTTTGTACTGAGCCACGCAGTGCAAAGCTGTCGCTAAAATCATAGCGGGTTGCTAACTTACCGGACAAGTTGCTGCCAAAATCGGAATAACGCTCGGCCCGGATAGCAGCCGATGCCAGCCAGTCATCGGTAAGGTTGGCTTCTAAATCCAGATAAGCACCGACCGCGGTCCGGCTTTCGCTGACTTCATTGGACGGCCGAAAGCCCGGAAATACCTGGGCACCAGAAGCGGTTGGATTGCCGTTGGGCAATAAGACACCGCCATTGCGGTAGGAGTCCGGCTCACCGGCAAAAATGGAGTAGGCTTCACGCCTTGCTTCCACCCCAACCGCCAGGTTTAGTGCAGAAGCCAGGCCATCAACATCAATGGCTTTGACCCCTGATAAGTTGTAGACCCACTGGTTGTATTTGTAGCCACCAGCATCAAAGGAGGTCTTGCTGGCCGGGCCTAACGAGCGATTTAACGTATTTTCAATGGTAAAGGCCATTTTGTTGGAGCCATAGACCAAAGAGGTATCTAATTGCCATTCACCCCAGTCCCACTCGTAACCAAAAGCAGCGCTAAAATCATCCACATCCGGCGAAATCAAAGGCAAAAAGCCATCCGGGTAGATTTCTGGGACATTTCTGGCATCATTGGCGGGCCGGTAAAAGCCCGCTGAAGTGGCCTGACGATTTTGATAGCTGGCCCAGCCATACAGCTTGCCATGCTCAGTGGTAGCACCGGCATTGGCAAAGAGTGTCCACTGTTCCATCTCGGGCTCACCGTACCAGGCATTAAAGCGCTGGAAAGTCTGCTCCCGTGGATCAAAGCTGCCATCACTGAGTAATGGGTATTGCTGGCGATAATCCCAGCCTCCGCGCTCGGTCCGTTCCTGATCTTTGTATTCGGCGGATATGGTTAAAAAACCATTGTCACCCAGCTCGAAGCCTTTCCAGCCTGATAAGGTAATGGTTTCACCATCGCTGCGGCTGCGTTTAATGTCACTGGGTGCGCTCCAGGTTGCGCCGGCAGGAGGTGGTGTGGTCGGGGTGGTATAACTGGTTTCACGGTAACTGTAGCCAAGAGTGACCGAGCCACCATCGGCTGCTTCACGCAGCCGCACGTTCATAACGCCGGCTATCGCATCAGAGCCGTACTGCGCTGAGGCACCATCGCGCAGCACCTCAATAGCACTAATCGCGCCCATGGGAATGGTATTTAAATCTACCGCAGAGGCACCGCGGCCAACAGTACCATTCACATTCACCAAAGCAGCCGCGTGCCGGCGTTTCGAATTCACCAGCACCAGCGATTGATCCGGTGATAAGCCCCGTAACGTGGCAGGTCGGATGGTATCGGTGCCATCGGCCAGGCCGGGCCGAGGGAAATTAAATGAAGGTAAAGCTACGGAAAGGGCTTGGTTCAGCTCAGTGGTGCCTGAGCGTTCCAGGACATCGGAGCGCACTAAATCAACCGGCACTGCGGTATCCGAAATGGTGCGGCCGGCGACCCGGGTGCCGGTAACTACGATGGTTTCTACTCGCTCAGCACCGGCCTCATCATCGGCAAATAGCAAAGGCGCTGCCAGTAGTGAGGACATGGCCAGTGCAAGTGGCGTTAATTGGAATTGACGCATACAGTTTCTCCTAGTGGATGTCGAGTTTTTTGTTATTCGCTCTATCCTTGGTGGCATTGTAATTGTGATAGTGATGGCCTTTACGGCTTCTTATCAGCAACGACGTACTGCATTGTCGTATTTCTCTGCTACGTAGCAAAAATAAGCATAGACCATAAGCGCATGATTTTCCTTTCAACTATGGTCTGAGAGGTGATTTGACCCAGCAAAAGCAGTACCATGACAGCATGAGTGCTTTTACGGAGTTGTGGCATGAAACAACAAACAAAACTGATTCAGGCCGGTCGCGGCAAAAAGTGGACTGGTCAGGCGGTAAACCCACCGGTGGTTCGCGCCTCAACCATTACTTTTGATAGCATGGCCGAGCTGGCCCACGCCAGTCAGCATAAGGGCGATAGAGTGCCTTATTATGGCCGGCGCGGCACCGCTACCCACTTTGCTTTTCAGGAGGCCATTTGCGAGCTGGAAGGTGGTGCTGGTTGTGCACTGTACCCTTGTGGTGCCGCTGCGGTCAGTGGTGCTTTGTTGTCTTTTTTACAACATGGCGATCATCTGTTGATGGTGGACTCGGTGTATGAACCTACCCGGGCATTGTGTGAAAAGATTCTGCGGCCAATGGGGGTAGAAACCGAGTATTACGATCCGATGATCGGCGCTGGTATCGAAGCGCTGCTCCGGCCGAACACCAAAGCGATTTTTCTGGAGTCGCCGGGCTCGCTGACGATGGAAGTGCAGGATGTACCAGCGATTTGCCGCATCGCACGTGCCAACGGTGTGATAACCCTGTTGGATAACACCTGGGCGTCGCCTATTTTGTGCCGGCCATTTGAGCTTGGGGTGGATATCTCTATTCAGGCGGCCACCAAATACATTGTCGGTCACTCCGATGTGATGCTGGGCACCGCCAGTGCCAACGAGCAGTACTGGCCGCAACTGCGTGAGCACAGTTATATTTTAGGGTATTGTGCCTCAGCCGATGATGTCTATCAGGCCAGTCGCGGCTTGAGAACCTTAGGCGTACGGTTGGCGCAGCACCAGCAAAACGCGCTGAAAATTGCGAGCTGGATAGCGAGTCGGCCGGAGGTAGAAAGCGTGCGTCACCCGGCCTTTGCCAGCAATCCGGGGCATGAGTATTTTGCGCGAGACTTTTCCGGTAGCAATGGCTTGTTTTCTTTTGTGTTAAAACAAGGCGGTGCCAAGGCAGTTGCTGCATTTGTGGAAGGCATGCAGTACTTCAAAATGGGCTTCTCCTGGGGCGGTTATGAAAGCTTGATTTCACCCACCCTGAATGTGCAAAAACTGCGTACTGCTAGCCAGTGGCCTTATAGCGGACCACTGATCCGTTTGCATATTGGCTTGGAGGATCCGGACGATTTAATCGCCGATCTGGAGCAGGCTTTTAGTCGCTATCAAGCGGCGCTCTAAGCTTCCTTGTGACAAAGTGATGGTGGTGAAAACACCATCACTTTGTATAGTTATTCTGCTGAAACTGCATAACAATTCATCGAACAAACCTTGCTGCGCCATTAGTGCTGGATTTGCTATCCCCTTTCCCTACAATGCGCCCCAATTTTGGGTAAATCACCCTTGTCCTGTTTGGGACAAGGTCTTTTAACCACTGAAAGGCCTTTAGGCCGCATTTTTCAGGGAGCAACTATGTCTAATATTTATTCTAACAGCCGGTTATCTCGGGCTGTTCAACTGGCTGTGCTTGGTAGCAGCGCGATGGTCATGACGGTGCAGGCGGATGCCTTAGCACTGAGTGAAACGGCCGCTCCAGAGCGTATTCAGGTAACGGGGTCACGTATTTTGCGTGAAGGTGCGGTGGCACCATCACCGGTCACCGTGATCAGCGGGCGGGAGCTGGTAGAAACCGGCGCCATGAATATTGGTGAAGTCCTGAATGTGCTGCCCTCGCTAGCGGCTACTTACTCGCTGGCAAACTCTGGTCGGTTTATCGGCACCGCCGGCCTTAGTTTACTGGATTTACGCGGTATGGGTTCATCCCGTACTTTGGTGCTGGTAGATGGTAAGCGGCATGTGTCCAGCAGTGCGGGCTCTGCAGCTGTGGATACCAATGCCATTCCAACCGCCTGGATTGATTCGGTTGAAATCATCACCGGTGGGGCTTCGGCTGTTTATGGTGCGGATGCGGTGACCGGGGTGGTCAACTTTAAATTAAAGCGCAACATCGAAGGTTTTGATGTGCATGCTTTGCTGGGGACTGCGGAAGATAACCCCTACCGCAATCATAAATTAACCGGCTCTTTTGGTACAAACTTCGCTCAGGACCGGGGTAATTTTGCCATCTCGGCTGAAGTGTCGGGCCAACGCGGTATGAACGCGACCCAGCGTCGCCAGACCCGAACCTCCTATATGGCTGTAAGAAACCCAGCCGATGGCGATTATCGCGATGCCGATGGCAATTGGGTGCATGATGGCATTCCAGATAGCATCACGGTGGCTAATGCCGGCTGGTACGACAGTTCCACAGCAGGTAACTTTTACCTGATATCGGATACCGGCTCGGTTGATTGGTTTATTTTTAATCCGGATGGCAGTGTCCGGCCGCAGGATCTCGGCACCACTTACGGTCAGTGGGGGCGCTGTTCTGAGTGTGAGTTCCTGGACCTGCGTCGTTACAACGATCTGCAACCAGCCTTTAACCGCTTTAATGTGAATAGCAAGGTGAACTTCGAGCTGACGCCGGATACGCTGATTTATGCGGAAGCCAAGTTTGTTCGCAGCAAAGGTGACAGTGAAGGGCAGCCATCTTTCTTCGAGTACGACAGCGCGCTAATGGTCGGTCGTGATAACGCCTATCTGGACCCAAGCCTGGTTCAGCTGATGGATAGCTACGGCATCAATGAAATTGAGGTGCATCGCTTTCAGGAAGATGCTGGTCGCCGTTTGGAAAATAACACCCGCACCACCTCTCGTTTTGTTGCCGGCATTGAAGGTAGCCTGGGGCTGGACTGGAACTACGAGCTGTACGGTGTTTTTGGTGAAACCAAACTGGAACAGATCAATCGCAACAATCTAATCCGTACCAACTTTGCCCAATCCATCGATGCCATCGTGGTGAATGATGAGATTGTCTGTCGTGATGAGCTGGCACGGGCCAATGGCTGTGTGCCGACCAGCATTTTTGGTGACAATGCCATCAACGCAGCAGCGCGCAACTGGTTTAACACCAACTCATACAGCAACAGCACCATTCGCCAGACAGTGTTTAGTGGCCATCTGAACAACAGTGGTTTGTTTGAATTGCCAGCGGGCTATGTGGGCGTTTCCATGGGCGCTGAATACCGCAAAGAAGAAAGTGAAAGTGTGCCAGACAGCTTTGCTGCGACCGGTGCTACCTTTCTGAACTCACTGCAGTATGAGAAAGGCAGCTTTGAGGTAAACGAAGTATTCGGTGAAATCTCGATACCACTGTTGGCCGACTTACCGCTGATTCAGGATCTGGTGTTTGATGCCGCTGTCCGTTACGCTGATTACAGTACCATCGGTAGTGCTGTTAGTTGGAAGACTGGCCTGGACTGGCACCTGAGCGCGCAATTACGGGCCCGGGCTACCTATTCAGAAGCACTGCGCGCGCCAAACATTGGCGAGTTGTACGGACCACAAAACCAAACCTTCTTCCGGGTTACCGATCCTTGCGGCGTGGATCAAGTACAAAGTGAAACCCGTCGCATCAACTGCCTTGCACTTGGCATTCCGGCCGACTTTGATCCGCAGGCAACGGCCTCGACCATTGAAGGTTTAAGCGGTGGCAACCCAAACCTGACAGAAGAAAAGTCCACCAGCTATACGCTTGGCCTGGTGTACCAGCCTGATTGGCTGCCTGGTTTTAGTGTGACCATGGATTACTGGTCGATTGAGATAGACGATGCCATTTCGTCGGTATCGGCACAGAATATCCTGAACAAGTGCGTCGATGCAGAAACCGGCATCAACAATCAGTTCTGTGCCCTGATTGAGCGCAACAACCAAAATGAGCTGGTGCTGATCACCTCGATCACGCAAAACGTAGCCGCCTTGACTGCAGAAGGGGTGGATTTTGAACTGGGTTATGACTTTGATGCCATGGGCGGTCGCTTTAATACCAAGCTGATCGGTACTTACCTGGACTCCAGAAAAACCTTCTCATTTCAGGACAGTCCGGAAGAGTTTGATCAATATGCGGGTACCGTTGGGGATGCCCGCTGGCAAGCTAACCTCAGTATCAGTTACCGCTACCACGCCTGGAGTACCAGTTGGAAAACCCGCTTTATTGACAGCGCATCCTTGTATCGTCAGCAAGAGCTGGTCATTAACCCGGATCCAAGTGATATCATGAGTTACGGCAGTTACTTTGTTACCGACTTGCGCTTGGGTTACGAGTTTGCCAACGGGGTGCAACTAGCGTTTGGCGTGGATAACCTGTTTGATCGCAGCTTGCCAGGGGTGACTACAGGCACTACGGCAACAACAGCCGCCTACCATAACATTGGTCGCTTCTATTATACCTCGGTATCTTACAGCTTCTGATGGTGCTGACGTTCTGATGTGAAAGCCCGCCATTGCAGCGGGCTTTTTTAGTCGTGCTCTGCGATCTGCAATTGATTACGACCGGCAGCCTTGGCTTGATACAATGCCACATCGGCCATCCGGTAGAGTGTGTCAAAGTCATGTTGGCCTTGCTCACTGACCGCAAGGCCAATACTGGCTGTCAGCTTAAACGAATAGCTGTCAGTGATGGTGGTGTCTGCCAGGGCACTGAGCAATACTTTGCACAGTTGCTCAGCCAGTTCTTCACTGGTTTCTGGCATCAACAGCAAAAACTCTTCGCCTCCCATGCGAGCCAGCACATCGGTATCGCGCCGGGCATAAGTACGAAGTACCTGGGCCAGCATTTTCAGTGCCTCATCCCCGGCCGGATGGCCATAGACATCATTCACTTGCTTAAAATGATCAATATCCAGCAATGCTAAAGCCAGGGGATGCTGATTTCTTTGCGCCATCGCAGCCAGCAGTTTTCCCTGCAACATGGCACTGCGGCGGTTTAGTAACCCGGTCAGGCCATCTTCGGTGGCCAGTCTGACCAGCTTTTGATTCTGCTTGCTCAAAAGTATGAGCAGCGTAAGGAGGACAAAGCCGCTTAAAAACATCGCCAGGCTTAGCCAGGCAACAGCCGTACTGTAACGGTGTAACTGGCGGGTTTGATCGGCAATGATTAATTGCATGGTGCGATGCACATCACTGGCAAAAATGTCCATATCTTCCAGAATGTATTCGACAAACCCCATCAGCTCTGCCTGTGGTAAATACTCGGGCGGATGCTCAACCATCTGACGAAGTTGCCCGATTTGCAGCTCCAATACCTTGAAGTTGCTTTCAAGGCTGACAAAATTGCGCAGCAAGCCCTGAATGGTATGTTGCCTTGCCTGCACCCGGCTCCAGAGTAGCCTGGCTTGCTCAGGATTGTTCAGTTCTGACAGGGCCTGCACGTACAAAGTGACTTCCCGGTTGAGCATTTCAATTTGCCGGGATACATCGATCACCCGCATTGGCGGCCTGGCTTGCAGGTTGTGCTTGGCATGCCAGATCCAACCGCTGACAGCGATGGCCGTTAAACTATAGCCAAGCAGTATCAGAGTCGCAGTACGACCCAAGCGCAATCGCATCCACTGCAGCATTAAGGACGAACCCTTATTTCATGCAGGCTCCAAATCCACAAGGCCAGAGGCGCGGTACCATCCAGTACTTGCTGCGACTGCTGGGGCCAAATCAGAATGAACGGGCCATTGCGCTCCAATGGGATAGGCTCGCCATCAAAATGGGTTGCGAGCACGGGCTGACCCTGAGCAATGTCTTGCAGCGTAAGACGGATGCGGTAGTCGTTGAGTGCACTTAACCGAATGTCCTGATAGTGCTCAAGCTGAAAGTGGGCCAACACATCGTGCAGATAAACCCCTTGCCACTCGCCCTCCGGTCCCCACGCGGCTTTAAAGTGACTGCTTTGCTGGGGCAGTTGCTCCAGTTGCTTCAAATCGAGCTGATGCTGTTGTTCGGCAATGCGGATGGTTAGCACCTTGTTTTGCTGCGCATAGCCATTGGCACTTACTAACAAAGCCTGCATCAGGACCATGATGGCAGCCAGTTTAACGTAAGTCATCTGTTTGGATGCTCCCAAAAATGCAGCGCGAATAAAGTGAGGCCTGATTTCAGCATAGCGCTGACCGGTTTTTTTTCAATGCCACCATGCTGACAAAGCCTGGCTGAACACTCACTGACCAAATAGCATTCACTCTTTTAACAGCTCAGGCTGTAAATGAACGTTACGGCTGCTGTCACTTAGCCAAATTTGTCCCTCGGTAATGCTGCACTGCAACTCCATTTGGCGCTGCACCAGCTCCAGGCAAGCCTGAAGGCTGTCCTCCGGCAGTTGCCAGATACTCAGGTTCTGATAACGCTGCAGTGCAGCCTGCTGTTGTTGCCACCAGACATCGGTACTGCGGCCGCCATAACAATACAGATGGACTTTTTGCGACCGTCCACAGGCTTTACGCAGCCACTTCTCATCGGCCTGACCAAATTCCACCCAGAGTGCGATATCGCCACTCAGGCTGCGATCCCATAGCTCAGCTTCGTCTTCTTCCGAGCTTAACCCCTTGGTAAAGGTCAGACTGTCGGATGCGTTCAGCGCAAAAGCCAAAATGCGTACCATCAGGCGCAGGTCTGTTTCGGAGGGATGCTGTGCCAGGGTCAGCTGATGATCGCCATAGTACCCTCGGTCCATATCCGCTATATTCAGCTTTACTTTGTAAATGGTCGATTTTAATGCCATGCCAGACTCTGCCAGATAAAAGTGGCAGTGTAGCGGCTGCAGCCCAGTGGCTCAATAAAAGTTGCAGTCAGGCGGCAAAAGCGGCTATAACAGCGCTATGAACCGTTATAATCGTAAAAGGTGCATTAAATGAACGTTATGAAACTAGCCATGGGCTGTTTATTCGGTCTGCTTGTCGGGACCGCCCAAGCCAACACAGTCATTACCGAGCAGAATCTGCAACGTTATCTGAACTTGCTGCCGGAGATGGAAGCGCTGGAAGATAGTTTTCCGGAAGTCGATAGTAGTAGCCTGGAGTTGCAAGCGCATTGCAACTGGCAGCGCCACTACGACCAAACCCTGACCAAGCTGGCAACACCCGAGCATCGCCGCGCTCTGGAGCAACTGCTAAAGCAACACAACTTTACCCCAGCCGAATACACTGAGCTGAGCTTTAAATTCGCCTGGACCTCCCTGCAAATGGTTGAACCCATGATGGAAATGATGCAGCAAATGCTGGAGTACATGCCGGCCGAAGAGCGCGCCGAACAAGAGGCTGAGATGCGTAATCTCAAGCAGATTATGGCATTGCTGGACCAGTGCATGACGGATAAAGAAAAAGAAACCATCACCAAATTAACCGGTGAACTGATGCAGCAGATGATGGGGATGGATGAAGAGTCTTTGCAGCAATTGGAGCAAATGATAGAGCAAATGAATTAAAAATTTGCTGGTGCTCACTTGAATATTTTCCGCAAAACCCTACATACAGTGATGACGGGGCAGGTCTCTAAGAGAGTGCCCTTAATCACAACTCGTATTGCTTTTCGGAGAATATGTTATGAACACCATCGATTTTAGCCCATTGTACCGTAGCAGCATCGGCTTTGACCGTTTTGCCTCTTTGCTTGATCACGCACTGCGTTCGGATCAAAGCAACAACAGCTACCCTCCTTACAACATTGAGGTGCTGGATGAAAACCGTTACGCCATTACCCTGGCGGTAGCAGGATTCACTCAGGACGATCTCAGCATCGAAGTCGAGCAAGGCGTGCTGACCATCAAAGGCAGCAAAGACAGCGACAGCAAGGAAAAACGTCAGTTCCTGCATCGCGGTATCGCCACCCGCTCCTTCGAGCGCAAATTTAATCTGGCCGAGTTTGTCGAAGTGGTCGACGCCTCCATGGATCATGGTTTGCTGACGGTCAGTCTGGTGAAAGAAATTCCAGAAAAGATGAAGCCAAAGCAAATCGCCATCAAGGCCGCCAGCGGCAGCGCTGCCATCGAGCATAAGGCAGAAAAAGTCGCCTAAGCCGGCGCAGCTGCCGCCTGAATGAAGGGCTGCCACTGGGCAGCCCTTGTTGTATTAGAAGTGAAAGCTCAGGCCAACACCCAGAATGGATGCATCGCTATCGAACAAAAAGTTGCTGTAGAGTGCGAACTGGGTATTTAAGCGGTAACTCGCATGAAGCTCTGCCAAGGTAGAGCTATCCAGCCCTGATACATTGACATGCCTTAAGGCTGCGCCCAATTCAAGCTCGGGGGTAGCCAGGTAGCGCACGCCAGCACCAAGTTGATAACCACTGCCTGAGTCGCGAAAGCGCAGCGCGATATCATCCATAAAGAGGATGTCGGAGGAGGCTGACTCTTTGGCATATCCGCCCTCAAAAAACGTATCCATACCGGACATAACTTGCTGGCGCAGACCTAAGCTAACCCAGCTTTGCTCTGATTTCACACGAACATTCAGCAAATCACCAGTCACCCGATCATAGCGACCGCGCAAATAAAGCTGTTCCGTCAACAAATAACTGCCTTGCAACTGCCAGCCATCTGGCTTAAAGCGACTGCGATCACCAAAGTCCGCAGCATCCAGCTTGATGTTGGCCTTGGCATAGCCGGCAGAGAAAGAGTTCCAGCTGATGGTGTCGGCTGTGGCGGAGCTAGCCAGCAAAAGGCCTGCGGTGCAAATAAGGTATTGGAAGCGCATAAAAGAAAAGTCCATATTCAGTGAGTAAACAAGGATACTAACTTAGGTGGTGCAGCTGTTTCTATAAAATTCACATTAAGTTACAAAAGGTTGGTGCTTGCATTTCCACCAGACTGCCGTAAAGTGGTTTTAGGAACAATCCAGGGAATCAGCACAGGAGGTGGCATGCATAAATCCGAGCAGCAAAGCCGGTTGCGTTTTATCGATTTTATCTTGCACTGGGAAGGCCAGTTGCAAAACAAACAGCTGGTGGCGCAATTTGGTATCAGCCGCCAGCAAGCCTGGCAGGATTTACAGCGTTACGCCGAGCTTTACCCTGCCAATCTGCAACCTGTGGTGCCAAACAAAGCCTACCGCGCCTCAACCTGCTTTCAGCCTGTGTTGCATACCCCGGATATTGATCACTACCTGCGCTGGGTACAGCAACCGGGCTGTTTCGAGCCGCCCACCGAAACCAACACCAACAACAGCGCTACCTTGCAGTTACCACCCCGCCAGGTCAGTGCCAGTCTGATCCGTGTGCTGGTGCAGGCGCTGCGTGAACAGCAGCGGGTCGAGGTGGATTACGTCTCCCTGACCAACCCCGACCGCGAAGGCCGCATTATCAGCCCGCATACCCTGGTCAATACCGGCCTGCGCTGGCATTTGCGCGGTTGGTGCGAGAAGCATCGCGAGTACCGCGACTTTGTGCTCAGCCGTTTTCGTGGCACCGCCGAGCTGCTGGGCCCGGCCGGGCAAACTGGCGCAGACGATACCGCCTGGCACACCGAAATCACCCTACAGCTGGTGCCCGACCGAAGGCTCAGCCCAGAGCAACAAGCCGTGCTGGCGCACGACTACCAGATGCAGAACGGTCAGCTGCAACTCACCACCCGCGCCGCCCTGGCCCAGTACCTGCTGCAGCAAATGCAGGTCAATGTCAAAACGCTGGACGCCTTCCCCGAAGCCCAGCAACTGGAGCTTGCCAACTTACATGACATAAAGCCCTGGCTATTCAGCTGATTTATCCGGTTTTTATCACCAAACCGTTAAGTCAGTTTACGTGGGTTTCTGTACAGTGGTTGTGTTGGTTGGGGGTGGGGGTAGAGTGAGGGGAAGGTGAGGGTTCGCCGTATTTATGGCGAGTTCGCCACAATTAAAGTGGAAACAATGCTGGTTAAAACATGAAGAAGCAAATCGCTGTAACACAATTCCATGCTGCTGCCCGCAAGGTACTGACAGCTGCCGATCCTAGCTACGATTCCTGGCCGGATGCTCAGCAGAAGCAGTTTCGCGCCACCATGGACGAACAGGCGCAAAATCGTGATGACGTCAGAGGCTGAATGATTTGTTAAAGGGAGACAGAGATGATTAGGCGACCGGCACAAACCCAGGAATACATCAAAGTCATTAATTTTGGAGCTTGCCCGGCAAAAACCTTTCTCAATGAACGAGGGGTGTCCGTTCCGGGGCGTACTGTATTTAATCATTGCCAGATCGTGGGTGAAGTCGCTAAAGAGCTGATAGCTCGCCTGCCTAAACGTATCCAAACACTTTTCCCAAAGGGTTCGCCAATGGCTGCGGCGGGTCATGATGTTGGCAAAGTCTGTCCTACTTTTTATAACAAGCTCATGAATGCCTGTTCATTGGAGATGTTGCCGGGCGTGAATTACCAGTTGGAGAGGGAGTGGGGAGGTCATGCAGGAGTAAGCCAGGCGACAGCTAAATCACTTGGCGCTCCGCAATATATACCGGAAATTCTTGGCCAGCATCATGGTTTTTCCCCAAACCTCAGTGGGAAAAGAGCAGATGCAGAAGTATTCGGTGGTAGAGAGTGGCAGGCAGAGCGTGAAAAGCTGGTGGATGCCTTGCAGGCGGCCCTTGGTGAAAGTTGGCCTCAGGTTGAGTCTGCCGCTCAAGCCCGTTTGCTGGCGGGTTTAACTTCGGTCGCGGACTGGATCGGATCAGGTCGTCACTTCGAAGATCCCAGTGACCCTTGGGAGGGCAAGATAGCTGAAGCCCTGGATGATGCGGGCTTTGTAAGGGCATCATACAAGCTGGGTTTGAGTTTTCAGCAGGTGTTCGGTTTTGCACCACGTCAAGCACAGTCGATTCTGATCGAGCAGACATCCCAGCCCGGTGTTTATGTGCTGGAGGCTCCCATGGGTTTGGGGAAAACTGAAGCTGCCTTGTATGCCGCCTACCGGATGTTGGAAAGCGAGCAAGCCAGTGGTATCTATTTCGCGCTTCCCACCCAACTGACCTCCAACAAGATCTACGAGCGGTTCAATGAGTTTTTGCAGGGGAACAAAGAAAAAGACATGCCGGGGATCTTAGCAGATGATTGTGGTCATCGCTCTTTGCTGCTGCACACCAACGCATGGTTACTGGAAACAGAGATGGGCGAAGAAGGCCGTCCGGGCGGAGCTTGGTTTAATCAGAATAAGCGTGGTCTTTTAGCGCCTTTTGCAGTAGGGACAATTGACCAGGCACTTATGGCAGCTATGAATGTGAAGCACGGTTTTGTGCGGGCATTTGGACTCGCGGGTAAGGTGGTAATCCTTGATGAGGTGCATACCTACGATGCGTACACCAGCACCTTGCTGGATGCCTTGGTTGATCTGCTACGTCAGCTGGATTGCACGGTCATTATTCTCAGTGCAACGCTTAATCAAGAGCGCCGGGAAGATCTACTAAAACGCCCAACCAGCTCTTTGGACTACCCATTGATCACCGCTAGCCCAGGCAAAGGCGATCAACCGGTGCAAGAGACCCATGTTCCTGCCGGAGAAAACAAGCCGATTCAGATTTCTCTGCACGCTGATGATGCCCGGGCAATTGAAGAAGCGCTGTTGCGCGCTGAACAGGGGCAGCAGGTGCTGTGGATAGAGAACACCGTCAGGGAAGCTCAGCAGCGATATCTGGATTTGGCGGCCCGCGCAGCTCAGCAGGGTGTGGCCTGTGGCTTGCTGCATTCGCGTTTTACCCAAGATGATCGCCAGCACATAGAAGAACATTGGGTGAACCTGTATGGCAAGGCTGGTTGGCCACAGCGTCCGGTGCAGGGACGGATCCTGGTGGGCACTCAGGTACTGGAGCAATCGCTGGATATTGATGCTGACTTCATGGTGTCGCGTTTCGCTCCGACCGACATGCTGCTGCAACGTCTTGGACGCTTGTGGCGGCATGAGGAAACGCCTCGTTGTACCCAGGCCATGCCGGAAGTCTGGTTATTAGCACCGGATCTGACCGAGGCGATTGAAACGCCGCAGAAATCCTTCGGCAAAACCGCATTTGTTTACAGCCCCTACGTGCTGTGCCGCAGCCTGGAAGTTTGGCAGGGCATGAACAGCATCAACCTTCCGGGGGATATTCGAAGTCTTATCGAACGCACTTATGTCAGCCGCCATGAGCACGGAGAGTTACAACGATGGTTGCAGGAACTGGAAGAGGGTACCAGCCGCCGTGCTGGGCGTAATGCCATGCGCCAACTGGCCAGGGTGGGGTTAGCAGAGGGCGGAAATACCTTACCGGAAAGTAAGGCTCAGACCCGTTACAGCGAAACGGACAGTTATGAAGTGCTGCTTTTGCAGAGCATTAAGCGCGATAGAGAAGGAATTATGGCAACCCTTACTTTGCTCAATGGCGAGCAGATCCAATTGCCAATTCGAAATCGCAGATTGCTGAGCAAAACCGAATTGCGCCAGCGTACCGGTGCGCTCATGCGCCAAATTGTCAATGTGCCTCAAGGCGATAAACCGAATGCAGTCCCTATGAAGCTATTGCAAGACTTTGGGTTGCATCACTGTTTATTTTTGGGCAGTCCCGATTGGCCGGAAGATGAGAGTGTGTTGCGAGTAGCGCTTGTGGATGACACCGATGGCTTACGCGGCCTTGAAAACACCGATATTCACGATGATCACAGACTGGAATACCGCAATGATCTGGGTTATCGCGTTATTAAAAACTAGGGAATGGAACTATGGAAAACCGTTTTAACCTGATCGACGAACCCTGGATACCTGTGGCTGATCATGGTCGTGTCAGTCTTAAGCAGATATTTAGCAACTCGGAATACCGCAGTCTTGGCGGGAATCCGGTGCAAAAAATTGCTTTGCTGAAGTTGTTGCTAGCGATAGCCCAGGCTGCAGCAACACCGAAAAACGAAACTGAGTGGAAAGAACTCGGCGCTAAAGGATTGGCGGATCGTTGTTTGGCTTATCTGGCTAAGTGGCATGACCGATTCTATTTGTATGGGGATAAGCCGTTTATGCAGATGCCAGCGATCAGGGCGGCGAGGGTTCAGCCCTATGGTGCTGTTCTGCCAGAAGTATCTACAGGAAATACCACTGTTTTAAGCCAGGTGCAGGTGCAGCGGGTGTTGGATGATGGTGGCAAAGCGTTGTTGCTATTGACGCAGATGGGTTTCGCTTTGTCTGGTAAAAAAACAGATAACAGCGTGGTTTTGACACCTGATTATACTGGAAAGCGAAATGATAAAGGAAAACCGTCGACTGGAAAACCGGGTCCATCAGTCGGCCATATGGGGTTGCTTCATAATTTTCTGATTGGCAAGGATATACAGCAAACCTTATGGCTGAATCTATTTACTGTCCAACAACTCGGGCAAATGAATCTCTATTCGGAGGGGGTTGGTTGTGCGCCTTGGGAGTGGATGCCAGAAGGCGAGGACTGTGATCAGGCAAGAAGACTCAAGAGCTCCTTGATGGGAAGGCTATTGCCCGTTAGCCGGTTTTGTTTGATTGCAGAGGATGGCTTGCATTATTCGGAGGGAATTGCCCACGCTAGCTACAAAGAGGGAATGGTTGATCCCAGCATGGCCGTCAATTACTCAGGCAAGGAGCCAAAAGCCCTATGGGTTGATCCTGAAAAACGACCGTGGCGGGAGCTGACAGCACTACTTGGTTTTTTTGAACAATCAGATGTTCAGGGCTTTCAGAGTTGGCAGGTGCGTAGTGGTCTGGATAGGGCTTGTCATTCAGTAGAAGCCTTTGCCATCTGGTCGGCTGGCTTGAGGGTCAGCAGTAACGCAGGCGAGCAATATGCATCTGGTAGTGACGACTTTGTGGAGTCTCAGGTTTGGCTAAATAGCGAAATTCTAGGGGGTATCTGGTTCAGCCAGCTTAAACATGAAATGGACACGCTCAATGACCTTGCTAAGAATTTATTTGGCCGTGTCCAAGCATACTTTAAAGCACAAACCGTTGATGGAGGCAAGATTGCTCCGCGAGCAACTCAGCTTTTCTGGCAGCTCTGTGAGCGAGATTTTCAGGATCTGGTAGATCAGTGCGCTCAGGCTGAGGAGGCTGCACTTCAACGCCGAAATCTTCGCAGGCGCTTCGCAAGTTACATTCACCAAGCCTATGACACATTCTGCCCCCGCGACACAGCCAGGCAACTGGATGCCTGGGCCAGTTGTCGCCCGAATAACAGCAAATACTTGAAACAGGAGGCATGACTATCATGCAAGAAGATCAACAAGCTAAATCCGAGGATAAAGGAAAAAGCCGTGAACAGCGGTTCGTCGAAACTGTGATGGCTAAATGTCTAAACGACAAAGGCATGGCAGCTCGGCTGCGGCGAGCTGATAACCCAGCTACAGAATACCAAAGCTGGGAGTTGTTAGGCTGGTTCGGTGTAAATATTGAAAAAGACCATGAGCGGCTTCCGTTTGTCACGATTGCTGCGGCCATATCCAAGGCAAAGGCCGAGCGTAATGGCAGTATGACTCTTGGTAAGGCGATTCTGGCTTGCTATGACAACGACCGCGACAGCGGACAGGCAAAAGCGCGACTACGACGACTGCTGGCATGTAATGACCTGGGGGAGGCTTGCCGTATCCTGAGATCCGTATTGACGTTGATTGACAGCAAAGTAGGTCAACCACTGGATTATGTTCGATTACTGAGGCAGTTGAAGTACTTTGGCCAGAAAACCAAAACCCAGTGGGCGCAAGAGTTTTACGGGCAACCTGCTGAATCCGAGGGCAAGGAGGGCGCTGCATGACTATGTTCGCCAGTGTGTTGCATCTGGATCGACGCGCAGTCAAAGCATTGCGAATTACCGATGCTTACTCCTTGCATCGGGTCGTGTATAGCCTTTACGAGGATGTACGCGATAACGAGCAGAAACAAGCCAGTACGGCCAGCGGCATTCTCTATGCAGACCAAGGTGGAGACATCCGGGGAAGGAAGATCCTGATGTTGGCTAACCGCGAACCATTGCATGCAGTGGAAGGAGAGCATGGTGAAGTACATAGCAAGCCGATCCCAGATGATTTCCTGGGTCACACTCAGTACCGTTTTAAGGTGATCGTCAATCCAACCCGCCGTGACAACTCTAGCCGCAAGCTAGTCACTGTGCGTGGACGTGAAGAAGTTGCTCACTGGTTTGCCGAGCGCGCTACCCAGAGTTGGGGGTTTGAAGTTGTACGCCTACATTTGCAGGTAGACAAAATTGACGTGCTGCAATTTAAAGACAAGCAACAGCGGCAGATCACAATTGGGCAGGCGCATGTTCAGGGTTTACTCAGGGTGACCAACAAAGAGCAGTTTGCCCACAGTTTTACCCAAGGCATAGGCCGCGCCCGCGGTTATGGCTGCGGTCTGCTGCAAATTGTTCCTGTTATTGAAAATCCGTTCGATTAAATAACTTTTTTATAAGGAAAATCAAAATGACGAATACATATACCAACACCCGTATCGAATACCATATCTTGCAATCCTTCCCGGTTACTTGTCTGAATCGGGATGACGTCGGTGCCCCCAAATCTGCCATTGTCGGTGGTGTGCCTCGCGCCCGCGTTAGCTCACAGTGCTGGAAGCGGCAAGTGCGCATGGCAATGCAGGAGTTTGGTGTCAAACTCGGCATTCGTACCAAAAAAGCAGAAGAAATGTTCGTGAAGGCTTGTCTTGATGCGGGTGCGAACGAAGTCCAGGCCCTTGCTTGCGGTGCTAAGATCGCATCGCAATTGGTAGATGACACCTTGCTATTCATAAGTGCAACAGAAGCGCAAGCTTTTGCAAGTTATGCATTGGAGCATGGATTTGATGACAGCAAAATTAAAGATAAAGAGTTGGCTAAGGTGGCAAAAAAAGCACTGAATCCAGCTGTTGATTCATTAGATATAGCTCTATTTGGCCGAATGGTTGCTAAGGCTGCCGATATGAATGTGGAAGCCGCAGCCTCCTTCTCGCATGCAATCTCCACACACAAGGTCAGCAACGAAGTGGAGTTCTTTACGGCGCTGGATGATCAACAGGACGAGCCGGGCTCTGCACACATGGGCAGTCTGGAATTTAATTCGGCGACATACTACCGCTATATCAGCCTGGATCTTGGGCAGCTGGCGCAAACGATGGGTGAAGCTGATCTGAAAGAAGCCATTGCAGCCTTTACCAAAGCATTATTTGTAGCGGTTCCCAGTGCTCGCCAGACAACGCAGTCTGGTGCCAGCCCATGGGAGTTTGCCCGCGTGATGGTTCGGAAGGGACAGCGCCTGCAGGTCCCGTTTGAAACACCGGTTAAAGCACGGGATGGTGGCTACCTTCAAAGCAGTATTGATGCATTGAAAAACTACCTCGACAAGAAAGAAAAGCTGTCAGGCTCTTTGTTTGGCAAGCAGGCATCCTATGACTGGGGCGAAGATGACAGTTGCACTATTGATGCCTTGGTGGAGTCTCTGCAGGCGCATGTCTCTGACAGCCCAGTGCAGTGAGGTGAGCCATGAATGATCCCTATTTGCTGCTATGGCTGGAGGCTCCACTCCAGTCATGGGGGCATGATTCAAAGTTTGGACGGCGTGATAGCCTCGACTTCCCCACCAAGTCCGGCGTCTATGGCTTGCTCTGTTGTGCGCTTGGTGCAGGTGGAAAGCAAGTGGAGCGCTTGGCGCAATGGGCAGATCGTGACATGCAAGTCCAAGCGTTTGTGCCCATTGACAAGCAAGGTGAGCCATTGCCTCGCCAGCCATTGATGCGGGATTTTCAAATGGTGGGCAGTGGATATGACGATCATGATCCCTGGCAGAGCTTGTTGATACCAAAAACCAGTGAAGGTAAAAAAGCTGTGGGTGGCGGAACTAAAATGACCTACCGTTATTACCTGCAGGATATGGCTTTCGCCGTACTTTTGCAGGGGCCGAAAGAGGAATTATCTGAGCTGGAAGTAGCCCTGCAAAACCCGGCATGGGATCTGTATCTGGGCCGGAAGAACTGTGTGCCTACCGAATTCATTGCGCAGGGTATTTATGCGGATGCGGAGCAGGCCATGAATAAGGTCAAGCAATTGGCCGAGTCTAAAGGAAGGTTAGCTGTATTCAAGGTGCTTCAGGGTGAGCATGACGGTGAGGTATTGACCCTGAATGATGTTCCTGTGCAGTTTGGTGAGCACAAGCTCTATCGTGATCGCCGGGTCACTGTAATATCGGTGGAGTAACCATGGCGGCCGGACAGCGTCTGTTTGTCAAGGTGACCCGGGAATCCCTGCCTCAGGTAAAGGATAAATACCCTTTCCTATACCTGGAGCGGGGAAGGCTGGAGATTGATGACAGCAGTATCAAGTGGATTGATTCCGAAAACAATGTCGTCCCCTTACCGGTGGCAACACTCAATGCATTGCTGTTGGGGCCAGGCACCAGCATTACGCATGAAGCAGTGAAAATCGCTACGGCGGCCAACTGTTCAGTCTGCTGGGTGGGAGAGGATAGCTTGCTGTTTTATGCGGCTGGCTTTCTGCCAACCGCAGACACAAGAAACTTAAAAAAACAGCTTGAACTGTCTGCCCACCCTGAAAAGTCACTGGCTGTTGCTCGACGCATGTTTGCGCATCGTTTTCCTGATGCTGATTTGGATGGGAAAAGTCTCAAAGAAATGATGGGTATGGAGGGGCATCGTGTTCGAGCTTTGTACCAGGCGAAAGCGCAGGAATATCAGGTTGGCTGGAAGGGGCGGCAGTTCGTACCGGGAAAGTTTGAAACCAGCGATGTCACCAATCAGGTGCTAACCGCCAGCAATGCTGCCTTGTATGGCATTCTTTGTTCGGCGGTTCATAGCATGGGTTACTCGCCACATGTTGGTTTTATTCATTCCGGCAGTCCCTTACCTTTCATTTATGATTTGGCTGATTTATATAAAGAACATCTTTGCATTGATCTGGCTTTTGCACTAACACGTGATATGGCTGGCCGATACAATAAACAAAAAGTATCTGCCGCATTTCGTGCGCGTGTGGTAAACATGGATCTGCTAGCCAGATTGGCCGACGACATTGCTGTTGTGCTGGGAGAAACGAAAAATGCTCGTAGTCGTGGCAAATGACCTACCTCCCGCTGTGCGCGGGCGAATGAAGTTGTGGTTTGTCGAGCCAAGAGCCAATGTGTTCGTGTCCGGTGTGAAAGATTCGGTTGCCAAAACGGTGATCGAATATTTATGCAAGCATTGCCCACCAGAGTCGGGAGTTATGATTTTCCGTTCCCTCCCTAAGCCTCCGGGCTATGAAATCCGTACCATCGGCCCTACCAGGAAGCAATTGGTGGAGGTTTCTGGACTTCAATTGGTCATTGAAACCCTGAAAAACTCATAAACTCAATATCTTGAGTTGTCAGGTAGGCTCTTTTACAATATGTTGGTGTCTTCCCCACGCCCGTGGGGGTGTTTCTAACGGCGTATGAAACTAATCACCGCGTAGAACGTCTTCCCCACGCCCGTGGGGGTGTTTCTATCAGAGTTATCGCAGCCGACATACACGCATAGTCTTCCCCACGCCCGTGGGGGTGTTTCCACCTGTAAGTATACCAGTTTGCGGGAGGTTTTGTCTTCCCCACGCCCGTGGGGGTGTTTCCCCCGAAGGTGTCGGCCTTCGAGGTTTCTTGCTGTCTTCCCCACGCCCGTGGGGGTGTTTCTGGCTGCCAGCTATTCGTACCACCGCAGTTTCTGTCTTCCCCACGCCCGTGGGGGTGTTTCTCAGACCCAATGGCCTGCTGGGAAGCTGTAGATGTCTTCCCCACGCCCGTGGGGGTGTTTCCTTGTAGGATTAATACAAGTTAAACTTGTAGGCGTCTTCCCCACGCCCGTGGGGGTGTTTCTATGGTGCAGCATGAGGTACCTAATCCAAGGCGGTCTTCCCCACGCCCGTGGGGGTGTTTCCACCTATTAAGCCATCCCGTATAGTGGTCTGGTGTCTTCCCCACGCCCGTGGGGGTGTTTCTAAAGCCATCGACAAGGCTTTCATCACGCATTTGTCTTCCCCACGCCCGTGGGGGTGTTTCTGACCAGCTTTTCATCGCGCGCCGCTATGATGTGTCTTCCCCACGCCCGTGGGGGTGTTTCCAAGATGGGTTATGTATCTGCCCGGCTTGCTACGTCTTCCCCACGCCCGTGGGGGTGTTTCCGCCTCAAGCGCTTGCACACCAGGCACAGAAAGGTCTTCCCCACGCCCGTGGGGGTGTTTCTGTCGATCATTAGGTTGTTCATGCCTGATTACCGTCTTCCCCACGCCCGTGGGGGTGTTTCCGTCTGGCAGGACGCGGTTCTCACGGTCAATCAGTCTTCCCCACGCCCGTGGGGGTGTTTCCCAGAGAGCCAGGTGATAACCCCTTGGTGTTCTGTCTTCCCCACGCCCGTGGGGGTGTTTCTCGGTGATAAGCGGCGTGGTGATGTTCACCGCCGCATAGGCGGCTTAGAAAATTAACGTCGTTTAGTCTCTAGCTCAGTATGATTTCTGGAAATGTTGTAAAAGTAAATTTAAGGTTTATTCTGCTTTGCATAAGGTTATAATCAGTAGATTGTTAATGCTCATCGAGACTTTTCAGGATGAAATCACATTCCTCTACACAGTTCACAGCAAGCACAGTGCCGCAGCGCCCATTGAACCCTAGCCCTCTTGAAATGATTATCTACAACTATGAAGTAAAGGCTCACGCTTTTCATAGTGATAAAAGTAAATCTGCACCCAAGAATGAGACCTCTAAAGCAAAACAAGAGCGTACCGCAAAGCATCAGAGAGACTGGCAGCACTTGCGTTTAGAGCGACGAAAAATAGCCGCACACTTCAAACTACAAACTCAGCTCACTCAGTATCGTGAGGCGAATAGCCAAAGGAGTGTGGAACAGCTCATGGCTGAAGATCATCACCCAACGAAACGATTGGGCAGGAATCTTAGAGCTATTGGTGAAGCAAAGCCAACAAGCTTTCATGAAGCTCATCACATTATTCCTGGAGTGGGACGCTACGAGCAATTCAAAATGGAGGAGTGTCGTTTAAACCTTCACTTGTATGGGTATGGGATTAATGATCCGTTTAATGGGGTTTGGTTACGAAACTACGAAAAGAATCGCCCTGATGATTGGGCAACACCAGAGTCACCGTCACATAGGCCAATGCATACTCGAAGCTATGAAAATTGGATTGCAGAGCACTTTTTAAGCGACAATTTACCTGAAAGCATTTTTCTAAATCGCCTAAGGAACGTCAAAGTTATGCTGAAAACTGGTACTCACCCGCAACGAATATTGCAGAAGCAGTCCAATCCGGGGCAAACGTCATGATTTACCGCCTAAAACGTCCAGAGGATTCTTACGAAGTGGTGCAGCTGAGCCTAACTGTGCTGGCAAAACTGATCAATGACCCTGGCTATCAAATCGTCCGAAAGCTCTCGAGCTCATGTATCAAATTGTCAGATCGCTGGGTGACGCCTAGCTGTATAGCTCACCCTTACTATGCAACGCATCCTCTCACCGATATATCATTTTGGGGGAATTTCTTGGTCTTGAACCGCATAGCATTCGATGCGTTATCAGCGCATATTGCGGCTAATGGTGAATTTCTGCCTATTAATGTAGAAGGCTATGATCTTACCTTATTCAATTGCACAATGCTGGGTGCTGAGGTGAAAGAGCAGAGCCTGATTAAGTATCAGGATGGTTTCCCATTTGGTCTTGAGACGTTGGTATTTGACGAATCAGACGTAGCAGGTAAGGTGATTTTCAAATCAGAACTTCAAGGTTGCAAAGCCTTGTATGTGTCCAAAGCATTTAAAGAGCTTTGCGAAGCTCATAGCCTTACCGGAGTTTTGTTTGATGAAAATCTGCTGAATGTTTTTTAAGCGGATTATAGCTGATGAGATGAGAGGCAGTCATTGAGTGGCTCTATGTCGTTTTCGGTTGTGAGCAAGCCAAACCCGTCGGATTTCACGGGTTTGGCGGGTGGCAATTACCCCGGCACATCCAAAATCCGCAGCGCCATTTGCAAATGCTCGGCACAGTGTACGCCCAGATCGGTGAGGTAGCCACCGTCTGGTTGGGTCAGTAAGCCTTTGTGGTGCAGGCGGGCAATGGCGGCTTTGGTGGCCTCGTCGGCGTCTTTGTGGACTTTCAGCCCTTCGCGCACACTGTCGAGGTTGTACAGGTTCAGAATACGGATTTCAGCATTGAGTTCGGGGGTAATAGGCATAGCGCTTCCTTGGTTCTTATTCTTATCCAACCTTAGTTGGTTTTGCTGGTTTTACCATGCCGTAATGAAAAAATTTAGCGTTTGGCCGAAAGTGCCTGCCCCAGGCTTACGAAATATCGAAACCAGTGCGCGCTAAGTGATTGCAGTAGCTCTGCATCCGGATAGGCGCCCGCTTTGGCCAGCTCGCTTTGGCGGGTACCACTGACCAGAAAGTGGTTTTTCAGTGGCTGGGCTTGCAGCATGGCTTCAAAAGCACGGGCGCACAGCTCTTCCGGTTGGGATAAGTAAAGTTGGTTTCGTTGACGGTCCAGCTCAGCGCAGTGCACAAACCAGCTGCTGGGCTGGTTGCCATCGGGCGAGAGCAGCAGGGTTTTGAACCCTTCCAACAGCAGCTGGTTCAGCGGATGCGGCTTGATGCGGTGTGGGTGCAAAAAGCAGCGACTGGCAAAGTGTTGATTGCCGGCTTCAATGAACACCTTGCCGGCAATGTAATGATCAAAGGCATGAAACCATTCATGCGCCAGGCTGCCGGCACCGGCATTTTTCGCCAGCGCTAAAATACGACCACGCGGTTGGTAGTGGGCACAGACACCGGGCTGACCGCCAATGCCAAAGGTCAGTGTGAGGGTTTGATTCAGTGACAGCACTTGCTCCGGCACTTGCAGCAGTTGTTGCAAATCGCACAGCGCATCAAAGAACAGATTGGCGGCACGCTGCTGTTCTGCGGCAGTGACCCAGCGGCCAATGCGCATACCGCGAAAGCCGAACAGTTTCACTATATCGACAAAACTAACATCAGCTCCGGCCCTGTGGTTAGGGCCGTTGCGGTAAAAATCCTGGTCTAATCGACTCACTCTGAGGTGCACCCTCTTTGAAAGTAGCAAGGTTATACCTTACTGCAAGAGGGATGCAACCGATCAGCTTTAACTGACTCGCACCGACACCACCGAGTTTTCCACGCCAAGTGGCGTGGGCCGGTAACCATCGGCCTGCCAGTCGTTGTCGTACTGCTCGTTGCCGGCCTCATCCAGCAGGCAATAACGGAATTCAAAGTCGTCCTGCTGATCGGTGGGCAGCTCCAGCACGGTTTTGAAGCCACCATTTTTTAACCGCTTCAGGGGCTCCTTTTGCCAACCCTGGGCTTCACACAGCAGATAGGCGCTGCTGGCCGCTTTGGCGGCTTCGGCCGGGATCTCAAAAGTCACTTTCACCACAGGGCGGCTTTTCAGAAATTGTTTCTTCAAGGGCATTGGGATCTCCTTAGTGCAACAGTTCATAGTGCAGCAGTTCATCAGGCCCTGCTGCCTGGCTTTGGTGCAAAAAGCACCATCAGCAGGCAGCGACAACAGCTTTGCAGTTGGTTTTAACCGCTACTGGCAAGGAATACAGAAACTGTGCCAGCTTGGCAGTTGCTGGCTATGCTGCCAGCGCAGCATGACAGCAGCGTGACAAAACCCGGCCAGATGACCGGGCTGATTAAGCATAGCAGAGACTCAGCGCAGCGGGGTGGCGTGCGCCGCGCCGCGGAATACGGCATTGATGTACAGCAGGTGCATGCCATAGACATAGGCGCGGAAATTCGGCTCCTGGGTAAAGGCGATCACCTGGCCACGGCCCAGCGGTTGTACCATCAACAGCGGCTTGTGGGCAATTTGCAGCCGGTTTTCATCCCAGACAAAGCCACCGGCCAGCAAGTCATCCGGGCCTTTGAAACTGACCACATTGCGCCCTTGGTTGATCCGAAGCGGCTGATACACCTGATTACCCACATAGATGCTGCGCACCGTCGGGGCGATGCCGGCGGTCAGCCAGTGGTTTTGATCGACACTGGCATTGGCCAGGAACCCTGGCACCCAATCGGGATCGACCCGGTAGGGCTCCAGCATCGCTTGCAGTTCCTGTTGCTCAGCCAGCAAGCGCCCCGGTACCCGCGGTTCGTCCAGTGGCTTTTCCTGCTCACTGACCCGATACTCCCGTTTACTGGCCAATAACGGTTGTTCGCCTTCCAGCAGCCATTCGGTGGCATTGCCAAGCGCTATCAGTACACCGCCGCGTTCCACAAAGTGGCGCAGATTGTTCTGGCCGGTTTGGCCAAGGGCAGCGCTGAAGCCAGCCCGGCTGGTTGCCGGCAAAATGAGTACCTGGTAGTGGCTTAGATCCGCAGCGCGTAATTGGGCGGGCCGAATGGCGGTCACCGGGTAACCGATGCCTTGCTCCAGCACAAAGCGGGCACTGCCGGCGCTGAGTGGATTGGTCGGCTCGTCCCAGATCATGGCCACTTGTGGCGCATGCAGGGTTTTGACATTCATCGAGCCAAAGTTGGGACCATCCAGCACCCAGCTGCTGTCAATGCCTTCTACCATGGCGCCACTGTCGGCTGCCAGCCGTTGCACCAGCCCGGTCAGTTCGCTGGGGTTATCGGCCCGGCTGAGTATCAAGGTACCTGCCGGGTAACGCTTGCCATTTTGATGGGTAAAGGGCAGATCACTGCTGCGCAAATGCAGGCCCTGTTGCAGTGCCCGGCTCATAAAGCGGGCACTGGCCATATCGCCCCAGGGCACCAGGTAGCCAAAGCGTGCCTCTGGCTGCTGCACGCTACCAGCCAGCACGGTCTCTGGCCCTACACGGCTGGCGCTGACCCGAACTGGCCGGTTGCAGCGGTCAAGCTCCAGATTGTACATCAAAGGCAGCGACCAGGCGGTGACGTCATAAATTTGATCGGGCAGGTTGTTGGCGCGGCGCTCTTCCTGGCGGGCGATAAAATCGCGGTCCATCGGCACCGTATCATCCAGCAGGGTACGGATCAGGTGATAGCTGGGTTGATGGGTGTGCACGATGTAGGCACCTGGTTGGTAGCTGTTGCCGCAGGCACGAAAGCCTTCCATCGCCTGGTCGACTTCAATGCCATGCTGGGTTAACACGCCCATCAGCTTCTGATGGCCAGCAATATCACGCTGCGCCGGAAAAATGTAACTGCGAATGCCGTCTTTCTCGCCTTGCTGGCTGGCCGACAGGCGGTATTGGTAGAAGTTTTGCAACAAGGTATCGGCCTCGCGGCTGGCGGTTTCCAGCGTGGCTTTGAAGGCGACAAAGTTGCGCTGTACCCCATCGGCGAAGGTCAGGATGGTGCCATCGCGTTTGCGGAACTGATGACCTCGGGCCGAGGCCATTTCATAGGTCATGGCAATGCTGCCGTAATACAGCGGCCAGCTGGCACCATAACCCGGGTAGAAGGCATCAAAAATTTCCCGGGTAAAGTAGTCGTAACCCAGCTCGTCAAACCAATGGGCGTTGTTCTGGCCAATCTTGTGCAGCACAGCGCGTTGTGCTGCCTGAATATGGGGGTTGTAGGGTTCGGCTTCCGGGCTGAAGTAATAGCCCATGTCGCCGCCCATTTCGTGCGAGTCGACAAAAATCAGCGGGTACATCTGCTGCAGGGCTTGCACCCGGCCCCGGATTTCTGGCTGCGTCAGCGAAATCCAGTCGCGGTTCATATCGAACAGGTAGTGGTTGGTGCGGCCATTGGGCCAGGGTTCATTCTGCTCGGCCGACAGGCGGTCGCTGGAGTGCGCCAGGCCAACGGTGGCGTAGTAGCGGCTGACAAAGCGGTGGTGGCCATCCGGGTTTTGCAGCGGATCAATGTACACCAGGGTGTTGGCCAGTATGGCCTGGGTGCGTTCACTGCGATCGGCCAGCAAGTGGTAGGCCAGCGCCATGGCCGCATCGGCCGGGCTGATTTCATTGCCATGCAGGGTACTGGCAATCCAGACGCTGGCAGGCAGCCGTTGCAGCAAGGCGCGGGCCTCGGCGGTGGGTAAGCTGCGCGGATCAGCCAGGCGGCGCATATCGGCTTCAATGTTATCCAGCCGCGCCATATGGTCTGGGCTGCCGATCACCGCATAAAATAACGGCCGGCCCTGCCAGCTGGTGGCATAAGGCACCAGCCGCACCTGCTCCGGATGGTCTTTAGCCAGCTGCTCAAAGTAGCGGGCAATGGCAGCGGGCTCTGAAATGCGCGCACCCAGTGGGTAGCCCAGTACCTGCTCTACGGTAGCGACAGCAGGATTGTGGTCGCTGCCTGGAAAGTGGGGCGTACTCACTGGCTCGGCGGCAAAGGCGGGTAAACAGCAGGCCAGTAGCCAGAAGAGGGGGCGGCTTAAGTTTGGCATCAATGTCTCACAAAAAAACGAAAATTATCCTCACCCTAAAGGGCGAACCGGGTACCGGCAAGAGCCGTTCTGAGCGGTTGCGATAAATACAGGCCGGGATGCGGCTGATGCCAACTGTCTGCGACCACGGTCGGAGGAAAAAATGAGTCACTGCGCAACAAAAGTCAGCTATCTTTAACTGCATGAGGCAGAAACGATAATTCAAACCACAAGCCTTGTGTATAGGAGACGCGGATGAACTTTTTTTCAACAGTCGCTGGCCGTTTGCTGACGATACCACTGCTGGCCTTAATTGGCTTTCTGTTGTTGGCCTCCGTAGCGCTAAACGCGCTCAACCGCAGCCTTATCGAAGGCCGTGAAGCCCGGGTGATGGCCATTATTGAAGCGGGCTTGCATCTGGTGCAGCATTACCAGCAGTTGGAAGCCAGTGGCGAGCTCAGCACCGAGCAGGCGCAGCAGCAAGCATTGCAGGCCATTAAAGCCATCCGCTACGATGGCACTGAGTACATCTGGATCAACGATATGGGGCGGCCTATTCCGCGGATGATTATGCACCCAACCGTACCCAGCCTGGATGGTACCATCTTGGACCGTCCCAACTTTATGCATGCGACCCAGATGCGCAGTAAAGATGGTCGTCAGTCGCAGCGGCTGGATAATGCCAATCTGTTTGTCAGCTTTGTCGATGCGGTCAATCGTTATGGTGCTGGCTTTGTTGAGTATGAGTGGCCTAAACCTCTGGCCGGTGGCGGTGTCACTGAGCAGCGCTATACCAAGCTTTCTTTTGTGGATAGAGATCCAAAGTGGGGCTGGGTGCTGGGATCCGGCATTTACATTGATGATGTCAAAGCGGCGTTTTGGGCAGTGGCTGCCCGTATTGCCCTGGTGGTGGTGTTGATTATCGCGGTAACCGTGGGGTTATCCTTGTACATCCGGCAGTGGCTGCTCGCACAATTAGGCGGGGAAGTGGCTTCTGCCCGGGCTCTGGTACGCCAGGTGGCCGGCGGTGATTTCCGGGCCGAATTTGCACTAAAGCCCGGTGATAACAGCAGCTTGCTGGCAGCATTGAGTGGCCTGGTGCAGCGATTGCGGGACATCATCCGCCAGCAAACCGAGATGGCGGAGCAATTGGCTGAACAATCGGAAATGCTGGATGATACCAGCCAGCAAACCCAGCAGATCTTGCAAAGTGTGATGGACCAAACCGCGCAGGTAGCCACCGCGGTCAGTGAAATGACGGCAACTTGCGAAGACATGGCGCGCAATGCTGCTACCGCAGCTCAGTCGGCCCGGGAGGCCGATCAGCAAACCCGCTCCGGCACCAAGGCGGTGGAAGACACCATTTTGGCGATTGAAGCCTTAAAACAGAAAATTGAGCAGGTGGGTGAGGTGATCCAGCAGCTGTCGAAGCGCAGTGAAGAAGTGGGGGCGGTCACCGATGTGATTGGCAACATTGCTGAGCAAACCAATTTGCTGGCATTAAATGCCGCCATTGAAGCAGCCCGGGCCGGCGAGATGGGCCGTGGCTTTGCGGTAGTGGCCGATGAAGTGCGCACCCTGGCCAGCCGCTCGCAGGAGTCGACGCAAGGCATTAATCAGCGCATTCAGGACATCCAGCACGACTCCGAACAGGCAGTGCAGTCGATGGCTTCCAGCCAGCAGGAAACCGAGCAAACCATTGAGCGTTCACAGCAAGCCGGCAAAACGCTGGCGCAGATCAATCAGGCGGTATCCAGCATCACCGATGTCAATGATCAGCTGGCCAGTGCGACCGAAGAGCTGGCCACAGTATCTGCCAATATCAACGAGAATATGGAACACATTGCCAATGCAGTGCAGGATACCACCGCCAAATCGACTGAACTGTCTGGCGCCAGCCAGCAATTGCGCAGTATGGCAGCACGAATGAAGGCATCGTTGCAGGGTTTTAAGCTGTAAAGCTTCAGCAAGAGAAGGCCAGGCAATGCCTGGCCTGTGGCATCATTATAAATACTGTTGCAGAAATTTCAGATAGGCTTCCTGGGCGGAAATACGGTTTTCCCGGCGCAGGAAACCATGGCCTTCGTCCGGGAACAACAAGTACTCGACCGGAACGCCCTGAGCGCGGATGGCTTCGACCATTTCATCGCTTTCGACTTGCAGCACGCGTGGATCATTGGCGCCTTGCACCACCAGTACCGGCTTTTGCACCCGATCGGCATGAAACAGCGGTGAAATGCGGTGCAAGCGTTCGCCATCCACGGCCGGATCGCCGAGCTCGGCATAAAGTGACTCGCGAAACGCTTCCCACCAGGGTGGAATGCTTTCTAAGGTACGTACCCAGTTGGTGACTCCAAAAATATTGATGCCTACTTCAAACTCATTGGTAAAGGCCATCGCCGCCATGGTGAGGTAACCGCCATAGCTGCCACCCATTACACCAATGCGATCCGGATCAACCCAATCCAGGCTTTGCAGGTAGTACTTGCCGTAGACAATGTCCTGCAAGTCGTCTTCGCCATGGCGGCGATCATCCAGATGGTAGAAGGTTTTACCAAAGCCGGACGAGCCGCGGTTATTGACCGACAGCACTGCATAGCCATGATTGACCAGATGCTGGATCAGTGGATTGTAACCGGTGCGCGACTGGCCACCCGGGCCACCGTGGATCCAAATCATCGCCGGTACTTTGTGGTCGCTGCTGGCCTGATGAGGTTTGTACTGCAAAGCAGGCACCACCAGGCCATCAAAGCTTTCAAAACGAATCACTTCGCTCATCACCAGGTGGTTTTCATCCATCGCCGGGTTCAGTGCTTCGGTCAAGCGCTTGGCTGTTGGCGTGCCCAGGCGCCAGACAAACAGATTGGAAGGGCTGTTATCGGCATTTAAGTAAAAGCTGAGGATGCTGCTGTCGTGCGAGAAGTTGATACCACGAAAGTCGCCGGCTGGCAGTTCTGGCAACTGCAAGGGTTGGCCTGTTTGCTGATCGGTAATGCTGATTCTGGTGCTGGCATCGGCATTAATGGCTTCTACCCGGTAGCGGTTGTCTTTGCTGTAGCCGATGTAGCTGATGTCCCAATCGGCTTCGCTGTACAGTTGCTGCTCGCCAGTGACCAGATCATGGCTGTAGGCCCGGACAAACTCGGAACCTGCGTTGGAGCCAAAAATCAGCGTGTTGCTGTCGCGACTAAAGCCATACACCGTATGGGAAATATTGCCCTCATGCGGGGTGATTAATTGCGGTTGATGCGGCTGCTCTTGCAAGTCGAGCAAATAGACGTTGTCATCGGCATTGTGGCGCACTTTCATCAGTGACAGCCAGCGGCCGTTATCACTGATGGCGGTGAGCATAAAACCATCGTTGTTTTCGAACACCAGTTCGCGTTGATAGTCGTCACTGTTGTAGCGATACAGGTCGAAATAGCGGTTATCGCGTTCGTTGCTGCTGACCCAGAAAGAGCCATCATTACTCCAGCCCATAAAGCTGGCTTTTAAGTTATCACCAGGCGTGAGATCCCGGATGCCGCCATCCAGCTCCCGCACATACAGATGGTGCAGTTCATTGCCGCCCTGATCGGCGGTAAAGAGCACCCGGTCATCCTTGGGAAACCAGCCGATAGGGAATTGTGGATCGCTGTCGGAAGCTGTTAGCGGTTGCCAGTGACCACCATCCAGGCTGACTTTGTACAGATTAAAAACGCCGCTTTCATCCGAGGCCACCAGCAGTGCATTCTGGCTGTGATTGATGTCATTGCCAAGGTAGCTGCGGGTAACAAAGAACTCCTGGGCACTGTAACTTGGAATGGCCATGCTGTCGGTGGTGTTGATGGTGGTGCTATTGGTTTGGGGAGGCTGGCCGCAAGCAAGCAGCAAAGCCGCGACCGCAACGGCTGGCAGCAAGCGCAACCCTGAGAATGAATGGTGCATGCAGATTTCCTTTTCTTGTACTGGTAAAAATAAAGTGGTGAAAAAGTAATCTACGCCAGCTGACCACTAAATACAAATCTTTGCTGGTAACAAGATGTATTGCAACAATTTACAGCTGCCAGGCGCGGAAATTGCGGCCTTTCATTTTGTCGTGATTGAGGATTTGCAGTGCTTTTTTCGCCGCACTGCGTTTCACCGCCACATAGGCCCACAAATCATGCAGCTGAATTTTTCCAACGTCCTCAAAGGCGATTTGCTGATCGCGGGTTAAAGCACCGACAATATCGCCGGGGCGCAGTTTTTGCTTTTTACCGCCCTGGATCTGGAGGGTGACCATCTCGGCTTTGGCCGGCGCTTGATCCAGTAAGCTGAGAGGCGGCAGAGGTTGTAGTTGGATAGCATCGCTCAGTGTGTCCTGCAGCAGGCTTAGTTTGTAGTCGTCCTTGCTATCGGCCAGGGTCACGGCCAGGCCTTTGGCGCCGGCGCGGCCGGTGCGGCCAATGCGATGGGTGTGGGTGTCGGTATCGTGCGCCAGCTCGGCATTGATCACCAGGTCCAGTTCGCTGATATCCAGGCCACGGGCGGCCACATCGGTCGCCACCAGAATACGGGCGCTTTTATTGGCAAATTGCAGCAGGGTCTGGTCGCGGTCTTTTTGCTCCAAATCGCCATGCAAGGCTTTGGCACTAAACCCCTGTTGCTGCAGCGCATCGGCCAATTGCTGGGTCACCCGTTTGGTGTTGCAGAACACCACGCAGCTGGCCGGTTGCAGCTGCTGCAATACCAGCATGACTGCCTGCTCGCGTGAGCTGCTTTCCAGTGCATAAAACTGCTGCTCAATGCTACTGGTTGCCTGGCTGCTGCTGACCGAAACCCGCACCGGCTGCTGCATCAGGCTGGCTGCCAATTGTTCGATTTTGTCCGGATAAGTCGCGCTGAATAACAGGGTTTGCCGTTTGGCAGGCATGGCCGCTGCGATACGGGCCACCTCGTCCAAAAAGCCCATATCCAGCATGCGATCGGCTTCATCCAGCACCAGCATGCGCAGCTCGGATAAATCCAGCCGCTGCTGTTGCAGATGATCCAGCACCCGGCCTGGCGTGCCGACAATAAAGTGAGCACCATGCTCCAGCGACAGGATCTGGTGTTTGCTTGGCACACCGCCGCACAAGGTCAGCACCTTGATGTTGTGAATGCTGCGGCCCAAAGTGCGCAGCTCTTTGGCCACCTGCTCGGCCAGCTCCCGGGTTGGGCAGAGCACCAGGCCCTGAATGCGAAAGCGTTTTACCTGCAGGGCGCTGAGCATACCGAGCGCAAAAGCGGCGGTTTTGCCTGAGCCGGTTTGTGCCTGGGCAATCACATCCTTGCCGGCCAAAATAGCCGGCAGGCTTTGCTGCTGAATGGGGGTCATCTGCTGGTAGTTCAGCTCCTGCAAGGTAGAAAGCAGGGCTGGGGCTAACGCAAGGGCGGCAAAATCGGTAACAGGCATCTAATCTGGCTCCGTGACGATGGCAAAGAGCCAGCGGGTTATTTATCGGGCGTTAGTATAGCAGACTTGCACTTTCACAGCATGGCCTTCACAACATGGCCTTTAAATGCGCCACCACGCTGCGGCCAAGTGAGCTTAAATCGTAGCCGCCTTCCAGCATCGAGACGATGCGACCATGGCAGTGGCGGTTGGCCAGTTGTTTCAACTCCCCGGTAAGCCAGGCGTAGTCGTCTTCTTTGAGTAAAAATTGCGACATCTCGTCTTCAGCATGGCCATCAAAGCCGGCAGAGATAAAAATCAGTTCGGGCGCGAAGGCATCCAGCGCAGCAAACCAGCGCTGCTGCACCGCTGCGCGCCATTGCTCACCTTTGCAGCCAGCCGGCAGTGGCAGGTTCAAGATGTGTTCGCTGCTGCTGTCATCGCCACTGTTCGGGTACAGCGCCTGCTGATAGGACGAGCAAAACAGCACCCGCTCGTCATGGCGGAAAATCGCTTCGGTGCCGTTGCCATGGTGCACATCAAAATCCACAATAGCTACCCGCTGCAGCTGGTATTGATCCAGTGCATAGCTTGCGGCGATGGCGATGTTGTTCAGCAGACAAAACCCCATGGCTTGATCAGCGGTAGCATGATGTCCCGGTGGTCGTATTGCACAAAAAGCCTGCTGGTTGTCGGCCTGCATCACTTCATCCACTGCCTGAATGCCTGAGCCTGCCGCCAGCAGAGCGGCTGGCAAGCTTTTCGGTGTCATCGGCGTATCCGGGTCCAGCCAGATCTGGCCTTCGCTGGGCGCTTTGGCAAACAGCTCCTCAATGTACAGCTTGCTGTGTGCCCGGTATAAGTCGCTGACTTCGGCCGGGCGGGCATCGACTTGCTTGATCACATATTCAAGGCCAGAGCGTACCAACTGGTCATTGATGGCATGCAGCCGGGCCGGTTGCTCTGGGTGTTCCGGGTCCGGGTTGTGCAAGGCGCAGCGCGCATGGCTGAATAAAGTCAGTGGCATCAATTACTCCTTACTCTTAGGTGCCAGCGTCAGTTTCAGGGTGATTTCACCTGGCTCATCGGCTGGCAGACGGACAAAGCCGGCTTTTTCAAACACACTCAGCATGGGCTGGTTATCGGCCCGGACATAGGCCAGCATGGCGTCTAAGCCGCGCGCTTTGGCAATGGCGATCATTTCATCCAGCAGCCGTTTGGCCATGCCCTGACCCTGGTATTTCTCCCGGGTAACGAAGGCGACTTCACAGCTGTTGGCCGCAGGCAGCAGGTAATAGCGGCCTACCGCCTGAATCTGCACCGCCGAGCCTTTTTGCCGCACGATGCACAGCGCCAAATCTTTCGATTGATCGACACTGACCAGATTGCAGGATTTTTCCCGGCTCATCTGGGTGGGCACGGCGTTGTAACGCAGTTGCAGGGTTTCTTTGGTGTGCGAATAAAAGAACTCCTGCAAGCGCCGTTCATCGGATGGATTGAGCGGTCGTAAATCAAAGGGTTCGCCGCCAATAATGAGCTCTTTAAAACCCACCTTGCCAAGCTCCGGCACCTCGACCGGGGTTTGCTGCTGATAATGGGGCACCCAGTAGTGCTCGCGTACTTTTTGCAGCAACTGGTGGCGAAACTTGGGGTGGGCAACCCGGATCAGTTCCAGCGCACGTTCGCGGATGCTTTTACCGCGCAAGGAAGCCACACCAAACTCGGTCACCACATAGTGCACATGGGCCCGGCTGGTCACCACGCCGGCTCCTTCGCGGATATGCGGCACAATGCGCGAGGTTTTGCCATCTTCGGTGGTGGAGGGCAGGGCGACGATGGGTTTGCCGCCCACGCTCATCGAAGCGCCGCGACTAAAATCCACCTGGCCGCCAATGCCGCTGTAAAACTGATGCCCTATCGAGTCTGCCACTACCTGGCCGGTTAAATCGACCTCGATGGCGCTGTTAATCGCCATCATGCGCTCGTTGCGGGCAATGTTGGCCGGGGAGTTGACGTATTCGCTGGGGTAAAAGCCAATATGCGGGTTGTGATGGACAAAATCGTACAGCGCCTTACTGCCGACGCAAAAGCTGGTCACGACTTTGCCAGGATGAAAGGTTTTGCGCCGGTTGGTGATCACGCCCTTTTTGATCAGCGCCATAATGCCATCGGTGATCATGTCGCTGTGCACGCCCAGGTCTTTGTGGTTACCCAGGTACTTCAGCACCGCATTGCAGATACGGCCTACGCCGAGCTGAATAGTGGCACCATCCTCGACCAACAGGGCAATGTACTGGCCAATACGCTCACTGACCTCGTTGTCGGTATCCATGGGCGGCAGCTCGGGCAGTGGCTGCTCGCACTCAATGCAAAGATCAATTTGGTCGCGGTGAATAAAGCTTTGGCCATAGGTCACCGGCATGCGTGGATTCACCTGGGCAATCACGGTTTTAGCGGCTTTGGCGGCGGCTGCCACTACATCCACCGATACACCGAGCGAATGGTAGCCGTGTTGATCGGCTGGGCTCACCATAATAAGGGCAGCATCCAATGGCAGAATGTCGTCGGTAAAAAGATGCGGGATATCCGACATAAAGCAAGGGGTGTAATCGGCCCGGCCTTCAGCCACCGCCTGACGGATGGTATCGCCGCCAATGAAGAAGGTATTTACTTTAAAACGGTGCTGCTGGTCCGGGTTGGCCCATTGGTTATCGGAAAGGGTTAGCAACTGGACGATTTCGATATCATGCAGCTGACGGGCATGGGCAATCAGATCGTCCATCAGTGCGACTGGCACAGCCGCATGCGAGCCAATAAAGATGCGCTGGCCGGATTTGAGGTACTGTTTCCAGTCGATACCAAGGGCTGAGGGCATAAGGGCTCCTGTTTTTTTGCAGTATCCATCAGGTGGCAGTAGGTCACCATTCGACTTTAGGTTTAGGTCGACTTTAGGCGATTGCCATCGGCAGCTCAAGCCAACTGTGGTAGGCTAGCCACTATGATACGCATCAATCAACAGTTAGAACTGGCCGACGACGAACTGGAGTGGCAGTTTATCCGAGCCAGCGGCCCGGGTGGCCAGCATGTCAATAAAACATCGACGGCGGTGCAATTGGTGCTGGATATTCGGCAAAGCTCATTGCCCGATTGGCTGAAACAGCGTTTACTGCACCGGGCCGATCACCGCATTACCCAAAGCGGCAAAATTTTAATCAAGTGCCAGCAAAGCCGCAGCCAGGAACAAAACCGGGAGTTGGCGCTGGCGCAATTAACCGAATTGATCGCTGCTGCCGCTGTGCAGCAAAAAAAACGCACCGCCACCAAGCCAACCTATGGCAGTCAGCAACGACGCATTCAGCAGAAAAAACAGCGCGGTGCTACCAAGTCGCTGCGGCAAAATAAACCTCGCCCAGAGTAATTGCGCGCTGCCATAAGGCGTTTAGACTGCTATAGTTGCATTAACCTCGTTTTTTCTGTCCTCTTTCACTATGCGATTATTGCGTTCCTGTTTTTTGAGTCTGATATTGTCTGTTGGTGGCTTTAGCTGGGCCGAAGCTCAGTCTGAGCTGCATTTTTTAACCGAGCACAGTCCGCCATCTCAGTACATCAATGACGCTGGCGAGATTGATGGCGTCACCATTCGATTAATCCTGCACCTACAGCAGCAACTGGATGAGCGGCTTCGTTTTACGCTGCTGCCCTGGGCCAGAGCGCTGGAGCAGGCAAAAGCGGCTCCTAATACAGTGCTGTTTGAAACCGTCCGTACCGACGAACGTGAGCAGCAGTTTCAGTGGGTTGGGCCAGTGAAGTTTTTTGATATGCAGCTGTATACTCTGCCAGAAGTAGTGGTATATCCGGATGACTTTACTCGAGCAAAGCTCAGAGCTTGTGCCTATCGCAGTTCGGCACAGTTGGCCTTCTTTAAGCAGCATGGCTTTGAAGAGGGGCGTAATTTATCGGTGGTGGCCAATGCCCATGAGTGCCTGGTGATGGCTGAACGAGGAAGGGCAGAAGTGATTGCAGTGAACGCATTGCGTTACGGCGAGTGGTTGCAGCTTGGGGATGTCAGACTGCAGCGCTGGCAGCCGCTCTATCACTCGTATCTATATTTGGCATTTTCACCGAGTATCCCGGCGGAGCGGGTAGAACGTTGGCAGGGTGCGCTCAAGCAGAGCTATCTGGATGGTACTATGCGCCGTTTGTATCAGTCGGATTATCCGGCCGAAATGATTGAACAGCTGGAACAATACTGGCAAGCAGAATATTAGCCTGCTTGCCAGCTCTGCGGTTAGTTGGCGCTGAGTTGCCGCACTTTGTAGCCACGTTCGACCAGTAAATCCAATACATTATCCGGCCCGGCCAAATGCAGGGCACCCACCAGCACAAATTCAACTTGTGGCGTTTGCAGCATGGCATCGATTTGCTCAACCCAGTCCTGGTTGCGCTCGGTCAGCAGGCGCTGATAAAAGCGTTGGCCCACTTCGGTGTCGTGCATGTCACTGACCAGTTCGGTTAAGGCTTCGCGATCACCACTGCGCCATGCGGTCAGTGTTTGCTGCATAAACTGCTCGGTTTCATCCAATTGATCCAGGTTTTGTGCCACCCAGTCGTCTTCAAAACCATCCGAGATGGAAAACAGCAGGGCAAATTGCTGTTCCAGCGTTTCCAGGAAGCCTTTACTTTTGCCATCTTGCGCACCTTTGGTGAAAAAGTACATGTCGACACCCTCACCAGCCATGCCCAGTTGCTGCAGCTTAAGTTGTAGCATTTGGATCAGGACAAAGTCTGGTTTGAACGGGGCCAGTGCCTGAGTATCCACACCAAGTTCAGCAGCAGACTGTCGCAGGCGCTGGTAGCTTTCCGGGCTTAGTACGGAGTTTAGAGTACGGCCATCCTGGTACATGGCATAATTCAGCATCATGGGACCGATGCTCGGGTCCATCATTTTGCTTATATCCACTTCAAACACCAGTTTTTCGGCTTGTTGGTAGGCTTTATCGAACTCGGCCGGTAGCGGAAACTCGTTAGCTGGCAGTAAATGCACTGTGCCACCAATAAATAGCTGATGCTGGTCGTTACTGACGTGCCAGACAGCACTTTGTGCCAGCAGCGCCTGGCTGCAGAACAGTAGGCCTACCGCAATCAAGCGAGGAATAAATCGTGTAACCATCAAGACGCTCCTTGTGCGCTAAAAGCATTATCATAATGCTAAATTGCAGATAACAAAAGTGTGGTGTGTCTGCCAAAAGGCAGAATGTCGCTGCTGCGGTAAGCTATCATGCTTGAGTACAGTCCTGCTTAGTATTAGGGTGGGTGCAAAGTAGACAGTGTGGAGAACATCATGGAGCATTATGCAGCTTTAAGGGCCAATGTTGGTGTGCTGGGAACTCAGTTGGGTGATTTGATCCGGCAGCACTTAGGGGATGATGTTTACCAGCGTATTGAACAAATTCGCCAGCTATCGAAAGAGGCGCGGGCGGGGGATAACGAACGTGAGCAACAATTAAAGCAGCTGCTGCAATCACTGAGTGATGATGAGTTGTTGCCGGTGGCCCGAGCTTTTGCCCATTTCCTGAACCTGGCCAACCTGGCCGAGCAGCAGCACAGCACCAGTCAGGAAGTACTGGCGGAAGATCCACAAGCGGCACCCTTGCAGGCGATGTTAACGCACCTCAAGGCGGCGCAGCTGGATGCCGATGCCATCGCCGCTGCGGTGGATAAGTTGGCTATTGAACTGGTGCTGACCGCGCACCCGACCGAAGTATCACGCCGCACGGTGATCCACAAACTGACGGAAATCGCCGATTGTTTAACTGCGCTGGAGCAACAACGTGCCGATTGCCAGCAGCAGCGGCTGCGTGAGCGTATGCAGGAGCTGATAGCCCAGCTGTGGTTTACCAATGAAATTCGTGAGCAGCGCCCAACTCCGGTGGATGAAGCCAAATCCGGTTTTGCCATCATTGAAAGCTCACTGTGGCAGGCGGTGCCGGCCTTTTTGCGCGAGTTGGATAGCTGGATGCGTGATGCGGCCGGTCAGGCGTTGCCACTGCATGCCACCCCGGTTCGTTTTGCCTCCTGGATGGGCGGCGATCGCGATGGCAATCCTTTTGTCACTGCTAAAGTGACCCGCCAGGTGCTGTTACTCAGCCGCTGGAAAGCCGCCGACCTGTTTATGCAGGATCTGGATGTGCTTAGCAAAGAGCTGTCGATGAACCAGGCCAATGATGCCTTGCAGCAGCTCAGTGACGGTGCCTTTGAGCCCTACCGTGCTGTGCTGAAACAGCTGCAGCAGCAACTAAGTAACACTCGCGACTGGTTGACCGAAGCGGTCAGTCGGGATCGGCTGCAGCGGCCGGCCGATTTGATCTGGCAACGTGAGCAACTGCTGGAGCCTTTGCTGCTGTGCGATCGCTCATTACGCGAATGCGGCATGGCACAAATTGCCGATGGCCGGCTGCAGGATACCATTCGTCGGGTCTATTGTTTCGGGGTTACCCTGCTTAAACTGGATATTCGTCAGGATGCGGCCCGCCATAGCGCTGTCTTTAGTGAGCTAACCCGTCACTTAGGGCTTGGCGATTACAGCGCCTGGAGTGAGGATGATAGGCAGGCCTTTTTATTGCGTGAACTGCCCAACCGCCGGCCGCTGTTTCCAAGGCAATGGCAGCCATCCGACGAGGTGCAGGAGGTACTGGATACCTGTGAGATGGTGGCGCGTCATGGCGAGGAAGCCTTGGGGACCTATGTGATCTCGATGGCTGGTAAGCCATCGGACGTACTGGCCGTGCAGCTACTCCTGAAAGAAGCGGGCATTGGCTTTGGCATGCGGGTTGCCCCCTTATTTGAAACCTTAAGTGATTTGCAGCAGGCGCCGCGTTGCATAGAGCAGTTGCTGGCGATTGATTGGTACCGCGGTTATATCCAGGGCCAGCAGGAAGTGATGATAGGTTACTCGGATTCCGCCAAGGATGCTGGCGTGTTGGCTGCCTCCTGGGCGCAGTACAGTGCCCAGGAAGCCTTGGTGCAAGTCTGTGGCGATGCTGGTGTGCAGCTTACCTTGTTCCACGGCCGTGGCGGTACCATTGGGCGCGGTGGCGCTCCGGCCCATGCCGCGATTTTATCGCAGCCGCCAGGCTCCTTAGATGGTGGCTTTCGGGTGACCGAACAAGGCGAGATGATCCGCTTTAAATTTGGTTTACCCAAGCTGGCTGAGCGCAGCTTGAGCCTTTATGCCAGTGCTGTGCTGGAAGGGATGCTGTTGCCACCACCGGTACCGAAAAGCAGCTGGCGCCGGGTGATGACGGAACTGGCTGAAAGCTCCTGCCAGGCTTATCGAGCCATCGTTCGTGAGCACCCCGACTTTGTCCGCTATTTCCGCGCGGCCACACCAGAGCAGGAATTAGGACAGTTACCACTTGGCAGCCGGCCCGCCAAGCGTAACCCAAAAGGCGGGGTTGAGAGTTTACGTGCTATCCCGTGGATTTTTGCCTGGTCACAAAACCGCCTGATGTTGCCAGCCTGGCTTGGCGCCGGCAATGCCTTGCAACAGGTGCTGGATCGGGGTGAGCAAGCGGTGTTGGCCGAGATGCAGCAAGCCTGGCCGTTTTTCGCTACCCGTTTATCGATGCTGGAAATGGTGTTTTTAAAAGCGGACGCTGAGATTTCGGCTTATTACGATCAGCGATTGGTGCCGACCGAGTTGCATGCGCTTGGCAAGCAATTGCGGCAGCAGCTAGCGCATGATCAGCAATTGCTGCTTAGCCTGACCAGACACCGTGAGTTGATGGAAAATGAAAGTTGGATCCGCGAGTCCATTATGCTGCGAAATACCTATGTCGATCCTTTGCACCTGCTTCAGGTAGAGCTGCTGCACCGGCAGCGGCATCAGACGGATACGCTCAGTCCTCAGATCCAGCGTGCCTTGATGGTCACCATAGCCGGTATTGCGGCAGGTATGCGAAACTCGGGTTAATCGGTGCTCGCCCCGGGACGGCGTTGGTGCGGTTCCGGGGATCACGACTCAAACAGTTCCTGCAGCACGTGGCGGTAATTGCGTGACATCTGCACCAACTGGCCATTTTTTAGCACCAGGGTGGCATCGCCCTTATCGCCAGGCCGCAGTTCAATGATGTCGCTTTTACGCACCAGAGTGCAGCGGTGTACTCTGGCAAAGATGCTTGGATCCAGTTGTTGCTCCAGCCGGGTCATGGTTTCACGCAGCAGGTAACTGCGCTCGTCGTTGTGCAGATGAAACTCGACGTAGTTGCCTGAGCTTGTCACCCAGCTAATGTCTTTCACCTGAATGATTTTCACCCGCCCCGGATCCCGAATGATAACTTTCTCTTTATAGCCTGATTTGGCTGCCAGTTGCTGCGAAATAAGCTGCAGTTGCTGCCAGGATAACGTATCCCGTTGCTGCAGCTTCTGTCGGCAGCGATTGAGCATCTGCAAAAAGCGCTCATCGCTAAAGGGCTTTAGCAGGTAGTCCTGTGCAGATAGCTCAAAGGCGGTGACGGCGTGCTCGGCATAAGCGGTACAGAATACCACCACAGGCGGCTGTACCAGTTGTTGCAGCAGCTCCAGCCCATCCATACCTGGCATATCAATGTCCAGGAACAGCAAATCAGGTTGCAGGTTTTCGATGGCATCCAGTGCCTGCTGGCCATTTTCAGCTTCTGCGGTAACTTCCATATCGGCATGCTCCGCCAGCAAATAGCGAATGCTGGCGCGGGCCAGCGGCTCATCATCGACGATCAGGCAGCGGTAATTCATCGGGTAACTCCAGCGTCTTTTGTATCCAGTATCATTGGAAAGCGCAGCGTGGTGCTGTATTGATCTGGCCCACTTTGGCCATGTTGTAAGTTGGCGCTTGGGCCAAAGAAGGCTTGCAAGCGGGCGCGGGTGTTGCTCAGTCCAATGCCAAAACCATGCCGTGGACTATGGGATGCATAACTGTTTTGCACTCGTACCGTCACCATTTGCAGCTCAGGATCCAGGCTGGCCCGGATTGCAATTACGTTGGTGGCACTGACCAGCTTGCTGCTGTGCTCTATGGCATTTTCAAACAAGGGTTGCAACAACAGCGGTGGCACCAGACAGTTGTCCAGTTGCTCATCCAGTGCAATATCCAACTGCAAACGTTCACCAAAGCGGAGTTGCTGCAGCGCAAAGTATAGCTCCATAAATTGCCATTCATGCCGCAGTGGCACGGCTTCTTGTTGTTGGGTCTGCAGCACAAAGCGCAGCAGCTGACTAAGTTGGTTGGTCGCTTGCAAGGCTTTGGCTTTATCTTCGGTGCGGATCAGGCTGACAATGGCATTTAAGGTATTGAACAAAAAGTGTGGGTTTAACTGGGATTTGAGAGCTTGTAGCTCGGCTTTTAATAAGCCCTTTTCCAGCTGCTGTGTCCGTAACTGACTCAGATGATAACTGCGGTAATACTGCAGCAAAAAACAGGCGGTTACTGTGCCCAGATACACCCCCCAGTGAATATGAAAGGGATTGGCAAAGTAGCGGCTGAATGCATTGCTAAAGCTCATTTGTTGTTCAGGGTTAAGGAACCAGAACACATAATTGACGATCAGGAGCCAGTTGAGTGCCAGGAATACCACGGCGGCGCTCAGTTGTGTCAACAGCGACTGCCAGCGTTTGGCATCATTCCAGGGATAATGTTGGGTAAAGAGCACAATAAAAGGCGTTAGCAGTGCCCAGACCAGCCAGTTGGGAGCAACCCGGGCAAACACCAGGCTCCAGTCGCGTTGCACCCCCATACTGAGCAGAGAGTGGTAATTATGGCTGGTGGCAATCAACGTGACCAGTAAATAAGCCAGGCTCGCCAGTAAAAACCAGCGTGGTGGGGGTAGCCAGGACAGGCCAGCTGTCTTCACAGAGGATCGCTTCATCAAATTACTTTACGCAAAAGCCAGCAAGATTGGAATTCTGTTTCGCACCGCCAAACCACCATTTCAGCCCTAGCGATAAAGTCGGCCGGTGAACCGGGAAAAACGCTCATGACGCCATGCCCCCATTCGATCACAATGCAGCTCCCTTTGGTGGAATAGCACTAGAGCCGGGGAACTCTCAGGTTTAGTTTCTGCAGGCAGGTGCGAGTACAGCACCCCAGCTGGACAAGCATTTGTCTGCAACCATGGGAGAATTACATGAAAAGCTATAATAAATTAACACTGGCAGTCCGTACCGGATTGCTTACCTCTGTTGCTGCCAGCCTGAGTCTGGTTGCTGCGCCTGCGCTGGCGCTAGAGGACAGTGAAGCCAGGGTCGAGCGCATCGAAGTTACGGGTTCGCGCATCAAGCGGACCGATTTTGAAAGCTCCGTACCGGTGACGGTGATCAGTGCTGAAGAAATAATGCTCACCGGCGCGACCAACGTGGCTGATGTGCTGCACAAGTCACCGGTGGCAATTGCTGCAGCCGATCAATCCAATGTCACCTTTAGTTTGAACTCAGCTGGTTTAAATACCACAGCACTGCGTAATGCAGGCTCGGCCCGTACTCTGGTGTTGGTAAATGGCCGCCGTTTTGTATCAGGTAGTGCGCCGTCAGTTGGTTATGCGGTCGATCTTAACGCCATTCCCGCCGCTGTCGTGGAGCGGATTGAAATTTTAAAAAGCGCTTCCTCAGCAGTTTATGGCTCTGATGCGGTCGCTGGTGTTATTAACATTATTACCAAAAAAGATTTCGAAGGCATGGAGCTGCGTTTGCAAACCGGTGTGTCGGATCAAAGTGATCGCAAGCGGCAGGATATTGATCTGACCGTAGGGCAAACCTGGAATGGTGGTAATGCCTGGATGTCATTCGGATTTCATGATGATGCCGGTATCGGAGGGCCTGAGCGTCCGGAGCAAACCACCGATCTGGCATCGGTAAATGGCAGTTGGATCCCGGTGCGCTCAGCGTACAATCCGGCAGGCTTTGTGCAAATTCCGGGGGTAGGTAACTTCAAGGGCGATGGCACGCCGTATGTCGCTGCAACCGATGCTTATGATCGGGGCTCGCGCCGTCAGTTGATCATCCCTCTGAAACGCAAATACATTGCTGGCCAGTTGAATCATGAGCTGCGCTCTGATTTGAATTTCTTCTCCGAATTTAACTGGATGCAGGTGCAATCCTCTTCGTTCTTCGAACCAACGCCTCTGAATCTGTTGGATGTCTGGCTCAAAACCCGTGGTGGTACCGGTGGTCATGAGGTGGAAGGGTCTTTTATTATTCCTGATGCCTTGAAAGATGTTTTGCTGAGTAACAACATTACCAACTTAAATCAGCTGAATACGATTGGCCGACGCATGACCGAGTTTGGCGACCGCGGCAACGATGCGACCCGCACCACCAGCCGGTTAGCCACCGGGCTTGATTGGTATATTGATGATAACTGGGCATTAAACACCTATTTAACCTGGGGTCAAACCACGCAAAACCAATTTAGTTATGGTGAACTGAATATGGAGCGGGCACGTCTGGCGATGGATCTCATTGAGGTTGGCGGTCAGGTCGTCTGTCGTGATGAAACTGCTCGTTTGCAAGGCTGTGTGCCATTCAATATTTTTGGTGCAAATACCGTGTCACCTGAAGCGGTGGATTACTTAAGAGCACCAGCGAAAACCATTGGTGTGGTCGAGCAACTGGTGGTAGGGTCCGCCATCACCGGCGAACTGCCGTTTGAATTGCCGGGTGGTGCTATTGGTCTGGCCGCGGGCTTTGAATACCGCGAAGAGTCTGGTAAGCAAGAGGCGAGTGACTTAGCGCAAATTGGTGCGACCTCGTCCAACCGTCAGTTACCCACCGATGGCAAATTCAGTGTGCGTGATGCCTTCCTGGAAGCCCGCTTCCCGGTATTGGATAACTGGGCCATTGATACAGCAGTACGTGCCGGCAACTATTCCTCAGTTGGTAACGTCTTTACCTGGAATCTTGGAACAGAATTTTCACCGACGGATCGTCTGAAACTGCGGGCATCGGCGGCTCAGGCGGTAAGGGCTCCCAATGTGTCAGACTTGTATGGCGGCCAAACAGAAACCTTTGCCACAGTGACGGACGTCTGTGATGGCGTCAAAGTCGGTGATACCGGTACTGTGGCGCAAAACTGTCTGTCAGTGCCAGCAATTTTAGCCCGTGCTGCAGCCAATCCGGATACCGGCTTCTTACTCACTCAGCTGGAAAAACAACAGACCGGTGGTTTCATTGGTGGTAATCCGGATGTGCAGGAGGAAACTGCCAGAACTTACAGCATAGGTGCTGTGGCTGAGTTGATGGATGGTCTATCCATGACGGTGGATTGGTACAAAATCTCCATTGACGATGCTATCACCACTACCTCGCGCTCCCTGGTGATTAGCCGCTGCTATACCGTCACCTCAGGCTTTGACCCGGCGTGTAATGGCCAGGCACGGCGTGATGCAGAAACAGGTGCCTTAACGGGCGTGGACTCTGGTGCAGGTAACGAAAACCAAATAGATATCCAGGGGGTCGATGTGGAACTGCGGTACGCCACCGACTTGCCGTTGGGGCGGTTAACTACCGATTTTATCTACAGCCATTTGAATAAATACAACATTACCAGCATCGAGTCCGGCAAGCTGGATCGTTACGCCGGTGAAGTGCTGTACCCGAAACACCGCTTTAATATCAATGTGGGTTACAACCTGGACGACTTTAATGTGTTCTGGCGCCTGCGTTATTGGCACAAGGTAGAAGACTCGCTTACCGGTGAGGATCAACGTAATCAGGATTTTGGTACCGGTGGTCGTATTCCGGATGAGCTGAATCGTATCAGCGCCAAAATGTACCATGATCTGCAGTTGGGTTATCAAGTGAATCCAAGCATTAATCTGTATCTGGGGGTGAACAACCTGTTTGATCAAAAAGCGCCGATCCTGGGGCAGGGAACTCAATATGGTGGGACAGGCATTAATACCGCTTCGGAAGCTTATGATGTGACCGGTCGTTATTACTATCTGGGCCTGAGAGCTTCATTCTGATTGATAGCATAAAGCAAGGTTGTACGCTTGGGGGCAGACTGTAAAGTTTGCCCCCGCTTTTATCTGCAGACTATTTGTATCAAAGGGTGACAAAAGACAGAAGTTCCATATATTTTGTTACCAAATCGGTCTGTTTTGCGGAAGATCTTTACAGTCATTTAGGTACAGAATAAGCGATAAAACAGCCATTGGAGCAAGTTATGATAACGCACAAGCAGAGCCGGATTGCGCTGGTTGCCAGTAGCTTACTAATACTTTTGGCCATAGCGTTGCTAATGGGGCAGAGCGATGGGCAAATGAAACAAGAAAAGACTGGGCACTCACTGGCCTCATGCTGTATGGAGCAGGAAGTCGCTTTATCTGCACGTTGGTATTTGCAGTGTGATCCAGCGGCCTATTATACCGATTGGCAGTTATTGATGTGATGGGCACCAGATCAGTGCCCATAGGATCTTTGACATCAAGAGTTTAGAAGCGGTAGACCCAACCTGCCACCAGGGTATAAAAACTCTGGCTGTCTACCATCTCACTTTGATGTGTTCCGATGAAACGGGCAAACTGGCTGCTGATGAGCAGCTTGCTGTTGGCCGAAGTGGCTTTCATCACAGTAATGCCGGATTGGACCCGAAAGCGACTGTTGGCCTGGTAGCTATTCAAGCCACTGCGAGAGGCTTCCGCCTCGCTGATGCCGTAATAGTAATTGCTGATTTTCGTGTCCCAGTAGTGCAGGCTCAGCTCTGGCATTACGACCAAACCTAAGCTTTCCCATTGAAAAGCGCGGCCCACAGTCACGGCCGAAGTGATGCCATGATGGGTATTGGTGATGTCTGTCATCAGTGAGGCTCGCGTTTGGTAATTACCGCGTTGGTAAGCCAGCTCTACCCCTGCCAGGTAGCTAAAGCGCCGCTTATCCAAAGCGCCAATGGCAGGATCTTTGGCTTTGCTGGGATCAAAGTAGCCAGCTGCAGGCGCTAGTTTGGCAGACATTTGAATGGGGTGTTCGTTAGTCAGGCGGTAGCCTGCCTCCAGACCTTTGAAGCTAAATCGCTCGCCCTGGTAAGCAATCCAGGGTAAAACAACTTGCTCGGAGGTCATGCTTTTGTAAGGTGTGACAAAGTGCACCATGCCAGCGCCAAGCTCGATTTCGGCGGCCTGTGCTGCTATAAATTTACCAGTGATGAGCAAAGTCACCGCTGTCCAAAGTGTCATAGATTTCATAGGTTGTCTTACTCCTGTATACTGATGAATACAATGCGGCATGGCGCGTTCGGTGAGCCATGCCGGGAGCGCGGATTCTAGAGAACAAGCGTGCTGCTGGCTTGTTAAATGCTCTGAACCATTCTGAAGTCTTTGCTTTAGATGTCTTAAGCGCACTGCTTTAGCGAGTGCCCTGGCAAGAACTTGGTAAGTACAATGAGTACGATGATGAATCACAATGCAAGTCGCCCAGTTTGGTTGAACGATGATTGGTATTTCGATGCAACCCGTAATATCTTGCGAAAAGATGGGGTGCAGTATGAGATGGAGCATCAGTTGTTTGTGCTGCTGGATTATTTCGTGCAGCGTGAACAGCAGGTGCTTGGTAAAGACCAGCTCATTACCGACAACTGGCCTGGCAAGGTGGTGAACGAAGACAGCCTGACGGTGGCTATCAGCAAGCTGCGTAAAGTCTTCGGTGAGCAGGCCAAACAACCTACCCTGATTAAGACTATTCCTGGTATTGGCTATCAGTTTATTGCCTCTGTGCGCCAGGTGGAAGATGCGGCGCAGGAGACACCATCAAAGGCCAAAGGTGGCTCTATCCTGAAGGCCTGGCCTTTGTTTGCTGCGGTATTGCTGATGAGTTGGCTGGCAGTGCCCTGGCTGTTGCAAGAGCCTGAGCCTCTGGGCCAGCCGCAGCAGGATGCCGCAGTTAGCGCAGACATTACACCCCTGCAGCGGTTGATACAGCAGTCGGATCTGGCTGAGCGTTCACAGATCCCTGATGTGTTGGAGGAGTGGCGCAATCTGTTGCTGCAGGACCCGGAGTTGGTACAGGGTTACTGGCATCTGGCGTGGCTAAAGATCCGCTTACTGGGCAACGACTTGCCTGAGCAACCGCAGCACTTTGCCGAACTGAATGCCTTGCTGCAACGGGTGGTGGCGCTGGAGCCAGAGCATGCTGAGGCCTGGAGCTGGCTGGCGCGCCTTCACTTCTGGCATCGCTCAGACTATGCTCAGTCGGCGGCCTATTTTGAGCAGGCCTTGCAGCTAAAAGAAGACGCGAACTTTTACTACGCCTACGGTGAAATGCTGCTGGCTCATGGCCAGTTTGAAGCAACCTTTGAACTGGCCAACCGGGCGCTGCAAATGTTGCCTCACCTCTATGCCTTTCCGGGGATGGCCTGGGCCTACCAGCTGAGTGGCCATACCGATGAAGCCTGGCACGAATTGCAGCGCATTGGCCAGACCGAGCGGCAAACCAAGATGTGGCATTGCTCTGCACTGCGTATCAGTTACGAGCTGGGTTTGTACGATCACACTTTCCAGTCATTGCATTGGTTATTGCAGCAAAGTGACGAAGGACTTAGTCACCTGGATGAGGTGACTAAGCTCTATCAAACAGAAGGGATGCCGGCGGTGTTTGGTTACTTACTGGCCCATGAGTTTACCGACGATATTGGCCATTACCGGCCTCCCTTGTCCTGGGCACGTTATGCCATTTTAACCGGTGACCTGGATACAGCTGAACAGCTTTTTCAGCAAGCGGCAGCCCTCAGGCAGATCCCTTTGCTGTGGGCGGCTGTCGATCCTGTTTATGCCCCCTTGCATCAGAGCCCGGTTTTCACCAACTGGCTGCAGAACATTCAGCTCTCAGAGGCGATGCTGGCACGTTAGTGCGGTTGCGTATGGGCTTGCAGCCATTGCTGGATTTTATCCCGGCTCAGTACTGAAAAGGGCAGTTCGCGCCAGCTGCCCTGATAACATTTGGGGGCCAGTTTGAACGAGTGCTCTTCACCTGCGGCGATGTAATAGCTGATATTATCAGGCAGTTTTTCCGGAAATAGCCGTTCCAGCTCCTCCAGGCTCCATGCTGGGCTAACCAAGGAGTCATTTTCTCCAAACATCATTAAAAATGGTTGCTGGATGGCTGTAAGGTAAGCATCCGGCTCGAAATCTTTGATCAGATTCAATTGGCGTAAATTCCCTTTCCAGCCTACCAGCGAAATGAAGAACAGATTGCGCCGGACTTGACGGTTGGCTTTACGCTCAGCTGCTTGCTGCGACAGGCCTTGTTTGCATTGCAGAATGCTGGCGGCATCGTTGATCATTTGCCGCCGCACGCCAAAGGTTGGCCCGGCCATGCTGATGCCGCCGGCAAACACTTCCGGATACTCTGCCAGGGCAAGCTGTACGATCCAGCCGCCCTGGCTATGGCCCACGACAAACACCTGCTCATGGTCAATAAAATCGTACTCCCGCAGGTGAAGCGCGACATTGCGTGCATCCAGCGCTCTTTGCTCAAAGCTGGTGCTGTACCAAACCCCTTCGGACTCGCCCAGGCCCCGTTTATCAAAGTACACCATGGTGAATCCTTGCCCGACCAGGTTGTGGTCGAAAAAGAACTCAGTAGTGCTTTGGTAGTTTTTAAGGGTGGATCCTGTGCCAGAACCAACCAGAAAAATAATCGCTGGTTGCTTCTTGCGAATGGTGTTGTCACGGACCATATAACCATCCAGTAAGAAGCCTTCGCTCGGCGCTTTAAATGGGATCCGTTCTATAGTGCTTGTCGCTTTTGCTGAATCAGCCTGAGCTGGTGCGCTAGCAAAGCTTGCCACCACCACAATCATCAATGCTATTGTCTGTTTGACCATCAGTGAACTCCTGAAGTAATCGGCTGGTTCGTTTATGTCGAGCAGCCCGTGAACCTGCTGGTTATTTTCTATACAACCCCGCCTGCATCAAGTTAAATCTGCCATTCAGCACATTTAATAACGTTTAATGCAGGTGTTTGATCCGAATTTGTCTAGCATGTCTGCGGAAAAGACGACAACGCTTGTGATGGGGTTTCAAGAAGCTTCATTTGAAACAAAGCCTTACACTCTGTGACAACTTCGCGCTCCAAACCTGAGTAGACTCTCTATTGGTGTGGTTATCTGTAGATAGGATTAGGAGGATACCCAATGCGCACTCTATTTATTTGCTGTGCTTTGCTGGTGGCCGGCCCTTCGCTGGCCGCGACCGCTTTACTCAATGGACTCTGGTATCAGGAAGGCGATTTTGTTGCCCAGACCTGGTATGTGCGGGATGGTGTGCTGACCCAGCAGGCACCTGCTGAAATCCACCGAAGTGTGGATTTACAGGGGGGCTTTGTCGTACCGCCTTACGCCGAAGCGCACAATCACAATCTGCAAAACCCCTGGCTGGCACAGAATTTTCATCAACGTTATCTGCAGGATGGGGTCTTCTATGGCTTGATGATGTGTGGCAGCCATCAGAGCTATGGCGATACCCAAGCGGTGCTGGCAGAGCTGACCTTGGATATCGAGCTGGTTGGGGCCTGTATTTCCAGTTCCGATGGCCATCCGCTGCGGATGGCGCTACGCACAGAGCCGGGGCAGCCTGAAGTCACGGCTGAGGAGGTGTATGACCAGTCCTTTATTGTGATCGACACCCTGGACGATATTGCTGCCAAGTGGCCATTATTCGCGGAAAATAAGGCCCGTTGGGCGAAGATTATTCTGGTGCATCATGAGCGCTCAGAGCGTCGTGGCGAGCAGCAGTACTTTGGCGTCAATGGTTTGCAGCCGGAGGTGGTAAAGCCGCTAGTGGCCTTTTTGCAGCAGCAAGGCGTGCGGGTAGCGGCGCATGTCGAGTCGGCGGCAGACTTTGCCCTGGCGGTGGAGGCCGGAGTGGATTTGATTGCCCACCTACCTGGTTATCAGTGGTGGCAGGGTTATGCGCCTGAACTTTACCGACTGAGCGATGAAGCCATTGCTTTGGCGGCAGAGAAACAGATCCCACTGGTTGCCACGGCAGGCGTCAGCCCGCTGTTTTATGCCAGCCAACCAGAGCAGTTGGAGCGCGTGAAGGCCTTGCAGCGGCAAAACCTGCAGCGACTGCTGCAAGCCGGGGTGCCTATTCTGATGGGATCGGATCGCTTTGATGCCAATGTGCTGGCCGAAGTGGACTATCTGCACAGTCTGGATGTATTCAGCACGCAGCAGCTGCTGCAATTGTTGGTGTCGGATACGGCGCGCTTCTTGTTCCCTGAGCGCTCACTGGGTCGGTTTTCGGAGGGGTATGAGGCGAGCTTGCTTGTGTTGGATGCCAATCCGCTGGACGATTGGTCTGCGCTTCGGCGTATTCAATTAAAGATGCGGCAAGGTCAGTTGCTGGATTAGCGTTTTAGCATTCTTCAACAGATTTAAGCAGCTAATTAAGTGAGCCTGATGCAAGCTGCCGCTTCTGAAGTGACTTGATGGAAGATTCTATGATTCGAAAAGCAACACCGGATGACTTTGCTGAGCTGGCTGAGCTCTGGTTGCGGGCATCTTGCCAGGCACATCCATTTATTGCAGAGGACTTTTGGCAGCAACAGCAGATGGCGATGCAGCGCAACTACCTGCCGCTGGCCAAGAACTATGTCTACCAAGCTACGCCGGCGTCACCTATCGCGGGCTTTGCCTCGGTGGTGCAGCATAAGCTGGCCGCGCTATTTGTTGCCCCCGAGCTGCAAGGGCAAGGCATTGGCTGGGCCCTGCTGACCCATGTCACCCAGCTGCAGCCCTTGCTGGAGCTGGATGTATTTGAACAAAACCTGGATGCACTGCGCTTTTACTACCGCTTTGGCTGTCGGTTACAAGATCGCAGCCTGCACCCGGAGACGCAGGCCTGGCAATTAACCTTGGTCTATCCCTGAGTTATTCGTTAGCCTCATAGAATTCAAAGCGCAGCAGCACACCATCGGTACTGGTGATATAGAGCTGATGGTTGTGTATGGTTGGCGTCGCCAGAAAGCCGCCATTGTGCAAGATGCGCTGCATAATGGCATAGCTATCGTGGCGCCAGTCATTTTGCACCATGCGCTGATAATCAAAGCGGCCACTTTCCTGGTTGAGCACACGATAGCGGTCTTCTGTCGCGTTGTCGGTGCGATACGCGTGCAGCACATCGCCGTTGTTACTATCTAGCAACAACAAGTCTCCACGCATACTGGCTATGACAACCTGGCCATCGAATACCAGTGGGGAGCTGAAGGTCCAGACATAGGTGCGGTGGCGCCAACGCTCTTGCCCCGTTTTTTTGTCCAGCGCCAGTAACCAGCCGGTATCCGAGGTGCCGACATAAAGGCTGTGATCATCAAACGATGGGGTACCAACAATCCAGGAACGCTCCGCATCGTAACGCCATTGCTTAGTACCTGTGTGAAGATCTAGGGCATAGAGGTAGCCATCGCGGGAGCCAATATAGACGCGGTCTTCATCCACTACCGGGCTGGACTGGATGCCATGCCAGACTTTGAGTTTCTGTTCGGTTTCCGTTTGAAAGCGCCACTGCTGCTCTCCGCTGTGCCTATCCAGCGCATAGAGGGCACCATCCCAGCTGCCAACCAGTACCAGCTCACCCGCCAGTGCCGGTGAGCTGTGTACCATACCACCGGTTTTAAAGGCCCAGCGTAATGTGCCGGTATCAGCATCCAGCGCATAGAGGTGCTGATCGCTGCTGCCAAAATAGACCACGCCCTCGTGCACCAGCGCGGACGACAGGAAAAAGTCCCAGGGATCGGTAACAGGCTGATCGGCCTGAATGCCGAGATAACCCCAGCCAGCGAAGCGTTGCTCGCCCAAAGTGTTAAAGCGCCACAGCTCGAGACCTGTGGTTAAGTCAACTGCGTAAAATGTGCCATCCAGACTGAGTTGGTACACCTTGTTGTTATACACAGCAGGCGTAGCGCTTAGTGCGCCACCGGTTGGAAAAATCCACTGAATGGCTTTGGTGTAGTGGTTAAAAGCGTACAAATTGCCATTTTCCGAGGCCAGCAGCAGCGTATCGCCAGCAAGCACCGGTGAGCTGACCACCAGGCCGGGTAATCTGAGCTGCCAGTCGGGTTCATCCTGCCAACCCTGAATCGAGGCATGGACATAACTGTTACGGTCTGTGTTGTGTTTGAAGCCGCTTTGCTCATTCGCCCATAGCAGGAAGCTATGACTCAGCAGGTACAGCGCCAGTAGATAATGCGTGATTGTTTGCATAGGTTGAACTCCATCAGAAGGAGCAGACAGTCTGCTGGCAGTTGGCGGCTATGTCCTGAAGACAGCCTTAATTCGTGCCTTCAGCTTTCTTAAGGCATGGTTTAATTGGGTTTCAGGACTATTAATCCGCTCAGAGGGCATCTTGCAGTGATGGAGACGAACCAAGGTGCCATGCGATGACAAAGCACTATGCAATGCTGGTGATAATCTGTCTGGGGCTACTAAGTGGGTGTCGGGCAGGCTGGCATAACCATGTTGCCAGCCTGCCTGAAAGGGCAGATGCGAAGGCTTGCACTCTGGGCCCGGTTAAGCAGGCCGAGCAGGTGGTCTGGCCGCTTTTGATGTAACAATTCTATGATGTAACCAGCCCGGCATCCTGCCGGGCCTGGTTCCCCTCAGATACTATTAACGCTGTGCAGTCAGACCTTCCAGTCGGCTGGAAAACTGCTGTAAATTGTGCTGCACCAGTTCGCTGTCGCTTAGTTTGGCGGCGCGCCGAAAGTCTTGTTGCGCCTTGGCCAAATCCTGCGCTACCCAGTGCATCACACCGCGGTTGCTGAGTGCCAGCGCTTGCATTTCGCGTCGCTCGGCTGCCGAAGCCTGAGCCTGGCTGCGAGCCAGAGTGATGGCACGGGTGCAAGCCGAACTGGCACCATTGATATCGGCCAGTTGGGTATTGGCGACACACAGTGCCATGGTTCGGGCAAAAACATCGCCATCGGCTTTACTGCTGTGCAAGGTGCTCAGGCCTTTGGCTGCATCGCCCTGTTGAATGGCGCTGGCGCCGGGCGTTGCTTCTACAATGGCCATCTGATAGTGGTCACTGGCGCTCACCAAGCCTGCGTTGCAGGCAAGCAGTAAGGCTGCCACAGGTTGTACAATCAAAGAAAGTTTCGCTTTCATGGTGATTCTCCAGTTGCTGTCAGTCAACGTTGCTGACAGCCTTAACTCTAGAGACTCCCCCTCCATCGTACAAACGATAAAAACAAGACCGATGGTTGAGCAAAACTCATCTGTACTGCTCAAAACTGGCCAGCACCCAGTCAATCAACCACTGAATTTCTGGCCGATCCGGCTGTTGCCGGTGCTGGATCAGGTAATACTTATCGCGGGTGGTCCAGCTGCCATCAAACAGAGCCACTAAAGCGCCGCTATGAAACCAGGATTGACTGATCGGCATCGGGATCAGGGCTATCCCCAATCCTTGCTCGGCGGCCCGAGCCATGCCAAACATGCTATCAAGCTGCAGGATTTGTTTGGGGCGAAAATACTCGATACCGGCAAATTCTGCCCACTGATGCCAGGCATGGGGCCGGGATTGATGCAGCAACAAAGGCAATTGATTGAGTGCATCCAGCCCCAACCGGCTACACTGCTCATACAGGCTGGGGTTGCAGGCAGGTTGGTAGCTGATTGCAAAGAGCTCATGGCACAGGGCTGCCTGCGGCGGGCTGCCAGAAAGGATAATGGACACATCCGTTGGCCGGCTTGGGTCGCTGCGGGTTTTTACCGTATCTACCCGCAGGTTAATGGCCGGGTATTGTGCCGACCAACCGCGTAATCTGGGCATAAACAGCTCGCTGGCAAAAAACTCCGGCATACTGATGCTGACTTCCTTGCTGCCGGCATTTTGGCTGAACTCGCTGATGGTATGCACCAGCTGCTGCATCACTGGCTGAATGGCCAGGTAAAAGCTCTTGCCAGCCGGCGTTAGCTCCAGCGCCCGGGTTTTTCGCACAAACAGGCTCAGGCCCAAATCCTCTTCCAACTGCCTGATCTGATGGCTGACCGCCGATGGCGTGATGTAGAGCTGTTCGGCGGTATGTTTGAAACTGAGATTGTCGGCAGCCAGACAAAAACAGCGCAGGCCTCGCAGGGGCGGCAGGCGTGTCGACATTACAAACTCCTGATAGTCATTTGGACAATGGTAGCCGAAAAGGTACAGCAAGACTTGTGCCTTTCTGTCAGCGCTGTTTTTTTGTTTTAATTTTAAGCAAATTTCGCGTTGTCGGTGCACCTTGCTGGTGCAGTTCACCGGCATGGTGCAGCCGGGGCTGGTCGTTTTTTCTTGGGGCCTAGTCGCAGAAAAGCCCTGGAGCTTGATCTCCCCCCTACAGGATGGCGTACACTGAACTGCCATTTTATTCGATGTGTGACCCCATGATCCGACAGCTATTGATGGTTCTATTGTATCTGCTACTTTGTGTGCTGGCAGCAAGCGCGCAGGCAGTTTCGACGGGCTGGAAGCAGGCACCGCATATACAGGTGGAGCTGGTGAGCTCGCACCAGACGGTATCGCCTGGCCAGACATTTTTGCTGGCGTTGCATTTATTACCGCAAGAGCATTGGCATACTTATTGGCAAAATCCCGGTGACTCAGGGATGCCGACGCAAATCCGTTGGCAACTGCCGGAAGGCGTGACAGTTTCTGATATCCAGTGGCCAGCGCCACAGGCTTTTTCTATTCCGCCATTGATGAATTATGGCTTTGAAGGTTCGACCGTTCTGCTAAGTGAAGTGACCTTGCCAGCCGATTACAGCGGCACTGGCTTGCTGGTTAAAGCCGATGCTTCCTGGCTGGTGTGCGAAGAAATTTGTATTCCGGGCGATATGGCGTTTGAGTTGCCGTTGGCCGTGGCGCGCCAGCCGGCAGTGTCGGAGCACCACCGTCCGTTGTTCGAGCAAGGTAAAGCGGCGCAACCGGTGGTTTTGCAGCGGACTGCTTCCTATCAGCTGCAGGATGGCGTGTTTTCGGCAGTGATTGAGGCCAAAGACGATTTGCTGGTGGACGCCTTTTTTGTGGCGGCAACCGATCTGGTTGAGCATGCCCGTGAGCAGGAGATCAGCTGGCAGGATGGCAGTTTACTGATCCGTCAGCCACAGAATGCCTACTTTCATCAGGCGCCAGAGCAGATTGAGATTGTGCTCACCAGTGGCCCGCAATCCTTTGTGGTGCAGGCGCAGCGGTTGGATGCAGGTGGTGCGGCACAGGTGGGTACCGAATTTGGCCTGGCCGCATTTTTACTGGCGCTGCTGCTGGCGGCGGGTGGTGGCCTGATCCTGAATCTGATGCCCTGCGTTTTTCCGGTGTTGTCGTTAAAGGCCATTAGCCTGGCCAACAACAGTGGTGATGCTGCCCGGCAAAAGCGTGATGCCTGGAGCTATACGCTCGGTGTTCTGGCGATGTTCGCCGTGCTGGCGCTGGCGCTCATTGGCCTGCGGGCGGCGGGTGCGGCAGTGGGCTGGGGCTTTCAGTTGCAAAACCCCTGGCTGGTTGGCGCCCTGGCTTACTTGTTCTTTGCGCTGGGTCTGAGTTTGTCCGGGCTGGTGCATTTTGGCAGCCGTTTAATGCAGTTGGGATCACACCTTGGCCAGCAACAGGGGGCTAAGGGCTCGTTTTTTACCGGAGTACTGGCAGTAATTGTAGCCAGTCCCTGCACCGCGCCCTTTATGGGCGCAGCCCTTGGCTATGCGGTCACCCAATCGGCACCTGTGGCGCTGCTGGTGTTTTTAGCCCTTGGTTTTGGCATGGCGTTGCCGTTTTTGCTACTGGCTTACAGCCGCCGATTGGCGCGTTTACTGCCGAAACCCGGTGCCTGGATGGATACGCTCAAACAGTGGCTGGCGTACCCTCTGTACTTAACCACGGTCTGGTTGCTGTGGGTGCTTGGCCGCCAGGCCGGGGTGGATGCGCAGGCGCTGGTGCTGGTCGGTTTAGTTTGTTTGGCCGCTGCGCTGTGGCTTTGGGGCCGCCAGCAACTGGGGCAGGGCTTTCGGTTGGCACCACAGCTGAGCTGGGTCTTTGCGTTGTTGGCTATCTTATTGCTGGTGCTGTTGCAGCCACAGCAGGGTGCGCAGCAAAGTGCGGAAAACCGGCATTGGGAACCCTGGAGCCCAGCGCGCCTGGCTGAACTGCAAGCGGATCAGCAACCGGTGCTGGTGAATATGACCGCTGACTGGTGCATCACTTGTCTGGTCAATGAACGGGTGGCACTTAATACCGAGAGTAGCCGCCAGGCACTGACGGACTATGGCGTGACCTACTTAAAAGGGGACTGGACGCTCAGAGGTGCTGATATCCACGCATATTTACAACAGTATCAGCGCGATGGTGTGCCTTTATACGTATTGTACTGGCCGGGGCAAGAGCCCAAAGTTCTGCCACAGATTTTAACGCCAAATACGCTTCGCGATCAGCTGGCGCAGTTGGCAAATGCATCGTCGGGTAGTTAGTGCCTGACATTTTTTATGCAGCCAGAGCCGTAGTGGCTGCTTACGTAAACATGAAACGGAGTAATACCATGAAACTTAAACAACTCTTCAGCGCCCTGGCGCTGGCTGGTACGGTGACTGCGGTGGCCGCCGCGCCACAAATCGGCGCTCCGGCTCCGGATTTTAGCGTGGTCGATAGCCATGGACAGACCCATTCACTGGCGGACTTTGCCGGCAAGAATGTGATTCTGGAGTGGACCAATCACGAATGCCCCTTTGTCGTGAAACATTACGTCAGCGACAACATGCAAGGCCTGCAGCAACATTTTGCGGATGCCGATACGGTGTGGCTAAGCGTGATTTCGTCCAAGCCAGGCAGCCAGGGCCATGTGAGCCCGGAAAAGGCCAATGAGCTGACCGCCAGTCGCAGTGCCCAGCCTGCGGCAGTCTTGCTGGATGAAAGCGGCGATATGGGCCGTGCTTACGATGCCCGCGTCACGCCACATATGTATGTGATTGGTGCCGATGGCAACCTGCTGTACATGGGCGGCATTGACAGCATCCCAACGGCCAATCCGGAGGATATTCCAAGAGCTGAAGCCTACCTGGCCAATGCCGGCAATGAGGTCCTCGCCGGTCAGCCGGTCAGCAAGCCGGTAACCCGGCCTTATGGTTGTAGCATCAAGTACTAAATAGCCAGTCTTACCAGACAGCTGCTTTGGTAGCTGTCTGCTCTGTTTCCTCTCTTTAAAACCTGATTCTTTCAAGTAGCTGCTTAAGCAAAGCTGAGCGTGTTTGTTGCTCGGTTGTAACTGCTCAATTGCATCTGGTTTGTGATTCAAAGCATACCTAACCAGCTCACTTCTTTAGCGTATTTTGCGCGTATATAGCAGAAATATCATGTGATATTTTGATGATAAAAAGGTCTTCTTAATTGATTCTTGTTGTTTTTATTGTTACTTGTTTGTCGCCATACTGGCGTTATTATAAAATCATCCTGTTAAAAAGGAAAAAATAATGAAACTAAAACTCAACAAGTCTCAATTAGTAAATTTATCTCATGACGGCAAGGTCCTGCCTGATGAAATGACTCCTCAAATTGGCGGTGGTAATTGCACCTGTAATTGTTGTCCTACTCCATCAACTCCAGCAGCTGGCTGCGGCGGTGGTGATGATACTTTATTTTGTCGTCCGACCCTGATGCCCGGTGAAACCTGCGGTATGCATACTTGTCCGGAAGTTTTCTAATCCAGATGAAACTTGCTGTGCGGCGGGAGCGTTTTGCTCCTGTCGTACACTTCACCAAGGTTTTATGATCGTGATTGATGTTACCAACCAGCAGCGGCTGACGAATCAAGCGATTCAGGACATAGCCCACTACTTAATTAAACAAGATATACAAAGCTTGCAACCAGGTTTGGTCAGTGGCCTTGCAGGACATATCTTGTTTCTGTGGTATTTCCGCAAAGTGTCTCAGGATGCAGAGTCTGAGCAAGCGCTTGAACAGGCGCTGGATCTATTAGAAAAAAAGACCGGCATGGTATTGCAAGATTGCAGCGCCAGTTATGGGGTGAGCGGTATTGCATGGTTGTACGAGTTGCTACTAGCCGAGCAAGACGACGGCTACACCGCCGAGTTTAATGCCAATACCGACCGTATCATTCAGCAGATGTTGTCTGTGGCCGATTGGCCCGGTGAGATTGAGTATGTGTTGGGTTTAAGCGGTGTTTCCATCTATGCGCGACGCCGAATGGCGCAAGCAAATAAAGTTGAATTATACGCTACCCTGGTGCGACATTTTAGCACATTGGCACAGCCGGTTGCAGAGCAACAATGTTGTTGGCCAACGCCGGCAGACTCAGGGTACAGATTTTATCCCCAAAGCAATGAGCCAGAGCTTAATCTTGGCTTAGCTCATGGTATTCCATCCATCATTGCTGCATTGATCCCAGCATGTCAGCACCCGATACTTGCTACCGAAGCGAGGCGACTGGTATTGCATGGTTGCAATTGGTTATTAGCACAACGACAAGCCGTTGCTGAAACTGGAAGCTACTTTGGCTACCTGGCTTCAACACAACGCAATTCCCGGCTGGGTTGGTGCTATGGCGATTTAGCCATTGCACTAACACTCGCCAGAGCTGGTATTGCACTGGATCATGCTCCTTTTTCTGAAGTGGCAAAAGAGATTGCTTTGCATGCTGCCGGCCGCGATGTTGCAAGTGCGCAGATCCGTGATGCCGGCTTGTGTCATGGTAGTGCTGGCCTGATGTTGATGTTTTCACTATTGCACCGCATCTTTCCTGAGCCAAAGTTACTGGCGGCAAAGTTATTTTGGAAAAACGACACATTAACGCGCTATGAGCAACAAGGATTGGAGGGATTCAATGCTTTTCGTAACACCGAGCAGGGAGCCATCTATATCCCGGAGAGCGGAATGCTGAATGGCTATGCGGGTATTGGATTGTGTTTGCTGGCAGAGCTCGAAATTGAACCCTATTGGGCGGATGCATTGCTGCTTACCTAACTTGAAAACAACGAATAAGCAATGAAGATGTGTGATGAGTAACAAGCGCCTTAGCTGCCTCAAACCATATTTCCTGGCTAGTTACCACTTATTCAGTGGTAAATTCAGGAACGTGCAGTCATGATAAATAGATGATATTTTTGTGATATCAGGTAAGCTCACTTTCTTTTAATGTTTCTAATGTTATAAATGGTCGTACTGGCTTGCCCAGTGATTAGATATAATTTCAATAAAATCCAAAAAGGAAATAATAAATGAAACTTCACCTAAAAAAGTCCGAGCTTGCCCAACTGTCCCGCGATAACCAAGTACTTCCGAATGAGCTGTTACCACAGGATAACGTGCTTGCTGATGAATTAACTCCGCAGGTTGGCGGTGGTAATAACAACAGCGTTGTTTGCCACTCATTTGCAGATTGCACCACTTTCTACAGCTGCAAACAATTCTAATTTAGCTGTTGTCCACTGCATGCCTGCGCTGAATGGCTGGCATGCAGTTTCTCGGTAAATTTTTTAGTGTATATCTGAATAAGACGAGCCACTCTGGTTCAAATGGCTGCACTTAAAATTATGATAATAAATGGCAGTAGATGTTCATGAATGAACAAGTTGAGGATTCTTGTGGCAGTTAACTCAGAGATCCGGGCACTCATCCAGCGTTTGCTTGACGCTACACAATTATCAGAAGCGCACTATAAAAATTTGTCACTGCTCACTGGTTCACCAGGACCCTTGCTGTTTCATTGGTATGCGGCTAAGGCTGGTTTTTACGAAATAGATACGAATCGCTTTCAGCAAGATCTGCATCAAATCACAAGCTCCGCCCATCTTCTGGGTCGCAACACTACTTTTGGCTATGGTTTGGCTGGTTACGGCTGGCTGCTGGAGTTGCTGCTTTCGGAGCAGGATGGCGATTATGACCCGGACTTTAACCAGGAAATTGAAGACTTCCTGCTTGCGGATATCCACCGCCATGACACATGGAGTGGGGATATAGAATTTGTGCTTGGACTAAGCGGTGTGGCCGCTTTTGCTGCAAGACGATACCAAAACCATAACAAATCAGAGCTTTATTTTGCCATAGTGAATGCATTTAAAAAAATAGCCATTTATGAGGCTGACAATGCTTGTTGTTGGTCGACACCAGCACACTCACTCTATCGCTTTGATAAAGAGCATCCCGAAAAGCCAGAATACAATCTTGGGCTTGCGCATGGTGTGCCAGCAGTGATTAGCGCCTTACTGCCTGCTATTGAGCACTCCGGCACAAATTTGCAGGCAAGAAAGCTGGTTTCTGATGGGTGCAATTGGTTAGTCAGCCAGAGCTTATCTACCAATCCTGAGCGCAGCTTCTTCTCCCATTGCCGTGGGGATCACCATCCTAGCCGGTTAGGCTGGTGTTATGGCGATCTAACCATAGCCTTGACACTGGCCAGAGCTGGAAAAGCTTTGGGGCGTTCGGATTTAAAGAGCTTTGCGCATAAAGTGGCAATCCACGCAGCCAATCGTGATGCAAAGAGTGCCATGGTTGTTGATGCAGGTTTATGTCATGGCAGTGCAGGCTTGATGCTTATATTTCAATTGCTGCATAACATTATCCCTGACCCAGCCTTTGCCAAGGCATCGGACCATTGGTGCGAGTATACGTTAAGACGGTACCGGGATGATGGGATCCAGGGGCTTTATGCCTTCAAATCTGGTGACTATGTTATGGAGTATGGCTTGCTTGAAGGCTTATCAGGAATCGGTCTTTGCTTGCTGGCAAATCAGGGGGGGGCGCCGGGCTGGGCTGATGCTTTCCTCTTGGCTTAGAAGAATAAAGGACAACTATGAGCAGTAACATGATTTCAGTAGCAAACTTGATCGTGCTCCGCCTGCCCCGGTTAAGTTTTAAAAAGCTCACCGAATTACCCGCAGACGATCCGGCACTGCAAGATTATTTAGAAAGTTGGCTGGCGTCCCCGGGGGTGTTGGAAGCGCTTTACATGGCGAGCCCTTCGTTATTGGAGCGGCTGGAGCTTTGGCGTAGTAAACCGGACTCAAAGTCTGGACGGAAAATGACAGCGGCTTTACTAAAATACTTCGTTCGTATGACAAGCCGGCCTACTCCCTTTGGTTTGTTTTCAGGGGTTGCCTTAGGTGAATTATCCGATACTACCAGGCTTATTCCGTCTAGTTTATTGAAGGATGATCGAAAGACACGGCTGGATATGCATTACCTGAGTACGATTCAGCAGCAATGGGCTCAAACTGAGCAGGGCCGTGAGCTGCTCTGTTATCGCCCTAATACAACCCTTTACTTACTGGGAAGCACCTGGCATTACATTGAGTCTTATCAGTCGGCAGCACAACGCCAATACAGACTGAGCTCCGTGGAGCAGGACGAAGCACTAAAAGTCATGCTGCAGTTGGCTGAGCCAGGATGCCCGGTATCGGTGCTGGCAGCCCGGTTTATGGAGACCTTTCCTGAAGCTGAACCAGGCGATGTACAGCACTACATTGGCCAGTTGATTCAGGAGCAAATACTGGTCGCGCAGTTGCAGTTGCCATTAACCAGTGACCAGCCTGGCTTCGCTTTTTCCGAGCAACTGCAATTGGCAGGGAATGTGACTGACAGTGTGCAATTGACTTCGGCGATGCAGCAATTAAATCAACTGGATTTGAGCGGTAATGCAAAACCTGAGGACTACCAAAAGGTTGCAGAGCAGTTGAAGCAGCTGCCTTACCCTGTTGCTGAAAATAAGTTGTTCCAGACCGATGTGCTGCGGTCGATGCAACAATGTGGGCTGGATCGTCAGGTAATGGCAAGTATTGAGCCAATTTTGCTGGTTTTGAAAGCTCAGAGCTCAGAAGATGAAAGCCCTTTTCAGTCGTTTATTACCAGTTTTCAGCAACGCTTCGAAGGCCAGTTTGTGCCTTTACTTAAGGTACTCGATGATGAAGCCGGTATTCCTTTCTCTACAGATACGGGTTATGAAACGCCTTTGCTGGCCGGTATTAATATCGCACGAGAAAGAAGAAATAAAACTAGTAAGCCACCAAGCGCCTTGGAGAAGCTCTTACTTGAGCAGCTTCAGCAGGATAAAGGGCAGTCCATCCAAGTAAGCAGTGATGACTTGCTCAAGTCGCTGGACAAAAAGTCTTTATGGCAAGAGTTGCCAGCAGCTTTTGCTGTCAACCTTAGTGCTTACCAGGATGAAGATGGCCAACCTCTGCTCTACCTTCATGGTTGCTCTGGCCCTTCAGGCGCTAATTTACTGGGTCGTTTTTGCCATCTGGATTCCACGCTGTTGCAAAAGGTGCGGGACTATCTGGCTGCAGAGGAGGCGATGTCACCGGATGCAGTGTTTGCCGAGGTAGTGCATATCCCCGATGGTAGGCCAGGCAATGTGATTGCCAGGCCCGCGCTGCGGCAGTATGAAATTGTGTTTCTGGGAGACTCGGGACTGCCTGTGGAGCAACAAATTTCGCTGCAGGATCTCTATGTCTTTGTAGAAGCGGGACAAGTCAAATTATGGTCCAGGAAACTGAATAAACAGATTATTCCGCGCTTAACATCAGCCCATAATTTTTCAGCCCGAAGTCTGGGGGTGTATCGATTTTTGTGCATGTTGCAACACCAACAGAGCCGTCTTGCTAACTTTAATGCACCAGCCAGCTACCAAAGTCTGGAGCGCCAACCGCGCATTCAGCTGGATAATGTGATTGTTCGTGAGGCCCAATGGCTGGTTGAACGCAGCATGTTGGAAGCTTTGATAACTCAAGTGGGTTGGAATGCTGATGCATGGCTGGCTTTGGAGCAGCGCTACCAGTTACCCCGGTATGTGTGCTATGCCGTGAGTGACAATGTACTGACGATTGATTTGCATAACCCAGCCATGGTGTCTGTGTTACTGAGTGAAACACTGCGAAGACCGAAGGTGCCGCTCAAAGAGTCACTGGCTATGCAATACAAGAGCTTGGTTGCCAATGATGAAGGGCCTTTTGCTCACGAAATTCTTATCCCAGTACTCAACCCCGCTGCAAAACCCTTTGTCACCTTACACCCGGAACCGGCCAGACAGTTGGACATGACCATTCAGCGAAGTTTTGCCCCTGGCTCAGAGTGGTTTAGCCTGAAAATTTATGCGGCTCAAAGCACGGCAGAGTTAATCTTGCTGGACGACATCCATCCTCTACTAGAGCAGTGCCGAGAGCAGGGGCTGTTTAAGCAGTGGTTTTTTATACGCTATGGCGATCCAGATTGGCATGTGCGATTACGTTTACTGGGCGATCCTGCTGTGCTCTATGGTCAGGTATTGCCGCTGCTGCAGCAAAAACTCGCGTCCGCTTTAGCTTGTGGGCGAGTGCATCGCATTGAGTTGTTTACCTATCAACGCGAGGTGGAGCGTTATGGTGGTGATGCGGCAATGGCGCTGGTTGAGCAAGTGTTTCAGGCCGATAGTGACTTTGTGGTCCAAACACTACTTTTAAGTCGTGACTATGGTGAGTCGATGCGCTGGCGCATGGCATTGCTGGGTGTGGACACCCTACTTACAGCCTTTGGTTACGAACTAGCGCAGAAGCTGGAGCTCATCAGTGGGTTACGACAAGGCTTTGGTCAGGAGTTTCGCGAGCATGCGCACCTTCGGACACAGCTGGGAAAGAAATATCGAGATTTTCAAGGCACCTTGCAACATGACTTCGCAGACATGGCGAACGATACTGAAACAGAGCCGCTTCGACAAATGCAGCAATTATGCCGACGCTTGCAACAGCAGTTGGAAGCAATAGCGAGTCATATCTTTGAATTGCAGCAAGATCAGTCGCTTAGTTGCAGTGTGGATACGATACTGCATTCTGTTCTTCATATGTTCAATAACAGACTGTTTAAAGCTTATGGCCGTGAGCAGGAGTTTGTGGTGTACGACTTTTTACGTCGCCACTATCTAAGAGAGCAAAAAAAGCAAGGTCAGCACTAGGACTCAAGTTTGGGCAACCTGCCCGACAACCGTTGGCTACGTGTTTTAAGCAGTCCGGAGCTGGGGTTACCAATGCCACTCCACCTTGCATGAGGTGGAGTGATTCATGCAAAAAAAGGAAGTTACTATGAAACTTAAAATACAAAAAAATACCTTGTTAAATTTGTCAGATGACGCAACCCAGTTACCGGCTGGGTTGACACCACAAGTAGCTGCCGGGCGAGGCTTTCCATCCGAGTTTGGCTGTACAGGTAATTTCGATTGCAATACGGTATCGCAGTTTAACTGCAATACATTAAATGAGTGTGGCCCTTCTTATGCTGTGGCCTGTATCACTTATCCTTGCAATACCGTAGAGTGTTAAGAAGAATACGAACCTGTCTGTTGACAGGTTCTCTATTTATAGGTGTCATAGTTACATTTTCTGTTAGGTTTAGATGATTTTGGTGTATGCTATGACATTAATTGGTGACATCTACTGCGGGTTTTTTAACTTCTTTTCTCTGGGACTCTTATGAAATCCCTTTTCCGTGAACAAGTCCTGACGCAACAGTCACAGCGCATGCAAGGAGAGATTAGCCTGGTGCAGGTGCCTGCGCTTGCCTGGCTAACAGGCCTGATAGCCTTTATTGTGGTGTGCTCGCTAATTTTTTTACTCAGTGGCAGCTACAGCCGTAAAACGATGGTATTTGGTGTGTTGCAACCACAGCAGGGCGTGATCCGGGTGCAAACCTCCCAGCAAGGAATGGTTCAGCAATTGTTGGTGCAGGAAGGGGAGCGCGTGGAAGCTGGGCAACCTTTGCTCGAGTTGACCATGCAACATTTTTCATCAGAACACTCTGAGTTGAATGCTTCCTTGCAGCAGGAGTTGGTTTCGATTTTGGCCAATCTGGAACAGCATAAACAGCAGGAAATCGACCGTCAGCGTATTCGTATGCAGGAGGTGGCTGAACGCATTGCCAGTGCGCAGCAACAGTTGAACCAGATTGAGCAACAACAAAAGACCTTTCAGCAGCGGTTGGAGCTTAACCAACATCTGGTCGAACAAATCTCCCAGTTATCTGGCACGGGCTTTATTTCCAACCTGGAATTGAGTCGCCAGCAAGACACCCTGCTTTCCCTGCAGCAGCAGGAGCAAGTTTTGCAAAGTCAGCAGCTGACACTGCAGGAGCAGCTAAAACAGCAGCAGAGTTTGCAACAACAACTACCACTTGACCATCAGGCCACTTTGGGCCAGTTGGACAATCAAATTTCAGAGTTGCGCAACCAACGGACGCGGCTACAGCATGAGCAGCGCAGTGTGATAAATGCGCCCAAGGCAGGTGTGGTCAGTGGCATTTTACCCAGGCAGGGCCATTTTATGAATGCGGGCAGTATCGTGCTGAGCTTACTGCCGGAAGGTGCAGAGCTTGAAGCCATCGTTTATGTGCCAACGCGGGCAATCAGCTTCATTGAAACCGGCCAGGAGGTTCGCTTGCGCTTTCATGCTTTTCCGTACGAGCGTTTTGGGGTGCAGCAAGGGCAGGTACATGAAATCAGTCAAACGGTGCTCTTACCTGATGAAGTCACGGATATGCAGTTGACGGAACCAAGTTATCGGGTTCGGGTAAGGCTGAGTGAGCAACAGATACTGGCGTACAACCGAGAGCTGCCGCTGCGAGCCGGCATGACGCTGGATGGCGATATTATTACCGAGCGTCGCAGCTTGCTGCAATGGTTGTTTGATCCGATATACAGCCTTAAAGGACAGTTGTAATGCAGGCCATGACCGAGAAACTGACATTCTGGCAGCGTAGCAGCCTGCCAATGGTACACCAAACCGAAGCGGCGGAGTGTGGGCTGGCCTGCATGGCCATGGTAGCCGGTTTCCATGGTTATCAAGCCAGCCTGAATGAATTACGGCAAAAGTTTTCGCTGTCGATTGAAGGCTGTACTTTGCTTGATCTGATGAATTTTGCCGAGAAGCTACAGCTGTCCAGCAGGCCACTGAGAATTGAACTGGACGATCTGGCGGCGCTGAAAACGCCCTGCATTTTGCACTGGGACTTAAATCACTTTGTCGTTTTGAAGTCCGCTCGGGGTGGTCAGGTTGTGATCCATGATCCTGCCATGGGCTTGCGCAAGTTAACGTGGGAAGAGGCCAGTAAACACTTTACCGGGATAGCACTCGAGCTGTTGCCGACCAATGAGTTTGCCCTAAAGCAGGGCCAGACTCGTTTGGGGTTATCGAATTTCTGGTCAAAAATTACTGGCCTGAAGCGTTCCCTGGTATTGCTGTTTACCCTGTCAATTCTGCTGCAGGTGTTTACCCTGGTAGCACCCTACTACATGCAGCTGGTGGTGGATGATGTGATTCTGACCAGTGATACCAGCTTACTTTTGGTGCTAGCTTTAGGTTTTGCCATGGTGCTGCTGTTTGAAGTGGCGACCAGCGCCGTGCGTGGTTTTGTGTTGCTGCACTTTGGTAGCCTGCTTAATATTCAGATGGCAGGTAATCTATTTCATCATCTTATCCGACTGCCGCTCAGTTACTTTGAAAAGCGCCATATGGGCGATGTGGTCTCCCGCTTTGGCTCCTTGCGCCAGGTGCGGGAATTGTTAACTACAGGAGTGATCGAAGCCATCATCGATGGCCTGATGGCGATCGCGATTTTAGCCGTGATCCTGATCTATAGCCCCATGCTAAGCCTAGTGGTGTTGGTGGCAGTGTTGCTGTATGCCGGCTTTCGGTTGGCGATGTATCGCTCTTTGCGTGCGGTGTCTGAGCAAGAGATTCTGGCTCAGGCTAAGGAGAACTCCAACTTTATGGAGACGGTGCGCGGCATTCAAACCATCAAGCTGTTTGGCTCTGAGGCCAAACGTGAAGGGCTATGGCAGAACCATTTTATCGATGCGACCAACCAAACCATTCGTCTTGGGATCTTCAATATTTCTTACCAAACCGTCAACCGCCTACTTTTTGGCCTTGAGAATATTTTGGTGGTCTATCTGGCTGCGCGGCTGGTACTGGCAGGTGGTTTTAGTACCGGTATGTTGTTCGCCTTTATGGCCTATAAAAGCCAGTTTATGGACAGAATGGCCCGTTTAGTCGAGAAAATGATTCAATTCCGTATGCTCAGCCTGCATTTCGAACGTTTGGGTGATATTGCCCTGACTGGCAAAGAGCAGGTTCATCCGGAGCAGGAGCGCGAACCACGCTTGCTGGATGGGCGGCTGGAACTACAGAATATCTCATTTTCCTACAGCGATGTGACCAAGCCGGTGTTGCAGGATATCAACCTCACCATTGAGCCCGGTGAGTCTGTGGCTTTGGTGGGGCCCTCGGGCTGCGGTAAAACCACCCTCATGAAAGTGATGCTGGGCTTGTTGCAGCCTGGTAAAGGGGAAGTGCTTGTAGATGGCATCCCCCTGCTGCAGCTGGGGCTTGCCAATTACCGGCGGCAGATTGCCGCGGTGATGCAGGACGATCAGCTGTTATCCGGCTCGATTCGCGACAACATCGTGTTCTTTGAAGATCAATTTGATATGCGCCGGGTGGTGGAGTGCGCTCAGATGGCCGCAGTGCACCAGGACATCGAACAGATGCCAATGGGCTACAACAGTTTGATTGGTGATATGGGTTCGGCGCTGTCTGGTGGTCAGAAACAACGCATTTTACTGGCCAGAGCGTTATACCGGCAGCCCCGAATTCTATTCATGGATGAAGCGACCAGCCATCTGGATACCAAAACCGAATCCTTTGTCAGCAAAGCTATTCAACAGCTGAATATTACCCGGGTGGTGATAGCTCACCGGCCGGAGACCATCGCTTCGGTGGATAGGGTAATAGAGTTGAAACCAACTATATCCAATAAAATCTAGTGAGGTACAATAGTAATGCTCACAAGGAGTATCAGAATCACCTTGATATTACTATGGTTATTTTGTAGTGTGTCTCAAGCAGGAAGTTTAAGTCATATTCAACTAATTGAGTCTGAAACTACGACTGAGCGCACACAGCAACTTTTACAATCAGCTTTAGTCTGGGGGTGGGTGAAGTATTATCATCCAGCGGCTAATGCTGGAAAGCTGGATATAGATGCTGAGCTTGTTAGGCTTTTGAGTCAACAGTGGGCAGCCGACAAGCAAGACATGACCACAGCCATCACGGATTGGTTGACAGCCTTACCCGATTGGCCTGACGATGTTCAACCTTCGGCAGATGCCTGGCAGTTGTATCAAGCTCAATCCATGCAAATATTGCCTCTGCCGCTAGAGTGGCATAATGCCTTGGCTGCCCTTGCCAATAAGCCTGTAAAAAATCCATACTACTTTGACTATACAAGATGGATAGGCAACTACCAGCAACAAAATGAAGCCGGTTACCCTGATTTCTCAGCTGAGCCACAACAGGTTTGGTTGGCGTTGTTTCGATACTGGAATGTTATTCATTACTTTTTTCCCTATCATGACCAGATGGATGTGGCATGGACTAGTCGATTTGAGGAGCTGGTGCCTGTTTTTGCCCAGGTGAAGGATGAAGTTTCCTACCGCTATGCCTTGCTGCGGTTGGCGGCCGCAGTCCAGGATGGACACGCTATTATTCGACACAATAATTGGATGCTGATCCCTGGGCACTTCTTTCTTCCGGTCCAGTTTCTCATTCTGGATGGGAAGGTGCTGGTACAAAACAGCTATCGGATAGAGGGGAATCCGTTGCAACCTGGTGATGAGGTGTTGGCTTTTCAGCAGCAGCCGACATCAGCCTGGCTGGATTCGGTGCTGCCGATCATTCCTGCTTCGGGAGATCCAATGCTCTCAAGTTATTTGAGAGCTTTCTTGCAGCGTACGAATGAAGCAGAAGTCAGGATGACGATTCGTCGGGGAGAGAAGATCAGCGATGTTACTGTGCCTTCATTCGGTTACAGCCAGCTAACTGCCACGCCATTGTCGCGATCGATCGTGCTACCCAAACATCAATGGCTTGATGGTCAGGTGGCGTATTTAAAAATCTATGCGATGAGTCGCAAGGAGTTTTCGGAAGCTTATGCGCTGTATCAGACGGCTGATGCCTTGTTGCTTGATTTGCGTGGCTACCCAAATGACTCCGGTACTTTTTCTGCGCTGATGCGCCACCTGGTGAAGGGGCGTAGTGCCGCACTTGGCTTTGTCCGACCTTCAAAAGGACAGCCAGGGTCCTTTCACCGCTTTTATGATAGTAAAACGGGAAGTTGGTGGCCTTTTGGCCGTGCTGAAACCAGACCGGTTATTGCCCTAATCAGTGCCAGGAGCATGAGCCAGTCCGAGACCAATTTAATGCTGCTGCAGCTTTACCAGAATAGCTTGTTGGTTGGCAGCAATACGGCAGGTGCCAATGGCGATATCACATTCGTCACTGTTCCTGGCGACTATCAGCTCTACTTCAGCGGGTTAGGCGTTTATTATCCGGATGATACGCCGATGCAGCGTTATGGCGTGCTCCCTGATGTACTGGTGCAGCAAACCGTGGCCGACTTGCGGATAGGCCAGGACACGCAATTAAATAAAGCGGTTTCGATCATTGCATCTGGCCAGAATATCCAGGAGTTACGCAGCTCGCAGGTTGATAAAATTCAGGCTTTGTCTCGGAAGCGGCCGCCTTTGGAGTGATTATTAATATGAAATTAAAACCAGGTGTTATCATATCTGCTATTACCATTTATATGTTTTCTTTCTCTGCATTTGCTGATTCATCAAGCACTGAACTAATTTCTTACATCAAAAGCGAGTTGCAAGAAATTCATGAGGCAGATCAAGCAACACGACAAGAAATTCAGCATGCACTGGATACGCATGGTCGTGATTCAGCTGAAGTACAAGTACTTTGGCAAAAGCAGAGCCAAATTGATGCAAATAACAGAAAACGGGTATCGAGCATTTTGGAGCAATATGGCTGGCCTGAATTGTCTGATTTTGGCGATTTAAGCGCGGCCAGAGCTATTTTGCTTGTTATTCAGCATGGGGATTTAGCGTATCAATTACAATACTTTGATATGGCTGAGTAAGCTGCAGAGAGTGGTAATCTTCAAACTTACCTTTTTGCTTTACTTCAAGATAGAGTACTCATTAGGCAAGGGAAAAAACAGATATATGGCAGCCAGGTACGCATTGATAATGTGACAGGGAATGCTTACTTTCTGCCGATTGAAGATGAAGCAAATGTAGATGTACGCAGAGCGGCTGTTGGCTTAGAACCCATCGCGGAATATGGTACACACTACGGCATTAGCTTATTGCCTGATAAATCCGCCATTGACCTTCATGCGACAAGTAGTGGCTGATGAACCGTATGCTGTTCTTTGAACTGCGCCACTTTTCTTATAAAAACTGGCGCAGTTTTGTCAACTGCGCCATAATTGCGCCATGTTTAGGTTGCAACGGCGCCATTACCAATGTCAGCTACCACGGATTTATTGCATAGCATCAAGGCTGCTGAAGCTGGTATTACACTGGCTGAGCTACTGGTTAAGCACCCTGGTATTGCCAGGCGGACTGCGCAACGGACTATCGCGAAGCACATTGCCAGTGGCCAGCTGATAGGGCAGGGTGAAGGCAGGGCTCGTCGCTATTTTGCTGCTGAGCATCGGCCAGCTGTGAGCCACAAATCCGGCAGAGCTGATCATTTCCCGGACTTTATTCCCGTTTCAGCCGATAGTCAGGATATCTTAGCCTACATTGACCAGCCCGTAGAAGCACGTAGGCCGGTGGGTTACCAGCATGACTTTTTAGATGCCTACCTCCCTAATAAGACCTGGTATTTGTCTGAGTCTCTGCGTCGCCAATTGCACAAAATGGGCAGAACAGTGGATAGTGCAGAGCCTGTAGGCACATACAGCCGTGCAATACTGAGCCGCCTGCTGATTGATTTATCATGGGCGTCGAGTCAGCTTGAAGGCAATACCTATTCCCGTTTGGATACACGTAAGCTGATTGAGCAGGGGAAGGTGGCCGATGGTAAGGCCGCTATTGAAACCCAGATGATCCTTAACCATAAAACGGCCATAGAATTGCTGGTTGAAAACATAGATAACGCGGATTTTAGTCGCTACACCATCATGAACCTGCATAGTGCTCTGGCCGAGAACTTACTGGCGAATCCGGCAGATGAGGGACGTATCCGCCAGCATGCGGTGGATATTGGAAAAAGTGTTTATCGGCCACTTTCCACACCTCAGCAAATTGACATCGTGTTGGATGCAATGCTCAACAAGGCCAACTTAATTCAAGATCCTTTTGAACAGTCCTTTTTCATCATGGTGCATTTGCCCTACTTGCAGCCCTTTGCCGATATCAATAAACGCACCTCGAGACTGGCGGCGAATCTGCCGTTGTTTCGGGCGAACCTGTGTCCACTGACTTTTCTCGATGTACCGGAGCAGGCTTACAGTAGGGCCACACTGGGCGTGTACGAAATGACCAGAGTGGAACTGTTGCGCGACCTTTACGTGTGGGCTTACGAGCGCTCGACACAAGAGTATCTGGCCATTAAACAAGATTTGGCTGAACCCGATCCTGTTCGGCTGGCCTGGCGTGATTTTATTAAACAAACGATTTATTGCGTGGTCAGCCAACCAGATGCTGAGCCGCTTTCGACCATTCAACAAGCTGTCGTTGAGCAGGTTCCGCAACATGACCGGCCCAAGGTAGAAGCATTGGTGATCGAAGAGCTCCGTCGGCTACATGAGGGGGTGCTTGCCCGGTATGGCCTTCGCCCTTCGGAGTATCATGTCTGGAGGTCTGCTCATCATCATTGACCTTGGTTTGGCAGAAGCGATGATACAGCTGAATCAAGGTTACCTGAATAAGCAACGGATCAGATGCAGTGATGGTTAAAGTTTTAAAATAGCCAGATAAATCCGGCTTTGGCCTTCATGCGATGAGTAGTAGCTGATATAGACTTTACTGCCCTGTAGCACCATGCCGGCATAGCTGCAGTCGCCGCCTGAGGGCAGGGTTTGCCATTCGGTGAGCTGGCCGCTGTGCCGGTCAATCCAGCACAAGCTGGTTCGCACCTGGTTATCGTACAGCCGCACACAGGCCAGCAAGCGGCCATCGGGCAGTTCCAGCCACTCGGGTCCGCCAATACGGCAACCAATATCGCGCCAGTCCCACTGTTGGTAGGGCGGCCTGGCGCGGCCATACAGGCCGTGATCCGGATCGCGGCGTAGCAGGCAGAGCGCGGTGCCATCAGGTTCAAACAACAAGCCACTTTCGTTGGCGTAACTGCCACGGTAGCAATCTGGGCTGATGGGTTGGTAATCACTGCCGTTGCTGGTGTGATAGGCCCGAATGAAATGTGGTTTGCCGCATTTGTAGCCAATGGCCAAGCCTTGCTGCTGGTGCCAGCTGAGCCGCCAGATCCAGATATTGGGCTCGCCTACGGGGACAGCTTCTGACCAGTGCAGGCCATCGTCGGAAAACCAGGCATAGCTTTGGTGGCTTTGCTGACTGCGGTCATGCAAAGCGCCGGCACCATAGAGCATCAGCCGGCCATCTGGCAAAATACTAAATTTAGCATCACGTAAATCGGCATCCGGCAGCTGAATCACCGCCGTGCTAAGCCAGTGCACACCATCCACGGAACGTAAGATACGAAACTGGCCATCTGGTGAGATATGGGCACTACCTTCCCGGAACACGCACCAGAACGTACGATGAAAATGGATCAGATCGGTAAAGGCATTGTGCGCTGCCTGCTGCCAAATACACTGATGCTGGATGCCCATACATTTTTCCAGAAAAGATCGAATGTCATAATCTTATCAGGTTTTGTACCGCGATATCAGTTGATCCAACTCGGTCGCCAGTGCTGCCAACTGTTCACTGATACTGACGGCTTGACTGGTCCCTTCAGCCGTTTCCTGCGCAATCGCAACAATGGCATGCACATTCTGGTTGATGGTTTCCGAGACGGTGGTTTGCTCTTCTGCCGCACTGGCGATTTGGTTGTTCATATCATTGATGGTACTGACCGCGCCCTGGATTTCGCGCAGGGCTTCATCCACCCTGGATGCTTCAGTCACGGTATGCTGACTGCCTTCTTTGATCTGATCGATGGCCGCTACCGCTTCTTTAGCGCCTTGCTGCAGCCGGCCAATCATATCGTTGATTTCCTGCGTGCTGGTCGAGGTCCTGGCTGCCAGAGTCCGCACTTCATCCGCAACCACAGCAAAACCACGCCCCTGCTCTCCAGCCCGGGCTGCCTCAATAGCTGCATTGAGGGCCAGCAGGTTGGTTTGCTCGGCGATACCTCGGATAACTTCGACCACCCCCCCAATGCTCTGAGACTCGGTGCCAACCCGGCTGATCACCTCCACCCCGGTTTGTACTTGCTTTTCCAGGCCATGAATGACTTCAATGGCATTTCGCAAGGTCACCGCAGCTTGGCGTACCTGACTATCGGCATCGTTGGCGGCATGGGCTGCATTGCTGGCACTGCTGGCGACATCCTGAGCTGTGGCCGCCATTTCATGCATAGCGGTGGCTACCTGGTCACTTTCACTATGCTGTCGTTGCACGCCTTGCTCGGCCTGATGCATTAGTCCGGATAGTGACTCGCCGGACTGGCTCAGGCTATTGACCGAGCTACGGATATTGGTCACCAGCTCGGCTACCTGAGCGGCAAATTCATTAAAAGCGTGTGCAAGCTCACCAAGTTCATGCCCTTGGTCATCCAGACGCTGTGTTAAATCACCATCACCTTGCGCAATCTCTTTCATTGCCTGGACTGCCTGAGCAAGTGGTCCAAGAATACTGCGTGCCAGCGTCAAGCCGAGTGCAATCATCGCCGCCAGCAGCAGGAGCGCAATCAGGCTAAGTTGAAATGTGCCCGCTTGCACCTGTCGGTTGGTTTGCTGTTGCAGCGCTGCCAGCTGTTCATTGAGATCGTCAATGTAAAAACCTGTCGCTAACACCCAATTGGTACCGGGAACCAGCATAGCTTTCGCCAGCTTAGGGGCTGGCACTGAGCTCCCAACTCTGGGCCAGTTGTATTCGACATAATCACCACCACGCTGTGCTGCCTGAATGTATTCTCTGACCAAATGGCGGCCATCCGGTGTGGTGCTGTTGTAGAAGTTTTGCCCTTCCCGTGCAGGGTTGTCGGCACTGACTACCTGAACGCCTTGCGTATCGTAAACGAAAAAGTAGTTTTCTCCTTGCTCGTAACGCAATTGCCGCAGGATCCGTTTGCGGCTTTCTTCATCAGGAGCCGTGACACTGGCGGTGATGGCCAGCTCTAAAAAGGCATCAAGTTGCGCCCGTCGCTCGGCAAACAGGGAGGCTTGCATTTGGGTAATGCTCATGTCGGCAATAGCTCTGGCCTGACGAATGGATTGCCAGGTCAGAATCAGAGCCAACAGCAACACTGGAAGAATAGCCAGTACCATGATCTTTTGTTTGATGGATAAAGCTTGCATAAGAGACCTCGAGTTGGCTAAAAGTGCCACTTCACCAACAGATTGACATTGTTTTCGTGGCTGCGCAGTGCCGGGCTGTCGGCAACGCCGAACTTGTTGCGCCAGAACACATACTCAATACCAAGCCAGAGCTGACTTTCCATGCCAAGCTGCGGGCTGACCAGCCATTTTAGCTGGGGCGTCAGGTTCAGGTTGGCTCGTTGATCCTCGCTGGTGCTGGCCCAGTCCATAAAGCCATCCAGTAAAAATTGCTGATTACCGAGCGTAAACGGATAGGCCCAAACCAGGGTTAACTGCCAGTTGTTGGCAACCTTATCATTGTTGCGCCGATAGACATTGGCCTGCATAAAGCGAAAGCCGGGTACGGCTAAATCCACGCCGGCACCATACAGATAATTGGTGGCCAGGCTACTCATTTCAATATGAGCGGCCAGCAGCACATCTTTGACCGGGCCAAACTGGTAGTTGCCACTGGTATTCTTGCCCAGGCTAAAACGCGGCTGCAGTTCGGCATAGTTGGTACGAGTGCCGTCTTTAAAGCGCATATGGTCGAGGAAAAAGAAGTTATCGCCCCAGCTGGTATTGGCGGCGTGTTCAATGGTAAACACATGGCGGGTAGGATCGCCCAGCCGGTAGTTTTCGCCATATAAATAGGTTAAGCGAAAGTCTTGCCACAACACTTTGGCCTCAAGCGGGAATAGGTACAAAGCAAGCAGGATCAGCAAGATACGCACACATGATCTCCATAAGGTGCAAGTATATATAGTAAAGGCGCTTTTTGCCGGTATAACAAGTTGCTTCGACAAAAAGCCATCCTATCTGTGTAGGAAGCCTGTTTAGGCAGGCAGAGCCTGGTGCCGGACCAAGGTTAGCAATTGCTGGATGGTTGTCAGGCCGTACCGTTGCAGAATCAACTGCCGGCCCAGCGCCAGCGCAAAACGCTCGCAACGGGCTCGTTGTGGCTCATTGCGGATTTGCTCTAAATCAGCCACATGGGCCAGGCCTACCGTACGACGAATCAGCTCACAGCCGGCATAGCCAATGCTATCGGCCAGCACTTGTTGCAAGAAAGAGCTTTGATAGCTGCTGCTGGCAAAGCTACTTTCTTTGGTCTGGGTTTGCATTAGCTGGCTAAACTCACTGGCAAAACCCTGCCAAAGCGTTGCAATTTGTTCGAGCAGATAAGTTTGTTGCTGCTCGCGGGCAGCGGCGTCTTCCTGCAAACCAAACTGACCGGCATAGCTCAGAAGTAAATTACCCAGCAGACTACCGACATCAAAACCAATAGGGCCGTAAAAACCGAACTCGGCATCGATCACTTTGCACTGCTCGGTGCTGACAAAAATACTGCCGCTGTGCACATCACCGTGCAGCAAAGCCTGTGGCTTGGACAAAAAGTCTGCCTTAAGCCGTGCCACCTCTGCCTGCAAGGCGTCATCGTGCCATAGCTCGCGGGCCTGCGGCACAATGGCCTGATGGATGTTGTTGCGTTCATGGTTGCAGTAGGGATCGGTAAAGAACAGATCTTCAGTGATCAGGCAAAGCTCCGGGTTTAAAAAGCGGCCGACCTCGGTTTTTTTCTGCAAGCCATTCAAAACAAAATCACTGGTGTGAAACAAAGTGCGCGCCAGGTAGATGGCCATTTGGCTGGCCAGTAACGGGAACTGTTTGCCTGCCACCAAAGCACTCCGCAAGATCTCCAGCTGGCCCAGGTCTTCCATCAAAATGGCGGCCAGGCTTGCATCGTAATGCAGCACCTGCACAGTATGCTCCGGGCAAAGCCGGCCATGGCGTAGCAGCACCTCGGCCTCAATGCGGGCACGATCGATGGTCAGTGGCCAGCTTTCACCGACACAGCGGGCATAGGGCAGGGCTTGTTTCACAATCAGGCTGCGGCCATGCTGGTTTTTGACCCTGAACACCAAATTCAGATTGCCGTCTCCAAACTCTTCTGCTTCAAGCTGGTCGCTGTCACGAAAGGCATCCGTATGGCTCAGGGCAAAGTGTTTGGCATCGTCTGCGGTAAAGATGTGGTAGTCGCTCATAGTGCATCCGGACTTGTCAGGCCAATAGAAGAGCTGCATAATCGCAAACATTCTAGACGTCTGCAAGGCTAAATAAGGCATAACGCATGAAAAACATGGCAGGTCTCAGCATTAAAACCGAACAAGGCCAGTTGTTTATTCTGGATCAGACGCTGTTGCCGCATCAGCAACGCTGGCTGCATTGCCAGCACGTTGAGCAGATGGTTACGATGATTCAGCAATTGCAGGTACGCGGCGCTCCGGCCATTGGCATTGCGGCCTCCTTGTTGCTGGCCTACCGGGCCAGGCAGGGCGATAGCCGTGCAGAGCTGCTGCACAGTGCTGAAGTCCTCAGAGCGGCCCGGCCAACCGCGGTCAATCTGATGAATAATCTCGACTCCATGCTGGCAGCCTTGCAGCAGCCGGATTATGTCAGCGCGGCGGTAGCCTGCGCCGAACAGCTGTTTGCCGAAGACGTGCAGCTGTGTATGCAGATGGCTGAGCATGGTGCGGCTCTGGTGCAGCCAGGCGAGCGCTTGCTGACCCATTGCAATACCGGTGGTCTGGCAACGGCCGGGGTTGGTACCGCATTGGGCGTCGTGCGGCTGGCGCATCAGCAGGGTAAACAGATCCAGCTGTGGGTCGATGAAACCAGGCCCCTGCTGCAAGGCGGGCGGTTAACTGCCTGGGAGTGTCAGCAGCTTGGCATCCCGTACCAGCTGATTTGCGACAATATGGCGGCCATGTTGATGGCTCGGGGTGAGGTTGATCGGATTTTTGTCGGCTCGGATCGAATTGCCGCCAACGGCGATTTTGCCAACAAAGTCGGGACCTACAATCTGGCGGTGCTGGCGTACTATCACCAGATCCCGTTCTACGTCGTGGCTCCCCATACCACGGTCGACCCCAGCTGCAGCGATGGCAGTCAGATCCCCATTGAGCAGCGCTCACCGGAGGAGGTGCGCGGTGTGAACGGGAGTTTTGGCAGCGTCTGCTGGGCACCGGAGCAGGCAGCGGTGTTTAATCCGGCCTTTGATGTGACCCCGGCTAAGCTGGTTACTGGCTGGGTGCTGGATAGTGGGGTGCTTGATCAGGCCGCTGTGGCAGCCGGTGCTTTAACCCGGTTAACCGTTTTTGCATAAAAAAGCCCGGAGCAAGCTCCGGGCGAAAGACAAGGATAGACAGGGTGGAACCGCCTTTTCGGGGCGACAGAGGTAGACTAAGTTGTTTCTGCTTTGTTGACAAAGGAGATAAATCCATGCGTCGGGTGAAAAAAATTCAGTTATAGCACCCTGGCTGTCCATTAAGCCAGCAGCGGAAAACGCGACGCGATATCGCTGCCGGTAAAGTTGGCAATCCAGCCCTCCGGGTTATTAAACAACCGGATGGCGGTAAAATTGGGCTCGCTGCCCATATCGAACCAGTGCGGCGTATTGGCCGGCACGCTGATTAAATCGTTTTGCTGGCACAGCACCTGGTAGATGTGCTCGCCTAAGTGCAAGCAGAACAAGCCTTCACCACGGACAAAAAAGCGCACTTCATCTTCGCTGTGGGTATGTTCAGCCAGAAATTTTTGCCGCAGTGCCGCTTTATCCGGGTGATCGCTGCTGAGCGAAATCACATCCACCGTGACATAACCGCCTTGCTGTTTTAAGCGGTCGATATCATCGCTATAGGCTGCCAGAATACTGTCGTTATCGGTATTGGCATCGATCGGCTGATTGGCCTGCCATTGCTCAAAGCGAATGCCTACCTGCTGCAGTTTGTCAGCCATGTCAGCTGCGCTCTTGGTCTGGTACAGCACTTCTTCAGGTGCTGAGCTGGAAAACACGGTTAATGCGGACATAGTGACACCTCGAATAGCTATAGGTTGACCTGGTAGAAGTCTTCTGCCGTTGGATGGCTGCCTGCCGGCTGGCCGTCACGGATCAACTGGCAGGTGGCAATACCTAACTGGCGGGCGGCATCCAGTTCGGCCACCACATCGGATAAAAATAACACCTGGCCAGGGGGGAGCTGCAAATGCTGCAGGATGGCGGCGTAGGATGAAATTTCTTTCTTGCCTCCGACCCGGGTATCAAAATAGCCGCTGAAGAGTGGGGTTAAATCGCCAAAGTCACTGTAACGAAACAGCAGTTGCTGGGCTTCTACCGAGCCGGAGCTGTAGATAAAGAGTTGCAGACCCTGAGCATGCCATTGTTTGAGTTGTTCGGCCGCGTCCGGGTACAGGTGGCCGGTGAAATGACCTTGCTGATAGCCCAGCCGCCATACCATGCCTTGCAAGGCCTTTAACGGGGTGATTTTTTCATCAGCGGCAATCCAGGCCTGCAGTTGGGCAATAACGGTTTCAAGATCAGCGTTTGGCTGTTGCATCTTTTGCCGAACGGCTTTTAGCTCAAGGGCCACTTCGGCCTGCTCGCTGCGTTGGCGGATAAAATCCGGCAAGTGTTTGGCAGCATAAGGAAACAGCACTTCGGTAACAAAAGCGATGCGGCTGGTGGTGCCTTCAATATCGGTGATCAGGGCGCGATAGTTCATAAGGTTCCTGTGAGTCGGAGACGTTCCAGTTCACAGTGTATAAGAAATTCCCAGCCCTCTAAATGCCTTTTTGCTTCTTCCAGACTTTGTCCCCAGACATAAAGGCCATGGCCACGTACCAGCAAGGCCGAAGCGATCTGTACCTGAGACCAGCGCCCGGCTACCTGAGCCGCCAGTGCTGGTATATCCTGGGTATTGTCGAAGATGGTTAGCGGGCAAGACTGATCGTGGCTGAGTTGGCCGCGAATCGCTTTTTGCATTTCATAGCCGTTAAACACGTATTGTTCAGCCTCAATCAGGCGGGAAAAAACGGTGGCTTGTACCGAGTGCGTATGCAACACCGCTTTGATCGAGGCATCCAGTTGGTAGATGCGGGCGTGCAATGCGGTTTCAGCCGATGGTTTGCCCGGACAGGTCAGTTCTCCCTCCAGCCAGCTTACCGGTAATAGGTCTTGCGGGCTCAGCTCGCCTTTATCTTTACCGGATGCGGTCACCAGCGCACTGTGCTGCCCGTTACGGATGGAAAAGTTGCCGCCTGTGGCCGGAATCCAGTGGCGGCTGGCAATCCAGCGGCCGGCGGCACACAAGGCAATGGCGTAGGGGTTGAGCTGATGCCCTTGTTGAGCAGCATGATTCATAAAATGGCACTCCTGAACGCCCTGACGTTTAGATGTCTATACATAAAAAGGTCTGAAATGATACCATGCCTGACCAATTTGGCAACTGGTGTGATGTCAGGTGTAATCTGGTTGCAGACTGGCAGCAGCAAAGGCTAAGGTAAGGATAGTTTATTTTCAGGGCAACTTATGCACAGCACTTTTCATTCCAAACTGCCTGAGGTGGGCAGCTCGATTTTCAGCCAGATGTCGCAGCTGGCCAGCGAGCAGCAAGCGATCAACTTGTCGCAAGGCTTTCCAGACTTTGGCTGCGACCCCTATTTATTGCAGCAACTGGCGGCATTTAGTCAGCAAGGGCTGAACCAGTACGCACCCATGGCTGGTGTGTTGCCACTGCGCCAGCAAATAGCCGCTTTGATTGCGCGTTGTTACCGCCATCAGGTGTGCCCGGAGCAGCAAATTACCGTCACCTCCGGTGCCACCGAAGCCTTGTTTTGTGCCATTCAGGCGCTGGTTCGCCCGGGCGATGAGGTGATCCTGTTCGATCCCGCCTACGACAGCTATGCCCCAGCGGTGCAACTGGCCGGTGGCCGTTGTGTCCACATTGCCCTGACAGCACCGGATTTTAAGGTGGACTGGCAGCAAGTAGCGGACAGCATCAACCGCAACACCCGGCTGATTATTGTCAATAGCCCGCACAACCCAAGCAGCCAGGTTTTTAGTGCAGCGGACTGGCAGCAGCTGGAGTCTTTGGTCTGTCAACACGGTTTGTATTGCCTGAGTGATGAAGTGTACGAGCACATGGTGTTTGATGGCCGGCCGCAGCTCAGTGCTTTGAGCTTCAAAGAGCTGGCAGCGCGCAGCCTGGTGGTCTCATCCTTTGGCAAAACCTTTCATGTCACCGGCTGGAAGCTGGGTTATTGCGTAGCGCCCGCTCTATTGATGACGGAGTTTCGCAAAGTGCATCAGTACGTGACTTTTTCCAGCTTTACCCCGGCACAATTCGCGGTAGCGGCTATGCTGGAGCAGCATCCGGAGCAGGTCAGTGGCTTGGCGGCTTTTTACCAGCAAAAGCGCGATTGCTTTGCGGCTGCACTTGCGACCAGTCGCTTAGCGTTGCTACCGGCGCAGGGCACCTATTTTCAGCTGGCCGATTACAGTGCCATCAGCGAGCAGCCGGATGTGGAGTTTTGCCGCTGGCTCACCATCGAGCACAAGGTGGCGGCCATTCCACTGAGTGTGTTTTACCGCCAGCCGCCGGCTCAGCGCTTGATTCGATTTTGCTTTGCCAAAGATAAGCAGACGCTGCTGCAAGCTGCGGAGGTGTTATGCCGGCTGTAAAGGTAGCGGTACTGCAAACCGAGCTGCTATGGCAGGATCCTAAGGCCAACCGACAGCAGTTGGCCGGGCAGATTGCAGCACTGGACGGTGCGGATTTGATTGTGTTGCCGGAGATGCTGACCACCGGTTTTTCCATGCAAAGTAGCGAGATTGCCGAGCCAGCGGGTGGTGAAACCTTGCACTGGTTAAAGCAGCAGGCCGCCAGCAGTGGCGCCGCTGTGTGTGGCTCCGTAGCTGTCAAAGAGCAAGGCCAGTACTACAACCGGTTGTACTTTGTGACCCCGCAAGGTGAGAGCTTTCAGTACGATAAAAAGCATCTGTTTCGGATGGCCGGTGAGCATCAAGCCTATCAGGCAGGCAGCAAGCGGGTCATTGTGCCCTGGCGCGGCCTGCGTTTTTGCCTGCAAATTTGCTACGACCTGCGTTTTCCGGTGTTTAGTCGCAACCGCAACGATTACGATGCCTTAATTTATGTCGCCAACTGGCCAGCGCCACGTCGCTTGGCCTGGCGTACTTTGTTGGCTGCCAGAGCCATCGAAAATCAGGCTTATGTGATTGGTTGCAACCGCATTGGCAGCGACGGCAATGGCGTCCAGTACAGTGGTGACAGTTTGATTCTGGATTATCTGGGACAACCGCTGGCGGATGTTGCTGCCAATCAAGCTGCCGTATTGCAGGCAGAGCTGGAGCTGGCTACCTTGCAGCAGTTTAAAGACAAATTTCCGGCTTATCTCGACGCGGATGATTTTGAGTTGCTTGACATTTGAACCTTATCTACGGATACTTATTGCAACACAACCGCCACGCTTAGTGCTCGCAAGAGTATCGCGAAACCTTGGCGGTTTTTCTTTTATTGGAGCAATGGATGGCCGATAAAAAACGCTATACAAAGCCTGCACTTACTTTCGAACAACAGCTCGATAAGTTGCTCAAGCGTGGTATTCAAGTTGAAAGGGAGCCAGAAGCATTACAGACTCTTTCGCAGGTTAGCTATTATCGTTTAAGTGCGTACTGGTACCCTTTTCGTAAGCGTGATGAAGATGGATGTGTCCTTAGTAACGTCGTGCAGGGCACGAATTTCAATCAAATCCTTGATCTGTATAACTTTGATCGTAAGCTACGATTGTGTGTGCTTGATGGGCTGGAGCGAGTTGAGGTCTTAATTCGTACAAAGCTAAGTTACCATATAGGGCATAGATACAAAGCATTCGGGCATCTTGACCCTAGTAATTTTCATGAAAAATTCAATCACTCTGAATGGCTCAGGCGAGTCACTGCTTCAGTTGTAGAGTCTTCCGATGAGTTTTTAAAGCATTTTGAGCGAAACTACCAAGGCTTTCCCAATGTTCCGATCTGGATGTTGACCGAGGTCATGAGTATGGGAGCGCTTTCAAGGCTCTTTAAAGGTTTGAAGAACGAAAAAAAATCAGGTTATGAAGATAAGCAACAGATAGCTAATGCGTTTGGTATGCATTACAAACAGCTGCAAGACTGGTTGCATGTCTTAACCTATGTGCGGAATGTGTGCGCGCACCATAGCCGGCTTTGGAATAGGGAGTTAGCGATTCGTCCCGAAAGAATACGTAATGCAAACTGGTTGCCACCGAAAACACCGCGTAATGACCGGGTCTTTATTATTATTCTTATGATGCATCAGATGCTTAAATGTCAGCCAGATGCAGCTGAGTGGAAGTTATCTATAGAAACCTTGTTATTACAGGCTTCTGAGAGTGAAATCTTAAGAGCAGGGATGGGGCTACCAATGGATTGGAAAAGTCATCCTTTGTGGCAAGCATAAATGAAAACTATGCGAACACATCTCAATAATGAGGTTGGAAACGAGACGACAGTTTTGTAAGCAGAGCTGGATCTGGCCGTCTTGCAACAGTTTAAAGACAAGTTTCCGGCTTATCTCGACGCGGATGATTTTGAATTCATTCCCCCAGACCACAGGAACGATGGATGAGTAAATATCTAATAATCAGTGCTATAGCATTGTTAGTTGCTGGCTGTAGCCCTCCGGAATTGCCGGAGACAGGCGATTTGGATGCCGTCCACTGGCGCTACGCCACTGATCCGCATGGCAGTACGGCCTCTTATGAAGGAGAGCTAGTTCAGCAAGGCATTGCTCGCATCGAGTTTCAACGTGTGCCCAGAGTTGATGAAAGAAACAATTCCTGGGTTGAGCTGATTTATGATCTGCCTGAGGGGCCTTTGCAGAGTGAACCCCAAATTGAGCTTAGCTATCAGAGCAGTACCAATTTGGTCATCAAGTTATCGCAGCGTGAGTATGGCGAGCTGGGCGATCAGAGTTACGCTCATTATCAGGCGGTGGTGCCTGCTGCCGATGATTGGCAACAAGTTCGGTTGAGCCTAGCCGACTTTCATCGACCAGACTGGACTCCGGCGACTTCTGTTGATCATGGGATTGTACCACCCCATGTTAATGCTATCTATTTAGTGCCTGATTTAACGGATGATAAAGGCGGTGAAGCCAGGGTGTTGGTTCGCACTATAAAGTTGTTGCCGTAACAATTGTTCAACCTTTCCCTTGATCTGAGTGCTGTTTGCCGTCATAACTGTCGATCCGGGCCTTTTGGGCCAGTTTGGATGAGAACAACCAATGACAGCACTAACTCCGGAGCTTGAGTCTTTGTATCAGGCCGCCAAAGCGGCCGCTTCTCAGGCCTATGCGCCTTATAGCCAGTTCCCGGTCGGCGTCGCAGTGCGCGCCCTGGATGGCAGCATTTACACCGGTTGCAATGTGGAAAATGCGTCTTATGGTGCCACTGTCTGCGCTGAACGTAATGCCATTGCCGCTGGTGTGGTGGCAGGCAAGCGTCAATTTGATGCCTTAATGGTCTACACCCCGCAAGCACAGCTCACGCCGCCCTGTGGTTTGTGCCGCCAGGTGATTGCCGAATTCTTCTTACCGGAAACCACCATCTACAGCAGCAATCATCAAGCCCAGCTGCAGGGCTGGACGGTACAGCAACTGCTGCCGGATGCCTTCACCCCTTTGTATTTAGCCAACAGCACCAAGGTGCCGACGGAGTAAACCATGCCCATTCCACAGGAAATCATCAAAATTAAGCGCGATGGCAAGACGTTAAGCCAGGCCGATATTCAGCAATTTGCCAAAGGGCTCACCGATGGCAGCTTCAGCGACAGTCAGGCGGCTGCGCTGGCGATGGCGATTTACCTGAATGGCATGTCGGTGGATGAGAAAGTGGCGCTGACCCTGGCGATGCGCGACTCCGGCAACTGCCTCAACTGGCAGGGCCAGTTGAATGGCCCTGTGGTAGACAAACACAGTACCGGTGGCGTTGGCGATAAAGTGACCCTGATGCTGGCACCTATGGTAGCGGCGTGTGGCGCCTATATGCCAAGCATTGCCGGCCGTGGGTTAGGCCATACCGGTGGCACCGTCGATAAACTGGAAAGCATCCCGGGCTACAGCTGCAATCAGTCGCTAAGCCGCATTCGTCAGTTGCTGCCGGAGCTGGGCTGTTTAATCGTCGGTCAAACCGATGAGCTGGCACCGGCCGATCGGCGTTTGTATGGCATCCGTGATGTGACGGCAACGGTCGAGTCCATTCCGCTGATTACCGCCTCGATCTTATCGAAAAAGCTATCCGAAGGACTGGATGCCCTGGTGATGGATGTCAAAGTGGGTAATGGCGCCATTATGGCCACGGCAGAAGATGCACGTGAACTGGCTTGCAGCATCGTCGATACCGCCTGCGGTGCCGGTGTTCCCACAGCAGCGCTGATTACCGATATGAATCAGATCCTGGGGTGTACCGCCGGCAATGCGCTGGAAGTGCTGGAAACGCTGGATTATCTCACCGGCAAAAAGCGCGAGCCGCGCTTGCATCAGCTGACCCTGGCGCTGGGGGCTGAGATGTTGGTGCTGTCCGGTGTCGCCAAGGATAAGGACAGTGCCATCAGCGCACTGGAGCAGAGCCTGAGCAGCGGTAAAGCCGCTGAGTACTTTGCTAAAATGGTGGCTGCTCTGGGTGGGCCAACCGATTTGCTGGAAAAGCCGGCACAGTATTTGGCCCAAGCACCTGCGGTGCTGGAAGTGGCGGCACCGGCCAGTGGCTATCTGCAGATTAAAGACACGGTGGCGCTTGGCATGGCGGTGGTGCGCTTAGGTGGTGGTCGCTCACACCCGGAGCAAAAAATTAATCCGGCAGTCGGTTTTAGTGGTATCTGCCCGGCGGGCAGTGCTATCAGTCAGGGCCAGCCGTTGCTAACCGTGCATGCGGCCAATCAGCAGGATGCTGAGCAGGCAGTGCAGGAAGTACTGGCGGCCTGTGCGGTGGTGTCAGAGCCAGCTAACGGCACCTCCTTGATTCATCAACGCCTGACGTAAGCCAACAAAAAAGCCAGCCTGAGTAGGGCTGGCTCTTGCATCACAGCGTAGTGATTTAGGTACGCTGGCGCTTCATGGATTCGAAAAACTCATCGTTGGTTTTGGTCATGCTGAGTTTGTCGATCAAAAACTCCATCGCATCGGACTCATCCATTGGATTGAGGATTTTGCGTAAAATCCACATCTTCTGCAATTCTTCCTGCGATACCATCAGCTCTTCGCGGCGGGTTCCGGAGCGGTTAAAGTCGATGGCCGGGAAGATGCGTTTTTCGGCAATTTTGCGTGCTAAATGCAGTTCCAGGTTACCGGTACCTTTAAATTCTTCGTAGATGACTTCGTCCATCTTCGAGCCGGTATCCACCAGGGCGGTGGCGATAATGGTTAAGCTGCCGCCTTCTTCGACATTCCGGGCAGCGCCAAAGAAGCGCTTCGGTTTATGCAACGCATTGGCATCAACACCACCGGTCAGTACCTTGCCGGAGCTTGGGATCACGGTGTTGTAAGCACGGGCTAAGCGGGTGATGGAGTCGAGCAGGATAATGACATCTTTTTTATGCTCAACCAGCCGCTTGGCTTTTTCAATCACCATCTCCGCCACCTGCACGTGACGGCTGGCCGGCTCATCGAAGGTCGAAGCGATCACTTCGCCTTTGACCAGCCGCTGCATCTCGGTGACTTCTTCCGGCCGCTCGTCAATCAGCAGCACCATCAGCACACACTCAGGGTGGTTGGCGGCAATCGACTGTGCAATGTTTTGCAGTAGCAGGGTTTTACCGGCTTTGGGCGGCGCCACAATCAGGCCACGCTGGCCACGGCCAATCGGCGAGGCCAAATCCAGTACCCGGGCCGTGATGTCTTCGGTACTGCCGTTGCCACGCTCCATCCGCAGGCGGTCATTGGCATGCAGTGGGGTTAAGTTTTCAAACAGGATTTTATTGCGGGCGTGTTCAGGTTTGCCGAAGTTGACTTCGCTGACTTTCAGCAGCGCAAAGTAACGCTCGCCTTCTTTCGGTGGCCGGATCAGGCCATCGATGGTGTCCCCGGTACGTAAGTTAAAACGACGAATTTGGCTGGGGGAGACATAAATATCGTCCGGGCCGGCCAGGTAGGAGCTATCGCCAGAGCGCAAGAAGCCGAAGCCATCCTGCAGAATCTCCAGTACGCCACCGCCATAAATCTCTTCACCTTTTTTGGCGTGGGATTTTAAAATAGCGAAAATGATGTCCTGCTTGCGCAAGCGAGCCATGCTGTCTAAGCCCATGGACTCGGCTAATTCCACCAGTTCATTGATTGGCTTACTTTTTAATTCTGTTAAATGCATAGTTGATGGGTTCTAGTTGATCAAAATAAGGGTTGTTAGCTTATCAGCGGGTTTGAAAAGGTTTGGAGTTGGTTTACTCGACAGACAAGCGTGGTCATGGGTGTTGTACTGCCAACAACAATAGCAGGTGATGGCGCAGTCGTCTATATGTTATCCATAAAAACTGTGTAAAAAGTCAGCAGCATGGCAGCAGCTGGTGCAGTCTGCCATGCTGTTACTATGATCAGATGTTGCTATCAAGGAACTCTTTCAGCTGAGTTTTGGACAAAGCGCCCACTTTGGTGGCAGCAACCTGGCCATTTTTGAACAGCAGCAGGGTAGGAATGCCACGAATGCCGTATTTAGGCGAGGTATTCGGGTTTTGATCGATATTCAGCTTAGCAATGGTGACTTTTCCTTGATATTCACCTGCTACATCGTCCAGAATGGGCGCGATCATTTTACAAGGGCCACACCATTCAGCCCAAAAATCGACTAAAACAGGTTGTTCAGCGTTCAGTACATCGGTTTCAAAACTATCGTCTGAAACATGTAAAATCAGGTCACTCATTGATTGTCTCCGTTATTGAACTGGGCAGATCGACTGCAAAAAATGTCATCAATTTAAACGCGGCTGTTTCCTAATGCAAGGCGAACAGTTATGCTAGGCTGGTATGAATAAAACACACTTAACATCGCACAAATTCGCTGATTTCGCATTGGCACCACAGATCCTGGACGCACTGAACAGTCTGGGTTTCAGTTATTGTACTCCAATCCAGGCGCAGTGTCTGCCCCTGGCGCTGCAGGGCAAAGACATTGCCGGCCAGGCACAGACCGGAACCGGTAAAACCCTGGCGTTTTTAACCGCGACCTTTCACTACTTATTGAACAACGAGCCCAGAGGCTCGGGTCAGCCGCGCGCTATCATTATGGCTCCTACGCGCGAACTGGCGGTTCAGATCCATCAGGATGCGGTGGCACTGGCAAAAAGTGCTGGTTTTCGCCTTGGCCTTATCTATGGGGGCGAAGGCTACGATTCACAACGGCAATTGCTGGAACAAGGCGTCGATATTCTGATTGGCACCACAGGCCGTTTGATTGATTACCAGAAACAAGGCCTGTTTCAGCTGGACCAAATTCAGGTGGTGGTGCTGGATGAAGCCGACCGCATGTTCGATCTGGGCTTTATCAAAGACATCCGCTTTTTATTCCGCCAGATGCCGCCGGCCAATGAGCGTCTTAGCTTGTTATTCTCGGCGACCTTGTCGTACAAGGTACAGGAGCTGGCGTTTGAGCAGATGAATGAACCGGTGCATATTCATATTGAACCGGACCAGATGACCGCCAGCCGCATCAGTGAAGAACTGTTTTACCCGTCCGACCCGGACAAAATGAAGCTGTTACTGACCTTGATGGAAGAAGAGTGGCCGGATAAAGCCATTGTCTTTGCCAACACCAAGCACAGTTGCGAGAACGTCCATGCCTGGCTGGAAGCCGATGGCCACCGGGTGGGCTTACTCACTGGTGATGTGGTGCAGAAAAAGCGGCTGAAAATTCTGGAAGATTTTACCAGCGGCAAGCTGGATATTCTGGTGGCAACGGATGTCGCCGCCCGTGGCCTGCATATTCCGAAAGTCAGCCATGTGTTCAATTTCGATTTGCCGGACGATTGCGAAGATTATGTCCATCGCATTGGCCGTACCGGCCGGGCAGGTGAAAGTGGCAAGGCCATCAGCTTTGCCTGTGAGCGCTATGCCCTGAATCTGACGGCGATTGAAGACTACATCCGGCATCCGTTACCTGTTACCCAATACGATCCGGATGCGTTGCTAACAGACTTAACCACGCCAAAACCACGGGCCCGGCGCCGTACTACCACAGCACGCAGTGGCAGCGGTGGTCGTGGTCGCAGCGGATCCAACCCCAATGCCAGCCGACGTCCACGCAATCGCTGAGCCAGCACGCTCAGACCAGCAGGATATCTACGCCGTCATCGACCTTGGCTCCAACAGCTTTCATATGCTGATGGTCAAGGTGGTTGGCGGCAGTGTGCAGGTGATAGGCCGGGTCAAACGCAAAGTGCGGTTGGCTGCTGGCCTGAATGAAAACCTGGTGCTGAGTCGCCGGGCTATGAAACGGGGCTGGGAGTGCCTGGCCCTGTTTGCTGAGCGTTTGCAGGACATCCCGCCACAAAATGTACGCATTGTTGGCACGGCAACCCTGCGGCTGGCGCGCAATGTCAAAACCTTCCTGCACGATGCTGAGCATATTTTAGGTCACCCCATCCGGGTGATCAGCGGCGAAGAAGAAGCCCGCATTATTTATCTTGGCGTGGCCCATACCTCCAATTGCGAACAAAACCGCCTGGTGATTGATATCGGCGGTGCCAGCACCGAAATTGTCATTGGTAAAGGCTTTGAGCCCCTGAAACTCAGCAGCCTGCATATGGGCTGTGTTACTTTCCTCGACGCCTACTTTGCCGATGGCTTACTGACCGAAGACAACTTTAACGCTGCTATCGCGGCGGCAGAGCAGACGCTGGCGCCGATTTTACCGGAGTTCACCGGGTTGGGTTGGCAGGTAGCGGTGGGCGCTTCCGGCACCGTGCAGGCGATGCAGGAAATTCTGATTGCCCAGGGCATGGATGAAACCATTACGCTGCAGCGGCTGGAAGCCATTATGCAGCAGGCGGTGGTGTGCGGCAGGCAGGATCAACTGACCCTGGTAGGGCTGGCACAAGAGCGCCGGCAGGTGTTTCCATCCGGCTTATCCATTCTGATTGCTTTGTTTCGGGCGCTGGGTATCAAAGGCATGACCTTATCGGGCGGTGCCTTGCGCGAGGGCGTGTTGTACAGCATGTTGCCCCAGCTGCAGGAAAGCGATGTGCGTCACCGCACCATGGCCAGTTTGATGGTGCGTTATCACATCGATCAGCAGCATGCCAACCGGGTTGCGGATATGGCTCAGTCGCTGGCGCATCAATTGAGCCCACGCTGGTCACTCACCGCTTTTGACGGCCTCGGCTTATTGCACGGTGCGGCGCTGCTGCATGAACTTGGTCTGTTAATCGAATACAAAAACCACCATCACCATGGTGCTTACATCATCAGCCACTCCGATTTACCGGGTTTTACCCGGGCCCAGCAACAACTGCTGATGGCGCTGGTGCATAACCACAGAGCCGATATCAATCGGGAGCTGATTGCCAAACAAACCATGACTTCGGTGCTGCTCACGGTGCGGCTCACCCGGATCCTGCGATTGGCCGTGGTGCTGTCGATGCGCCGTCGCCATGAAGCCCTGCCCAATGTCACTCTCAGCGGCAAAGGTGAGCAATTGGTGTTGCAACTCCCGGCTGGCTGGCTGGATCAGCATCCGCTGATGCGGGCTGAACTGGAGCAGGAAGTGCAATACCAGCAGGCCGCTGGCTGGGAGTTGGAGCTGCAGTGAGTATGCGCTACGCCATTGAGCACCAACCCGAGTTGCAGCGCTTTCGCATTGTGCAGCAAGGTGAGGAAGCCCTGCTGGAATACCAGCTGCTGGGCGATAGCGTCGATTTCTGGCGTACTTTTGTGCCGGATGCGCTGCGCGGCCAAGGCATGGCCGAACAACTGGTACGACATGGTCTGGCCTGGGCAGAGCAGAAGCAACTGGCCGTACAGGCCAGCTGCTGGTATGTGCAGAAGTTTTTGTAACTACACCCTATCACAAGGATAGATGCATGCATGGATTGCTGCTGGCCATTATTTACCTGAGCTTGTTAGGCCTGCCGTTTTTTGCCTTTTTTACCAGTGCTGCTGTGACGAAGTGGAAGCCATTGGTGCTGGGTAGCTTGGCCGTGATGGCACTGATTTCGCTGGCCATGACACTCGATATTCGTTTTAGCTGGCAACCACTCAATACTTTAGCCTGGGGTATTTGGTATCTTGGGTACTGCATGCTGGCGTTTTCGCTGTTACGAATTAAGCCGCGCTGGCTTGGCCGACTGCTGGCCTTCGTGGGCGTATTGCCGATGATAGCATTGTCGATTGTCAGTGTGCTGGCCGGGTTGGTGGTACTCTTTATTGTCGATGATTTAGTATCAAAACATCGTCAGGCGCAGGATGGCCTGGTCTGCACTGTGTACACCAGTGGTAATGCGATGACACGCTACAATTACCACCATGTGCATTTAACCAGACCCTGGTCGCTGCTACCGATGGTAGAGCGCAGGCTGGAAATAATCCGCATCCTTGATGAAGGTCAATCGTTGCAGCAATCCTGTCAGCAGGCTCATGGAAACGACACTGTAATCACTGATTAGTTTTACTTTTACTGCTGCAACCAAATCGCCACTTTCTTGGCAAAGTAGGTCAGGATGCCATCGCCGTCGGCGCGTTTACAGGTCAATAGGGAGCTTTCAAAAACTGACAATAAAGACCCAAAAAATTCACTTTTTGATTGTAATGTTGGCTTTTTGCTGCTATTGCTAGTAAAACCTTATAAAGGCATAGCGTGAATTAAAGGTGATAAAAATGAAATTAAGCTGTCTTCTGTCTTCTGTCTTCTAATATTAACTTATAGTTCCTGTCTCAGCGCTATAGGGGTTGTTAAAACAAATTATTACGGGACGATGGAGGCTGTTGGCGATAGGTTCATCTATTACCCGCAACCCCAGAATCGTAGTGTCTTCCTAGAGATAAGTATCACAAGCAATGAAATTAAGTACATGTTTCCAGATTCAAGTTATGTTTCTATGGATGCACGAACTGCAATTATCAGACGGTTTAATGCAAGCTCTGGTCATACTGAGCAGTTCATAGCGGATTCCCCGGGCGTGCCTGACTGGCAAACATCGACGGCTAATCTGAATCTCTATCAAAACTACATTAACTTTGAAAACTCACCTAATGAAACGGATACCTGCCAAATAGGGGAGGTGAGCTCCCTATGTCCTTTTTCACAAAGAACTACCTTTACTGACTATAGCAATGAGTACGGGGTGTTAAGTAACTGTGCGTCACAACAAAGTTATCTTCTGAATCATGGCTATAATGGCTTCCCTACATTGAATCGCTGTACACGATCAGCAAGGATGGGGGTGATAGCTGTTGGTTTCGTTACTGTCGGTGCTTGTGTTATTGAACCCACAAAAGTCCCTTGCGCAGGTGCTTGGGTTACTTGGCTAGCTACAATGCACAATGAAAATGATGTCAGACATCAATGTGTAGTTAGCTATAATCAAGCTGTAAATAACTTGCAGCAATGTCAGAACAATCAAACAGGTGGTGGTAGTGGTGGTAGTGGTGGTAGTGGCGGCGGGAGCGGAAGTGAAGGGGGCGGCGGTCTTTGTGTAGTTACTGATAATCATCAAGTATGTACACCTGGGGGCTGCAATTATTGGGTTGAAACAAGGATTATTAACTGCTGAGGAGCCTGACCATGATGACATTGTACAACCGTTACGCTAGTAAGCATTATCAAAACCGGCCACTTAAGGCATTTATGCTTACATTTTTTTTAGTATTGTGCGGTTTTGTAAGTTACCTTGCTGATCAGTTCTATGCCTACACCGGTGCTGTGATTGTAATGGGGGTTATGACCAAGCATATCCTTGAATACATAGAAATGACCTATGAAAAGCGCGATCGGCCGGCGAGTTCGCTTGATGAAAAGAACTGACAGCCTGCGCTGTCAGTTCTTTTCCTGCAACCACATCGCCACTTTTTTGGCGAAGTAAGTCAGGATGCCATCGGCGCCGGCGCGTTTAAAGGCCAGCAGCGATTCCATAATCACCGGCTTTTCCGCCAGCCAACCGTTTTGGATGGCGGCCATATGCATGGCGTACTCGCCGCTGACCTGGTAGGCAAAGGTGGGCACCCCAAATTCGTCTTTGACCCGCCGCACAATGTCCAGATACGGCATACCGGGTTTGACCATCACCATATCGGCGCCTTCGGTGAGATCCAGCGCCACTTCGCGCAGTGCTTCGTCGCTGTTGGCCGGATCCATCTGGTAGGTCTTTTTATCGCCGCCTTTTAGGTTGGCGGCGGAGCCGACCGCATCGCGGAAAGGGCCGTAGTAGCTGGAAGCGTATTTGGCCGAGTAAGCCAGGATGCGGGTATGGACGAAACCGGCTTCTTCCAGCGCTTCACGAATCGCACCAATGCGGCCGTCCATCATGTCCGATGGCGCCACCACATCGGCACCGGCTTCGGCGTGCGATAGTGCCTGCTTCACTAAAGCGGCGGTGGTGACATCATTCACCACATAGCCGCTATCGTCGATAATGCCGTCCTGGCCATGGATGGTAAAAGGGTCCAGCGCCACATCGGTGATCACGCCAAGCTCCGGCACCGCTGCTTTTAATGCTCGTACAGCCCGCTGAGCCAGCCCTTCCTGGTTCCAGGCTTCTTCCGCCTGCAGCGATTTCTTTTCCGAGGGCGTAACCGGAAACAGCGCGATAGCAGGAATGCCCAGCGCCGCCAGCTGTTTGGCTTCTGCGACCAGCAGATCCACACTCAGGCGTTCAATGCCTGGCATCGAAGCAATGGCTTCGCGCTGTTGCTTACCTTCCAGCACAAACACCGGGTAAATCAGATCGTCGACCGTGAGCTTGTGCTCGGCCATCAGCCGGCGGCTAAAATCGGCCTGACGCATCCGGCGCATGCGGGTCCAGGGAAAGTCGTTAGGGTGTGACATGCTTGGATTCCTTGGTATCGTCGTGCTGCAGCCGGCTCTGGTGCAGCGGTGGTTGGGTGAGCACCTGATTGCGACCAGAGCTCTTAGCCTGATAAAGCGCTTTATCGGCATGATAGACATAGAATTCAATGCTGCTCTCGGCATTGGCAACCGCTGCGTAGCAACCGGCACTGATGGTGATGCTTAATTGGTGCTGCTGTACAGGTAACCGTTTTTCTGCCAGCAAGCAGCGAATGCGCTCTGCCACCTGATAAGCACCCAGGGTATCGGTATTGGGCAGGATCAAGGCAAATTCTTCACCGCCGTAGCGGCAGACCAGGTCGCTGCAGCGTTTGAGCTGACTTTGGATAAAACCGGCGACCTGACGAATCACCTGATCACCGGCCAGGTGGCCGAAGTCGTCGTTCACTTGTTTAAATAAATCGATATCCAGCAGTACCAGGGCCAGTGGACGTTGCTCCCGGCGACTGCGATTAATCTCCGCCAGCATTTTGCGATCAAAATAAGCACGGTTTTTTACACCAGAGAGCGCATCGGTAGTACTTTGGGTTTCCAGTAGTTCATTTTTCTCAGCCAGCTCCTGCAGGGCAATTTGCAGCTCCAGCGTACGCTCTGAAATGGTGTTTTCCAGCTCGGCTTCCAGTTGCTGCAAGTGTTTGCGGTGCAACCAAAGCAACCAGGGGGTAAGCAGCAGGCAGCCAAGCAGGAAACCAGCAGCAAGCGCCAGCAGCAACTCCGTATGTTGCCAGAGAGCAGCCATTAGCTGCTCTCTCCTGGAAGGTTTAGCAGCTGTTGGCTGTTGAGCCAGCATTGCTGTTGCACCTGTTGCAACGAAAGCTCTTTCAGTGCTGCCAGTTGCTCGGCAATCGCCAATAGATAAGCTGGCTCATTGCGCCGACTTTTGGGTTTTGGCGACAGGTTGCGAGGTAACAAATAAGGGGCGTCGGTTTCCAGGCAAATCCGATCCAGTGGCAAATACTGCAAGGCGGCAATAAGCTCCTGATTGCGGCGCTCGTCACAGAGCCAGCCGGTAAGGCCAATGTAAAGCCCTAAATCCAGATAAGCTTTGAGCTGCTCGGTGTTGCCGGTAAAGCAATGCGCAATACCATGCTGGATTTGGTGCTCTTGCAGCAAGGCATATTGCTGCTCGAAGGCATCGCGCTGATGCAGGTATACCGGCAACTGCAGCTCTTTTGCCAGCGCTAATTGTTCAGCGAAAACCGTTAGTTGACCCGTCTCGGAGGAAAAGTTTCGGTTAAAATCGAGACCGCATTCACCAATAGCAACAATGGTGTGATCTTTCGCCAGATCACGTAACTGCTGCTGCCAGCCGTCACTGACCTGATCGGCCTGATGGGGATGCACGCCAGCTGTACTGTAACAGGCAGGATGTTGATGACACCAGGCGATGTTCTGTTGTGTTTCCCTCAGATCCGAGGCAATCAGCAGCCAGTGCTCAACCCCGACAGTCTGGGCACGTGTAAACAGCTCAGCCCGGTCGTGATCAAACTGCGAGCTAAACAGATTCACGCCCAGATCAACCCAAGCCATCGGCTACTCTACCCTGCGAACACGGGTCGAGCGGTTGCTGTTATCATTACTAAGCACAAAGGAGCCCAGCATCGCTCTGCGAATGTAGTGAGTCTGTCCTACCTCGATCGGGTAATACTCCGCTGAAGTTTGCCGCCAAATCTGGCCATTGTCGAAATGCACAATCAGGTGCTGGCGGGCATCTTTGTCTACTCTGGTGACGGTCGCGTAAATACGATCCAATTGCTCGGCTGGTCGCTCAGCTGCTTTGCCAAAGCCCGCTTCAGCAGCGGCTGCTGGTTCAGATTGGCGCTCGATGCGTTGCTCTGAAGCCGGGGCAGGTTGGCGTTCAGCTCGTTGTTCCACACCCCGTTGTATGGCGGCAGCTGCTGGTGTGCTTGCCGTGGCTAGCTGATCATAGCAATGCAGCCGCTCGGTGGCATTTTGCTGTTGCAGGCACTGTTGCAAAGCGGCTCGTAGCCTTGCCTCTGACGCCTGCAGTGGCAGGGTGGTCAGCAAAGGCAGCGCCAGGCCTAGCCAGTAAAGAGAGTTAACTTTCATCCTTGACCTCCGGGTTAGATTCAGTGTTCGGTTGATCTTTGGGTTGATAAAAACGTCCCAGCAGTAAACCACATTCAAACAAAATCCACATAGGAATGGCCAGCAAGGTTTGTGAGATCACATCCGGTGGCGTCAGCAACATGCCGGCAATAAAGGCAGCCACCACAATGTAAGGGCGCTTTGCTGCCAGCGCTTGTGGCGTGGTGGTCCCTGACCAGATAAGCAGCAAGATCACCACCGGGATTTCAAAAGCGATGCCAAAAGCAAAAAACAGCTTGAGGACAAAATTCAGATAACTGCTGATATCGGTGGCGATGGTGATGCTGTCGGAAGCGTAGCTGCTAAAAAAAGCAAAGACGATAGGGAACACCACATAATAGGCAAAGGCAATACCGGCATAAAATAACAGGGTACTGGAAACCACCAGCGGTGCTACCAGGCGCCTTTCCCGCTGATACAAGGCCGGTGCGATAAACCGCCAAATCTGAAATAAAATGTAAGGAATGGCCAGGGCGATGGCCACCATAAAGGTCAGTTTAAAGGGCGCGAAAAAAGGCGAGGCGACATCGGTCGCAATCATGCTACTGCCTTCTGGCATGGTGGCAATCAGTGGCATGGCCAGCAGTTCATACAAGTCGTTGGCAAAGTAAGCCAGGCAGGCAAAAACCACCAATACAGCAATAATACAGCGTAGTAGCCGGTTGCGCAGCTCGACCAGATGGCCTAACAAGCTGTCAGGTTCCGCTTGAATCGTCATGATGCTTGGTTGTGTTCTTCGTTGAGGCAGTACCGGCTTTATTGACATCTTCGGCAGCTTTTTTAAGTTCAGCCACAGCCGCTTTTTCCTCATCGGTCAAATCAAGAAAGCCTTTTTGTTCTGCTTGCTTTAGTTTTTGGTGCAGTTCATGCACCCGCAGGTTGTCATTCAGTTCGGCCTGCATCTGCTGGCCAAACTGTTTGACTGAGTTGACGGTACGCATGACGGAACGAATAGCACCGGGCAGCCGCTCGGGGCCCAGCACCAGCAAAGCAACCACTGCGATCACCAACAGCTCCCAGAACCCCATTTACTGTTTTTCGCGCTCTTTGCTGTGTTCAGTGTCTGTCTTTTCACGCTCAGACGGCTTACCGAGCTGTTCCTGCTCTTCTTTGCTGCTTTCTTCGTCTTTCACAGAGTTACGAAAGCCTTTGATAGCAGAGCCTAAATCAGAACCTAAACCACGTAATTTTTTGGTACCAAACAGCAGTACGATGATTGCCAGTACAATCAATAATTGCCAGATACTAATGCCACCAAATCCCATATCAATGCCCTTTTACAGCAAGAATCAACTCAGGTTACGACCATACTGCTTTCGCAGCAAAAAATAAAGCGCCAGTTGCTGCCATTGCGGTAGTGAGCACGCCTCCGGTGCTTAGCAGTATACAGGTGGCTATGAGCAGTGAGCCAGCGGCTATGGTCGCCAGCAATCTGCTTTGTTGTTGCTGGCGTTGTTGTAGTTGCTGAACCAGCAATTCGGATAACGCCTGCTGCTGTTTAGGCAGTTGCTCCAAAGCGCGATGCAGCAGTGTTGGCATCTGGGGAAGCTTCTCGGCCCAGAAAGGGGCGTTCTCTTTCAGTTGCCGCCAAAGTGCAGGCAAGCCAATTTGCTGTTGCAGCCAGTTTTCCAGGAAAGGCTTGGCGGTTTTCCACAGATCAAGTTGCGGATAAAGCTGCCGGCCAAGCCCCTCGATGTAGAGCAGGGTTTTTTGCAGCAGTACCAATTGCGGCTGCACCTGCATATTAAAGCGTCGGGCCGTGTTAAAAAGGTTCAGCAGCACATGGCCAAAGGAGATGTCGGCCAACGGTTTTTGGAAAATTGGTTCACAGACAGTGCGGATGGCACTTTCGAACTCTTCCACATTGGTATCGGCCGGCACCCAACCCGAGTCCAGGTGCAACTGGGCTACTTTACGGTAATCGCGATTAAAGAAAGCGACGAAGTTTTCCGCCAGATAGCGCTTGTCTTCACTGTTGAGCGTGCCCACGATGCCACAGTCGATCCCAATGTACTTGGGGTTTTGTGGATGCTCGCGCGAGACAAAAATATTTCCTGGGTGCATATCGGCATGAAAAAAGCTGTCACGAAATACCTGGGTAAAAAATACCTCAACACCCCGTTTGGCCAGTAGCTCCATATCGGTACCCTGAGCTTCCAGGGCGGCAATATCGGAAACCGGAATGCCATAAATACGCTCCATCACCATCACGTTGTTGCGGCAATCGTCGCTGTAGACGTAAGGAATATACAGTGAGTCGGAGTCCATAAAGTTACGGCGCAACTGAATGGCATTGGCAGCTTCACGCTGTAAGTCCAGCTCATCAAGAATGGTTTTGCGGTACTCGGCTACTACCTCGCGAGGCCGTAAGCGTTTGCCATCCGGTAAGAAGCGGGCAGCAGCTTCAGCAGCAGTCTCCATCAGCGATAAATCGGCCAGAATTTGCTTGCGGATACCCGGGCGGATAACTTTGACCACCACATCGGCATCCGGGCCATCGGCTTGCTTCATTTTCGCGGCATGCACCTGGGCAATCGAGGCGGAGGCGAGCGGTTGCAAGGAGAAATCACTGAACTTATCGTGGATCTGTTGCAACCCCATCGCCTGTTCAATCAGGGCCTGCGCTTGCTCACCCGGAAAAGGCGCAACTTTGTCCTGCAGCTTGGCCAGTTCATCGGCCCACTCTGCTGGCAACAGATCACGTCGGGTAGAGAGCATTTGACCAAGTTTAATCCAAACTGGCCCCAGGCTTTGCAACGCAAGGCGTAATCGTACCCCTTGAGGGGCGTGTGGATGTTGATTGCGCAGCCAGAAAGCACTTTTGCGCAGCAGCCGCATGTACCAGGGGCGGTGCTTGATGGGGACCAGTTCATCCAGGCCGTATTGCAATAATGTTTTTTGGATCTGATAAAACCGACCGATGCGCATCGGTTACTCCTGCCATGATTTCAGTTGATGTTGCAGCCGTTCCAGCCGAGCGTGCAACTGGCTCACCTCTGCACTGAATTGTTCAATTTCAAGCCGGTGCGGCGTCAGCTGCAGCTCATCTTGTGCCAGCTCCAGGCTCATCTGCTGGAGGGCTTGTTGTTTTGCAGTGATCAAGGCGCTGAGCTGCTGCAGCACCCGGTTGAGTTTATGGGTCAGGCCATCACCAAGATACAAGGCAGCTTTGGCTTGCCAGTCGGGTTGCAGCTGCTGAAAAAAACTGCTGAATTGGTGGGCTACCTGAATATCGCCATCAATCTGCACCGCATCGGTTTTGATCAGGTGAGTCAGTTGGTTCGGATCGCGTAACTGTTTCAGGCTGGTCAGATCAGCCCGAATGGCGCAATCCACCTTTTCCTTATGCAGATTCAACAGCAGGCTCTTTGAGGTGGCGGTCAGCACCAAGCGCCAGTCGAATTCAGTCAATTGGAAAGCCAACTGCCGGCCAGCCAAACGCTGCAATCGGGCTGCAGCCGCCGGATCCATGGCGATGACTTCAGCCAATGCTTTTTCGGCCAGACCACAGAGCAATTGGGGAGCCAGCTGCAGCATCAGAATTTGTAACCCCGATGCAAAGCGACAATGCCGCCGGTCAGATTGTGGTAACTCACCTCGGCAAAGCCAGCCTGCTCCATCATTTGTTGCAGGGTAGCCTGGTCCGGATGCATCCGGATGGACTCGGCCAGATACTGGTAACTTTCGGCATCACCAGCGACCAGCTGGCCCATTTTGGGCAGTAGATTGAACGAATAAAAGTCGTAGGCTTTGGTCAGCAACTCAGATTGTGGTTTGGAAAACTCCAACACCAGCAAGCGGCCACCAGGTTTGAGCACCCGAAACATCGATGCCAGGGCTGCATCTTTATTGGTGACATTGCGCAGGCCAAAAGCGATGGTAATAATGTCAAAGCTGTTATCAGCAAAGGGTAGGGCTTCGGCATTGGCCTGTACATACTCGATGTTATCCACCAGGCCTTGATCGCGCAATTTATCTCGGCCTACTGCCAGCATGGAGGCATTGATATCGGCCAGTACTACCTTGCCAGAGGAGCCAACCCGTTTTGAAAATAAGGCGGTCAAATCACCGGTACCGCCGGCCAGATCCAATACCTTTTGTCCCGGGCGCACTGCGCTGCAATCGATAGTAAAGCGTTTCCACAGCCGGTGTATACCGAACGACATCACATCGTTCATCACATCGTACTTGGCGGCTACTGAGTGAAATACATTGGCGACCAGCGAGACCTTGTCGTCTTCTGCCACGGTTTTGTAGCCAAAGTGGGTGGTTTTTTGGTTGCTGTCGGACATGTCAGAGCCTTGCAGATAAATTCAGTCGCTAGTGTAAAAGATCTGGCGGCAAGACGCCAACGGAACTGTATCTCTCAACGGCCGCTACTGGCTGTTACAGCATGGTTTCTGTTGCGACCTGGTTGCGGCCGCGGTGTTTGGCGATTTGCAAAATTTGACTGGTTCTGGCTAAAAATTGTTGCCAGTTTTCTTTCGCCTGATACAAGGAGACACCAAGCGAGATGGTCACTTTGGGTAGGGTCTTTTTACTGCGCGATGACACAAAGCGCAGTTTCTCTACACCTTTACGCACTTGTTCGGCAATCTCACCGGCGGTCCGCAAGTCAACATCCGGGAGCAGGATCAGAAACTCTTCGCCACCGGCCCGCACCGGTAGGCCGCTGTCTTGCACATAGCTACGTACTTTACGGGCTACCTTGCTTAGAATAACGTCACCAATGGTATCGCCATAGTCTTGATTGAATTGGCGGAAGTGATCCAAATCTACCGCAATGGCTGCAATTTGCCGTTCTGGTTGCTCGGTAAGCCAGAGCTCCAGATGCTCCTGCATCGCCAGCCGGTTGTACAGGCCGGTCAGTGGATCCAACAGCCGTAGCTGCTTCACTTCTTTTAGCTCAGTACGCAGCTGGTGGCTTTGCTGATTGGCCAACTCGAGTTGTTGATTCAGTTGTAAATGACAGCGCCGGACTTTCTCCGTGGCTTCTATCAGCTGCATCATATTCAGTTTTAATGCCGGGTCGCTGCTGCTGAGTTCAGGTAGTTGATGATCCAATAACTCGAGATAATCATTGGTGGCTTCATGAGCCAGATCGGTACAACCAGATAAACGGGTGACCATGGTACTGACCCGTTGCACCAGCTGTTCATTTTGTTGATGGGATTTTTCGATCCAGTGGCTGTAAAGCTCTGCCATGATAAAGTCATCAAAATGTAGCCTGGCAGCAACGCGCTGCTCAATGGCTTGACACAAGCCTGCATTTTGGCCACTACTGTATTCATAGCTGACAGTATAATTGACCGGGTGAGGCGCTAAATTGTGCCTTAACAGGAAAGCCGCCGCCTGAGACGATTTTTCTCGTGCCAGGGCAACCGGGTCATTATACATCATGACAAGGTAAACTCCGTTTGGATACTACATTAAACCTAGCGCAGTAATGATACATCGATGACTACGCGACTTGTTGTTTTGCTTGGCAAAGCAAACGTATCGCTTGTAATTTTCTATAACATAGCGACTTCCAGAGCGTTAGCCAAGTGTTTTTTAACATTTCGCCGCATTCTGACTGGCAAAGTGATTGTTGTACAGGAAAGCTCAGTGAAAATGCGTTTAACTGTCTGCTGCAAGCGTTGGTAGAGACTGGATTTGAGTGGTGTTCACGGTAGAATTCATTTACAAACAAGAAACAGAGGGTACCCCATGCGAATAATGATTTTAGCTGCCTCCATGACCTTGCTGCTCGGTTGCGCCAGTCAGGCAACAGCTCCAGCAATGTCTGATCAGGCCTTTAGCAGCTTTGCGGCCGAGTTGTGGCAAGCCGAACAACAGCGTAGTCGCCCGCAGCCAGGTCAATTAGCGGATGTATCAGCAGAGCGACTGGCTGAATTGGCTGCTGAGCGCCGCGACTGGTTGCAGCAGCTAGACGCTATCGAGCTCTCTGGCCTCTCTGAACAAAATCAGATCAACCATGCAATTTTGCGCTATCGCCTGGCAAACAGTTATGACCAGTACCGTTTTGGCGCGCAGAGGATGCCGCTGACGGCAGAGTCCGGCTTTCACAATAGTCTGGCTTTTATGGCCCAACGGGGTGGTTTTAGACAAAAAAGTGACTTTGACAATTACCTCAGCCAGCTGGCTCAAATGCCGGCTTATTTCGAACAGCAGATGCAGTGGATGCGGCAGGGACTGGCCGATGGTATGACCCAGCCTCAGGCGGTGTTGACAGGCTTTGAAGAAAGCATCAGCGCTTATGTGGCCGAGCAGCCGGAGCAGAATGTGTTTTATACCCCCTTTCGCCGGCAGCCGGACAGCATCTCGGATGCCGACTGGCAGCAACTGACGACCCGGGCAAAAGCCCTGATTCACGAAGCGGTGAACCCGAGTTATCAGGCATTTTATGAGTTCTTTGTTGGCGAGTATTACCCCAATGCCCGTCAAAGCATCGGCGCCAGTGAGTTACCCGATGGTCGTGCTTACTATCAAAACCGATTGGAATATTACACCACGCTGCAGATGACACCGGCAGAAATTCATCAGATTGGTTTGGATGAAGTTGCTCGCATCCGGGCTGAAATGCAGCAGGTGATCGACGATTTAGGCTTTGAAGGCAGTTTCAGCGACTTCGTTGATTACTTGCGCACCGATCCGAAGTTTTACGCTGAAACGCCGCAGCAACTGATGCACTACGCGGCCTACCTGTCGAAAAAAGCCGATGCCGCGCTGCCGCGTTTCTTTTTACGTGAAACCTTGCCTCGCACCCCGTACGGTGTGGCACCGGTCCCGGATGAAATTGCCCCTAAATACACCACCGGCCGTTATTTGAGCGCCAATACGGATCGGGATGCCGGTTACTATTGGGTCAATACCTATGCGCTGAATCGCCGGCCTTTGTATGAGATGGAAGCTCTTACCCTGCATGAAGCCGTACCTGGTCATCATTTGCAAATTGCCCTATCGCAAGAGATGGAACAACTGCCGGATTATCGCCGTAGCTTCTATACCTCCGCCTTTGGTGAAGGCTGGGGCTTGTATGCCGAGTACCTTGGCCTGGAGATGGGCTTTTACCAAAACCCATACGACAACTTCGGACGTCTGTCTTTTGAAATGTGGCGGGCGGTGCGTTTAGTGGTGGATACCGGACTGCATGCCAAAGGCTGGAGCCGGCAAGAGGCCATCGACTTTCTGGCCAGCAACAGTGCTTTGTCGATGCACAATGTGGTGACGGAAATCGATCGTTACATCAGCTGGCCCGGGCAGGCGCTCTCCTACAAGCTGGGTGAGATAACGATACGGAGGCTGCGCCACGAAGCCGAGCAAGCCCTGGGGGATGACTTTGATGTCCGTGAGTTCCATCACCAGGTACTGAAGAACGGTAGCGTGCCTTTGCAGGTATTGGAACAACAGATCCGCCAGTACATTGCGGAAAAAAATTCGCGCTGAGTATCGTTACTGGTTTTACCAAAGCAAAACAGCAGCCTTGGCTGCTGTTTTTTTAAGGTGATTCGCCGTTTAATGTCGAACGGTGATTTTGGGCTCTGTATCGATTTCACCATCTTGATCGATGGCTGCGACTCGATTCCCAGCCAGTAATACGGCCAGGTTGCCAGTGGTGGAATGTCTTACAAAAGCGAGTTCGTAGCCGTAACGCTGTAATTCAGCTACCGAGAATTTTTGGGCCAGATTGAGCTCATCCCAGATTTGTTGCATCTCCCTGTTCGACTGGCGCCTTTCAATAAGTGCTGCTTGCATGTGTACACACCCTATTTTCAGTTGCGTCGAAAAAGATTCAGTCCTGATTGGACAATGCTGTCAGGCTGAGAATAGTACGCCATTCTTGTTCTGTCACGGGCATGACCGATAAGCGGTTGCCTTTCCTGACCAATGGCATCTGATCCAGTGTACCGATTTTTTTTAACTTGTCTAGCGTTAGAAACCGAGCAAATTTTTGTTCAAATTTAACATCGACCGCTACCCAGCGAGGTGTTTGCGGAACGGATTTGGCATCAAAGTACGGGCTATCAGGTTTGAACTGGCTGGGATCCGGGTAGGCCGCCCGGCTGATGCTGGCAATGCCGGCAATACCTGGTGGTGTGCAACTGGAGTGATAAATGAATACTTTATCGCCCAGCTGGACTTGATCGCGTAAAAAGTTCCTCGCCTGGTAATTGCGCACCCCATCCCACAGAAAGCTGCGCTGAGGCTCTGCGGCCAAATCATCAATACTAAGTTCATCCGGTTCGGTCTTAAACAACCAATAGGCCATGGTGTAGCTGCTACCCTGAATGGATTTGTTGTTATACTAGCGCTACCGTTGCAGTAGATAAAGCAAAAAGCAGGTTGCTATGAGTCAGGTATTGGATAAGTTATTGTCGTTACTGAAGCTGGAGCCAATAGAGCTTGGATTGTACCGTGGGCAAAGTCAGGACCTGGGCTTTAAAGCGGTGTTTGGCGGCCAGGTGATGGGGCAGGCGTTATCCGCCGCCAAAGCTACCATCGACGAAGATCGCAAGGTGCACTCGTTTCATTCGTATTTTCTGCGGCCAGGCGATGCCAGTAAGCCCATCGTGTATGAAGTAGAAAGCATTCGTGATGGCAAAAGCTTCAGCACGCGGCGGGTTAGGGCCATCCAGTTTGGTAAGGCCATTTTTTACATGACGGCGTCCTTTCAACGTGAAGAAACGGGCTTTGAGCATCAGGACAGCATGCCAGAAGTTCCGGGGCCGGATGAACTGGTATCGGATCTGGATTTTTATCAGCAGCATGCCGATAAGATCCCGGAAGCATTGCGCAGTAAGTTTATCTGCGAAAAACCGATAGAGATGCGGCCGGTTGATTTTCAAAACCCATTCGAGCCCAAGCAAAGTGCACCTAAACGTTATGTCTGGTTTAAAGCCAATGGCACCATGCCGGATGATTTGCGGGTGCATAAATACTTACTGGCGTATGCCTCGGATTTTAACTTTCTGCCCACTGCCTTGCAGCCGCATGGTCGTTCGTTTTTAGCGCCTAATATGCAGGTGGCTACCATCGATCATGCCATGTGGTTTCATCAGGATTTCCGTTTTGACGACTGGCTGCTCTATGCCGTTGACAGCCCAAGTGCATCCGGTGGCCGTGGCCTGGTTCGCGGTCAGTTCTATGATCGTACCGGCCGTTTGGTGGCCTCCACCATGCAGGAAGGGGTGATCCGGCAATATCCGGTGGTGGCAAAGCCGGTTTAACCGGTTTGCTGACACTGGCCACAACTAAGCACCAAACGCTGAATGCTTTGCAGCACATCCGAGTGCAGCATGGCATTTACCGTTTGGGTGAGTAGGCTCAGCCTGGCGGTTGCGTGCAGGCTGCCATCTTCGGCCACATGCAATTGCTGTTGTTGTCGTAGCGCTTTAATCAGCGTGGCAAAAAGTTGTTTATCCAGATACTCGGGTGCGGTAATACCGTGCAGGGTGAGTAGCCGGCCAGCCAAAGCCTGGCTTTGTTGTTCCAGCTGCGTGCGTTGCCAACCAGAGCCTTGCTGTAACAGGTTGAGCACGATGGCATAGCGCTGCAAGGTATCGGTAGCGATACCTGCCAGCAACCCCAACTGGCGATAACCGGCATCTTGTTGCGGCACCGGCCGTGGACCATGTTCTGCCTGTTCAATTAAGCCGGTTTCAGCCATAAAATCCAGTATTTGGTCGGATAAAGTACTGTGCTCCGTTTTCAGGTAGAGTTCGGTCGCAAGCAAGGGGTAGAGCAGGGCCATGGTCTCGGCCAGTTGTTGTCCACTCAAATCCCGTTGACGTAGCAGCGCCGATGCCAGGATGGCTGGCAAAATAAACAAGTGAATGATGTTATTGCGAAAGTAACTGAGCAGAATGGCCTGCTCCGGTTCCAATGTGATGATGTGGCCAAAATGATCGCTGCTTTGCTGAATTTTGCCAAGGGCCAGGGCATGTTCAATCATCTCGGCCGGGCTTTGCTCCGGTAGGCTGATGCGGTTGTGGTACGGCAGGCATTGTTGCAAGCGGATATAGAGCTCTAACTGTTGCTCGAGCTCTGAGCGCGCCAGAGCTTTATGTCGGGTGGCCAGCAGCACCAAGGCAATCAGATTGACGGCATTCAAAGCAGCGGATTGGTTGATATGAACCATAATATCGCTTGCCAGCTCATCCACCATGCCTCCTAACCAGGCTGGTTTAGGCACCGTGCTGTATTCGCGCAGACGTTTCCAGTCAGGTACCCGCTCGGTCAGATAGCTATTGAGTGAAATGGGCTCAGCAAAGTTGATGTAGCCAAAGCCGTAATTACGTAGTTTACGAATGGCTTTAAAGACACCAAATACCGATTCTTTTTGTTTGGCTGAGCCTTTTAGTTCACTCAGGTAGGTATTCACCTCCATCACATGCTCGTAACCCAGATACACCGGCACCAGCGTGATAGGCCGATCGGTGCCTTGCAGCAGGGTTTGCACCGTCATCGCCAGCATGCCGGTTTTGGGTGTCAGTAGCCGACCGGTTCTACTGCGCCCCCCTTCCGGGTAAAATTTCACCGCGTAGCCTTTGTTAAACAATTGGCCGAGGTACTCACGAAATACGGTGGAGTAGAGCTTATCGCCGCTAAAACTGCGGCGGATAAAAAAGGCGCCGCCGCGGCGAAAGATAGGACCAGCCGGCCAAAAGTTCAGATTAACACCGGCAGCGATATGCGGCGGCACCAACCCCTGATGGTAAATGACATAGCTGAGCAGCAGATAATCCATATGGCTGCGATGGCAAGGCACATACACAATTTCATGACCTTTTTGTGCTAGCTCCTGCAGCTGCTTGCCATGATGAATGTGCAGGCCATGGTAAAGCTTGTGCCATAACCAGCTCAGCACCCGATCACCAACCCGAAGGGTAGACTCGCGATAATCTGCGGCAATTTCATGCAGCAATTTGCGGGCCCGCTGCCGGGTTTTATCAACGGAGATTTGCTGGGATTTGGCTTCATCAGCAATCACTTTTTTAACGGCTGGCCGTGCCAGGATCGCATGCTGCAACTGGTTACGGCTCATCAGGCGTGGCCCGGTGGCGGCCAGCCGCTGCCGGTAAAAATGAATGCGGGACATCCGCAGCAGCTTTCGCGCAACTACCGGATTGGCACCAAATTGTGCCGCCATCTGCTGCAGCTGTACCGGCGGGCTGAAGCGGATCAGAGTGTGGCGACCGGATATTAATACTATCAGCAGTTTCGCTAACCAGTTGGGTGAGTGGGCTTCACCCAAAAGCCATTTGATACTGTTCTCTTTACCCGGCGTGCGTCCCCATAAAATGGCGGCCGGGATTAACTGTGCTTGCAGCTCTGGATGTTGTTGGTGGGCCTGAAGCAAAGCCAGGCCTTGTTGCAGCGCTTTGGTTTTGGGCCGGCCACCGATCAGGCGGTGTGGCTTCTCCAAAAACAAGATACGATCGAGCTGCTCTTGGCCCAGTTGCACTTTACTCAGCGGGTCGGGTAAGCCCAGTTGCAGACAGACCCGGCGTAAGGTGGCCAGATCACTGGCCGACTCGGTATGGCAGATATACAAAATCGGCCGATCGGCATCCAGGTGCAACTCTGCAACTGGATCGGTTGGCAGTAACTTAAAGCGCACCAGAGGGCGCAAGGGCCATTTTAATAAGGATGCAAACCACTTGAGGCGCAGCAACATAGCGCATATCCGTTAGAACAAAACCGTAATTCTAGCATGGGCGGATGGATGGCGGCAGTCCCGGGCTGATTCGACTTGGCATTTTACCAAAGGCTGTATATACTGACAGTATTCACTGTATAGGTAACCAGCACTATGAGACCACTTACTGCACGTCAGGCCGAAATTTTACAGTTGCTGCGTGATTATCAGGCCGAAACCGGCATGCCGCCAACCCGGGCGGAAATTGCCAGCCAACTTGGTTTTAAATCGGCCAATGCCGCCGAAGAGCATTTAAAAGCTCTGGCACGCAAAGGGGTAATTGAAATGTTACCAGGTACCTCCCGCGGCTTGCGTATTATAGACGATGAAGAGGCGGCGCCAGAGCAACTGGGCTTGCCATTGGTCGGCAAGGTTGCTGCTGGTCAACCGATATTGGCCGCAGAAAATATTCAGGATCATTATCAATTGGATGCCCACTTGTTTAAGCCTCATGCTGATTTTTTGCTGCGGGTGCAGGGTATGAGCATGCAGGATATCGGCATTCTGGATGGTGACTTGCTGGCGGTGCACAAGACCAATCGGGCAGAGCAGCGCCAGGTGGTGGTGGCCCGGGTTGGCGAGGAGGTCACTGTCAAACGTTTCGAACGGCAGGGCAATACTGTGCTGCTGCACCCGGAGAATCAGGATTTCGACGTGATTCAGGTGGACCTGAGCCAGCAGGAGTTTCAGATTGAAGGCTTGGCGGTTGGTGTGATCCGAAATGGCAGTTGGCTTTAGGTAGCTGTGACAGCGACTTGCTAAGCTACTGACACAAAAAATAGAAAGAGCGCTGGTACGACCACTTGGTTTTGCCGGCGCTTTTGCTATTTAGGGGTTTACACTGAGCGCGATTTGGATAATTCTTAGGCGAGAACTGATGAAAAAATAAGTACCCAAAAAGGGTCAGCGTCTGTTCCGCTTTGTGCGACAACAATCATCTTATTAATTGTGCGCTAGCATTGCGAAAATAATTACAACAATTTCAAATCAGCAATTGCGAAATGTTGCCATGGATTAGGGTGTACTATGAGCTTCGTTTCGGCAGTTTGCTTTTGCAAAATGTCAGAGGAGAAGTAAACGTGGCGAAAACGAGAAGTTGGCGTTGGTCGCTACCGGCCTTGTTGTTGGCAGGCCAGGCTCATGCCACTGGGATCCAGTTGAACATGACCCCTGGAGTAACCGATATCAGTCAGCAGGTGTATGACCTGCATATGACGATTTTTTGGATCTGCTGCGCTATTGGTCTGGTGGTATTCACCGCGATGTTTGTGTCCATTATCCTGCATCGAAAATCCCGTGGCGTAACACCTGCCACTTTCCATGAAAGCACCAAGGTCGAGATCATCTGGACTGCCATTCCGGTGCTGATCCTGATTGTGATGGCGATTCCGGCCACCCGGGTGCTGATCGCGATGGAGGACACCAGCGACTCCGATGTCACGGTACTGATTACCGGCTCCCAGTGGCGCTGGCATTATGAGTACCTGGATTACGACATCGATTACTTCTCTATTCTGGCCACGCCACGCGGTCAGATTGAAGGCCGCTTGCCAAAAGGTGACAACTACCTGCTGGAAGTCGACCGGCCCTTGGTGATCCCAACCGGCAAGAAAATCCGTTTCCTGATGACGTCCGATGATGTGATCCACTCCTGGTGGGTCCCTGCTTTTGCCATCAAAAAAGACACCAACCCAGGCTTTATCAATGAAGCCTGGACCCAGGTCAATGAGCCCGGAATTTACCGTGGTCAGTGTGCTGAGCTCTGTGGTATGGATCATGGCTTTATGCCGATTGTGGTGATTGCTAAAGAGCCCGACGACTTTGCCAAGTGGGTCGAGCAGGAAGAAGCCCGTATTGCCGCCATTCGTGAAGAAGAGCAGCGCTTATTGGCACTGCGGATGGACATTGATGAGCAAATGGCGTTGGGTGAGCGGGTGTATCTGGCGCACTGCGCTGCTTGTCACCAACCCAGTGGTGAAGGCTTGCCACCGATGTTCCCGGCGCTGAAAGGAAATCGTGTGACTACGCAGGATCGTGCTGAACACATCAAGGTGATGGTGGATGGCCGGCCTGGCACCTCGATGGCGTCTTTTGCCCGTCAGCTTAGTTTGCGCGAGCTGACCTCAGTGATCACCTATACCCGTAATGCCTGGGGCAATGATACCGGCGATGTGGTGCAGGCGGTTGAAGTCTATGAGTACATGCAGGGCAAGGGGGAGTAAGGCATGAGCACAGTAACCACTGCAGATCATCATGATGAGCATCATGATCACAAGCCAACCGGCATCAAACGTTGGCTGTTTACTACTAACCATAAAGATATCGGCAGCCTCTATCTGATTTTTGCCCTGGCGATGTTTTTCTTAGGCGGTGCCATGGCAATGGTGATCCGGCTGGAGTTGTTCCAGCCAGGCTTGCAATTTGTCGACCCGCAATTCTTTAATCAAATGACCACCATGCATGGTCTGATCATGGTGTTTGGCGCCGTGATGCCAGCCTTTACCGGTTTGGCCAACTGGATGATCCCAATGATGATTGGGGCACCGGATATGGCGCTGCCACGGATGAACAACTGGAGCTTCTGGATCCTGCCCTTTGCGTTTTTGATCCTGATTATTTCAATGTTTCTGCCAGGCGGCGGTCCGGATTTTGGCTGGACGTTCTACGCGCCTTTGTCTACCACCTACAGCAATGACAGCACAGCTCTGTTTGTGTTCGCGGTACACATTATGGGGATTTCCTCCATCATGGGCGCCATCAACGTCATTGTCACCATCGTCAATATGCGGGCACCGGGCATGACCTGGATGAAACTGCCATTGTTCGTCTGGACCTGGCTCATCACTGCCTTCCTGCTGATTATGGTGATGCCAGTACTAGCGGGTGTGGTCACCATGGTGCTGACCGATAAATACTTTGCCACCAGTTTCTTTGATGCGGCCGGTGGTGGTGATCCTGTGTTGTTCCAGCATATTTTCTGGTTCTTCGGTCACCCGGAAGTGTACATCATGATTTTACCGGCTTTTGGTATCGTGTCTGCCATCGTACCAACCTTTGCCCGTAAGAAATTGTTTGGCTATGCCTCTATGGTGTATGCCACCGCCAGTATCGCGATTCTGTCGTTTTTGGTCTGGGCACACCATATGTTCACCACGGGTATGCCGGTATTTGCCACGCTGTTCTTTATGTACACCACTATGCTGATAGCTGTGCCTACCGGGGTGAAGGTGTTTAACTGGGTAGCCACCATGTGGCGCGGTGCCATGACCTTTGAAGTGCCAATGATGTTTGCGCTGGCCTTTATTGTACTCTTTACCATCGGTGGCTTGTCGGGCGTAATGCTGGCGATTACCCCGGCCGATTTCCAGTACCATGACACCTACTTTGTGGTGGCGCACTTCCACTATGTACTGGTATCCGGTGCTGTATTCTCCATTGTGGCTGCAGTTTATTACTGGCTGCCGAAATGGACCGGCCATATGTACGATGAGAAGCTGGGCCAGCTGCATTTCTGGTGCTCGTTGATTTCGGTCAACCTGCTGTTCTTCCCAATGCACTTTGTTGGCCTGGCTGGCATGCCGCGTCGTATTCCAGACTATGCGCTGCAGTTTGCCGATTTCAATGCTTTTGTCAGCGTCGGTGGCTTCTTATTTGGCCTGTCGCAATTGATCTTCCTGTGGGTGGTGATCAAGTGCGCGCGTGGTGGCGAGAAAGCGCTGGCTAAGCCATGGGATGGGGCTGAAGGGCTGGAGTGGGAAGTGCCGTCACCAGCACCTTACCATACCTTTGATACCCCACCACAGGTGAAGTAGGAGACTTGTATGAATGCGAAGCACAGCACCCTGATTGGCAAGCTTAGCTTGTTGGTGGTCGCCATGTTTGCGTTCGGTTATGCCTTGGTGCCGTTGTACGATGTATTTTGTGACATCACCGGCATCAATGGTAAAACGGCGTCCGAGCCGGTATCGGCTGAAGCGGCCATTATTGATACCAGCCGGGAGATCACCATTGAGTTTATCGCCCGGCCTAATCAACAAATGCCGTGGATCTTCAAGCCTGAAGTGCGTCGGATGCGGGTGCATCCGGGCGAAATCCACATTATGAACTATCTGGCAGAAAATCCGACCGGCCGGGCCATTGTCGGCCAGGCCGTGCCATCGGTATCGCCAGGCCAGGCAGCACTTTTCTTTCATAAAATAGAGTGCTTCTGCTTTACCCAGCAGTATCTGGCCGGCGGCAACGACATGCTGATGCCGTTGCAGTTTTATGTCGATCCGGCACTGCCAGCTCAGTTCAGTACCATTACGTTGTCTTATACCCTGTACGATGTCACCAGCCAGTGGCAGGACAGCGGCCAGGACACTGAATCAGAATTTGGGGAATAACAATGAATAACGAAGGCTACCAAAAGTACTATGTGCCTGATCAAAGTCCCTGGCCGCTGGTGGGCGCCATAGCTTTGTTCTTTATTGCCTTAGGCGCAGGTTTTTTTGTCATTGATATGAGCAAGGACCAAAGCGGTTGGGGTGGCTATATGTTCCTGCTCGGCGTCGCAATTTTATTTGTGATGCTGTACGGCTGGTTTAAGAACGTGGTGGATGAATCCATGGCTGGGCTTTACAGTCCACAAATGGATCGCTCCTTTAAACAGGGCATGAGCTGGTTTATCGTGTCTGAGATTATGTTCTTCGCAGCTTTAATCGGTGCTTTATTTTACGCCCGCTTTATTGCCGTACCATGGCTGGGTGGTGCCAGTAACAACGAAATGACCGGCGCTATTTTATGGCCGAATTTCGAAGCGGTCTGGCCCTTACTGACTACACCAGGTGGCACTGAAACCCAGGCGATGGGTTGGGGTTTGCCATTGATTAACACCATGATTCTGGTGACTTCGTCTGTGACACTGCATTTTGCTCATACTGGCTTGGAGCAGAATAAACGCAGCCAGTTGACCGGTATGTTGCTGCTTACCTTGATTCTGGGGGTTATTTTCCTTGGCTTGCAAGGCTATGAGTACGTGCTCGCTTACCGGGACCTGGGGCTGCGGCTGGATTCGGGAATTTATGGCAACACCTTCTTTATCCTGACTGGCTTTCACGGCATGCATGTGTTCTTAGGGGCGCTGATCCTGTTCTTTGTGCTGCTGCGTGTGCTGAAAGGGCACTTTACCCCAGAGAAGCATTTTGCCTTTCAGGCGGGTGCCTGGTACTGGCACTTTGTTGATGTGGTGTGGATCATCGTGTTCTGTTTGGTCTACGTGTTCTGACCGGCCGGGGCATCAGCCCCGGCACAAAGCCATCTTGCCTTACTCAATAAGGGCGAGGGTTGGGTGTAAGCACACCGGTGGCAAGCGCCACCAGTATCAGCAGTAAAGCCAGCGCGGAAAATAGCACCCGCTTCCCTAAAAACTGGCTCATGCGAACAGTGCCCTGTTCGCTACGTAACATGGTAAAGAGCGCACGGAACAAATTAAATACAATAAAGAGCAGTAGTGCGATGATGACAAGCTTTAACCACATAGTGTCAGATCTCCTGGATTGGTGTGATGCAATTTAGGGTTGCGGGTACATCCGTATCGGTGCATCCGGTCTGGTTACTAATCACTTTGACGGTATTTGCCGTTTTAATCAAGCTTGGTTGGTGGCAGCTAAGCCGTGCCAGTGCGAAAGCCAGTCAAATGCAGCAGTTGGCCAGCTGGCAAGCCGAAGGCCCGCTTAACTGGCAACAGTTGCGACAGCTACCTTTGCAGGATGCGGACTTGGTGCAATTTGCCGATGAAGGTCGTTGGCTATCCCCAATGGTGTGGTTGCAAGATAACAAGATTGTGCAAGGGCGCATTGGCTACGATGTGATCATTCCGGTCCAGTTTAGCCGCTTTGATCCGCCGGTGCTGGTGAACCTGGGCTGGGTAGAAGCTGCCCAGAATCGTACTGAGTTGCCTGAGCTGACTATTCCGGAACAATTACCGATCCGCGGTGTGCTCCGGACCTCGTTTGGTAGTTTTCGGCTGGGTCAGAACCTGGAGGCTCGGGAAAGCTGGCCAATGCGGATCCAGCAAGTGGAGCTGGACAGTTTAAATCCATATCTGCCACAGCCGGCATTGGCTGCCGTAATTTACCAAATGGAAACAAGCCCTTTTCAGCCCCACTATCAACCGGTGGTGATGCCTCCGGAAAAGCACCGGGGTTATGCCGTACAATGGTTCTTGCTGGCCGTTGCAGTGCTTGGCGTAGCGCTTGCGGCCAGTTTGCGTAAAGAGGAAACCAATGAATAAAACGAAATTCCTGAGCATTTTTCTGCCACTTTGCTTGCTGCCATTGCTACTGGCAAAATTGGCGCTGCATTTTGGCTGGTTTGAAGGCGGCACTGTCAGTAAAGGGGAGTGGATGCCGGAAGAGGTTTTTGCACTGCCAGCCCTGGCTGCCCATGAAAAAGTCTGGCGTTTGGCAGTAGTGCCAGCCAAAGATTGCGAGCAGCGTTGTGAGCAGGGCCTGCATACGGTGCAGCAGCTGTTCATTGGCCTGGGTCGCAAGCAAGTGCAGGTGCAGCCGGTGTTGCTGGCCGCGAGTAAAGACACAGCTGTATTGCAGCAGTTCCCAGTGTTTCAGCACCAACACCCAACCCAGGCTGACACTGCTGCCATTGGCAATTACATTGTGATTGTCGATGTGCAGGGCTTGGTATTGCTGCGTTACCCACTGCCAGATGCGGATCATTTACCGGCGGATATTGCCCGGGACATTCGCACCGACTTATTAAAACTGATGAACTACGATCGGATCCGGGTATGAACAAGACACTGCTGCAAAAACTGTCCACGTGGACCATTCTGCTCACCATGGTGGTGATTATTCTGGGCGCCTATACCCGGCTCACCGATGCCGGCCTCGGGTGTCCCGACTGGCCTGGCTGCTATGGTTTTATCAAGGTGCCGATGACCGAAAGTCGCATAGCGCAGGCCGAAATGGCGTTTCCGGAGCGCCCGCTGGAGCCTTTTAAAGCCTGGAACGAAATGATCCACCGGTATTTTGCCGGCACATTGGGTTTGATGATAGCTGCCATTTTCTTCATCAGCTGGTTTGGTAAATTCAGTGCCCCACGATTATTACCCAGTGTACTGGCGGTGCTGGTTATATTTCAGGCTGCCTTGGGTGCCTGGACGGTGACGCTCAGCTTGTTGCCCATTGTGGTAATGGCTCATTTGATGGGTGGCTTTACTTTGCTGTGCTTGCTGGGACTTTATTGGTTGCAGCTGAGGCCGGAATTATTGCAAGGCATGGAACCACAGCTGCAAAAATTAAAACCTTTGGCGGTGCTGACCACGGTAGTAGTGGCGCTGCAAATTGCTTTAGGTGGCTGGACAGCGGCCAACTATGCCGCCCTGGCTTGTCTGGAGCTGCCGGTATGCGAACCGGGCTGGGCCAGTCGTTTGGCGCTGGGAGAAGCATTCAGTCTGCACCTGGGCTATGACGATTACGAGTTTGGTGTAATGTCGCAAGATGCCAGGCAAACTATCCATGCATTTCATCGTATTGGCGCTGGTATTACGTTACTGGTGACCGGTTTGTTCAGCTGGTTGTTGTGGCAACAGGCCAAAACGGATTTGATGAAAAAACTGGCGCTGGCGCTGGCAGCAATTTTACTGCTACAGTTTGTACTGGGTGTGCTGAATATTGTGCTGCACCTGCCACTGTTAAACGCAGTGGCGCATAATTTTGTCGGAGCCAACTTATTGCTCTGCATGGTGGTGATTCTGTATCAACTCAGACGCCGCACCAGGGAACAGGAGACGTGATCATGGCCATTGCCAAACAACTGAACCGGCATGCGCTTGGCAGCTGGCGTGATTATCTGGAGCTGACCAAACCTAAGGTGGTGGCTTTGCTGGTGCTTACCGCCTGGGTTGGCATGATGCTGGCGGTACCCGGCTTGCCTGATTTGACCGTGATGCTGCTGGCGACATTGGGCATCGGTTTGTTGTCGGCTGCCGCTGCCGCTTTAAATCACGTGGTCGATCAGAAGATAGATGCCAAGATGGCCCGTACCCACAGTCGGCCGGTGGCCAAAGGCCGGATCAGCTCCAGCCAGGCCATTGCCTTTGCGTTGCTGCTGGCCAGCAGTGGCTTTGCCATGTTGTATCTGGGGGTCAATGCCCTGACTGCCTGGTTGACCTTGCTTAGCCTGTTTGGGTATGCCGTGGTGTACACCATGTTTTTAAAGCGAGCGACCCCGCAGAATATCGTGATTGGGGGCCTGGCCGGCGCTATGCCGCCGCTGCTGGGCTGGACGGCGGTTACCGGTGAGTTGCACGGTTATGCGCTCTTGCTGGTGATGATTATTTTCACCTGGACGCCGCCGCATTTCTGGGCGCTGGCTATTCACCGCCGCGATGATTACGCCAAGGTCAACATGCCGATGCTGCCGGTTACCCATGGCATTGCTTTCACCAAGAGCGCTATTTTGCTGTACACCATCATGCTGTTTATTGTTTGCCTACTGCCCTATGTGGTGGGTATGACAGGGCTGATTTATCTGGTTGGAGCCTGCCTGCTGAATCTTCGCTTTATGCAGCATGCCTGGCGCTTAAAGTTTGCTGATAGCACCGGCCAGGCGATGGCCATGTTCCGCTTTTCCATTGTTCATTTGATGGTACTTTTTCTGGTACTCTTACTGGACCACTATCTGAAAATAGCACCGATTTATGGCCAATAAAATCCTCTTTCCACTGATTGCTGTGCTGGCACTGGTTGCCGGCTTTGTCGGCTACCACTTGTTGCAGCCCAGCCATACCCCTGAGCATACTTTGTTGTACCCGCAGCCTAGGGTGCTGGCTGATTTTCAGCTGACCAGCCATACTGGCTCCGCTGTCACCCGGGAGCAGCTCTATGGTCAGTGGACCCTGGCCTTTGTCGGCTATACCTATTGCCCGGATATCTGCCCGCTGACACTGGCGCAACTGGCTGGTTTGCATGATGAGCTGCAACAGCATGTACCGGAACCGCTGAATATCTGGTTTGTGTCGGTGGATCCGAATCGCGACACGCCACAGCAAATGGCCAGCTATGTGCAGTATTTTCAGCAAGCGGCCATTACCGGGGTGACGGCCGGCCATGACCAGCTGTTTCCTTTCGTGCGTCAGCTGGGGCTGATGTACGCCATGTCCAGCACCACCGATGAGCACTACCTGGTCGATCACAGTGCCTCCATAGTGTTGATCAATCCGAAAGGTCAGTTGGTGGCGATGTTTAAACCAGAGCTGGCAGAAGGGCGGGTGCCGACGGTGCGCAGCGAGGATTTGCTGGCCGACTTCCCCTGGGTGATTCGCCAGCTGGCACGAGGCTAGTCTTTCAATGGGTGTTGGCGCGGGCTTGCCCGCGCTTAGTTTGGAGAGTTAATCGCTGGAGCGCCCAAACAGCCAGGGCTGGGAATACCAGTAGAAATAACCGCGCTTGCTGATGGAAGGCACGGTGCAGTTGTAACGGCTCCGGCCACGGTTCACCGGTTTGCTGGCGGTGGCGACAAAGGTTTGGCCATCGTCCAGCCAATCTGGCTCGATCACCTCCATACCGGCATAACAGCGCAGCTGCGAGGGTCGGAAATCTTCAACCTGCAGGCGCAGCGATAGGGTAGGCGGGTTTTGATCGCGGCTTACCATAGGATCGGCCTGCACATGCTCTAAGATGGTAAAGGGCAAGGTGCGCAGTTTCTGCGCTAAATCCGACATTTCAGCAAAACGCCCGGCGGCCGGAAAGCGCGGCACCCGGGTCAGTTTGGTGGTTGGGCCAACGGCACCTGATTGCTGGCCAATGCCGATAAAACCAAGTTCTTTCACCAAAGTTTCCAGTTTCGGGCTGAATTCTCCATAGGGATAGGCCAGAAAGCGGTGGCTTTGGCCGGTTTCTTCTTTAATGCGCTGCTCCGCATCCAGAATGGTTTGCCGCATCCGCTTTAGCCAGTCGGCTTCAGACTCCCCCGGCTCTGGTTGGGCCATTTTCTCATGGTGCATCGCATGGTTGGCCACCAGCACACCATCGTCGCTCATGCGGCGGATTTGCTCCCAGCTCAACACCGGGCCGGTGCGGTTATCAATATCGCCAGGGCTGATAAAGATGGTGTAGGGCATGCCAAACTCCATCAGAATCGGATGTGCTGCAGTGAAGTTGTTGACGTAACCATCATCAAAGGTAATGGCTACGGCATTGTGTGGCACTGGTTCGCCAGCCTGCAGCTTGGCAAGCAGTACATCCAGCCCCACCACGTCAAAACCATGCTCTTGCAAATGGGTCAGATGCTGGCGCAGTTCGTCTTCAGTGGTGCTACTGACTCTGGGTGTATCCTCTGCAATATGATGATAGATCAGAATCACTGCAGCCCTGGCAGGCAGCAGTACCGTCAGCCCAAGCAACAAAAGGGCAAACAGAGTAGATTTCATGGCTACACCTCTGAAGCAAAGTTAGTAATAAGAATGCTCACCACGCTGGTGCTCGGTGATGTCTTTCACACCGGTTAACTCGCCGGCAAATCGATTGAGCAGTTCTTTTTCGATGCCTTCTTTCAAGGTTAAGTCAACCTGAGCACAGCCATTGCAGCCACCACCAAATTGCAGCACCACAACACCGTTATCACTTAGCTCAACCACACGCACATTGCCACCATGGTTGGCCAGTTGCGGGTTGATTTCTGCATCAATCATGTACTGCACCCGCTCACGCAGCGGCGCATTGTCATTCACCTTACGAACTTTGGCATTTGGCGCTTTTAGTGTCAGCTGTGAGCCCATCTGATCGGTGACAAAATCGATTTCAGCATCCACCAAAAAGGGCTGGCTCTCGGCATCAATGACCGCAGAAAAACCATTGAAAGGCAACTGCTGATCGCTTTCTTCCACTGAATCGGGTGGACAGTAGGACACGCCGCATTCCGCGCTGGGCGTGCCCGGGTTGACCACGAAGACGCGAATATGAGTACCTGCTGGTTGCTTCTCCAGCAGTTTAACAAAGTGGCTTTGTGCACTTTCAGAAATAGAAATCATCGGTAGTACCTGACTAATTTACTAGGTTATAGCCTATCATACTCTTCCTTGGCAGTGGTTTCCAGCCCGGCTTGAGTTTGCCATGGCTTTATTGGACACTATAGCCAGCCACTTTAGAGAGTTTGTCATGAAAAAAATTCTGCTTGTTCTGCTGCTTACCTGCAGTTTACCTGCACTTGCCGTATGGCCGGATACTTCTTTTGATGCCGAGGTGCCAAAGCCTGAACAGACGGCAGGCTTTGCGATGGGCGAATGGCACTGGCGGCACGACCAAATCCAGCACTATTTTGAGCGTCTGGCGGCCCATTCACCGCAAGCTACTTTGCAGGTGATAGGCTACAGCCATGAACGCCGGCCTTTGCTGCAGTTGGTGGTTTCATCCGAACAAAACCAGGCACGGCTGGATAGCATCCGCCAGCAAAATCTGGCGCAAAGTCAGGGGCAAACGCTGGCAGAAGATGCGCCAGTGGTCGTCTGGCTAGGCTATGGGGTTCACGGCAATGAACCCAGTGCGGCCCATGCTGCTGTGGCGCTGGCGTATTACCTGACGGCGGCACAAAGCACTGAGGTGCAGCAGTGGCTGGATGAAGCGGTGATCATTATTCAGCCCAGCCTGAACCCGGACGGGCATGATCGTTTTTCGCATTGGGTCAATATGCACCGGGGTAAGACACCGGTAGCTGATCCGCAGCACCGTGAGCATATTGAACCCTGGCCCAATGGTCGGCCCAACCATTACTGGTTTGATTTAAACCGGGACTGGTTGCTGCTACAACATCCAGAAAGCCAGGCCCGAATTAGCGAGTACCATCGCTGGTTACCACAGGTGTTGGGTGATTTTCATGAAATGGGCACCAACAGCACCTACTTTTTCCAGCCGGGGATCCCAAGTCGCAACTACCCGCTGACACCTGAGCGCAATTTTGAACTGACCCGCACTTTGGCAGAGTTCCATGCTGCTACGCTGGATCAGGCCAAAGAGCTGTATTACACCGAAGAAAGTTTTGATGACTTTTACATTGGCAAAGGCTCCACCTACCCGGATGTGACCGGTGGGATTGGTATTTTGTATGAGCAGGCCAGCAGCCGCGGTCATGTGCAGGAGTCCATCCATGGGCTTTTGACCTTTGAACGGACCATTCGTAATCAGTTGCTGACGTCGTTATCAACCATCCGCGGCGCGGTGGAGTACCGGGTGGAGTTGCAGCGCTATCAGCAGGATTTTTTCCGGTTGGGTCAAACCGAAGCCCGGCAGGAAAACTTTCGTGGTTACATGCTCACCGAGGCGGATGATAAAAGCCGGCTGCATGCACTGCTACGGCTTTTGCGCCAGCATCAGATTGAGGTGTATCCACTGCAACGCGACTGGCAGGATGGCCAGTACAACTACAAGGCGGGAGAAAGTTATTTTGTCCCCTTGCAACAAGCTCAGTATCGCCTGCTAAAAGGCGCCTTTAGCACCCGCAAAAATTTCCCGGATAATACCTTTTACGATGTATCCAGCTGGACTTTACCCTACGCTTACAACATCGAGTATCGTCAGGTACAGCGTGATCCGGCCAGAGCGCTTGCCAATGACCCTTGGGTTGAAGTGGTTCAGTCGGTGCCGGCACCAGAGGCTGGTGCTTATGCCTATGCGTTTGGCTGGCAAGACCAGCAGGCCCCTTTATTGCTGCAGGCGCTGCTGGCTGAAGGTGTGGTGGCCAGAATGGCGCAGGCTGATTTCACGGCCATCAGCAGTGATGGTCCTCAGTCTTTTGTCGCCGGCTCGGTGCTGATCCCGGCGGGTTTACAGCAACAGCCCGATTGGTTTGCGCGGTTGCAAGCTGCCCAGCAGCGTTTTGCGTTGCCAGTCTTTGCCATTCAAACGGGTTTAACGCCTGAAGGCAGTGATCTGGGTAGCTTCCGCTTTGTGCCGGTGCAGTTGCCTCAGGTGCTGCTGATTGCCGGGCCCGGTATTAACTCGACCGAAGCTGGTGAGCTTTGGTACAACCTGGAGCGGTTGGCTGGTATTTCCCCCAGCATGGTCGAACCAGAACGTTTCAGTCGGATTGATTTAAGCCGTTACAGCCACATCATCATGCCAGATGGTAGCTACCAACAATGGAACAGTGCTGAGCAAGAGGCACTCCGGCGCTGGTTGAATGATGGTGGTATTGTTTGGGGGCAAAAGCGCGCTGTGAGCTGGCTGGTGCAGCACGAGTTGCTGCAGGCTCAGGTTTGGCAACCGGCGGAAATGAACCGGATGATCTCCCACCAGCAACTCAGATACAGTGATCAGGAAGCGTTGGCTGCAAGGCAGCGCATTGCCGGAGCTATTTTTGAAGCAGAGCTGGATCGCAGTCATCCGCTTACCTTTGGCTTGCCGCGTGATCGCCTGCCCTTGTTTAAAAATAGCACCTTGCTGCTGCAGCCCTCGCACGCCCCTTTTGTGAATGTCGCGCTGTACAGTGAGCAGCCACATCTGGCTGGCTATACAGCACCGGAGCTGGTACCGCGTATTGGCCAGGCCGCGGCCTTGCTGGCACACAACCATGGCCGGGGCCGGGTGATTGCGATGACGGATAACCCGGTGTTCCGGGGTTACTTTAAAGGCTCCAGCCGATTGTTGGTCAATGCCATTTACCTGGGACACAGCTTCAATACCCGGCTGCAAGCGGAAGAGGATGAATAAAGCAGGCGGGCAGCCAGCCATCAAGCGGCAGGGATGGCGTCTTATGGTGGCGCCTGCTGACTAACGATGCCGGCGGTCTTTGGCGGTAATGGCTAAGGTCCAGAGTTGTACCGGTGCGGCGCCTCCTTGCTGCAGGCAACGACAAGCCTGTTGCAGGGTACTGCCTGTGGTGATGACATCATCAACCAGCGCGATCTGGCCAAGCTGTTTCAGCTGTGTGCGAAAGGCCGGGTTTAATTGAAACAGTCGTTTGGTGTTGTGCCGGCGTTGCCAGCGTTTTAATCGCCGCTGATGCAGCCCACTGCGCTGACGTTGCAGCAACGGCAACACCGGGATTTGCCAGGTTTCCCCTAACACCTCTGCTAATAGTTTTGCCTGATTAAAACCCCGTGCCAGATAACGTCGTGTCGGCATCGGGATGTAGCACAGGCAATCCGGTAGTGGAAAACCCGCTGCTTGATACTGCGTTGCCAACTGATGAAATTGCTGCTGCAGCCAGTGGCCGGCAGCCAGCTGCTGTTGGAGCTTCCATTGGCTGATGGCATAATCGTAAGGCGGTTGGTACCAGCTTAAGCTAAGCAAGCGCTCGGCATGCAGTTTAGGTAAGCCTTGTTGCACAGCGGGTAGCCACAACAAATTGCCCTGATAAAACACGATATCAAAGCCGGGCAGAGCATGCTGACAGCAACTGCACATTTGTTGTCCGGCCTGATGCACCGGCAAATCGCACCAGAGACAGCGATTAGGCATCAGCTGATGCAGGATTTTTTGTAACATAAATGTTTATCTGACGTTTATTGTGGAGTATGGAACAGGTGAGCGAGCAGAGCAAGCCGGACTTGGTATTACTGCATGGCTGGGGAATGAATCAGGCGGTTTGGCAGCAATGGTTACCGCTTTTGCAGCACGACTGGCAGGTGCATACCTTGGATTTGCCCGGTTTTGGGCTGAGTAACAATTGCCCTGAGCCCTACGAAGTAACGGCGCTGGCAAAGCAATTGCAGCCACAGCTACCGGCCAAAGCTGTGCTGTGTGGCTGGTCATTGGGCGGCCTGGCTGCGATTGAATTAGCCAAACGCTACCCGCAGCAGGTGCAGGCGCTGGTATTGTTGGCCTCGACGCCTTGCTTTATGGCGCAAGCCGGCTGGCCCGGCATGTCGGCGCGTATCTTCAGCCAGTTTCAGCAGCAGCTCAGCCAGAACATGCCGCTGACCATTCAGCGCTTTCTGGCGATTCAGGCGATGGGCAGCCCCAGTGCTAAAGACGATATCAAGCAGCTGCGTCAGGCCATTTTGCAGTTGCCAGAACCGCAGCCAGCAGCTGTGGTGGGGGGGCTGGCATTGCTGCAATCCTGTGATCTGCGTGCTGAACTGGCACGGCTGCAGGTACCGGTATTTGCTGGCTTTGGCCGGTTGGATACCTTGGTTCCCATTGCGGTGCAACCGGCCTTGCAACAGCTGATGCCCGCTGTTCAGACGCATTGCTTTGCTCATGCCTCACACGCGCCTTTTATTTCGCACCCTGCCGAAAGTGCCGCCTGGTTACGGCAGATCCAGCAGCAATTACCGGCTTAATTGGCCGCTCGCACTTTATTTTTTACCCGAAATGGTTAATAATTAACCATTGCAGTGAGGTGAAATGAGGTGTGTATGAACATTCAGTCGGCTTTTGCTTCCGGCATGCAGGGCTTGCAGTCTGCCGGTGATGGCATGGCGCAAAGCACACTCAACATCAACCGGCAAACCCAGCGCCAGTCTGATCCAGTAGCCAATGCTGAGGCTGTGCAAAATGCTCAGCAGCCAGCGCAAGCAGCCTCAACCGCCTTGCCTAGCCTGGAAGCCAGCCTGGTGGATCTTACCGTGCAACAACGGCTGGCGGAAGCCAATGTCCGCTCCATTGAAACCGCCAGCAGTGTGCTTGGCACCCTGATTGATACTAAGGCCTAGCGGCTATGCTGATCACGTCGCACTATCCCAATGTCAGCCTGAACACCGCCAATCCGGCAACGGAGATGGCGCGGCGGGATAATCAGCGACGGGATTTGTTTGAGCCGGTACAGGAAGCTGCCAAGAACTCGGCAGAAAAGCCGATTGCCAGTGACGACAAAGCGAAGCAACAGCAGCCTCAAGCAAATAATAATCTGCAGCGTAACGAGCAAGCGGATACCGAAACGGGTACTGCGGTACGTGGCCGTGAACAGGATGCCGAGCGGGATCAAGAAAGTCGTTCTGATAAAGATCAAGAGCGCCAGCAAGAACGAGCCGAGCAACAAGAGTTGCGTGAACTGCAAGCCCGGGACCGCGAAGTGCGTACCCACGAACAAGCCCACGCCGCAGTAGGCGGCCAATATGCTAGTGCGCCAACCTATACTTATGAGCGTGGCCCGGATGGCAATCAGTATGCCGTGGGTGGCGAAGTACAAATTGATTTATCGGAGATCCCGGCCAATCCGCAGGCCACAGTACAAAAAATGCAGCAGGTGCGTGCCGCGGCATTAGCACCGGCTGAGCCCTCAGCAGCCGACAGGCGCATTGCCGCTGAAGCCAGCCGTCGGATGTTGGCAGCCAGAGCCGAAATGGCCAAAGAAGCGATAAGCCGCAGCAATGAACCCTCCGCACCACGGCGGGCGATGGCCGATACCGCCGCCGAAGACCAAATCCGTGTACCAGCGGCCAATACACCTGCTACCTCAGACACCGAAACCCTGCAACGGCGTAGTCAGGTGATTGCCGGTTTTTATCAGCAAGCCACCCAGCCCTCGTTAAGTAGTCTACGCCAGCAAGCCTGAGTCTCGATGAGCCGGGCAGTCAGATTTGCCCGGCCTTTATCCACTTACTTTTTCAGTTTCGCCAATGCATCGGCAAAGGCATTGCCCATGGCCGCGTTGGCTGGCGCGGCAGCCTTAGCCGGCTTGGCCGCACGTGGTTGTTGAGGTTTGCCTTTGCTGGCCGGAGCTTTTGCCGCTGAAGCCTGGCCTGGCTGCTCGTCCATCCGCATGGTCAAAGCGATGCGCTTACGCTCTTTATCCACATCCAGTACTTTCACCTTGACGATATCACCGGCTTTCACCACTTTGTGTGGATCGCTGACAAAGGTATCGGACAAGGAGGAAATATGCACCAGGCCATCCTGGTGTACGCCGATATCGACAAAGGCGCCAAAGTTGGTGACATTGGTGACCACACCTTCCAGCAGCATGGCAGGTTTTAAGTCGTCGAGGGTATTGACGCCTTCTTTGAAGCTGGCCATTTTGAACTCCGGCCGCGGATCCCGGCCGGGCTTTTCCAGCTCCGTTAAAATGTCGCTGATGGTCGGGATGCCAAAGTGGGCATCGGCAAAGTCTTCCGGCTTCAGTTTGCTGATAAAGTCGCTGTTGCCGAGAATGTCCTGCACCGATTTTTGGTGCTGGGCCAGAATTTTTTCTACCACCGGGTAGGCTTCCGGATGCACCCCGGAGGCATCCAGCGGGTTATCACCGGCACTGATGCGCATAAAGCCGGCGGCTTGTTCAAAGGCTTTGGGCCCGAGCCGGGCTACTTTGAGCAACTCTTTGCGGTTGCTAAAGCGGCCATGTTGCTCACGGTGCAGCACAATATTTTGTGCCAGGGTTTTATTCAAGCCTGCTACTTTGCTGAGTAACGGAACCGAAGCGGTATTCAGATCAACACCGACCGCGTTGACACAGTCTTCGACCACGGCTTCCAGTGACTTGCTGAGCAGGCTCTGGTTGACATCGTGCTGGTACTGGCCCACCCCGATGGCTTTGGGCTCAATTTTCACCAGCTCCGCCAGTGGATCCTGCAAGCGGCGGCCGATGGAAACTGCACCGCGGTAGGACACATCCAGATCCGGAAATTCCTGCGCTGCAAACTCAGAGGCTGAATAGACCGAGGCACCGGCTTCGGACACCATGATTTTGGTCAGCTTCAGCTCCGGGTGTTTCTTCATCAGCTCAGCTACCAACTGGTCGGTTTCACGCGAGGCGGTACCATTGCCAATGGCGACCAGCTCTGGTTTGAACTGCTGACACAGATTCTGCAACGTGCGCAGGGACTTGTCCCAGTGATTTTGCGGCGCGTGCGGGAAAATGGTCTGGCTGCTCAGCAGCTTGCCGGTTTCATCCAGCATCACCACTTTCACGCCGGTACGCAAACCCGGATCCAGCGCCATGGTCGGGCGCAGTCCTGCTGGTGCTGCCATCAGCAAGTCTTTCATATTGCGGGCAAACACCTGAATGGCTTCTGCTTCGGCGCGTTCACGCAGCTCGCTCAGCAGATCATTTTCCAGGTGCAGGTGCAGTTTGACTTTCCAGGTCCATTGCGCCACGGTCTGCAAAAAAGCATCAGCTGCCCGGCCTTCATTGCTCAGGTTAAAATGGCTGGCGACCAGCGCAATACAACGTTGGTGTGCTTCGGTTTCATCGCTGTCCGGCAGCAGTTGCAATTGCAGGAAGCCTTCATTGCGACCACGGAACATCGCCAGCGCCCGGTGTGATGGCAGTTGTCGCCATAACTCGCTGTGCTCGAAATAGTCGCGGAATTTGGCCCCTTCTTTTTCTTTGCCGGCCACCACGCTGCTTTTAAGTACGCCATGCTGGCTGAGCTGCTGACGCAAACGGGCCAGCAGATTGGCATCTTCGGCGAAACGCTCCATCAAAATGTACTTCACGCCATCCAGCACGGCTTTGCTGTCGGCATAACCGGCTTCGGCATTGAGATAGGTTTGCGCTTCTTGCTCCGGGTTAAGATCTGGGTTGGCCAACAAGGCCTCGGCCAGGGGCTCAAGGCCGGCTTCAATTGCCATCTGGCCTTTGGTGCGGCGTTTTGGCTTAAAGGGCAGGTACAAATCTTCCAGCCGGGTTTTGTTATCGGCCGCAAGAATCTCTTGTTGCAGTTCAGTGGTCAGTTTGCCCTGCTCGGCTATGGTTTTTAAAATCAGCTGACGCCGCTCTTCCAGTTCACGCAAGTACGACAGCCGTTGCTCCAGCGTACGTAACTGGGTGTCATCCAGGCCACCGGTGACTTCTTTTCGGTAACGGGCGATAAAAGGCACGGTGGCGCCGTCGTCCAGCAATTGAATGGTGGCAAGCACCTGTTCGGGGCGAGCGGCGATTTCAGCAGCGATTTGTTGTTCAAGCTTGATGGTCATGCATGTTTCCTATGGCCAGCTTTCAGAATCAAACTGGCGATCAAATAATTGGGATGAATTGTCCCTGTTCTTCAGAAAAAAATCCAATGGCTATTGCTCAGCTGCCGTCTTCCGCATCAACCCGGTACTCGATGCGATTGATCAGCCAGTTTTTCCGGCCGGTCGGTGTTGGCACCTGCACCTCGTCATCGACTTGTTTGCCGAGCAATGCACGCGCCATCGGCGCATCGATGGAGATGTAATCCCGCCGGCCGTAGATTTCATCCGGGCCTACGATGCGAAAGCAGCGCACGTCACCATCGTCGTTTTCCACCTCAACCCAGGCGCCAAAAAACACCTTGCCCTCTTGCTCGGGGGCGTAATCAACCGCTTTAAGTACTTCCAGCCGCTTGCGAATAAAACGGACCCGGCGGTCTATTTCGCGCAGTTGCTTCTTGTTGTACTGGTAGTCTGCATTCTCGCTACGATCACCAAGGCTGGCCGCCCAGCTGACTTTTTGTGTTACTTCGGGTCGTTTTACCCGCCATAACTGGTCCAGCTCTTGTTGCAGCTTCAGGTAACCTTGCCGGCTGATTAAGTTGGTTCTCATGCGAAGCCCGGTTGTTGTCAATGACTAGATCCTGCTTCATGGGGGCATGACTACCCAATTTAAAGCCTTCGCTGGCAGTAAACCGGCATCTGGTCACAAAGTTTACTCCATGGCATGGATTGTACAAAAAATGAACTATAATTAGGGTGAGATTGGGAGGTACCTGCAGATGAGAAAGATGATGCTGTTGATAGGCACTGTAACGCTGCTTAGTTTAAGTGGCTGCTCGTCAGTGACTAAGCCAGATTATGTCTGGGTGATGGATTACGAGCAAATGCGCCTGGTAGAAGAGGCCAATCGCAACAGTTCTTTGCCGAATCAGATGCACTGGGTGAATCCACCGATGAAGCGAATCCCCCGTGCTGAATACGAGCGAATGCGGCAGCAGTAAAGACTGACAGAAAAACTTTGTAACACTGTTTTCAAACCCGGGGCTCTTCCCCGGGTTTGTTTTGGTTTATAGTGGAAAAAAAGTGACAGGGTGCCTGGGCATGACCACGGAAACGACAAAAATTCTGGTAGTGGATGACGACGTGCGCTTGCGTGCATTACTGGAGCGCTATTTGGTGGAGCAGGGCTTCCAGGTGCGGGCGGTGGCTGATTATGACCAGATGCAGCGGGTGATGGAGCGTGAACACTTTCATCTGATGGTGCTGGATCTGATGCTGCCTGGCGAAGATGGCTTAAGTATTTGCCGCAAGCTGCGTCAGCAGGAAAACCAAATCCCCATTATTATGTTAACGGCCAAAGGCGATGAAGTGGACCGTATCATTGGCCTCGAGATGGGCGCTGATGATTACCTGCCCAAACCCTTTAACCCACGCGAGCTGCTGGCGCGGATCCGGGCGGTACTCAGGCGCAAAAGCAAAGAGTTGCCGGGTGCGCCATCGCAAGAAGAGACCATCGTCGCTTTTGGTCCCTTCCGCTTTAATCTGGCAACCCGGGAAATGCGTAAAAATGATGAGGTACTGCCACTGACCAGCGGCGAATTTGCCGTGCTCAAAGTGCTGGTCAGCCATCCGCGTGAGCCCTTGTCACGCGATAAATTGATGAATCAGGCGCGAGGCCGGGATTACTCGGCGATGGAGCGGAGTATTGATGTGCAGGTTTCCCGGCTGCGGCGCATGCTGGAAGATGATCCGGCGCATCCGCGCTATATCCAGACGGTCTGGGGGCTAGGTTATGTGTTTGTACCGGATGGCGCGGTCAGTAAATGAGATTACTGCCTCGTAGCGCTTTCGGTCAGACCGTCTTACTGATTGGCCTCTTGCTGTTGATTAATCAACTGGTGTCCTATGTCACCGTGGCTTTTCATGTGATTAAGCCCACAGCACAGCAAATCAACCACCTGATTGCCAAGCAAATCAAAGTGGTCTTTATTGACCACGATCAAGCGGAACCGCTGCTGACAGAAGCCATGGCCAGGCGTTTTCAGGACGCAACGGATATTGAGGTCTACCCCGATGCACTGGCATTGGAGCATGGCTTGCAGCAGGCCCGCTTTTATCAGTTTATGTCGACCGCCATGTCGGAAGAGCTGGGCGGGCCAGCGGAGGTCAGAATCGAGCAGGGACAGCAGCTGGCATTTTGGGTACGGGCGCCACAGGCACCGGATTTTTGGATCCGCATTCCATTGTCCGGGTTGGATGAAAGCAGCTTTTCCTTACTGACGTTTTATTTGCTGATGATAGGGGTGCTCAGTGTGGCTGGCGGCTGGTGGTTTGCCCGCACCCTGAATCGGCCACTGAAAAGTCTGCAGCAGGCAGCGTTACGTGTTGGCCGGGGGGAAATCCCTGAACCGCTGGCAGAAAAGGGTTCCAGTGAAATTCGCGCGGTGACCCGAGCTTTTAATCAAATGGCCACCGGCATCAAGCATCTGGAGCAGGACAGGGCCTTGCTGATGGCTGGGGTGTCGCATGATTTACGCACACCGCTTACCCGTATCCGGTTGGCCAGCGAAATGCTGCCAGAGCAGGATGCCTGGATCCGTGATGGCATTATCAATGATATCGAGGATATGAATGCCATCATCGATCAGTTTATGGACTTTATACGCCATCATAAAGATGAAGCCTTGCAATCCTTGTGTCTGAATGACTTGATTGAAGAGCTGCTGGAATCGGAGCACTTGCAACAAAGGCAATTGCTTCATGAATTAGCCGTAGATTTGCCTAAAGTGCCCATTCGGCGTATCGCCATAAAGCGGGTACTGAACAACCTGCTGGAAAATGCGTTGCGTTACAGTACCGGTGATATTGAAATCAGCACCGGCTTTGAGCGGGGCCGGCGCATGGTTTACCTGCAGGTACGCGACCATGGCCCTGGTATTCCTGAAGCCAGTATGAAGGCTATGCTTGAGCCCTTTACTCAGGGCGATATCGCCCGGGGCTCCGGTGGCTCCGGGCTTGGGCTTGCTATCATCAAAAAGATTATCGATATGCACCATGGTGAGATCACCCTGCACAACCACGCTCATGGCGGCCTGGTCGCGCGGGTGTATTTGCCCCTCAAAGCCAAAGCGGTGAACTAGTTCACCCTGACAGGCTCAGGGTTCAAGGGATTGCAGCAAGTCCTGCAAATCGGCCGCATCAAACCGGTAGTTGGTCAGGCAATATTCGCATTGAATATCCAGCTGGCCCTCTGCCTGGTGTTCACGGATGGCATCGGCGCCCAGATTGACAATGGCCGATGCACACTTTGCGCGGGAGCAGCCACACTCAAACCGCACTGGCTGCAACGGGAAGGCTTCTACCTGCTCCTGATGAAATAAGCGATGCACCACTTCAGCCGCCGGTAAATTCAGCAGCTCATCGGCGGTGATGGTATCGGCCAGGATCAACAGCTCATCGAAGTCCTGACGCGACTTTTCCTGTTCAACCGGCAATACCTGCAGCAACATACCCGCCGCTTTGGCTTGTGCAGATTGCACATCGGTAAATAAATAAACCCGGGTTGGTAATTGCTCGGACTGGATAAAATAGGCTTCCAGCGTCTCTTTTAAGCTGTCGCCAGTCAGCGGAATAATGCCCTGATAGCGCTCACCCTGCTGGGGCGTGATGGTGACCAGCAAATAGCCTTCACCTACCAGTGCTTTTAAGCCTTCGCCCTGTACTTCGGCTTGCATCCGGACCACGCCACGGAATACCTGTTGATCGCTGCCGTTGACGGTGGCATAACGGACAGGGCCATCCCCCTGCAGTTGCACTGAAATATCCCCTTCAAACTTCAGGGTGGCAGTCAGCAGACTGGTTGCCGCCACCATTTCGGCCAATAGCTGTTTGACCGGGTAAGGGTAGTCATGGTTTTGCAGCATTTGCTGCAAGCTGGCGGCTAAATCGACGATTTCACCGCGCACATTGCGCTCTTGAAATAAAAAACGGAATAAAGTATCTGAACTCATCATCTTTCTCATTGCTGGGATTTAATCAGCAGCAATTGCCGCCGCATTTTTTTGTCGGGCTTGGTGTCCGGGTGCGGTGCAAATAAGCTGTTGGTTTTGCGCAGTTCAGCCCGCTCTTGCCGGATGGCCAGACTGTCGCTGGTTTCTTCGTACAGGGCCTGGGCCAAGGGGGCCGACAGTCGTTTTTCGGCCAAGCCTTTCACCAGCACGGTTTTCTCATCATAGCCCTGGGCCAGTTTAATGGTAGCACCAATCTCCACCAGCTTACTGGCTTTGCAGCGCTGGCCATTGTAATGCACTTTGCCGCCATCGATCATGTTTTTTGCCAGGGTTCGGGTTTTGTAAAAGCGGCAGGCCCACAGCCACTTGTCCAGCCGGACAGTGGGCTGCTCCTGGCTTACTAGCTTGTTCATCATAATCCTCTGGTCGCTTGCGCTCATCTGTTATACAGTAGGCCAGTCACGACAATTTCGCAGTTAACAAGCTGTGAAACTTTGTCGAGCCCCTTGTTGTCTGAGTGACAACTCAGTAAGATGAGCCTTCACCTATTATAAGAATATGACCGATGAATTGGCAGTCCCTTTCCCAACAACTGAATCATTTCTCCCAGCGCCTGCCGCAAAAGCAGCTGAGCCGCTTGCTGGCGGTGTTGCTGATTCTGTTGCTGGGCTGGCTACTGGCCCAGTTAACCTGGCAATTGCTGCCGCAGCCAGCTGCCGAAACCTGGCAGCCGGGCAGTGAGCGCAGCACTGCGTCCAGCCGCAGTGGCACCGATTTGCAGCGGTTACTCAGCTTTTCTTTGTTCGGTCAAGCCAACCAGCAAGCTGAAGTACGGCCGGAGCCGGTGGTGACCGAAGCCCCGAAAACCCGTCTGAATGTGAAGCTGACCGGCCTGGTATCCGGCCAGGACCCGAATTCAGGCAGTGCCGTGATTGAAAGTCGTGGCTCGGAGCTCGCTTACAAAGTGGGTGAGCAAATTGAAGGCACCAATGCCAGCCTGTATCAGGTATTTAATGATCGGGTATTGTTGCAGGTAGCCGGGCGCTTTGAAACCCTGATGCTGGATGGCATAGAGTTTACCCGCATCGCTGAAGCCAATGTAGGCTTGGGCCGTGCCGACCAGGACGAGGAGCCCCAGATGAACAGCCCACAAGCAGAGGCACCCAGTTTGGATCAGGCGGAATTTGCCGCACAACGGGAAGCCATACTGGCCGAGCCAACCCGCTTTTTTGATTTTATCCGGGTTACGCCCCATCAGCCTGATGGTCAGCTGCGTGGCTTTCGGCTGATGCCTGGCCGGGATCCAGGGTTATTTCAGCGGCTTGGCTTTCGGCCGAATGATCTGGCCGTCGAAATCAATGGTATTCCATTGACCGACCTGCAACAGGCCAATCAGGTACTTGGACAACTGCGCGAAGCAAGCGATGCTTCTGTGCGCATAGAACGGGACGGTGAGCTGATCGACATTCAGTTTAACCTGTCCCAATAACAACGATTCAGCAGATGGTGATAGTCAACATGCAGTCAGGGTCTTTTCTCACGCGGCTTTGCCGTAAATTTGCCGTTCTCAGCCTGGCGGCTGGACTGAGCTTTTCAGTGGTTAGCAATGAAGAAGTGATGTACTCGCCCAACTTCCGTGGCACCGACATCAATGAGTTTATCAACATTGTTGGCATGAACTTAGAGCGCACCATCATTGTGGAGCCGCAGGTGCGTGGCCGGGTCAATGTGCGTAGCCATGAGATGCTCAATGCCGAGCAGTACTATCAATTTTTCCTGAACGTGCTGGAAGTCTATGGCTTTGCCGTGGTGGAAATGGAAAGCGGCATTTTAAAAGTGGTGCGGGCCAAAGATGCCAAAACCTCCAATATTCCGGTGGTCGGTGATGAAAACCCAGGCGTTGGCGATGAAATGGTCACCCGGGTGGTGCAGGTGCGCAATGTGTCGGTGCGAGAACTGGCTCCGTTGCTGCGTCAGTTTAGCAACCAGGCCGGCAGCGGCCATGTCGTCAACTATGATCCGTCCAATGTGATTATGATGACCGGCCCTGCAGCCGTGGTAAATCGCCTGGTGGATATTATTCAGCGGGTCGATCGGGCTGGCGATCAGGAAGTCGAGATCATCCGGCTTAATTATGGCTCGGCCAGTGAAATGGTGCGGGTACTGGAAAGTATTTACCGTTCGCAGGGCCGTGGTGAGCAGCCGGATTTCCTGATCCCGCGCATTGTGGCCGATGAGCGCACCAACAGTGTGGTGGTCAGCGGTGAGCCTCAGGCTAGGCAACGGGTGGTGGAGCTGGTGCGCCGGCTGGATGCCGAGCTGGAAACCAGTGGCAATACCCGGGTGTTTTATCTGAAGTATGCCAAGGCCGAAGAGCTGGTGCCGGTGCTAAAAAGCGTCGGTGAGAGTATCGCCAGTGAAGTCGCTGGTTCACAACAACAGCAACCGCAAGGGCGGCGCAGTCCGCAGGGCCGGGGTGTTAGCATTGAATCCCATGCCGATAGCAATTCGGTGATCATTACCGCCCAGCCGGATTTGTTACGTTCGTTGGAAGAGGTGATCCGCCAGCTGGATATCCGCCGCGCCCAGGTGCTGGTCGAGGCCATTATTGTCGAAGTCTTTGATGGCTCTGGCACCGACTTAGGGGTGCAATGGATCAACGAGCATGGTGGCGGTACCAACTTCCGTAGTGGCAATGTGGTGCCGATTGTCGATGTCGCTGCTGGCGCGGCGGTGGCGTCGCAAATTACCCGGGGCACCATTACCAGAACGCGCGATCCTGCTACTGGAGCAGTTATTGAAACTGAGACGCAAGACTCACCCCGGGATTACTCAGTGCTGGCTCAGGCGCTGCAAGGCTTAAATGGCGCCATGCTGGGTGTGTACCAGGGCAACTGGGCGGCGTTGCTGCAGGCGGTGCGTACCAGCACCAACTCCAATATTCTGGCCACCCCCCATATCACTACCATGGACAACCAGGAAGCCTTTTTCCTGGTGGGCCAAGAGGTGCCGGTGATTACTGGTTCCACTGTTGGCTCGAACAACACCAACCCCTTCCAGCAAGTCAATCGTCAGGAAGTGGGCATTAAGCTAAAAGTGACGCCGCAAATCAACGAGGGCAACGCGGTGCAGCTGATGATTGAGCAGGAAGTCTCCAGCATCGGTGGGGCTACCGCGGTCGATATCACCATCAACAAGCGGGAAATTCGCACCTCGGTGATGGCGGATGATGGCGCTGTGGTGGTGCTCGGTGGTTTGATTGATGAAGATGTGCAGGAAAGTGTGTCCAAGGTGCCATTGCTGGGCGATATCCCGGTGCTGGGGCACCTGTTTAAATCCACCAGTGTCAGCAAGCGCAAGCGCAATCTGATGGTGTTTATCCGGGCCTCCATTGTACGGGATGGTGCCACTATGTCGGAAATAAGCCAGCGCAAATACAACTACATTCGCGCCGAGCAAATGATCCGCGATGAGCGCGGTATTCCACTGATGCCACGCACACCGCAGGCGGTGTTACCGGAGTGGGACGACAGCCTGATTCTGCCTCCGAGCTTTAACGAATACCTGCAACAGCAGGAAGGGAAGCGCGACTAATGAGCGATCTGCTGTCTACAGATGCAGAAGCCTTGCTGGATGAGGAGCTGTTGGCGGAAGTACAGCCGGTCAGCACCCGTATCCGGCTGCCTTTTGCCTTTGCCAAGCGTCACTCGGTGTTATTGCAGCAACAGCCGGATGGTTTTGTGCTGTCGGTCCAGCCGGCCACCAAGCCCGAGGCGGTGCTGGAAGTACGACGCATGCTGAGTGAGCCATTTCGCATTCAGAAGCTGGGCGCCATTGAATTCGAAAGCCTGCTGGAGGCCAGCTACCAGCGCGACTCTTCCGAAGCGCAGCAAATTATGCAGGACATCGGCAACGAGGTGAACCTGGCGTCGCTGGCCGAAGATATTCCGGAAACCGAAGATCTGCTGGATAACGAAGACGATGCCCCCATTATCAAGCTGATCAACGCCATGCTGGGCGAAGCCATTAAGCTGGGGGCTTCCGATATCCATGTCGAAACCTTTGAGAAAGCCTTAGTGGTTCGGTTCCGGGTCGATGGCATTTTGCGTGAAGTACTGCGGCCCAACCGTAAATTATCCAGTTTGTTGGTATCGCGGATCAAAGTCATGGCCAAGCTGGATATCGCTGAAAAGCGGGTACCGCAGGATGGCCGTATCAGCCTGAAAATTGCCGGCCGTGCGGTGGATGTGCGGGTCTCGACCATGCCCTCCAGCCATGGCGAGCGGGTGGTGCTGCGTTTGCTGGATAAAAACACCTCCCATCTGAACCTGGCTGATTTGGGCATGACACCCGCCATTCAGCAGCAATTTTCCAAACTGATTTTAAAGCCCCATGGTATTTTGCTGGTGACCGGCCCGACCGGCTCAGGGAAAAGTACCACCCTCTATGCCGGCCTGACCGAGATCAACACCAAGGATCGCAACATCCTGACGGTGGAAGACCCGATTGAATACGAGCTGGAAGGCATTGGCCAGACTCAGGTCAACCCCAAAGTGAATATGACCTTTGCCCGTGGTCTGCGCGCTATTTTGCGCCAGGACCCGGATGTGGTGATGGTGGGGGAAATCCGCGACCTGGAAACCGCGCAAATTGCGGTGCAGGCCAGTTTAACCGGCCATTTGGTGATGTCGACCTTGCATACCAATACCGCGGCTGGTGCCATTACCCGGCTGGAAGATATGGGCATTGAGCCTTTCTTATTATCCTCCAGTTTGCTCGGGGTTTTGGCGCAGCGGCTGGTGCGGACCCTGTGCCCACACTGCAAAGAAGCACACAACCCGGACAAAGAAGAGCGCAAGCTGCTTGGCGTTGAGAAAAAAGATGAGGCCATTATCTACCGGGCCAAAGGCTGTGAACACTGCAACTTTACCGGCTACCGTGGCCGGACCGGTATTCATGAACTGCTGGTGATTGACGATCACAGCCGGGAAATGATCCACAATCGTGAAGGTGAGCAAAGCATCGAAAAGTATGTGCGGCCCAATTGCCCCAGCATTCGCCGCGATGGTTTTGACAAGGTGTTGGCCGGTCAAACCACGCTGGAGGAAGTGCTGCGCGTGACCCGTGAGGATATCTAGTGGCGGCTTTTACCTATCAGGCGCTGGATAGTCGCGGTAAAAAGAGCAAAGGCGTGCTGGAGGCCGATAATGCCCGCCAGGCCAGGCAGTTGCTACGCGAACGTAAACTGACTCCGCTCAGTGTCGAACTGGCCGCCAAACAGGAAAAAACCGCTGCTGGCAGCAAAAGTTTTTTCAAACGCTCTATTCCAACCGCCGACTTAGCCCTGATTACCCGCCAGTTGGCTACTCTGGTCGCGGCTGCATTGCCGATTGAAAATGCCTTGCTGGCGGTGGCTGAGCAGTGCGAAAAACCGCGGCTGAAAAACATGCTGATGGGCGTGCGCTCCAAAGTGGTGGAAGGCTACAGCCTGGCAGAAGGCCTGGCCGAGTTCCCACACGTATTCGATCACTTGTACCGCTCCATGGTTGCCGCCGGTGAAAAGTCGGGGCATTTGGATCAGGTACTGAACCGGCTGGCCGATTACACCGAACAGCGTCAGCACATGCGCAATCAGATTTTGATGGCGTCGATTTATCCGGTGGTGATGGTGGTGGTGGCTCTGGCGGTGATTGCTATTTTGCTGTCGGCGGTGGTACCGCAGATCACGGAGCAGTTTGAGCATATGGGACAGCAGCTGCCGCTGCTGACCCGGTTTATGATCGGTGCCAGTGATGTGGTGCGGCAATACGGTATTTGGTTTTTCCTCGGGATATTATTGCTGGCTGTGATGGTCGAACGGTTATTAAGGCGGCCAGAAATCCGTTACCGCTACGATCAGATGATTTTGCACAGCGCTTTGTTTGGTAAAGTGATTCGCAGTATCAATACTGCACGCTTCGCTCGTACCCTGAGTATTTTGAATGCCAGCTCAGTCCCTTTACTGGAAGCGATGCGCATCAGCGGCGATGTGCTCGGCAACAGCTACATGAAGCAGGCGGTAGCCGATGCCACCTTGCGGGTGCGGGAAGGCAGTTCGCTGCGCAATGCATTGGAGCAAACCAAGCTGTTTCCGCCAATGATGTTGCATATGATCGCCAGTGGCGAAAAAAGTGGTCAGCTCGATACCATGCTGATCCGCACGGCGGATACGCTGGATCGGGAGTTTGAAATGACCATGACGGTGACGCTGGAAATTTTCAAGCCTGTGGTGGTGATCACGCTGGCGATCCTGGTTTTTTTAATTGTACTGGCAATTTTACTGCCAATTTTAGAACTTAATCATATGGTAGGTGGGTAACATGAACAAACAACGGGGCTTTAGTTTGCTGGAACTGATGGTGGTGATCGTGATCCTGGGGATCATTGCCAGTCTGGTGGTGCCCAATGTGCTGGGCAACAAAGAAGAAGCCGATCGGCAAAAAGTGGTGGTCGATATTCAGCAGCTGGAAAACGCGCTGGATATGTACCGGCTGCGCAATGGTTTTTACCCAACCAGCGAGCAGGGCTTGCGGGCGCTGGTGGAGCCGGCCACTACGGAGCCGGTACCGCGCTCTTTTCCGGAAGGTGGCTTTATTCGTCGTTTGCCGCGTGATCCCTGGAACAATGAATATCAGTTAGCCAGTCCGGGCCAGTTTGGCCGTATTGATATCTTCAGCATGGGGCCAGACGGTATTCCGGGCACTGATGATGACATCGGTAACTGGGATATTGATAACTAACCAGCAGGCATCCGATGAAACAGCTGCCGCGTTCAGCGCTGGGATTTACCTTACTGGAAGTCATCCTGGTCATTCTGATGCTGGGACTTTTGGTCAGCGCTGTGGTGGTGAACTTCTCCTGGGATAGCCGCGATGATCAGCTGGAGCAGGAAGCCAAACGCTTTCAGCAACTGTTTCACTTTGCTGCCGAAACCGCGTTGATGCGTCAGCAGGAGTGGGGCGTGCAGATCAAACCCAATGGCTACCAGTTTCTGGTGTATCTGCCGGAAGACGATATCTGGCAACCGGTGGAGTCGCCGGCCAGTCTGGGCTGGCACGATCTGGCCGGTCAGCAGCAACTTAAACTTGAGCTGGAAGGCCTGCCCTGGCAGGAAGACAGCATGCTGGGCGCGCTGAACTGGCAGAACGAGCGACTGGAACACCTGCAAACGGATGACGAAGACGAGGTGGTACTGCCGCATATTTTTATTCTGTCGTCCGGTGAAATTACCCCCTTCGAATTACTGCTGCAGGATGAAAGTCAGCGGCCCTTTTGGTATGTGCAGTTGAGGGGAGAGTTTAGTATTCCACTGCAGCGCAGTACGGTGGAGACTACACCGCCATGATGCGCCGTGGCTTTACCCTGATTGAAGTCTTGTTTGCACTGGCGATTTTTGCCACCGCCGGCCTGGCGGTGATGCGCACCGTCACCGAGCATATCCGGGCGGTTGCTATGCTGGAAGATATCACGGTTGCCAGTTATGTTGCAGCCAACCAGTTGGTGCTGCTGCACCTGGAAACCGACTGGCCGCCGGCTGAGCAAAGCCAGGGTGAAGTCGAAATGGCCAACCGGCACTGGCAATGGCAGCAGCGGGTAAGCCGGGTCGAGGATGATGATTTACGTCAGGTCGAATTAAGGGTGGTGTTGGTAGAGCAACCGGACGATGTGCTGTATCACCTGATTACCTTTGTGGGGCGGCCCCATGGCAGCTAACACCAGGGCCTGTTACCAGGCCCGCTGCCGGGTTGGCGGCTTTACTTTTATTGAAATGTTGCTGGCGGTCGCCATTTTTGCCATGGTTGGGCTGGCTTCGGTGGCTGTGCTTAGCAGTGTCACCACCGGCGATCGCTTGTCGCAGCAAGCGGCGGAGCGGTTGCAGCAGCTGCAGTTTGCCTTGATGCTGTTGGAGCGTGATTTGATGCAAATCAGTAGCCGGCATATCCGGGTGCAGGGCGAGGCACCGCGTAAGGAGCGTTTATTAGGGGGCCGCTTTTTGCTGGAAAGCGAAGCCGATGCCATTGCTTTCACTCAGCACGGCTGGCGCAACCCCGGTATGATTTTACCGCGCAGTGAATTGCAGGCACTCGGCTACCGGCTGCAGGAGGAGCAGTTGCAGCGCTTGTACACCCTGTATCCGGATGCGGTTACCGGCACAGAACCCAGAGTGCAGGTGCTGCTGGAAGGGATTACCGAGCTGGAGATCCGCTACCTGGTCGGTGAGCGCTGGGAAGAGCGCTGGGCCGATGCCTTATGGCCGGCAGCGGTGCGCGTGCGGCTTGAGCATGCAGAGCTCGGTGCCATCGAGCGGGTGATCCTGTTACCCGATGGCAACGTGCAACCCGCAGAGAGCAACCGATGACGACGCTAAAACGCCAGCAAGGCGTAGCTCTGGTACTGGTGCTGATGATCGTTGCCATCGTGGTGGTGATAGCCGTGTCGATGAGCGGCCGCCTGCAGCTGACCTTGCAGCGCCAGCAGAACCTGCAGCAACAGCAACAGGCATTCTGGTATGCCATGGGGGCAGAAGCCTTTGCCCGTCAAATTCTGCGTCGTTCGTTGCAGGGCCAGGAAACCAGCCACCTGGGGCAGGACTGGGCGCAGCAAGGGGCGCAATTTCCGGTACCGGATGGTACCATCAGTGGGGTGATTACCGATTTGCGCGGTTGTTTTAATCTAAACGCCTTGTATCAGGCGCCGCTTCCGGCGGGTCAGGCCCAGCAGGAAGCAACTGTGGAGCAGCAAAGCTTCCAGCGTTTGCTGGAGCTGGTGGCACTGGATTTATCCATGCCCGCCGAGTACCTGATGGCGCGCATTGCCGACTGGCTGGATGAAGACAGTTTGCTACGCACCGCCGGCAGCGCCGAAGATGATGACTATGCCGCCTTGCCATTTCCGTACTACACCGGCAATACGCTGATGGGAACGGTGACTGAGCTGCGGGCTATTTTGGATGTGACACCGGATGATTACAAATTGCTGCAACCTTATGTGTGCGTGATCCCGGACAACCAGCAACTGCGCATCAATGCCAATACTCTGACCGAAGAAACGGCGGTGTTGCTCAGTGCCATAGTGGCAGAGCTGGATCAGTCGGCAGCCCTGGAAGTGATCGCCAGCCGGCCAGACAATGGTTTTAGCAGCACGGAAGAATTTTGGGGCACCGGTCCGCTGGCAGGCATTCAGGTGGAAGAAAGCCTGAAGGAGCTGGTGACGGTATCGTCGGAATATTATCAATTAACAGCCCGTATTGGCTATCAGGAGACAGGCATGCAGATGCAATCCATCCTCAAAGTGCAGGAAGGTGAACGTGTCACTGTGCTGGCCAGACGTTTTGGAGGTGCTGGGTGAGTGAACAATTGCTGATCCGCCTGGGCAGCCGGGCCGATCAAGCCGTGAGCTGGCTGGTCTGGTCGACTGCTGCACAGGAAATCATCGCGTCCGGCGATTTGCCATCGGCCAGTGCCCTTGAGCAATTGGCCGAGCGTTTGGGGACAAGGCCTGTGCTGGTGCTGGTACCTGCGGCCGATGTAGTATTAAAAGAAGTGGCTTTGCCGGCTAAGCCCAGCCGGCAAATTCTGCAGGCGTTGCCCTATATGCTGGAAGATGATGTCACCGAAGACATTGAACAGCTGTGGCTGGCACTTGGCTCAGTGCGCAAAGACGAAGAGCAGTATCTGCAACAAGTAGCACTGTGCAAAAAAGCGCAATTGGAGCAGTGGCTCAGCTGGCTAACTGAGGCTGGTTTTCAGCCACGGCAGTTGGTACCGGATGCGTTGCTGCTGCCCACTGCATCATTACCGGCTGCGATTGAACTCAATGGCAGTTGGTTGCTGCGTCAGGGCGACTGGCAGGCGACCAGTGTAGAAAATGAATGGTGGCCGGATTATCTGGAGCTGGCTGCTTTGCCGGAGCTGACCAGCTACAGCCCCTGGCCTGGCTACATTGAACAAACTCATCAACTGGCGGATCCGGAGTTACCACTGGCATTGTTGGCACGTCAGGTGCAACAACCGGCCATTAATTTACTGCAGGGGGACTATGCCCCCAAACGGGCGGTGAATAAAAGCTGGCAGCTGTGGCAACCCGCTGCGGTATTGGCGGGAGTATGCCTGACGCTCTATCTAACCTTAACTGCGGTAGAGGGCTGGCGCTATGGTCAGCAGGCCAGAGCGTTGCAGCAGCAAGCGGTGCAAACCTATCAGGCGGCTTTTCCCGGCGAGTCGGTAGTGAACTTACGGGCTCTGGTGCAGCGTAAACTGCAGCAAGCCGGTTTGTCGCAGCATGAGCAGCACTTTTTGGCGCTGCTGCTTGATTTGCAAAATAACCTGGCCTCGGTCAGCGATATGCAGCTGGATAATCTACGCTTTGATGCCAGGCGTACCGAGCTGCGTTTTCAGGCCAAGGCGGATGGTTTCCAAAGCTTTGAACGGCTGAAAAATCAGCTGGAACAAGCCGGCTATCAGGTGGACCAGGGCGCACTCAGCAACGATGGAAGCAAGGTGCAGGGCACGGTCAGTATGAGAAAGGCAGCATGAGGAAAGCAGCATGAAGCAGCAACTGCAGCAGCAATTTCAGCAGTGGTGGGGTGGGCTGCAACAACGTGAACAACACCTGGTATTGGTCTGCGCCATTGCCATCGGGGTTTTTCTGTTTTATTACCTGATCTGGCAGCCGGTGCATCAAAGCAAGGTGCGCAATCAGCAGGCGTTGCACCAGGCCGAGCAGCAACTGGATTGGCTGAACTCGGTATTGCCCCAGCTGCAACAAAGCGGTGGTTCGGTAGAGCGCAGTTCTGGCAGCTTGTCGCAGGTACTCACTACCAGTGCCCGCCAGCATGGCATTCGTGTCAGCCGGATGCAGCCGCAAAACCAACAAATGCAGCTGGTGCTGGATGATGTAGCCTTCGAGCAACTGGTGCGTTGGCTGCATGCGCTGCATTACCAGCATGGTTTGTCGCTGGTCAATCTGGATGTTAGCGCAGCCAATCAGCCTGGCATGGTGCAGGTGCGTCGAATTTTGGTTGAATAAGGTTATGTCGATAAAAAAACTCGTGGTTGTGGGTGTTGTCAGTTATCTGTTGTTTTTAGTGGTGCTGATGCCTGCCAGCTGGTGGCTGAAACTGGCACCGCTGCCTGCTGAGCTGCGGCTGGGGCAGGTGAATGGAACTTTGTGGCAGGGCCGTATTCAGGCGTTGTCGTATCAAAGCCTGGAGCTACGTCAGCTGCAGTGGCAGCTGAGCCCCTGGCGCTTACTGACCGGCCAGCTGGCGGTGCAGTTGGAGGCCGGTGAGCTGGCACAGATGGAGCAGGCCTACGTAAAAGGCCAGCTGCGCTATGGCTTTTCTGGCTTGCAGTTGCAGGATACCTTGCTGCGCTACCCGGTACGCGAGCTAGCGCCCTTATTGCGCCTGCCATTGCCGGTCGGCGCCGATGGCACCCTGATGCTGGATATTGATGCCTATCAGCAAGGCACTCCCTGGTGCAAAAGCCTGAGCGGCCAAGCCAGCTGGCAGCAAGCGCGGCTGCAACCACCGACTGGCTGGATTGATTTGCAGCATATTTTTGCCAGCCTGGCCTGTGATGAGGGCGAGCTGGTGCTGATCACCGATGGTCAAAACCCATTAGGGCTGGATGTTACCGCTCGTTTGCAGGCGGCAGGGCGCTTCTCGGTCGATGGGACCTTAAAACCTGATGCTTCTATGCCGGAAGAAGTGCACCAGGCCATGCAGTTTGTCGGCAGCCCCGATGCCGAAGGCCGCTTTCGCATCCGCTTTTAGTATTTTTGGGTATTTCAGCAATGAATGCCCGCTATCAAGCGCAATCAGCAGCGAAATGCAGCGGGCTTTGTTAGGCTAGGGGTTTTCCGCTTGTGTTGCAGGAGACCCTGATGATCCCAGCCCCTGAATTTGCTTCTTTTACCCCGCCGCGCCGTATTCTGATGGGGCCGGGCCCTTCTGATGTTTATCCCGAGGTGCTGGCTGCTCAGGCAAAGCCAACCATCGGCCATTTGGATCCGCTCTTTATTGGCATGATGGATGAGCTGCGCAGTTTGCTGCAGTATGCTTTTCAAACCGAAAACCCGATGACGCTGGCTGTCTCTGCGCCAGGCTCGGCCGGGATGGAAACCTGTTTCGTCAATCTGCTGGAGCCAGGCGATACCGTACTGGTGTGCCGCAATGGTGTTTTCGGTGAGCGCATGCGGCAAAACGTCGAGCGCTGCGGCGCTACTGCCATCGTGTTGGATTTCCCCTGGGGTGAGCCGGTTGACCCGGCCCAGGTTGAAGCGGCGCTTAAAGCGCATCCGGAAGTGCATTTTCTCGCCTTTGTTCATGCTGAAACCTCAACCGGTGCGCTGTCGGATGCGCAGGCACTGTGCACTTTGGCGCAGCGCTTTGATTGCTTGTCCATTGTCGATGCGGTGACCTCTTTAGGCGGGGTGGAACTGCGGGTCGATGCCTGGGGCATTGATGCCATTTATTCCGGCAGCCAGAAGTGCTTGTCCTGCGTGCCGGGTTTATCGCCGGTGTCTTTTTCGCCACGGGCAGTAGCACGCATGCAAAACCGCTCGCGGCCGGTGCAAAGCTGGTTTTTGGATCAAAGCCTGGTGATGGGCTACTGGAGCGGTAGTGCCAAACGCAGCTACCATCACACCGCCCCGGTCAATGCGCTTTATGCCCTGCACGAAAGCCTACGTCTGCTGGCCAGCGAAGGATTGGAGCAGGCCTGGCAGCGCCATGCGGCGATGCATCAGGAGCTCAAAGCTGGCCTGGAAGCCTTGGGGCTAAGCTTTGTGGTGGATGAAGCCCATCGCTTGCCGCAACTGAACACCGTCTGGATCCCAGCTGGCGTCAATGACGCCGAGGTACGCAGCCGCTTGTTGCAGGATTACAATCTGGAAATTGGCGCAGGCTTAGGGGATTTAGCTGGCAAAGCCTGGCGCATCGGTCTGATGGGATATGGTGCCCGGCGGGAAAACATTGCGCTTTGTTTAAAAGCCTTGGCGGATGTGCTGAGGTAGTTTTACAATCCAGGTATGCCTCGAATTTAGCCAGAGTGAAGCAATGACGGCTCGCTACCAGCCTCCCTTTGACATGACTGCGGACATCGTCCAGTTGGTCGCTGATATTAGCGAGCAACTTGGCCGGATGGCCGCTATCGCTGAGGGAGTGGATCAGGACCAAGGGCTGCGCCTGCGGCGGCTGCATCGTATTCGCACCATTCAAGGTTCGTTAGCTATTGAAGGCAACACCTTAAATGAGGCGCAAATCACCGCTATTTTGGATGGTAAGCGGGTTTTGGCGCCAGTGAAGGATATTCGTGAGGCTCGCAATGCCATTCAAGCATACGAACAATTTCCGGTCTGGCAGCCTGCCAATGAGCGCGACTTATTGCAAGCACACCGCACCCTGATGGCAGGATTAATTGCTGATGCTGGCAGGTATCGCAGCGGCAATGTCGGTGTAATGAATGCTGATGTGGTAGTGCATATGGCTCCTCCTGCGAGCCGGGTGCCCCCGCTGATGGCTGACTTGTTAGCATGGCTGGCCACGACGAAGCAGCATCCATTAATTGCCAGCTCAGTTTTTCATTATGAGTTTGAGTTTATCCACCCTTTCTCCGACGGTAATGGCCGCATGGGCCGCTTGTGGCAAACCTTGATTTTAAGCCACTGGCAGCCATTACTGGCGCAATTGCCGATAGAAAGTATGGTGCATGCATACCAGTATGATTATTACCAGGCTCTTAATCTTAGTAACCAAAAATCAGAGGCCACGCCTTTTATTGAGTTTATGCTGAGTGTCATAGCGCAAACAATCCGTAATGAAACAGTAGAGATGACCCCGCAAGTTACCCCGCAAGTTACCCCGCAAGTAGATGCTTTACTCAAAGTGTTGGCAAAAGCAAAAAAGGCATTGCATCGACAAGAACTGCAGCAGTTATTAAACCTGAAAGATCGTGAGTCTTTTCGACTGCGCTATCTTCGACCTGCCTTGGCAGCTGGTCTGCTGGAAATGACCCGACCAGAGCAGCCAAACAGCCCCTTGCAGCAGTACCGTCTTAGCAAGTTGGGCCAGCAACAAGCGCACAAGGGGTAACTTGTGCGCTTGTGTTTCGCCAAATTAGGCTGATTAGAAGCTTAAACTAACGGTAAAGCTGGCGGTTCGGCCAGCGCCAATCAGGTAAGCGCCTTCACTGCCGCCGGTGATATAGCTTTTATCGGTCAGGTTGTTCAGCACCAAAGCCAGATCCACGCTTTGGAATAAACCGCCATTGCCAAGTGACTTCTCATAACCGAGGTAAGCCGTGTAAATGGTGTGGCCGGAAATGCGGTCGCGGTTCCACACCTCGCTGCCATCGCTGGCAAAGCTGTGTTTGGCAGCACCATAGTAGCTGCCGGTGTACTTGCCGCTAAAGCCTGCCCGGTAGTTGCCATCGTGGTAGTTCAGCGCCACCGACAACATCTGCTGTGGAATACCGGCAATCTTGTCGCCTTGGCGGTAATCCTGCACCAGCACCGGCTCACCGGCTGGATTGACTTTGCTGGTCAGCACATCTTCCGAGTATTCGGCTGTGTTTAATGTCAGCGAGCTGGTCAGGCTCAGGTACTGGCTTAAGCGCCAGCTCAGGCTGCTTTCCAGACCGCGGGCACGGACACCACCGACGTTGTCAAAATTGCCATCCCCGGCTGCCAGGTAGTTTGGTGTACCATCTGCTGAGGTGGCGTAGCGTAGTAATACCACCCGATCGTTAAAGCGCACATTGTATAGGGCTGTGGAGAGGCTGAAGGTATCCCCAAAGTAACGCAGGCCCAAATCTATATTGGTGGCCGTTTCAGGCCGCAAGTTGCCAAGAGCCTCGGCTTTCTGGCTTTCTAAAATACTGTCGGCAATGGCTTTGAAGTTTTCTGAGTATCCGGCGAATACTTCCAGCCGATCCGTCAGGCCATAGACCAAACCAGCACTTGGCAGCCAGGATGAATTGCTACTGATGCTGTCTTTGCCTAAGCCGTTCAGATTGTCGGTGCGGCTGATATCCACCAAATACTTTTGCAAACCCACCGTCAGCTGCAAATCGCCAAAGGTCATGTGATCCTGCAGGTAAAACTTAGCAACCTGATGACGGTAATCGTCATCAAAGTGTACCCAGTACGGGCGCTCATCAAAGTGGTGGTAGACTTGTGGGTCAATCACTTCGTGCCAGTCGCGGGTTTGATTGCGCTGCTGCGACTCCAGCCAGAGGCCGCTGCGCAGCCGATGGGTACCGAGCTCCCAGCTTAGGTTGGCTGTGGCGCCATAACGGGTTTTGTCGTAGTGGGTATGGCGGTACGACGACACCCGCTTAGCGCCTGGCTGGTCGTTGTTGCCATCCAGTATTGGGTTGCCGGCGCTGTCAACATGGGTGTAGGTGGTGCGGCTGGCACCACTACCGCGTGCAATGCGATTGCCATCGGCATCAGCAGCAAACACCTGATATGGCGGCAGCCAGTCGCCACGGCCATTTTGCAGGTGCAGGTATGGGGTGATATCCAGCTCCAGTGCATCGGTCAGATAAAACTCGCCTTTGACATAAAACAGCGTATTTTCCCGCAGGGTGGACCAGGCTTCGGCAAAGTTCTGGTCGATATCCGGATCGCCGGTCCAGACATTGGTCAGGCCATCCCAGCGCGGGGTCTGTTTAAAATGTGCCAGCGACACTGGTTGGTAATTGTCTTCGTGGGCATCGTTGTAAGACAAACGTGCGGTAAAGCGGCTGTCGGCCAGCTCGGTGACACTCTTAAACTCGACATGCAGCCGGTCGGCGTGCCCGTTGCTACCAGTCAGCATCCAGCGGTTGTTGAAACTGTCGGACACGCTGAAATAAGCACTGGTGTGGCCAAAGAGTTCGCCGGTATCAAAACGCGCAAAGTAACGGCGGGCATTGTGGCTGCCGCTGGTGTAAGCGAAGCGGGCGCCGCGCTCCAGCTCCGGGTTATCGGAGACAAAGTTGATGGTGCCACCCAGTGCATCCAGTGAGGCGGAGGCAATATCGGCACTGCCCTGGCCAACTTCAACAAAGCGGGTATTTTCAATGTCCAGAAAACGATTGGCTTTGCTGCCGCCGGCATAGGCCGAGCCGCCATTCGGGATGCCATCGATGGTGATGCCAAGCTGCTGATCGGCCCGGTCGATGACAAAACCACGCATACTGATGGTGGTGGTGTAGTCATCGCTGCCAAAAGCATCGCCCTGGCCCACGTTAATGCCGGGCAGGTTGTCAATTAAATCCATCACATTGCCAATCGGCGCCTGCTGGTTTTTCATGCTGTCATCGGTGCTGTTATTGGCATAACTAACCCGCTTGCCCAACACGGAAATGACTTCCATCGCTTCGTCTTGCGCTGTTTGTTGTATTTCTCCGGCATAAGCAGTGGTGGATAAGGCGGCGATAATCGCCAGGCTAAGTCGTTTGGTTTTAAAAGACTGCACAGGGCTCTCCGTCTGATCAAAAAATGGTGTGGTAGGTTATGGTTGTTTTGTGGTCGGATCAGATCCCGACGGCGGGCAAGTATGGCGGTTAAAAATGACGGTTTTGTGAATTTAGAACTTAAATTTTACTTTAGATTATCTTGAATTGTTATATTGTAACGCTTGTCATCTTATTGTCATCTTTGTCCATCAGACTGCGCGGTTTGTTATCGCAAGCCGGCTGGCTTATAGTTTTTGACTTGAAGAGAGTGACTAAAATGAGCAAAGCTTTGCTGTTCGCACTGGGGGTGTCGTTGATGGGACTGGCTGGCTGCCATCAAGCCAGCGAGCTGGTGACGGCTGAGGTTAATTCTGGCCTGCAGGCCGTGGAGCTTGGGCCAAGACCTGCATTTTTAGTGGCGAAATTGCCGCAAGGGCCGCTAAAAGAGCAACTTACTGCTTGTACAGGCCCTTTTACGCCACAGGATTTTTCCATTGGCCACCGTGGTGCGCCCTTGATGTTTCCGGAGCATACCGAAGCTTCCTACCGGGCTGCTGCCTTAATGGGCGCGGGTATTTTGGAGTGCGACGTCACTTTTACCCGCGATCGCCAATTGGTCTGCCGCCATGCGCAGTGCGACTTGCACCAGACCACCGATATGCTGCTGCGCCCGGAGCTGGCAGCGCGGTGCAGCGAGCCTTTTACCCCGGCTGACCCACTGTCGGGTCAGCCAGCCAGCGCCCGTTGTTGCACCAGCGACATCGACCTGGCGGAGTTTTTAACACTGTGCGGTAAAATGGATGGGGTAAACCCAGCTGCAACCACCGTGCAGCTGTATCTGCAAGGTACGCCGGATTGGCGCTGCGATCTGTATGCCGGCTCCTGCCCGGCGGTGCTGTCGCACCAGCAAAGCATTGAACTGTTTCAGCAACTGGGCCGCAAAATGACGCCTGAACTTAAAGCCGCTGAAGTGCCGATGCCGTTTCAGGGGCACTTCAGCCAGCAGCAGTATGCGCAGCAATTGGTGGATGAGTACAAAGCCGCTGGCGTACCGCCTGAGCAGGTGTTTTTGCAGTCGTTTGATTGGCAGGACATTTTGTACTGGCTGCAGGCTGAACCGGACTATGCCAGGCAAGCGGTCTGGCTGGATGGCCGCTACGAAGACCCTGGCTTTGATCCGATGCAGCCAGCAAGCTGGTCGCCGACGATGGAGGAGTTGAAGAGCGCAGGCCTGAACATCATTGCTCCGCCGCTTTGGGTGCTGGTGACCAGCGACGATGGACAGATCCAGCCCTCGGCCTATGCCAAAGCGGCGCGCGCTGCCGGGCTTGAGATCATCAGCTGGACGCTGGAGCGCTCCGGCCGGCTGGGTGAGGGCGGTGGCTGGTACTATCAGAGCATTGCGGATCTCACCACCGATGACAGCGTCGCGCTGCAACTGCTGCATGTGCTGGCGCAGGATGTCGGTGTGATTGGGGTGTTTTCTGACTGGCCAGCTACCACCTCCTTGTATGCCAATTGCATGCTGTAGGAAGTGTACTGGGAAGATTAAATAGATGGCTGGATGTCTTTTTTGCCGCTGATCCATTGCCAGTTTAACGTGGATCCGGTATCGTATCCCCCTTGAAAACCGCTGCCAGTCTGTGTTGGTGGCGGGGCAACACCAAGAGGCAAGCGTATGCGGCATGAGATCTGGCAACAGTTAAAACAGGAAGCTTTTGAGCTGGTCACCAAAGAGCCTTTGCTCGCCAGCCATGTTTATTCCAGTGTGCTGAATCACGATTGTCTGGGCTCGGCCCTCAGCTTTATTGTCGCCAACAAGCTGTCCGATGCCGTAGTCTCTGCTTTTACCATTCGTGAGCTGTTTGATCAGGCCTTTGTCAATTGCGATGAAATGCTGACTCATGTCGCCCATGATATCAAAGCGGTGCTGGATCGCGATCCGGCAGCCGATACTTATCTGAACGTATTGCTGCATCTCAAAGGCTTCCACGCCATTCAAACCCACCGGCTGGCCCACTGCTTGTGGCGGCAAAATCGCAAGGAGCTGGCGCGCTTTCTGCAAAGCCGCTGCTCGGAAGTATTCGGGGTAGACATCCACCCGGCTTGCCGCATCGGCCATGGCCTGATGTTCGACCATGCCACCGGCATTGTGGTCGGCGAGACGGCGGAAATTGGCAACAATGTGTCGATTTTGCAGGGTGTGACTTTAGGCGGCACCGGCAATCAGCAAGGCGACCGTCATCCGAAAATCCGCTCCGGTGTGATGATTGGGGCTGGTGCCAAAATCCTTGGCAACATCGAAATCGGTGAAGGTGCCCGTATCGGTGCCGGCTCTGTGGTGTTGGATGCGGTGCCGCCGCATACCACGGCTGTGGGGGTGCCGGCCAAAATCATTGGCAGCAGCTGCGAATGCCCGGCCGAGTCGATGGATCAGAATTTTCTGCAAAATACCGCGGCTGCCAAGTAACCGGAAAGACCACTGCTGTGGATTTTTTGGCAAACTTTGCCATAATAAGTGCTATGAGTTCCACACTTGGTGAAATAGATGGCTACCATGAATGTTTCGTTACCCGACCAAATGAAAGATTGGGTCGAGCAGCAATCGGCAAGTGGCCGCTTTAGCAATGCCAGTGATTATGTGCGCGATCTTATCCGCCGTGATCAGCAACAGGCGGCCAAAATTGCACATATCCAGCGATTGGTTGATGATGGACTTGCCAGTGGCCAGGGCCAACGCTCCATGGAAGCGATTGAGCAGGCAGCGCTGGCACAACTCGCTGATTAACGATGCCTTATCGGTTAAGTGCGCTGGCAGAGCAGGATCTGATCGACATCTTCTTGTATGGTGCAAAAACCTTTGGTGTGCCCCAAGCGAAACATTATCATCAACAGTTGGCCAGCACTTTTGAGTTTCTGGCCAGTCACCCTGAAGCCGCTCCGTTACGGCAAGAAATCAACCCAGCTGTCCGTATGCATCCTGCAGGCAAACACCTGGTGATTTACCAGCAGCTAGCCGATCAGAGTATTTTTATCATCCGTATCCGACATGGTCATGAAGACTGGTTACATCAGGCGTTCTAAGCTGGGTGTCAGTTGGCGCTTTTAATGGCCTTTTAACCGCAGCTATGACCTGGGTCATAGCCTAAGGCGTGTTGAAATGCTAGGCTAACTAAGAGTTGGTGCCGCCTTCGTGGCGGCATGCAAAGCACACAACCTGAGGAGCCAATGATGACACAAATGGATATCGGTATTAGCAAAGCAAATCGTGAGACCATTGCAGAAAGCCTGAAACACTTGCTGGCGGATACCTACACCCTCTACCTGCAAACCCATAATTTCCACTGGAATGTCACAGGCCCGCAGTTTCGTGAACTGCATTTGATGTTTGAAGAGCATTACACCGAACTGGCGGTGGCGGTGGATGATATCGCCGAGCGTATTCGCACGCTGGATGTGGCAGCGCCGGGCACTTACAAAGAGTTCGTACGTTTAAGCAACATCAAAGAAGTGGATGGCGTGCCGGCCGCGAAAGACATGGTTGATTTGCTGACCCAGGGCCATGAAACCGTGGTGCGAACTTGCCGCGAGGTGTTAAAACATGCCCAGGCCGGTGATGATGAGTCAACAGCGGCACTGGCTTCCGACCGCATGCGGGTGCATGAAAAAACTGCCTGGATGTTGCGGGTACTGAATAAGTAAGCCTCCGTTCAACGATCGCCCGGCATGTCATGCCGGGCTTGTTTTTACTCCAGTTAAAACAAACACCTTTTAGCTCTCATCCATTGCAAACTCTTTCATGAGTGTCATGAGTTGTTGATGCTGGACAGTTTTCGCCTGAAAATTTTGTTGCAACCGGTACAAGCCATACAGGCATAGCGGTGACACCACTAGACTGTAAAACAGCAGTAAGTCCATCGATGTTAACGCAGGTTGCCAAGCCGACAACAGCCAGAGCATTGCGGTAAAGAGCAGCATGGCAGCGCAGCAATACTGCGTGTAACGGTAGTAACGCAAGCTGAGTTGACAGCTGCGAAGCCGGAACTGGAGCAAGCCCTGGCTGCTCCAGTTGTCGTACGCCAGGATGGGGCGGTGTACCTGCCAACTGATGTAAACCGCACCGATAGCACCCAGCCCGAGAAAAGTGGCCGCTATGTAGCCCAGCCAATTGGGCATGCTAAGCAGCAACCAACAAGCGGTGGCTACCATCACTAGCGCAGCCAGGCACTCGCCGATCATCAGCAATCGTTGCTGGCGCTGCCGTTGGCTGGCCTTGGCTAAGTCAGCTGCGTTGGGCGGGGGGGCGGCTGTGACTGGCTGTTGTTGCCAGCTTGCTTTGAGCGCAATGAAATCACTATCATCGGTCATGTTGCATCAACTCCATCAATTCGGTTTTAGCGCGGTTCAGCCGCACCCGGACAGTGCCTGGATTTAGCTGCAAAATGTCTGCAATCTCCGGCGCATCCATATCTTCCATCGCCAGCAGGATCACCTGCCGGTTGGCCGGTGATAAACGTCGCACCGCTTGCATCAGTTGGTGGCTTTGTTGGCGCGCACTCACCTCTTGGGACGGGCAGTCCTGCAGCAGTTGTTGTTCTGTCTCTGCATCAATCGGCTGCCATTTGCTGCGCTGCGCCCGGGCAATGTGATCGACGGTGACATTGTGCACAATCCGGAACAGGTAAGCGCGTGGCTTTTCTGCGGCTTGCAGTCGGGCCATTGACTGATGCAGCGCCAGAAAAATATCCTGCTTCAAATCCTCTCTGGCGGCGGTATTGGCTTCAGAAGCCAGCAAGGTTCGGCTGATGGCACCCTGATTGTCTTGCCACAGTTGCAGTAAAAACTGCTCTGGCGTCCATTTGTTGTTATCGGTTCTGCTCAAAAAATCCTCGTCGTCCACACGCTTGTTACTGTTCTGTGTCACTACTCAGTTCTTAGCTAGTCAGTCTGCCTGATACGACTAAGTGTTACATAAAAAAATAAAAAAAATGTTGTAACAGCTCGCAGTTACCGCCCGACTTTACAAGCAAATACACCCAACTACAGGAACCTCAAATGAAAGCATCATTATCGCTTTGTTGGCTGGCTGCTTTGTCGATATCGCAGGTCTTTGCTGAGACAGTGTTGTATCACAATGCCACTTTAATTAATCCTGCGACCGAGCAGCAACTGAATGATGGCTGGTTGTTGGTGCAAGATGGCCGCATTACGCAGGTGGGCCAGCAACAAAGTGGCCAGCCTGATTTACCTGCTGCCGCGCAGCACATTGACTTGCAAGGTCAGTATGTCTTGCCCGGCTTAATCGATGTGCATCTGCACTTAACGGCGGGGCCACACCGGGTTGAGATGCAGGATGGCACGCCGGTAATTAGCATGACAGGCCATAGCGAACTCACTCGTTATCATGCACTCAGCACCCTGGCAACCGGAGTAACCACGGCCTTTAGCCCGGCCGGTGATCCTGTCGCCAATGCCGACTATGTCCAGCAGCAGCAAGCGGGTTATTGGCCCGGGCCTAGACTGCATTACGCCGGCTATGTGTTTGAGCCAACGCCTATTCTGGGAGGCTCGGTTCACCCAACCGATGAGGCCAGCTGGCGGGCGGAAATTGCTAGTCAACAAGCCTTGGGAGTGGATTACATCAAGCTGTATAGCGGATTGACGCAGGATGAGGTCGCCATGGGGGTACGGCTGGCGCGTGAGGCCGGCTTAAAAACAGTGGCACACCTGGATGGTGTCAGTTGGCAATATGCAGCAGATCTCGGGATTGATCTATTAACGCATGCCCTGCCCACCAGTGCAGAGTTATTAACCGGTGCAGGCCGTGCGGCGTATCTGGCTGAGCGGAAAAACCCGTTTAACCAACGTTTTATCTACAGCTGGTTCCAGCATGTCGACTACGACAGTGAGCCGATGCAGCGTTTGATCCAGACGCTGGCACAGCAGCAAACCCGGGTCGATTTAACCCTGGTGGTGAATGAGCTGTTTTACTTTGCCCGAGAGTTAGACGCGCTTTACCCGGAGGATGCGATGTGGGTATTTCACCCCGAAACCCGTCGCCGCTGGCGTGCTGTGATGGCAGCGCCCAGCTATGACTGGAGTGCAGCAGACTTTGCTACTGCACAGCAACAGCTGCCTAAAGTCAAAGAGCTTTTTAAACGCTTGTACGATGCTGGTGTGCCGCTGGCCATTGGCACCGACAGCGTCAGCAGCGGTCCTTTCTTCCTACGTGAGTTGCAACTCAGCCAGGCTGCCGGCCTGAGCAACTGGCAAGTTTTGCAGCTTGCTACCGTTGGTGGTGCCCACCACTTAGGGCTTGCTGATACCGGTCAGCTGGCTGAAGGGTATCTGGCCGATTTTATTGTGGTTAGTGCCAACCCTGTCACCGATCTGAACGCACTGAGTACAGTGCACACTGTGGTGCAACAAGGCAAGCGCTGGCAGGTGACGGCGTTGAAAGAAAAACTGACCACCTTGAATAGCCTTGAGTTGTGAGCACTGAACCCTATGGGATAACCATTTTTAAATCTGGCAATGCAATGCAATGAAACGAGGAGAGACCCATGGACACGATTGAAAACTTTTTTGCAACCATCCAACAAATGAATGCTGTCACCTTGCTGCTGTTTGGCTTATTTTTTCTGATGGTGTGGTTTTTACCCAGCCTGCTGGCATTGCTACTTAATCGCCAGCATGCCGGAAAAATCGCTTTGCTGAATATCCCAGCCGGTTTTTCCTGGATTGTCTGGTTAGCGCTCTGTGTTTGGGCTGTTACCGGTAAGCTTGGTGACAAGCTGGCCGCTAAAGCTCGTCTCAAGCCGCTAGCCTAACAACTATCCCGGCTGAAAGAAGTGTTCAGCTGGGATAGGACACAGCCAGAGACGCACGCGTTACAAAGCAACACTTTCCCCTTCATTGAGAATATGTAACGGCACGGTGCTTTGCATCTGCTGCTGCATATGCAGCAGGCGCAACAGCGGTGAATGTGAGCTGATATCGCCCATCTGCCAGCTGGCATTGCCATAACCCCAGGGGATCATCACCTTGCAACCGAGTTCATCGGCCGCGATCAGCGCATCCTCCGGCGTGGTATGCACATAGCGGTACCAGTCGCTGTACTTCTCGTGATGGTAAGAGGCTATCGGCAGCAGGCAAATATCAATATCGCCGTAACGTTGCTGAATATCGCGAAAATGCTCGGAATAGCCGGTATCACCGGCAAAAAACAAGGTATTCCCCTGATGCTCAATGACCCAGCCACCCCATTTGGCACGTTCATCATCATTAAAGAGTTTGCGGCTGTTAAAATGATGCGCCGGCACCAGATGCACCGTTAGTTCACCCAGTTCACTGCTGCTGTACCAGGCTTTTTCCAGCACCTGATAACCACCTTTGGGCATGTAATCGGCCATACCCAGTGGCACATAATAAAGCGCCTCGGTGCCAATCTGGCGGATGGTGGCGTGGCTGAAATGATCGTAATGCAGGTGCGAGTAAAGCACCGCATCGCTGGCAGCCAACTGTTCCCGGGGCAAACCTGCGGGCACGGGGCGGCGCAAGCCAATCAGGTGCGCGGCCCAACTGACCGGCCGGTCAAACTGGCCCATCACAGGATCAAACAGCAGTTGCTGGCCATCCGGGGTTTTCACTAAGAAGCTGGCATGGCCTATCCAATGCACCAGAAAGCCGCTGCCAAGCTCAGGCGCATTTTGATCACCAACAAACTGGCAATCCTGGCCATGGCTTTTGCAGGCGACCGCCGGGTGCGGCGGATAGCAGTCGTCTTCACAGGTGACCGGGTACTGACGCTCACCCAAAGGGGTGCGATACAGATTGCGGTAACGCCAGCTGTTAAAGTTTCCCGGTACCTGCATGATCACGGCTTGATCGCTGATCAGTTGCTGCACGCTGTTGGGGGTGCTGCAGGCCTGAAGCAGCAGGGCGCTGCCAAGCAGTAACCCCAGTGAACCAAGTGTCAGTTTCATCCATCGCCCTTTGAAGTTCTTTTTCATATGGGTATAGGTTCCGTTTAGTACTGTCGCAGTACCATGGCGGGTTTACGCCTTTCGACAGGCGGCGTCAAAGAAGACGTATTTCACATATACGTCATGCGTCGGATTTTGTGGTCTTCGAGGGTGTAGATCACTGTGGCGCGCTGTGTCATTTCTGAGCCTTGCATGGTGAAGCTTACTTCCACCTGATCAATCACATGATTGCCGTCAATGATGCGGTTCAGAACGGTTTCCTGAGGCTTGCCCTGAAAGGCTTGCGCAAAACCGCTACGTAGTGCGTCAATTCCCTTGAATATCTTCTTATCGGGGAAATTAAAGGCTTCAATCTGCGGGTGGAAGTGGCTGACGAAAGCGTCCAGATCATGGGCGTTGTAGGCTTGCAGGTGCCCATCGATCACTGCGGCTGCTTCCTCAGCGGTATGCACATATGGCAGACTTAGAGACTCGCGGCTCAGCTTAAATTCAAAGTTATGTCCACTTTGTGCAAAGGTACCGGTGACTTGCGGTTTGCCGTCATCGCCCTGATGCTGCTGCCCGGTAAAACGTGGCTCACCGGGAACGCCTGTCATCCCGAAAGAAACACGGTCACCGTCCACCTGAATATCCTGCAGTGGAATGCCTTGCGCCCCCTGAGTCGGAATATCCATGCTTCCATCCCAGCCGGATCCTTGCGGATCCAAGTTAACAATAATAAGCATTTCGCCGCCGGGTAGGTCGATCTGACCATACCAAGTACCGCCCCACTGACGGGAGTCGGCCAGCACCTGGGATGAGACCAGCGCCAGAGCGAGTATGATCCCGAAAAAGTATTTAATTTTCATGGTGGTAATCCAAATCGCTATTGTTTTTGTTGGCATTCATTATGCGCATTCTTTGCAGGAAAAAAATCATAAAAGTGTTACATAATATATTCTCGGAACTCCCATTTTGGCAAAGCGGCAAAGAAATACGAAAAAGTGATAATGTCGATCGCTACAGGAGTAAATAAATGATATCGATGAATGTGTCTTTACCTGAAAACATGGAGCCTTCGGGTCAGATCCCAAAGCTTAGTGCGTGCTCTGTATTTTTAGAACACATTTTACTCATGCAATGGAGGTGATGAATGTCTGCTACTCGCTCAAAGCGAACTGTCACTCAAAAACCATCAATAAGTAAATCGAGCCCGGCTTTGATTTGAGTCCGGTACTGCTGTAGCGATAACGATGTAGCTTTTAAACGCTTGGCTGAAACCGAAGCAATATCCAATAAATCGACAAAGCAAGCCTGGTCGTCGAGCATAACGGGGAACTGAAAAGGGGCTAATAACCTGTGTTGTGCTACTAGTTTTACGACGGCTACAAGTAAAGCGTCAATATCGTGAAATAGCGTGTTGGTAAGAATAACTACGGTCTGCTGATCGATAGTGGCGACACTAAATTGATCCATCCTTAGAGTTGCCCCAGCCGTTCTGCAAAGGTACCCTGTTGCTCGATAAGCTGATTATAGGCCGCTATGGCATCAGCGTTTTGCTTGCGCCATAAATCAGCTTTTGCCTGGCTAACGGCTTGGCGCAATGCTTGCTCCAGTAGTAAAGACGGACTGATATTTAATGATTTTGCCTCAGCCAGCAATGCTGCGTCGACAGAGGTGTTGCAGGCAGTTTTGGTGTGTTGATTCATTATCAGGCCCTCAATGCAAAGCTATTCAGAGTATAGCGCAAATAGTCTGCGCATAAAATCTGCGTATCACTTAAGCACTGCGTGCCTGATTTGTTGCCTCAGGATTGAGGCAACAAATAACGGCCATGAAAACGCAGGTGGTCTTCGATAAAGCTGGCGATAAAGTAGTAGCTGTGATCATAGCCAGGCTGAATACGCAGCTCAATGTCAGAGCCACTGATGGTGCTGGCAGCCAGCAATGCTTCCGGTTTTAATTGCTCGGCCAGGAACTGATCGGCATCGCCCTGATCCACCAGGATGGGCAGTTTTGCTTTGTTTTGTGCCAGCAGCACCGAGGCATCGTAGGCCTGCCAGCTGTTTTCATCTTTGCCAAGATAACCGGCAAGTGCCTTGCGGCCCCAGGAGCAGTTGATGGGGTTGCTGATCGGTGCAAAAGCCGATACCGAACAATAACGACCGCTTTCCCGCAGCGCCATCACCAGGGCACCATGACCACCCATCGAATGACCGGAAATGGAGCGTTGGGTGCTAAGCGGCAATTCGGCTTCAACCAAAGCCGGTAGCTCCTGACTGATGTAATCGTACATCTGGTAGTGCTTAGCAAAAGGTGCTTCGGTGGCATTGACGTAAAAACCAGCACCCAAGCCAAAATCATAGGCCCCTTCTGGATCATCCGGCACCTGCTCACCGCGTGGGCTGGTATCCGGGATCACCAGGGCGATGCCAAGCTCAGCGGCAACACGCTGAGCACCGGCTTTGGCGGAGAAGTTCTCATCAGTGCAGGTCAGTCCGGATAGCCAGTACAGGGCTGGCACATCGTGCTGCGCAGTTTGCGGCGGCAAATACACAGAAAACTGCATCCGGCAATTCAGTACCTTGGAGTCGTGAGCAAAGCGCATCTGCCGGCCGCCAAACAGCCGTTGATCACTGATTTTTTCTAAGGCTTGCATAGTAGCTCCCTTAAAGAGTGGCTCCCTAAAAATGGATCACGGTCCGAATCGACTTGCCTTCATGCATCAAATCAAAGGCTTCGTTGATCCGTTCCAGTGGCAGCGTATGGGTGATAAAGGTATCCAGCTCGAACTCACCCGCCAGATAGCGCTCGACGTAATCCGGCAGTTCGGAGCGACCTTTCACCCCGCCAAAGGCGGTGCCACGCCAGACCCGGCCGGTCACCAGTTGGAAGGGGCGGGTGGAGATTTCCTGGCCGGCACCAGCTACCCCGATGATTACCGACTCACCCCAGCCTTTGTGGCAGCACTCCAGCGCTGAGCGCATCACCTGCACATTACCAATGCACTCAAAGGAGAAATCCACCCCGCCATCGGTCATCTCAACGATGACGTCCTGGATTGGTTTGTCGTAGTCTTTCGGGTTGACCACATCGGTCGCACCCAGCTGCTTGGCAATGGCAAACTTGCTTTCATTGATGTCGATGGCAATGATGCGGCCGGCTTTGGCCATCACAGCACCAATAATAGCCGACAAACCAATGCCACCCAGGCCAAAGACAGCCACGGTATCGCCCGGTTGTACTTTGGCGGTATTCATCACTGCGCCCATGCCGGTGGTGACACCGCAACCGAGCAGACAGACTTTTTCCAGCGGCGCAGTTTTGTTGATTTTGGCCAGCGAGATTTCCGGCAGCACCGTGTACTCGGAAAAGGTCGAGGTGCCCATGTAGTGGTAAATCGGCTTGCCGTCTTTGGAGAAGCGGCTGGTGCCATCCGGCATCAGGCCTTTGCCCTGCGTGGCCCGGATGGCCTGACATAAATTGGTTTTGCCGGATAAGCAGAACTTGCATTTGCCGCACTCCGGGGTGTACAGCGGGATCACATGATCGCCCACCGCCACTGAAGTCACACCCTCGCCAACAGCTTCGACAATACCACCCCCTTCATGGCCAAGGATTACCGGGAATACGCCTTCCGGATCGTCGCCAGATAAGGTGTAGGCATCGGTATGGCAGACACCGGTCGCAACAATGCGCACCAGCACTTCACCAGCTTGTGGCGGCATTAAATCCACTTCTTCAATCGATAACGGCTGGCCTGGGCCCCAGGCTACCGCCGCACGGGTTTTAATGGGTTGCATAGTCTGTTCCTGTAGTGATTGCTTTTTGTTGTGCTCTAAGTCTAGTGCATTGTAATTTTTTCTGATTGCAGGATAATCTGGCTGTTTATCAAATCAGTTTTGCAGATATGCAATAAAGAGGGGCGATGAGCGACTGGCAAGGGATCAGTGAGTTTGTGGCTGTGGCCGAGCGACACAGTTTTACCGCAGCGGCCCGGCAGCTGGATTGCTCGGTGGCGCAAGTCAGCCGCAATGTAGCGGCGCTGGAGCAGCGACTGGGGTTAAAGTTGCTGTTCCGGTCGACCCGCAGCGTCACCCTGACCAAAGAAGGCGAATTGTATTTGCAGCATTGCCGGCATCTGGTCACCGGTTTGCAGGAAGCCAATCAGCTGCTGGCCGATTTTAATCAGATCCCGCGGGGCCGGTTGCGCATTACCGCACCGGTGTATTACGGTGAGTACCGCATCGCGCCTTTGTTGCATCAGTTTTTAGGACAGTACCCGGAGCTGGAGCTGCAGTTGCAGCTGAGCAATGAGCGGCTGGATCTGATCCAGGGCAGCTACGATTTGGCAATACGATTGGGGCAGCTGGAGGACTCCAGTCTGATGGCCCGGCGCTTAACCTCGCGTCAGTTGCATCTGGTGGCTGCACCTTCCTATCTGGCCGTGGCTGGTACGCCACAAAGTTTGACCGAGTTGCAACATCACTCCTGTTTGCCGGGTACTTTGGATCACTGGCGATTTCAGGAGGCAGGGAAAGCGGTCAGCTTCCGCCCGCGGGGCCGGGTGCAGTGCAACAGTGGCTTGGCTTTACTGGATGCTGCCCGCTGTGGTCTTGGCCTGGTGCAATTGCCAGATTATTACCTTGGTACAGCGCTTGCGAGTGGGCAATTGATTGAAGTGTTGTCAGCGTTCAGGCCCAAACCCGAAGGGATCTGGGCCTTGTATCCGCAAAACCGTCATTTAACGGCGAGAGTGCAGCTGCTGATTGATTTTCTGCATCAGCAGCTGGCGATTGATGTGAACTAGTTGGCCGCTTCCAGCACTGCTTGTTGGGTATGAGGCTGGCCAATCACATCATGGAAATAACTTTCTTGCAGCCAGAAAGGCCGTGCCGGGTCGTTGGCTAAATCCACTGCGATATTAAAATTAATCTGAGTGAAAATAGCGCCAAAATCGTAGCGAATGGCGCCGTACTCCCGGGTTAAATCGGCAATCGAATCGGTCGGTTTATGGTAATGCTTGCTAAAGAAACTACCCCAGATGGCGGCGGCATCTTGCTCCGGGTCTTGCGACTGAAAGCCGGTCATTAAAAACACCGCTGGTATGCCCTGACGGACTAAGGTGTAGTGATCGGAGCGGGTGAAAATGGCCTGCTCTGGCATCGGATCCGGGCTTAGACGAATGCCTTCGCGGGCGGCTGCACGCTCTACCACTGGGCCAAGCGAGGAATGATTGGCACCAAAGGCAATCAAGTCAGCAAACGGATACAGCAATACTGGCATGTCCATATTGACGTTGGCAATCAGGTTCTCAATCGGCCTTGTTGGGTTGTGCGCATAGTAATCAGCACCCAGCAGGCCCTTTTCTTCACCGGTCACCACCAAAAACAAAATAGAGCGCTTCGGTGCTTGCCCAAGCTCGGTAAACATGCGGGCGGTTTCGAGTAAAATAGCCACCCCGGCGGCATTGTCCATGGCACCATTATTCACCCGATTGTCGCTGCGGACATCCTGGATCATGCCGATGTGGTCCGAATGCGCGGTCAGCACCACGTACTCATCACGCAGACTTGGGTCTGAGCCTGGCAGCACAGCGACCACATTAGGGCTGCTGATGTCTTCATGCGTGGACTGGCGGCTTAAGGTAGCGCTGATATTTAAGGCAAAGCCTGTCGGCATTTCTTTGGCTTCAAGTTGTTCGAAGATGCGGCTAAGCGGTGTCTCGGCCTGGGCAAAGAGCGCCTCGGCAGCTTCATGATGCACATAAGCACCACCACGCAGCTGGCGTTGGACACCACCAGGCTGGCCATCGCTATCCAGCCAACGCATCGACGGGGTATTCAGATACAAAATGCTGTTGGCGTATGGCCGTACCGCTTCACGTTGTGGCGTGTGGATGGTGATGATGCCGACAGCACCTTGCTCGGCAGCAAAGCGGCTGCGCTCGCGGCCCAAATGAGCGGCTTCTTCACTGGGGATATGCTCCGGCAGGCCCGGCAGCATCACGGCGATTTTACCGTCCAGATCCAGTCCCTGGTAATCGTTGATACCAAACTCTTCGGATATCAGGCCATAGCCAACAAACACCAAAGGGGCGCTAACACTGGACTCGGTGGCCACCGGGTCGGCGCCACTGAAAAAAGCTTTTGGATAGGCCAGTTCCTGATCACCGTTAGCCGTATGAAGCACCATGCGGGCACTGTTAGGCACTAAGCGGCTGCTGCGAAGCGGCACCCGCTGAAAGAAGGTGCCGTTATCACCCGCTGGCTCCAGGCCAAGCGCCTGCAATTGCGTGGCAATGTACAGGGAGGCAATTTCGTGGCCGCGGCTGCCGGTATCGCGACCTTCCAGTTCATCGGACGCCAGAAACAACATATGGCCTTCAATGGCCGCAGCACTGGCCTGGGGCTCGGTACGATCCATGGTGGATACCGTACTGCAGCCAAGTAACAACAAGCTGGCAGTAACAACAACGCTTAGATAATTCATAACAACAAACCTGGTTGAATAGTCGGAGCTTTTATACGCAGAAAGGCGGCGAAAGACCAGCCAAAATCGGTCAATCGCCAGACCGTTACGCCTGATAACGCGGTGTGGCAGCAATGGCCGCCAGCAGTTGGTGGTAATCGCTGATGGCCGGGTATTGCTCAATGTGGCGCAACGCTTGTTGGCTATCCGGGTTGGCCACCGCCAAGAGGTGGCGGATACCAAACTCCTCAGCGGCCTGCAAAATGGGCAGGCTGTCATCGACGAATAAGGTGCGCTCAGGATCAAAGCCCAGCCTATCCTGCAATTTTTGCCACAAGGCCCAGCTTTCTTTGGTGACACCAAATTCATGGGTCGAGATCAACTGCTCAATGTATTTGGCCAAATCGGTGCGTTCAATTTTCAGCGACAGGCTATCCGGGTGCGCATTGGTTACCAGCACAATATGGCGGCCACTGTCTTTTAAGGCCGACAGGAAAGCCGGTACGTCGTCGCGCATGCGGATTTTATCCATCACTTCACGCTTCAGCTCGGTGATCGGTAGTTGCAGCCGCTTGCCCCAGTAATCCAGACAATACCATTCCAGCTTACCGGTCAATTGGGCGTACTCGGCCTGCAGCTCGGCTTTGGCTTGTTCCGGCGTGCGGTTGGTCAACTCAGCCCAGCGCATTGGCAAATGCTCCAGCCAGAAATGATTGTCAAAGTGCAAATCCAGCAGGGTGCCATCCATATCCAGCAAGACGGTATCAATTTGATCCCAGTTCAGCATCGTTTTTTCCTGTCATTCGTTTTATCATGGGGCAAAGCATAGTGTTGCATAGGCAACAGCCGCCTGGCGGCGCTATTGTAGCAGAGGGAAGCGGATGGCTGAATCCAAGCAGACAAAACAACCACCAGAGATCCTGGAGCAGGAAGTGGTGGCGCAAAGCCGGCTGTTTAAAATTGAGCAATTGCAACTGCGTTTTAGTAACGGCGAGGAGCGGTTGTATGAGCGCATGCGCGGCAGTGGCCGTGGCGCTGTGATGGTAGTAGCCATGCCGGATGCCGAGCATTTTTATCTGGTGCGTGAATACTGTGCCGGTACCCACGATTACCAGTTGGGCTTTCCAAAAGGCCTGATTGACCCGGGTGAAGATCCGCTGGCGGCAGCCAACCGGGAATTAAAAGAAGAGATTGGTTTTGGTGCCAGGCGTTTGATCCCATTGAAGTCGGTGGCACTGGCTCCGGGCTATTTTAATGCTACAATGCATATAGTGCTGGCGCTGGATTTGTACCCGGAGCAACTGGCCGGTGATGAACCTGAACCATTGGAGCGGGTAAGCTGGCCCCGGCACCATCTGGATGAGTTGCTGCAGCAGGTTGATTTTACCGAAGCCCGTAGTGTAGCCGCTCTTTTTCTGGCAGACGCTTACCTGGCAAGGAATCCCGATGTTTTTGAGCTCACTGCTTGAACCGATCAAAACGGCGGCCAAACAGGCCGGCGACCGGCTCTGGCAGCTGTACCAAAGCGGTGACTACCAGCAAGCCACCAAAGACGATCAAAGTCCGGTGACGACGGCCGATCTGGCCGCCAATGACATCATTATGCAACACCTGCAGGCGCTGACCCCCGATATTCCCATCATCTCTGAAGAAGTGCAGTTGTTGCCATTGGCAAAGCGCCAGCACTGGCCGCGCTATTGGCTGATTGATCCGATGGATGGTACCCAGGAGTTTGTTGCCCGCAGCGGTGATTTTGCCGTCAGCATTGCTCTGGTCGAGCATGGCTGGCCGGCGCTTGGGGTGATTTACTGGCCAAAAGAGCAGGTCTTGTATTACGCCACCAGAGGCCATGGTGCCTTCAAGCAACAAGGCTCTAAAATACGCCGCATTCAGGTGCATCAGCATCAGCAGCCAGAACCCTTGCGAGTGGCGGTCAGTCGACGCCAGGCACGGGAACCTATCGAGCAATTGCTGCCTGATGGCCAGCAGGTAGAATACATTCCTCTGGGCAGTTGCTCGCTCAAAAGTTGCCTGGTAGCCGAGGGCGGTGCCGATTGCTATGTCCGGCTTGGCCCAACCGGGGAGTGGGATACCGGCGCTGTGCATATCATCGTCGAAGAAGCCGGTGGCAAGATCCTCGACAGCAGCTTTGCGCCCCTTAGTTACAATCAACGCGAAAGTCTGGCCAATCCCAACTTTGTGGTGCTCGGGCAGGCTACTTTGCCCTGGCCACATCTGATACAGCCGCAGTAAACTTTCAGCCCTTGCAACAAAAAAATACGCATGCTTATGCAGTAAAATCGCATAGGCCGCGGCCTGCCTTGGTTAGCGCTGATTTGGCTGCGATCAAAACCTATCTTTTTAACCACAAAAACGGTATCATGCGCGGGTGTTTTTTAGGCAGCGGAGCTGCCGGCACACTGAAAGATGAACGTTGAAGTCCGCCTAGAGACTGCACCCTACACCTACAGTACCCTTAGGAGCCTACATCATGTCCGATTTGGATCTGAGCCAATACGGCATCACCGATGTCACGGAAGTCGTATATAACCCCAGTTACGACCAGTTGTTTGCGGAAGAGACGCGTGCGGATCTCGAAGGTTATGAGCAGGGGAAAGTCACCACCCTGGGCGCCGTAGCCGTGGATACCGGTATTTTTACTGGCCGTTCTCCAAAAGATAAATACATCGTTCGTGATGACACCACCCGCGATACGCTGTGGTGGGCCGATCAGGGCAAAAACGACAACAAGCCGATCTCACCGGAAGTCTGGGCTGATTTAAAAGGCCTGGTTACCAAACAGCTGTCCGGCAAGCGTTTGTTCGTGGTGGATACCTTCTGTGGTGCCAACCCGGATACCCGTTTATCGGTGCGTTTTATCACCGAAGTGGCCTGGCAGGCGCACTTTGTCAAAAACATGTTTATTCGTCCAAGCGACGATGAGCTGAAAAGCTATACGCCGGATTTCGTGGTGATGAACGGTGCCAAGTGCACCAACCCAAACTGGCAGCAGCATGGCCTGAATTCCGAGAACTTCGTTGCCTTTAACCTGACCGAACGTATCCAGCTGATTGGTGGTACCTGGTACGGTGGTGAGATGAAAAAGGGCATGTTCTCCCTGATGAACTACTATCTGCCGCTACAAGGCATTGCGTCGATGCATTGCTCCGCCAACGTTGGCAGCCAGGGCGATGTCGCGGTATTCTTTGGTTTATCCGGTACCGGCAAAACCACGTTATCGACCGATCCAAAGCGCCAACTGATTGGCGACGACGAGCATGGTTGGGACGACGATGGCATCTTCAACTTTGAAGGTGGCTGCTACGCCAAAACCATCAATCTGTCGCAGGAAAACGAGCCGGATATCTACCAGGCCATTCGCCGTGATGCCTTGCTGGAAAATGTCACGGTACGGGCTGATGGCAGCGTTGATTTTGACGATGGCTCGAAAACCGAGAATACCCGGGTCTCTTACCCGATTTACCACATCGACAACATCGTCAAGCCGGTATCCAAGGCTGGTCATGCCAAGAAGGTGATCTTCCTGACCGCCGATGCCTTTGGTGTACTGCCGCCGGTTTCCAAGCTGACCAAAGAGCAAACCAAGTACCACTTCCTGTCTGGCTTTACTGCCAAACTGGCGGGTACCGAGCGTGGTATCACTGAGCCAACACCGACCTTCTCCAGCTGTTTTGGCGCGGCTTTTTTAAGCCTGCACCCCACCAAGTACGCCGAAGTATTGGTGAAACGGATGGAAGCTGCTGGCGCAGAAGCTTATCTGGTCAATACCGGCTGGAACGGTACCGGCAAGCGCATCTCCATCAAGGCAACCCGTGCCATCATTGATGCCATTTTAGATGGCAGCATTGAAAACGCTGAGTTTATGCAGCTGCCATACTTTAATCTGGCGGTGCCGACGCATCTGCACGATGTGGAAGATGGTATTCTGGACCCACGCAACACTTATGCCGATGCGGCACAGTGGGATGCCAAGGCCAAAGATTTGGCCCAGCGCTTTATCAACAACTTCGAGAAATTCACCGACAACGACGAAGGCAAAGCCCTGGTCGCCGCCGGCCCGCAGTTGTAAAGGTTCGCACAGATTTAAAAAACGCAGCCCGCGGGCTGCGTTTTTTTATGCCTGGCTGTTGCGGCAAAAAAAACGGCGCCCTCAGGCGCCGTTTGCTAGCAGTGAACCATTAATCCAGTTGGGTTTTCAGTCCGCGGCGAATTAACAGTGCCTCAGTGGTTGGCTCCTGACCACGGAACTTGATGTAGGACTCCATTGGTGGCCGTGAATTACCCACTTCCAGAATGTTTTTACGGTAGTGATCACCGTTCTCACGGGTTAAACCACCCTGGCTTTGCACATAGGCAAAGGCATCAGCGGCCAGAATTTCACTCCACATGTAGGCGTAATAACCGGCTGAGTAGCCACCGCCAATCGAATGATTGAAGTAAGTGGACTTATAGCGTGGCGGTACTGCTGGCAAATCCACACCATACTTGGCCAGGGCGGCGGCTTCAAACTGCTCGACATCCTGCAGCGGGGCATCGGCGCTTAGGGTGTGCCACTCCATATCCAGGAAGGAAGCAGCGATGTACTCAAGCGTATCGAAACCCTGGTTGAAGCTGCGTGACTGCATGATTTTTTCCAGCAGCTCGTCCGGAATAGGCTCACCGGTTTCATGGTGCTTGGCATAGTTGGCCAGCACTTCCGGGTGAGCCGCCCAGTCTTCTTCGAAGGTAGACGGGAATTCCACAAAGTCACGTGATACCGAGGTACCTGCCAGGCTAGGGTACTTCACATTGGAGAACATGCCGTGGATACCATGGCCCAGCTCGTGGAAGATGGTGGTGGTGTGATCGTAGCTGATCAGGGTAGGTTCCCCTTCCGGCGCCTTTGGAATGTTCATCACATTCACCACCACTGGCTTGTTGCCAAGCAAGTTGGACTGGCCAACGAAGGAGCTCATCCAGGCACCGCCCCGTTTGCCTTCACGGGCAAAGTAATCAGCGTAGAAAATAGCCAGGCTGGTGCCATCGTGATCAAACACCTCATAAGCTTCCACATCCGGGTGATAGGTTGGCAGGTCTGGCCGTGGCTCAAAGCGGATGCCGTACAGGCGGTTCATGGTGTAGAAGACGCCGTCGTGCAGAACGCGGTTGAACTCGAAGTACTGTTTGACTTCGTTTTCATCCAGATCGTATTTTTCCTGACGCACCAGTTCGGCGTAGTATTCCCAATCCCACGGCTGCACTTCAAAATCACCGCCATGGCGACGGATCATTTCCTGAATATCGGCTTGCTCTTGCTTGGTATTGGCGACCACAGCCGGCACCATGCTGGTCAGCATATCCAGCACATTCTGTGGCGTTTGCGCCATGGTGTTTTCCAACTGGTACTCAGCCCAATTGGTGTAGCCCAGCAACTGGGCCCGCTCGGCGCGGATTTGGGCCAGGCGCGATACGATAGGACGTACATCCAGCTCACCTGAGGTGCCACGGAAGGCCGAAGCTTCCCACACTCGCTGACGCAGCTCGCGGTTATTCAGCGAGGTCAGGATAGGCTGACGAGTAGTGTTGGTGATGCTGAGCAGGTACTTGCCTTCATGGCCGGCAGCAGTGGCTGCATTGGCCGCACTGCGAATTTGACTATCGGATAAACCATCCAGCTCCTCGGCGTTATCGACAACCACTGCAATAGCGCGGGTAATGGCCAGTTGGTTTTGTGAGAACTGGGTGGTCAGGTTGGAGTGCTCTTCATTCAGTGCACGGATTTTTACCTGCTGCTCTTCGGTTAAGGTAGCACCAGAGCGCACAAAGCGATCGTAGTAGATGTCCAGTAAGCGGGCTGACTCTGTATCCAGCCCCAGTGCTTCGCGTTGGTTGTAGATGGCCTCTACCCGGGCAAACAGCGCCGGATTCAGGTTAATGTTGTCGGAGTGAGCCGATAATTTAGGCGACAGTTCGCGGGCAATTTCCCGGCGCTTTTCATTGCTGTCGGTACCAGACAGGTTAAAGAATACCCGTGATACCCGTGTCAGCATATCACCGCTACGCTCCATGGCGACAATGGTGTTTTCAAAGGTTGCTGGTTCCGGGTTGTTGGCGATGGCTTCGATTTCAGCCATGTGGCGCGCCATACCTTCTTCAAAGGCTGGAATAAAGTGGGCGTCATCAATCAGGCGAAAATCTGGTGCTTCGTATTGCAACGCAAACGGTTGGAAGAAAGGATTATCGTTGGTTGCATCCACCATGGCCTCGACAGCGGTATCGGCAGATAAGTCGGCTGGGGTACTTGGTTGTTCAGAGCAGGCACTGAGCGTCAGTGCTGCACCAATTGCAGTAGCAATCAGGGTCTTGCGCATAATGGGTCTCCTTCGGGGCGAAGTATAGAGTGCATCGTTCTAGTTTTTTAGTACCTGCCCAAGCATACCTATGCAAAAGGCGAGCAGGTGATCTGCCTGAGTATGCCAAAAAAAAAGGCAGAAATCATGTTTTACCGCTCATCAGCAGGCGTTGTGAGCTTAACCGCGGGTTTTGCATAACCACTTAACGGCAAGGTGAGATAAAAGCAGCTGCCATGGGGCTGTATCGGCTGGTAGCCAATATCACCATCCATCGCCTGTATCAGTGAACGGGCGATGGCAAGGCCAAGACCAGAGCCTTGCTTTGCCTTATTATCAGCACTGTCGGCTTGGGCGAATTTTTGAAACAAAGAAGGCTGAAAATGTTCCGGCACACCAGGGCCCTGATCCCGCACCTCTAACCGCACTTTGTTTTCATCCAGGCTAAGTCGCAGCAGCACAGTACTATCACGTGGTGCATACTTAATGGCATTGGAGAGCAAGTTGGTAATGACTTGCTGCAACCGCAGCGGATCTGCCCGCACCTGCAAGTGATGATCACGTGTTTCCAGTTTTAGTTGCAGTCGGCTCTCTGTTGCCAGCGGCTGGTTTTGCTGCAAACATTGTTCGATCAGCTCAGCCAGAGCGATAGGTTGCAGCTGAAATCGCATTTTGCCTGCTTCGAGCTTTTCGATATCCAGCAAATCATTAATCAGCTGGGTGAGATGACCACAATTATCGTACGCTGTTTGTAGCAACTCTTTGGTCTGAGGGCTCACTGATCCCATCACCCCACCGAGCACCAGACCAATACTACCGTTAATGGCTGTTAGCGGGGTACGCAGCTCATGGCTGACGGTGGAAACAAATTCGTTTTTTAGCCGATCGACCCTATGTTGCTCGGTCATATCCCGCAGCAAAATGACATTTTTAGTCAGCTGGTTGAACTCGACTTCAGAGCGTGACAGCTCCAGTGGGAAAGGTTGATCAAAGCGGTTACGTCCCTGTGTTTTCACCACCTTGCCTGGCGTAGTTGTCGCCAGCAACAGTCGCTGTTGTTGCTGTGGATCATCCAGCAAGGAGGACCAATGCACCCCTTCCAGTTGTTGCATGCTCAGGCCAAAAATATCGGCTGCTGCCTGATTGATACGCTCTATATGACCATTGGCATCCGTGGTGATAATGGCATCGGCCACGTTGTCCATCACCGTACTCAGGTACTGTTGCTGTACCTGCAGCTCCCGGCTGGAGTGTTGCAATTGGTGGCGCGAGAAGGTCAACCAACTGATCAGGGTCAGCAGCAACAAAGTCACTGAATAACCAACCAAGCGGATTTCCAGGGTGCGGCCTTTCAGTGGATCGGTGGAGCGAATGGCCAGCTGCCAATGGGCACCACGAATGGTTAAATCCAGCAGTAAACTGTCGTCATAAAACAAGGCATGGTTACCGAAAAAGCTATCACTGTAGCTGGCACCATCCAAACGGGCCCGCAGAGCAGCTTCAATGCCATAACGGTCCATAATCAGTTGCAGTTCCTGCCACAGCTCGGTTGGGTCCACCACGATACTGATAATGCCCCAGTACTGGTCATCGATAAAAACCGGCAAACGGTGAATAAAGCCGATACCACCCTGCAGCAGTTGCACCGGGCCAACCAGCAGAGCCTGTCTGCTTGCAATAATGGCTTGCACTGCGGGCCATTGCTCGGGAATATCCGGGTAGTACAAGCCTACAGCGGCTTCATTGCCTTGAATAGGGTAAACATAAGTCAGCCGGTTATCGGGGGCGACACCAATATTGCGGATGTATTGCCCAAGCTCTACCAGCTCTGGTAGCAGCAGATCAAACTCAGTCGCAGAGACCTGACCTTTATTGGCCTGCACATAGGCGGACAAACCAAAGGTCAGGTACAAAGCACGGTTCAGTTCGGTTTCCAGAAAAGAGCGCAGATGACCGGCATTGGCGACCTGCTGTTCCAACTGCTGGCCTTTGGCATAAGCAGCATCCTGCCTTACCAAATTCTCGGTAATCAGCACGCAAGACACTAAACATAGCAGTAGTAACAGCCACTGCCAGTAAGACAGCAGTTTTCCGGATGTATCCATGCAGGCTCCGATAAGATACTGTTTTATAGCATAACGGTTTGCTGCTACTTCGCAAAGCAAAGCCCTTATTTTACCGCATAAATCCTTTTGGAAGCACTCAGGGAACTGATCGCCTGAAAAATGCGCAGCCCAGCAATAGACTTCGCTCCAAAGGCTGTCTATAATGCGCAGCTTGTAACCCAGCGTTGCAAAGCACCCGTAGCTCAGCTGGATAGAGCGCTGCCCTCCGGAGGCAGAGGTCTCAGGTTCGAATCCTGACGGGTGCGCCAAAACAAACAACCGCCATCTCGGCGGTTTTTTGTTTTGTTGTACCCTCAGATTTGAACCTCTTTCGACCAATTTGCCGGGAGCAAATTGGAACCGCTTCAGCGGGCCTTTAAAGGCGAGGGCAGGGATAGCCCGTGATACAAAAACGCCGGGAGCGTTTTTGAAACAGACAATTTCTTGCTACTTCTGCATCTTAACTATAAAAAACCAAAGAAAATTTAATACGCGTATGCGTATATAGGGTATTTTAAGCGCAATCGCGTATAAGAGAAATAGTATGAACATCACAGATCCTAAAACACTATCGATCTACCTAAGGGACGAACGAAGACGGCGTGCTCTGAGCCAAGCCAAAGTTGGTGATTTAGTCGGTTTAAGGCAGGGGACTGTGTCTAAATTTGAGTCGATGCCGGAAAAAATGCAGCTCGATACCCTGTTTCGTTTGTTATCTGCTTTGGATTAAAGCCCAAAGACAAGAGTACATGAGCTTACGCGGTTCAAGCGGTAAGAAATGGAGGATGTATACGATGTACAGACGCCACTTTTTACAAACCGCAAAGGATGCTCTGTTCAGCCCTGAAAAAATGGACAACATGATTAGCGGCATGTGCGCGCAAGTAGATGATGTGATTGCGCATGTGTCGCTGTGCTGGTTAGCTTATTGCAATCACTCTGGCTCATAGCCTCTGCAGTGAACGTGATCCCCGCTTAGCTGGAGTGGCGCAGCCAGTTAGAGCAGCACTAAAGTACTAAATCGAAATGTCCGCTTGTCCCCTATAGTGGTTTGGCACCCCAGCTTGCTACCGGGGAGTCAGAGGTCGAAACAAGGAGTCGTAGCGTCGCTGAGGTGTTCACTTCAATGAAAAAAAGATAAGGAACAACAGACGTGAACATTCAAATACTACACCGGGTTAGCGTATTGCTGACCGGCGCCCTGATGGCTGCAAGCCTGCTTGCAATACCCGCCGTTGCTGGCAGTTGGCAACAAAATGTCAATCGTGGTGGCTTCAATAACGTGCACATTTATACGCCCGACAGTGTCTCGGCCATTGGGCAGGGGCGGGGTTTATTGTTGGTGCTGCATGGCTGTACTCAGTCGATCAACGCCTACCTTACTGCCAATTTAGAACAGGCCGCTGAGCAGTATGGCCTGGTGATCGCGGTGCCGGATGCGATGAACAAGGCCGGTTTTGGCTGCTGGTCGTACTGGCAAGGCACCAAATCCCGCAACGCCGGCGATTACCAAAACCTGATCAACCTGGCCAACAGTCTGGTCGCAGAGACCCAGTATCAGATCGATCCCAATCAGGTGTACATTGCCGGCTTATCTTCAGGTGCCAGCTTTGCCAATACCACGGCTTGCCTGGCTCCGGATGTGTTTGCCGGCATGGGGATCAGCGCCGGCCCCAGTATCGGCACCAGCTCCAGTGGTGCTATTGGCCCTTGTGAAACGGCCAATGTGGCGGCACGTTGTGCCCAGTATGCCGGTAATTTTTCCAGCCACTTTGAGACCCAGATTGCATCCATTGCCCATGGCCGCAACGACACCACCGTCAATCAGTGCTACAACGAGCAAAATGCCAACGGCATGGCCACGCTCTATGGGGTGAGTCCGTTAAGCGGTGAGAACCTGATTAGTCATGGCGCAGGCCGTACCGCCGATGAAACTCTGTGGCAGGATGGCCGGGTATCGATGCTGTGGCTCAATAATGTGGACCACGCCTGGTCGGGTGGTCAGGGCGCCAGCGGGGCTTACATCAATAGCAACGGCATCAATTATGCGCTCTATCTGGGGCAGTACTTTCTGGAGCACAACCAGCGGGTCAATCGCAACAGTGCCCCTGAGCTAAGCGATATCAGCGTCAGCCAGCAAAACAGTGTGGTGACCATCACTGGCCAGGCGACCGATGCGGATGGCGATGCCATGATGATCACCGCCAGTTTTACCGACAGCCTGGGTCTGCAGCAACTGGTAAGTGATGCACCGGATGCCTCCGGCAATTTCAGCCTGACCAGCCCGGTACTGGCGGATGACTGGTACCAACTGACAGTGACAGCAACCGATAGTGGTGGCCTGGTCAGTATGGCCTATACCGAGCAGTTGCTGATTGGGCCACCACCCCCACCGGTACCACCGGAGCTCTCTGCGCTGGCGGTAGCGGTGGATGGGCAGTGCGCTACGGTCACCGGCCGGGTATTTGATCTGAATCGTGATCTGGAAACCGTAAGCGTAGAGTTTGGCAATGGCACTGTGATAGCCAGTGTCGAAGGCGATGTGTTCAATGCCGGGCAGTGCCAGTTGGCAGGTGGCGAACAAAGTGCTTTGATCACAGCGATTGATCAGACCGGATTGTTCAGTGCCGAGCTGGTGACCTTCACCATTGATGCAGGCCAAAGCGGCACCCTGGATCAGCACATCAGCGCTGGCCGGCTGGATTACACCAATTACGCCAACTGTTATCTGCAGTACGGCACGGCCAGTTTTGTGCTACGTGAACACGTCATCAGCGGCGATCAATGCCGCTGGCAAAATGACGATGGCAGCTGTTTTGGACCAACCCAGAGTTGCAGCGGAGCCGCCCCAGGTAATGGCGGTGATCAGGGCGGCACGCCACCCCCGAGCGATTGCGTGGCTTTTACCACCAACAATTACAGCCATAAAGTGGCAGGCAGAGCCTACAGTACCGGCAATTTCTTTGTGCCGGATTACTTTGCCAATGGCAGCAATGCGGCCATGGCTGGCTCGACCTGGGGAGTTACGACGCTGTCATCCTATGATGGCAGTTACTGGGAGCTGGGTGCCTGCCCAGAGTAAGTAAAGTGAGCCAGCTTACCCCTGATAGCTGGCTCGCTTTAACCGATCCCAGACTGCCAGCCAGGCTTCGCCTTCGGGCGGGGCCTCCAGCACAATCACATCGGCACCGGCATGGTCGGCATCGGCCAGCGCCCGGTACAGCTTACGGCCATAGGCTTTGGCATCTGCCGGCATCTGTTGCTGCCAGATTGGGCGAAGTGCTTTCGGCAGCGGCCCGAAATGCAGAATGGCGACTTTTGCAGCCATGCCAACCTGTGTCGGTAATTCTGCCTGAAACGAGGTGTAAATGACCGGCGTGTTGGGCTGGTAATGAGCCCGCACATTGCCGGCAACTTTGACCTGGTGCTGCTCGGGCTGCAGCACCGGCTGGCCCAGAACCTGGGACAGCTCACTGGCCTGAATAGGCCCGGCCCGTACGATGGTCAGTGGCTCGCAGGTCGCATCGACAATGGTGGACTCCAGGCCATAACTGCAGTCACCGCCATCCAGTACCGCATCGATGCGGCCATCCAGCGTATGCAGTACCTGGGCGGCACTGGTGGGGCTGAGTTTTTTGTAGCGATTGGCAGACGGCGCAGCCACCGCCAGCTGATGCTGCTGCAGCAGTTGGTGCAGCACCGGATGCGCTGGTACCCGCAGCCCAATGGTGGGGAGCCCACCAGTGATGACAGGGCTCACCTGCGGTGCTTTTTTTAGCAGCAAGGTGAGCGGGCCCGGCCAGAATGCTTTCGCCAGTTGCCAGGCACTGGCGGGAATATCGACAGCCCAATCGGTCATGGCATCAACCGAAGGCAAGTGCACAATCAGCGGATGATCGGCTGGCCGGCCTTTGGCCGTGAAAATGCCCGCTACAGCATCCGGGTTGCGTGCATCGGCTGCCAGGCCGTACACGGTTTCGGTCGGTACCGCCACCAGCCGGCCTTGTTGCAACAGCCGGGCAGCCATCGCCAGTTCATCTGGTTGGGTAGGGTCCAGTTGCAAGGTTGTCACAAGCCGAAGTCTCCGTTTGAAAGCGATTAGGGGTTGCAGCAGGGGCAGTGCTTTGGGTCGGCCCAGGCCGTTGTAGCCGGCTGCTGCTCATGGTGACCACAGCGGCCGCAGCGCTTTATTGTACTGCTGATTTGTGACGTTAAAAAGCCACAGTCACTTCATGGCAAGCCGTGCACGCGGTCTTTGAAGCAAAAGTCCGCTGTAGCCTACTACCGACAGTGTGTCTAAGGCATTGAACACCGTGATCTTGTTTTTTATAGCTGCTCGCCTGGTTCATTACTCGGCGGGGAAGGCTGTTTTTTTGCAAGAGATAAGGTACTTTATGGTTTATCATAGTCTGTGTATCTGAGTTCGCCTGGCTGGTGTGAGCATGGCGGCATTTGACAGCTCGGGTCGATTTTTCCTGTAAAATGCGTGTGTTAGCTATTTATTTTTAACCATGAGCAATACAACAAGAGTAAGGTATGACGCTATTAGCTGTTGATGTAAAAGAGAAAGAGCGCGATAGCGTGAACGTGGAAGGTGCCGAAGACAGCAATAAGCCTGCTGCGAAAGAGCCCAAGGCCATGGTAGAGCAGCAAGATGCCATCGCCTTTTTAAAATCGCAGCCAGACGCCAGCATTGATCTGATTGTGACTGATCCCGCTTACAGTGGCATGAATCAACATTTGCTGTTAGGGAAGGGCCGCATTGTTGGTACCTACCAGGAGAAAGGCCAGGGCAAATGGTTTGAAGAGTTTCATGATACGGCCGAAAATTACGCCGCCTTTCTCGCTGAATGCTATCGGGTGCTAAAAGACGACCGGCATATTTTTCTGATGTTTGATTCGTTCTCGATGCTGTCGTTGGGCGCCATTGTCAGAGAGCATTTCAATGTAAAAAATGTGCTGACCTGGGATAAGGTGAATATTGGTATGGGTCATTATTTCCGGCGGCAAACCGAGTTTATTCTGTTTGCCTCCAAAGGCAAAAGACCCATTAGTAGACGAGATATTCCGGATATTTGGAAAATAAAACGACTGCACAGAGCGCCTTACCCAACGCAAAAACCGGTGGAGTTGTTTGAAGCCATGATTGCATCCAGCAAGTTGCCAACGGATCAGCAATTTCTGGTTTGCGATCCTTTTTCCGGCTCCGGCAGTGCTGCCATTGCCGCTTTACGTCAAGGCGCTTCTTTTGTTGGCTGCGATATCTCCCCGAAAGCCATTGAGTTGGCACAAAACAGGATCAAAGAATTCACGCAATCTGGTACGGATATAGGCCAACCTAAATCCGCACACGATCCCAGCTTGCAAAAAAAGTTCTGGTAAAAAACTTGGATGACAAAACCGTCCTTGGGTTGTAGAAGTATGCCGGGATTGATGGTTCGGTAGTAACCGCAAGGTTTACCAAACCATTTTCCCTGCCATCACCGCACCAAATGCCACTCCGTCTGCCGCCCGGCCAGATAAATGACCCGCTGCCCATCAAAGTAGGCACTTTGCTCCAGCATAATTTGAATGGTTTGATTGCCCCATTCCGGCAACCGTTGTTTGATATTGCCTTCAATGGCGTAGGCCGTATTTGGATAGAGTGGCCAGTCGCCATTGACCGCGGTAGGCCCCTGATTGTCCCACATGCCAATGGTAGGGCCGGGTGCGTGGCCAAAAAAACCAATCGGGTGGGTGTAGGTGCTGCTGTGCAAACCAGCCGCTTTACTGGCTGCCTGGGTTGCTGCCAGGACTTCATTGCCGCTTCGGCCGGTTTTAAACTCGGCAGTAAGGATATCCTGCCAGCGGTTGCCCTGGCGCAGCGCATCGCGTAAACCCTGTGGCGCTTCGGTTTCATCCAGCTTCAGGACATAGGCCATTTCCTGGGTATCGGTACACATTTTCAAATAGCAAATGCCTACGTCGGTATGGAGCACATCGCCCCGTTGAATGATTCCTTGATTTACACTGCAAAATGGTTGCTCATCGCTGCAGCTTTCACCCTGGCGCTGAAAGGTGACATAGGGCATAAACCAAATGGGCAGACCCAAATCTTCAAAGCGCTGGCGCAAGTACCAGGCGACATCGTCGGTGCTGGTGACCCCAGGGGTAATTACCCGCGAGCTAAAGCCTTCAGCAATGACCCCGCGGGCCAGGCCAACGGCATGGGCATACACGCTAAGTTCTGCTTCGGTGCGGGTTTCCAGCCAGCGAACCACCAGGTTTTCGGCCGGTTCCAGCCGCTCTTGGTACTGCTCTGGCAGCACGGTCAGTAATCGCTGATGCATGCCCTTGGTCAGGCCATCGGCTTCCGGCCAATGGGTCGACACATTGATGCCGATGCGTTTGGGATCTTTTGCCACAATCAGATCGGCCAGTGCCTGCCATTGCTCGTCCAAATCGCCGCCAGACCAGACCGACTCATAAGGCGCGCCAAACGGATAAGTATTCACCGATAACTTTTCCACCTGGCCATCCGCCAGTCGGTTAAAGATCAGCATGGTGGTTCGTCGTGCGGCGAAGGTGGGCTGGGGCACCAGGCTAAAAAACACCGGATCTTCCACATATTCGCGGTTAATCACCAACCACATATCGAGCTCTGTCTCGGCCATCAGCGCTGGTAGCAGGCTGGTTAAACGCTCCTTGAGCATGGCATTTTCTGGTGCAATGCGATCGCGATGAGCGAGCACACTGAATTGATCAGCCGATGCAATCACCCGCCCCTGTGAAGGCATGTCAGTGGCAGCCTGAGCCGATGGAACACAAAGGCCAAGCAGCAAGCTGGTAACCAGCATGGAGATTTTCGCTTTAAACATGAAGGGCATATCCTTGGTCGTGTTAGCGCAATACCTTTTACTCTTAACACACTTTGCTGGCGGGGCAAACTGGCTTGGTAACGAAGATGCGACAGGTTGTCGCATCAGCTTGTTCAAATAATAAAGCGGCGTGCCCGGTTATGAGCACACCGCATGCGCTGCACCAATTACTTGTTGGCTTCAATAAAAGGCACGGTCGAGTTCGGCAGCATGGTGGTAGGCAGCTTGCCATCCCAACGCTCAGCTTTTACCAGCTCGACCAACAGGGGGTTATTGGCAAGAGCGGCGGCCCGCTCCCGAATCGCCTCGGCTTCAGCGTTACCGCGCAGTCGGATGCTGTCGGCTTCTGCCTGGGCCTGCGCCCGTACCCGATCGGCTTCTGCCGCCGCCCGGGTGCGCACGATATCCGCTTCTACCCGCTCGCGCTCTAAGTTTTGCCGCTCACGCTCCACCGCGACTTCTGCCAGCATGCGCTGCTCGACGCTTTCTTCATAAGCAGCACTGAAAGACACATCCTCCACCTGCACACCCAGGATAATCACCGGCCCGGTGACGGACTGCTGCACCGCCTGCGCCATTTCCAAGTTCAAACGACCACGTTCACGGATAGAAGTAGCTGCATTAAATTGGCCCAGCACGGTTTTGGCTTCTTCCAGCACAATCCGGGTCACCTGGCGGTCAATCAACGCCTGGCGGGTGCCAAAATTACGGTACACTTCATCTACCCGGCTGCTATCAATTTGGTAGCGCACCGACAGGTTCATCACTGCCGGTTGCTGGTCGTTGCTGTACGCTTCCATATTGCGGTACAGCTCTACCTGCTCTTGCACGGAAATTTTGCGCACACTGTCGATCACTGGCAGTTTAAAATGCAAACCCGGCTCGGCCACGTTAATCAGGCTACCGTAACGGATCACCACACCACGCTCACCTTCATCCACGGTGTAGAAACTGCCGACTGCAAACAGCAGAATAAGAATGCCCACTGCTGCCGCAGCTGCGGTAAACATATTTTTATTTTTTGCCATTATTGATCGTCCTTCTTCTTCTTTGATTTGCCGCCAATGATTTCATAGGCCTTAATCGAGCCCAGAATCACCAGAACCAACACAACAAAAAAGCCAATCAGTGATAATCCAAATCCCATAGCTCGCTCCTTCAAAAACAAGAGCGGCTATCATAACGAGATTTTCGGGCGAAATAACAGGTTTTCATGCAGAAATTGCAACAGATTGTTACGATTTCTAACACAATAGGGGGGCAAGCTGGCTGTGTATGCTGCAGAGCAGTACGCTAAAAGCAGGGGGCCACATGCAAAGTTAGCTCCTTTGCGTGGCTCCTCTTTGTGGTGTAGTTGCTGTTAGGATGCCAGTTTATGCAGCACCTCGGTGCCATGCAGCAGGTTGTCGTGCAGTGGGCAGCGGGCGCAGACTTCATCCAAAAATTGCTGCTTTTCTGCCTCGGTCATATCAGCATCAATGCTGGCGCTGATGCGAATTTGCGAAAAACCTACTCTGTCCTCGGTCGGCTTGCCCATCAGGCCGGCCGGGTTGTAATCGCCTTCCACCGTGATTTGCATGCTGCGTAGCGCAATTTTTTGCTGAAAAGCAGCAATACGACCAATGGTGCCAATACAACCACCCACCGCAAACAGCATCATTTGCAGCGGCGTGGGCCCTGTGCCGCTGCCTTTGGCCGCTATCGGCTGATCGATCATCACCTTGTGGCCATCTAAATCGGCGCTAATGGCAAAGCCATCGGCCATGTTGGCTTGCACAGTGACGGTTTTATTGCTCATGGCAGGATCCTTTTTTTGTGGTTTCAAAGGCACTAAGCATAGCGGTTGCTGCGAAGCCAGGTATGCGGCAGATCAAACTTCGGACCTTTAAATAATGTTTTCCTAATTTAGTGGGCAAGCGGGCATCCCTAAGATCACAACAATGGTGGCAGAATCTGCTAAGCTGGTGGCTTCTTCGATTTTGTTGTGAGTTACTTAGAAGGAATCTGATATGAGCCGCCACTTTGAAAGCGCCCCCGGCCTGTGCGAGCAGCGCGATCCGGCCACCAACGACTTTGTCTTTAACCAAACCATGCTGCGCATCAAAGATCCGTCGGTGAGCCTGGATTTCTACACCCGGGTACTCGGCATGACGCTGGTGCGTAAGCTCGACTTCCCCGAGATGACCTTTTCGTTGTTCTTCCTGGCAGCGCTCAGCGAGCAAGAAACACAGCAGTGGTCCAGCAATACCGATGAGCGCACCGTCCAAACCTTCAGCCGCCCGGCCATGCTGGAACTCACCTGGAACTGGGGCAGCGAAACCGACGACCACTGCCAGTACCACAACGGCAACGACGCGCCTAAAGGCTTCGGCCACATCGGCTTCGCCGTGCCCGACTTAACCGCCGCCTGCCAGCGCTTTGAAGCCCTGGGTGTGTCTTTTGTGAAAAAACCAGCCGATGGCAAAATGAAAGACATCGCCTTTATCCGCGACCCGGATGGCTATTGGATTGAAATTTTTGAACCTGCTCGGTTGCCCAAAGGATTGGCGAGTCATTTGGGTTAAGTGTGTAATCGTGACTTGCCCCAATGCCGCTGTGCTTTGTTAACTACGGCATTGTTCCAGCAGCAGAATTTGCTGCGGCAAAGTGTGAGTTCGTTGCGTTTGGAGTGCCAAGCATCGTGAGTACACTGAAAAGAGTTTCTACTTGGCTACGAGATCATAGCCTGGCACACTGTATTTCATAAATGCCTCATTAAAGAGCTTGGTGAAAGTGCTACAAACCTATCTTTCAAAATTTCAGGACTTGAATACGATGCGCCTGCAAGGCCACAACAAACCCCACAAGGTTTGTATGCTGTTGGCGGTGATGGATTTGATTGAGATGGGAGTGATTACAGATAATCGTGTTGAGTTTAACGATACGTTGAAGCAAACCTTCAGCATTCACTTTCAACGTTTGGGCTCTGCATCCGATAAAGACACGCCTGAAAATCCTTTTTACTATCTCCAATCAGAAGGTTTTTGGCACTTGCAGCCCGTATCTGGGGTTGAACCTCACGAAATCACTGGGTTCAGTAAGCACAAAATTGCCTTTGCTTACCTTGATGATGAGTTGTTTGAGTTGATGAAAAGTCGCATGGTCCGGTCAGACTTACGGCTTGCTTTGACACAAAATTTGACCAGGTTACCAGAGCTGTACCTGCGTTGGGTATTGGGCTTAGGTAAATCTGAGCGTACTGCCAAAAGCTATTTAGGGGCAGTACAAGGCATTTTAAGTACCATGGCGAAGAGCCAACAATTGACGGAAACGGGGCTAACAAGTATTGGGTCGTTTCATGCTTATCAGCAGGCGACTACACCCTTGTACCAGCTGCGCGAGTTTCAAGAGAAAGACAGCCGTGGCAATAAAATGTACAGCAACGCCTTAAAGTCATTTGGAGCCTTTCTGGCTGATTTAGGGCAAGTTGAGGTGATGGCTGATGTTGAAGAGATTTTGCAAAATGATGCTTTGAAAAACACCGAAAAGTCGGTTCTTGTCAGTGCTCGTGTTGGCCAAGGACAATTCAGGCAGCGTTTAGTCGAACAATGGGAAGGCTGCGCCGTAACTGGTTATAGCATGCCAGCTATGTTGGTCGCCTCCCATATAAAACCCTGGCGCTCTGCAACTAATGCCGAACGATTGGACCCGAATAATGGTCTGCTGTTATTAGCCAATCTTGATAAAGCCTTTGATCGTGGTTTTATTTCTTTTGCCGATGATGGACAAATTTTGATTGCTGACGAATTAGAGCAGCCCGATGTGTTGGGGATCCATACTGATATGCGGCTTGCCGTTCGCCAGCAAAATATTCGTTATCTGCGATATCATCGGGATTTTTATCAAGATCGGTTTACTCATTGAGTTAGTGCACCCCCGTTTTTTTGACAGCAAGAATTGCTTATACCAATCAACACAAGGTTGACCAGTAGCGATGAGCAAAAACATCGAGATTTATCACCAGCAAGCCGCTTTATTTGCGGCCCAGTACGATGGGCTGAGTTTTGAGCAGGTGCATCATTGCTGGCGACAGTATTGGCCGCAAGATCAGTTGGTGTTGGATATTGGTGCAGGCAGTGGTCGTGATGCGTTGTGGTTAGCAGAACAGGGCAGTCAGGTGGTAGCGGTCGAGCCCGCAAATGATTTATTGCAGTTGGGCCTGCTAAAAACAGGTAAAAAGGTACTGTGGCTGCATGATAGCTTGCCTGAACTAAAGGTCTGTTATCAGTTAAATCTGCAATTTAATACCATCTTACTCAGTGCAGTATGGATGCATATTTTACCATCTGAGCGTAAGCGAGCTTTTCGGAATATTACGAACCTTCTGGCGCCAGGTGGGCGCTTAGTGATGAGTCTGCGCTTTGGCGGTTTTAGCGATGAGCGTATTGCCTACCCGGTAAGTGTGGATGAGATAGTTGCCTTGGCCGGGCAATTTGGCCTTACGCTTTGCTTTGTCAGTGATAAAATCGCGGACGCCGGTGGTAGGGCTAAAATAGAGTGGCAGACGCTGGTACTTGAGCTGCCAAAAGCTGCAACCACCTAATCTGAGCGCCTGTCTTAACACCATTATCAGCCCAGCCGTCCTCCAACCCATTGATTAACAAGTCCGATTAATTTTTGTTCCGTTGCCATTTGTTAACTGGTACAATGAGCGTGTTTTCTAACCGCATATTTGAGGGACCAAAATGTCATTTGCACTTGTTCGTACCGTGGTAGGTGCTGCTGTATTGGCAGTAGCGAGTTTTAGCGCTCAGGCGTCGTTGATTGTCAACGGTGACTTTGAAGCCAACCCGATTAACCCCAATTCCTGGACCTGGATGCCATCCAGCCAAGTGCCGGGCTGGCAGGGCAGTAATATCGAGATTTGGAACTCGATGAATGGCGTGCAGGCGGTGACCGGCAACCATTTCATTGAGTTGAATGCGCATGGCAGCAACCAAGGTGCCTGGTCGATTTTCCAGAGCTTTGAAACCCTGGTAGGCCAAAGCTATGAGCTAAGCTTTTATTACCGTGCCCGTAATGGCAGCAATGAGCAGTTTGAAGTGACGGTGGCCGATTTAAACCAAACGCTGAACGATCACACCAACCAAGGTTGGAGCTTCTTTAGCAGCAGCTTTGTGGCTACCGATACCAGCACCACCTTGCGGTTTACTTCGCATAACAGCGGCACCATCGGCAATTTTCTGGATGGTGTGAGCGTGGTGGCGCAGCAGGGCACTGCTACTGTGTCTGCCCCGGCGACCTTGGGTGTGATGGCGCTTGGTTTGGTATTGCTTGGTGCTACCCGGCGCATGCGCTCCCGTTAAGCGATAGCGCTGCTTTTTAGCAAAAATGCCTCGCTCTTGCTGCGGGGCGTTTTGCGTTTCTGGTCCGTGGTGCTAAAGCAAGGCGGTATCTCGTTGAAAATAGTTGTATCAAACCCCCTTTGAATCAGCATACCTTGCTGACACACCATCTGCTGTCTTATGAAAATGATATTTTCTGGTAAATGAATTGGATCTTTAGTGCCCTGTTGTGTAGGTTCTTAGAGAGCAACTTCAAGCACCGCTAAAGCTAAGCTTCATTGACCAAACCGTATACGAGAGAACGCTGATGAGCGAACTGCAAATTTATCAAAATGAAGATGGTAGTTTACAGCTAGATGTTCAGTTGCAGGATGAGACGCTGTGGTTAACACAAGCGCAAATGGCGCAGCTATTTGCCACGAAACGCCCGGCCATTACCAAGCACTTAAGTAATATTTTTAATTCTGGCGAGCTGGAGCAACAATCAGTATGTTCCATTTTGGAACATACTGCCGCTGATGGCAAAAAGTACAATACGAAGTTTTATAATCTGGACGCCATCATCTCAGTCGGCTATCGGGTGAACTCGGTCAATGCGACGCGCTTTCGTCAGTGGGCCACCGCCACGCTAAAACAACATTTGCTAAAGGGCTATAGCGTAAATCAGCAGCGTTTAAGTCAGAACGCTGTTGAACTGGAGAAAGCGTTGCAACTGGTTAAGCGAGCTGCCGCTTTGCCACTTAGCATCATCAAAAGCCAACCAACGCCCGCAGCCTGGCATTAACCGTGTGTTTTTTCGCTGTCGTTTTTGCTGTGCTAAAGTAGCCGGCGGTATAACGACAGAGGATAACCCATGGTCCCTTTCTTCTCCGGCCGCCTGACGGCGGTTCTGACTTTATCGGCCAGCCTGTTGTGGACTGGCCTGGCCCAGGCCGAGGCGCCAAGGCCACTTACTCCTGAAGATCTGTGGGCGGTGCAACGGCCATCGGCACCGGTGATGGCGCCGGATGGTAAAAGTGCGCTGTACGGTGTTAGCAGCTTTAGCCTGGAGACCGACCGCGGCACCACGGCACTGCATTGGCTGAACCTGCAAAATGGCCAGAGCCAGCAGTTGACCTTTCCGGCTAGTGGCAGCGACAGCGGCGCGGTGTGGCGACCCGATGGTAGTAAGATTGCCTTTGTGTCGCGCCGCCAGGCCGAGCGTAACCAGATTTTTGTGATGCGGATGGATGGAGGTGAGCCACGTCAACTCACCGATTTGCCGATGGCGGTATCGGCGGTGCAGTGGATGCCGGATGGCCAGAGCCTGGTGTTTATGGCCCAGGTGCCAGCGGATTTTGCTGGTGACTTTGCTGCATTGAAAGCGCAGCAAGCTGAAAAGGCCAAATCCAAAGTCTCGGCCTTTGTCACTGAAAACCGCTTGTACCGGCATTGGGATCGTTTCTTAGAGCAAGATGCGTATCCGCGGCTGTTTCGGGTGCAACTGGCGAGCGGCGAAGTCAGCGAGCTGACGCCTGGCTGGCAGCGTTATTTTAATATTGGTGGTGGCATCAGCTACGACATCTCGCCCGATGGCCGGCAAATTGCGCTAACGGCCAATACTACCAAGCCGCCTTTTGATGACTTTAAAGCCGATGTGCTGTTGCTGCAAACCGATGGCAGCGGTAGTTACGTTAACCTGAGTGCAGAGAACGCTGGCCGCGATATCAACCCGGTGTTTAGCCCGGATGGCCGCTACCTGCTGTGGGGCCGTAGCCTGCGCAATGACTTTTACGCCGATCAGATCAATTTAGTACAGTACGATCTGCGCAACGGTCAGAGCCGCATTTTAACCAGTGACTTTGATCACAGCCCGGTCAACTGGCAGTACTCGCGCAATGGCCGGCAGATCTTCTTCCAGGCCGATGACCGAGCGATGACCTCGTTGTTTGCCATGCCGGCGCGGGGAGGCGCCATTCGTGAGGTGCTGCGGGGCGGTACCAATACCGGCCTGGCTGAAACCGCCGATGGCCGTTTGCTGTTTGTGCACCATGGCCTGACCCAGATGCCGGAGCTGTTCAGTGTACGGGTGAATGGCCGTGACCGCCGTCAACTGACTCAACTGAACCAAGCACTGCAAGACAGCATCGGCTGGGGCAAGGTGGAAAATGTCACCTATGCTGGTGCCAATGATGCGCCGGTGCAGATGTTTGTGGTGTACCCGCCAAACTTTGATGCCAGCAAAAAATGGCCGGTGCTGAACCTGCTGCACGGCGGCCCACATGGTTTCTTCGGCGATACCTTTCATTTTCGCTGGAATGCCCAGGTGTTTGCCGCCGCCGGTTACATCACCATTTTGCCGAACTTCCATGGCTCGACCAGCTTTGGCCAGGACTTTGCCATTTCTATTCATGGCGATCACCCCACCAAGCCTTTTATCGACTCAGAGCGGGCCATCGACTTTATGCTGCAGCGCCCTTATGTCGATGAAAACCGCTTAGCGGCCGCCGGTGGCAGCTACGGTGGCTATCTGGTCAGCTGGATTGCCGGCCATACCGACCGCTATCAGGCGCTGATTAACCATGCCGGGGTCTACAACCTGAAAGGTCAGTTTGCTTCCGATACCACCACACAGCGGGTGCATGCTTATGGCGGCGCGCCCTGGGATGGCATGGAGAACGTTCTGCGTTTTAGCCCCTCGATGCATGCCGCCAACTTTAAAACCCCGATGCTGATTATCCACGGTGAGCTGGATTACCGGGTGCCGGTGACGCAGGGTTTTGAAATCTATGGCGTGTACAAAGGCATGGGGCTGGATGCGCGGCTGGTGTACTTTCCGGATGAAAACCACTGGATCTTAAAGCCGAATAACTCGGTGTTCTGGTTCAATGAGTTTACCGGCTGGCTGGACCGTTACTTAGGCCCGGGCTCGAAAGAGTAAGCTTTGCGCATTAAAAACATAAAAAGCCCCGCCAGTGACCCAGCGGGGCTTTTTTATATATTGAAGCTATTAGTGACGGTCTAGAGCTTGCGAGCGTGAGCATCGGTCACTCTTTACACCCACGACTTTTCCTAGAAACACATCATTAGATGTTGTGCGTGATAGGCATAACTAAAGCATTTCCACATAAATAACAGCATACACAATGAATATCAAAAAAGAACTCAAATTCCAGATGGCTAACAGCCGGTGACGGCGGGTAGCAAGCTGGTGCAGCAAAAAGGGATCGAGTAAAATTTTGTTTTCGCCTTTTTCACCCCAAAAGGTTGCTGGCACAGACAGCTTTATGGCGTAGGTGACCACTCGCCAACCAAAGGCATCCCATTGGCTTACAGTATCCTTGTGTAGCTCTTGCAACTTTTTTTCCAGCGGTCGCATGCCAAATTTTGCAAAAATCAGCAGCGAAGCAGCGAAGTTTAGAAATAAAATGAGCGATATAATGGTTGCTATGTCCAGTGTGTCTTGGATAGCTGCTTCAGTCATTAGCGACGGCCTCGTGTCTGCCTGCAGTCACCGGTATCATCCTGTGTGCTCGCGATTTTTCTCACAACAACATTCACATGTTTTGTGCTATGAGCATAACTAAAGGAATTCCACATAGATAACCGAATAAACTACGAAGAGCAAGGCTGACACCATCAACCAACGTGCCAGAAATTTATCGCGTCTGCTCGCAATCTGGTGCAGTAAAAAGGGATCAAGAAACATTTTGTATTCACCTTTTTTGCCCCAAAAAGTTGCTGGCACCGACAGCTTTATGGCATAGGTAAAAATACGCCAGCCAGGGCCATCCCATTGGCTGACGGTATCTTTGTGCAGCGCTCGCAACTTTTTTTCCAGTGGCCGCATGCCAAATTGGGCAAAAATCAGCAACGAGGCAGCGGAGTTTAGTATTAAAAGCAGCGCGATAATGTGTTCTAGCGCTAGTAGCGGTTCGTGAATCGCATTTTCGACCATTAACGGCGGCCTCGTGTCTGCCAGTTGGAGCTGGCATCATACGCCGCACCAGCTGCTCTTTTACCTAAAGTGTCTCCATATTTGGCCGCATAATAACCTACTCCCAAGGCTGTGATGCCGGCAGCAGCTAGAATCACCCAGCCAGCTGGGGACCAGCTTAACGACACGCCTATTTTAGCAACAACGGCAAAGCTTGCTTTTGCTGTTACTGCACCAGCATAGGTACCCATTCCAAGCCCAGTAATCTCTTGCGCAGCAAGGCGGTGATGATCCTGGCCATTACGCCTTGCATCTGCGACGTTGTGCACCCTAAAACCGGCATCAACCGCAATCAGGCCATTACCAAGGTAACGGGCTCGGACCGCCATATGGCGTAGTGCTCTTACGTCGCTGGATTTGCTGATTTCAAGCTTGGCCAGAAGTTATACAAAGAATAGTGAAAAACCAAATGCCATTGCTATGGCAATTAACCAAGATAACCAGAACCAAAGAGCACGTTTTTTATCTGCAGATGTGGCAATTTCATGCAACTGATATGGGTTTAAAAACATAGTGTGAGCACCCCAAATATGAGGCGGTAGCACCAACTTTATAGCGTAAGTTGCAGTACGCCAGCCAGGGCCATCCCAATCACTAATATTGTCACTGTTTAAATCACGTAGCTTTTGCTCAAGAGGTCTCATACTTAAGTGGGAGAAAACCAGCCATGAGATGGCCGCATTAAG